>JAABUS010000062.1_pt1 | contig 234023 bp, 224 predicted proteins | sample 5560161 | NCBI WGS metagenome assembly JAABUS01 (sample SAMN10711885, study PRJNA513376) | rock metagenome | isolation source: Antarctica rocks | place: Antarctica: Victoria Land, Trio Nunatak nord | collected 2016-01-04
GCATCAATCAGGTGCTCCTCAGGCTGGGATCGATCGTCGTCTCCAACGCCATCTTCCCAGTTCAGATGGGCACCTGATTCGTCGTCTCAGCGCTCCTTCAGCCGCGGCTCATCGGTGGATCCGGGCTAACGCGGCGCCCAACGCCCGCACGTCGACGTTGCGCGTCGCGCACGATGAACCCCGACCGCGCGAGCGGCATCAACTGGTCGAACGCGCAGAGGGAGGCGACCGATCGGCGCCCCAACCGACCGCTCGCTGGTGGATCGCGCCCGGCTCGGCGACCTCGATGCGTTCGAGTCGATCGTTCGCAGCCGGACGGATGCCGTGTACCGACTCTCGCTCGCCATCACCGGCGACGAGGCTGACGCCCGCGACGCCGCCCAGGAGAGCTTCGTCGCAGCCTGGCGCGAGCTTCCCGGGCTGCGCGACGCCGACCGCTTCGACGCCTGGCTGCAGCGGATCGTCGTCAACCGGTGCCGGATGGTCATCCGAGCCCGATCGCGACGGCGGGTCCGCGAGATCCCGGCCAGCCTGCTGCCCGCCGCACGGGCCGATGTCGCAGCGGCGAGCGACGCCGATCGTCTCGGGGCCGCCCTGTCGCGCCTCGCGCTCGATCAGCGCGCGATCCTCGCGCTCCATCATCTCGAGGGCCGGACGATCGACGAGCTCAGCGCCGCACTCGGCATTCCGGCCGGCACGGTCAAGTCCCGGCTCTTCACGGCCCGCCGGGCCCTTGATCGGGCGCTGGGCACCGAGGCGGAGGAATGAGCGAGCCCCGCTGGGACGACGACCGACTCTCCGCGGCCTTTCGCGCGAGGTTCCCTGAGAGCGCCCCGGACGACGTTGCGCCCGCGATCCTGACGGCCCTCGGCGCTCCCCGGCGCCGTCCACTGGTCGTCGCACCAGGCCGATGGATCGGCGCGGCCGCCGTGGTCGCTGCGCTCGTGGTGGGCTCCCTTCAGCTCCTTGCCGGGGGCGAAGGGGCGCCCGACACGACGTCAACGCCGTCGGGCACCGCGTTGGCGACCGATGGGCCAGATGGTGCCTTCGACCTGCCGGTGCTCAGTGTCGAGGAGGCGATCCGGCGGCGTGACACGGCGCTCGACGACACCGTCCTGGCAGTGTCAGGCTACGTCGGTCCGATCGGCGGCCCTCCGGTCTCCTGCCCGTTCAGCCCCGGTCTGACGTCACCGATCCTGCCGCGTTGTCCAGACCAGTTCGAATGGCTGATGCAGGATCCGGAGCAGCTGGTGACGCGTTCGGGCGACAGCTGGACCGGCCGCCAGCCATCGGGACCGGCCATGAACCCGATCATCCGCCCTCCAACGGTCTGGGAAGTCGGCCGTGGAGCCGGGCTCGATCCGCTCCCGCCGGCCCGGGTCCTGGTCCTCGGCCACTTCGACGATCATCGCGCCACGGCCTGTCCCGCCGACGAGCGCGCCTCCTGTCGCCGCCAGTTCGTTGTCGATCGACTCGTCTCGGTGGAGGGCGTGGCGGTCAACCCCGAGCCGGTGATCGACATCGACCATCGCCAGCTCGTGACGGACGAGACGGTGATCCGCGACCTCGCCGAGTCGGCGGGCGGAGGTGGCCGCGTCGTCGCGGTGGGGGCCATCGTCGGGATGCGGATCGGCGACGTCGAGCCGGCCGCGCGCACCGAGCCGCCACTGACGCGCGCGCAGGTGGTGTGGATCGTGAAGCGGCTCGACACCTGGAGCGGGCGGCCGACGATCGCAACGATCCTCATTCCGGACGGAACCGGCGAAGCATTTCTCGCCGGGGCGGACGGGATCACCGCCCTCGGGCCCGCAGGATCGCCAGAGCCACTCGCCCCAATGGCGTTTCCGACGGAGATCTTCGGGTTGCCCGTGATCTCCGTGGCGGAGGCGATCGGGCGACGGGAGACCAGCCTGGACGACACGGAAATCGCCGTGCGTGGCTACTTCACCGCGCCGAACGTCGGGGTCGAGCTCCCATGCCCGGCAACCCCGGCGGACATCTCGGCAGTCCAGTCCCGCTGCCCCGATCCGGTGACATGGATGACCGACGAGCTGGAACGACTCTGGACCCGGACGGACGCGGGATGGGAGAGCCGGCCACCGAGCGGGCCGGCGCTCAATCCCCTGGTCCGCTTCGACGTTCCGTTCGAGGTACCGAACCTCTGGAACGACACGGGCCCGAACCCCATGCCGGCCGTGGTTCTCGGCCACTTCGGGGACCGGCGCGCCGCTGCCTGCCCGGAACCGTCGGTGGAGGGCTGCCGGCGGGCATTCGTCGTGGACGCCCTGGTCTGGGCTGCCGGTCGATCAACTCCGCTGGCGCCAGTTGTCCGCACCGCCGAGGCGACCGAGTCGGATGACGCGGTGGAGCGGCGCTTCCGCAAGGTGACTGGACTCGTGGTTGAACCGATATGGCTGACCGTGGTGAAAGGATCGAACGTCCGCGAGATCGAGCCCTGGGCCGCGCAGCAGGCGCCGGAGCTCACGAGAGCCGGAGCAGTGTGGCTCGTCCGGGTGCTCGTCCGTCTCGACGGGGATCGGCCGGTCGTTCGGACCGGATACACCATTGACGGCGGTGGAACGCTATGGATCGGGGTCGACGCGGTGGTCGCCCCGTGGGGGCGGCGGTTGTGAGGCAGTGGCCGGCCCGGGTCAGTCGGCCAGGTACGCCAGCCGGCCTGCCGCGATCGTCACCAGCACTCGGCCGGGCAGGTCGCGGTCGATCAGCGGCGAGTTCTTGCCCCTCGACAGCAGTGCATCCGTGCTCACCGTCCAGCGGTCGCCGCGATCGAACACGACGAGATCGGCGGCCTCGCCCTCGACCAGGCCCACCCCGCCACCGAACCGCTCCCCCAGCACCCGAGCCGGTCCAACCGTCAGCGCCTCCACGGCGCGCAGCAGCGGCAGCCGTCCGGCATCGACCGCGCCGAGCACGAGCCCCAGCGCCGTCTCGATCCCGCTGATGCCGTTCGCCGCCGCACCGAACTCGACCTGTTTGTCGACGACCGTGTGCGGCGCGTGGTCCGTCGCGATCGCGTCCGCGGTCCCGTCGAGCAGTGCCTCCAGGCACGCGGCCGCGTCGTCCGGCGCTCGGAGCGGGGGGTTGACGCGCAACGACGGATCGAATGGTTGGGCGGTCACCGCACCTTCCGTCCACGGGTCGCCGGTCGCATCCCAGGCCCACCCGCGTGAACCGGCGATCCACGCGTCCGTCAGCGCCAGGTGGTGCGGCGTCACGTCGCACGTGACGGGCAGCCCGCTGACCTTCGCCCGCCGGACGAGCTCGAGCGCCCCACGCGTGGAGAGATGCGTCAGGTGGAGCCGCGCCCCGGGCACGTCGCGGGCCACCTCGCCCACGATCGCCAGGTCCCGCGCGACCGCGGCCTCCTCCGCGGACGCCGGCCAGCCACGCAACCCGAGCACCGTGGCGACGAGCCCTTCGTTGGCCTCCGCTCCCTCGGTCATGGAGGGCTCCTCGGCGTGCTCGGCAATCGGCAGCCCGAGGGCTCCGGCGTAGGCCAGGGCGGAGCGGAATGCCGCTGCGGGCGCGACCATCGCGCCGTCGTCGGAGAAGCCGACCACGCCGGCGTCCGCCAGCTCCCCGAGCGCTGCCAGCTGCTCCCCGGCCCGGCCGGCGGTCGCGCAGCCCCAGGCCAGGACGCGGACCGGCGATCCGGACGCTGCTGCCGCAGCGCGAACCAGCCCCAGCACACCCGGCTCGTCGAGCGGCGGCGTCGTGTTGGGCATCAGGCACACGGTCGTGAACCCGCCGTGCCCCGCGGCGGCGCACCCGGAAGCGATCGTCTCCGCGTCCTCGTTGCCCGGCTCGCGGAAGTGGGCGTGGAGGTCGACGAAGCCCGGGGCGACCACGACCCCATCCGGCGAAGCGTCGGCGGCGTCGTCCCCCTCCAGCCACGTCACCGCCTCGACCCGTCCGTCCCGGACGAGGACGTCGGCCGGGCCCTCCCGCCCGGCGACCGGGTCCACCAGCCAGGCGCCAGAGATCTCGAGCTCGGCGACGACCTCGCCGACGACGGGCGTCGAGGCCCCCAGGGTCGGCGCAGAGCTTTCCATCACGCCGCCCCGGCCAGCAGGTGGAGGAGCGCCATCCTGATCGCCACCCCGTTGGCCACCTGCTCGACGATGACCGACTGCCCGCCGGCGGCCACGTCGGGCGCGACCTCGATGCCCACGTTCATCGGTCCCGGATGCATCACCAGTGCGTCCGGGCGTGCGAGCGCAAGCCGCTCACGGGTCAGCCCGTAGCGGGCCGCGTACTCGCGCAGGGACGGCAGCAGGCCGCCCGCCATCCGCTCCTTCTGGATCCGCAGTGCCATCACCACGTCCGCGTCCCGAACGGCAGCAGTGACGTCGGACGTGACCGTGAACCGGCGCCCGGCGGCCCCCGCGCGTGCCCAGGCATCGAACCCGCGAAGCAGCGTGGACGGCCCGCACAGCCACAGGTCAGCGTCGGCCGCGGTGAGCGACCAGATGTTGGAGCGCGCCACCCGGGAATGCAGGACGTCGCCCAGGATCACGACCTTCCGCCCGGCGACGGACCCGAGGCGCCGCCGGATCGTGTACAGATCGAGGAGCGCCTGCGTCGGGTGCGCGTGCCAGCCGTCGCCGGCGTTGATGACGGATCCCCCGAAGACGGAGGCGGCGAGCTGCGGCGCGCCGGACACCGGATGACGGATCACCAGCGTGTCGGCGCCGAGCGCCTCGATCGTCCGCACCGTGTCGACGAGCGACTCGCCTTTCGTCGCGGACGAGGTCGCGGCGGCGATGTTGACCACGTCGGCCGAGAGGTTTCTGGCGGCCACCTCGAAGGAGACGCGGGTCCTGGTGGACGGCTCGTGGAAGAGGATCGTGACCGAGCGCCCTCGGAGCGCCGGCACCTTGGGGATCGGCCGGGCGAGCACCTCGCGCATCCCGTCGGCGGTCCGCATGACCAGCTCGATGTCGTCCCACGCGAGCACGTCGACGTCCAGGAGGTGGCGGTGGCGCCACGGTTCCGGTCCGGGCACCGGCGTACCGTCGACGGACGGCAGGGCCGTCTCCGCCGCTCGCTCGGACACCGGCGAGGTCACCGCGTTTGGCCGACCAGCTCCGGCACCGCCCACTCGATTTCGACGCCGTCCTCGTCGTCGATCTCGGCGAGGTGCACCCGGACGACCTCCTCGCGCGACGTGGGGACGTTCTTGCCGACGTGGTCGGCCCGGATCGGCAGCTCGCGGTGGCCGCGATCGACCAGGACGGCGAGGCGCATGGCCTGCGGGCGGCCGAAGTCGACCAGGGCGTCCATCGCCGCCCGGATCGTCCGTCCGGTGTAGAGCACGTCGTCGACCAGCACGATCGTCCGGCCGTTGAGATCGAACGGAAGATCGGTGCCCTTGACCAGCGGCTGCTGGGCGATCATCGAGAGATCGTCGCGATAGAACGTGATGTCGAGCGCCCCGACCGGGAGCTCGACGCCCTCGTGCTCCAGGATCGCGGCGGCGAGCCGCCGAGCGAGCGGCACGCCCCGCCGCTGGATGCCGATCAGCGCCAGACCGTCCGTGCCCGCCTGCTTCTCGACGATCTCGTGCGAGATGCGCACCGTGGCGCGGCGGATCTCGTCGGCGGTCATGATCTGGCGACCGCTCACCCGCCGCGGGTCCTCGCCCGGGGCGCGTGTCGGCCGACGATCGCTGGCGCGGGACGTGCCACCGGCGCTCCTCCTCCCCGACCTCGCAAGCCGGTCCTCAAGGGAACGCCGAGAGTCTAGCGCAGCAATGCTGCGGGTCAGCGGATGACGACGACCTGCTCGTCGCCGGGCGCCGTCTCCACCTCGCCGATGCCCTCGTCCGTCCAGGCGACCACCTTGACGAGGCTGCCCTCCCCGTCCTGACCCTGTGGCGTCGCCCAGACCAGCCGGCCCTCGCCCATCGCGAAGCCCGGCAGGGCCCACTGATCCCGCAGGGGTGCAGCCTCGACGTCGAGCCGGTTGGTGAGCGGATCGAGGACGTAGAGGCTCAGCTTTCCCTTGGTCGGGTCGTCCGCGTCCGCGATCCAGACGGCCAGGTGGGTGCCGGTCTCGTTCCAGCGGGCGTCCCAGTCCCGGACGGCTTCGTCGGCGAGCACCTCGAGCCCGTCCTCCCCGCCGAGGCCGGCTCCCGGGCCGGTGGAGCCGAAGGACTCCGTCGGCTGCGCGGGCTCATCCGGCCATGAACCGACGACCAGCCGCCCGTCGGCGGGCTCGAGGTCGACGCCGTTGGCAGCAGTTCGCAGCGTGCCAGCCCAGTACACGGCGTACCGCCCGGTGGGGTCCACCGCCGGGCGCCACACCGGTGCGAGATCGTGCACCACCTCGAGGCCGATGTCGGGATCGATCAGGAACGTCTCCGGCCGATACTCGGTGGCGGTGTCCGCCGAAGCGGAGCTGGCGCCCGCGTCGCCAACGAGCTCGACCGGTTCGGCGGCTCGGCTGCCGAGCACGAGCTCGCCGATCCAGCCGGCGAACACGGACCGATGGTCGCTCGTCAGACGGGTCGCCTCCGGCTCGCCGACCTGCCAGACGTAGATGTCCGACCCGCGGCTGCCGTCGGTCGGCCGGGCCGAGAAGGCGAAGCGGTCGCCATCCCGGGAGAAGGCGGCGCTCGCTCCGACGACGACGACGTCATCGAGGATCTGGGTGGCGCCGGGCGGGATGCTCGGTTCCGGCGAGTCGGTCGGGTCGATCGACGCGGTGGCCGTGCCGCTCGGCTCGACGCTCGGGTCCGGGGTCCCGGTCGGTTCGTCCGTGGGCTCCGTGTTGCTGGAAGGCTCGGTGGTCGCCGAGGGCTCGGTCGTCGGCTTCGTGGTCGCCGAGGGCTCGGTCGTCGGCTTCGTGGTCGCGGAGGGCTCGGTCGGCGGCTTCGTGGTCGCGGAGGGCTCGGTCGGCGGCTCGGTCGCGGTCGAGGGCTCGACGGTCGCCGAGGGCTTGGTGGTCGGCTGGGTCGTGGTCGACGGCTGGGTCGTGGTCGACGGCTCGGTCGTTGCCGACGGCGCGGTCGTTGCCGACGGATCGGTGGTCGCGGAGGGCTCGCTGCTCTGCGTCGCCGCGACCGGCCCGCTTGCTGTGGCGCCAGGGGCGGCACTCAGGCTCGGCGGCACCGACGGCGTCAGGCTGGCCACGAGCTTCGGGCTGGGGCTTGGGCTCGGGGAGTCGCTCGGGTCGAAGCCGCCGGGTCCCGCCTCCGGCGTGGGGACGGGAACCACGGTCACGGCGCCGCCCGACCCGGCGGTGCCCCCGTCGACGACGACGAGCGAGCCGTCGTCCGGTGAGATCAGGACCGTCTCCGGTGTATCGCTCAGCTCGAGCGTCCCGGGCGAGGGCGCCTCGATGGGCGCACACTCCGCCGTCGGGTCAGAGCAGACCTCCGAGATGCTCGTCTGGTTGACCTGCAGCTTGCCGTTCGCTCCGTAGGAGACCCAGGCGACGTCCGCCATGACCGCCAACGGCGTGGAATCGGGGGCCGAGGACGCGCCCGAGGGCGCGATGCTGACCGCGACCGCCGGTGGCGTCGTGCGCGGATGGGCGGATGGCGCCGGCTGGCCGGACATGAGAGAGGCGCCGACCACGACCGCGACCACCAGGAGGCCCGCGGCCGCACCGAGCGGGACCGGCGGTGGCCGGCGACGACGGAGGAGCGGCGCCTGACGAGGGTGGCTCGCGGCAGGTGCCTCCCGCTCGATCGCGGCGGCCGTTCGGGCCCAGAGGTCCCGGGGCGGCTCGATCGTCTGGCGGCGGAGTGCCCTGATCTCCAGACGGTCCGCGCGGTATCCGTCGGCGACGGCACGGCAGTCGCCGCAGCCGGCGAGATGGCCGTCCAGCCAGCGCTCGTCATCGGCCCCGAGTGCGGCGTCCAGACGCTCCGAGGCGAGGCTGCGGGCCCGCTCGTGATCGGCGGTGGCGCGGTCCGGCCGGCGACGGAACGGCAGGGTCACCGGTCGCCCTCGGTTGTGGCGCTGGGGCTGCCCTCGGCGGCGGCCTCGGCCGCCCGTTCGACAGAAAGCGCCTGGCGCAGGCTCTCGCGCGCGCGGGTCAGGAGTGCGCGCGCCGCGACGTGACTCACGCCCAGCGCCGCCGCGAGCTCCAGACCCGTCAGGTCATGGAGCTCCGCGAGGAGAAGGGCGGCCCGCTGCCGTTCCGGGATGCGGGCGAGCGCGCGCTGCAGGTCGCCGGACAGCCGGAGATCCATCGCCAGGTGCTCAGCCGAAGGCGCCGCGCCGCGCGACTCACCGGTCCACGGCAGGAACCGGATGATCTTGCGGCGGCGAAGCTCATCGAGCGCGACGCGGTGGGCGATCTGATAGAGCCACGCCCTTGCGTTCTCCGGCTTCTCGAGGCTCTCGTAGTTGCGATATGCCTTGACGAACGCGTCCTGGGTCAGATCCGCGGCCAGCTCCGGATCGCGCAGCATGCGGACGAGATAGGCATAGATCTCGCCGTGGTGCTTGCCGAACAGCTCCTCGACGAACGAGCCGGCCGTGTCGCGATCCCAGGCGCCGCTCATCGAGCGGCTCCGGGTCCGCGCGCCGCGAACGCCAAGTACGCTGACCAGTCCGGCCATCCACCCTCCAGGACCGTTGGGGGGAGCCATGGCGCACCAGACGGGGGGCGCGCGCTCCATGGCCCAGAGACGAGGGGCTGCCGCACGGTGTGACGCCCCCCGAAATCCATCAGCCAGACGCGTCCCCGACCAGTGCCCCCGCACGCGCGAGCAGCTCCTCCACGGCGTCCTCCGGGGAGACCGGGTTGACCGGCAGACCGGTCCCCAGCTCGAGCCCGGCGAGCTCCCGCAGGCGCGGGTGGATCTCCCAGTGCCAGTGGTAGGTGGCGTCGACCTGCTCGCGGAGAGGCGACGTGTGCAGGACGAGGTTGTAGGGCGGTCCGTCGAGCGTCGCGGCGAGGCGCGACAGGACCTGGCGGAGGGCCTCGGCGGTGGTCGCCAGGTCGCCGTCCGTTGCCCGCGAGAAGTCGGCGTCGTGCCGACGCGGAACCACCCACACCTCGAAGGGCGATCGGCTTGCCCAGGGCGCGAACGCGACGCTGCCGGCGTCCTCCCAGACGAGGCGCTGCGGGCGGGCGACCTCGTTCCGGACCAGGCGACACCACGGGCACTCGCCCTCGCGGATCACGAAGCGCGCGGCGCCCCCCAACTCCTCGGCCACGCGGTGGGGGATCTGGGGCAGGTCGTACAGGTCGAGGCACAGGTGGTTGGTCCGGGCGCCGGCCTGCGCCCCCCAGTTCTGGACGACCTGGAGATAGTCCGTCTGACCGGCCGCACGGGCTGTCACGACAGCCGATCGGGCGCGCTCCACGAGGGCCTCGATCGTGGCCGTCCCCACCGCGTGGAGCGGGCGGTGCTCGCCCGGCGGCGCGACGACGGTCCGCCAGCTGCCGGACGCACGAGCCTCGTCGAGGGCGACCTGCGCCACGCCGCGCTCGAGCTCTCGGGCCTCCCCTTCGGTCCCGACGGTGTGGAATGCGAAGTCCTTCAGGACCCTGACGCGGACCCCGTCTCCCGCGGGCAGGCGGCAGTTCTGGCAGTCGCCGCCGTCCTCGACAGAGTCCGCCTGGCGCGCGAAGCGTTCGCGGGCGAAGGCCCGATCGACGATCGTCGCGACCCACCAGCCGGTGATCGGGTCCTTGCGCAGCTCGAACAGCCCGGCCGGCATGTCAGCCGGCGCCGGCCTGGCGGTCGAGGTGTGCCAGACGTTCTTCGGGCGTGCCGGGCAGGTCCGCGAGCGGCGCGTCGAGGCGGCGGGCGAGGGCCGCCGCGAAGGCTCCCGCGGCCTCCGGGAGGCGTGCCGCCATGGCGTCGGTGCCGCCGAGCTCTCGTGCGATCGATGTCGAGACGGTGCCGGCCATGCCGCACGGATCGATCAGCTCGAAGTCGCGCAGTTCCGGCGCGACGTTCAGGGCGATCCCGTGGTAGGTGACACCGCGCTCGACGCGCAGCCCCAGGGCGCCGATCTTCCGCGGCGCGTGACCCGACAGGTCGCACCAGCAGCCCGGATGCCCATCGCGCCGCCCGGCCGCCACGCCGAAGTGGGCGCACGTCTCGGCCATGGCGCCCTCGAGAGCCCTGACGAGCGGTCGCAGGAGCAGGCCGCGCCGGTCGAGCCGCAGGATCGGGTAGGCGACGAGCTGCCCAGGGCCGTGGTACGTGACCTCGCCGCCACGCTCGACCTCGATGACTTCGATCGCCCGGCGGCGCAGCTCGTCCGGTGAGGCCAGGACGTGCGACGGATCGGCGTTCCGGCCGAGGGTCAGGACCGCGGGATGCTCGAGCAAAAGCAGCTGATCCGGGATGCGGTCCTCGGCCCGGGCGCGAGCGAGGCGGCGCTGAAGCGCCCAGGCGGCGCGGTACGGAACGCGGCCGAGCCAGCCGGCCTCCAGGGACTCTCGCGCGGGCAGGCGGGCGTCCTCGTGGCGCGGGCGGAGAGCGATGGCGTCCACGCCCGGCACGATAGCAGGGCGACCCGATCGCACCCGTTGGACGAAGCGGGCGGCCGGAGCGAGGCCCCGTGCTCCGGCGCCGGCCGGGGCGAGAGGGCGACAGTCTGCGCGTGATCTGGTGCGGTACCTTGGGTGTCACCCACTGCCCCGACTCCCCTGAAGCAACGGTGTGAGAGCGATGACGATCGACGGCGCCCGCCCCTCCGATCGGGACACCCTGCGCTTCGTGTTCCTGGCGCTCGGCGCCGTGTTCTTCGGCATTGCCGTGCTGGACCGAGTGCTCGGCGTGGTCGCCGGCTTCAGCTCCCTGCTGCTGACGGTGTTCCTGACCTGGCTGCTTGCCTTTCTTGTCAGCCCGCTGGTGACCAGCCTCGATCGTCGGCTGCCACTCGGCCGCGGGCTGGCCATGGCCGTGGCCTACGGCGCGGTCATCGCCGGCATTGCGTTGTTCGTGGTCGCGATCGTGCGGGTGGGTGCCCCGGAGGCGGCGGACCTGGTCGGCCGCACGGACGAGATCACGGCCTCGATCGCCGGTCTTGTGGGCGACATCCAGCGCGCGATCGGGATCGATCGGTCGGCCGTGGACCTGGCGGCGCTGGTGGAGGATCTGCAGCGCCGGACGTTGCCGGCCGTGATCCAGCAGATCGCCGATCAGACCCAGGTGATCGCCGGCGGCGTGCTGTCCGTCTTCGGCACACTGTTCATCGTGGTCGTGCTCTCGCTCTACGCCGTGGCTGATCCGGAGGCGATCACCGGTGCCATTCGCCGGGCGGTGCCGAACCGCCATGCCGACACGCTGCTGCTCGTCCAGCGCACGGTCGGCCGCGCGTTTCGCGGCTTTCTGCGGACGCAGGTGGTGCTGGTCCTGATCCAGATCGGGCTGACCCTGATCATCGGGCTGGTGTTCGGGCTGCCCTACATCTTCCTCCTGACCGTCAGCACGGCCGTCCTCATGTTCATCCCGTTCTTCGGTCCGCCGCTCGCGCTGATCCCGGTCGTCTTCGTCGCCCTGGCCTTCCGACCGGAGGTTGCCCTGTTCGTCATCGCGATCCTCGTCGTCACCCAGACGATCCTCGTCAATGCCGTCCAGCCACGGCTGCTCCACGAGGGGGTAGGTCTTCACCCGATCCTCGTCATCGTCGCCCTCCTCGCCGGCTCGCAGGTGGCGGGTCTGTGGGGGGCCATCTTCGGCATCCCCGTCGTGGCCATCGTCAACCTGCTGCTGCGGTACGTCATCGATGCACGTGCCGTGCACGAGGTGGAGGGCATCGAGCTCGAGGAGGTGGTGGCCGACATCCAGGCCCAGAATCCAGAGGTCGAGGTCGAGGATGCCGTGGCGATTGCCGCCGAGCAGGCCGAGGCGCTGCTTGAGACGCAACCGACCGTCCTCGAGCCGCACCCCGCTCGCGACGATGCGGTGCCGATCGTTGACCGAGTCCGCCCGACGACCGTAGAATCGCCCCGCTCCGAGCGGGAGTAACTCAGCTGGCAGAGTGTTTGCTTCCCAAGTATGAGCCTCCGAGCGCTATGGCCTCCCGAGTGGTGAGCCCACCAAATCGCCTCAGTTATACGCTGCGGTTTCGTGAGACCACGTCCCGTCCCAATGAAGTCGTTTCGGACGTGGCTCAGGCGTCGCCGACGTCCGGGGCGACCCGGTGGACGATCCTTCTGCCGAACGACGTGAATGACACGTTCCAAGGGCGAAGTAGGCCTTCTGGAACGTCTCGGCCACGAGATCCTCCGCGTCGGACGGACCGTGCGCTATCAGGACGTACCGAAAGCGGGCTCGGTGGTGCGCCTCGTACAACACAGCGAAGGCCGCGTCACGGCGATTAGGGTCGGTCATACCGAGGCCGCACCCGCACCGAACGCACTTCCCCGGGCCCCGGTTCCGGCTTGTCAGCGCGGTTCCTCTGTGCCGCAGGCAGCGACAAAGGCGGCGAGGAGCGCGTCCCGGTCGGGGTCGGGCGTGCCGGTCAGGGCGACGAGCATCAGCGCCCGGTTCATCCCGCCGCTCGGCCCTTCATCGACGGCCTCGACTTCGATGCCCACGACGTAGTCTGCTGAGCCTGTCTGCACCGTGAAGTCCGGGATCGCGATCGTCCCGACCTGCCGCTCAGGACCGCACGGGATCGTCCCCAGCACAACGGGCGCATCGCCCAGCGCCACGACCTCGAGACGCTCTGAACCGCTGCAGTCGACGACGATGATGCCACGGAGCGGGTGTCCGACCAGCCTCGCCGGCAGGAAGCCAAGCTCGACCGTGGGCGCAAAGTCGGTCACCTTCGCGGCGAGCGTTGCGACGGCCCACCCGTCGGGTGCGGCGGCAGCAGCAGCATCGATCGCGACCGACATGTCGGGCACGAGCGCGACCCGTTCCGTCCTCCGCCCGAGACTGTTGCCCTGAGACGCCTGACCCAGGAAGATCAAGGCCCCCGACCCGAGGAGCGCGAGGGCGAGAACGCCGGCAATGACGAGTTCGGTGCGGCGCCGGCAGTCGACCGCAACGACGAGGAACCCTGCCGCGAACGCCGCGCTCGGACCGATCAAGAGGGACAACCCGCCGCCGAGCATGATCGAGATCAGCACCTGACCGCCGGCGACGATCAGCCCGGCGGCGAGGACGGCGCGGCGGGTCCCGCGGATCTCGACGGGGTCCGCGAGCACGCGCTTCGCAAGGACGACCAGGCCGCTGCCAAGGATCAGGGCCCGCGACGCTGAGGAAGAGCGGCCAAAGCCGAGGGCCCGGGCAATTATGTCACCGAAGCCGTTGTCCCCGGTGCCGGCAACGACGCGCTGGCAAGCAGGATCAACCCCAGTGGCACGGCCAGAACGGACAGCACGACCCCCAAAAGGGCCAAGCTGCGGATTGTCCGGAGTACGTCACGCATCGGAAGCCCCGCGCCCGGTACCGGTCTTGGCCTCATGGCAGCGTGCCCGGGTCGAACAGTTCGGCGGAAGCCAAGTCTCCGCCCGACCCTCCCTCGACGAGGACCCTGCCGTCGGCGAGCAACGTGTCGTGTTGCCCTGGCGCTGCTGGGCGACGCTGCCGACGACGGTCCACGTCCGGGCCCTCGGGTCGAAGACCTCCACGCTTGTCACGTAGCCGTCTCCGACGCCGGCCACAACCAGGATCCTCCCGTCGACGATGAGCGTGGCCGAGTAGCCGCCCGCTTGGCAGTCAAGCTTCCGGCGGGAGTCCACGCCCCGGCGACCGGGTCATAGACCTCGGTGGAGGCAGCGACGTCTACGTCGAGCGCCGATCCGCCCGCGACCAGGACCCGCCCGTCGGCGAGACGCGTCGCCGTGTGTCCCCTGTCGCCCGGAGGCTGCGCTTCCGGTCGCGCTCCACGTCCGGGTCGCGGGATCGTACGGGCCGACCGCGTCGACGTCGGCATCGGCGACTTCTTCCTCGACTCCGGGACCCACAGGCGTCTCGACCCGAGGCTGAGGCTACCTGCTAAGATTCAGCGTGTTGACAGTCAACATGTGCTCGTCGGCCGATCCTTGCGCGCGAATGCAGATAGCGAGGACGGAGTTGGGAGGGGCGTGTGACCCAGGCGAGGCCTCTCGAGTTCGGGGTCAACCTGAACAATCGCGAGCCACTGATCGCGCCGGACTACGGCATCGCCGAGCTGCTCGATCTGAGTGAGGCTGTCGAGGGAATGGGCTTCGACTCCGTCTGGGTCGGCGACAGCCTCTTCTCGAAACCCCGCTACGAGGCGATCGCCCTCCTGTCGGCGATCTCCCAGCGGACGAAGCGGGTGCGGCTCGGCACGGCCTGTCTGGTCTCGTCGCCGCGAAACCCCCTCTACCTTGCGCTGGAGTGGGCGACCCTCGACGTCCTCTCTGGCGGCCGGACGATCTTCGGCTGCTGCGCCGGCAATCCTGAGGTCGGGGTCCGTCGCGAGTTCGAGGCCCTCGGGCTCGACTTCGATCGCCGCTTCTCGATCTTCGAGGAGGGTCTCTCCGTCCTCCGCGCCCTATGGATCGACGGGAAGGTCACCCATCACGGCGAGCAGTATTCGTACGACGATGTGTCGTTCTTTTCGGGCACGGAGATGGATCCGCTCATGCCGGTCCAGAAGCCGCCGCCGTTCTGGATCGTTTCGAACCCGCGCCTCGTCACAGACGCTTCCGACGACAAGATGGTCCGCACGATGAAAGCCGCCTGTCGCCGGATCCTGAAGTACGGCGAAGGCTGGATGACGTGCTGCCGGGCCCAGCACCCCGAGGAATTGGTCGAACAACTCGGCTACCTTCGCGAGATAGCAGCCGAAACCGGGGACGACGTCGACCGGCTCGTGGTGTCGTACCAGGTGACCATGAACATCGGCGACTCCGAGTCCGAGGCCAACGGGGCCTTCGGCGAGTACATCTCGAAGTACTACCCGGAGCTCAGCAAGGCAATGAACCTGTCGAACTGGGGACCGGTCGGGACGCCGGATCAGATGATCGACTGGTTCCGGAAGTTCGCCTCGGCGGGCGTCCACCATTTCATCTGCAGGTTCGGCTCGCTCGACCAGTTCGGGCAGGTCGAGCGGTTCGCACGCGATGTGCTGCCCGCGCTCCGGGCAGACGTCCAAGTCGAGATGAGGTAACCCATGGGAACCGCGGAGAAGATGCGGCAGCATGCCGAATTGATCGTCGACACGTGCTTCACGGTCGAGAAGGGCGACGTCATCACGATCATCACCGACGACAAACACGCTCACATGGCGGCGATCGTCGCCGATGTCGCCGCCGAGCGCGGGGCGTCACCGGTGATCATGAACAACGAGTCGCAGGTTTCGCGAGCGCTCGCCGATACGAGCTTTCCGATGGCCCCGCCGAAGAACCTTCACAACGCGATGCTGGCGGCCGACGAGATCATCATCATGACGAACCTCGAGTGGGCGAACCGTTTCGCTCACGTGTCGGCCGTCAAGGAGTCGTGCGCCAACAACGTCAAGATCGCCTCTGTCGAGCCGGGCATGGGCGAGTGGGACCTCGGCCTCGAGGACATCTTGGCGTCGACCGATCGGGCCGTCGCCGCGATCGACAAGCTCCGCGGCATCCGGCAGTGCCGGGTCTGGTCGCCGAACGGCACCGACGTGACTGTCTCGATCGAGGATCGGCCGGCGCTCCAGGTCACGCCGATTCGGCAGCGCGGATGGATGATGGGTCCCCTCCCGCTCTGGGCCGAAGTCGCGTTCGCGGCCCAAGAGACCAAGACGAACGGCACGATCGTCATCGACGGGAACATGCTCGGAATCGGCGTCGACGTCGTCAGTAGCCCCATCTACTGGACCGTCAAGGATGGCAAGTGCGTGGGCATCGAAGGTGGCGAGGACGCCAAGCGCCTGGCAAAGGTCATCGAGGGCGTCCCGAACATCGACATCGTCGCCGAGTTCGCGTTCGGCACCAGTGACAAGTCGCCCCTCGGCAGCCCGTCGGAGAAGGGCCGGATCGGGAACGTCCATTTCGCGCTCGGTGACAACAAGAACGCCTACCCGGGCGGCCAGAATTCGAGCCCGCTGCATCTCGACGGCGTCATTCGGAATGCGACGCTCGAGATCCTCGACACCGGCGGCTACATCTTCCGGGACGGGAAATGGGACGTCTGACCGGGGTCCGGGTCGTCCCGCTCGAGGATGTTCCCCCGATCGACCTGCCGGGGGGCAGCTGGAGCCGCGTCCTGCTGAATGGAGATCGGGTCGCGTCGACGAGCGCGCTGGGGTTCTCGAGCTTCGCGGCCGGGACTTCGACGGCGATGCTGTCCCATTCGACCGAGGAGCTCGCCTACGTGCTGACCGGCCAGGGCGAGTTGCGGCTCGACGGGGAGACGGTCCCCTACTCGGCCGGCTCCGCCCTGTTCATTCCGGCCGGCGTGTGGCACGCCGTCGCCAACACGGGCGACGCGCCGGTCACGATGGTATTCACGTTTCCGCATCCGGACTATCCGCCGACCGAGCGCCGCGATGCCGGCCAGCCTGCATTCGCCCCATGATCGACGATGATCTTCGCGAGCGGGTCGCCACGGCCTGTCGCGTGATCGCGCTCGAAGGCTTCCTTGACCTGACGCTCGGCCATGTCAGCGCCAGGATCCCCGGTGATCGGACCGTCTGGATCAAGCGCAAGGGCGTCGCTCTCGACGAGGTCGAGCCCTCCGACGTGATCACCCTCGACATCGATGATCCGGCGGCCCTCGATAGCGGCGAGTACCACCTCGAATCGGTGATGCACACGGAGGTCTACCGGGCGCGACCCGACGTCGGCTCGGTCATCCACGGCCATCCGCTCTACGCGACGGCACTCGGGAGCACGGACGGGCGGCTCGAGATCCTCACCCACGACGCGGTCCTGTTCGCCGAAGGGATCGGCGTCTACGACGACGGCCCCGCCCTCATCACGAACAGGGAGCAGGGCCACCGGGTGGCCGAGGCGCTCGGTTCCCGGCGCGCGGCCCTCCTCAGGAACCACGGCGTCGTCATCGCGGGAGAGGACATCCGCTGGTCCGTCCTCGCGGCCGTCACGCTGGAGCGGGCGATCCGCTTCCAGGCCATCGCGGCGCCCCTCGGCAACCCGCGTCCGATCAGCAGCGCGGATGCCCATCGCCTGTTTCCGTTGAAGTATCAGGACGGGCTCGTCGATGAGTACTGGGCCGCCTGGGTGCGCCGAGTGCGTCCGGGCATTGCGTCCGAGCGGACTGTATCGCGCTGACGATGCGGATCGAGATGGAGCTCAACGGCGCGCCGACCGCCATTGACGTCGAGCCGCGGGAGCTCCTCCTCGACGTACTGCGCGATGACCTCGGACTGACCGGCGCCAAGTTGTCGTGCGACGCTCAGGTCTGCGGCGCATGCACGGTGCTCGTCGACGGCACACCGGTGAGCGCCTGCTCGTATCTCGCGGCGGAGACCGACGGCCGTGCCGTGATGACGATCGAGGGCTTCCGGGAGACGCCGGCATTCGGTCCGATCGCCGCGGCGTTCACCCGTCATTCCGCCCTTCAGTGCGGCTTCTGTACTGCCGGAATGGTACTCACGATCCACGCCTTGCTGGAGGACGGAGACCTGACCGACGAGGCGTCGATCCGGCACGGCCTGACCGGCAACCTCTGCCGTTGCACGGGCTACCGCTCCATCCTCGCTGCGGTCGCGGACCTCATCCCGGCGGGCACCGCCGAATGACCGCCACCAGCCCGCCGGTCATCGGGTCACGCAGCACGCCGCAGGTCGGCCGGTCGATGGCACGCGCGGATGCCGCCGAGAAGCTGCGCGGCGAGGCCGAGTTCGTCGGCGACATCGTGGTTCCGCGGATGCTCCACGGCAAGGTGCTCCGAAGCCCGCACGCCCATGCCCGGATCCTCTCGATCGACTCGTCGGCGGCCCAGGCGATCCCCGGCGTCGTCGCGATCCTGACCGCCGCGGACCTGCTGGACATCGACCCGTACTACGGTCACGCGATCAAGGACCGGCCGATTCTCGCGATCGACCAGGTCCGCTTCGCGGGCGAACCGGTCGCCGCCGTCGCGGCCACGGACCAGGCGATCGCCGAAGCCGCGATCCGCGAGATCGTCGTCGACTACGAGGAGCTGCCCGTCGTCGTGACGCTCGACGACGCATTGGCACCGGGAGCGGCACTCGTCCACGACGGGCCACTCCGGCCGGGTGACTTCCACGGGCTCGGGACCCTCGCCGAACGCGATGGGAACATCTGCTACCGCTATGGGATCGAACGCGGCGACGTGGACGCCGCGCTCGCCTCCGCCGACATCGTCGTCGAGGGCGACTACGTCTTCCCGAGCGTCTACCAGTACGCGATGGAGACCCACAGTGTTGTCGCCGAGGTCGACGGCGGCGGGATACGGCTGTGGGCGTCGTGCCAGCACCCGTTCCTCGTCCGCGCGGAGATCTCGGCCCTTTTCAACGTCCCGCTCGGCCGCGTCCGGATCACGGTCCCCTTCCTGGGCGGCGGTTTTGGCAGCAAGTCGTACACGAAGATGGAGCCGATCACGGTCGCCCTCGCTCGCAAGGCCGGGCGACCGGTCCGGATCGTGAACCGCGTCGACGAATCGATGGTCACGACGCGGCGCCACAACGTGCAGGCACGGGTCCGCACGGCGGCGACGAAAGACGGCCGGCTCCTGGCTCGCGACGTCCAGGCCTGGTTCGACACCGGCGCCTACGCCGACAACGGCCCGCGCGTGACCGCAACCGGCGGGGACGCGGCGCCCGGGCCCTACCGCTGGTCGGCCGTCCGGGTCGACGCCGGGTGCGTCTACACGAACACGGCCCCGTCCGGTTCGTATCGGGCGTTTGGAGCCTCCCACCTCCAGTGGGCTGGTGAGCTCCAGGTCGACGAGGTGGCGCGGCGCGCGGGCTTGGACCCGATCGAGATCCGCAGGCTCAACCTTCTCCGGCCCGGCGAGCAGGTCAGGCCCGGCGGCAAGCCCCTCGACGCCGATCTGATCGGCGACGTCGAGAAGGTCGCCGATGCGCTCGGCTGGACGCGCGACCGGGCCGCCGACACGGGCCGCGGCGTCGCGGTGGGGTTGCTGGCCGCGGGCGCCCATCCCGTGTCGAGCGCCGTCGTACGCATGGAAGCCGACGGATCCGTGGCCGTCCTCGTCGGGTCGACGGAGCTCGGCCAGGGCCAGCGGACGGCGTTCGCCCAGATCGCGGGCGAGGTCCTCGCAATGGCGGCCGAGCTCGTCACCTGCCACGGCACCGACACGGAGTTCACGCCATACGACCGCTCGACCGGCGCCAGCCGTTCGACGACGCTCGCCGGGCTCGCCGTCAAGCGCGCCGCCGACGCCATCCGATCGGACCTCCTCGACATCGCGGCGACCATCTGGCCCGACGACCCGTCGACGATCGCGCTGCGCGACGGGTTCGCCTGGTCCGGCGCGGAGTCGCGCTCCTACCCCCAGCTGATCGCGAAGCGCTTCGGGCTGAGCGGCGGCCAGCTGATCGGCGAAGGTGGCGTCCACCCCGAGGGCACCGGTTCGTACGCGGAGGGACCCGTCTTCTGGGAGGTCTGCATTGGCGCAGCGGAGGTCGCCGTCGATCGTGAGACCGGAGTCGTGACCGTCCTTCGAACAGCGACGATCGCCGACGTCGGGACGGCGATCAATCCTCAGCTCGTCGAGCGTCAGGACGAGGGCGCAACGATGCAGGGCATCGGCAACGCCCTGTTCGAGGAGATGCTGTTCAGCGACGGCGTGCTGGTCAACGACAACCTGCTCGACTACCGGGTCCCGTCCATGGGTGACCTGCCGGCCGAATCGGCGTGCGTGATCGTGGAGAACGCCGACGGCCCCGGCCCGTTCGGCGCAAAAGGCTGCGGCGAAGGCGCGCTGGCAGGCATGATCGCCGCCATCGCGACCGCCGTCGCCGATGCCGGGGTTCCCGTCCGAGAGCTGCCGCTCACGCCGGAGCGAGTCTGGCGTGCCATCCAGGATCAGAGCCAATCAGACCAAGTGGAGGAGACGAGGGCATGACGAAATTCTCCCGCGTGGCCGTGATGGGCACCGGCACGATGGGCCCCGGCATGGGCGCCGTTCTTGCTCGCGCCGGCATGCAGGTCAAGCTGTACGACACGAGCCCCGAGGCCCTCGAGCGCGCCAAGGCGGGCTACCTCCTTGCGTGGGGCGTGCTCGACCGGCTCGAGACACCCGCCAATGAGGGCGGTTCGGCGGCGTTCGTCGACAGCGTCGCGGACGCCCTCGACGGCGCCGAGTTTGTGATCGAGGCCGTTCCCGAGAAGCTCGAGCTCAAGCAGCAGGTCTTCGCCGAGTACGAGCAGCACGTCGGCCCGGACGTGATCCTGGCCTCGAACACGTCGGGGATCCCGGCCACCAAAATCGCCGAGAACCTCGCCCACCCCGAGCGGGTCCTCGTCATGCACTGGTCGAATCCGCCTCACCTCATCCCGATGATCGAGGTTGTGCCGGGCAAGGAGACGTCGCAGGCCGCCATCGACGGGACCGTCGCGGTCATCGAGGACATCGGCTACTTCTCCTGCCTGCTCAAGAAGGAGGTCCCGGGCTTCGTCGAGAACCGCGTCCTCTACGCGATCATGCGCGAGTGCCTCGCGCTGGTCGACGAGGGAGTCGTCGATCGCGAACAGCTCGATCTCAACGTCAAGTGGGGCATCGGCTACAAGCTCGCGGTCATCCCGCCGATGCAGCTTCTCGACATGGCCGGCATGGACATCTACACGATGGTCGCCAGCTACCTCAATCCGGACCTGTCGAACGCCGCCGAGGTGTCGCCGACCATCAAGACCCTTGTCGATCAGGGACGGCTCGGGATGAAAACCAAGGGTGGCCTGTTCGACTACACCGACGAGGAGGTCGCTCAGCTACGCGCTCAGCGTGGCGCCAAGCTCGTCGCGGTTCGCAAGGCCCTCGGCTGACCTGAGGAGGTGATGCGATGAAGATCTACCTGCTCGACCTTGGTTCGCTGGTCATCGACCGTTCCGACGTCCTGTGGCACATCGACGTGGGCACGCCCGTTCGCTTTCCCGTCTACGGCGTGTACATCGATCACCCCGAAGGGAAGTTCATCTACGACACGGGCTACGACCTCGACCACGTCAACAAGGTCCTGCCGTTCGAGCTGCCCGAGCAGACGCCGGAGCAGACGATTCCCGCCCAGCTGGCGAAGATCGGCGTGAAGCCTGAGGAGATCAATTACGTCATCAACTCGCACTTCCACTTCGATCATGTCGGGGGCAACCGCTTCCTGACGAACTCGACGCTCATCACGAGCAAGCTCGAGCTCCGATCTTGCCTCGTGCCTGAGCCGTTCGAGCGCCTCGGCTATTCCGACCTGAGCTTCTACTCGCCGACGCTCAAGCGCGAGTTCATCGAGGGCGACACCGAGATCGCCAAGGGCCTGACATTGTTCGAGACGGCGGGCCACACGATCGGGCACGTCTCGCTGCTTGCCGAGCCCGCGGGCCGCCGGCCGATGATCTTTGCCGGGGACGCGGCGTACACGTTCGAGACCCTCGACAAGATGATCATCGGCGGGTTCCACCTCGATCCGGTCGACTCGATCTCGGCGTTGAAGCGGATCAAGACGATGGCCAGGCGGCACGACGCCGAGATCTTTCCCTCGCACGACATGGACCCGTGGAACACCTGGAAGCACGCCCCCGAGTTTTACGGCGGCTGATCACGAAGGAGCTGACCCGATGATCCTCAAGGACCGCGTCGCGATCGTGACCGGGGGCGCGCAGGGAATCGGCCGCGCGATCGTCGACAAGTTCGCGGCCGAGGGGGCCGCGGTGGCCGTCGCCGATATCAACCGAGAGGGGGCGGAGGGCGCGGCCGCGGCCCAGCCGAATGCGATTGGCCTCGGCGTCGACGTCTCGGACCCAGCGGCGGTCGAGAGGATGGTCGCCGACACCGTCAAGCGCTTCGGCCGCCTTGACATTCTCGTGAACAACGCGGCGATCGTGCCCTTCACCGCGTGGGATGACGTCGACTTCGCGGAGTGGCGCCGGATCATGGCGGTGAACCTCGATGGCGTGTTCCTGACCAGCCGAGCCGCCTCCGACGAGATGCGGAAGGCCGGCTACGGCCGAATCGTGAACGTGGCGTCCAACGTGATCGTCGCGGGCACACCGAATCTCGCCCATTACGTCGCGGCGAAGGGTGGCGTCTTCGGGTTCACCCGCGCACTCGCGACCGAGCTCGGCAAGTACGGGATCACCGTGAACTCCGTGGCGCCTGGGCTCACCGAGACCGAAGGGGTCCTGGCCAGCCCGCACGCGGCGGCATTCGACTTTGTCCAGTCGCTCCAGGCGATCCCGCGTCGCGGCGTCGCCGCCGACATCGCCCCGTCGGTTGCGTTCCTCGCCTCCGAGGAGGCCGCGTGGGTGACGGGCTCGATGCTCGTCGTCGACGGCGGCCATACACGCCACTAGAGCGCAGATAGATGGCCGACTTTCCGGTCCGGCGGGTCGGCGGCATCCTCGCGGTGACGGATGTCGATCGATGCGTCGCGTTCTATACCGGGCATCTCGGCTTCGCGGTCGACGCCCTGTACGAGGATCCGCCGTACGCGACGCTGACGCGAAACGGGGTCCGTCTGTCCCTGGCTGAACAGGGTCACCCGGCGCCCGACCGGCCGGGCATTGGCATGGCCGTGCCCGACGACCCGACCCGCCTCCCGATCGTCCTCGTCCTCGAAGTCGACGACGCTCGCGCTGTGCATCGCCAGCTCACCGCGCATGGCGTGACGTTCCTGGCGGAGCCGTGGGAGGCGCGTGGGGCGGCGTCCGGTTCTTCGTCGTCGATCCGGACGGCTACCTCGTGGAGATCGAACAGCTCGGCTAACGGCGTCGGGACACCAGCCAGAAGAGCCCGCCGGCGGCAGCGGCCACGACGACTCCCTCCGCGAGGGTCCAGGCGAGGAGCTCCGGCGCCGACCGATCGGGGATGCCGCCCCAGTGGGCGCCCGCATCGAAGAAGAGGCGGACGGAGACCCGCCCGGGAGGGCCGGCAAGATCGAACATGACCGTCGCACGGTGACCGAACTGGTCGGGGTTCGCAGCCGGGCCGGGCTCGGCATAGGCAGCGAGTAGGAGCGGGTGGAGCGTCGGTAGACCGCGACGCTGAGCCGCGTCGATCGTCTCGAGGCAGACGTCTCTCGTCAGCCGCGGATCGCAGCTCTGCTGGATCGGTCGGACGGCCAGTCCCACGGCGATCCAGAGCGCGCCGATCAGCGCGGCGGCCAGGATCCGACGCGACCGCCCGCGCACAAATGGCACGCCGCGTCAGATCGGAGCGGTCAGGCGATCGGCGGCGAGCGCCAGCACGGTGGCCACGTCGAGGCCCGCCTGGACACCCTCGTCCGAGGCGAACTGCGCGGCGCCTTCGGGCGTATGGAACGCCCAGCCACCGGGCCGCCCGAGCCCGATGAGGGCCGACGGAACCAGCTGGGTGATGTCCCCGAAATCCGTCGCGAAGGGCAGCGCCATCGTCGGCTCGACGTAGGAGCGCCCGGCGGCCCGATGGGCGTCGGCCACCACGCTTCGCACGGCCGGATCCGGCACGATCCCGGGCACCGGCACCCCGGTCTGCCAGTCGGCAGGAGCCGCGGCTCGCAGCCCCGTCGCCAGCTCGTCGATGCCGGCTTCGTCCGGAGACCAGAGCAGGAAGCGCGCCACCGCGCCAAGGCCCGTCCCCTCCTCGACGTCGCCATCAAGCTCGAGCGACTCGAGCATCACCTGGGCCGCAGGCGCCCCGATCGCCGCGGACACGATCGCGCCGACCGTCGACAGCAGGGGCTGCGGCGCGCCGTTCACCAGTGTCCGGTTCGCGTGAAGTCGCGCCGTGTCGCGGCGCATCCAGGCCGATGCCTCCCAGACGGTGTCGAGGAACTCCGGGTGCGCATACAGGGCGACGTCGATCCCCTTCCATGCCCCGGCGGCCGCGCTCAGGGCCTTGCCGCCGCCGCGGGCCACCGTCCCCGGGGAGTGGATCTCGTCGGCTGGGCAGCCCATCACGACGACGCTGCCGGCCAGCCGGTCGCGGTCGGCCGCCAGCGCAGCGACGGCGGCCACGACGCCCGCCGAGATGGGCCCATGGCCGCAGGCGTGGATCGGTTCGTAGCCGGTGGTGCCGGGAACCGACGGGACGGCGTCGTAGTTGGCGACGAGCCCGACCGTCCGGCCTGGCCGGCCGCCGCGCAGCGTCGCCCGGAACGCAGTTGCCATGCCGGCGATCCCCGTCTCGACGGTGAGACCGAGCCCTTCGAGGACCCGGGCGAGATAGGCAGAGCTCTCGTGCTCAGCATGGGCCAGCTCGGGGTGGGCGTGGATGAACGTCATCACGTCCCGGACGAGCGGCTCGCGCGCAGCAACGGCGCCCCGGATCGCGCTGTCGCGCGCGTCGTCGGTCATGTCGCACTCCCATTCGCGATCGCCGCTCTGACGGCGCGCCCGACGAGCACGCCAACGAGGTGACGCTTGTAGTCGGCCGATCCGTTCGCGTCGGTCACCGGCTTACTTGCCTCCGCGGCAGCTTCGCTCCCCTCGGCCAGGATGGCGGCATCGAGATTCGTCGCGTCCAGTCCGACGAGCATCTCCTCCGCCGCCGTCGCGCGCACTGCCATCACGCCGACCGAACCGACCGCCACCCGCGCCTCCGCGATCGCTCCATCCGCGACACGCACGAGGGTGCTGACAGTGACGGCCGGCCGCTCGTGAAACGCAAACCGGACGTGGGCCATCCCGGCGCCCTGGGGCAGCGCGGTCACCTCGATCGCGACGACCAGCTCGCCCGGCTGCAGGGCCGTGGCGTAGGGACCGAGGATGAACTCCGCCAGCGGAATGCGGCGGCGCTCGTCGTCTCGCCCAAGTACCACGCTGGCGTTGGCGGCCAAGAGGAAGGCGGCCGGATCCGAATGTGGATCCGCGAAGGCGAGATTGCCCCCGAGCGTGCCCACGCCACGGACGCGGATATTGGCGACGGCACGTTCCATCCTGATCATCTCCGGCCAGCCCTTCGCCACGAGCGGCGAGCGCTCGATCGCGCGGTGGGTCACCGCGGCGCCGATCCGCAGCGTGCCGTTGTCGACGTCGATGCCTGCCAGCTCCGCGATCGGCTTCACGTCGACGAGATGGTCATAGGCCGCGAATCCGAGCTTCATGAGCAGGACCAGCTCCGTCCCGCCGCAGTAGACGACAGCGTCGTCGCCGTGCTCGTCGAGGAGAGCCGTGGCCTCAGCCACGGATCCCGCGGGGTGGAGCTGGAACGGGGCGAGCGTCGTCAACGACCGCTCCCCTGCCCACTCGACGAGATGGCGGCGAGGGCGGCATCCAACCCCGCTCCGATGTCGACCCGTGCCCCGAGATCCGCGAGTGATCGCCCGATGGCCGCAAGCCCGGCGATCATCAGCATCGGCCGGGCGGTGGCTCCCATGTGACCCAGCCTCAGGAGGTTGCCGGCTCCCTGACCGGCGGACAGCTGGACGCCGTAGCGAGCCCGGACGTAGTCGCGAACCTGGATGTCGGCCAGACCCTCCGGCATCGCGATGGCCGTGACGCACGCGGCCGCGATCTCCCTGCGGACGGGCCACGGCCGGAGGCCCATCGCCTCGACGCCGTCCCACGCAGCGGCCGCGATCCGGGAGTGTCGGGCCTGGGCCGCATCGAGCCCTTCGGCGAGCAGCGCCTCCGCGGCGGCAAGCACGCCGTGCAGATCGGACACCGACGGCGTGTACGGGAAGCGGCCTTGGCCGTGCCATTGCTCCCGCCAGTCCAGCATGGAGAGGAAGGAGCCCCGCGGCGCAGCAGGATTGCGGTCGATCGCGGCCCATGCCTGCTCGCTCACGGCCATGAGGGACATGCCCGGTGGCCCGCCCAGACACTTCTGCGGACCGGCGACCAGCAAGTCGAGCTGCCAGGCCTCCGCCTCCAGCTCGATGCCGCCGAACGACGAGACCACGTCGACGATCGTGACCGCATCGTGGGCCCGCGCGATCGGCCCGAGCTCGCGAACCGGGTTGAGGGTCCCGGACGGCGTCTCCGAGTGCACGACCGAGACCATCCTGATCTCGGGGTGCGCATCCAGGTAGGCCGCGACGGCGGCCGGGTCGATCGCGTCGTCGTATCCGACCTCGATCTCGTGGAGCTCCGCACCGATCGCCGTAAGCCAGTAGCCGAATCCCTTGCCGAACACGCCGCTGACGAGGTTCAGGCAGGCCATTCCCGGCGAGACGACCGCTCGGGCCGCGGCCTCCAGGCCCAGGACAGCCTCGCCCTGCATGAGGATGATCTCGTGGCTCGTCGTCCGGAAGATCTGCCCGATCAACTCCTCGGCCGAACGAAATCGCTCCTGGAACACCGGGTCGTAGTGATAGAGGACCGGCGACCCGAGCGCTGCGAGGACGTCCGCCGAGAGATCGTTCGGGCCGGCACTCAGGGTCAGGTCAGCGCGATCCATCGTCGGCTCCTCCAGCAGGGTTGGGATCCGGATCGTCGGGGCCGCTTCCGCGACCGCCCAGGTTCGCGGCCATCCCGCGGACACGGCCGCCCACCACTGTAGCCATCAGGGAGATGCCGCCGACCGGACCGGCCGTTGGGAGGTCGCCCTCGCCCGCGTCGTCCGGGGCGGCCAGCCGTGCCTCGATGCAGGCAGCGGCCTGACTGATGAGGCGGCGACTGACGTCGGTAATGACGCCCTGGCCCATCTGGGCCGCCCGACCCTTGATGTCGAGCTCGGTGGTGATGCGGACGCGGGAACCGTCGCCGTCGGCGAGGACCTCCATCACGGAGCGGACCTTGGCGGTGTCCTGGCCACCGGTCGCCCGGCCCTCGCCCTCGATGACGGCCGTTCGGGTTGCCTCATCCCGTTCGGCGATCCGGACGCGTCCGGCATAGGCGAATTTCATCGGACCGAGCTTGACCGACACCCGGCCGGGGTGGACCCCATCGGCATCGGGCTCATCAAGTTCGGCACCCGGGACGCAGGGAGCCACGCGCCGCAGGTCGAGGAGCATCGCATAGGCACGGTCCGGCGCGGTGCGTACCGTGAACTCGTCGGTCAGGCGCATCAGCGACTCCCCCGCACGTACGGCAGGCCCAGGGCGCTCGGTAGCCGCGCGTCGCGGGCGAAGATGATGAGGACGACGATCACCGAAACGAACGGCAGCATCTGTACGACGTCGACCGGTACGTCGATCCCGACGAGCTGGAGTGCCGTGGTCAGCGACAGTGACATGCCGAACAGAAGTGCGCCGACGACCGACCACCATGCCCGCCCCCGCGCCAGCATTGCAATCACGATCGCGATGAAGCCCATGCCGTTCGTGACGAACGGCACGAATGTCCCGGCTCCGACGATCGCGAGATACGCCCCGCCGATGCCGGCGAGCGCGCCGCACGCCATCTCGGCGAACGACCGGATGCGGATGACATCAACCCCTGCTGCATCGAGCGAAGCCGGCTGCTCCCCGGCGGCACGGAGATGGAGCCCCACGCTCGTCTGGCGAAGGAGCCAGGCCACGACGCCCACGAGGATGACACCAATGTAGACCGCCAACGGCTGGGTGAAGAGGCTCCCCCCGAGGACGGGCAGGTCCGAGAGGAACGGAAGGGCAAACCGCGGTGCTGCATCGAGACGAGGGTATGACTCGCCGTACATGGCAGCGTGGAGAACCGCTGTCGTTCCCTCGGCCGTCAGCACGATCGCCACGCCCACCACGATCTGGTCCAGGCCGAGGCGGATGCAGAGAACGACCATGACAAGCGAAACCACCAGCCCGGTCAAGCCTCCGACCGCCAGCCCGATCCAGATGTCCCCGGACACTAGGGTCGCGATGAATCCCGCGAATGCCCCGCTCAGCATGATGCCCTCGAGGCCGACGTTGAGGACGCCCGACGCCTCGGCGATCAGCTCGCCGAGGCTGGCGAACAGGAGCGGTACGCCGGCGATCAGACCGCCTCCGACGAGGGCAGTGAGGAAGCCGGTCGTCAGCAGATCAGGCACGGGCGGCTGCCGCCCGACGCCGCGGCATGATCGGCTCGCCGCGTTCCCGCCTGTCGGTCAGGTACTGCGTCACGACCATGAAGGTCAGGATCAGGCCGATCACCAGTAGCAGGAAGTCGCTCGGCAGCTGGGCCCGGCGTGCAGCGTATTCGCCGCCGATCGACAGGACGCTGAAGAATGCGGCGAACGGGACGACCGCGAGCGCGTTCAATCGAGCCAGGAATACGAGCGGGACGACCTTGAGGCCGTACGCCGGATTCCAGTCGGCCCGCATGTAGCCGAAGATCCCGAGCATGTCGACGGCCGCCGCGAGGCCCATCAAGGCTCCGCTCAAGAGGAACGTGACGATGATGAGACGGGGCACGCCGATCCCCACGTGTTCGGCGGCTCGGGCGTTCGCTCCGAGTACGTCGATCCGCATGCCGAACGAGGTTCGCGAGAACAGCCAGTAGACGAAGCCGACGGCGACGAGCGCGACGATGACCCCGATGTGGATCCGGGTGCCAGGAAGCGTAATGAGTCTCAACGATGCATCGACCACGGCCGTCTGCGGCACCGTCGACGGCCCGTCGAACGGGCCCTTGACGAGGAGATTCGCAAGGCCCGATCCCACGAACGACATCATCAGCGTGGTGACGATCTCGTTCAACCCATACCGGGCGCGGAGCCAGGCAGGTACGATCGTCCACGCCGCCCCTACCGCCATGCCGAGCAGGCCGAGCAGGAACCAGCCGAGTGGCGCCGGAACGCTCGAGAGCAGCCCAGGGCCGGTGCCGGCAACAAACGCCGCCGCCAGCAGGTACTGCCCGTCGGAGCCGAGGTTCCACATACCCGCCCGGAAGGCCACGATCATGCCGGCAGCCACGAGGAGGATCGGCGCCATCCGGGTGATGCTGTCCTGGAGTCCGGATGGCCTGAGCAGGCCCGCCTGGATCAGGTCCGAATAGAAGGCGACGGGGTCGCGGCCGATGACCGCCAGCAGAAGGCCGCAAGTGAGGAGGGCGAGGACGATCGGGCCAATGCTGCGGACGAGCGCGTCCAGGGTTGCTCCCCGTGTCGATCCCGGCGAGACATCGACGACGGCATCCGGCGTGGTCAGCGGTGTCGTCATTCGGCCGCCCGCCCGTTGGTCACCCCGATGATCAGCTCGCCTATCCGCGCCTCCGCACCCGGCCCGGCCCGGACGACACCGGTAATCCGACCGCGGTCAAGGACCGCGACGCGGTCGGAGAGGTCGAGAAGCTCGTCGAGGTCGTTGGAGATGACGATGATCGCGACACCCCGCCGCGCCAGGTCGCGGATCCGCTCCCTGACGGCTGCGATCGTGCGGACGTCGAGCCCGTGTGTCGGCTTGTTGAAGAGCACCACTCGCGGCTCGAACGTGAGCTCGCGAGCCAGGAGGGCCTTCTGGATGTTCCCGCCGCTCAGCTTGCCGATTCGCGTGTCAGGCGACGGCGTCCGGATATCGTATGTCGCGATCGACGCGACGGCTGCGCGCCGGATCGCGGTGCGGTCAACCCGCCCGCGCCGCCAGAACGGCGCCTGCCCGATCCGCTTGAGGACCAGATTCAGGCTCAGCGGGTAGGACGAGACGACGCCCTCGCCCAATCGGTCGTCGGTGACATAACGAAGGCCGAGGCCCTGCCGTGCCGAGACGGACTTCCTGTCGAGCGGAGCACCAGCCAACCGGATCGTCCCCGAATCATGTCGGCGTTGCCCGGCGATGGACTCGGCGAGCGTCCGCTGGCCGCTGCCTTCCACGCCGGCAACGCCGAGGATCTCACCGCCCCGCACGTCGAGCGAGACTTCCTCGAGGGCGTGCTCGCCCCCCCGCCCGCCTGCGGCCGAGACGCGGACCAGCTCCAGCAACGGCTCGCTCGAGATGCGTCGAGACTCGACCGGCGCAGCCGTCGCCTCGCGGAGCTCGGCAATGTCCGCGCCGGCGACGCCGGCGACGCCGGAGTCGCCGAACATCATCGTGACGATCCGTTGCTGGAGTTCACCAGGTGCCGTGGCGGCGAGGTCGGCCGGGTCGAGCCGTCCGACGACACGTCCCTGCCTGAGGATGGCGACACGATCGCCGACGGCCACTGCTTCGTGCAGCTTGTGTGTGATGAAGATGATCGCAAGCTCGTTCTGCTTGAGCCCGTGGAGGACCTCCTGCAGCTCAGCGATGCCCTGCGGAGTGAGCATCGATGTAGGCTCGTCGAGGATCAGGACGCGGGAACCCCTCCACAGGGCCTTGATGATCTCGACCTGTTGTTGACGGCCGAGGGCGAGAGAACCGGCTCGAGCGTCGGGATCCACGATCACCCCGAGCTGCGAGCACAGCTCGCCCAGGCGCCTCAGCGCCCCTTCCCGATCGAGCGACAGGCCCGAATTGGCGCCCATCATGAGGTTCTCGAGAACCGTCAATGTCGGGATGAGGCTGAGGTGCTGATAGACCATGCCGATGCCGAGGTCACGACCATGACGCGGGGAATCGATCGTGACCTCCCGGCCGCCCACGACGATGCGCCCCTCGTCGGGCCGGTAGATGCCGGACAGGATGCTCATCAGCGTCGATTTCCCGGCGCCGTTCTCTCCGAGCAGGCACAAGACCTCCCCGGGCATCGCCGCAAGGCTGATGCGGTCGTTCGCGACGACTCCCGGGAAGGTCTTCGTGATGCCGATCAGATCGACCGCGGGCGTCGCGGCCGGGGGCCTCGACCGGTCCCGGACGGAATCCGGAGTGGTCATCCCTTGGGTCATTTGGTCCTTAGTTGGCGGCGATCAGCGCGTCGACGTCGGCCTGGGTGGTTGTCACCGGGACCTTGATCGAACCGTCCGCGATGCCCGCCTTGGCGGTCTCGACGGCGGCCTTGGCCTCGGGGGTGATGTGAGCCGACTCCAGCAGGGCGATTCCGCCGTTGGCGACGTCCTGGACGTAGCCCTGGTTTCCAAACGTGCCGGCGTTGATGTCGGCGATGGCCTGCTTGAACGTACCGGAGAAGTCCCAGAGCACCGACGACAGGAGAACGCCCTTGCTGTCGATGGAGGTCTTGTCACCGATCACGTCGATGAACCAGACCTTGTCCGCGCCGGCGGGCGGCGTTGCGGTCTCGACTGCCTGCAGCATCCCGAACGACGCCCCGTCACCCTGTCCGAAGACGATGTCGGCGCCACCGGCGATCACCGTAGTGGTCACGCGCTTCCCGCCTTCGGCGTCGGCATATCCGGCCGGGCCGATCTGTGCCTGGAGGAACTTGACGCCCGGCTTGACCGACTTGGCGCCGGCCACGAAGCCGCCATTGGCCTTGTGCCAGCTCGGCGTGTCGGCCGAGATCACCAAGCCAAGCGTGCCGGTCTTGGTCATCGTCGCCGCAAGCACGCCGGCGAGGTACGCCCCTTCCTGAGCATTCGTCAGGACGTCGGCGGCGATGCCGGGCTTCGTTGCGTCCGGTGCGTCGTAGACGATCACCGGGATCTTGGATTCCGCAGCGAACTGGGGCGCCGCAGTGTTATAGCCACTCGCTTGGGCGACGATGAATTGCGCGCCGCCGTCCGCGAGCTGTCGCAGGATCGGGCCCGGGTCGTCGTAACCTGAGCCATCGGCTACTTCAACCGTCGCGCCCACCGCGGCAGCAGCGGCCTTCGCGCCATCGACGCCCTGCTGGTTCCAGCCAAAGTCGTTGCCCTTTTCGGGAGCGATGATCGCCATCTTCTGGATGGCGTTCGAGGGGGCGGCGCTGTCGCTTGGACTGGCCGATGCCGCGGCGCTTGGGACGGCCGCAGCAGCGGATTTAGCCGGGCTGGGCGTCGCCCCACCGCCGCAGGCCGCCATAATCAGGCTGATGGTCCCCAGACCCGCCGTCCACAGCGCGAGCCGAGAGTGGGTCGCTGACCTGCGCATTTGTTCTCCTCCTCGTCGATGACTTCGATGAGTCCATTCACGCCCCGGGGTTCCGAGCGTTTCCCGCTTGTGCCCAGCTGGCAACGGGCCCCGGCCACTCCTCCACCGAGGGCTCACGAGCCCTGCAACCACTCGACCGTCGCGCGCTCTTCATCACCCGGATCATGGCTCGCCGGCGCCGACAGGATGACTCCGCGTAGTATGGTGGGCGCTATGTTGACAGTCAACACGTCGGGAACGGGACCGGCGCCCTCAGATCACTTCTCAAACCACTCTGACCGGGAACACTGATGGTGGCCGGGCTGGACAACAAGACGCTCAGGGAGCGCGTCCACGCGCATCTGAAGGACGAGATTCTGGCAAATCGGATCGCGCCCGGGTCGGTTCTCCAGGAGGTCCCGCTGGCCGAGTCGCTCGGCGTCAGCCGCGGTCCGATCCGTGAAGCTCTCGGGAGCCTGGCGGCCGAGGGCCTGGTCACGATCACGCCGCGCCGTGGAGCCATCGTGACCCGCCTCACGAAGCGGGACTTTCTCGAGGCCTACCAGGTCCGCGAGGCACTCGAGCAACTTGCCGTCCGGATCGCGGTTCCCCTGATCACGAGCGCGGAGCTTGACAGCGTCGATTCTCGAATCGAAGAGATGATCCGCTGCTCCGCGGCCGGCGACGACACGGGGTTTTTCGAAGCGAACGCCATGTTCCACGAAGGGTTCGTCGTTGCCTCGGGGAACACCAAGCTGGTTGAAACCTACCGCCGCCTCGTCGGCCAGATGGGTCCGTACAGACGTCCGTCGGCACTCCTTCGGGGCAGCCTCAATCGATCCGTCGCGGAGCACCAAGGGATATTGGCCGCGGCGCGCGCCGGCGATGTCGAGCGTGCGGTGGCACTCACGGTCGACCACATCCGCGTGCCCCAGCGTCGACTTGAGAGTCTCTCGGATGAGGATTTCGCCCAGGAGAACTTCCTGCGAAGCCAGCGGGCGACGCCCGCATCCGGATCGGGCGGCGATGACATCGAATCCCTGCCTGCGCAGGCCGCCCGGTCATGACCCAGGACCGCTCCGTCCGCTGATCAGGGCGAGGCGGTCAATGAGAATGAAGGCCTCTCGATCGAGGGCTCGGACCCCGATGAGGACGACTTCCGCGCGTACCTCACGACTCTCCGCGCCCTCGTGATCTCGAAGGACGAACCCGTAGTCGTCAACAAGATCGTCAACCTTGCGATCCGCCATGTCGACGACGTCGAGCTTCGAGAGGCTTTGATCGCCGGGCGGAAGGTGTGGCTCGACGAACAGAAGGGCGGGACTCGGCTCGCGACGGCCCCGTCTCGCGACGCCGAGCCTGAACAGTCATACAACGCCCGCGACGTCCTCGACCTCTACATCAACGGGCGGGTGTTCCACGTCGAGCAGGAGAAGGAACGGACGCTCGCGGCGCTAGAGGCCGGTCCGGTCGGGCGTCCGATGATCCGCTACATGCTGCTCGACTACGCCACGAGCACGAACTATCTCGTTGTGGGTGAAGAGCGTTCTCGAAGAGGAGAAGGACCGCGGGGCGTTGAGCGACACGCCGGTTCTCGGGCCGACCCGGGTCACGCCAGAAGCTCCGGATTGACGTAGGTCGGTACGGTGAGTCGCTGATCGCGGGAGGGGTCGCCGGGAGGAGTCGTGCGGTCCGGCGAGCTCATGCCGTCAACGATCCATCTCGGGCCGGGCGGGCGCTCGCCTGCCCGAGAGCCATCCCGACCAATCCAGCGAGTGTCCCGACTGCGGCGGCGATGAACGCAAGATGGACGGCCAGCGGAAACGGCCAGAACATGGTGACACCGACGCCGACGAGAACACCCGCGAAGGCAGTGACGGGGACGGGCGGGAGGCGGCGAAGGGCGGCGACGAGGAGCGTCGCCGGCAGCCAGTACGCGAGCTGGCTCGGCAGACCGAGCGCGCGGATCTCGTCCGCGGCCGCCGGCAGCGGACCGACAGGCGGCACGAGTCGCGGCAGGAACATCGCCACGCAGTGGAAGACGAGAGCGCCGAGGGCCACCACACCGAAGGCCACCCAAGCCCCGTTCGTTCGCGCCCCGTGCGGGTGGGCGCGGCCCGCCGTGAGCCCGATCGGCACAGCCGCCACCGCGATGCCGGTCAGGATCACCCAGTAGGGCCACTCAACCATCCGTTCTCAGCTCCAGCTCGACGCTGTGGTCCCGAGGCAGGTCGCTCGACCGGTGCGCGCCGCTGCGCTCACCCGAACCACCTCGATCGGGTGGCGGCAAAGCGTCCGTCCAGTCCGTGCCAGCGACCCGCCCGGAAGGCCGCCAGGCACAGGAGCGGCAGCCATTCCACGGAAAACTCGTACAGCCACTTGTTGTTCCAGAGCGTGGCGAACTGTAGATGCAGCACCATGCCGGCGGCCACGAGGGCGGCCAGCGGCGTGAACAGACCGATGATCAGGAGGAGCCCGACCGCGGTCTCCGTTGAGCCGACCAGCAGCAGGAAGTGCCCGGCGTTCGGCAGGACGACGTCCTGGATGAACAACCGATAGGGCTCGACCGGATGCCCCCCAGCGACCACCTCCGCCTCGAGGATGCGACGTGCCCCGTCGGCATCAATGACGAACCCCAGCGGGGTGTTCGGCCACAGGTTCGGCACGGCCGGCAGAAGCTTGGCCACGCCGTTGTGCAGGAACACGGCGCCGAAGTAGATCCGGAGTGCCGCCATCGCCCGACCGAACCACGGGCTGGCGGAGGCGCCGGCGTGGGCTGAAGGGGCACGGGACTCGTCAAGGCCCAATCGTCCGTCTCCTCCCTGCAGGTGAGCGCGGTCCTGCGTGACCGGGGGCGGAACCCCTGAAAGGCTCCCCGCCGGTTGTCGCGGCGCGACTCAGGGGCCGCACAGCGGCCGTGACGTGGACCAGCGGCGTCGGCATCGCAGTCTCCCTTCACCACCGCTCCCGACGGCACGGAGTGGGATTGTCGCCGCCCCGCGCCAATAGCGCAGGCGACGTCGCCGTCTGTTTCGCACCCGTTCACCGTGTGGTCACCTTGCGGCTTCTGCAGTGCGGTATCGTCACCCCGCGCCGGCACCCGATGAACCGTTCGACGGGACACCGTTCCCTGCTCGGCCGGCGTGAGGTTGACCCCATGCCCTTCCTCGGACATCGCCGGTTTCCAAACCTGGTCGTGGCGGCGGCGATCGGTCTCCTGGGTGGCGTGGCGATGGTCTGGCTGATGCTGCTGCTGCGGGTGGTCGGCGGTGTTCCCACGACGTTCGAGCTGTTCGGGGATCGCGTCGCGCCGTTGATTCCCGCTCCCGCGTTCTCCTCGCTGATCCAGCTCGCCGGCGGCTACAACCCGCTCAAGATGCTCGGCGTCGCGTCGGTGCTGGGAGGGCAGCTCGTCGTCGCGACGGTTGCCGGCGGGGCGTTCGCCTACCTCGCCCTGCGAACGCAGCGCTCCGATCCGGAACGTTCTGGTCTCAGGCGGCGACAGGTGCTGACGCTCGGTGGGCTCGCCGTCGCGGCGGATGGGGCCCTCCTGCTGGCGCTCTATCCAAATCTCGCCACGAGCTACGTGGGCCATCCGCCGGGGACCGCGCGGTTGATCTCCACGGTTTCGCTGCTCGCTGAGGTCGCCGTCTTCACGATCGTCGTCGGCCTGCTGGTCGACCGCCTGCTGCGGGCGCGCGTCGATCAGCCAGGACGGGATGATCAGGAGGTCGGTGTCAGCCGCCGCGCGGTCCTCGTCGCGGGCGGCGCCGGGCTGCTCGCCGCCGGCGCCGGCGGCATGCTCGCTCACCTCCTCGGACGAGCCACGTTCGGTTACGACGGCCAGACGGTCGAAGGCCCTGACGTCGCCCCGATCACCCCGAACGGCAAGTTCTACGTCGTCACCAAGAACGTGATCGATCCCGTCGTCGCCCCCGCGAACTGGCGTCTGGAGTTGGCCGGACTCGTCGAGCGGCCCGCCACGTATTCGTTCGACGACCTCCTGGCGTTCGAGCAGGTCGAGCAGGAGACGACGCTGATGTGCATCAGCAACCCCGTCGGCGGGGGGCTGATGAGCAATGCCGTCTGGACCGGCGTCCGCCTGGGCGACCTCCTCGAGCTCGCACGTCCTGCGTCCACGGCGCTCGAGGTCGTCGCCCAAGGGGTCGATGCCTACAGCGACACGTTCCCGCTCGCCAGCGCGATGGATCCGGTGACGCTTCTCGTCCACCTGATGAACGGCGAGCCGCTGCCGGACCGACACGGAGCGCCGGTCCGAGTGGTCCTTCCCGGGTTCTATGGCGAGAAGCAGGTCAAGTGGGTGACGCGGATCGAGGTGGTCGATCGCGACGTGAAGGGGTTCTACGAAACGCAGGGCTGGGGTCCGGAGTTCATCCTTCCCAGCACCTCAAGGTTCGACTTCCCGCGGCGCGATACGCCAATCATGGCCGGCCAGGCGGTCCTCATGGCCGGCGTGGCCTTCGCCGGAAGCCGTGGCGTCGACTCGGTCGAGGTCAGCACAGACGATGGGCTCTCGTGGGAAGCCGCGGAGGTCACCTATCCGGGGACACCACTCACGTGGGCGCTGTGGCGCCGGCCGTGGCGGCCCTCCCGTCCGGGACGCCACGCACTGCTGGTCCGCATGACCGACGGCAAGGGCGATCGGCAGGTCGAGAAGCGGCGGCCCATCGTGCCCATGGGCGCGCTCGGGCTCCACCGAATCGAGGTGGACGTCCGTGGCTGACCGCCGCGCCACCTGCGGGAATGTGGCCAACCGGTCGAGCGACCGGGCCCATCACGACGCCACCGGCGAGCGGCCCGCGTGAGCCGATCGGCCATCGAGGCGCCGTGGCGCGGCCGCCGCGTGCTGGTCACCGGCGGCGCGGGGTTCATCGCCAACGGCCTGATCCCCGAGCTGATCGCGGCCGGGGGCGAGGTGACCGTGTTCGACAATCTGTCGACCGCCGAACCGGACTGGCACGAGGCGCTCGAGTCGGCCATCGGCGTGGCCGCACCCCGCTCGCTCCGGGTGGAGATCGGCGACATCCGGGACGCGTCGCAGGTCGAGGCCGCCTGCCGGGGCCACGACATCGTGGTCCACCTCGCGTCGAGCACCGACATCCCGGGCGGGGCCGAAGATCCACGGCTCGATTTCGAGGGGTGTGTGGTCGGGACCTCCAATGTCCTGCGGGCCATGCAGCGGACCGGCATCCGCCGCCTCGTTCACGCCTCGAGCGGCGTCGTATACGGGTCGGTCGTCGCCCGCCCGTCGAACGAGAGCGCGGGCCCGCTCCTGCCCGAGTCGCATTACGCAGCCGCCAAGCTGGCAGCGGAGGCATTGATCAGCGGCTACGCCCACCTCGGCGGCTGGCGCGCGGTCATCCTCCGGTTCGGCAACGTGATCGGATCGCGGACGAACCATGGCGTGGTGCATGACTTTGTGGTCAAGCTTCTACGCGATCCGACCCGCCTCGACGTCCTCGGCGACGGGCGGCAGGCGAAGCCGTTCATTTCTGTCGCAGATCTCGTCGGGGGCATCCGCATCGCATCCGCGGCCAGCATCGACGGTCCCGTGACAACGTACAACGTGGCGACGGACGGAGCGGTCGCGCTGTCCGATGTGGCCCGCCTCGTCGCCGTGGCACTCGGGCTCGACCCCGACGCTGTCTCCGTCGAACCGTCGACCCAGCGGCGCGGCTGGCCCGGCGACACGACGCAGGTCGATCTCGACTGCGAGGCGTTGCGGGGCCTGGGATGGTCGCCGGCACTCAACGGTCGGGAGGCGGCCCTGATGGCGGCGAGGGGCATCGCGGCACGCTATCGCGCCGAGGGTCTTGCCCTGCTCACGGGGATGGAGCGACGACGGTCGGCCCCCTACGTGGCGACATAGGGGCATCGACCGTGGGCCGGGACCGACGATCGTCACTCGCTTGACGCCCGCTGCGAGCACCGCGCGCGTGCAGGACTCCTTGGAGATCGAGCGTGCGTCCAGCCTCGGGGTGCGCCTCGCTGGCTCAGGGCTGGTTGTCGCGGCAGCGACCGGTGCCGCCGGCTGGTACCTGACGCTCCTGCTCGGTCGGCTGGATGGCGCGGCCAGTCACGCGTACGACCTCGCGTTCTTCCAGCAGCTGGTCTGGAACCTGGTGAACGGGAATGGACTCATCAGCAGCTTCGAGTCCGGGAACTTCCTCGGGCTCCACTTCTCGCCGCTGTTGATCCTCGCGGCCGGGATCGAGACCGTCTCGCCGGATGTCCGAGTCCTGACCGTGCTGCACGTGATCGGGTTGGCAGCCCTCGGCCCGACGGCCTTCCTGTTCGTGTCACAGATCCTTCGTCCCGCCCGCGCGGCCAGGATGGTCGCCGCGGTGTTGACCGCTCCCATTCCGTTCTGGGCGCTGACGCAGCGGGCGGCGGTCGCGGACTTCCACACCGAGGCGATCGGGATCCCGCTCGCAATGCTGGCCGGGTGGGCGGGCCTGTCGGGGCGCCTGCGCTGGATGTGGCTACTGGCCGTGGCTGCGCTTCTGGCCAAGGAGGACCAGGCTTGGTCCGTCGCCGTGGTCGCGCTCGTCGTCGGGCTCCGGGCAGGCGCCGGCGCGCCGAGAATTCGCCGCCACGCCGGCAGCCTCGCGGGTGGCAGCCTGGTCTACGGGATCCTGGTCGTGTCGCTCGTGATGCCCGCCATCCGAGGGGCGACCGGCGGAACGACGCCCTTCGGTGAGTACTACGGCTGGCTTCCGGAGTCCGTGCGCGTGGGCGGACCGGTGGCTGCGGCGGCGGCCATCGTGCGGACGATGGTGCGACCTGAGGGCTTGGCCGTGGCTGGCGGTGCCATCCTGTCCGGCGCGGGTCTGGGTCTCCTGCGCCCGCGCTGGCTGCTGGTGCTGGTGCCGCCGCTCGTGCTCAACCTGCTCAGCGTCCACGAGCCGCAGCCGGCCCTGGGACTTCACTACGGGCTCAGCCTCGTCGTGCCGACCGTCGTGGCGACCGCTCTTGGTGCCCGCCGGTTGCTGGCCATCGCGAACGGGCGGTGGAGCCGTCCGGGCGCCTCGCGATGGACGTGGGTGCTGGCGGTCCCGGCGCTGGTCGTCGCCGTGGTCCAGTCGCCGTTCCCACCGGCCCTGACCGCCGGCGGACCGTTCACGCGCCCCGCGGCTCGCGAGCAGCTGGCGTCGGCGGCGGCAGTGATCCCGCCCGCGGCGCCGATCGCAGCGGACGATGGCCTTGCTGCGCTCCTGGCAAACCGGCGCCATCTCACGCTGCTGCACATGCCGATCCCGTCCGGCGCGTACGTCATCGCCGACCGGCTCCCGTCGATCCCGGGCTACGTCGACCGGCAGCATCGGCAAGCGAGCCTCCAGGTCGTCGCGCGAGAGCGCCCGCTGCTGTATGACGACGGGCGGTTCCGGGTGTGGGGCCCGCATGATGGCTGAATCGCGGCTGCTTCTGCACCCGGGCGTCGCCGCGGTGATCCCGGCGATCGACGAGGTGACGGCCATCGGTCCGCTCGTCGTGGGCCTGCGGAATCAGGGCGTGTGCTGCGTGTTCGTGGTCGACGGCGGGTCGAGCGACGGCACGCAGGACGTCGCGGCGGCCGCCGGCGCGAACGTGATCGACGAGGCGCGACGCGGGTACGGCCGGGCGTGCCTGACGGGCGCCGCAGCGGCCACCGGCTCGGCCGATGCGCACGAGATCATCGTCTTCCTCGACGGCGATGGGTCCTGCACCTCGGACGACGTGCCGACGCTGGTCGCACCATTGATCGGCCAGACGGGTGCCGTGCACGTGGCGCTCGGCGTGCGCCACAGGCGGCTGGTGGCGCCGGGTGCGCTGCCGTGGCACGCGCGCCTCGGGAACGCCGTCGTGGCGGCGGTGCTCGCCGCGCGGACCGGGCGGCACCCGGGCGACCTTCCGCCGTACAAGGCGATCCACGCCGGCGCGCTGCGGGCCCTCGACCTCGACGAGGAGCACTACGCCTGGACCGTCCAGTTCGTCGCCCGCGCGCTGCGCCGCCCCGATCTCGTCATCGCCCGTCGCCCGGTGCGGTTCGAGCGGCGTGCCGGGGGCGTCAGCAAGGTCTCCGGCTCGCTGTCTGTCTCGCTCCGGGCGGGCCGGCAGATGCTCCGTGCGGCCGTCGCCGAGACGCGTCGCCGCCCCGTGCTGGCCATCATGGCCAAGGCACCGGAGCGCGGCAGCGTCAAGACTCGCCTAGCGTCCGTCATCGGCGACGAGGCGGCGACGAACTTCTGGCGCGCCTGCCTGGGCGACCTTGGCGAGCGGCTCGGGAGGCTGGCGGCGAAAGCGGGCGTCGAGCCCCTCGTCGTCGTTCCGTCCGGAGACGCGGTGCGCCCGGTGCTGGACCTGGTCGGCCCCGCGTGGCGCCCGGTCGTGCAGTCCGCGCCCGGTCTCGCGAACGCACTGCGCGAAACGGTCCAGGATGCCGTGCAGCGCCGGGCGCCCTCGGTGATCGCGATCAGCGGCGACAATCCGACGCTGCCCGACGCGCAGATCGAGCGTGCGCTCGGTGGCCTACGCGGCGGCCGTCGGGCGGTCATCGGACCAACCCTCGACGGTGGATACCACCTGGTCGGCCTGACCTTGCCCGGCTGGACCAATCCGTTCGGCACGCAGCACCGGCGGTCGGTGGCGCGGCAGCTGGAGCGCGCATTCCCCGAGCACGCGATGGGCACGGCAACATCGCTCGAAGCTACCAGCCAGGGGCTGCTTGCGGCAGGATTCACCCTCGAGCGGCTCCCCTCATGGCCGGACGTGGACACCGTGGATGACCTCCGCCAGCTGGCTGGATCCTTCGGTGCAGATGCGGACGCCCCCCGGACGGCGGCATGGCTCCGGGACCACTCGCTCGACCCGTCCGGCCCGCGAGGGCGCGCCTAGACCTCCACCCTGAGCCGGCCGCCTCGTCGGTGACCTCGAACAGCTCGCCGTGCGGAACGATCGTGATGCGACCGAACCTCCCGAAGGAGGTCCCTATGCGCTGCCGCCACCCGGCCGCGGACGTCGCTCGAGGTCGTAGAGGCCGCGGGTTGATGATTCCCCGTTGCTGGGCCAGCTCCACGTCCCAGTCGATCTGGTCGATCAGGCTGTACCAGGTGAACCCGAGGACGGGGACCCCGTCGGCGCGCATCCAAAGGACGTTCACCCACTGCTTCCAGAGCCACGTCGGCGCCTCGTCGGCGTCGAAGACATTGGTCTCCGTGTACATGACGGGCTTGCGATATCGGTCGTAGTAGCGCTTCGTGATCTGGTACCAGCCGAGCACATCCTCGGCCAGGCACATCGTGCCGTCGGGCTTCAGGATCTTCTCGTTCCGGCCGTAGTAGTCGTTGCCCACGATCTGGTAGCCCGGCGGCTCACCAGCCCATGAACAGTCGTATTCCTCGCGGGTCAGCCAGCTGTCAGCGGCATACAGGGAGACGTCGGCGTCAGGCGGGTGCGCTACAGCAGGTCGAGCGACGGGAACCGGAGCTTGTTGACAGCCGCCCAGCCGGACCTCGCCGCGGCGAGCGCGAGCAATCGTCTCTGGCAACGGATCCCCGAAGACGACTGGGACCGGCTTGACGCGATGGCCGCTAGGGCATGTGACGAGTCGACCACTCACAGCCGGTCTCCGATCCCGAGCTTCCGCTGCTCGGCGAGCGCACGTTCCGTCCCGGTCGATGCCACGTACCGGCCGAGCATTTCGCGGGACTGCCAGCCGAACAGACGCATCGCGTTCTGCTCCTGGCCGCCCGCGGCGAGGTACGCGTAGGCCATCGAATGGCGTATCTGATGGGCGTGAAGTCGACCCGCAAGTCCTGCCTGACGCCCGCGGTCCGCGAGCATCTGGCCGATCCCCGATTCCCCGAAGCGACCCTTGCGGCCGACCCAGAGCCACGGCTCTCTGGCGCGCGCACTCTTCGCGCGGACCCGGAGGTAGCGATCAAGGGCTTTGACCGCGCGGGAGTCGAGTCCGACCACCCGCTCCCGACCGCCTTTTCCGCGCACGATCCGCACGATCCCTTGGTCGAGGTCGATGTCATTCGTCGTGTCGTCATCAGGGGTGTAGCGCAGGCCTGCGACCTCGGCTAGCCGAGCCCCGGTCGCAATGAAGGTCCGAATGATCGCGGCATCACGGCGCTCGTCGAAGGTTCGGCCGGCCTCGACCGTCGCAAGAAGCTTCTTGAGGTCAACCTCGCGCAGGACCGCGACCGGCTATTCGACCAGCCGCGGCGGCTTCATCCGCGCCATCGGGCTTGCCTGGATCTCGCCCTCGTCCGCCAGCCACGCAAAGAACGCCTTCAGACCGCGGTAGCGGTTGTGCGCAGTCGACGGCTTGAAGGGCTGACCGTTTACGTGTCGGCGGGTCAGAAGGTCCTCGATGAACGCCTCGACGTGCTCACGCTTCACGTGCGCGACTTCGACTGGCATCCCGTTTGCGGCGAGGTACTCGACCAGCTGTCGAACGGCCTCGCCGTAGGTCTGGACAGTCCGCGGGCTAACGTTCGACGCTCGCAGGTGACGCGCGTAGCTCCGTAGGTTGTCGGCGATGTCGCCGTCGGGGATAATCGCCCGTGGGCTGGCCAGCATCGCTCGTGTCTCCGCTTCAGGAACCAACGCCCGAAGCACACGTTGTACGAGCGCAGCAGGTCCAGCACAGTCGGTCAGATGCGGGAGCAGACGCTGTATCTGATCGGAAAACCGAGCGGGAGTAACTCAGCTGGCAGAGTGTCTGCTTCCCAAGCAGAATGTCGCGGGTTCGAATCCCGTCTCCCGCTCCAACCCCGCCCTATGAGCTCGGAGAGACGGCCCACGATGCGCATGACCGATCTACGGGCCGGCTGGGTCGTGCTGGGCAATGATGGCCGCCGCCTCGGCTCGATCCGCGAGGTCAGCCAGAACTACGTCCTCGTGTCGACCGGTCCCTTCTCCGGGGACCTTCATGTCCCGGCCTCTGCCATCGCCAACATCGAGCACGAGCTCGTCCACCTCAACATCGCCACCCGTGACGCAGAGTCGATGGGCTGGGAACAGCCACCCAGGGGCGAGGACGTGCTCGAGAGCAACGAGCCGGACCTGCACAGGCACGTCTGACGCCGTAGGGAAGCGGATCGACGGATGGCACGGATCAAGCTGGCCTACATCGGCGGCGGCTCCACGCGGGCGCCGGGGACAATGGCCGCGCTGATCGCCAACCATGGCCCGGCGTTCGCCGGCAGCGAGGTGGCGCTCGTCGACCTCGACCCGGGGCGGCTGGACATCGTCCGCCGGCTCGCATCGCGGATGGCGGAGGTGCGCGGGCTCGACATCCGCTTCACGGCGACCACCGACCGTTGCGCCGGTCTGGCGGACGCCGACGCGGTGCTGACCTCGTACCGACCCGGCGGCTTCGAGGCCCGCACCATCGACGAGCGCATCCCGCTCCGCCACGCCATCATCGGCCAGGAGACGCAGGGCCCGGGCGGCTTTTTCATGGCCCTCCGCTCGATCCACGTCCTGAAGGGCATCCTCGACGACATCGCCGCCGTCGCGCCCCGCGCGCGCGTCTTCAACTACACGAACCCGGTGAACATCCTGGCCGACGCGGTCCAGCGCCACAGCGAGATCCCGTTCTGGGCCTTCTGCGAGGGCGCCTACGACTTCCCGCGGGAGCTCGCGCGGGCGGCCGGTCTCGAGCCCGAGCGGCTGACGGCGACGATGGTCGGGCTGAACCATGCGACCTGGTCCGTCGAGCAGGCCTACGACGGCGCCGACGTGCTGCCGATCCTGCGCGACCGGCTGGCAGCGATGCGGGCGGATGAGGCGGCGCGCCCCGCCGACGTGCGACTCGTCGACCTGGCCGTGCGCGTGGGAGCGGTGCCCGCCTCCTACCTCTGCTACTTCTACTTCCACGACGAGATCCTCGCCGAGCTGCAGGCTCGGCCCACCACGCGCGCCGAGGACATCGTCGGCTGGACGGCCGACTACTGGCGCCATTACGCCGAGCAGGCCGACGCTCCCGAGCCGGCCCTCGATCCCGCCCGATCGCGCGGCGGCATCTTCGAGCTCGAGCTGGCGTTGCACGCCATGGACTCCCACTTCAACGACCTGGGCGACGTGATGCCGGTCAACACCCGCAACGACGGCGCGCTGCCGGGCTTCCCGGACGACCTCGCGGTCGAGGTCTGGTGCCGGGTCGACCGTGCGGGCGTCCAACCCGTGCCGTCGAAGCCGTTGCCGGCCCCCGGCGTCGGCCTCATCAAGCACCTCGCCGAGTACCAGCGGCTCGCGGCAGACGCGGCCTGGCATGGCAGCCGCGGGGACGCGATCGTGGCCCTGACGAGCCACCCGTGGATCGGGCAGTTCGGCCTCGCCGAGCGGCTGTACGACGAGATGGCGGCCGAGCATCGGGCGCATCTCCCGGCCAGGCTGCTGGCCTAGGCGCCCGGTGCTGCTGCTGGGCGTCGACGGTGGCGCAACGAAGACCGTGGCCGTCGTGGCCGACGAATCCGGGCGGGTCCTCGGCTCCGGGCGGGCAGGCGGCTCCGACCTCCACGGACCCGACGAGGAGCTCGCGCTCGACGAGCTGGCCCGGGCGATCGGGCTGGCGGTCGCGGCGGCCGGGCGCGAGCCGCGCGACATCGGGGCCGCCGTCCTCGCCTGCTGCGGCGCCGACTGGCCGGAGGACTTCGACGACATCCGCAGCGGCGTCATGCGCCGGGTGGCCCTCGGCACGGAGCCGGAGGTCGTCAACGACGGCTTCGGGACGTTGCGCGCCGGAACGCCGGACGGGGCTGGCCTGGCGGTCGCACTCGGCACCGGTCTGAGCGTCTGCGCGGCCGGGCCGACCGGGCGCTGGCACTCCTCGTACTGGGCGGACGACGCCGGCGCGGTGTCGCTGGCCCGGGCGTCCGTGCGAGCCGCCGTGCGCGCGGAGCTGGGTCTTGGCTCCCCCACCGTCCTTGCCGCGGCCGTGCCCGCGGCGCTCGGCCTCTCGACCGCCGCCCTGGCGCTGCATGCGCTCACGCGTCGCCGGGGTCTGCCGCCGGCCGCCCACGGCCGGATCGCGGAGGCGGCGCTGCGCGCGGCTTCCGACGGCGACGAGGTCGCGGTGGACCTCGTCGAGGACGTCGTCCGCGTCTGCGCCGAGAGCGCGCAGCTGGCGGTGCGCGAAGCCGGGCTTGCTCCCGGGAGCGTGCCGCTGGTGCTGGCGGGCGGCCTCTTCCGTGGCGACCCCGGGATCCTGCGCGGCCGACTGGCGGCCCGGATCCCGGCCACGGAGATCGTCCACCCGGCCCTCGAGCCGGTGGGTGGCGCGCTGCTCCTCGCCTTCGACGCGGCCGGGATCGTGCCCGTTCGCGAGCGGCTCCGCGCCAGCTTCCCGGACGGCGCCTGGTTCGACACCCGTGACGACGGCAGCTCGCCGCCGTCGGGCGGGCCTGGCTAGCGGCGGTCGTCCATCGCGTCCATCAGCGCGCGACTTGGCGGCAGGCCAGCCAGAACTGCCCGCTGACGATGGACCCGACCGCGGGGACGTCGTCCATGTCCGCGCCGTCGACCACGACGTCAAAGGCGTTGGCATAGGAATCGACGACGAGATGGACGAACGCCCCGCCGACGGTCTGGTTGACGAGTCGCTCCGCGGATCGAACCGTGCCGCTGATCAGCGCGCGCGGAGCGACGACCCACGGATCCGTCGCGGACCCGGCGCCGGGCGCGAACAGGCCGCTCGGGATGAGCGACTGGACCGCCATCGGCGTGCCGGACGCGCGGTAGGCCGCCTCGTCGGGAAAACGTCGCAGGTCTCCGCGATTGCCGTCACGTGCAGCCGGACGCGTTCGCCCGCCCGGTAGCTGTCCCGCGAGATCGCGAGGTCCTCAACCTGGAGCGCCAGCGGGTGGGCCTCCTCACCGCTCGCGTCGAGAACCTCGACCAGCAGCGGCGTCTCGTACAGTCGTTCGGCGCGAAGGATCCCACGACGGCGTCGACCTCGGTCGCGCCGGCGAAGGACGGCGTGACGTATTTGATCGACCCACGCGCGTCGAGCGTGAAGGACATCCGGGCCCCGCTCGGATCGGTGGTCGCGATGACGGATGCGCCGCCGCCGTCGCCCAGGCTCGTCGCCCGTGCGGCCAGCGCCATCAGCGCCCTGAGCTGGTGGCCCCGATCACCGGCCGGGATCCCGATCGCACCGACGTGGCCGCTGCCCACGGCGGGCTACGGGAAGGTTCGCGGATGCGGCGGGCGGACCTGATCGGGCATCGTTGCCTCCGTCATCGATCCGCCGCGCCATGCGGCGTCGACGCCCATTCTAGGTAGGATCTGGTCCTTGCGGCGGTCGCGTGGCGACCTGGAGAGGAGCACGTGCCAGCAGCCCACGTCGTCACCGTCACGGGCCCGATCCCCGCCACGCGGCTCGGTGTCGTGGATGCGCACGAGCATCTCTTCCTCCGCTCCCCGGCGATGCCCGGCCAGGAGATGGACGATCTCGACCGAGCCGTCGAGGAAGTTCGTGAGGGCGCCGCCTCCGGCCTCGGCGCGATCGTCGAGATGACCCCGATCGGGCTCGGGCGACGGCCCGAGCTGCTGCGTGCCCTCTCCGAGGCGACGGGCGTGGCGGTCATCGCCGCCAGCGGCTACCACCGGGACGCGCACTACCCGGCCGGCCACTGGGTCCACGGGGCGAGCGTCGAGACGCTGGCGGCGCGCGTGGTCACGGACCTCGAGCGCGGCATGCACCCTGCCGACTGGCTGGATCCGTCGATGGCCCTGGACACAGCTCGGGCCGGGGCGATCAAGGCGGGGGCCTCGTACCATCGCCTGAGCGACTCCGAGCGCCGGCGGCTGGAGGCGGCCGCCATCGCGAGCCGGCAGACGGGAGCGGCCGTCCTCGTGCACACGGAGGTGGGCACCCTGGGGCACGAGCTCGTTGACCTGCTCGAGGCGTGGGGCGTCGCCCCGGGCCGGATCCTGCTCGCCCATCTGGACCGCAACCCCGATCCTGAGCTGCACGCGGAGATCGCGGCCCGCGGCGTGACGCTCGAGTACGACACGATCGGCCGGACCAAGTACCACCCGGACAGCGTGATCCTCGATCTGATCGAGGCGGTCGTCGCGGCCGGGCACCTCGATCGGCTCGTGCTCGGGCTCGATCTCGGTCGGCGGGACTACGTCCGGGCGCACGGTGGCGGCCCCGGGCTGCGCTACCTGATGGCGACATTCGTTCCCCGGCTGCGGCGCCGGATCGGCCACGACGCGGTCGACCGGATCCTGGTGACGAACCCGGCGCGCGCGTTCGCCATCGCGCCTCCCGCGGATGCCGCCGCGTGATGGCCGCTGGCGTCGTCGGCCGCTACGACGTCGTGGTCGTCGGCTCGGGCTCGGCCGGCTCGGCGGCCGCGATCTCGGCGGCTCGGACCGGCGCCCGGACGCTGCTCCTCGACCGCCTGGGCTTCATGGGCGGCACGTCGACCGCCGTCCTCGACACGTTCTATGCCTTCTACACCCCCGGCGACAGCCCGCGGCGCGTGGTCGGCGGGATCGGCTGGGAGGTGGTCGAAGCTCTCACCGACCAGGGGATCGCGTTCGAGCGCCCCAACACGTACGGCGCCGGGACCGGCGTGACGTACGACCAGGAGGCGCTCAAGCTCCTCTGGGAGCGGCTCGCCGAGGACGCCGGCGTCGACCTGCTGCTCCACACCTGGGCGACCGGCGTGCGGGTGGTGGAGGGCCGGACGGACGCCATCCGGGTCTGGAACAAGGGCGGCGAGCGATGGATCGAGTCGGCGGCGGTCGTCGACGCCTCGGGCGACGCGGACGTGTGCGCGATGGCCGGCGTCCGCTACGACGACGCCCGATCGACGGGCCAGGTCCAGTCGCTCTCGACGCTCTTCCGGCTGGCCAACGTGGACGTGGCGCGCGCGACGGCCGTGCCGAAGGCGGACCTGTGGGCGCGGATGGGCGAGGCCGCCGCCACGGGCGAGTACCGGCTGCCGCGGGTCGAGGGCTCGTGGCATCGCACGCCGCACCCGGGCATCGTGATGATCCACATGACCAGGATCCCGAACGTCGACGCGACCGATCCGGTCGAGCTCACGCGCGCGGAGCTCGAGGGCCGCCGCCAGGTCCGCGAGTACCACCGCTTCCTGCGCGATCGGGTGCCGGGGTTCGAGGCGTCCGTGCTGGTCGGGACCTCGCCCGCGATCGGCGTCCGCGAGAGCCGGCGCGTCCATGGCGACCATCGGCTGACGCGCGAGGACGTACTCCAGGGCCGACGCTTCGACGACGAGATCGCGCTGTGCGGCGCGCCGATCGAGGACCACCACGCCGGCGGCGACACGGAGTGGCGATACGTCGGCGAGGGCGGCGTGTACGGCATCCCCTACCGCTCGCTGCTGCCGGCAGGGGTCGAGGGGCTGCTGGTCGCCGGCCGCTGCTTCTCGGCGACGCACGATGCGCACGCCTCGGCGCGCTCGATGGCCACCTGCATGGCGATGGGCCAGGCGGCGGGAACGGCGGCGGCGCTCGCCGTCGCAGGCGGCACCGTGCCGCGGTCGGTGGACGCGGCCGCGCTCCGTGAGCGGCTGCTCCGGGATGGGGCGCTGCTCGAGCCGCTCGCCGCGGGCACGGCCGGGCCGGCGGTGGGCGAATCGGCGGCTGCGCGGTCATGACGGCGGCGGACGACCTGCGCTCGGGGCCCGTGGCGGCGGCGATCCGCGCCCGGCGGCTGATCGTCGTCCTCCGGCGGGTGGAGCCGCAGGCTCGCCTCCTGGCGCTGGTGGAGGAGGTGGCCGACTCCGGCGCCCGCATCCTCGAGATCACGCTCGACGCGCCGAACGGGGCGGACGACCTGGCGGCCGTCCGCGAGCATCTGCGGGGACGCCGAGACGGGCCGTTCCTCGTCGGCGCGGGGACGCTCGTCCGGCGCGAGCAGCTCGACGCCGCGCTCGCGAGCGGCGCCGACTTCGGGGTCGCGCCACTCCTCGATCCGGGCCTCGTGCGTACTGCGCTGGAGGCGGGCCTGCCGTTCGTCCCCGGCGGCATGACGCCGACCGAGATCGCTGCCGGATGGTCCGCGGGCGCGACCTTCGTCAAGCTGTTCCCCGCCTCCGCGGTCGGGCCGGCCTTCGTCCGCGAGCTGCGGGGCCCGATGCCCGATGTCGAGGTCATCCCAACCGGCGGGATCGACTCGGCCAACGCCTCGGCGTTCCTGGAGGCCGGCGCGGTGGCGGTGGGTATCGGCAGCGCCCTGACCCGGTCGGACCCTGCCGCTCGCCGCGAGCTGGTGGCGCGGTTGTCGGCGCGGTGAACGACGCGCGGTTCGCCGGCCGGGTCGTGGTCGTCACCGGCTCGACGGGCATGGCGGCCTCGGCGGCCCGGCAGCTCGGTCGGGAGGGCGCGCATGTCTTCGTCGTCTCGCGGACCGCCGAGCACGCGCGCGAGCTCGCGGCGTCGATCGAGGGCGCCGGTGGCATCGCCGCGTGGCAGCCGGCGGACCTGACCAGGGAGGGAGAGGTCGAGGCGGCGGTCAGCGCGGCCGTCGAGCGCTTCGGCCGGATCGACGGGCTCTACAACGTGGCCGGGATCAGCGGGCGGCGCCACGGAGACGGGCCGCTCCACGAGCTCACGCTGGAGGGCTGGCTGACCGTTCTGGCCGCCAACGCCACGAGCGTCTTCCTCGTCTGCCGCGCTGTGGTCCGCCAGATGCTCGAGCAGCCGCCCGGCTCGACCGGCCAACGAGGCGCGATCCTCAACATGTCCAGCCAGCTCGCCCGGTACCCGTCACCGGTCCACTTCGGAACCCACGCCTACGCCGCCAGCAAGGGCGCGATCGAGGCCTTCAGCCTGTCGATCGCGGCCGCCTACGCCCGCCAGGGCATCCGCGTGAACGTGATCGCGCCGTCGCTCGTGGCGACGCCGATGAGCGCCCGCGCACAGGGCGATCCAGCGATCCTCGACTACCTTGCGGCCAGGCAGCCCCTCGCCGGCGGGCCGCTCGACGCGGACGCGGTCACGGGCACGGCCCTCCACCTGCTGAGCGACGAGGCGAGGATGGTCACCGGCCAGATCGTGGCGGTCGACGGCGGCTGGAGCGTGTCCGAGCCGGGCGCGGGCTGACGGTCCGGCGGGTCAGCCGGCCGAGCCCGCGGGCCTCGCGGCCGAGCCCGCGGGCCTCGCGCCCGAGCCCGCGGGGCCCACGCCGGAGCGCGGGGCGCCGGCGCCCGCGAACCAGGTGCCGGCCCGCATCACCCGCCGGACGGCGAGATCGGCGTCGAGCTCGACCAGGTCCGCCCGCTGGCCCACCGCCAGCCGGCCCCGATCCGCCAGCCCGAGCAGCGCGAGCGGGTTCCGCGACGCGGCGGCCACGGCATCAGGAAGCGCGGTGCCGCGCCGGACCAGGTTCCGGACGGCGCTGTCGAGTGCGATCACCGATCCGGCCAGGATGTCCGTGCCGGCGATCGTGCACCGATCCCCGACCACCTCCACCTCGAGACCGCCGATCGTCGCCCGCCGTCCGGCCGTGCCGGCCAGCGGGATGGCATCGCTGACCAGCACCAGCTGGCCGGCGGGCTTGGTCCGGGTGATGATCGGCCAGAGGCTCGGGTCGACGTGGTGGCCGTCGGCGATGAGCTCGACCCACACGTCGTCCGCCGTCAGCGCCGCGACCGCGAGACCGGGCGCGTGGTGGTCGACGCCCGTCATCGCGTTGAACAGGTGAGTCGTGTTCCGCGCGCCCGCCCGGTACCCGGCGAGCGCCTCGGCAAGGGTCGCGGCGGAGTGGCCAAGCGAGGCGGCCGCCCCGCGTCGCCGGAGCCACGCGATCAGGTCGAGCGCGCCAGGCAGCTCGGGGGCGACGGTCATCAGCCGCAGCCCCTCGACGAGCCGCTCGAGCTCGTCGGGGGCGACCCCGAGCGGGTCGCGGATGTGGCGCGGGTTCTGCGCGCCCTTCCGCGCGGCGGAGATGAACGGGCCCTCGAGGTTGAAGCCGAGGGGCTCAGCTCCGTCCGGCGGCGCGTCCGGGAGCCAGGCGCGGACGCCGGCCGCGAAGGCCACCAGGTCCGCCAGCGAAGCCGTGACCGCCGTCGGCAGGAACGACGTGACGCCCCGCCGAAGCAGTGCCCGGGCCATCCCGTCGAGCGCCCCCCGCGGCCCCATCGCATCGTGCCCGCCCCAGCCGTGGACGTGGACGTCGACGAAGCCCGGCGCGATGTACGGGCCGCGATCGGCCTCGTCTGGGAGAGGCGCGTCGCCGGCGACGGCGGCAGCATCAGCCGCCTCGTCGAGCTCCAGGCTGGCGATTCGCCCGTCTTCGACGCGAATGATCCCGCTCGCCACGCGGTCGTCGAGGACGAGCCGACCCTCGACGACCGTCGCCCCGTCAGCCGGCATCGGTGGCCGGGCTCTGCTCGACGTCGAACCAGACGTCCAGCGCGTAGCGGCTGCCCGGGTAGCGCGATTCGGTCGCCTCGATCCGGCGCCCCTGACCGTCGAGGATGGTCCGCCGCTCCACCAGCAGGGGGTCACCCTTGCGGATGCCGAGCAGGCGGGCGTCCTCGGAGGTGGCGGCTTCGGCGCGGATGGTCGCGCTGCCCCGCCGAAGGACGTAGCCGCCCCGCGCGAGCGCCTCGTGGAGCGATCCCCGCGCCAGATCGGCGGCCATGACGACCGGTGCGACCCGGCGATCGAGGACCGCCGCCTCGATGGCCATCGGTTGTCCGTCCGCGCAGCGCAGCCGGCGGAGCGAGACGATCTGCTCCCCGGCCACCATGCCCAGGTCGCCGGCCTCGGTCGTCGTCGCCGGGCGGAGCTCCCGCGCCAGCAGGCGCGAGCTGGGGGTGCGTCCGCGGCGGCGCATCTCGTGCGAGAAGGTCAACAGCCGGTTGGCCATCCGGTGGGCCGGAGGCTCCGCGACGAAGCTTCCGCGACCCGGCCGTCGGACGAGGAGACCCTCCTCGGCCAGGACCTGCATCGCGTTGCGGGCGGTCATCCGGCTGACTCCGAACTGGGTGCACAGCTCGGCGTCCGATGGCAGCTCGTCGCCGGGCTTGAGCGACGCGATCCGCTCGCGGAGCGCCTGCTCGATGCGGCGGTAGTGGGGCACGGCGACCGCGACGGTCACCGTGTCGCCCCGGCGCGCGCAGCGCCGGCCGCTCCGGCATGCCCGGCGGATCGCTCCACCGCCCGTTCGGCCCCGTGGATGGCGGCACCGATCGCGCCGGCCCACGTCCCGAGCTCGGCCGTCACGAGCTCGACCGGCTCCAGCGACGTCGTCCGGACGCGGAGCCGGAGCTCCGCTCGGATCGGCTCGAGCAGCAGGTCGCCCGCCGCTGCGATCCCGCCCCCGACCACCACCCGGTCCGGCGAGATGACGACGACCATGTTGGCGATCCCGATGCCGAGATAGCGCCCGACCTGGGCCAGCCCGTCGATCGCCCGCCGGTCGCCGCGACGGGCCGCCGCGACCGCCTCCTCGGCGGTGGACGTGCCGCATGCCGCGGCGATCTGATCGGCGCGGGCGTACGCCTCGAGGCAGCCCCGGTTGCCGCAGCCGCACCATGGCCCGTCCGGGTCGATCGTCTGGTGCCCCAGCTCGCCTGCCGTGCCGTCGTGACCCTGGTGGACGCGACCGTCGATGGCGATGACGCCGCCGACCCCGGTGCCGAGCGTCAACCCGACCATCGAGGCGGCGCCGCGACCCGCGCCGAGGCGCAGCTCGGCCAGGCCGAAGGCTCGCGCGTCGTTGATCAGGGCCACGGGCATGGCCAGGGCCGCGGTCAGCGGCGCGACGACCGGACGATCGGCCCATTCGCCCGGCACGTTGACGAGGAAGCGCGTCGTGCCGGCTGCCGGGTCGTACAGGCCGGGCACGCCGACCCCGAGTGATTCGATCCCCGGCCACGACTCGACCGCGGCCGAAGCCGTGCTCGCCAGTCGGTCGATCACCGCTTCCGGCCCCTCGCTCGCCCGGGTCGCGACCTGGCCGCGGTCGAGCGGATGCCAGGCGCCGTCGGCCTGCTCGAGCACGGACCACTTGAGGTTGGTGGCGCCCAGATCGATGCCCAGGTGGCGCCCCGCCACGATCACGACTCGTCCGTGATCCGCGTGTACGCGGCGGCGACCGCCAGGATGATCGCGCCGAACAGGATCTGCCGGACGGGCTCGGGCATCTGGAGCACCGTCAACAGGCTCGTCAGCACGGTCAGGATGAGCGCGCCGACGATCGTTCCGCTGTACCCGCCGCGCCCGCCGAAGATCGACGTGCCACCGCCGTAGACCTCGAACCGGCCCTCGAGGCCGCCCTTCGACGACCAGGACACGTCGCACGTGGCCGCCCGCTCATCCTCGAAGCGGATGATCATGATCGCGTTGTCCTCGCCCGTGGTCCGGTCGCCATGGACGAGCGTCGCGCCCCAGGCAAAGACATCGCGGACGGCGACCTCCTTGCCGAACAGGCAGCGCGCGGCCTCCGCGCCGTGCGAGGCCATGTCCAGCAGGGCGCCGCCGCCGGACACCTCGGCGTCCCAGAAGTGCGGGGCATGAGGGCCGCTGTGTCCTTCCCGGGCACGGAACGTGATCGGCCGGCCGATCGCGCCCGCCTCGATCATCTCGCGCATCCGGATCATCTCGGTGCCGAAGACGACGTTCTCGAGGTAGGCGTGGAACACGCCGCCATCCTCGACCAGCCGGACCATCTCGGCTGCCTCGCTCGCGTTCCGGCCGAGCGGCTTCGTGCAGGCGACGGCCTTGCCGGCGGCCGTGGCGGCGCGGACCGCCTCCACGTGCAGGTGGTTCGGCAGCGAGACGACGACCAGGTCGACCTCGGGATCCGCGCACAGCGACTCGATCGAGTCGAACGGCCGGCTGCCGAAGCGCCCGGCGAACGCCTCGCGCCGCTCGGCGCCCGCCCCGTAGTTGGCGACCACGCGGCAGTCCGGGACGTGCCGAAGGCCCAGCGTGTGGAACTCGCCGATGAACCCGGAGCCGAGCATCCCGACGCGTACCGTGTCCACGATCAGTACGAGCCCTCGCCGGCTCCGGCCGGGACCGGTGCCGGGGACCCGGTGGTCCGCGCCCGGAAATCATCGAGGATCGTCTTCGTGGCGGTCGCGCCCACGCGGGTCACGCCCAGCGCCATGACGTCGAGGAGCGCGTCCAGCGTCCGCACGCCGCCGGCCGCCTTGACCTGGATGTGCGGCGAGACCGTCCGGCGCATCAGCGCCAGGTCCTCGTGCGTCGCGCCGCCCGGCGCGAACCCGGTCGAGGTCTTGACGAAGTCCGCGCCGGCGGCCTCCGTCGCGCGGCAGCCGCGAACCTTCTCGTCGTCGCTCAGGTAGGCGTTCTCGAGGATCACCTTGACCAGCGCGCCGCCGGCGTGCCCCACCTCCACGACCGCCGCGATGTCGCGCCGGACGTCCTCGTCCCGGCCGGAGCGCAGGGCGCCGATGTCGATCACCATGTCGAGCTCCGTCGCGCCATCCGCCAGCGCGCGGCGGGCCTCGAACACCTTCGTGTCGGTCGCATGGGACCCGTGGGGAAAGCCGATGACCGTCCCCACGGCGACGTCCGTCCCGTCCAGGATCGACCTCGCCCGGGCCACGTCCACCGGCCGGACGCAGACCGAGGCGACGTCGTACTCGGCAGCCAGCCGGCAGCCGTCCGCGACGAAGTCGTCGTCGAGCTCCGGGCGGAGGAGCGAGTGATCGATCGTCTTGGCGATGTCTCGTTCGGTCAGGTGGGCGGGCAGCTGGGTCATGGGGTCTCCACGGGGATGAATGGCCGGAGGTTGTCGCGGGCGATCAGGAAGCCACGCTTGATCAGCGCGTCCGTGGACTCGAAGTCGCGGTCCTCGTGCTCGACGATCACGTCGCCGTCGTACCCGACCCGGTAGAGCGCGGCCATGATCCGGCCCCAGTCGGCATCGCCGAGACCCGGCAGCCGCGGGATCTGCCAGCCGATCCCGCCGGACAGCGTGCCACGCTCGTACAGCCCGTCGCGGTCGATCAACACGTCCTTGGCCTGGACGTGGAGGATGTGCGGCCCGAACTCGCCGATGAACCGCTCCTGGTCGATCATCAGCCAGACGAGGTGCGACGGGTCGTAGTTGAGCCCCACCGTGCCGCCCCAGGTCTCGATGATCCGGCGCCAGATGTACGGCGACCAGGCGATGTTGTGCCCGGCCGGCCACTCGTTGTCGCTGAAGATCATCGGGCAGTTCTCGATCGTGAGCCGGACCCCGTTGTCCTGCGCGTGGCTGACGATGTCCAGCCACACCCGGGTCGCCTCCTGCCAGTTCTGGTCCTGGGTCTTCGTCCTGTCGCCGCCCATGAACGTGTTGACGAACGGGACGCCCATCCGGCCGGCGGCCACGATCACCTGCCGCAGGTGGCCGATCATCGCCTCCCGCTGGACGGGGTCCGGGTGCAGCGGATTGGGGTAGTAGCCGAGGCCCGAGATCGACATGCCCCTGCCGCCGATCTCGCTGACGATCTCCGTCGCGCGCGTCTCGGACAGGTCCGTCACGTCGATGTGCGAGGTCCCGGCATAGCGCCGGGTGGCGCCCGCGGCCGGCGGCCAGCACGCGATCTCGAGGCTATCGAAGCCGTTCGCCGCGGCCCAGTCCGCCACATCCATGAGGGGTGTGTCCGGGAACGGGGCGGTCAGGAGGCCGAGCTTCATCGGGTCGCGATCTCCTCCATCACCGGCTCGATCCGGGTGACTGCCGTCCGGGGGGTCCTGGCGACGTCGATCCAGCGGCCCTCCCGCGCGCTCAGCAGGACCGCGTCGCCGACGAGCATCTCCTCGTGGCCGTCCTCGAATGTCGCGTACGCCGGCCGCTCGGACATCCGGCCCGCCACGACGTCCGCGTAGACGGCACGGAACAGGGCCGGGAAAGTGTCGCCGAAGCCCTCGACGTGCCCGCCGGGCAGCGTGGCGGCCGAGCGGCCGGCCGCGCCCATCAGCGCCGGGTTGCGCAGCAGGACCTCGTTGGGCCGGTCCCGGTGGCCGAGCCAGAGGTGGTCCGGCGTCTCCGAGTCCCAGGCCGCGGCGCCGGTCGACCCGTCGATCTCGTAGCGCAGCGAGTTCTTGCGGCCGGCGCTCAGCTGGGAGATCGCCACCGCGCCGCGGGCCCCATTCTCGAAGCGGAGCAGGATCGTCGCCGCGTCCTCGGTCCGGATCTCGCGCGGCACCGTGTCCGCGGCCCGCTGCTGCGAGAACGTCTCGACCCGGCGGGCGGGCTGCTGGCGGACGGGAATGAACGTCGCGAGGTCGGCCATCACCGCGGTCAGCCGCTGGCCGGTGATCGCGCCCATCAAGTCGATCCAGTGGGAGCCGATGTCGGCCACGGCCCGCAGCGCCCCGCCGTGCTCAGGCTCCAGCCGCCAGTTCCAGTCCGTGTCGAGCAGCAGCCAGTCCTGGAAGTAGTGACCGGTGACCAGCCGCACCTCGCCGATCTGGCCGTCCCGGACGATCTCGCGCAGGTGCTGGCTGAGCGGGTAGAAGCGGATGTTGAAGTTGACGGCCGCCACCCTGCCGCTCGCGGCCGCCAGCTCGAGCAGCTCCGCGGATTCGCCGGACGTCATCGCCAGCGGCTTCTCGCACACGACGTGCCGACCGGCGGCGAGGATGGCGCGCACCTGCGGGTGATGGAGGTGGTTCGGCGACGTGACGTGAACGACCTCGACCCGGTCGTCGTCGAGAAGCTCATCGAGGCTGGTGTAGGCTCGGGGCAGTCCCAGCTCCTCAGCGCGTTCCCGCCCGCGCTGCGGGCTGGAGCCGAGCAGGCCATGGACCGGCACGCCCAACCGGCGAAGTCCCTCGATGTGGACGGTGCCGATGAACCCGCTGCCGATGACCGCTGCGCCGACGTCGCTGACCCGCATGCGCGGAGCCGTCTCCTTCGCTGGTCGCCTTGGCCCGCTGTCCTTCATCGAGGTGCCGGGGCAGCCTAGCGCGCACCGCCCATCTAGATGTCCGGACAATCGGACGCGGACGCGGTGAGCGAGACCGCTGTCCTGATCCTACTTCAGCATGTCAATAGCAAAAGTCGGATGCGGTCCGGCGGAACTGGGGCGCGGCTAGCCGATCTCTCATCTGGCCCCGGACAAGGCCGTGGCGGCCGCCTCGTCGGCGAGGACGCGAAGCCGCGAGTGCCGCCGGAGGAATGACGCCGGGCAGTCATCGCCCTCCGGACCCTCGAGGGTCCGGGCCAGCACGGCGGCCTTGCCGGCGCCGGTGACCAGCAGCCAGATCTCCGCCGACGCCAGGAGACGTGCGATGCCGAGGGTGATCCCGCCGGTGGGCGTCCGCGCGGCCCCGTAGCGAACGTGCGCCAGCTCGCGGCTCGTCTCCGCCAGCGCGACGACCCGTGTCGCGGCGTCCGGCCCGGAGCCCGGCTCATTGAACCCGACGTGCCCGTTCGCCCCCAGCCCGAGCAGGGTGAGGTCGAGGCCGGCGGCGGCCACGGCGTCGTGCGCGGCCGCCGCCGCGACCGGGTCGCCATCGTCGACGGCGATGGCGTGGAACGCCGGGGCGGCGGGCAGGCGATCGAGGAACTCCCGCCGCAGCCGCGCGTCGCACCGCGCGGGGTCGCCAGGTTCGAGCCCGAGATACTCGTCGAGCAGCACGACGGTGGCGCGTGCCAGGTCCACCGCGCCCCGAGCGGCCGCGTCGGCCAGCGCGGCGTAGACGGGTGCCGGGGTGTCGCCGGTCGGCAGGCAGAGGCGAGCGGTGGGCCGCTCCCGCAGCCGGTCCGCGAGTACGGCGGCGACGCGTTCCGGCCAGTCGGCGGCCGGGAAGACGTCCAGGCGGGGGGCGGTCACGAGCCCGCGACGACGCGGTCGGTGAAGTCCCCGCTGGCGGGGTCCTTGAGGATCAGCTTGTGCCGCCCGTCGGGCAGGATCTCGCGCTTGATCACCACCTTGCCGTCGTATTCCTCCGGCTGACCGCCGATCCGGGAGGTCGTCCCGCCGCGCCACTCGAAGAGGTCCACGGGCTCCCAGCGGCGACTCCTCGCCGACCGGTAGCAGGCGTCCATGACCGCATTCACCACATAGCCGTCGTAGAAGGTCTCCTGTGGCTGACGGCCCTCCTCGATCGCGCCGAACATGTCCGTGAACATGTCGACATAGCCGAGCTCCGAGACCTCGTCGCCGACCGGGAAGAGCCAGCCCGACGCGGTCTCGGCCTTCTCCGCAACGTAGCCGCCGCTGCCTCCGGTCGAGAACATCTCGAACCCGGTGCGGAGGAAGTGGTTGAGCCAGATCGTCCCCTGCGTGCCAGCCACCTCGTCGCGCAGGTCCATGCCGCCCCGGAACGTCCAGCTCACCTCGAACTGCCCGAGCGCGCCGGACTCGAAGCGGATGAGCGCGACGGCGTTGTCCTCGTCCGAGATCGGGTGGACAAGCGTGTCCGTGTGGCACATCACCTCGACCGGGCGATTGCCCTTGCCCACGAAGTTGCGGACGATCTCGATGCAGTGGCAGCCGAGGTCGATGATCGCGCCGCCACCCGTCAGCCGGCCATCCCAGAACCAGGCCGAGTGCGGCCCGGGGTGCGTCTCGCGCGAGCGGACCCACGTGACGTCGCCGATGGCGCCGTCCTGGACCGCCCGGATCGCCTTGAGGGTCTTGGGCGTGTAGCAAAGGTCCTCGAGGTAGCCGCCGAACACGCCGGCCCGCTCGACGGTATCGAGGATCCGGCGCGCCTCCTCCGCGGTCCGGCCGAGCGGCTTCGTGCACAGCACCGGCTTGCCCGCGGCGGCCGCGAGGGCGACGGCGTCCTCGTGCAGGAAGTTCGGCAGCCCGACCACCACGACGTCGGTGTCCGGGTGCTCGACCGCGGCTCGCATGTCGGTCGTCGACTCCGGGATCGCCCACCGCTCGCGGAACACCCGCCCGCGCTCGTCGCTGCGCGAGTAGACGACACGCACGCTGTCCCGACCTCGCTGACCGTGGAGCGTCATCGTGTAGAAATCGCCGATCAGGCCGGTGCCGAGCATGGTGATGGCGTGCTGCTGCATCGGGCTCCTCGCTGTGGGTGAGCCGCGATTCTAAGGCGGACCGCCGGCTGCGGGGAACCGGTCACATTGCGGGACCGGGGGCACCGCGCCCGGGCGCCGGGCCGAGACTGCGGTGGCCGCGAGCAGGATCCGGGACAATTCCTCCGGCGGTGGCCCGTACCAGGGGCTCCGGGCGGGTATCGCAAACCGGTCTGCGGACGCAACCCGGTCTGCGGACCCGCGTCGGACAGGGCCGCGAACGGGCAGGGACGGGCCCGGCGACGGCATGACGCAGCCGAACGCATCGGCCGTCACGATCGGCAGCAGGAGATGAGACGAGTTGCGCCCGGGACTGAAGGTGCTGGACGACCGGCTCGCTGAGCGGATCGTCGACGAGGCCAAGCGGATCCTGGCCGACGTCGGGATGGAGATCCGGGGGCCGGCGATGCGGCAGCGGCTCGTCGATCACGGGCTGCCGCAGGCCGCCGACGGCCGGGTGCGGTTCCCCCGGCAGATCGTGGAGCGGGCGATCGAGACGGCGCCCGCCTCGTTCATGCTGTACGACCGCGACGGGCAGGCGACAGCGGACATCGGCGGCGACCGCGTCCACTTCGTCCCGGGCTCGAGCGGGCTCAAGGTGCTCGACCACAGGACCGGCGAGACGCGGCTGGCAGGCACCGCCGACTTCGTGGAGTACGTCCGCCTGGCCGATGGGCTGACCAGCTTTCCCTACCTCGCGACCGCGTTCTCGACGAACGAGGACATCGAGGCGCAGGTGTCCGACGCATGGCGCCTCCGCCTGTGTCTGACCAACACCCGCAAGCCGATCGTCTCCGGCGCCTTCACCGAGCACGGCGTGCCGCGCATGGTCGAGATGCTCCAGGTCTTCCGCCGCGACCGGGCGGACCTCGTCGCCCGCCCGATGTCGATCTTCACGATCACCGCCACCGGCAACTTCCGGTACAGCGAGGACTCGTGCCAGAACCTGATCGACTGCGTCGAGGCGGGCATCCCGGTCGAGATCGTGCCGGTCACCCTGATGGGGCTGATCGCCCCGGTGACGGTGGTCGGGGCGACGGTCTTCCACACGGCCGACGTGCTGGCCGGGATCGCCATGGCCCAGATCGTGCGACCGGGCGCTCCGGTCCTGTTCGGCGGGGCCCCGGCAACGTTCCACATGAAGCTCGCCAGCGCGCCCATGGCCGCGATCGAGGCGCTCCGGCTCGACGCCGCGTACGTGGCCGTCGCCAAGTCGCTCGGCCTGCCATGCCAGGCGTACATGGCCCTGTCGGACGGCAAGGTCCTGGACGCCCAGGCGGGCGCGGAGACGTTCGGCAGCGCGCTGATCGCGGCGCTGGCGGGGGTCAACTCGGTGTCCGGCCCGGGGATGCTGGACTTCCTGCTCGTGTTCAGCCTGCCGAAGCTCGTGTTCGACGACGAGATGTGCGCACAGGCCCTCCAGTTCGTGCGCGAGGTCCGCCCGGTGGACGACCTGCCGACGGCCGACCTGCTCGACCAGCTGATGGCCGACCAGCACCTGATCATGGCCCCGCACACGCTCCGGCACTGGCCGGATGAGCTGTACCTGCCGGGCGACGTGATCGACCGCGACAACCGCGAGAACTGGCTCAAGCGCGGCGGGCTCGACACCCATGCTCGCGCCGTCGCCGAGGTCGACCGGCAGCTCGCCGCCTACCGCCCGGTCGAGACCGATCCGGCGATCGTGACGGAGCTGGAGCGGATCATCCGTTCCGGGCTTCGGGACCAGACGGAGCTGCCCGCGATCCCGGCCGCCGCGGTGCCTGGCGCTGGTCCGAACGCGCCGAAGGGGCGCCGGCCCAACCCGCGTCGCCGGGGCTGAGGGGCGGCCCGCCGGAGCCCGCGCGTGACACCTTGGCGCCCGTTCCGCGCACGCCCATGCACCTGATGCATGGATTCCGTGGTCTGGGGAGCGGCTTGGTCGTCAGGGCCGCCCATGGCGCGCCGTTCATGCATGGGGTGCATGATCCGGCCCGGATCGGGCCCGCGAGGGCCGCCGGGACCGGCAAAGCACGAATTTCATGCATGGCATGCATGACGGGTCCGGCGGCGGTTGCCGCACCCCTCGCCGGGCGAGGCTGCGCAGCGCGGGCCGGGACTGGCGAGTGGCGGGGGACTCCCCGGCGTCGTCTCAGCGCGCCCGGATGCGGTTGTTCTTCGCGTCGTGCGTCAGCTCCGCCAGGCCGAGCGCCTCGAGCAGCGGCGGCAGGTACATCCCGAACCGCCCGCGGTACCCCTTGCGCAGCCCGTACCAGCCCCCGACGGGGTTGTCCTCCGCGCGTCCCCACGCCTCGACCGTGCCGTCCGCTGCGGGCTTCTGCTCGTCCGCGGCACCCAGCGGCACCCAGTCGCCCTGCTGCTTCAGCCAGGCGTGGAGGTCCTCGATCGCCCGCAGCTGGTAGCTCAACCGGGTCGAACCGACCTGGCAGACGAGCTGCGCGGGATCTGCCGTCTCGTCGCGATACATCGTGTACTCGGACGTCCCCGGCGGCGTCCGCAGCACCCATGGGTCATCCTTCGTTCCCCGTCCAGTCGTCATCCGAGCCTCCTTCCGTTCCCTCCGGAACCCCGCTGGGTCGGTCGCGGAGCGTCATCGTGCGCCTCCGCCGGCCATGCCGCCAGTACCTTCAGGTGGTGGCCCGGCCACGGATCCGGCCGGAGACTCGCGGACGTCGGAGGCGCCGAGAGGAGGATCGTTGAGCGCAGACGGACTGATCGGAGAGGGCCGCGTCCCGGCCACCCCCGCGACCGTCTCGGACGACCCGGTTCGGGCCCGCCGGCGGCTGCCGCGGCTCCTCGAGTGGCGTTCGCGACCGCGTGGCCATGTCACGCTCCACCACGGCGCCGGCGTCGAGGGCCCGGGCGAGGCGATCGGGTACCAGCGCGCGATGTTCGCCGTTCGGGCGCTGGGCGTCGCGATCCTCGTGGCCGTGACGCCGCTCTACGCCACCGTGGATCCCGTCCTGCTGCTCGGTGCGATCGCGATCCTGCTGGCGGTGCTGGCCTTCCAGGTCGCCTGGCTCCGGGACGACCACGCGATCGCCTCGTGGCGGCGGCTCGCGCTTCTTGGCGTCCTCGCCGACGGGCTGGCCCTTGTGCTGATCAGCCAGGCCTTCCTGCGCAACGGGTCGTGGGTCGGCTATCTGCCGTACCCGCTGGTGGCCCTCGAGGGCGCGGTCTTCTTCGGCATGGCGGGCGCGCTTGCCGCCGCCGCCGTCACGACGGCCGCGTTCCTGGTCCAGGCGCTCGAGCGCTGGTCGCTCGGGCTGGAGACGGCGATCGAGCTCCCGATCACCGTCGCAGCGGTCCTGATGCTCCAGGCCTTCTTCGTCGGCCTCTACGCCCACGTCAACCGACGAGTTCGCGGCGATTTGGCGACGCTGTTGCGGTTGTCCGCCCTGCTCGCCCAGCAGGAGTCGCCGACCCGGGTCGTCCAGGCCCTCGACGGCTGGCTGACGAAGCTGCTGGGTGCGCGGGTGCGCGGTGTCGCGCTTCGCCGGCCGGACGGCGGCTACGACGTTCTGCGCTGGCGCGACGCGGAGACACGGAACATTCCCCCGGCCCTGGTGGCCGCGATCGTCGGCTTGACCGGCCGCGACCTCGAGCAGGACTTCCGCAACCGCCATGCCGTCACGATCGCGATCGAGCCCGAGCGCGACGCTTTGCTGATCGCTGGCCTCGGCCTGCCGCGCTGGGTCCGCTCGCTGACCCTGGTGCCCATCCACTCCGACGGGGTCCACAGCGGGATCCTCCCGGTCCTGTGGGACACGCGGCGGGCCCCGAACGACGGTGAGCTGGACCTGCTCCACGGGCTCGCGGACCAGACCGGGCAGGCGTTCGCCCAGGCGCAGCTCCAACGCGCCCGTGAGTTGGCCGCGACCGATTCCCTGACGGGCCTGGCGAACCATCGCGCCTTCCAGGACCTGCTCGGGCGACACCTTGCCGACGCGCGGGGACGCGGCGCGCGGCTGGCGATCCTGTTCTGCGATCTCGACCGGTTCAAGACCGTGAACGACCGGCACGGTCACGCGGTGGGCGACCTGCTCCTCCACCGCATCGCGACGGCCGTCCGGAGCGTCGCCCGGAGGGGCGACGTGGTGGCCCGGTACGGCGGCGACGAGCTGGCGCTCATCCTGCCCGACTCGGGCGCCGAGGCGGCGGTGGAGGTGGGGCATCGGCTGCTCGACGAGGTGCGTGCCGTGGACAACGGGCTGGGCGTCGACGTCACCGTCGGTGTGGCCGTCTATCCGGACGACGGCGAGAGCCAGGTCAGCCTGCTGGCCCAGGCGGACGCGGCGATGTACGCGGGCAAGCGCCTCGGCGGCGGCCGGGTCGTGCACGCGGCGACGATCCCGGTCGAGGCCTGACCGGCCGACCGCCGAGCCGACCGCTGAGGCAGTCCGGGCGCCGGAAACCGCGTCTCGGGCCGGCCGCCGTCAGGCGCTGGCCAGCGAGGCGAGCCGGATGCCGGCCAGGAAGGCCCGGTAGGCGGTCGGTGCATCCTGGGCGACGATCCGCACGCCGCGATCGCCGTATCGCTCTGCCAGCGGGACGAGGGCGGCGTAGTCCGCCTCGCCCCCGTTCCGGTACTCGATCTCGATCGTGACCGGGGTCTCGACCTCGAGCGTTCTGAGCTCGCCCGTGGCGGCCCTCCGGACGGCTCGCTCCGCGCCCTCGCGGACCAGCTCCCGCGCCACCGCCGGGTGGACTGACGCCGCGGCGCGCCAGCCAACGGCCCGCTTGACGACGACTCGCTCCGCCCACGGGAGCCAGCCCTCGGTCTCCTCCGCCAAGCGGTCATCTCCCGCCACCAGCCCCACGGGCACGCCCCACGCCCCCAGGACCGCCGCGTTGATCCCCGTCTCGCCGACCGGCCGGCCGTTGAGGGTGGAGAGCGTCGGCGCATAGGAGTAGGTGTGCGCGATGACCCCGTCGGGATGCCCGGCGCGCACGTGATAGCCCACGAACAGCGCCACGCCGAACCGGCCGTCGCCGATCAACCGGGCATCCGGACCGGCGCCCTGGACCATCGACCAGGCCTTCTGGCCCTGGACGACGACCGCGCGGCGGTCGAGCCCCAGCGGCGACAGGTTGAACATCCCGCCGTGGCTGTCGTTGACCACGACCTCCGTCGCGCCGCCGGCATGGGCGCCCTCGATCGCCGCGTTCGCCTCGCCAACCATCAGCTCGACGGCCGCCGGATAGCCCTCGTCGCCGCGTCCGGTCGGCGCGCTGTGGCTGATCCCGGCCAGGCCCTCCATGTCGACGCTCAGGTAGACCCGCATCACGGTCCTTTCTCGTTCCCCGGCCGATCCGCCGCAGGCCCGTTGCCCTCCGGCCCCGTCCTGGCGGGCTGGCCGATCCAGACCCGCCCGTCGGTGAACCGCTCCGCCTTCCAGATCGGGGCGCGGGCCTTGGTCTCGTCGATCGCATACCGGGCGGCCGCGAATGCAGCGTCGCGATGGGGAGCGCAGGCAACGACCGCGATGCTCACCTCGCCCAGCGGCACCTCGCCCAGGCGGTGGACGATGGCCAGGCGGGTGACGTCCCACCGCTCCGCGATCTCGTCGGCGATCGTCTCGAGCGTCCGTTCGGCCATCGTGTGGTGGGCCTCGTACTCGAGGAGATCGACCGTCCGGTCCGCATGGCGCGCGGCCTCGATCTCCTGGCCCGGTGCGGGGGTGCCGGGCGTCCGGCGGGTCCGGCCGAGGAACGCGACGACGCCGCCGTCCTCGTCCGAGGCCAGCCGCTCGATCAGCTCGGCCACGATCTCGGCACCCATCGATCCGTCGCGCAGCTCCAGGATCCGGGCAGGCGGCGCGCCGGCGCCGTCCGCTCCCCCGCTGACCGGCGGGATGCACGCCAGCTCGTCGCCGTCCTCGAGGAGGGTGGCGGCCTCCGCGTATTCCCCGTTGCGGGCGAACCGCACGAAGGATCGAGCCGGAGCGAGTGCCGGATACCGCTCGACGAGGGCGGCCCATGCCGCCTCGACCGTCGCGCCGGCTGGCAGCTTCAGGGGCACCGCGCGTGTCCCGGCCAGTTCCCGCTGCATGGCAAAGAGCCGGACGCGCACCTCGAGGACGTCCGGCGCGTCCATCGCCGTCATCCCCGGTAGCCGGCGAGCAGCAGCCCGTCGCCGACGGGCAGGATCGTCGCCGCTCCGAACCGCGGGTCCCTGAGGACGCTCCGGTCGAACGCCCGGAGGGCTTCCGTGTCGCGGTCACCAGGCGCGGACGGGCGCGTGCCGGAGACGCGGCCGCTCCACAGGACGTTGTCGGCGACGAGGATGGCCCCGGCTGACAGGCGCGGCACGAGCGCCTCCAGGTAGGCCGGGTATTCCGGCTTCAGCGCGTCGATGAACGCGAGGTCGAACGGGCCCGCCAGCGCCGGCTCGGCGGCCGCGAACGCCTCGAGAGCTTGCGCCGTGACCACCGTGATGCGGAGGTCATCGATCCCCGCCGCCCGCCACCACTGGCGCGCGCGATCCGTCCGCTCGCGGTCCGGGTCGATCGTCACGATCGTGCCGCCGGCCGGCTGGCCGAGCGCCAGCCACAGCGTGGAGTAGCCGAACGCCGTGCCAACCTCCACGATTCGCGCGCGACCGGCGGCCAGCGCCGCCAGCACGCGGCCGCTGGCCCGATCGACGATCGGCACCCCATCCGGCTCGGCCGCGCGCTCGATCGCCAGCAGCGCCTCGATCGGCGGCTCGGCGCTCGCCTCGATCCACTCGAGATCGTCGGCCGTCGGGATCCAGTCGCGATCGCTCTTCATCAGACGAGCAGCCCGGCGCCGAAGTAGAGGCCGGCCGCCAGGATCGTCCCGGCGGCGATCGAGCCGACGTTGATGTAGAGGAGGCCCGTGGTGGACTCCATGGACCGGCTGCGCGCGGTCTGGATCGCGGCCCACGAGACGACCAGCGGAAAGAGCAGGCCGACCACGAGGCGCAGCCAGACGAACAGCGCCCACGGCCCCACGAGGACGGCGAACGGCGCTGTGCCGGCGGGTCCGGCGCCCGTCGCCGCCCAGATGACGAAGAGCGCGACCTGGACGGCGAGGACGGCGGTCAGCCCGCGGGCGAACAGGATCAGCGGTCCCTCGGGCAGCTTCGGCGTCACGAGGTACCAGTGGCCGAGGATCATGGCCGCGAACACGCCGCCGGTCGCCGCCGCCACGACACTGAGCTGGAGAAGCAGCGGCACGGCGCCAGGCAGCCCGCCACCCCAGCCGAGCGCCCCGAAGACGAGGACCGCCACGCCGGCGCCGAGACCGGCGATCGCGAGCGGCGTGGCCCGCCGCCTGCGGGCGATTGCCACCACACCCGCCGCGCCGAGCGCGCAGAACGCTCCCAGCGCCGCGCGTCTCGGCAGGTCCCAGGCCGGATCCGCCGCGACCGGCGAGCCGACCAGCGTGCGAGGCAGCGCGGTGTCCGAGGCCAGCGCGAGGAGCCCCACGACCACCGCGCAGGTGGCAGTGAAGGCCAGGAACCCCCGGGTCGCCTCGGTCCGGAGTTGTGCCAGGACGACCGCGCCATACGCGCCGACGGCGAGACTCGTCAACACCGTCCAGTTGATGAACGCCAGGTTCTCGGCGATGCGTTGGGCGGGCACGGTTGCGAGTGTAGCGGCGCACCGCCGGGCTACGATGGCGGCCCCGGAGGTACCGCATGCCGCTCGATCGAGACACCACCATCACCTGGTACGGCCACTCCTGCGTCGAGGTCCTGACGCCCGGCGGCAGGACCGTCCTCATCGACCCGTGGTTCGGCAACCCGAAGAGTCCCAAGGCGCCGGACCGCGTCGATCGGTGCGACGTGCTGATCGTCACCCACGGCCACTCGGACCATTTCGGTGATGCCCTGCAGATCGCCAGCCGGACCCGACCGGCCTGGCCCGCCATCCACGAGCTGTCGCTGTGGCTGGCCCGGAACTACGCCGGCAAGGACGACGTGATCGGGATGAACAAGGGCGGTACCGTCGACGCGCGCGGGATCAAGGTCACGTTCGTGCACGCCGACCACTCGGCCGGGGACGTCTACGGCACGGCGGAGGCGCCGATCTACCTCGGCGAGCCGGTCGGCGCGATCGTCGAGCTCGAGAACGGGTTCCGCTTCCTCCACGCCGGCGACACGGCGCTGTTCGGCGACCTGCGGCTGATCGGCAAGCTGTACCGACCCGAGCTCGCGATGCTGCCGATCGGCGGCCACTTCACGATGGGCCCGCGCGAGGCCGCCATGGCCGTCGAGATGCTCGGCGTGCGGCACGTCATGCCGCTCCACTACGGGACGTTCCCGAAGCTCGCCGGCACGCCCGATCAGCTCCGGCGCGCGCTCGAGGAGCGCGGCGTGACGGCGGAGGTGCACGCGCCCGAGCCGGGCGGGTCGTTCAGCCCGCGGCGAGCGTAGGCCGAGCGCGCCGGCGGCGGCGCGCGATGCGGTCGGCTCCTCAGGGCTGCGAGGAGTCGTCTTCGGCCTGGGTGCGCTTGTCCTTGTTCTGACCCGGCGCCTTGTCGCGTCCCAGCCCGTTGCCCGGCTTGCCCTCGGCCTTCCAGTCCTTCCAGCCGGGGTGCGCCTCGCCGACCACCTTCGGACCGCCCGCCCAGGGCGGCTTCCCCGCCGCGCGGATGGCCGCCCCATCGACGGTCTCGACATCGAGGTCCGTCTGGCCCTCGTGGTGGGTGCCGGCGACCTCGACCGTCGCGCCGACGTGCGCGGCGAGCGGGTTCCTGTCGCCCCAGTACCACTTCGGGCCCGCTGAGAGCTCCCACGTCGTCCCGTCGACCGTCATGGTGAAGGTGGGGCGGCCCTTTCCGTCGGTCGACCGCTCGACCGTGCCGCGGAGCGTCGCGGCGATCTCCGGGCCCTTGTCGGCCTTCTCCGGCTTGCCGGGCTTCTCTGGCCTGGTCTGCCCGGGCGGTTCTCCGCTGGGCGAGGGGTCGGCGGCCAGGGCCGGTACCGCGATCGCGAGGAGTGCCACCAGCCCCGCCGCGAGGAGGAGGGAGCGGCGGTCGGTCCGTCTCATGAGCGAAGTATCAGCCCCGAACCTTGCGAACGCAATCGCAGGAAATCAGGCCATCGCACACGGGCGGTGCTGGCCGGCACCGTTGCCGGACGTCACGGCGGCTGCCAATCACGGCTCGACGGGCGCTGGGGCCAGGAAGTCGAAGGTGTCCTGCGGCCGACGCGGTCAGCCCGCCTGGCCACCCGCGGCGCCAGCTCCCTCCGTTGGCACGTGGCGGGTCTGCAGGTAGACCTGCATGACCTTGCGCACATCCTTGTCGTCCAGATGGCCGTCCGCCCGGAGCGCCCGCTCGACCTCCCGCACGGGGTCCAGGCTCTCGGCGGTCAGCGAGCCGAAGAAGCGGCTGGCGGACGACTCGTCGGCGGAGTCCCGGACGACGCGCGCGAGCCGAACGGCCGTGCGCAGCGTCGGTCGCCGCTCGCCGCGCACGATGCGCGAGACGGTCGACACGTTGACGCCGGATCGGTGCGCCAGTTGCCGGAGCGACATGCGTCGCGACCGGAGCTGAAGTGTCAGCCAGTCCCGGAACTGGACTTCGTTGCCTTCGTCGAACACAGGTCCGCGCCTCCTTGGCACACGCGACGGCGCGCCCCGGATCGGCCTCCGGCCGACGGTCCGGCCAGAGTCGTCCCGCCTTCATTGCAGCAACTCGGCTGCGGGCGCGGTCCGGGTTGCGAGGGCGTGTCGGCCGCGGCGGTTCGTGAGGCCCGGTCGCGAACGCAACAGAACAGCGCGGCGGCGGGCGCGGGCGGAAACTGCGGCGAGACAGGCCGGCAGAGGTCGTTGCGGCGTCAGTCGGGCCAGGCGAGGACCATGATCCGAACCTCGGTCATGTCCTCGATCGACCAACGCAGCCCCTCGCGGCCAAGACCGCTCTCCTTCACGCCGCCGTACGGCATGTGGTCGATCCGGTAGGTGGGGATGTCGTTGACGATGACGCCGCCGACCTCGAGCTCGTGGAATGCCCGCCAGGCATGGTCGAGGTCGTTCGTGAAGACCCCGGTCTGCAGCCCGAAGGACGAGTCGTTGACCTGCCGGATCGCCTCGTCGAAGTCGGTGAACGGGAACGCGACGACGAGCGGCGCGAACGCCTCGTTCGAGCAGACCTGGGCGGAGACCGGCACGTCCGTGAGGACGGTCGGCGGGAAGTACGTGCCGTTCGCGTGGCCGCCCACCAGCGTTCTTCCGCCCAGGGCCACCGCCTCGTCCACCCAGCGCTGGGTGCGTGCCGCGGCCCCGTCGTCGACCATCGGCCCGACGTCCGTCGCCGGGTCGAGCGGATCGCCCACGCGAAGGGCCCGGGCGCCGTCGACGAGCCGGCTCATGAACGCGTCCCAGACCCGCTCGTGGACGTACATGCGCTGCACGCTGATGCACACCTGGCCGGCATAGCCGAAGGCGCCGACGAGCGTCCGCTTGACCGCCCAGTCGAGGTCGGCCGACTCGTCGACGATCACGCCCGCGTTGCCGCCCAGCTCGAGGACGACCTTCTTCTTGCCCGCCCGCTCCTTCATCCGCCAGCCGACCGACGGGCTGCCGGTGAAGGTGAGCAGCTTGAACCGCGGGTCCGCGACCATCCGGTCGCCCAGCTCGCGGGTCATCGGCAGGATCGAGACGGCCCCCCGGGGGAGCCCTGCGGCGTCGACCAGCTCCGCGATGGTGAGCATGGTGAGCGGGTCCTTCGACGGCGGCTTCAGGACGATCGGGTTGCCGGACGCGATCGCCGGGGCAAGCTTGTGCGCCGCCAGGTTGAGCGGGAAGTTGAACGGGCTGATGGCGGCGATGGGCCCGATCGGGAACCGGCGGGTGATGCCGACCCGGCCGCGCGAGGCGGGCATCAGGTCGAGCGGGATCGTCTCCCCGACCATCCGCTCTGCCTCCTCGGCGCCGAGGCGGAAGGTGAGGGTCGCCCGGTCGACCTCCACGAGCGCATCGCGGATCGGCTTGCCCGCCTCGGTGGCGATGAGGCGGCCGAGCTCCTCGCGACGCTCGCGGATCCCGGCGCTGATCTCGCGCAGGATCCGGCCGCGCTCGTAGGCGGGCAGCCGTCGGGTCTCCTCGAAGGCGTCGACGGCGGCCGCGACGGCCTCCTCGTACTGCTCCGGCGTCGCATTGAAGGTGTGGCCGGCGGGCTCGTCGGGCCGCGCCGGATTGCGGATCGTCAGCGGATCCGGCGACTCGACCCAGCGGCCCGCGAGATAGATCGGGTGTGGCCGGGTGGTCGTCACGGTCGCCATTGCGGGTTGCCTCGTCCGGGGGATCGGTCCCGCCCTGCGGACCGGAATGCCATTCTACGGCGGCCGCCCCTCGCCCCTGTCCACATCGCTCCCCACCGGAGGACCCCGATGACCACCGACCGCCGGCTCCGCGAGCTGCTCCGCGTGCCATCAGAGGTTCCGTTCCGCCTGGCGGAGGTGGACCCGTCCGACACGCACGGCCGCACCAGGGCCGGGGCCGAGGTCGCCCTGGCGGACGGGTTGGCCCGCCTCCACGATCTGCAGGAGCGCATCTTCGCCGAGCAGCGGCACAAGGTCCTGGTCGTCCTGCAGGGCATCGACGCGGCAGGCAAGGGCGGAACCATCGAGCACGTGATGGGCGCCTTCAACCCGGCCGGCTGCCCGGTCACCTCGTTCAAGGTGCCCTCGGAGGAGGAGCGCGCCCACGACTACCTCTGGCGGATCCACCGCCGCTCCCCCGGGACCGGCGAGATCGCGATCTTCGACCGAAGCCACTACGAGGACGTGCTGATCGTCCGGGTCCACGATCTCGTCTCTCGAGATGTCTGGTCGCGCCGCTACGACCACATCAACGCCTGGGAGCAAATGCTCGCCGAGGAGGGCACGACCATCCTGAAGTTCTTCCTGTACATCGATCAGGAGGAGCAGCGGGAGCGGTTCCAGGCCCGCTACGACGACCCCACCAAGCGCTGGAAGTTCCGGGTCGGCGATCTCGAGGAGCGCGCGCGCTGGGACGACTACATTGCCGCCTTCGATGAGGCGCTCTCGCGCTGCTCCACTTCCTGGGCGCCGTGGTACGTCATCCCGTCCAACCGCAAGTGGTTCCGCAACCTGGCCGTGGCGGAGATCCTGGGCGACGCCCTCGACGCCCTGAACCCACAGTACCCGGTCCGCGAGGACCTTCCGGACGGGCTCGTCATCCCCTGAGCCCCGAGCGGGCTGTGGGCCGGGCGGGCCGACGGGGCTGACCGGCCACCTTCGCCCGGGCTCGTCATCCCCTGAGCCCCGAGCGGGCTGTGGGCCGGGCGGGCCGACGGGGCTGACCGGCCACCTTCGCCCGGGCGGTGACCATCCCGTGATCATTCCGGCGACTTCGGGGCCGTATGGTGGGCAGCGGACGCTCCGGGCCTTTCACTCCGAGCGTGAGTGGACCCGGGATGGCCCCCCGTGAGCCCTCGGAGTGGCGGGGTTGCCCATCAGATGGTCGCGGCCAGGTTCAACGCCTCCACTCGAACAGCCGTGTGGCCCCGATGTCGCACCAGACGAGGCCTGGCTCAGCCGGCAGCGCGGACCCGCTGGTCAGCGCTGCGACCCACCGACGTGACGAACCTGGGAAGGCCGAGGCGAAGACCTCCGGATACCGCGCCAGCAGCTGGCGATTCCGCCGTGTCCGGCGAACCACCCACACGCCGCTCACCTCGTGACCGCCGCCGTTCAGCCAGCCGCCCGCCTCCGACGCCGCCGCGAGCTTCCGATCGAAGGACCGCTTCGACGCGCCGACGTCGCCAATGACGTTCCACATCTCGCTGACCACGAGCCGTCGACGCCGCGGGTCGCGCAGACAAACGTCGATCGAGTGGCGACCGATCCGTGGCTGCATCGGCAGCTCGAACGTGCCGGTGTAACCCGCGTCGCGAGACAGCCGCAGCACGAGCTCCTGCATCGCCAGATGACCCGCATCGACCGGCTCCTCGCGCGGGTTCCGGCCCAGCTCGAAGCGCGGCACGAGCCCGAGTGCGACGGCGGCCGCCAGCCAGTCCTCGATCGGCGCGCCGTGCGCCAGACCGAGCTCCATGCGGCTGTAGGCACTTCTCGAGATCCCGACGCTCTCCGCCACGTCGGCCTGGCGGGCGTGGGCGGTCCGACGCGTCTGGGCCAACGCACGGCCGAGCGACCGGACGACCTCGTGGGCGCGACGATCGAGGTCGAGCTCAGCCTGGGTTCGTCGACCGGGCCGCGAGTGCTGTCCCATGACCACGCCATGATCAGTTCGGCGGCTCGACTGACGATTACGAGCCGCTCACCACGTACCCAACGGCGGACCGTGCACGGGGCGGGCTCGAGCGGAGCCGCGAGGAGGCGCTTGAGCCCGCCGAGTGCCCAATTTGATCACTGGGTGGTCACGGCCCGACCGAACGGGCCATCCCGGGCGGGGCCGGGCGGCGGGGCGGCCCGGACGGGGCGGGCGGCGGGGCGGCGGGGCGGCCGGGCAGGGCGACCCGGACGGCGAGCTCAGCGGCGCCGACCGCCCCCGAAGATGGTGTCGAAGACGCCGCGCAGCAGTGACTGGCCGGCACGCGACGTGATGACCCGCCCGGCCGTCCGGACGCCAGTTTCGAGCGTCCGCTGGCGCTGTCGCTCCGCGGCGGCCGCCTCACGCTGCTGCTGCTTCCGCAGCTTCTCCGCCTCGCGCTGCTGCCGAGCGAGCTCGCGGGCCTGACGCTGGACCTCGCGCCGCTGCTCGGCCGGGGTCATCGTGTTCAGGCCCTCGGCCGTCGTCGGGGACACGTCGTCGCGGATCGACGCCTCGGCCGCCAGGTCGCGCGCCGTGGCAAGCCGCCGCTGGATCATCTCGTGAGCGCTGTCGCGGTCGACGGGGGTGGCGTATCGGGTCGCGACGGGGCTCGCCGCCACCCGGGCGGCAAAGTCCGCCTCGGGGATCGGCGCCATCAGCGAGTCGGGCGGGATGAGCCGGGTGGCGGCCAGCGGCGTCGGAACGCCGCGCGGCGAGAGGACCGTCACGAGCGCCTCGCCGATTCCCAGCGAGGTGATCGTCTTCTCGACGTCGTAGAAGTCGGTCATCGGAAAGGTCCGGACGGTCTTCCGGAGGTTGTCGGCGTCCTCCGGCGTGAAGGCGCGCAGCGCGTGCTGGACCCGGTTGCCGAGTTGCGCGAGGACGGGTGACGGCACGTCCGTGGGCGCGTGGGTGACGAAGTAGACGCCGACGCCCTTCGAGCGGATGAGCCGCGCGGTCCGCTCGATCTGGTCGATCAGCGCCTCCGACGCGTCGTCGAACAGCAGGTGCGCCTCGTCGAAGAAGAAACACAGCTTCGGCTTCGGCAGGTCGCCCGCCTCCGGCAGCGTCTCGTAGAGCTGGGCGAGCATCCAGAGCATGAACGTGCTGAAGAGCCGGGGCTTGTCCATGACGTCGCGCAGCTCGAGGATCGAGACGATCCCCTGCCCGTCCGGCGTCGTGCGGAGCAAATCCATGACCTCGAACTCCGGTTCGCCGAAGAACGCGTCGGCGCCCTCCTGCTCGAGCACGACGATCGAGCGAAGGATCACGCCGACCGATGCCGCGGACATCCCGCCGTACTCCTCGAGGATCGGCTTACCCTCGTCCGAGGCGAGGAACCGCACCGTCGTCGCGAGGTCGGCCAGATCGAGCAGGGGCATGTCGTTGTCGTCGCAGTACTTGAAGACCAGCGCCAGGATCGACGTCTGCGTCTCGTTGAGATCGAGGACCTTGCCGAGCAGCAGCGGTCCGAACGAGCTGACGGTCGCGCGGACCTGCCCGCCGAGGCTGCCCGACAGCGACAGGAACTCCACCGGGTGCCCGGCCGGCGTGAAGGTCCACTCGAGCGAGGCGGCTCGATCCTGGATCCGGGCGTCCGCGGCATCACCGAGCGCCGCGATCCCGGTCACGTCGCCCTTGATGTCGCTGACGAAGACGGGGATCCCGGCCGCGGACAGCTGGCCGGCCATCAGCTGCAGCGTCTTGGTCTTGCCGGTGCCGGTCGCGCCCGCGATCAGGCCATGCCGGTTGAGCATCGCCAGCGACACCTGGACGCGGGTGGTGTTGAGCGGCAGGTCGCCGTGCAGCGCGCTGCCGAGGATGATGGACGGCTCCTCGAGCGCATAGCCGGCGGTGATCGCATCCCGGAACGCCTGGTCCATTGCTGGGCGACCTCGTGTGCGGACAGGGCGAGTTGGGGCAGGCCGCGAGGGTATCATCGGCGCTGCACCAGCCGGCGCGCGGCCGAGGAGGGAAGCCCTGTCGGGCGGTGAGGAGGGACGCGACGCGTGAGCGGCTCGACTTCGTGCAAGCCCCACGACCCGGGCCGCATGGTGACGCCTCCTCGTCCGGTGGGTCTGCTCTCGCGAGACGAGGCGGTCCGCTACTGGGACAACCGCCACCGAGCGCAGGACGATCTCCGCTCCGGCGGCGACATCGGGCTGGGCGACGCCGCCAATGAGATCTTCTACCTGACGCGGCTCGGCAAGCTGCTCGAGATCATCGGCGACCGCAACAGCGTGCGGGAGCCGCAGTTCGTCCTCGACGCCGGATGCGGCAAGGGCTATTTCGCCCGGGCGCTGGTCCGCTGCGGCTTCCGGGTCGAGGGAATCGACACGAGCCCGGCGGCCATCGAGTTCTGCCGGAGCCATGGGCCCGGCCGTTACGAGGTGGCAAGCCTGGCCGACTGGCGGAGCCCGTGGCTCTACGACGTGGTCTACTCGGTCGACGTGCTGTTCCACGTCCTCGACGACGCGGACTGGGCGGCGAGTGTCGAGAACCTCGCGTCGCTCGTCCGGCTGGGCGGCAAGCTGGTCATCACCGATCAGCGCAACGAGCACCGCCGGCAGCTCGGCAACTACATCGTCCACCGGGCGGAGATGGAGTACACGGAGCTCCTCGCCCGGTGCGGGTTCACACTCGACGAGTTCCGGCCCTACGATTTTCAGGACAACGAGATCGGGTTCCTCGTCTTCGTCCGCGACCACTGAGGCGGCATGCGCCTGCGCGATCTGCTCCATCCGCATCTCGACGGCATCAGCTCGGTCGTCGAGTGCCACGCCGGCTCGCTGACGCTGGAGCCGTACCTCCAGCTGCCCGACGGCGTCGCCTACGCGCGCTGCGCGCCCGACGCGGCACCCGAACGGTTTCCGGCCGACCAGCTCCCGATCGGCATCCTTGGCCCGGACGCCGGCCGGCACGGCGACCCGGACGATGCGATCGGCCTGATCCCACGCCTTCCGCCGGGCGGCAGAGCGTTGATCCTGTTCGGCTTCCCGAGCGCCACGCTGCCCTTCCATCGCCTGCTCGACGCGCTCAGCCGCGCGAGCTGCCAGGTGCTGCAGCTGGCGTCGCTCGATTACGACCACGTCTACAGCGGCGCGCTGGTGGCCTCGACGGATCGGCTCCAGGTGCCGCGCGACCCGCTGGGCGATCCGATCGCGTCCGACGACGGATCGGGCCCGCAACTCGCGCTCGAGCTCCGGATCGCCAACGAATACATCTTCACGGACTTCGTCTCCCGCGGGCTCCGCGTCCGCCTGTTCGACCTCGAGGAACAGGTGCGCGAGCGGCCGCTTCCTCCAGCGCCGTCGGCGGCGGATGCCCCGGTGGGACCCGCCGGTGAGAATCGCCGGTCGGGGACGCCGGGCGGCGATCGTGCGTCGCCCGTGCCCGGTCCCCAGACGGTGGTCGGAACCCCCGGAGCGGTTCCACCGACCGCAGACGCGCCGCCGGACTCACCCCCACCGCCGGCCGACGCTCAGGATGCGACTGCGCCACTCGCCGACCTCCGAGCGCGCGACGAGGCGAACCGTGCCGCCGTCGATGCGGACCGTGCCGCCGTCGATGCGGCTCGCGCGGAAGCCGAGCGCGCCCGCGCGGAGACCGAGCGCATCGCGCAGTCGACCTCGTACCGGCTGGGCCGCACGATCGTCACGGCGGCCCGCACCCCGAGCCGCCTCCGGCGGCTGCCGGGCGACCTCGGCCGCATCTGGCGCAATCGCGGCGTGGCCGAGCGGGCCGCCGCGTCACGGGCCGCGGAGAAGCCCAAACCGAAGCCCAAGCCGGCGGCGCGGACCGGCGGCGCAGGGGCGAGCTCCGCCGCGACGGCGGACCCCGCCGGGACGGAGGTGCGTCGGTTCCTGGCTCACACGGCAGTGGCCCTGACCCCGCGGCGGCGGCCCGTCATCGCCGGGATCCTGCGCCACGAAACGGCCGGCGCGCTGGCCGCAGGCAGCACCGTGAGCGTCATGACGCCGAACGACGCGCTCCTGGTCCTCGAACGAGTCGATCCCGACGTGTTCATCGTGGAGACCGCCGCGTTCGCCCCATCGCGGCCGTGGGCGTATGGGGGAACGGCCGCGGCCGTGGAGCGCGACGGCCGAGTCATGGAGCTGATCGATCGCGCTCACCGGCAGGGCCGGCCGGCGGTCCTCGTGCGCGACGAACGGGCCGTCGATGCCGCGGGCCTGCAGCCGCTCGAGGCACGGTTCGACCTCGTGCTCGGCGGCGGCGAGGGGGAAGCGGGCGGCGGCGAGGCGGACGCGGGCGGCGGCGAGGCGGACGCGCGCGGCGCCTGGTCGCGCGGCGTCTCCCTCGAGCGGTTCAACCCGATCGGCGCGCCTCCGGACCGCCGGTCCGAGCCGCTCTTCGTCGGCCGGATCGACCCGCGCGCGTCTGCTGCCCGGCGGCGCTGGATGGTTGCGGCACTTGACGCGCTGGTGGATCAGCAACTCGAGATCCGGCTCGATCCGCTCGATCCGGACGGCGCCGATGGGATCCCTCCCGAGCTCCGAGGCGCGGTTCGCGGGGTGGCGCCCTGGGACGAGACGCCGGAGCTCTACCGAGCGACCGGGGTGATCCTGGCCGAGCCGGTCACGGCAGGCTCGCGCGGGGGCGTGCTCGCGCCGCGGACCCTGGAGCAGCTGGCCTGCGGCGCCCGGGTGATCAGCGGTCCGAACGACGCGCTCGCATCGGCCGGGCTCGGCTCGAGCGTGACCATGGTCGAGGAGGTGGCCGCGATCGGCAGGCTGGTCCGCGCGGCGGCAGACGAAGGCCTCCCGTCGGATGCGGGGCTTCGCGACATGCTGCGCGTCCTCTTCCAGCAACATGCGTCGCCGGTGATGCTGGCCCGGATCATCCGCGCGCTTGGCGGACTGTCGGATCCGCTGGCCGGCCGCTCGGTTGCCGCCGTCGCGGCGCTCGGATCGGAGTCGGATCCGGCGGCCGTGATCGATTCCCTGCTCGGGCAGGCCCACCGCCCGCACGAGGTGGTGCTCATCGGGACCCCGTCGATCACGGCCGTCGGAGCACGACCGCTCGAGGAGGCCGGGATGGCCGTCCAGGCGGTCGACGAGGCGGCGCTCGACCGATGGTCCTCGATCCTCGAGGGGCTCGACAGCGAATGGGTGGCGCTGTGGCCCCGGCGCGGGAATCCCGACCCGGGTCATCTGCTCGACCTCGTCGTCGGCGGTGAGATGTCCCGGGCTGATGCCGTCGCCCACGACGCGGCCGACGGCCTTCGCTTCGTCCCCGGTCTCGACCTGCGTGCGGGCATCGTCCGGCGAACGCTCCTCGCGCAGCGGTCCGCCTCGATCCCGCGGCCGACGGACGCGGACACCGGCCTTCCCGACACGCTCGCCGACGGCTGGCGCGTCTTCTCGGTCGGAGCCGAGAGGTCGGCGTGATCGGCGAACGGTCCGCGGGCGGCGAAACGACGGAGTCTCGACGGGCGCTGGTCTACGGCGACGTCAACCTCAACCAGATCGACGGGTCCGCGATCTGGGCACCGGCGGTGGTCCAGGTGCTGGCAGAGGCGGGCTGCCACGTCACGCTGCTGCTCAAGGCACCGGTGGACACGCCGCGCCTGCTCCAGCCGCTGCTCGACCTGCCAACCGTCCGGATCGTCCGACCGTTCGAGGAGGGCCTTGCCGATCCGGCCGTGGTCAGGCTGCTGAGCGTCGGCCATGCGGCGGAGATCATGCGCGAGCTCGACGCCAACCAGCGCTTCGACATCGTCGTCCTGCGCGGCTCGCGGGTCATCCCGGCCGTCGTCCGTGGCGGCACCTTCGACGGCCGGATCTGGACGTATCTCACGGACATCCCGCAGACCGTGACCCAGGTCACCCCGGAGGCCGTCGAGCAGCTGGGGTCGATCGCGCGCGCATCGCGGCTGGTGCTCTGCCAGACCGAGGAGCTGCGGGCGTTCCTCGAGAGCACGGTGCCGGACGTGGCCGGCAAGGCGGTGCTCTTCCCGCCGGTCGTGCCCGCCGTCCCGGACGTCCAGGTCCGCGAACCGCTCGACGGGCGTCCACTCCGCCTCGTGTACTCGGGCAAGTTCGCGCCCCGCTGGAAGACGGAGCAGATGACCCGGCTGCCGGCGCTGCTTGCCGAGCGCGGCGTGACGGCCGAGCTGCACATGATCGGCGACAAGATCCACCACGATCCGGACGACCCCGGTTACCAGGACCGCATGCTGGCGGCCCTGTCGTCGTCGCCCGGAGTGGTCTGGCACGGCGGGCGGTCGCGTGAGGGAGCGATCGAAATCGCGGCCGGCTGCGACATCGGGATCGGCTGGCGGGATCGCAGCCTGGACGCCAGCCTGGAGCTGTCGACGAAGGTGCTCGAGTACGGCGCCACGGGGCTGCCGGCGATCCTCAACCGGACGCCGATGCACGAGGCCCTGCTCGGCCCGGACTACCCGCTGTTCGCGGCAGACGCCGCGGAGGTCGTCGAGGCGATCGTCGAGGTGGCGGCCGATCCCGCGGCCTATCGGCTTGCGGCCGAGCGCTGCCGTGCCGCGGCCGATGACTTCACGCATACCCGTGGCGCGGAACGCGTCAGGGCGCTCCTGGCGAGGATCTTCCCCACGGCGCCCCATCTGGGCGGGCGGCCGCGCCGGCTGCGGGTCGTCGTCGCCAGTCACGACCTGAAGTTCTTCTCGCGCCTGCTCGACCACCTTCAGGCGCTGCCGGAGGTCGAGGTCCGGGTGGATCGCTGGGCCGCGCTGGCACAGCACGATCCCGAGCAGAGCCAGGAGCTCGTCGACTGGGCGGACGTCGTGATCTGCGAGTGGTGCGGGCCGAACGCGCTCTGGTACAGCCAGCACAAGCGGCCCGGCCAGCGGCTCCTCGTCCGGCTGCACCGGTTCGAGCTGTACGGTCCGTGGCCCGGGCAGATCGACATCGGCGCGGTCGACCAGGTGGTGTGCGTCTCCCCGCACTACGCCCGGCTGACGAAGGAGACGACCGGCTGGCCGGACGCGAAGATCGCCGTGGCACCGAACTGGGTGGACGACGAGCAGCTCGACCGACCGAAGCTGCCCGGGGCGCGATTCCACCTTGGGATGATCGGGGTCGGTGAATCACGCAAGCGGTTCGACCTCGCCCTCGACGTGCTCGAGGAAGTCCGGCGCCACGACGAGCGGTACCTGCTCTTCGCCAAGACAAAGATGCCCTGGGACTACGGCTGGATCTGGCGTCGGCCGGGTGAACCGGAGCACATCGACCAGTCCCTCCGCCGCATCCAGACCGCGCCCCGGCTGCGGCACGCCGTCGTCTTCGACCGTTTCGGGCCGGACATCGGGACCTGGCTGCGGCGGGTGGGGTTCATCCTGTCGACGAGCGACGACGAGAGCTTCCACCTCGCTCCGGCCGAGGGGATGGCGTCCGGCGCCATCCCGGTGATCCGGAACTGGCCCGGCGCCGACACGATCTACGACGATCGCTGGATCCATGAGGCCGTTCCCGACATGGCGGAGGCGATCCTCGGGCTCGACTCGCTTGCCCGGTGGCAGGCCGAAGGAGCCGTCGCGCGGGCCCAGGTCCGTGCATCGTTCGCCCTCGAGCGCGTGGCCGCGATATGGACCGGCATCCTGACCGAGGACCTGCCGCCGTGGACCGAGAGCGCGCCGCCCGGCGCCGTCGGCCGGGACGGCGCCACGGACGCGATCCCCGCATGACGGGCCGGATTGGCCGCTTGACCCGATGGCTGCGCCCACCGCCCGATGCGGCTCCGGCGCCGGGGCAGGTCGAGGCACCGCCGCCGACGGCGCCGGGCGAGCCGCCGGGGACTGAGCCCAGCGAGCCGCCGTCGCTATGGGAGGTGCTCCGGCCGTACATCCCCAACGATCATGCCCGGCAAGTGAGCGCCCGGTACTACGTCGAGCTGTTGATGTCCGCCCCCGATCCACCCCGCAAGGTGCTTGACCTCGGCTGTGGCCGAGGCGACTCGGTCGATCTGTTCCGTCGGTTCAACCCCGACGTTGATTGGGTTGGGGTCGACATCGGCGACTCACGCGAGGCGCTGCAGCGCAAGCGGGCCGATGCCACGTTCGTCACCTACGACGGCCGGCGCATCCCGTTCCCGGACGGCACGTTCGACCTCGTCTACTCGAGCCAGGTGCTCGAGCACGTCCGCGAGCCGAGCGTTCACCTGGCCGAGATCGCCCGTGTCCTGCGAGAGGGTGGCTCGCTGGTCGGGAGCACGTCCCAGCTGGAGCCGTACCACTCGATGAGCTTCTGGAATTTCACGCCGGTGGGGTTCCTGGCCCTCGCCTCGGACGCCGGCCTGCGGGTTCGCGAGTTCCGGCCCGGCATCGACGGCATGACGCTGCCGCTCCGCACGTTTCTCGGCCGGCCGCGCGGGTTCGACCGCTGGTGGAACGAAGAATCGCCGCTCAACTCGGTGATCGACGAGTGGGGCCGCGAGACCGGGCGGCGACCGGCCCTCGTCAACCTCCGGAAGCTCCAGCTGTGCGGTCAGTTCGCGTTCCATGCGAGGCGTGAGGCCGGTGGCGACTGACCCGCCCGACGTCATGGACGAGGCTCGGATCCGGAGCCTCTTCGGCGCGTACGCCGACGCTCTGGACGGTGCCGATGAGGCACGCATCCGGCAGCTTGCCTCGTTGGTTCTCGCTGCGATCGAGGAGCCCTCGGCCGGCACGGTCGCGCCGACGGAGGACACTCCAGCGGGCGCGTGAGTCTGTCAGGGCTCGACGGGACGGTCGTACGAGCCGAGGACCCGAACCATCGCAGCATCCTGCCGCAGCTCGCGGAGCGCCTCCCGTAGCCGGGGCTCGGCCGCGTCGCCGTCGAGGTCGACCCAGAACACGTACTCCACTGGGCCGTCCTGATCGGCCGGGACTCGACGGCCCGCCGTCGCCCGCTGCTGGGTCGGCCATCAACGCAAGTGTCTTGTCGGTGCCTCCAAGTTGGCCGGCCAACTGGTCACGACCCATCGTTTGACGCGCGCCAACCGGGTGACGAGGCGGCGGAGGGCCACTCGGGCGGGCGTGGGCAGACGCCTGACTGCCCGGCGGAATAACGACGGCGCCACGGGAGGTGCGATGAACTCGTACGTTGGGCTGCTGTTGAAGACCCGACCTGTCGCGGTATAGCCGTGCGGTGCCAGCGCCGACTCGATCGCGGCGCGGTGTCCTTCCGATTGCGCCTCGGCGAACACGACCGGTCGGTGCTGCCGGAGGATCCGTTCTGCGCCCTGCAGGACCGCCTCCTCCATCCCCTCGACGTCCAGTTTGAGAACGGCAACGGACCCGCGCACCACGTCGTCAAGTGGGCGGACCTCAAAAGACTCGTCGACAGGAGCCGCTTGGTCCAACGCGCCGTCGAATCCCACTTGGTGTTCGCGCGACAAGTGGTTCGTGACCCTTCCGGGTACGTCACCCTATGACCTTGCCACCGAGCCCGTTCGCCGCCACGTTTCGGCGCAGCACGTCCGCGTATCGACCGACCGGCTCGAATGCGTGGACGATCGTCGAGGGGCAGAGCGCAGCGAACCAGACGGTGTGCGTCCCGAGGTGAGCGCCCACGTCAATGTATGCGCCGCGACGCGCGAGGCTCCGGATGTGGTCTAGGAAGGCTTCTTCGTACCAGCCTCCCCGCACAGCGGGTTGGTAGACGTACGGAACTACGTCGAAGCCGTCATCGTTGAGCTGAAGCGATACGCCATGGCGTTCGACAGTCAGCATGGCCAGGTGCCCCGATGGTTATGGGTGTCACGCTTCGGACCACTCATCGCTCACCCAGATAGCGCCGGCGCACCCGCTCAAGCTCGTCGCGAGTCAGCGCCGGCCAAGCCCGAACTGCGACTACTCCTCCGCTCCTTCGGGGAACGCGCGGCAAGTACTCCGGTCGAGCGGCTCGTTGAGAAACGTGTCGACGGGCTCCAGGTTATTACACCGCTTGGGCTTCGCCGCCAGAGGATCGCAGAGGGCGCGCAAGGCCGCGCTGGCCACGGCCCTTGGTCGCCCCGGTCGCTGGTCTGGACTGCCGGTGCCGTAACCGAGCGAGGCGACCGAGCCCGGGGTACCTCGGCCGCGGAGTGCCGTCGAGGCCGGCGCCTTGGCCTGCCCGACCGACGCGCCTCGTGCAGCCGACTGACGCCCGAGAGGGCGTCAAGAATGAACTTCAGGTCGACCAAGGCTTTCACCCGAGGGACCGCCTCGGGTGGACTGTCGCGATGTCCGTCGAACGAACGCCGGCTCGCCCACCTGCGTCCGAGCAGCCCGGCATAGCGCGCCGGCACTGATGGCCCTGAGTAATCAGGCCCACTGATCGATTTGTAGCCGCTCGACCTCGACGAACCCTGTTCCGCTAAGTCGCAGGCCCACGCGCAACTTCCGTCCCCCGCGGGCGCTCAGCATGCTCCACTCGTGCTCGGGGCCCTCGATGGGGAACGAGCGGGACCGAACGAGTGCATGGTCGTCGTACTGAAACACCCAGACCGAGGCCCTCGCGTTCGGGCTGAAGCTTCCCATCCAGAGGATTCGGGTGTAGCGCTCCGGGAGTAGCAGGTCGGTCGCAGGCCCGTCCGGCACGCTCTTGGTGGGACCTTTCGGACTGACCGCGTACGCCACGCCTCTTTCCCCGAGTTCGAACTCGAATTTGGGCCCCCGCCCGTTCTGAGATTCCCGCACCGTCGCCGACGACGGCGCGTGCCACGCTGCGCGTTCGCCGTGGAACACGGTGCGCCGCTCGCCGGCCGGGACGAAGCGCGCCTCCTCGAGCTTCGCTCGAGGCGCTGCGACAAGGTGGTGCGCTGCCCCGGTGCCGCGCCAATTCTCGACGATGACACCCTCGTATCCGAATTGGCGCAGAAAGGCCTGAAGATCGTCGACCGAGTCGCCGTAGAGCGGCAGGAAGTCTGGGTGGACCTCGATCAGCAAGAAAGGCCGCCAGCGTCGAATGCTCTCCGTCATCCCGTGCAGAGCGCGTAGCTCCGCGCCCTCGATGTCGATCTTGATGGCGTCGAGCCGCTGGAGCCGCTGCACCGAGGGCACATCATCGAGGCGTGCGAGCTCAACGTCTACGGCGCGCGACCCGCGGGACGTGCCGCGCGTTACGCGATAGGACCCTGCCGCAACATGGGCGGCACCCGTCTCATCGAAGAGCGCCACGCTCTCGATGTTCACGTTTCCGAAGGCGTTTCCCTCGACGTTGGAGCTCAGGTAGTTGAGCGCCTCCGGCCACGGTTCGAAGGCGATAACGCTCCCCTCCGGCCCGACCCAGCGGGCGAACAAGCACGTGAAGTACCCCATGCTGGCCCCGACGTCCACCACGTTCATACCGGGGCGCACGACGGCCTGGGCGAACTCGGTGAACTCGCGCTCCGTATACCCGGACGTGAGGATCCGTGGCCCGACCGACGCCCCCGGGCCGTCCGGTACCAGCAGTTGGATGTCCTGTACCTTCGCGACGGCGTCGGTGGGTAGGACCTGGCGGAAGCTGCCGATGTACCCACGGGTTCTTGACGGTTGTGGCTGCGCGCGCAGTGCCTGAGCGCCGGGTGTTAGGACGCGCCGCGCGCGCCCGACGACCTTCCGGGCAGCCGCGTCAATGTAGGAGCGGAGCCTCGACGGAGATTGCAAGTCGTTGCGCAGTATAAGCCGGTTGGGGCGCGGGGCGCGACCCGCTGTACTCGTCCAGTACCTCCGTTACACCTTGGACCCGATCGAGTCCAGATACTCGGCAGTGGTCCAGGTAGTCGAGGGCCTGAGGCGGGCGGATCGTGTTGTAGACGACGTCCCAGGCTCGGAACTGGACCTGGAAGGCCTCGAACTCTGGCTCGGCCGTGGTGACCTCGTACAACTCCTCGGTGTGGGTCCGGTTCGCCCGCTCGACGGCGCAGTGGAGCTTGGGCGAGCGGGGCGGCAGAACGAACAGGCGGACGCCGCGGCGGCGCGGGCCGTCTCGAACTCGGCGTTTGAACACCGATCCGTTGTCGATACTGATCGCGCGAAAGGGCATCCGCTCGGCACGAGGCCCGGGTTCGACGCATCTTCGGCGCGTATGCCGACGCGCTGGACGGTGCCGATGAAGCACGCATCCGGCAGCTTGCCTCGTTGGTTCTCGCTGCGATCGAGGAGCCCTCGGCCGGCACGGTCGCGCCGACGGAGGACACTCCAGCGGGCTCGTGAGTCTGTCAGGGCTCGACGGGACGGTCGTACGAGCCGAGGACCCGAACCATCGCAGCTTCCTGGCGCAGCTCACGGAGCGCCTCCCGTACCCGGGGCTCGGCCGCGTCGCCGTCGAGGTCGACCCAGAACACGTACTCCCACTGGGCCGTCCTGATCGGCCGGGACTCGAGCCGCGACAGGTTGACGCCCCGCGACGCGAATGCGCCCAGGCAACGATGCAGCGAGCCCGGGACGTTGGCTGCCGCGAATACGAGCGTCGTCATCCGTGGCCGGCCGGCTCCCTGCGGGCTGCGGGCCCAGGCTTCAGGTGCGGCCCCGTCCCGGGCGAGGACGACGAACCGCGTCCGGTTCTCTCCGGTCTGGATGTCACGCGCGACGATCTCGAGCCCGTACAGCCCGGCGACGCGCGGGGAGGCAATCGCGGCCGCGCCGCGTTCCCGGCCCTCGGCCACGGTACGTGCCGCGCCCGCGGTGTTGTACGTGGTCAGGACCTGCCACGGGCGAGTGCGGAGGAACTCGTCCGCCTGGGCAAGCGCCTGAGCGTGGCTGTAGACTCGTTCGATGGCCTCGAGTGGCTGGCCCGGCAGGCTCAAGAGTGCCAGCCGGACGGGGACGCTCACCGCCCCCACGATCCGCAGCTCGAACTCGGCCAGCAGGTCGTACGTCTCGCGGATCGTCCCGGCCAGCGAGCTCTCGATCGCCGCCACGCCGGCCTCCACCGTGCCGTCCCGGACCGCCTCGAACACAGCCCGCCACGTCGGGACGGCCACCGGCCGGGGGTCAGCGAACCAGGCGAGCACGGCCTCCTCGCTGAAGGCGCCCGGCTCCCCCTGGAACGCGATGCGCGGGCCGGCGTCGGCCGGCGCGGGCGGCACCTTCACGCTCGCCGGACCGTCACGCTCGCCGGGCTGCGGGCCGCCTTCGGCTGCTCACTGGTTGAACCAGGCGGTCGTGTCGTGGTGGGCCTCGTCCTCGTCCATCTCGGCTGCCCGCGCGGCCCGGTCGGCCGCCGATTCCCCGGCCCTCGCGCCCCTGCGATTGCCCGCCGCGTCGGCGGCGCCCGCCCAGTGCTCCTCGGCCAGCAGACCGTTGATCGCCTGGACGTAGGCGTCCACGGATGCGGCGATGATGTTCGTCGAGCGGACCTCGCCCGCGTACTCGCCGGTCCCGCGCTGTCCCTCGGCGCCGGGCGGCGGGCCGATCCGCACGGTCACGACGCCCTCGGCATCCGGCCCCTCGGCGACGGCATGGACGTCGTAGCCGACGAGCCGCGGGTGCCCGGTGAGGACCTCGGCCAGCGCCCGATCGACGGCGCGGAACAGCGCGTCGACCGCGCCGTTGCCCTCGGCGGAGGCCTGCCACTGGTGGTCGCCCGAGGCGATCACCACGGCGCCCCGGCTCTGGACCTGGCTGCCGGACGTGACGGTCCAGCGTGCGAGGTGAAGGGTCGGTGTCGTCTGGGTTTCGATCGTCACGTGGCTACCTCCGGGTGACGGTGGTCTGGTGGGCCGCACCCGCTGGGGAGCCGCCCCGGGGCGTCGTCGTGAAATGGCGCTCGTCGCGCCGTCGGAGCTCAGCGGCGGACTTCCAGATCGCGTACTCGAGCGAGTCGCCCAGCGCCGCCGCACTGGCCGCGATGATGTTCGTGTCCGAGCCCATCGTCGACCACGTCCGCGCCCCGTCGCGCGAGTCGATGATGACCCGCGTCCGGGCCGCGGTGGCCGCGTCGCCGTCGAGGATCCGGACCTTGTAGTCGACGAGGTGGACGGCGTCGAGACCGGGGTAGAAGGCTCGCAGCGCCTTGCGCAGCGCGGCGTCGAGCGCGTTGACCGGCCCGTTGCCGTCCGCGGCGGTGTGGAGCACCTCACCGTCCACCTCGACCTTGACCGTCGCCTCGGCCAGCAGCTCGCGACCGTCACGCTGCTCGACGAGCACCGTGAAGTCGATGATCCGGAACGGCGCTGCGTAGTCGCGGGCGTGCCGGCGGATGAGCAGCTCGAACGAGGCCTCCGCGCCCTCGAACGCCAGCCCTTCGCTCTCGAGCTGCTTGATCAGGTTCGAGAGCTCGCGCGGGTCGACCACGCCCTCCAGCTCGTGCCCCAGCTGGCGGGCGCGGAGCTGCGTGTTCGCCCGGCCGCCGAGCTCGGACACCACGAGGCGGCCGGCGTTGCCGACAATCGTCGGCTCGATGTGCTGGTAGCTCCGCTCGACCTTGGCCACGGCGGCGCCGTGGACGCCGCCCTTGTGCGCGAACGCGGACCGCCCGACGTACGGCTGGTAGTCGTTGGGCGTGACGTTCGCGATCTCGGCCACGGCACGCGACAGCTCGGTCAGGCAGGCCAGGTCTCCGCCGCCCGGCGGGACCAGCTCGTGGGGCGTCTTGAGGGCGAGGTTGGCCAGGATCGAGACCATGTTGGCGTTCCCGCAGCGCTCGCCGTAGCCATTGATCGTCGCCTGGACGTGGCGCACGCCGGCGGCGACGGCGGCCATGGAGTTCGCGACCGCGAGCTCGGCATCGTTGTGGGTATGGATCCCCCAGATCACGGCGGCCGAGACCGGATCGGCGCCGAGGCTGACCCGGGCGTCGTCGAGGATCCGGACGAGCTCGTCGGTCAGGGTACCGCCGTTCGTGTCGCACAGGACGAGCGTCCGGGCGCCGGCCTGGCGGGCCGCCCGAAGGGTCGCCAGCGCGTAGTCGCGGTCCGCCTTGTAGCCGTCGAAGAAGTGCTCCGCGTCGTAGACCGCCTCGCGGCCGTGATCGACGATGAAGCCGACCGAGTCCGCGATCATGTCGAGGTTCTCCTGCGGCGACGCGCCCAGGACCTCGGTGACGTGGAGCAGCCACGACTTGCCGAAGATCGTCACGACCGGCGTCTCGGCGGCCACGAGCTCCCGCAGGTTGGGGTCGTCCCCAGGGCGATTCGAGCGGTGCCGGGTCGACCCGAAGGCCGCCAGCTTGGCTCCCTGCCAGCGCAGCCGCTTCGCCTCGGCGAAGAACTCGACGTCCTTGGGGTTTGAGCCCGGCCAGCCGCCCTCGATGAACGGCATGCCGAACTCGTCGAGCATCCGCGCGATGCGCAGCTTGTCGGCCAGGGACAGGGTGATGTTCTCGCCCTGCGTCCCGTCGCGAAGCGTCGTGTCGTAGAGCGTCACGGGCATGCTCACGAGGCCAGCCCGACCGGTGCCGCGAGCCGTTGGATGACGGCGGTCGCCATCGCGGTCGTGCCGACCACCACCAGCCCGTCATGCGCATCGGCCGCATCGGCCAGGTCCATGGTCCGCCAGCCGTCATCGAGGGCTCGCCCCACTGCCGCCTCGATCGCCGCCGCGGCGTCCTCGCGGCCGAGCGACATCCGCAGCAGCATCGCGGCCGACAGGATCGTCCCAATCGGGTTGGCGCGATCCTGACCGGCGATGTCCGGCGCGGAGCCGTGGATCGGCTCGTACAGCCCGAAGACGCCGTGCGGGGTCCGCCGCTCACCGAGCGACGCGGACGGCAGCATCCCGAGGCTGCCCGCGAGGACCGCCGCCTCGTCCGACAGGATGTCGCCGAACAGGTTCTCGGTCACGATCACGTCGAAGCTCGCCGGACGCCGAACCAGGAGCATCGCGCACGAGTCGACCAGCTGGTGGGCGACCGCCACGTCCGGGTAGTCGCGCGCCACCTCGTCCGTGACGGTGCGCCACAGCCGCGACGTCGCGAGCACGTTGGCCTTGTCGACCTGGGTGACGCGGCCACGGCGCGAGCGGGCGAGATCGCAGGCCAGGCGGACGATCCGGCGCACCTCTCGCTCGTGGTACGGCATCGTGTCGAGCGCCGACCTCTCGCCCGGTTCGCCGGCGGGCTCGGTCCGGTCGCCGAAATAGATCCCGCCGGTCAGCTCGCGCACGATCAGCAGGTCGACGCCGTCGAGGAGCTCCGGGCGGAGCGGCGAGGCGCCGAGCAGCGAGGGATGCACCGTCACCGGACGCAGGTTGGCGAACAGGCCGAGGCCGCCGCGCAGCGCGAACAGCGCCTGCTCAGGGCGGACCGACGAGGACGGGTCCGACCAGGCGGGCCCGCCGACCGCGCCGAGCAGCACGGCGTCCGCATTCCGGCAGCGCTCGACGTCCTCCGGCCGGATCGCGACGCCGTGTGCGTCGATCGCGATGCCGCCCGCGGCCACCTCGCTCCAGGCGACGGCGAACCCGAAGGTCTCGGCGACCGCGTCGACGACGCGCCGGGCGGCCCCGACGACTTCCGGCCCCACGCCGTCGCCGGGGATGGCGACGATCCGGTAGGCGTCGCTCACGGCAGCGCGTTCCCCGTGCGCCGGCCGACGTACGCCACCGACACGCCATTGATCTCCGCGCCGTGGAGCTTGTTGACGGCAACGAGGTACGCGTCGAGCGAGGCCTCGATGATGTTCGTCGACAGGCCGTGACCGGAGACGACGAGCGCGCCCGGCCCCTCGTCCGAGGAGCGCCGGCAGCGGACGAGAGCCTGGCCCTGTGCGTCCTCGCCGGCCGAGACCGCTTTGATCTCGTACTCGGTGAGCACCGGGCGCCAGCCGAGGATCGGCAGCAGTGCCTGGTCGACCGCCCCATAGAGCGCGTCGACGGGCCCGTTGCCCGTCGCCTCCACGGATCGCTCCTCGGCGTGGATGCCCAGCGACACGGTTCCGGTCGCCCGGCCGCCGTGCGAGCTGGTGACGCTCCAGCCGAGGACCCGAACGGAGGCCGGCACCTCGGACACGCGCTGCTCGACGAGCGCGAGCAGGTCCGCGTCGGTGACGTCCTTCTTGGCGTCGGCCAGGGCGATCGCCTCCCGGTAGATCACGTCGAGCGCCTCGCCCTCGAGGTCGTGGCCAAGACTCCGGAGCTTCTGCTGGAGGCCCCGTCGCCCGGAGAGCTTGCCGATCGTCAGCTGACTGCCCGCCAGCCCCACCGACTGCGGGGTCATGATCTCGTAGGTCAGCGGGTTCTTGATCACGCCGTCCTGGTGGATCCCGGACTCGTGCGCGAACGCGTTGCCGCCGACGATCGCCTTGTTGGGCTGGATCGCGAAGCCCGTCAGGTAGGACACGAGGCGCGAGGCCGGCGTGATCTGCTCGGTCTGGACGCCGGAGCCCAGATCGGGGAACTGCGTCGGCCGCGTGCGGAGCGCCATGACGACCTCCTCGAGGGAGGCGTTGCCGGCCCGCTCGCCGAGACCGTTGATCGTGACCTCGACCTGGCGCGCGCCGGCCTGGACCGCGGCCAGCGTGTTGGCGGTCGCGAGGCCAAGGTCGTTGTGGCAGTGGACGCTCACCGTCGCGTCGCGTCCGACGCGGTCGACGACCCGCCGGACGAGGGCGCCGAACTCCGCCGGGATGGCGTACCCGACCGTGTCCGGGATGTTGACCGTGGAAGCGCCCGCCTCGACGACCGCCTCGTAGACCTGCAGCAGGAACTCCGGGTCCGTGCGCGAGGCGTCCTCGGCGCTGAACTCGATCTCCGCGTCCCGGCCCAGCTGCTCGCGACCGTGACGGACCCAGCGGACAGCCTCCGTCAGCGCCTGCTCGCGGCCGATCCGCAGCTTGTGGGTCAGGTGGATGTCGCTCGTGGCGATGAACACGTGCAGGTGGGGCCGCTCCGCCACCTGGATCGCGTCGATGGCGCGCTGCGGGTCGCCGTCGCGGCAGCGGGCGAGCGCGGCGACCGCGATGCCGCCCTTCGTCGCCTGTGCGATCCGGCGGACCGCCTCGAAGTCACCGTCGCTGGCGGCCGGGAAGCCGGCCTCGATGACGTCGACCCTGAGCCGCGCCAGCTGCCGCGCGACCTCGAGCTTCTCGGCGGCGGTGAGACCCGCTCCCGGCGCCTGCTCCCCGTCGCGCAGGGTCGTGTCGAAGATCCGGACGCGGTCGCGCACGACGCCCGGCCCGGGGGCTCCGCCGCTCATCGAGCGGTCTCGGTGGCGGTGGCCGATCCGGCCGGGCCATCGGCCCCCGAGCCGGGGGCTCCCGACGCGGTCGCCTGGGCCTGGCCGGCCTCGACGACGACCGGGTTGACGAACGGCATCTTGGCCCGGAGGGCCGCGCCGACCTGCTCGATCGGATGGTTCCGGTCCTGCTCGCGGAGGCGCTGGAACTGCGCGCCGCCGGACTCGATCTCGTCAACCCAGCGCCGGGCGAACGAGCCCGACTGGATGTCCGCCAGGACGTCCTGCATCGCCGCCTTGGCCCCCTCGGTCACCCGCGGGCCGGAGACGTAGTCGCCGTACTCGGCGGTGTCGCTGACGCTGAAGCGCATGAAGTTGAGGCCGCCGCGGTACATCAGGTCGACGATCAGCTTCAGCTCGTGCATCGTCTCGAAATAGGCGAGCTCCGGCTGGTAGCCGGCCTCGACGAGCGTCTCGAACGCCGACTTGACGAGGGCCGACACACCGCCGCACAGGAGGGCCTGCTCCCCGAACAGGTCGGTCTCGGTCTCCTCCTTGAAGGTCGTCTCGAGGACCCCGGCCCGCGTGGACCCGATCGCCCGGGCGTAGGCCAGGACGCGGGCACGAGCGGTGCCGGAAGCGTCGCGGTGGACGGCGAACAGGGCCGGCACGCCGCCACCCGCCTCGTAGACGCTCCGCAGGAGGTGGCCTGGGCCCTTGGGCGCCACCATCCCGACGTCGATGTCGCCGGGCGGGTCGATCCGCCCGAAGTGGATGTTGAACCCGTGGGCGAACATCAGCAGCTGGCCCGGGCGCAGGTTCGGCGCGATCTGGCTGTCGTAGACGTTCTTCTGGGCGGTGTCCGGGACGGCGATCATGATCGCGTCCGCCGCCCGGACCGCGTCGGCGACGTCCGCCACGCGCAGACCGGCCCGTTCGGCGAGCGGCCGGCTCTTCGAGCCGGGTGCCAGTCCGACGATGACCTGGACGCCACTGTCGCGCAGGTTCTGCGCGTGCGCGTGCCCCTGGCTCCCGTAGCCGATGACAGCAACCGTGCGGCCTTCAAGGGCCGACGGGTCGGCGTCGTCGTCGTAATACATCCGAGCGGTCACTTCCTGATCTCCTCCTCGATCGAGCGGGACCCGCGAGCCATCACCACGGCCCCCGTTCGGACCAGCTCCTTGATCCCGTAGGGGCGGACGAGCGCGGCGAACCCGTCGACCTCCGCCTCCGTGCCGGTCACCTCGACGACGACGGACTCGGCCGACACGTCGACGACCCGTCCTTTCGACAGCTCGACGAGCTTCAGGATCTCGGACCGGTTGGAGTCGGTTGCGCGCAACTTCACCAGCGCCAGCTCGTGCTCGATCGTCGGCTCGCTGGTGACGTCCTGGACCTTGAGCACGTCGATCAGCCGGTACAGCTGCTTGGCCGCCTGCTCGACGGCGACGTCGTCGCCATGGAGCGTGATCGTCATCCGGCTGACGTCCGGCTGATCCGTGTGGCTGACCGCCAGCGAGTCGATGTTGAAGTTGCGGGCCCGCATCAGCGACGAGACGCGGTTCAGGACGCCCGGCTTGTTGAGGACGACGGCCACGAGGACGTGACGCCGCATCTCGCCGCTGCCTGGCAGCGCCCTCGGCGGCGGGGCGACGTGGGCGGGCGGTTCGACGTGGGTGGGCGCCTCCGACGCGCCGGCGGGTGGGCGCCCGTTCGAGCTCGGGTCGCCGCTCACTCGTCCGGCCCATCCCACTTCTCGATCAGGTCGGACAGGCCCTTGCCGGCCGGCATCATCGGAAAGACGTTCTGCTCCTCGGCGATCTCGAACCAGATCAGCGCCGGGCCGTCGACCGCCTGCGCGGCGCGGATGGCGTCGTCGACCTCGTCTGGCGTCGTCGCCTTCCAGGCCGGGATGCCGAAGGCGTCGGCGAGCTTCAGGTAGTCCGGTCCCAGCAGCGTGGCCGAGTGGTAGTTGCCGGCGTAGATGATCTCCTGCCACTGACGAATCATGCCGAGCTTCTTGTTGTCGAAGATCGCGATCTTGACCGGGATCCGGTCCTGGACGAGCGTCATCAGCTCCTGGAAGGTCATCTGGAAGCCGCCGTCGCCGGTGATTGCCCAGGTCTCGCGGTCCGGCCGCCCGAGCGCCGCGCCCATCGCGGCCGGGACGCTGAAGCCCATCGTGCCGAGACCGCCGGAGCTGACGTGGCTGTTCGGCTGGCGGAAACCGGCGTAGCGAGCCAGCCACATCTGGTTCTGGCCGACGTCGGCGACGTAGGTCCCGGCGTGGTCTGTCAGCTCGCCGATCCGCTGGACGACGAGGTCCGCGGTGAGCACGCCGTCGCGCCAGCCGCCGGAGCCGTGCCAGCTGGTGGCCTCGGAGTCGCGGCGCCAGTCCGCCAGCTGGTCGAAGTATTCCGCGCGGTCCGCCGGGTCGACGGCCGTCACGAGCGGCGTGAGTGCCTTCAGCACGCGCCTCGCGTCACCGACGATCGGCACCTCGACGGCCACGTTCTTGCCGATCTCGCCGGGATCGATGTCGACATGGACGATCCGGGCGTACGGCGCATAGGTCCGGACGTTGCCGGTCACCCGGTCGTCGAAGCGCATCCCGATCGCCACCAGCAGGTCCGCCGACTGGATCGCCCGGTTGACGTGCTTCCAGCCGTGCATGCCCATGTAGCCGTAGCTGAGGGGATGCGTCTCGTCGATGACGCCGATCCCGAGCAGGGTGTGCGCGACCGGGATCTGGGCCTTCTCGGCGAGGTCGCGGAGCTCGTCCCAGGCCTCGGCGTGGAGCACGCCGTGACCCGCCAGGATGATCGGGCGCCTAGCGCGGGCGATCTCGGCGGCGGCCAGCTTGAGCTGGCGCGGGTGGCCGTCCATGTTCGGGCGGAAGCCGGGCAGACCGGCGACGACGTCCTCGGGCGTCGGGTGCGGCGCGTCGGTCTCCTGCTGGAGGGCGTCCTTCGTGATGTCGATGTGGACGGGCCCTGGCCGGCCGGTCTTTGCGATATGGAACGCCTCGGCGACGACGCGCGGCAGATCGTCGGCATTGCGGACCAGGTAGTTGTGCTTGGTCATCGGCAGGGTGATGCCGTTGATGTCGATCTCCTGGAAGGCGTCCTTGCCGAGGAGGGCGCTCGGGACGTTGCCCGTGATCGCGACCATCGGGATGGAGTCGAGGAGCGCCGTCCCGATCCCGGTGACGAGGTTCGTGGCGCCGGGGCCGGACGTGCCCATGCAGACCCCGACGCGGCCGGTGACGCGGGTGTAGCCGTCGGCGGCGTGCGCGCCGCCCTGCTCGTGCCGGACGAGGATGTGGCGCAGCTCCGGGTAGTCGCCGAGGACGTCGTAGAGCGGCAGGATCACGCCGCCCGGGTAGCTGAAGAAGACGTCGACGCCCTGGCGGAGGAGCGCCTCGCACAGGACGTCGGCCCCGATCCGGGTCCGGCGTCGCGGCCGCGCGTCGTTGAGCATCTCTCGTCGCGCCCGCTCGATGGCCGCCGCCTGGGCCGAGCCGTCGGCCGGCACGTGGCTGCGGCGGCCGGGCGCGGCGTCGGTTGCCGGATCGGCCGGCGCGGTGCCCGTCGGAGCGGGATCGGCGGGATCGCCGGGAGGGGCAGGCGCGGCGCCGCTTGCCCGATCGGGTTTCGCGGCCGGATCGGCCGGCGCGGCGGCGGTCGCTGCGGGATCGCCGGGAGGGGCAGGCGCGGCGCCGCTTGCCCGATCGGGTTTCGCGGCCGGATCGCGCGTCGCGGGCGGCGCCGCGGCGCTGGCGGGCGCGGCCGGATCCGGCGCCGGTGCCCCCGTCCTCTCCGTCGTCCTCATTCGGTGGTCCCTTCCCTCGGCCGCATTTGCCGGACATACAGCAAGACCCTCGCCTCCCGGCGAGGGTCCCTTCGGTCTTCGGTGGTCTGGCGCCTACTCGCGCCCGTCCCTCCGCGTGCCTCCGTTCTCCCGCCGGGAGCCGGTAATGAGGAGCCCAAGAAGCTCCTGGAGCCCGAGCAGGAGAGAACGGACGAGGCCGCCGAGCGATCCGTCGCCGAGGCCATGGTCGTCGAGAGGCACCTGCACACGCCGGCCGTCGCCCGTGACGGCGATGGCGACGCGGCGGCGATTCCGATCCTCGAACCGAGCCAAGGTGGACTCCACTGACGACGTTCCCCTGACCTGCCGGCCCGAGGTGTCCGCGCAGTCTACGCAGCCTCCAGGGATCGCGCAACCACCCGGAACCTCCGGTTCACCATCGGGTCGGCCTTCCGGGAGGCGACGCGGCGGCTGCTGGCGTGGAGCTGGCAGGCGGCCGTACCGCGCCCCGGTCGCGGGGCGCGGGTCGCGGGGCGCCGGATCGCGCGCCGCGTGACGGCCGTTCGAGGCGGCCGAGGGCGCCGACCATGCGCCACATGCATGGAAATCGCGGTCTGGCCGGTCGCGCGCCGCGTGAGGGCCGTTCGAGGCGGCCGAGTGGCGCCGACCATGCGCCACATGCATAGAAATCATGGTCTGGCCGGTCGCGCGCCGCGTGAGGGCCGCCGAAGTGACGTTTCCATGCATGGCATGCATGCCACCGGCCCGGCAGGGCCCCAGCTACCTCGTGCGACCCGCGAAGCGGAGTCCCGGCGCCGGTAACGGCGATTTTGGTGCGTGAGATGCATGAACCTGCTCGCCGGGGCCACTGTGGAGCGTCCGAGTTTGACGCCTGCGCGCTGCGCCGCGGGGGCTGCGTCTCAGGGGCTGCGTCTCGGGGTCGACGGCTCCCTGCTGGCGCCTGCGGTCGACACCACCCAGACGGCCTGCTCTCCGCTGCCGGATACGTGGGCGTTTAGCGGGCTTCTGTTGAATCTGGTGCATGACGCAGACACGGCTCCAACGCGATGCCCACCGGCGCGCCCGGGCCATTCAACGCTCGGTCGGGTCGGAGTTCCGGCAGCTCCGAGAGGACGCCGGCATCACCCAGCGCACCGTCTCCCATACGGCGGGGATCAGCGCCTCGCTCTACTCGCGGATCGAGTCGGCGGACGTCGCGGCGTCGCTCGAGGCATGGATCGCCAGCGCCAGCGCGCTCGGCGCGGACGTCTCCGTCCGGATCTATCCCAACACGGGCCCCCGGATCCGGGACCGTTTCCAGGCGCCAATGGTCGAGGCGCTCCTGCGTGAGCTGCATCCCCGCTGGCGCGCCGTGCCGGAGGTGGTCGTTCGCTCACCCGCCCGAGGCGTCATCGACCTCGTGCTCGTCGACCGAGCGGCCGGCGTCCTCGTCGCCGTCGAGGCCCACTCGGAGATCCGGCGACTCGAACAGCAGCTCCGGTGGGCGAACGAGAAGGCGGCATCACTGCCATCTTCCGATCTCTGGTCGGTGCCCGCGGGTGACAGCCGCCCGCACGTCTCCCAGCTGCTGCTCCTGCGCTCGACAAACGCGACGCGCTCGCTGGTCGCCAGCTACCCGGAGACGTTTCGTGCGGCGCTCCCGGCCGCCGCACCGGACGCGATCGCCAGCCTGACCACGGACGCACCGTGGCCCGGCGGGGCCCTCGTCTGGGTCCACCTGTCGCCGGAATCCACGCACCTGATGCGCCGGTCGCCCCGCGGTGTCGCGGCGTGACCGCCGCGCGGCCCCACGGTGTTGCGGCGTGATCACCGGGCGCCCCCGGGCGGCCCCGCGGTGTCGCGGCGTGATCCCACGGCGTCCCCGCGTTGCGCGGGTGATCCCCCGGGCGCCTCGGTCAACGGGGCGCCTCGGTCGGCAGGCGGTTTTCGACGCTGTGCTAGCCTGAATCCCCCACCACACGCTGACCTCGGACCACGATGCCCGCCACACCGACCCCTCCGCGCACCCTCGTCGAGAAGATCTGGGACGACCACGTCGTCGCCGAGGAGCCTGGCGCGCCGGCCGTCCTTGCCGTCGATCTCCACCTCATCCACGAGGTCACGAGCCCCCAGGCGTTCAGCGGGCTGCGGACCCGCGGCCTGACCGTCCGCAGGCCCGGCCAGACGGTCGCCACGGCCGACCACAGCATCCCGACGCATCCGCGGAACCTGCCGATCCTGGACGCGATGGCCGCCGCCCAGATCGGGCAGCTCGAGCGGAACTGCCAGGAGTTCGGGGTCCCGCTCCATGGCGTCGGCTCGCCGCAGCAGGGCATCGTGCACGTCATCGGACCGCAGCTGGGGCTCACACAGCCGGGCATGACGATCGTCTGCGGCGACTCCCACACCAGCACGCATGGCGCGTTCGGCGCGCTGGCGTTCGGGATCGGCACCAGCGAGGTCGAGATGGTCCTCGCCACCCAGACGCTGCTCCAGCGCCGCCCCAGGTCGTACGAGGTCCGAGTCGACGGCCGGCTGGCGCCGGGAGTGAGCTCGAAGGACATCATCCTCGCCTTGATCGCCCGGATCGGGGTCGGCGGCGGGACCGGCCACGTGTTCGAGTACACCGGTGAGGCGATCCGTGCGCTGTCGATGGAGCAGCGGATGACCATCTGCAACATGTCGATCGAGGGCGGCGCGCGGGCCGGGCTGATCGCGCCGGACGACACGACCTTCGAGTACCTCCACGGTCGCTCCCATGCGCCCAAGGAAGCCGACTGGGACGCCGCGGTCGAGCGCTGGCGCACGCTGCCGACCGACGAGGACGCAACCTACGACCGGACGATCACGATCGACGCGTCGGCGCTCGAGCCGATGGTCACCTACGGCACCAACCCGGGCATGGGCATCCCGATCACGGGGCTCGTCCCCTCACCGGCGGACGAGGCGGACGGCTCGCAGCGGCGAGCGCTCGAGCGCGCGCTCGACTACATGGACCTGCGCCCCGGCCAACCGATCCTCGGGCAGAAGGTCGATGTCGTGTTCATCGGCAGCTGCACGAACGGCCGGATCAGCGACCTGCGCCTCGCGGCCGAGGTGCTGCGCGATCGCCACATCGCCGACGGCGTCCGCGTGATGGTCGTCCCCGGCTCGGACGAGGTGAAGCGCGAGGCGGAGCGCGAGGGGCTGGGCGAGATCTTCAAGGCGGCCGGCGCCGAGTGGCGGGAGGCCGGCTGCTCGATGTGCATCGCCATGAACGGCGACCAGCTGACGCCGGGCCAGTACGCGATCAGCACCTCGAACCGCAACTTCGAGGGCCGCCAGGGCACGGGCGGTCGGACGCTCCTCGCCTCGCCGCTGACGGCCGCCGCGAGCGCGCTGTCCGGCGTGGTCACGGACCCGCGGACGCTGCCGGGGATCGAGACGGCGGCGGCGGTCGGCGGCCGCTGACGGTGACCGAGCCGTTCACCACCTTCACCAGCCGGGTCATTCCTCTCCCGGCGGAGAACGTCGACACGGACCAGATCATCCCGGCGCGCTACCTGAAGGTGACCGACAAGAACGGCCTCGCCGAGGGCCTGTTCCGTGACTGGCGGTACCGGGAGGACGGCTCGCTCAGACAGCCGCCCTTCGTGCTCGACCGGCCGGAAATGGCCGGCCGGCGGATCCTGCTCGCCGGCGACAACTTCGGCGCCGGCTCCTCGCGCGAGCACGCGCCCTGGGCGCTGACCGCCTGGGGCATCCGGGCGATCGTGTCGACGTCGTTCGCGGACATCTTCCGCAGCAACTCGCTGAAGAACGGCCTGCTGCCGATCGTCGCCGACCCGGAGATGCACGGCCGGCTGTTCGCGCTGGTCGCCGCCGACCCGGACGTGGAGCTGACGGTGGACCTCGAGGCGAAGCTCGTCCACCTGCCGGGAGACGAGGACCTCGCCTTCGACGTCGACCCGTTCGCGCGGGCGATGATGCTGGCCGGCACGGATGAGCTCGGGTATCTGCTGGGCAGGCAGGACGACCTCGCCGCCTGGGAGGCGACCCACCCGCCCCGGGTCGAGACTCGCTCGGGCGCCGCCCGGGCCTGACCCGCTCGGGCGTCGCCCCGGCCTGACGCCCCGGCCTGACCCGATCCGGCGGTCCGCTGCGGCCGCCCCGGCGCTCGCTCATCGCCGTGCCGCCCCACCCCGGTGTGGGAGGATCCGGCGGTGAACCTCTTCGATCTCGGCGCCGTCGTCCTGCTGCTCGTCGCCGTCGGGCTCGGGTTCCGGTCCGGTGCGCTGCCGCAGATCGGCGGACTCGCGGGCGCCGTCGCCGGTGCCGCGACCGCGATCCTGGTGCTTCCGCTGGCGGAGGACTGGCTCCTGGACGTTGATCCCGTCGGGCGGGCCATCATCGTCCTGGCCGGGCTCCTCCTGCTCATCGGGCTCGGCGAAGGCGTCGGCTCCGGGGCGGGAAGAGCCGTCGGACGGGCCCTGGGCAACGGCGTGCTGGGTGCGCTCGACCGCCTGGCGGGCGGCGTCCTCGGCGCGGTCCAGGCACTCCTCATCGTCTGGCTCGCGGGCGGCCTGCTGGCGGCCGGTCCCGTGCCGCGTCTCGCGGCGCAGGCCCAGACCTCGACGGCCGTCCGCTCGCTCGCCGCGGTCCTGCCGCCGCCGACGGAGATCGCCGTCGGCCTCGGTCGCCTGCTCGACGCGTCCGGGTTGCCGGACGTGTTCGTCGGGCTCGAACCTCTCCCCGCGCCGCCGGTCGATCGGCCGGACGATCCACGTGCCCGCGCGATCGCCGCGGTCGCGGAGGGCAGCACGGTGAAGGTCACGTCGCGGACCTGCGGCGGCATCTCGACCGGCAGCGGTTTCGCGGTCGCAAACGGGTACGTCGTCACGAACGCCCACGTGGTCGCGGGCGGCGAGACCGTCCGGGTCAGCCTCGGGCGACAGCTGCACGACGCCACCGTCGTCCTCTTCGACCCGGACCTCGACATCGCGCTGCTCCGGGCGCCCGAGCTCGCCGCGGCGCCGCTCCGCTTCGCCACCGACGACCCGCGGCGGGGTGCGGTCGCAGCCGCCCTCGGCTTTCCTGGCGGCGGGCCGCTCACGATCGTGGCCGCGGCCGTCACGGACAGCTACCCGGCCCAGGGCCGGGACATCTACGGCCAGAGCCGGGTGACGCGACCGATCCTGGAGCTGCGGGCCAACGTGGAGCGCGGCAACAGCGGCGGTCCGCTCATGTTGGTCGACGGCACCGTGGGCGGGGTGGTGTTCGCGGAGGCACGAACGGACGAGGACGTCGGCTATGCCCTGAGCGGGACGGCGGTCGCGGCCCGGATCCGTCCCGGGCTCGACCGAACCGCGGCCGTCGAGACGGGCGCCTGCCTGCGCTGAACCTGGGCCGCAGCCGTTGGCGGCGCCCCACTACGATGACCGGATGACCCACGACCCCGATGCGGCCCCGGATGCCGCGCCCGATCTCCGCGCCCTGGCCGACGAGTTCTGGGAGTCGTGGCTGGCTGCCAACCCGACCGCCGCCACCTCGATCGGCGACCGCCGCTTCGACGACCGGCTGGACGACCCGTCCCCGGCCGGCATCGCCAGCCGGCAGCAGACGCTGCAGACGTTCGTGGAGCGGGCGCGGGCGCTGGACGCGACCGCCCTCGGCCAGGCGGACGCGGTGACCCGGAACGCCCTGCTCGCCGAGCTGGCGAGCGAGCAGGCGCAGCTCGATTCCGGCCTCCATCGCTGGTCCGTCGATCCGCTGGAGGGGCCGCACATGCTGGCCCTCGATCTCGTGGCCTTCCAGTCCGTGGCGACGGTCGAGCACGGTCGGGCGATGGTCGCCCGCTGGCGGGCGCTCGGCCCGTGGCTCGATCAGCACGCCGCCAATCTGCGCCAGGGGCTGGGTGACGGTCTCGTGGCGGTGAGGACGCCGGCGGAGAAGGTCGTCGAGGAGATCCGCGACACCCTCGCCCGGCCGGACGCCGATCTCCCGCTGCTCGCCCCCGCGCGCGAGGAGCGGCCGGACTGGCCGGCGTCGGAGGTGGACGCGTTCCGGGCCGGTCTGGCCGACGCGGTTCGCGAGAGCTTCCGACCGGCCCTCGAACGCTACGGCGCGGCGATCGAGCACGAGATCCTGCCGCGCGCCCGGGCGGATGATCGACCCGGGATCGGACACCTGCCGGGCGGCGGGGCCGCCTATGCCGCCCTGATCCGGGTCCACACCTCGCTGGACCTGCCGGCCGAACGGGTGCACGCCATGGGCCTGGCGGAGATCGACCGGATCGATGCGGAGCTGGAGGCGCTCGGCGGCCGGACGCTGGGCGCGCGAGGGCTCGCGGCAACGCTCGAGCGGCTGCGCTCGGATCGGGGGCTCTACTTCACCACCCGCGACGAGGTGTTCGGCAAGGCCGAGGCGGCGCTCGCGCGGGCGCGGGAGGCGATCCCGGACTGGTTCGGGCTGCTGCCCCGCGCGGACTGCACCGTCGTCCCGATGGCCGAGCACGAGGAGAAGCACTCGACGATCGCCTACTACCGCCAGCCGGCGGTCGACGGCTCGCGTCCCGGGCAGTACTTCGTCAACACCTCCGCACCGGAGACACGGCCCCGCTACGAGGCGGAGACGCTCGCCTACCACGAGTCGATCCCGGGCCATCATCTCCAGATCGCGATCGCCCAGGAGCTGACCGGGCTGCCGGAGTTCCGGAAGCACCTCGGGCCCACGGCCTTCTTCGAGGGCTGGGGCCTGTACACGGAGCGGCTCTCGGACGAGATGGAGCTCTACTCGGGCGATCTGGACCGGATCGGCATCCTGTCCTTCGATGGCTGGCGCGCCTGCCGCCTGGTGGTCGACACCGGGATGCACGCCCTCGGCTGGACCCGTCAGCAGGCGATCGACTTCATGACCGCGCACACCGCGCTGGCGCCGAACAACATCGCCAACGAGGTCGACCGCTACATCGTCTGGCCGGGTCAGGCGCTGGCGTACAAGGTCGGTCAGCTCGAGATCCTGCGGCTGCGGGAGGAGGCGCGCCGGCGCCAGGGCGACCGGTTCGACATCGGGGCATTCCATGACGCCGTGCTCGGGCAGGGCGCCCTGGGCCTCGAGGCGCTTCGGGCGGTGGTCGAGCGACGGCTGGCCTGAGCGCGGGCTCCGGGACCAGACGGGTGGTGGTCCGACGGCTCCTGGCGATGGCCGTTCCCACCAGGTGATCATCTCGGCGGGTCGGGCACCCCAACGGGACCGCCCCGACCGGCCGCGAGCGCGCCGCCGAGCGGCTGGTGCACGCGCCGGCGCTCCGGAGGCCCGATGTGGCTCCCGATCCAGCGGATTTGACCATCTGGTGGTCCCTTGGCGAGGCAAGCGGCCGGCGGGCTCGTCCGTGGCCTCCGGCGTCAGCGATCCGGCATTGGTTCTACGCTTGGGATACGACTGCGGGGGCCGATGCCTTCGCGGACCCAAACTCGGATGTCGGGCGATCGGAGACCGGTTCAGCGTTGAGGTGACCGAGCATGAGCGATCTCCCCTACGAGCGTGCCACCGATCCCGCCAAGCGCCACTCCGCCCGCCTGACGGACGGGCCGGATCGCGCACCAGCCCGGGCGATGCTCAAGGCCGTCGGGTTCACCGACGACGATCTCGCCAAGCCGCTGGTCGGCGTCGCGACGACGTGGATCGAGACGATGCCCTGCAACCTCAACCAGCGCCGGCTCGCCGAGGCCGTCAAGGCGGGGATCCGCGCGGCCGGCGGCACGCCGATGGAGTTCAACACGATCGCGGTTGCCGACGGCGTGTCCATGGGCACCGAGGGCATGAAGGCGTCGCTCGTCTCGCGTGAGGTGGTCGCCGACTCGATCGAGCTCGTCGTGCGCGGCCACCTGCTGGACGGGCTCGTCTGCGTCGTCGGCTGCGACAAGACCATCCCGGGCGCGGCCATGGCGCTGGCCCGGCTCGACGTCCCGGGGCTGGTCCTCTACAGCGGCACGATCTACCCGGGCACGTACCTCGGCCGGGACCTCACGATCGTGTCCGTGTTCGAGGCGGTCGGCGCCTACCGGGCGGGCAAGATCGGTGCCGACGAGCTGTACGCCATCGAGAGCGCCGCCTGCCCGGGTGCCGGCGCGTGCGGCGGGCAGTACACGGCCAACACGATGGCGACGGTCATGGAGTTCATCGGCCTGTCGCCGGGCGGCCTGAACGGCATCCCCGCCGAGGACCCGGCCAAGGACGAGGCCGCACGGCGCGCCGGTGAGATCGTCATGGACCTCGTCCGGGCGGACCGGCGGCCGTCGGCGATCGTAGACCGGGGGGCGATCGAGAACGGAGTCGCGTCCGTCGCCGCGACCGGCGGCTCCACCAACGGCGTACTGCACCTGTTGGCGATTGCGCACGAGTTCGGGATCCCGCTCGACATCGACGAGTTCGGCGACGTGGCGGACCGGACGCCGCTGATCGCGGACATGCGTCCCGGCGGCCGGTTCACCGCCTCTGACCTCTACGACGCGGGCGGCCTGGCCCTCGTCATGCGCGAGCTGCTGCGCGCCGGCAAGCTCCACGGCGACGCGGCCACGGTCGACGGCCGGACGATCGCCGAGGTCGCGGCCGCGGCGGCCGAGACGCCCGGCCAGCAGGTCGTGCTGCCGATCGACCGGCCGCTCAAGCCGACCGGCGGCCTGGCCATCCTGCGCGGCTCGCTGGCGCCGGACGGCTGCGTCGTCAAGCTGGCCGGGCACGAGCGCCGCCACCACCGCGGGCCGGCCCGCGTCTTCGAGTCCGAGGAGGACTGCTTCGAGGCCGTCAAGGCGCAGCGCATCCGGCCCGGCGACGTCGTCGTGATCCGCTACGAGGGCCCGGCCGGCGGGCCGGGCATGCGCGAGATGCTGGGCGTCACGGCCGCGCTCGTCGGCGAGGGGCTGGGCGAGACGGTCGCCCTGCTCACCGACGGCCGGTTCAGCGGCGGGACGCACGGCCTGATGGTCGGGCACGTCGCGCCGGAGGCCGCGCTCGGTGGTCCGATCGCGATCGTCGAGGAGGGTGACCCGATCGTCATCGACGTCGATCGGAAGGTGCTCGATCTGGACGTTCCGGCGGAGGAGATCGCCCGCCGCCTCGAGCGCTGGACGCCGCCCGAGCCGCGCTACCGCTCTGGCGTGCTGGCCAAGTACGCCGCGCTCGTCAGCTCGGCGTCGTTCGGCGCCGTGACGACGGGGGTGAAGTTGGCGGATCGGCTGGCCCGGGTGGGCCGGTGACCGACGGGAGCGCGGGCCGCGGCGAGGTGGGCAAGGCGGGCGGCCGGATCGGCTTCAAGACCTCGCCGCAGGGCGTCGACTGGGCGACGCTGGACGCCACGTGGGCGCTTGCCGGCGAGCTTCACGTCTTCGATGCCGCCTGGATGAACGACCATTTCACGGACCCGCGTCGCGACCACGGTGGTGCCTCGTTCGAGTCGCTCACCCTGGCCGCTGCGCTGGCCCACCGTGTGCCGGGCAAGTGGATCGGGCACGGCGTCCTGGCCAACACCTTCCGGCATCCGGCCCTCCTGGCCAAGGCCGCGACGGTGCTCGACCACGTGACCGGCGGCCGGTTCATCGTCGGCCTGGGCGCGGGCTGGCACGAGCGGGAGCACCGCGACTACGGCATCGCCCTGCCGCCGATCGGCGAGCGGATCGGACGGCTGGAGTCCGCCGTCGACGTCCTCAAGGCGCTCTTCTCGGCGGAAGCCGCGGTCCCGCCCGGCGTCACGCGACCGGACCCCTTCTACCCGCTCGACGGAGCGCTCAACGAGCCCCCGCCCCGCCGCCCGGGCGGACCCCCGATCTGGCTCGGTGGCCAGAAGCGCCGCGGGCTGGCGCTGGCCGCCCGGGCCGCGGACGGCTGGATCATGCCCGGCGACCGGGCGGGCGACGTCGAGTACCTGCGGGGAAAGCGCGACGACATGCTCCGTGCGCTCGAGGCGGCTGGCCGCGACGCCGGCGCCTTCGCGTTCGCGGGGCAGGTCAGCGTCGGGGCGGCTGACGCCGCCGGACACCGCGCAGCGGTCGAAACCGCCCGAGCGTTCGTCTCCGCCGGCGCCGACCACGTCGTGCTCGGCATGCCCGCGGTTGGCGGCCCGGACGCGCTCCGGACCATGGCCGAGGAGGTCGCAGCACCGCTGCGCGACGGCTGGTCCTGACCACCCGGTCCGGCCAGCCCGAAACGTTCCAGCCACGAGAGCCTTCCCCGGAGCGTCCGCCCCGGGGCAAGGCTGAAACCTCCGCCGCGTCCGGTGCCTCAAGAGGATGGGCGACGCGGCATTGCGTCGCCTCCCGTCCCTGGAGGTTGGCGTGCGAGGTCTCCGTCCCCGACGGCTGTCATGCCGAGCGGGCGCCCAGGTCCTGCTGCTCATCGCCCTGGGCGCCATCGCCCCGCCGCTGGGCGCGTCCGCGGCGAGCCCGGCGTCCGTGACCGTGCGGGTCACGGATCGCGTCCAGCCGGCCACGCTCAGCATTTCCCCCGGCACGACGGTGGTCTGGCGCAACGACTCCGGCAACCGCCACCGGTTCCGCTCGACGGACCATCGCGGTGACGCGGACTTCGACACGGGAGACCTCGAGCCGGGCGAGAGCGGAGCCGTCGCATTCCCGTCGCCGGGCAGGTGGACCTACGTCGACGAGCGGAACGAGGACGACCCGGCATTCCAGGGCACGATCGCCGTCCTGGAGGCTGGGGCTGCAGCCGGCGGCACCTCTCCGGACGCCACGGCACCCCCGGGCGGAGCCGCCACGTCGCCCGGTCCGGCGGCGCCGGCGCCTGGGGCCCCCGCCGGGTCGCCGACCACCGCCGCGGTCGGCATGGCCGGGCGATCCTTCCGTCCGGCCGGCGTGACGATCGCCGCCGGTGGGACCGTCACCTGGCGGAACGACGACGACCGCGAGCACACCGTCACCGCGACCGATGGAGCCTGGACCTCGGGCACCATTGCACCCGGCCAGACGTGGTCCCGCCGGTTCCCCGCGGCCGGCACCTTTCCGTACCTGTGCCTCATCCATCCCGAGATGCAAGGGACCGTGGCCGTCACCGGCGCACCGGGCGGTGGAGGCGCGCCGGGCGGTGGAGGCGCGCCCGCGCCCACCGGCCCGACGCCGAGGCCCATCCCGAGCGCCGCGCCGCCATCGGCTCCGCCGGCCCCGACCGCGCCCGGCACGGTCGACGTGGCGATCGTCGACTTCGCGTTCGAGCCGTCGTCCATCGAGGTCGCCCCGGGGACGACGATCCGCTGGACCAACCGGGGCCAGGCCCCGCACACCGTGACCGCCGACGACGGTCGATTCGACTCCAGCATGGTCGCCGCCGCGGCGACGTTCAGCACCAGGCTCGAGCGACCGGGAAGATACGGCTACGTGTGCGTCCTCCACCCGGGCATGGCCGCCTCGATCACCGTCGCGGGGCTCGCGACCGCCTCCAGCGGACCACCGAGCCCTACGCCGGCAGCGTCGACGTCTCCGCCGGTGCGGACTTCGACGTCGAGCTCTCCCTCCCCGCAGGCGTCGGCCGTCGGCGAGGCGCCACCGACGACCGGCGTCGCCGCGGTGGATGGGCTCGCGCCGACCCAGCCGCCGCCCGGCGTACTCGCCGGTCGCGCTGAAGCGGTCGAGGCACGAGCCAGCGTCGATCCAGCTGCGGGGGCGAGGCTCATCCTCGTCCTGGCCGTCGTGGCCGGTGCCGTCGCCGCGTTCGGGCGCGCCATGAAGGGGTCGCTCCGGCCGCGCTGAGCGATCGGGCGCGGCCGGAGTCCGGCGCCCCTCGAAGGCCCGGTCCGGCATGATGGCGGCATGACAGACGCCCGGGGCGCCCCGCGCGATCCGCCGCCCGGGCCGGCGCCAACCGGCCCGGGACCAACCGGCTCCGTGCCGCCCGGCCCGGCGCCGCGCGGCTCGGCGCCCCGAGCGCCGCTCCCTCCCGATCCCGCCGCCTACGACCATCCGCGGGCGGAGCTTGCCCGGGCCCGGGGCCTCGACGCCCCGTACATCGCGGGCGGTCACGATCCGGATCCGGAGCGCGGACGCCAGGAGGAACGGCGCCTGCTGCGGCTGCTGCTGCTCATGGTCGCCGCGGTGACGCTGGCCGGCTTCGTTCTCGGCGCGCTCGCGCTCCTCGTGACCGGGCGGTGATGCGAGCCACCGTGCCGCGCCCCTCGTCGTCCCTCGACGACGCTCGCTGGGCGCGTGCCCACGGGGGGCTGATCGACGGGCTGCGGGAGCTGATCCGGATCCGGTCGGTCAACCCTCCGGAGCCCCCGGGCGGCGACGGCGAGCTCCGGGCGGCTCGGGCCATCGCCGCCATGCTGACCGACGCGGGCCTTCGCCCGGAGGTCGTCGAGCCGTACCCGGGACGTGGCTCCGTCGGCGCGCGCCTGCGTGGCGACGGCAGCGGGGGCGCGCCGCTCCTCCTCCTGTCGCATCTCGACGTGGTTCCTGCCGCCGGGGACGGCTGGACGCACGACCCGTTCGGTGCGGACCTCGCGGATGGCTACGTGTGGGGCCGCGGCGCGGTCGACATGAAGGGCACGGCCGCGATGCAGCTGGCCGTGATCCGGCTGCTTGCGGACGAGGCGCGGACGGCCGGTCGCGACCCGGCGACCGATCCAATCCCCGGCCTCACCCGCGACGTCCTCTTCGCCGCGACGGCCGACGAGGAGGCCGGCGGCCACCAGGGCATCTCGTGGCTGGTCGACCACCGCCCGGATTGGCTGCAGGGCGCCGGCGCCCTGACCGAGTGCGGCGGCGTCTCACTCGACGTCGCGGGCCGTCGTTTCTATCCGATCCAGGTCGCCGAGAAGGGCTTTGCGGTCTATCGCATCCTGGTCCGGGGAACCGCGGGGCATGGCTCGATGCCGCGCCCGGACAACGCGCTCGTCCTCGCCGCCGAGGCCGTCCGACGCCTGGCCGAGCCGGGCCCGCCGCGCCCGACGCCGGTCATGGCGCGCTTCCTGGCCGTCGCCGCCGAGGCCGTCCCCGCCGAGCCGGCACGGCTGGTCCGCGCGATCGCCAGCCCCGACCGGCGCGCCAGCGAGCTGGCCCTCGAGACGCTCTGCACGCCGATGTACGCCAGGGCCGCCCGGGCGCTGCTGCGCGACACGATCTCACCGGACATCCTCCATGCCGGCACGAAGTACAACGTCATCCCGGGCGAGGCGGAGCTGACGATCGACTGCCGGCTGCTGCCGGACACGGACGAGGCGGCGATGCGGGCCGAGGTGATCCGGCGCCTCGGCGATCTGGCCGACGCCTGCGCGGTGGAGCTGCTGAACTTCGGGCCACCGGTCGAGTCGCCGATCGACACGCCGCTGTACGAGCTTCTCGAGTCGACCCTCCGCGACCACGACCCGGACGGCGTGCCGGTGCCCGGCATGCCGCCCTTCGCCACGGATGCCAAGCACATGGCCCGCCTGGGCGTCCCGACCTACGGCTTCTCGCCGCTCCGCCTGGACCCCGAGGAGCGGTTCCTCGAACGGTTCCACGGCGTGGACGAACGAGTCGGGCTCGACGCGCTCCGCTGGGGACTCCCCGTCCTGTACGACGTGGTGCGCCGCTTCTGCGGCTGAGCCGGGCGCGCCGGTCAGCCGGTCGAGCCCCGGATCAGGCGTCCGCGCCGCGAGATCGCGTGCGTCGCCAGGGCCGCCACGCCCATCGCGACCAGCGTCCGCTCCGCGGTCGGCAGCGGACGCACCGCGGACAGGAACTGGTCCGCCCGCGCGCGGTCGACGACCCCCAGGACCGCCCGGCCGCGCCGCGTCAGCAACAGCGTCCGCTGGCGGCGGTCCTCGCGCTCGGGGCGCCGCTCGACGAGGCGGCGCCGGACCAGCCCGTCGACGAGCCGGCTGGTCGCGGACGGTGAGCGGCCGATGCCGTCGGCGAGGTCCGACACGGTCGTGGTCCGGCCCTCGGCGAGGACGTACAGCGCGGCCAGCTGCGTGAAGCCGAGTCGCAGCTCGCCGAGCTGCGACGCGAACCCGACGACGAGCTCGCGCCAGAGTGCCCGGCCCATCGCGACGCGCTCGGAGATCTGGCGGACGTTGGTGATGCGGGCGCCGGCAGCCACCACGTGCGCGGACAGGTCCGCCTCGAAGGTCCGTGCGATGGTTCGGGACGAGGGCGCCCGCCGGGGCCGGCGGGGCACTCGCTGTCGTTCGGTCACCATTGCCGGAAGGTAGCGCCGTCGCCAGATCCGTGCAATCGTGCATGCATCTCACGCTCGGCCAGACCGTCCCGGCGGACAATGCGCGCACTCCCCGCCAACGAGGTCGCATGACCCGCATCGCGTTTGTCTTTCCCGGCCAGGGCTCCCAGGTCGTCGGAATGGGCCAGGCGCTCGCCGCCGCCTCGCCGGCCGCCGCCGCGGTGTTCGCGCGTGCCGATGATGCGCTCGGCGAGTCGCTCAGCGAGCTCGCCTGGACGGGGCCGGCGGATGCGCTCGACCGGACGGAGAACGCCCAGCCCGCGCTCCTCGCGACGTCGATCGCGTACCTCGAGGCGATGCGCGAGCGGTGGGGCGCCGACGGGCCTGAGCCGGCGTTCGCGGCCGGTCACTCGATGGGCCAGTACAGCGCCCTGGTCGCCGCCGGGGGGCTGGCGCTCGAGGACGCCGTTCGCCTGGTCCGCGAGCGGGGCAGGCGGATGCAGGCGTCCGGCAGCGGGCGCGACGGCATGATGGCCGCGATCATCGGGCTGGACGACGCGCGGCTGCCGGAGCTGGTCGACGAGGCATCGCGAGCGGGCGTCTTCGGGATCGCCAACCGCAACGCGCCTGGCCAGGTCGTCGTGTCCGGCGAACGGACCGCGATCGAGGCGGCTCTCGACATCGCGAAGGGGCTCGGTGCCCGCCGGGTCATCGTCCTGCCCGTCAGCGTGGCTGCCCACTCCCCGCTCATGGCAGAGGCGGCAGCCGGTCTCCGCGAGGTCCTCGAGACGGTGCCCTTCGCGGACCCCGTGCCGCCGCTTCTGGCCAACGCGGACGCTCGACCGCTCAGGACGGGCGACGCCTGCCGCGACGAGCTGATCGAGCACCTGACCGCCGGCGTCGACTGGCTGGCCGCCGTCCGGGCGATGGAGGATGCCGGGGTCTCGACGTTCGTGGAGATCGGCCCCGGGCGGGTGCTGACCGGTCTCGTCAAGCGGATCGCTCCCGACGCCGTTGCCCTCGCGGTCGACGACCCGACCGCGCCGGACGGCCTCGCCATGCCAACCTCGCCGACCCACGCGATCAGCTGAACCGGGCGGTTCGCGGCCGCCCAGCCGAGGGGAGCCATCGTGCGCAAGCCCGATTACCAGCGCCGCGTCGCCGTCACCGGTCTGGGCGTCATCAGCAGCATCGGCAATGACCGGCAGACCGCCTGGGACAGCCTGATGCGAGGGGTCTCGGGCATCGGCGAGATCACGCGCTTCGATGTGTCCGGCTACGACCAGAGGGCCGGCGGCGAGATCCGCGACTTCGATGCGGCCCAGTGGATGGACGCCAAGGCGGCCCGTCGGAGCGAGTCCAGCCTCCACTTCGGCGTTGCGGCGGCCAAGCAGGCGCTCGCGGACTCCGGGTTCGAGATCACCGACGCCAACCGGACCGAGGTCGGGGTGGTGTTCGGGTCGGGGGCCGGCGGGCAGCAGCTCATGATCGACAACTTCGCCGTCCTTCGGTCGAAGGGCCCGGGCCGCGTCCAGCCGACCTTCATCGCCAACGCCCTCGTCGATTCGGCGTCCGGCATGATCGCGATCGAGACCGGGGCGATCGGCCACAACGCCTGCATCGTGACGGCCTGCGCGACCGGGACCCACAACGTGGCCGAGGGCGCCGAGGCGATCCGCCGGGGCGACTGCATCGCGGTCATCTCCGGCTCAACCGAGGCGCCACTGCTGGAGGTCGCCCACGCGGGCTTCGGCAACATGCGCGGCCTCGGCAACGCGAGGCCCGGCGAGCCCCTGTCCTCCGTGTCGCGGCCGTTCGACGCGACCCGCGACGGGTTCGTGCTGGGCGAGGGCGCCGGCGGTCTCTTCCTCGAGGACCTCGAGCACGCCAGGGCACGCGGAGCGCACATCTACGCCGAGGTCGAGGGCTATGGGTCCGCCGCCGACGGCTGGGACATGATCCAGCCGATCGAGCACGGAACCGGGTCCGCGCGCGCGATGAAGATGGCCATCGAGCGGCGCGGCATCCCCGCCGACGAGGTGGACCTGATCAACCCGCACGGGACCTCGACCCCGCTCGGCGACAAGCGCGAGACCGAGGCCATCTGGGCGGTCTTCGGCGAGCGTGCCTCGGCCGCGGCCCGGAAGCTGGCGATCAGCGGCACGAAGTCGATGACCGGCCACATGATGGGCGCTGCCGGGGCGTTCGAGGCGTTCGCGACCGTCATGGCCGTCGATCAGCAGTGCGTCCCGCCGACGATCAATTACCGCGACTTCGACCCGGACTGCGACCTGTGGGTCGTGACCGAGGCGACGCCGATGCCGATCCGCTACGCGCTCTCGAACAACATCGGCCTCGGCGGGCACAACGGCGCCATCGTCTTCAAGCGCTACGACGGCGCCTGAGCCGAAGGGGCGGCGCTCCCGCCAGTGCGGCCCTGCCGCGGCCGCGCCTAGCCGTTGGCCTCGATCAGCGCGGTGATGATGCCGGTGACCTCGTCGGGGTCCGCCGCGAAGGCCATGATGATCGTGTCGCCCTCCTGGTAGGCCGCAAAGGAGGTGCCCGGCGCCTCCAGGAGGCCGACCGTCTTGCCGCCGATCGTCGTCTCCGTCACGGTGCCGCCGGACGATCCGGCCGCTCCCTGCATCACGCTCTTGAAGAAGGCCGGATCCTCGACGCCGGGGAAGTCGGGGAAGGCCATCGCGATGAGGAACCCGGCCTCGGTGCCGTCCTTGCGCACCTCGAGAGCGCCGACGTCGACCACCTCGGCCATCGCCCCGAGTCCCTTGGTGAGGCCTGTCTCGAGCGCGTCGGCCGTCGTCGGGTCCAGCGGGGCGAGCTCGTAGGGCGCTCCGATCGTCAGGTCCTCACTCGGATCCGCCCCGCCTGAGCTGGCCGACGGGCCGGTCGTCTCGTCCGGCGACGCGCTCGGGCTGGTCGTGGGCTCCTCGGTCGGCGGGGGCGATGCCGTCTCCACCGCCGATGCGGTTGGCGACGGCGACGCGGCGACCGAGGCGGCGGGACTGCCGGACGGAGCCGCCGCGCCGCAGGCTCCCACGAGCAGTGCGACGGCGGCGATCGCCATCAGCGACGTCGATCGAGAACGGTTCGTTGTGGTCATCGATCCCCCTGGTTGGCACGTGCGGCCTGAACGACCCGGTGGCCGATCCTCGCCGGCGGTTCCGCCGGCTCACGGCAGGCGAGCGCAGGGTACCCCGGGTGGCAACGGGGCGACCCCGCTCGATGGTCCCATGGGCGCGGAGACACTGGCCTGACCGCCGTGCCAGGGACTGGCCGGGTCCGGTCGCTACAATCGCCGCCATCCAGCCTGAGGGAGCTCGCGTGACCGGATCCAACCTCGCTCGGCGTGCGGTCGTGACCGGCATGGGCGCGGTCACGCCGATCGGCAACGACGCGCGAACGTACTGGCGCAACTTGCTCGGCGGGGTGTCCGGCGGCGGGCCGATCACATCGTTCGACGCCTCCGCCTTCGACGTGCGCATCGCCGCCGAGGTCAAGGACTTCGACCCCACGGTCGCGATGGACCGCAAGATGGCCCGCCGGATGAGCCGCTTCATCCATTTCGGGATGGCCGCCGCCGCGGAGGCGGTCGAGGACGCCGGCCTCGACTTCTCGACCTGGCCGGTCGAGCGCCGCGATCGTTGCGCGGTGGTCATCAACACCGGGGGCGGAGGCATCGAACAGGTCACCGACGGCGCCGAGGCGATCCGGCTGAAGGGCCCTGGCCAGGTCAGCCCCTTTGCGATCCCGGCCCTGTCCGGCTCGATGGCCGCGGCCCAGGTCTCGATGCGCTACGGCCTGACGGGACCGGTCATCACCCAGGTCGCCGCCTGCGCCAGCGGGGTGATCGCCTACCAGGACGCGCTGCGGCTCATCCGCTCCGGCGAGTGCGACGTGGTGCTCGCGGGCGGCTCGGAGGCCCCGCTCCTGCCGGTGGCGTTCGCCGCCCTCGGCAACATGGGGGCGCTGTCGAGGCGGAACGACGACCCGCAACGGGCCTCGCGCCCGTTCGATCGGGACCGCGACGGCTTTCTGTTCGGCGAAGGAGCCGGGGTCATGGTGGTGGAGTCCGCGCAGCACGCGCTGGATCGCGGAGCGACGATCCTGGCCGAGATCATCGGCGCCGCCCTGACGGCCGATGCCTTCCACATCAGCGCTCCGGAGCCGACCGGCCGTGGTGCAGCAATGGCGATGACCCGCGCGATGGGCGACGCCCGGGTGACGCCCGAGCAGGTCGACTACATCGTCGCCCATGGCACGTCGACGCCGCTCAACGACGTGACCGAGACGCGGGCGATCAAGGCGGCGTTCGGCGAGCGGGCCTACCAGCTGCCGATCAGCTCGCCCAAGTCGATGATCGGGCACCTGCTGGGTGGGGCGGGGGCCGCAGCGGCCATCGCGGCAGTGGGCTCGATCCGTGACGGCTGCGTGCCGCCCACCATCAACCTCGACAACCCGGATCCCGAGTGCGACCTCGACTATGTGCCGAACGTCAAGCGCGAGACGGCCGTCGACACCGCGATGGTCAACGGCTTCGGGTTCGGGGGCCAGAACGCGGTCGCGATCTTCCGGCGCTTCGAGGCGTAGCAGCGGGAGCCGCAGTCCGGTCAGCCGGCGAGCGCGTCGCCCTCGAGGCGGCGCAACCCGGCCACCAGGTCGTCGGGCAGCGCGACCGGCCGGCCCGCCGCGTAGTCGTACGTCACCAGCACGGACTCGGCGACCGCGATCAGGCGCGCGCGGCCCCATCGGCTGTCCGGCGCGGTCAGGCGGTGGTCCATCGAGAAGCTGGTCCGGCCCAGCCGCGTCACCCGTGTCTCGACCGCCAGCGTCTCGCCGTAGAAGGCCGGTGCGCGAAACGCGACCCGAACGTCGGCCAGGATCATCCCCTCCTCCGCCCCGTGCACGCCCAGCGGCAGCGGCCGGCCGGTCGCCGCCTCGTAGTACGCGGCCCGGGCGATCTCGAAGTAGGTCAGGTAGGCGGCGTTGTTGACGTGGCCCATCGCGTCGGTGTCCGCGAAGCGGACCTCGACCTCCCTCCGGCAGGCGAAGTCACCGGCGAGATCGCGCGGGTCGCTCGGCACGCTCAGTCGCGATCGGGGTGGGGACGGGGAGCTGACCATGCATCCGAGTGTAGGATGCGGCTCGATGCCACGCCCCCTCATGCCGCCCTGGCTCCGGCGCGGGCTGGAGGCCGCGCTCGTGGCCGCGGTCGTGGCGATCGCGTCCCTCTGGGGCGACCGCCTGTCGGCCGGCGCGCCCTATCCGTTCCCCGGCGGTCCTGCCGGCGCCCTCCAGGTGGCGCCCGCGGTGCTGGCGATCGGGGTCCTCACGACCGCCTACCCGGTGGCCATGGCGGCCACCCGCGGCGACGCCGTGATGGGCGCGCTGGCAGCCTTCCTCGTGGCCTGCGACCTGACGATCGTGTTCATCGGCGGCCACGTCTCGCTGGAACGGATGGCGGTCGTCCTGCCGACCGGAGCGTTCATCGCGCTGCTCGCCCTCGGGCCGACCGCGGCGGGGCTCGTCGGCAGCCAGGTGGGCGCCTCGCTGGGCTTCGGTCGGCGGGCCGGTGCGATCGCGGCCGTGGCCAGCGCCGTCGGCGCCGGTGCGGTGCTCGTCACGATCGGCCTGGTCGCCTAGCCCGGACGGCCCGCCTGCGGCGACCGCAGCGCTCGGTCAGTCGACGACCAGCGTCCCGACCATCCCGGCCTCCTCGTGGCCGGGCACGGTGCAGATGAAGCGGTACGTGCCTAGCGCACCAACGACGCCGTCGGGCCCTCTACCATGATCGCCGGTGGACGAGCTCGCCCTGGCCTTTGCCGTCGTCGACGCGCCATGGGGTCCCGTTCACGTCGCCGCCGGACCGGGCGGACTCGTCGTTGTCGAGCACCTCGCGACAACGGAACGCTTCGTCGCCCGGCTGGGTCGCCAGTTCGGCGCCACTGTGCGGCCCGCCGGACCGGGCGCGGACCCGGCCGCGTCACTTCTCGCCGAAACCGCAGCGGACCAGCTGAGCGCCTACCTCGCCGGCCGGCGGCGCGTGTTCGACCTGCCCGTGCATCTCGCCGGGCGATCGGCCTGGGATCGCGCGGTCCTCGCCGGCGTGACGGCCGTGCCGTGGGGCGCCGTGACGAGCTACGGGCGGGTGGCTCGGCGGATCGGACACCACGGGGCGGCACGGGCCGTCGGCGGAGCCGTTGGCCGCAACCCGATCGGGATCGTGATCCCGTGCCACCGGGTAGTAGCAAGCGATGGCTCCCTCGGAGGATACGGGGGCGACTGGCTCGGCTCGCGCGAGATCCTGCTCGAGATCAAGCGGGAGCTCCTGCGGCTCGAGAGCGTGACGCTTCCGGTCAGCGAGCTGTTCGACTGACAGGTCCCCGCGCCTAGTGGCGGGGAACCGGCCGCATCGGGTAGACGCCCACGACGATCGGGGTTCGCGGGTCGAGCGATAGCTCGTAGCCGATGTCGCCGGCACGCAGCAGCTCGCCGAGAAGCCCGCCCTCGCGCGCCGGGAGACCGACGTAGATCGTCCCGACCTCGACCTGCACCGGCGTCACGTCGTCCTCGACGCCATTGATCCCGAACCGGCGGCGCAGCTCGTGCATCGGGACCCAGGCGCGGCTCTTGATGAAGCGCCGCAGCTGTGCGGTGGTCGTGACGGGTATGGGCAGACCGGGCGGCGCCACGGCGTGGCCGTTCGAGCCCTGGAGCGGGGCGGTCACCGGGAGGGCGGCGGGCACGGCATCGGGCTGCGGGCGTCCCGGCGGCGCGAGCATGGCCGAGGCGGTGAGGGGCGGCGCGGCGGCCAACGGCTCGGCGGGCAGATCCTCCACGGCCATCGAGAGCGGAGCGGGCGGGCCGACCGTCGGTCGTTCCGCGGCCACGGGGCGAGGCGGGCGCGAGGCGGGACGGGGCTGGCCCTCGGGCATCGCCACCTCGGCGGACAGCGGTCGGGCGCCGCGGGCAGCGCGATGATGCGAGCGCCGGCTCATCGGGCAGCCGGCCGGTTGTGGGCCTCGGCGTATGGCGCGGCGAGGGGCCGCCGCGGGTGAGTCACGTTCATGTCCGAGCCGCTATCGGGCGGGCGGCCTGGCGGCCACTGTTGCCCGGATGATACTCCAGGGCACCGGCCCGGCAGGGTGCCTGGCTGGAGGCCGGGCTCAGCCGTCCACCACGTAGAGCTCGCGCGGGGCCTCGTTGAGGACGATCGGTCCATCGCGGCCGCAGACGACGATGTCCTCGATCCGCACGCCGTAGCGCCCCTCGAGATAGATCCCGGGCTCGATGCTGAACGCATGGCCGGCCTCGATCGGCTCGCTGTTGCCGGCCACCAGGTAGGGCTCCTCGTGACCCTCGAGGCCGATCCCGTGCCCCAGCCGGTGGATGAAGTACCGGCCATGGCCGCCGGCCTCGATGATCCCGCGCGCCACGGCGTCCACCTGCTCGGCCGGCGTTCCCGGCCAAGCTGCCGCCGTCGCCGAGGCCTGCGCCTCGCGCACCAGCCCGAACAGCCGTTGGAACGCCTCGTCCGGGCCGTTCGCCGGGTCGCCCCCGGTTACCCAGATCGTGCGCGTGATGTCGCTGCCGTAGCCATCGAGGGTGCCGCCGATGTCGAGGACGATCGGCTCACCGGCCCGGATCACCCGCTCCGATGCCTCGTGGTGCGGCGAGGCCGAATTCGGCCCGGAGCCGACGATCGCGAAGTGCGCCTCCTGGTGACCATTCTCGATCAGGCGTTCGCGGACCTCGCGCGCGACGTCCGCCTCCGTCCGGCCGACCAGCGGGCCTGCCGCGATCCGCGTCACGACCCGGTCCGCGGCGTGGGCGGCCCGGCGGAGCAGGTCGATCTCGTCCTCGTCCTTGACCATGCGGAGCTCGCGCAGCACGCTCGACGCCGGCGCGAAGCGAGCACCGGGCCGGGCCGCCTGGAACCGCAGCAGGTGGCTCGCCCACAGCCGGTCCGAGACGGCCAGCAGCGACGGCGCCGCTCCGCCGGTCCCCACGTCCCCGAGCGCGAGCTCGTACGGGTCCTCCGTCTCGTCCCAGGTGGCGATCCGGACGTCCGTGCGCAGCGCGGCCTCTGCCGCCGCGCGCTCCAGGCGGGGGACGACGAGGACGGGCGCCTCGTCCGGGGCGACGACGAGCATCGTCAGCCGCTCGAGGGGCATCGCCCGGTAGCCGGTCAGGTACTCCAGGTCCGGCCCGACGGCGACGAGCACGGCATCAACGCCACCGGCGCGCGCGACGGCTGCCAGCCGCGCCAGCCGCTCCGCGTAGCGGTGGGCCGGGATCACCGGGCCGCGGGCGCCAGGGCGGCCAGCCAGGCCCCGATCGTCGCCGGTCCGTCCTCGAACAGCTTGCGGTAGGCGAGGACCCGAGCCGCGCCGGCCGCCAAAGCTCGCTTTCGAAGCTCGAGATCGTCGTGCTGTCCCACGGCCAGGACCGGGACGCCGATCGCGGCCGCCGCGCGGATCGCCGCGACGCCGTCGTACGCCCGCGCCGTCAGGTCGACGATGACGGCGTCCGCACCCGCCAGGCGTGCCTGGAAGGCGGCCGCGTCACGGACGTGGATCGGCTCCGCGCCGGCCGCGCGGACCTGGTCGCGCAGGCGCGTGCCCCAGATCAGGTCGTCGGCGAGGACGGCGACGACGGGCGCGGCGGCCACCTCAGCCCAGCTGCGCGGCGATGTGCCGGAAGACGTCGCGCGCGGAGACGACACCGGTCGGCAGGTTGCGCCCGTCGACGATCGGGATGTGGCGGAACCCGCCCACGGCCATCTTGTGGATGGCGACCGCGATCGGGTCGTCGTGGCGGAGCACGACCGGGTCCCTGGTCATCACGTCGCGCAGCGAGCGGGCGCTCGTCCGGCCGGCGACCTTCAATACCGCATCGCGATCGGTGAAGATCCCGACCAGGCGGCCGCCGTCGGTGACGAGCACGCAGTCGACGGCCTCGGCGTGCATCCGGGCGATGGCTTCCATGGCGTCCGAGCCGGCGTCCAGGACCATCGGCTTCGCGGGCTCGAGCTCGTCGAGGTGCTCGCCGAGCAGCGGGCCGCGGTAGTCCACCGCCTGGGCCGGGATGTCCGAGGCGCGCAGGTCCGCTCCGCAGTTGGCGCAGTTGTCCTCGCCCTCGAAGTTGTCGTGCCGGCAGACCGGGCAGAGCATGCGACCTCCGGGTGGTGGCTACTCGACCGTCCAGGTCTCGCCGCTGAAGAGGGCCTTCTCGAGGTCGCCCTCGCCCCCGGCGGCGACGGCGGCCGTGAGCTGGTCCTCGATGAGCTGGTCGTGGGTGGGGCGCGGAACCGCCCGCAAGACGCCGACGGGCACCGGGAAGTCCGGCCAGAACATCCTCGACAGCATGAGCGCCAGGTACGGCTCCTCGGCCTGCTCGTCGTGGACGAGCAGATCGGCCTCGGTCACGCCATCCTCGCCGATCGTGACGACCTCGGGATGGAGGCCCCGCAGGTGGATCCCCTTGTTGCGGTCCTTGCCGAAGATCATCGGCTTGCCGTGCTCGAGCACGAGCATGCGGTCCTCGCGGACCTCCCGGTCGGTGAAGTCGCGGAAGGCGCCGTCGTTGAAGATGTTGCAGTTCTGGAGGACCTCGACGAACGCCGAGCCCTTGTGGAACCCCGCTCGGTTGAACGTCTGCTGGAGGTGCTCCGTGTGCGTGTCGACGGAGCGGGCGACGAACGACGCCTCCGCCGCAAGAGCGATCGTGAGCGGCACGATCGGCGTGTCGACCGTGCCCACCGGCGTCGACTTCGTGCGCTTCCCGAACTCCGAGGTCGGCGACGCCTGGCCCTTGGTCAGCCCGTAGATCCGGTTGTTGAACATGATCATCTTCAGGTCGACGTTGCGGCGCATCGAGTGCAGGACGTGGTTGCCGCCGATCGAGAGCGCGTCACCGTCGCCCGTGATGACCCAGACCATCAGGTCCGGCCGCGCGGCCTTGAGGCCCGTTGCCAGGGTTGGGGCGCGGCCGTGGATGGTGTGGAAGCCGTAGGTGTTCATGTAGTACGGCAGCCGGCCGGAGCAGCCGATCCCGGAGATGAAGACGATCTTCTCCTTCGGGTAGCCGAAGTCCGGCATGACCTTCTGGGTCTGGGCCAGGATCGAGTAGTCGCCGCAGCCGGGACACCAGCGGACCTCCTGGTCGGACACGAAGTCCTTCCGGGTGAGCTTGATGATCTCGGCGTTCTCCGGGCTGAGCGCGGGCTGGGCCGGCTCGTGCCCGTTCGTCGGGTCCGTCATGCTGGCAGCCTCATCGGTCATCGGCCGCTCGCCCTCCGATGTTCGAGGCGGAGCTCCGCGACGCCAGCGACCCGAGGATTCGCTCGGCCTCCTCGTGGATCTCGGCGATCCGGAACGGCCTGCCCCGGACCTTGTCATAGCCCACCGCGTCCACCAGGTAGCGGGCGCGGATGAGCATCAGCAGCTGGCCCAGGTTGACCTCCGGGATGAGCACCCGCCGATAGCTCGTCAGCACGTCCCCCAGGTTGCGCGGGAACGGGTTGAGGTGCCGCAGGTGGGCGTGGGCGACGCTTCGGCCCTCGGCCTGCAGTCGCTCCACCGCGGAGCGGATCGCGCCATAGGTCGAGCCCCAGCCGAGGACGAGCAGGTCACCGCTCGTCGGGCCATGGGTCTCCAGCGCCGGGATGTCGTTGGCGATGCGCGCCACCTTCTCGTGCCGGAGGAGCTGCATCCGGTGGTGGTTCTCCGGGTCGTAGCTGACGTTGCCGGTGATGTCCGCCTTCTCCAGACCGCCGACGCGATGCTCGAGGCCGGGCGTGCCGGGCACGGCCCATCGGCGGGCCAGCGTCTCCGGGTCGCGAGCGTACGGCTGAAACGTCGCCTTGTCCGTCCAGTTCTCGACGCCGATCTGCGGCAGGTCTGACAGCTCGGGGATCCGCCATGGCTCGGCGCCGGTTGCGAGGAACGCGTCTGACAGGTAGACGACCGGTGTCACGTACTTGAGCGCGATCCGCCAGGCCTCGATGGCGTAATCGAAGCACTCGGCCGGCGTGGCCGGGGCGACAACGGGGATCGGCGAGTCCGAGTTGCGCCCGAACAGCACCTGGAGGAGGTCCGCCTGCTCCGTCTTGGTGGGCATCCCGGTCGACGGGCCGGCGCGCTGGACGTCGACGACGACGAGGGGCAGCTCGACCATGATCGCCAGCCCGAGCGCCTCGCTCTTGAGGGCGATGCCCGGCCCCGAGCTCGCGGTCAGGCCCATGGCGCCGCCGTAGCTGGCGCCGATCGCCGCTCCGATGGCCGCGATCTCATCCTCGGCCTGGAACGTCTTGACCCCGAAGTTCTTGTAGCCGGAAAGCTGGTGGAGGATGTCCGAGGCCGGCGTGATCGGGTAGCTGCCGTAGAACAGCGGTCTGTGGGCGAGCTTCGACGCGGCCAGAAAGCCCAGCGCCGTCGCCTCGTTGCCGGTGATGTTGCGATACGTGCCGGGGCCCAGGTTGGCCGGGGCGACCCGGTAGTGGGTGTGGAAGATCTCGGTCGTCTCGCCGAAGGCGTAGCCGGCCTTCAGGGCGCGCTGGTTCGCGTCGGCGATCGCCGGCCGCTTGCCGAACTTGTCCTCGATCCAGGCGAGCGTGGGGTCCATGCTCCGCTCGTACAGCCAGAACATGATCCCGAGCGCGAAGAAGTTCTTGGTCAGGTCCTTCTGCTTCGAGGTCATGTCGAGCCCCTCGAGCGACCGCTCGTTGAGCGTCGAGATCGGGATCTCGAAGACGGTGTACGGCTTGAGTGACCCGTCCGTCAGCGGGTTCGATGCGTAGGCCGCCTTGTTCAGGTTCTGCTGGGTGAAGGCGTCGCTGTTGACGATCAGCGCGCCGCCGGGCGGCAGGTCGCCGACGTTGGTCTTGAGCGCCGCCGGGTTCATCGCCACCAGCACGTCCGGCGCGTCGCCCGGGGTGTGGATGTCCGAGCTCGAGAAGCTGATCTGGAAGCCGGAGACACCGGGCAGCGAGCCGGCCGGGGCGCGGATCTCGGCCGGGAAGTCCGGCAGCGTGCTGATGTCGTTGCCGAAGACAGCCGCGGTTCGCGTGAACTGGGTGCCGGTCAGCTGCATGCCGTCGCCGGAATCCCCGGCGAAGCGGATGGTGACGCGTTCGAGGTCGCGAACCTCGGGCTCGGCTGGTCTCGTCTCGGTCGTCATCCGCCCTCGGGCTGCTCCATCTGCTGGTGTGGGCGGGGCGGCAGGTTGAGAAGCTCCTCGGGGAACGCCTCGGCGAGGTACTTCAGGATGTCCTGAGGCCGGACGACGCCGACGAGGTGGTCCGTGTCGTCGAGCAGCGGGATGTTCCGGTAGCGCCCGGTCTGCAACAGCTTCAGCGCGTCGCCGACGGTCTCTTCGAGATGGAGGTGCTGGGGCTTCGTCGTCATCAGGCGCTCGACCGGCTGGTCGAGGTCGATCGGCTCCACGTCGCCGCCGACCAGTCGGGCGAAGATGTCGCGCTCGGTCAGGACACCGGTGAGCCGGCCGTCCGGCTCCGTCACGAAGACCGAATCGCCGGTCCCGGTTCGCTGGATCGCGGTGACGCAGTCGCGCAGGGTGGCGCCGGGCGGCACGGTCACGGGATCCCGGCCGTGGAGGACCTTGAGGGGCGCCTGGGCAAGGGCCGGCACGCGCGCCGCGACGTCGCGCTCACTGAGTTGTGTCACGTGCTCAAGTGTAGCCCGTTCACGTTCGCGCCCCCGCCGGAGCGTTGGCCAGCGAGGTGCGCCACGCGGCTGCAACGGTCGCCGGCAGAGCCGGATCACGGGCGCAAACCCGCGCGCCGCACCATCGTGCCATGAGCGACAGCGACAGGAGCAACCGGGACCCCGACAAGTCGGCTCGAGGCGGAAGCGCGCGCTACGGGAAGGCATCCGGGCCACGCGGCAGCGGCCACCAGGAGTCGAAGAAGTCCGAGCGCAAGGAGACCGACCGCGGGTTCGTCCCGCGCCAGGGCGGCGACCAGAGCGAGCATGGCCAGCGCAGTGGCGAGCCGCGCGTCCAGAGCCCCGAGGACGGCGCTTGACCGACCCGACGCGGAGCCGCTGGGAGCCGAAACCGGAGCCGGGCGACGGCCCGGACGGCCGCGGCGAGGCCGGCTCCCCTGGCGAGGTCGCTGCCCGACGCGTGACGGAGGAAGCCGCCGAGACGGGGCGCTTCCCGCAGGACGGTGAGCTGCGCGACGGCAGCAACCCGATCGAGCCGGAGGAGCCGATCGGGCGCTGACGGGTCCGGAGGCCCGCAGCATCGCAGGTCCACGCGGCGGGTTGGCGGACCGGCGGACCGCGCGGAGGCGCCGCTGGTAGCCTCCGCGCGGTGGAGCGCCGCCGTGCCGTCGGGATCGCGCTGATCGTCGTGTCGGCCTGCGCGTTCGGCTCCGGGCCGCTGTTCGCGAAGCCCGTCTACGCAGCGGGCGTCGACTGGCACGTGCTGAGCGCGTGGCGCTTCGGCCTCGGGGCGCTCCTCGCCTGGTCGTGGCTGCTCGCCTCCGACGCCCGCCGGGCGGGCCTGCGACGGCTCGGCCGGCGGGCGACGCTCGTGTCGATCGGGCTGGGCGTCTTCTACACCGGCAACTCCGCCACCTACTACGCGGGTCTCGAGACCGTGTCGGCCTCGCTCGCAGCCCTGATCGTCTACATCTACCCGGCGCTCGTGGCGGTCGTGACGTGGCGGTTCGGGCAGCGGCTCGAGGGCAGGCGAGCCTGGGCGGCGCTCGGGCTCGCGCTCCTCGGCGTGGGCCTGGCCGTGGGCGGGATCCCGGCCGGCACCGCGCCACCGGCGCTCGGACTCGCCCTGATGATCGCGTCGCCGGTGATCTACACGGGCTGGATCGTGCTGTCCGCCCGGTTCGCCGGTGAGCGGCCGGCGGAAGATCGAGTCGACGGGCCCGCCACGCCGGTGCTGGAGGCATCCGCGCCCGGCACCGATGCCGCGGTCGTCACGGCGGTGATGATCGGCGCCACCGCGGCGACCTACTGGGTTTCCGCGCTGGCCCTGGGGCGGGAGGTGCTGCCGGCGGCGATCCCCGCCGCGGCGTGGCCGGGGCTGATCGGCGTCGGGGTGGTCGCGACGTTCGTGGCGATCCAGACCTTCTACGCGGGCACGCGCCGGATCGGCGCCGCGCAGGCCGCGCTCGTCAGCACCGTCGAGCCGATCTGGACGATCGCCCTGGCCTCGGTCCTGTTCGGGGAACGGCTCGGCTCCGTCCAGCTCCTCGGCGGCGCGCTCATCATTGGCGGCGTCGTCCTTGCCCAGACCGGGCCGTCGGCGCTGGGGCGGCCGCGCGCCGCGGTCCGTCTGCCCGACGAGTGAACGCCGGCGAACGGCTGGCCGCGCAGCCTACTCGCCGGCGGCCGAGGTCTCGCGCGTTCGGGCCGCCGACGTTTCGCGCATTCCGGCCGCCGCCGCGACCGCCGCGCGGGCTCCGTCGCCGACCCATCCGGCGTCGGAGCCGAGTCCCACGAACCGGAACCCGAGCTCGAGGTGGTCGCGCAACGCCGCCGTGCCGTAGAGCAGGATGCCGGCCGCCTTCCCGGCTGTCTCGCAGGCGGCGACGACGGCCGACAGTGCGTCGCGGAAGGCCGGGGCCGCGAACTGCCCGGGGATCCCCATGCTGTGCGAGAGATCCGCCGGACCGACGAACAGCACGTCCACGCCGTCGATCCTCGCGATCTCGGAGGCGTTCTCGACGGCGCGACCGGACTCGACCTGGAAGATCCCCACGGTCCCGTCGTTGATCCCCGCGACCTCGGCGTGCGCGATCTGCCCCAGCCCCCCGCCGCGCGTCAGCAGCGCGACGCCCCGGACCCCGGCCGGCGGGAAGCGCAGGTACGAGACGGCCTCCCGGACCTCGTCGGGCGTCTCCAGCCGAGGGACCATCACCCCGGCCGCGCCCAGGTCGAGCGCTCGGCCGATGCGGAGCCGTTCGGTCGACTGCGGCCGCACCAGTGCCGCCGTGCCCGTCGCCTCGAGGGCGTGCAGATGCGCGAGCAGCTCGGATTCGGTGCCGAAGCCGTGCTCGAGATCGACGATCGCCCAGTCGAAGCCCGCCCGGCCCACGATCTCCGCCGCGGGCGGCGCGCCGAGCCCGACGAACGCCCCGAAGAGCGTCTCGCCGGCCCCCACGCGGGCGCGGATGTCGGATCGGGCGGGCACGCGGCCATGATGACCGCGCTGCGCTCCGGACGCGCGGCGGACACGCAGGATCGAACCGATTGACCGCCTCGCCGACTCAGACGTGCTGTAGCGTCCACGTCGGACGCCCATGAGGGCGCCTCGTGACGACGAACGTCGCGCTGGTCAGCCTCGAGCGGGACCGCCGCCGCCCTCGTCGTCGTCCCGCCCACTGAGTCGATCGACGCGAGCCACGACGGAATACTCGTCCGGGTCCGGCGGCCCTCCTCCTCCCCGCTGGATCCGACCCGAAGCGGTGCCCTCTCCTCCGGCGCCGCTTCGACGTCTGTCGTCGCGCGCGCCGCCGGGACCACCCGTCAGGCCGGCAGGATCGCGCGCGACGAGGACGCTGCCGGCCAGGGCGACGACGACACCGAGTCCGGCGATCAGCAGACCGGGCTGCGGACGGGCGCCGACGGCGAGCTCGAACCAGCTGAGATAGAGCGTCTTGCGGAAGGCGATGAGCCAGAGCAACGCGCAGGCGACCAGGATCACGAAGGGCGCCAGACGGGCCCGTGATCCGAGCTCCTCCCAGTTGCGGCGCCAGCGGACCCAGATCGCCAGCAGCACCACCGCCCCGATCAGCATCGCGCCCTCGCCGGTGTCATCGAGGCCGGTCCAGTCAAGGTAGCCGTTCAGCCGCGTGGAGCCGCGGATCCACGGCAAGACGGAGCCGACGGCCATCAACGCGCCACCGACGGCCAGGAGGGCGTGGTCGGCACGGATGCCGAAGATGCGGCTCGCGGCTCGTGGCAGGCGGTCGGCGATCTGGCGTCTCATCGTTCGGGCTGGCTGCGAGGGCGTGTCGTCCTTGTACCACGGGCAACCCGACGGACGCAGATTCCTGTTCAGGGCACGTCGATACAGACGGCGTCCTCCGTGATCAGCAGCGTGTGGCTCCCGCGCGCGGTCGCGATCTCCGTCACGCTGCCTTCGGCCAGGTCGACGCGGTCGACGAAGCCGCCTTTGCACGCGATCCACGCTGCATCGAACCCGATCGCCAGGTCCTTGGTGTCCTCGCACACGGCCGGATCGCGGCTGATCGTGTGCGTCACCTTTCCGGTCGCCCGGTCGACCCGGTGGATGCCGTCGTCGTCCAGGACCCACACGAATCCGTCGTGAAGGGCGAAGGCACCCTGGACCTCGGCTCGACCGATCTCGCGACCGGTCGCAGGGTCGACGCGGATCAGGAAGCCGTCGCCCACCGCCCAGAGGCCTTCGGCGCCGGCTCTCGCGCGGTGCCCGCCCGCGATTGCCGGCACGACCGCACCGCTCGCCACGTCGATCCGGACGATCGCATCCGTCGGCGGATCGACCTGCACCCACAGCGCGCCGCCCGCCAGCGTCATCGCCCAGCCCGCGTCGCGGACGTCGATCTCCCGCAAAACGGCGGCCGGGGTGGCGGTCGGTCGCGGCGTGTCCGTGACCGACGGAACGGCCGTCGCCGTGGGCGCAGTCGACGCGACGGGCGCCACGGACGGTTCGGTGGCTGACGGCCGCGGGGACACGGCGCCGGTCGAGCATCCCGCCAACAGCGCGACAAGCATCACCATCGCGACCCGGCTGGTCATGGCATGACTCCTTCGTCCGCTAGGGAACGGGCCGCGGCCGCCAACGCGGCCGCTCAGCCGGTTCGAGGAGCACCGCGGTCGGATCCGTGACGGTCGTGTCGAGCAGCTGCAGCTGTCCGGGCGGGGCGTAGGCAACCCACCGCCCGTCCGGGGACCAGTCGACGGGATAGCCCTTGTCCATCAGGCCATACCATCGCCGCGCATCCGTGAAGTCGGAGTTGGCGATCCAGAGGCCGCCGCCGCAATCCGACTCGTAGACGATCTGCGTCCCGTCGGGGGACAGCGCGAAACCGGAATCGTCGCCGGCGCAGGTGTCGAGCCGCGTCAGCTCCCCGGTCGCCACGTCGACCCGGTTGATCTCGATCTGCCGGCCGGTCGAGTCGTCGACCATCAGGTAGATCGACAGACCGTCGGCCGCCCACGCAGGATCGGCGATGAAGGGATGATCCGGGCCGATCAGCCTGCGTGCACCTGAGCCGTCCTTTCCGACGACCCACAACTCACCGCGCTCGGACTCGATCGACCGGATGAAGGCGATCGATTGCCCGTCCGGCGAGACGGCCGGGCTGTAGGCATCGAACGTTGCGATGTCGGATCGGTCATCGCCCAAGCGCCGGCTCGCCGTCCCATCGCCGCCCATGATGTAGAGGCGGCTCGACCCGTCGCCGCCGTTTGCGAACACGATCTCGGACCCGTCGGGTGTCCAGTCCCCGTCCCGGTCGGGAGCGAGGTCCGTGGTGAGGCGGAGCCGGCTCGTTCCGTCGAGCGGCATGAGGTACAGGTCGGTATTGCCATCGACGGTGTCCTAGACGAGCAGCGTGTCGCCGCGAAGCGATGGCGGGACGGTCGCCGGCGGCTGCGACGGGTCGACCGAGGCGCTCGGGCTCGCGGTGGGCGAGGCGAACGGTTGACCCGGTCCGCTGGGCGGCGGAGCGAGCATCAGCGCGACGCCGGCGACGGCGACGGTCAAGACCGCTGCACCGGCAAACCACCCCGCGCTCCAGCGACGATCGCGTGCTCGCGGCATCGCCGGTCGGTCCCGGATGGCCGATCCGGCGACCACCCGGAGCCGTCGACCGGCAAGGTCGTCCGACGTCGTCCACGCAGGCACGGGCGGGATCAGCGATTCGACGACCGCAAGCCGCCGCTCGAACCCCGCGACCACCGGATCGTTCCGCTCAGATCCGCCTGCCCTGAACGGTCATCGCTTGGAAGCGTCGAGCCCGCCGGGCTCGACGCCCGCCCGCAACTGTTGACGATGGCCTCGTGCCGCGCTACGAGGCACGTCGTCGCGGTGTGACGGCCCGATCAGGAAGCGCTTCTCGAGGCGTTCCTGTCCACGGTGAAGTTCCAGCAGTAGCCCGGGATTCCAAGCCGACCGAAGGGTCCGGCTAGTCCGGGAACGCCTCCGGGCCGCGGCGGGCGAGCTCGTCTGCCTCGGCCGAGGCGTCCTCGGGCGGCATCCAGCTGTACGGGTAGCGGTCGTCCTCCATCCCGGCCGCCTGCTTCGTCAGGCGAAGGGGATGGAACGTGTCGACCATGACCGCCAGCTCCTCGGTCGCCTCCTTGCCGATCGACGCCTCGGCCGTGCCCGGGTGCGGCCCGTGCGGGATGCCGGCCGGGTGGAGGGTGAACGACGAGATGTCGACTCCGCGCCGGCTCATGAAGTTGCCGGCCACGTAGTAGATGACCTCGTCGCTGTTGATGTTCGAGTGGTTGTACGGCGCCGGGATCGCCAGCGGGTGGTAGTCGAACTTGCGCGGCACGAACGAGCAGACCACGAAGTTGCGGGCCTGGAACGTCTGGTGGACCGGGGGCGGCTGATGGATCCGGCCGGTGATCGGCTCGAAGTCGCCGATGTTGAAGATGTACGGCCAGAGGTAGCCGTCCCAGCCGACCACGCCGAACGGGTGATGCCGGTAGTGATAGGCGGTGATCCGGTCGCGCACCTTGACGTGTACGACGAACTCGCCCTGGTCCGTCCGCGGCCCGACCCACTCGGGCGATCGGATGTCGCGCTGGCTGTAGGGGCTGTGCTCCAGCAGCTGGCCGTAGTCGTTGCGGTAGCGCTTCGGCGGCTCGAGCTCGCTGGGGCACTCCAGCCAGAGCATCCTCTGCGAGCTGCCGTCGTCCGGATCGAGCCGCCAGGTCGTCCCGATCGGGATCACGAGGTAGTCGCCCGGTCCGTAGCGGAACTGGCCGAACACGGTCGACCACGTCCCGGTCCCCTCGTGGACGAAGATCATCTCGTCCGCCTGGCCGTTGCGATAGAAGGTGTCCGCCGGCATCGCGCCGGCCGGCCGCGCGACGCCCATCGCGAGGTCGCCGTTGAAGAACAGCGGCACCCGCCCGTCGACGGCGTCACCCTTCGGCTCGAGGTCCTTCGTGTTGATCAGCCGGTGGTGGTGCGCGTCGTCGTCGGCCTCCTCGAGCTTGACCCGCCGGACCGCCTGGACCTTGTGCGTCCGGGTCGGGGGAACGAGGTGGTACAGGAGCGAGCTCCGGCCGTGGAAGCCCTCGACACCAAACAGCTCCTCGGCGTAGAGCGATCCGTCCGGCGCGCGGTGCTGCGTGTGGCGCTTGTGCGGGACATCCCCGAGCGACAGGTAGAACATCGCCTGATCCTACTCCGACCGTTCTCCCGAACCACAGCGCGCCGAGGGTTCCCGGCGTCGGACGGCACCGCACAATGGCGGTCGTGACGACCATCCGCACGGGCCCGCCGGCTGCTCTCCGGATCGAGGACCTGGCGCTCGCTGCCGCCAACCTGGGTGCTGTGCCGCTGCTCGCGGCGCTCGTCCGCGGATCGCCGGATGGCCGGGATCCGCTCCGCGGGGTCGTCGAGCTCGTCGCCGTGCTCGGCGCGATCGCGGCCGTGGCCACCCGGAACCCCGGCCAGGAGCGGCTCGATCCCGACGGGCTCCGGGGCTGGCTGTTCGCCGGGCCGCTGCTCGGGGGCATCGGGCTGGTCGGGGCGGACGTGTCCAAGCACCTCGGTCTGGACGCCAGCTGGCTCCTCGCCCTGCTGACCTTCACGGCGGTCGTCGCCGCCTTCGCGTTCGGCGATCGTCTGCCGGTCCTGCCCGAGGGAAGGCGGCGCCTCCTCGTGACCCCGTTCGTGCTCGTCGCGGCCGGCTGGTTCACGGGGTTCGTGGCGTCCCTGTTCGAGGGGCTCGACCTGGCGGAGCTCGGCCGGGCGCTGTTCGCCGGCGACCCGACGATGCCGGGCACGCCCGCCCTGGCGGCCATCGTGGTCTTCGCCGTGCTCGCCGGATCGGCGACGTTCTACGCGATGCTCGTCGTCGCGCCACGTGAGCTCGCCGCACCCGAGCCCCAGCCGGGAGTCTGGCTCCTCCGATATGCGGTCTTCGTGGTGACCGCGGCGCTGGGCGCTGGAGCGGTCGTCCTGCTCTGAGCGACCGCCGTGGCCATGGCCGTCGGTACGACGGCGTGCCGGTCCGCTGGGGTGATGCGTCAGCGGCGATCGGGCCGCTCGACGATCGGCGTCCTGAGCTCGCCCAGGCGCTCGACGGCGAGGGCGACCTCGTCGCCCGGCTCGAGCCACCGGCCCAGCGTCTCTTCCCTGACCTCGAGCAGGCAGCCGGTCCCCACCGTGCCGCTGCCGAGCAGGTCGCCCGGCCGCACGCGCACGTCCGCGGACGCGCGCTCGAGCATCTGCCCGAACGAGAACTGGGCATCTGCCCATCGTCCGCGGCTGATCTCGACGTCGCCCACGCGGGCCGTCATCCCGAGGTCGTAGCCGCTGCCCTGGCGCGCGTCGGCGAGCTCGTCCGGGGTGACGAGCCACGGCCCGATCGTGGCGGCGAAGTCCTTGCCCTTGGCCGGTCCGAGGCGGACCGTCGACTCGTCGCGCTGCAGGTCGCGGGCGGACCAGTCGTTGAGGATCGTGTAGCCGCCGATCGCCTCCTCCGCCCGTTCCGCCGGCAGGTCCACCGCCGGCGTGTCGACGACCGCGCACACCTCGAGCTCGAAGTCCAGCTCTCGGCAGCCACGCGGCGCCCAGACCGGCTGGTCCGGTCCCCGGATCTCCGACACGTTCGAGAAGTAGAAGATCGGCAGGCGGTACCACGCCTCGGGCACGTCCTGACCGCGCCGGCGCCACATCGTGGCCACGTGCCGTTCGAAGGCGTAGAAGTCGCGCAAGGACGGCGGCCGCAGGACCGGCGGCCCGAAGACGAGGTCGTCCTCATCGAGCACCGCCCCATCGTCCTCGTCGCGCGGTCCGTCGAACCGCTCGATCAGCTCGCCGAGCGCCTCGATCCGGAGCCCACGAGCCAGGTGCTCGTCGAGCGTGCCGAGCGGCTGCCGGTACAGCACCGCGTCGTGACGGCGGCCCGGCTCCGCGGCGACCGCCCGACGGCGGGCGATCTCGAGATCCAGCCAGCCCCGCTCGAGCCCGGCGGCGAGACGCCACGGGGCGCCCGCCGGCGCGTGACGCTCGCGAACGTGAGCGATCCGCATCCCGGGAGTGTAGGTCGCAATGCCATCTCGCCGGCCAGGGACTCTCGGCCGACAGGGACTTGACGCGTGGAACATACTGGCCTAGACCGGTCTAGGCAGTGAACGCCCGGGCGGACCAAGGGCGCCGTAACGGAGGCGACGTGGGGATCATCGGCTCGGAAGCCTCGCTGGATCGCCTCGGCCCCACGCCGATCTTTCAGCAGATCAAGGCGATCCTGGAGCGGGCGATCGCCACCGGAGAGCTGTCGGCACACCAGCGGATCCCGTCCGAGCGAGAGCTGAGCGCCGCACTGGGCGTCAGCCGGATGACCATCCGGCAGGCCATGCTCGAGATGATGAGCGACGGCACCCTGTACACCAGGTCGGGCAAGGGCACCTACGTGGCCGACCGGAAGATCGAGCAGCCGTTGCAGCGGCTCTCCAGCTTCACCGAGGACATCACGGCGCGCGGGATGCGGCCGGCCAGCCAGGTGCTGGCGCAGGAGTTGCTGTCGGCGCCCCTCGAGCTCGCCGGCGCCCTGCAGGTGGCGCCCGGGTCGGAGCTCGTGCGCATCCGGCGACTGCGTCTGGCCAATGAGCAGCCGCTCGCGCTCGAGACCGCCCATCTGCCGCACGCGCTGTGCCCGGGCCTGCTCCGGTGCGACCTCTCCCGGAACTCCCTCTACGAGGTTCTTCGCACGGAGTACGGCGTCGTCACCGGCTCGGCGAAGCAGACCATCGAGGCGTCGCAGCCGGTCGAGGAGGAGCGCCAGCTGCTGCACCTCCCGGACGGGGTCCCCGTGCTGCGCATCGACCGGCTCACCTCCAGCGTCGACGGTCGCCTGGTCGAGTTCGTCCGGTCGGTGTACCGCGGCGACCGGTTCCAGCTGCACGTCGAGCTGCGATGAGCGGGCGTTGGGTGACCCGGTGAGCGCGTCCGTCCGCCAGCGAGGCAGGCTCGACGCGGCCTCGGCCGCTGCGGGACTGGCGTGGATGGAGCTGCCGGGGCCGGAGGTGGACGACCCGTCACGGGCCCTGCTCGAGCAGGGCATCGGCGGCGTCGTGCTCTTCGGGGCGAGCATCCGGGGGATCGATCAGCTGCGCCGGTTGACCGCGGAGCTGCGGAAGCACGCCGCCGGGCCCTTGCGCATCGCCATCGACCACGAGGGCGGCCACGTCACCCGCATCGGCGCCCCGGTCACCCGCTTTCCGAGCGCCATGGCCGTGGCGGCGACCGGCTCGGAGGAGCTCGCCTACGCGGTGGCGCGGGCCGCCGGCGAGGAGCTGACCGCGCTCGGCATCGACGTGAACCTCGCGCCGGTCCTCGATCTGGCAGGCGACCCGCGCAACCCGACGCTCGGCGCCCGGACGTTCGGCTCCTCGCCGGAGCTGGTCGCGCGACTCGGGGCCGCCACCGTGCGCGGCTACCGCGACGCCGGCATCGCCGCAACCGCCAAGCACTTCCCCGGCCATGGCCGGACGCCGGTGGACTCGCACCTCGCCGTCTCGACCGTCGGCGGCGGCATCGAGGCGCTCCGGCAGGCAGACCTTCCTCCCTTCCGAGCGGCCGTCGCGGCCGGCGTCGACATCGTGATGGCCTCCCATGTCGTCTACGACGGGCTGACCGACGGTCTGCCGGCCACCGTCTCCGCCCGGGTCCTGCGCGAGCTGCTGCGTGATGAGCTCGGGTTCGAGGGCCTCCTGGTGACCGACGCCATGGTCATGCGCGCCCTGGCCGACCGACGACCGATCGCCGCCGCCTGCCTGGAAGCCGTGGTCGCCGGGGCCGATGCCGTCATGCCGATGCGGGAGCACCAGGCGGAGGCCGTCCGAGGGCTGCAGGCGGCAATCGAGTCGGGTGCGCTCACCGAGGCGCGTGTTCTCGAGGCCCTGGGCCGGGCCGCTCGCCTGGAGGACCGGCTGACCGCCCTGCCTCCGTCTCCGTCGCCGCGGGTCCTGCCCGATCCGTCCCATCTCGAGCTGGCAGGAACCGTCGCGCGGCGGTCGCTGACCCTGCTGCGCGGGTCCGAGCTGCTGCCGCTCGCGCCATCCACCTCCGTGGCGGTGATCGAGTTCGCGAGCCGGCGTCCCAGTCCCGTCGAGGAGGCGGCGACGGCGCCGACCGTCGCTGCGGCGCTGACGAGGTACCTGCCGCGCATGCGCGAGGTCGTCATCTCGGGAGCCGACCACGCGGCCGGGCGGCACGCGGCGATCGACGCTGTCGAAGGCGTGGAGCTCGTCATCCTGGCCACCCGCGACGCCTATCTGTGGGACGAGGAGCGCGAGCTCGTCAGCCGGATCGCCGCCGGGGACCGGCCCACGCTGCTGGTCGCATTGCGCAACCCCTACGACCTGGCCCGGCTGGCCCCGACAACCGGCGCCATCGCCGCGTACGCCGATGTGCCGGCCACGCTCGAGGCGCTCGCCGAAGCGTTGACCGGGCGCGCCGGCTGGCCTGGCCGGCTCCCGGTGGACCTTCCCGATCGCGTGCTCGCCGCATGACGGGCACGGCTCGGGCCTCCTCCCCGGCGGCGGACCGGGAGATGCCGGCAACCGAGCAGCCCAACGACGCGGCTCGTTCGCTGCAGCAGCTTTCGACGGCCGACCTGCTGCGGCTGATGAACGCGGAGGACGCGCGCGTGGCGCGGGCGGTGGGACGTCAGCTGCCCGCCATCGGCCGTGCCGTGGATGCCGTCGCCGCCCGCCTGGAGGGCGGCGGTCGCCTCGTGCTGGTGGGCGCCGGAACGAGCGGGCGGCTGGCCGTGATCGAGGCGGCGGAGGTGACGCCCACGTTCGGCGTGGCGAGCGGCACCGTGGTCGCCGTCATGGCCGGCGGACCGGACGCGGTGACCCGGCCGCGGGAGGGCGCCGAGGACGAAGCCGGCGGCGGCGTCGACGAGATGCGAAGGCTCGCGGTCGAGCCGAAGGACACGGTGGTGGGCATCTCCGCGAGCGGCCGCACCGCGTTCGTGCTTGGCGCGATCGACGAGGCTCGCCGGCGCGAGGCCCTGACCATCGGGCTGTGCTGCGATCACCCGGCGCCGCTCTCCACCGCCGTCGCGATCGCCATTCACCCGCTGGTCGGCCCGGAGGTGATCGCCGGCTCGACGAGGCTCAAGGCGGGATCGGCGCAGAAGCTGGTCCTCAACATGCTGACCACCGGGGTCATGGTTCGCCGCGGGCGCGTGCACGGCAACCTGATGATCGACGTCCAGGCGACGAACGCGAAGCTGCGACGCCGGGCCCGGGGCATCGTCGAGCAGGTGACGGGTCAGGCGGGTCCGGCCGTGGATCGCGCCCTTGACGCCGCCGGCTGGTCCGCCCGTGTGGCGATCGTGATGCTGGCCCGCGGGGTCGACGCGGACGAGAGCCGCCGGCTGCTGGGCAGCGGCGTGTCGCTCGACAGCCTGATCGAGGCACCCCACGGGGAGCGAGTCGATGGCTGAGCCGCTCTTCCTCGGCTTCGACGCGGGTGGCAGCAAGACGGTCTGCCTGGCCGGCGACCGCAGCAGCGTGCTCGGCCGGGGCGAGGGCGGGCCGGCCAACCCGAACGTGGCTGGGCTCGATGGATTCCGATCCGCGCTGGCAGCGTCGGCACGCGGGGCGCTCGACTCCGTCGGCCATCGCCGGGCCGTGGCGGCCTGGATCGGCGTCGCCGGCTCGGAGCGACCGGCGGTCCGGGACTCCCTGCGCAGGGTGGCGCTCGAAGCCCTCGACGCCGACGAGGTCCTGATCTCCCACGATGCCCGCCTGCTGCTCGCGGCGGCGGGTGTCCGGAGCGGGATCGCCGTCGTGGCCGGCACCGGCTCGTCCGTGTACGGCCGGGCAGCCGATGGCCGCGAGGTCACCGTCGGCGGCTGGGGCCACCTGCTGGGTGACGAGGGAAGCGGCTACGACATCGCCCGGCGCGCCCTGCGGGCGGTCAGCCAGTCGGCAGACGGTCGCGGCGCACCCACCCGTCTCAGCGAAGCGATTCCCGCCGCGCTCGGGGTCGAGGACGTCGCGGCGCTTCGCGAGCGGTGCTACCCGGCACGGTCGGTGTCAGAGGTAGCCGGCCTGGCGAGGATCGTGCTCGACCTCGCCGCCGGCGACGCGGTCAGTGCTTCGATCGTGGCTGCAGCCGCCGCGGACCTCGCGCTCGCGGTTGGCACCTGTTGGCGGCGGCTGAATCTGCCGCCGGGCCTGCCGATCACGGTCGTCGCTGCCGGTGGGCTGCTCCGTCCGGGCTCACCGCTGCTGGCGGAGCTCGCGGAGCGACTGCACGGACAGGACCGGGGCTACGGCGTGGCACCGCTGACCGCCGAGCCAGCCAGCGGTGCCCTGGCGCTCGCCCGGGACGGCCCGCTCGAAGCCGGCATTGGGTCCGCGCATCACCCACGTCCGGGAAGCTGAAGGAGGAGCCTTTCATGACCAGAAGCAGATCGGCCATCGGGCCGCTCATCCTGATCCTCGCGCTGGCGCTGGCGGCCTGCGCCACGAGCCAGTCGCCGGGCGCGAGCCCGTCGGGCGGCAGCTCGCCTGGCGCGAGCTCGCCTGGAGCGAGCTCGCCTGGCGGCAGCGCACCGACGGGTAGCGCACCGGCGGCCAGCGAACCGACGGCCAGCGAACCGGCCGCGACCGCCGCGTACGAGGGCACCATCGACTGGTGGCACCTGGGCTACGCGCCCGGCGGGGCAACGGCCTCCGCGAAGCTGGTCGATGCCGCAGTCGCGGCCTACAAGGCCAAGAACCCCGGCCTCGACATCGTCGTGACCGGCATCCCGTTCGACGACCAGGGGCTGGCCCGGCTGGATACGGCGATCGCGGCCGGCAACGGCCCGGACCTCTTCCGGATCGCGTCGGACCGGCTGCCGGGCTATGGCGCCCAGGGCGTCCTGTCGCCCATCGACGAGTACCTGACCGACGAGGACAAGGCGGACATCCTGCCCAACCTCCTCGAGGGGGTGGCCTATGAGGGCCAGCACCTGGCCTGGCCGCAGTGGGTGCCGCCCGTCGGCTTCTATCTCAACAACTCGATCTTCGAGGCCGCCGGCGTGGACATCCCCGACGCCGACTGGACCGTCGAGGAGTTCCAGCAGCTGGCCCAGGACCTGACCGGCGACAACGTGTACGGCTTCGCGACCTACATGGGACCGGCCAGCGTCAACGAGCTGACGCTCCTGTACAACCAGGGCGCCACCGTCCTGAGCGAGGACAACAGCACGTACACCCTCAACAGCCCGGCCGGTGTCAAGGGCCTGCAGGTGCTGGCCGACCTCTTCGAGGCCGGAGCGCTGCCGCCGGACAGCACGACGATCGCGCTGCCCGACGTCGAGCAGGGCTTCATCGACGGCCGCTTCGCGATGATGACCGGCGGCTCCGGCAGCATCACGAACCTGAAGGCCAACGCCGTGGAGTTCACGGTCCTGCCGCCTCCCATCGGCGACGCCGGCGAGGCCGTCACGGTCGGCGGCATGGGCACCTATGCCGTGCCCCAGAAGGACGACCCGGCGCGCATGGCGGCGGCTCACCGGTTGGGCCGCTACCTGACCAGCGCGGAGGTGGCGGCCGACGTCCCCGGCTGGTACCTCGCTCCCGGCACGCGCCAGTCGATCAAGGTCTCCGAGACGACGCCGGAGATGGCGCCGTTCGAGGAGATGCTCCCGAACGTCCGGTTCATGCCGTTGATCGAGGACTGGGCGAAGGTCGATTCCTTCATCCACCCGGAGATCCAGCTGGCCGTCTCCGGCCAGAAGAGCCCCCAGGAGGCGCTCGACGCCATCGGCGAGCAGGTGACGCCGCTGCTGGGCCAGTAGTCGGGCACGGGGCGCGACGAGCGTGACCGCGAGTTCTCCAGTCGCCAGAAGCGCCGGCCGGGTCCGGCGCTTCTGGGACCGTTTCGGCGCGGGCTACCTGTTCGTCGCGCCCAGCCTGCTGTTCTTCCTCGTCTTCATCTTCGTCCCCTTGGGCTGGTCGTTCATCCTCTCCTTCCAGGAGTTCGGGTTCCGCGGCAGCACCTGGGTGGGGCTGGACAACTACCTGGCGTTGCTGCGGGATCCGATCTTCCGGCAGGCCGCCCTCAACACGGTCATCTACTCGGTGTTCACGGTCTCGGTCTGGGTGCTCGTCGCCATGGTCCTCGCGACGCTGATCCACCCGCTGCCGCCGCGGTTGCGGACCTTCTTCCGGGCGGCCTACTACCTGCCCGCGGTGACCTCGGCGGTGTTCATCGCGCTGGTCTGGAAGTGGATCCTGAACGCGAACCCGTGGGGGCTGGCCAACCACGTCCTCAGCCTCTTCGGGGCGGGACCGGTCGGCTTCATCTCCGATCCCTCGCCACTGGGCGGCGCAACCGTCGCGCTGTGGTCGGTGATCCTGTCCTCCGTCCTCACGATCCCGGCGGTCGGCGTCGTGCTCTACTCCGCTGCGCTGGCGGGGATCCCGCAGGAGCTGTACGAGGCGGCGGAGACCGAAGGGGCCGGGGCCCTGGCCAAGTTCCGCCACATCACCGTGCCGCTGCTCAAGCCGATCACGCTGTACGTGGCGATCGTCTACACGATCGCCGCGTTCGAGGTCTTCGAGCGGGTCTACGTGATGACCGGCGGGGGCCCCGGCTATGCCACCCACACGATCGTCTACCTGATCTGGCGCACCGGCTTCCGGTTCGGTGATTACGGGGTCGCCTCGGCACAGGCGTTTCTCCTGTTCGTGGTCATCGCGACCGTCTCGGTGCTCCAGTTCCGTGCCCTGCGCTCGGACGTGCAGTACTGATGGTCGGCGACGAGCGCGCGCGCACGCCGCGAGCGGCCGAACCGCGCCCGGCCATGCCGGTGCCGCTGCTCCCCGAGGCGGTCCCGGCGGCGGACGTCACCGGGGGCACGGCCGCCGGCCGCCGGCAGTCCCGCCGCCACCGGCTGGCCAGCCTCGGCGTGCTGGTCCCGGTCGCGATCGTCGGCCTGTTCCCGTTCTACTGGATGATCACCACCGCGCTGACGCCCAGCGCGGCAGCCATCCGCGTCCCGCCCACGCTCTTCCCGCTGGACGCCACGCTCGACAACCTGCGAAGCCTGTTCGCCCAGGCGCCGGTGCTGCTGTGGGCATTCAACAGCCTCCTGGTGGCGACCGCGATCATGGTCGGGCACGTCATCTTCGACTCGATGGCCGGCTACGCGTTCGCCCGCAAGCGGTTCCCGGGCAAGGGCCTGTTCTTCACGCTGATCGTCGGCAGCCTGATGATCCCGGTCCACGTCACGCTCGTCCCGCGGTTCATCCTGATCACGAACCTCGGCCTGAACGACCATCTGCTGGGCGTGATCGCGCCCAGCATCGCCGACGTCTTCGGCATCTTCCTGATGCGCCAGTTCATGCAGTCGCTGCCCGTCGAGCTCGAGGAGGCGGCGCGCGTGGACGGTGCCAGCGAGTGGCAGGTCTTCTGGCGGATCGTCATGCCGCTGTCGCGGCCGGCGGTGGCGACCGTCGGGATCTTCAGCTTCGTGGGCGCCTGGAACGCCTTTCTCTGGCCGCTCATCGTCCTCTCGGACCGCAACCTGCTCACGTTGCCCGTCGGCGTCGCCCTGCTCCAGCAGGAGTTCAGCTCGAACATCGGCCTCCAGATGGCCGGGGCGGTGGTGGGAGCGGTGCCGATGATCCTCCTCTTCCTGCTGTTCCAGCGGCACTTCCTGGAGGGCGTCCGCGTGGGCGCCCTGAAGGGCTGAGGCACGTGCGCGTCCTGGGGCTGATGAGCGGCACCTCGCTCGACGCGGTCGACGCGGCCGTGGTGGAGGTCGAGGCGCGCGGCACGACGCTGGACGTGTCGCTCACCTCCTGGACGGAGGAGCCCTGGCCGGCCGACCTGCGCGAGGCGATCGTCGGCTGGTCGGAAGCGGCGGCGGTCGCCCCCGCCGAGCTGTCCTCGGCGTCGATGGCGATCGGGGAGCTGTTCGCCGACGTCGCCGCGCGGGCCGCGGCATCGGCCGGCATCCCCCTCCAATCGATCGATCTCGTCGCCTCGCACGGCCAGACGGTCCATCACCACGTCGACGCCGACGGCCGTGCGGTGGGGACGCTCCAGATCGGCCAGCCGGCGGTCATCGCCGAGCGGACGGGCCGCACCGTCGTGGCCGACTTCCGGCCGCGGGACATCGCGGCGGGCGGCCAGGGAGCGCCGCTCGTCAGCTTCGTGGACGCGCTCCTGTTCGGCGAGGAGGCGCGCACCGTGGCAGCGCTGAACCTCGGTGGGATGGCCAACGTGACGGTCGTCCCGGCCGGCGCGCCGTTCGAGGCCATCGCCTTCGACACCGGGCCCGGCAACTCGCTCATCGACGGCGTCGCACGGCGGCTGCTGGGCCAGCCGCTCGACCGGGACGGTGCGGGGGCGGCAGCTGGGCGACCGTCGCGCAGCCTCGTCGACCAGCTGATGGACGATCCGTACTTCCACCGCGCTCCGCCCAAGAGCACCGGCCGCGAGCGCTTCGGCGAGGCTGCGGTGACGAGGCTCGTCGCCGCCGGGCGGGCGCTGGGGCTGGACGAATTCGTCGTCCTCGCCACGGCGACCGAGCTCACCGCCCGTTCCGTGGCCGGGGCTCTCGCGCGCTGGTCGCCGGCTTGGCCGGCGGTCATCCACCTGTCCGGCGGAGGGACGCGCAACCCCGCCCTGATGTCGGCGCTCGAGCGGGCCATGGCGCGCGAGACGCCGTCCGGCGCTGTCCTGCCGCGCCTGCAGCCTGTCGACGATGGCGGTCTGCCGGCGGCCGCCAAGGAAGCCCTGTGCTTCGCGGTTCTCGGGCACGAGGCCCTCCATGGGCGCCCCAACAGCCTGCCCGGGTGCACCGGCGCCCGCCACCCATCCGTCCTCGGCGCCATCTGGCCCGGGGACAACTACCTGGAGCTGGTCGGCAGGGTGCCGCCGGCCCGGGATTCATCGCCGCGCATCGCCCGGATCGTCCTGAGCCGGTCGAGCGCAGACGAAAGGAGACGCGTGCCGGCATGAACAGACGGACGATCGCGAGCCTGCTGACGACGGCTCTCTTGTTGCTCACGGTCCCGGGGGCCGTCGCGGCCGCCGACCCACCCGCGGAGCAGTTCCGCGCCTACTGGGTGGACGCCTTCAACGAGGGCCTCTACAACGAGGCCGAGATCGACGAGCTCGTTGCCGCGACGAAAGCGGCGAACATGAACGCCATCGTGGCCCAGGTTGGGCGACGGGGAGACTGCTTCTGCAACCGCGCGGTGATGCCGCGCACCCAGGCCGCGATCGCGCCGCTGCCGTTCGACCCGCTCCAGTCGCTCATCGACAAGGCGCACGCCGAGGGGATCGAGGTCCATGCCTGGATCATCGCAACAGCGATCTGGAACAGCGGCACGGCGCCGCGGGATCCCGGGCACGTCTACAACACGCATGGACCGTCGGCGATCGGCGACGACAACTGGGTCATGACGCGCTACGACGGGTCCCGACCCGGCGACACGTACCTCGACCCCGGCCATCCGGCAGCCGCCGACTACATCGTCGGCATGTACACCAGCATCGTCGAGAACTACGACGTCGACGGCATCAACTTCGATCGCATCCGGTACCCGGACGGACAGCTCGCGGCATGGCCGCAGGACAACTCGTGGGGCTACAACCCGGTCGCGCTCGCCCGGTTCCACGCGGCGACCGGCCGGAGCGACCGCCCTCTGCCGAACGATCCACAGTGGAGCCAGTGGCGCCGCGACCAGATCACCAACATCGTGCGCAAGGTCTATCTCCAGAGCTATGCCATCAAGCCGCAGGTCCGGGTCAGCGCCGACACGATCACCTACGGCGATGGACCCGATCAGCTCGGCGGCTGGGAGGCCTCGCGCCCGTATCGCGAGACGCTCCAGGACTGGCGGGCGTGGATGGAGGAGGGCATCCTCGACCTCAACATCCCGATGAACTACAAGCGCGAGTTCTGCGTCACCGGGGCCGAGGCGCCCAGCTGCTTCGGCTTCCCGCAGCGCGCCTGGTACGAGCACTGGAACGAGTACATCAAAGACCACCAGTACGACCGTCAGGCGGCGATCGGCTCGGCCCTCTACCTCAACAGCATCCCCGATTCGGTGGCCCAGATCCGCAAGGCCCTCGCGCCGAGCGCGGCCGGAAACGTCGCCCATGGCTGGGTCGGCTACTCGTACGCCAACCCGGACAGCCTGGCGACGACGAACCAGCGGCCGCGCGACACCAGTCGGGCCGAGCTGACGCGCGCCCTGACCCAGCCGAGCGAGTACGACCCGGTCACGCCGCCGGTCTTTGCCGGCCCGGCGGTCGTGCCGGAGATGACCTGGAAGACCCAGCCCAGCACCGGCCACGTCATGGGCACCGTCACCACGGCGGAAGGCGTGCCGTTCGACCAGGTGGCGCTCGAGCTCCGGGACGCGGAGACGGACGCCCTGCTCGGGCGGAGGCTGACCGATGGCAGCGGGTGGTTCGGCTTCGTGGACCTCGAGCCCGGGCGGTACAAGGTCCTGGTCGATGGTGACCGCGCTCAGGGACGTCGCGTCGTCGTCTTCACGGTCCGAGCCGGAGCGGTGACGACCGTGCAGATCCAGCCCAGGTCTCGGTAGGCCACGATGGAAGGGACGGCTGGGCGCCTGGGCGATCCGGGCACGGGCGGGCATCGGCTCGGGGGTGGGCCGGTGCCTCTTCCGAGCTCGACCGCCGCCCGGCCGTACATTGCCTTCACCAGGCACACGGCGGACGACCTGGCCCGGCATGCCGGTGGCGACCTCCTCATCGAGGAAGTCGACGGTGAGCGGCGCCTCCGGCTGGCATCGATCGCGCAGCTCACCGGCGTGCGTGTCAGGACGGAGGCCGGCCAACGGTCGGGCTGGTCCGGCAGCGTCGAGTCGCCGGTGGTGGAAACGGCCCAGCCATTCGACAGCGCGATCCCCTCGTGGAACGCCCGGACCCCGCCGGGCAGCTGGCTGCAGGTGGACCTCCGGGTCCGCCTGGGCCACGCACGGTGGACGAGGTACTACACCTTGGCGGTCTGGGCCTCCGACACGGGGACGGTGCGTCGCCACAGCGTCGGCGGCCAGGACGACGCGGACGCGCAGGTGGCCACGGACACGCTGAGGCTGCGTGGGCACGCCGCCGCCCGAGCCTTCCAGCACCGGCTGACCCTCTTCACGGCGGATGAGCGCGCCACGCCGAGCGTCCGCTCCGTGTCGGTCGTGACATCGGACTCGCAACGTGAGCCGGCCGGCCTCCCCCTGACCGGCGACCGGACCGCCTGGGGCACGGAGCTGTCCGTCCCGGAGCGTTCGCAGCGCGTCCGGGGGGACGCCGCGGGTGGCTGGTGCTCGCCCACTGCCGCCGCCATGGTCCTTGGCTTCTGGGCCCACCCCGTGACGGTGCCGACGGCCGCCGAGGCGACGTACGATCACGTCTATGCTGGCACGGGGAACTGGGCGTTCAACACGGCCTGGGCGGCGACGTACGGTCTCGAGGCCTTCGTCACCCGTCTCGGCTCGCTCGTCCAGGTCGAGAGCTGGATCCGTGCCGGGGCCCCGGTGATCATCAGCCTGGCCTTTGGGCCCGGCGACCTGCCCGGTGCGCCGATCGAATCGAGCGATGGGCACCTCATCGTCGTCCGGGGCTTCGACGGCGCCGGCGACGTCATCGTGAACGACCCGGCCGGACGCTCCGACAGCGACGTCCGGCGGATCTACGACCGGTCGACCCTGGAGTCGCTCTGGCTCCGGTCATCGGGCGGCATCGCCTACCTCATCCATCCGCCGGGTGTTGCCATCCCGGGCAGCGGATTTGGCAGCTGGTGAACGAACCGAGAGGAGCACACGCCATGGGACGCCATCGAACCTGGGCAGCGCTGGTCGCACTCGTCATGACCGTGACGGCCTGCGCCCCGGCCGCCAGTCCACCCGTCAGCCCGCAGACGACGAGCCCAGGCGCGACCGGCCAGGGTTCAGCGCCGCCCAGCGGCGGGGCCTCCGGCCCCACCTCGACGGCCTGCGAGGCACCAGCGACGCCGCCCGCCGGCGACGGCACGACGGCCGCCAAGCAGACCCTCCGGCTGCCCCTGGGCGACGAGCCGGAGTCGCTCGATCCCACGCTCGTCTCGAGCCTGCGGGCGGTCGAGATCATGCGCCAGCTGACTCACCCGCTGGTCTATTTCGACAAGGACCTGAAGACCGTGCCGGGACTCGCCGAGCGCTGGGACATCAGCGAGGACGGCACGGAGATCACGTTCCACCTGCGGGATGCCAACTACAGCAACGGTGAGCCGATCGTTGCCGGTGACTTCGTCTACAGCTGGCGCCGCCTGGTGGACCCCCGTGTGGCCGCCGAGTACGCCTACGTCATGTACCCCCTCGAGGGCGCCGCCGCGCTCCTCGACCTCGACACCGACGCGCTGCCGCCCGACGCGGAGATCGACGCGCTGCTCGAGCAGGTCGGCGTCTCCGCCCCCGACGAGAAGACCTTCGTGGTCCGGCTGGCGCAGCCCGCCTCGTACTTCCTGTCGATCGCGACGCTCTGGGTGACCGTCCCGATCCAGCAGTCGTGGATCGAGCAGGAGGGCGCCACGGAGTCCGGGAACTACGTGGCCAGCGGGCCCTTCAACCTCGAGACGTGGGACCACAGCTCCAGGATCGTGCTCGTCCGCAACCCGGAGTGGTTCGGCGAGCCGGCGAAGCTCGAGCGGATCGAGTTCACGCTCATGGAGGACGAGCAGGCCGCCCTGAGCGCGTACCTGGCGGACGAGATCGACATGGTCGGCGTCCCGTCCACGGACATCGCGCGCATCTGCGGCGACCCCGCCCTCAAGGACCAGATGCTCGAGACGGCGACGGCCGGCTTCGAGTACTACGGCTTCAACCTCAACGACGAGCAGGGTGTCTTCGCGCGCAGCGCGCACCTTCGGCGTGCGTTCGCCATGGCCGTCGACAAGCAGACCCTGGTCGATACCGTCCGCCAGGGCGCCGCGACCGTCGCCGGCAGCGCCGTGCCGCCCGGCATCCCGGGCCACCAGGCCGAGGTCGGGCTGCCCTTCGATCCGGCCATGGCCCAGCAGGAGCTCCAGGAGGGCCTGGCCGAGGTCGGCCTGAGCGATCCGAGCGAGCTGGAGCTGACCGTCGGCTACAACACCAGCCCGCTCCACGAGCAGACCGTCGACTTCCTCACCGAGCAGTGGCGGACGAACCTCGGCGTCGAGGTGAGCTCCGAAGGCCTCGAGGCGGTCGCCTACAGCGAACGGCGGAGCGAGGACCCCTTCGACATCAACCGTGCCAGCTGGACGCAGGACTACCCGCACGCCAACAATTTCCTCGGTGACGTGTTCGCGGGGGGCACCCACTTCACGGGCTACTCGAGCGAGGAGTTCGATCGCCTCAACCGCGAGGCCGCGGCGGAGACGGATGCGGACGCTCAGCTGGCGCTCTACCAGCAGGCGCAGGAGCTGCTGGTCGAGGACGCGCCGGTCATCTTCCTGTACTGGTATGGGGGCTACACGCTCGTCAAGCCGCACGTCCAGGGCCTCGTCCTCACGACGACGGACGAGGATCCGGGAATGATGTTCTTCAACCTGGTGAGCATCGGCGAGCACTAGCCAGCACGGCGACCCAACGTCCGGGCTGATCCACAGCGCGATCGTCAGGGAGGATCGGAGCCGTGACTGGCTACCTCATCCGGCGCGTGCTGTGGATCGTCCCGGTGCTGTTCGCCGTCTCGCTGATCACGTTCCTGCTCATGCACGCCGTGCCGGGCGGGCCATGGGACAGGGAGAAGCCACTGCCGGCCACCGTGGTCAGGCGGCTCAACGCGGAGTACGGCCTCGACGACCCGCTGCCGGTCCAGTACCTGCGCTGGGCCGGCGCGCTCGTCACGGGCGACCTCGGACCCTCGTACCGCTACCGCGACCGAAGCGTCAACGACATCGTGGCCGACGGGATCGGCACCACGGCCCAACTCGGAGCGATGGCCTTCCTGCTCGCCGTCGCCACCGGCATCCCGCTCGGCATGATCGCGGCGCTGCGGCACAATCGGCTGCCGGACTATGCGGCCACGCTCGTCTCGATCGTGGGCATCGCCACCCCGAGCTTCGTGCTCGCGATCCTCCTCGTCCTCGTCTTCTCGGTGACCCTCCGCTGGCTGCCGACGCACGGCTGGGAGGGGCCCGCGACGTGGGTCCTGCCGACCGTCGCGCTGGCGGGCTACCCGATCGCCCAGATCGCCCGGTACACCCGCGCCTCGATGCTCGAGGTCACTCGCCGGGACTACATCCGCACGGCCTACAGCAAGGGCCTCCGGGAGCGTGCCGTCGTCGTGGCCCACATGACGCGCAACGCCCTGATCCCGGTGGTGACGGTGCTGGGGCCCCTGCTCGCGTACCTGGTCACGGGCTCGTTCATCGTCGAGCTCATCTTCTCCGTGCCGGGGATCGGGCGCTTCTACGTGACCGGGATCGGCGAGCGCGACTACGGGCTGATCATGGCCATGACGATGCTCTACGCGGTCGTCATCGCGGTCCTCAACCTGGTGGTCGACGTCCTCTACGCGTACATCGATCCCCGCATCCGCTACAGCTAGCGAGCACGACGACATGACGACGCGCATGCCCCTGACCGGCGGTCCCGAGCGGCTCGGCCTGCGGCCCGGCGTCAGCCCGCGGCGCGACGCGCTCCGGCGACTCCGTCGCAACCGCCTCGCGGTCGTTGGCGGCATCGTGGTCATCGGGCTGCTCGTCATCGCGGCTCTTGGGCCGGCGCTCGCGCCGTGGCACTACCGGGTCCAGGACCTGGACGCCCTGCGCGCCAATGGCAACCGGCCCCTGCCGCCGATCAGCCCGGGCCACCTGCTGGGCACCGATCAGCTGGGCCGCGACCTGTTCAGCCGCCTGCTCGACGGGGCGCAGATCAGCGTGACGGTGGCGCTCGTGGTCCAGCTCGTCGTGCTGGTCATCGGCGTGCCGATCGGCGCGGCCGCCGGCTGGTTCGGCGGCCGGATCGACAACATCCTGATGCGCTTCACGGACGTGATCTACGCCTTCCCGGACCTGCTCTTCATCATCCTGCTGGGGATCGTCTTCCGGGAGACCGCGCTCGGCAGGGCGATGGACGGTCTGTTGCTGATCTTCGTCGCGATCGGGCTGACGGCGTGGGTGACGATGGCCCGGCTCGTTCGCGGCCAGGTCCTGAGCCTCAAGGAGTCGGAGTTCGTCGAGGCGGCGCGGGCGATCGGCGTGTCAGACCTCAACATCGTGGTCCGCCACATCCTGCCGAACTCGATCGGGCCGGTGATCGTCGCGGTCACGCTCGGCATCCCCAGCGCCATCCTCGCCGAGGCGACCCTCTCCTTCATCGGCATCGGCGTGCAGTCGCCGCGGGCGTCATGGGGCAGCCTCATCGATGACGGCACTCGCTGGCTGCAGTCCGAGCCGCATCTGGTGGTGTTCCCGGCCCTCGCTCTGGCCCTCGCGCTGATGAGCTTCACCTTCCTGGGCGACGGGCTGCGCGACGCGCTCGATCCCAAGCTGCGCGGCCGGCAGTGATCCCACCGAGCCAGGGCGCGGACGGCGGAACGGTCGCGTCGCTGCCCGAGATGGTCGAGGTGTCGACCCCCGAGGGCGCCCGGCTGGCCGCCCAGACCGTTGACGCCCGGCAGCGCCACGCCCGCAAGCTGCTCGAGGTCCGCGATCTCTCGACCCGGTTCTTCACGCCGGGCGGCGTCGTCCACGCCGTCGACGAGGTGGACCTCGAGCTCGACTACGGCGAGACGCTCGGGCTGGTCGGCGAGTCCGGCTCCGGCAAGAGCGTCACCGCCCTCTCGATCGCCCGGCTCGTCGCCGAGCCGCCGGGGCGGATCGTCGGCGGCGAGGTGATCTTCGACGGGATCGACGTCCTGGGCCTCTCGAACGAGGAGATGCGGCTGCTGCGCGGAAGGCGGATCGGGTTCGTGTTCCAGGACCCGATGACGAGCCTGAACCCGACCATGCCCGTCGGACGCCAGATCGCCGAGTCCGCCCGGGCGCACCTCGGCCTGTCCCGACGCGCCGCCGCCGCCCGGGCGGCCGACCTGCTCGCGACGGTCGGCATTCCACGCCCGAAGGACCGCCTCGGCGACTACCCGCACCAGTTCTCGGGCGGCATGCGCCAGCGGGTGATGATCGCCATCGCGCTCGCCTGCCAGCCGATGCTCCTGATCGCCGACGAGCCGACCACGGCGCTCGACGTGACCGTCCAGGCGCAGATCATGGAGCTCCTGCGCTCGCTCAGCCGGGAGTTCCGGACGGCGATCATCCTGATCACCCACGACCTGGGGATCGCGGCCGGCATGTGCCAGCGGGTGAGCGTCATGTACGCCGGCCGGATCGTGGAGACCGGCCTCGTCGACGACATCTTCGAGCGGCCGCGGATGCCGTACACCCGCGCGCTGCTCGACTCCCGACCGCGGGTCGACCTCGCGCCCGGGGGGCGCCTGCCGACGATCGAGGGCTTCCCGCCCGATCTCGTCGACCCGGACCCGGCCTGCCGGTTCGCGCCGCGCTGCGCCCATCGGCGCGAGGTCTGCCTCGAGCGGGAGCCGGGCATGACCCCTCGACCGTCCCACGGCGAGGGTCATGCCGCTCGCTGCTGGGCCACGGAGCCGGGCGGCTGGATCCCGTGACGGAGCGGCGACCAGGCAGCGAGCGGCAACGAGGGGACGTTCCCCTCGTGGAGGCCGACCGGCTCGAGGTCCACTTCCCGATCCTGTCCGCCATCCTCCAGCGCCGGCGCGGCAGCGTCCGCGCGGTCGACGGCGTCACGATGGCGATCGAGCGCGGCGAGACCCTGGGGCTCGTGGGCGAGTCGGGTTGCGGCAAGAGCACGCTGGGCCGGGCGCTCATCCGGCTGCGCGAACCCACCGGCGGCACGGTCCGCTTCGACGGTCGCGACCTGGCGCCGCTCTCGTCGCGCGAGCTCCGGCGCCTGCGGCGGCGGATGCAGATCATCTTCCAGGATCCATACGGTTCGCTCGACCCCCGGATGACGGTCGGCGCGATCGTGGCCGAGCCGATCGAGACCCATCGCCTGGCGTCCGGTCGGGCGAAGCTCGAGCGCGTCCGGGAGCTGCTGGAGCTCGTCGGGCTGGACCCCGGGTTCACGGCCCGCTATCCGCACGAGTTCTCCGGCGGCCAGCGACAACGCATCGGGGTGGCGCGCGCGCTGGCCGTCGAGCCCGAGTTCATCGTCTGCGACGAGCCGATCAGCGCGCTCGACGTGTCGATCCAGGGCCAGGTCCTGAACCTCCTGGTCGACCTGCGCCGCGAGCTCGGGCTGACGTACCTCTTCATCGCCCACGACCTGGCGGCCGTGCGGCACATCTCGGACCGGGTCGGGGTGATGTACCTCGGGCGGCTGGTGGAGCTCGGTCGCTCGAGCGCCGTGTATGCCTCCCCGGCGCATCCATACACGCGGGCGCTCCTGTCCGCTGTGCCCGTCGCGGATCCCGCCGTCGAGCGCCGGCGCAGGCGGGTGATCCTCGTTGGGGATGTGCCCTCGCCGGCCGACCCGCCTCCCGGCTGCCGCTTCCACACCCGGTGCTGGCTCTACGAGCGGCTGGGACGCCCGGCGGAGTGCCGCACGGTGCAGCCGGAGCTGCGCGTCGTGGGCGAGGGCCAGCAGGCCGCCTGCCACTTCGCCGAGACGGCGATCCAGAGCGACGTCGGCGTGGTCGAGCCAGCGACGGCCTGACGTGACCCGGGGCGAGGCGACTGGCGGACGGCTCGCGACCCTTCGGCGCCGCTCGCTCAGAACGGCTTCATCACCATGAGGACGAGGATGGCCAGCAGCCCGAGGCCGCCGACGGCCCCGATGACGTCCGGCCGGCGGCTGTCCAGCAGCCGGTCGAGCTCCTCCGGCGAGGCCGCCGGGGGTGGGGCCACGCCTCGCGGGCCCATGTTCGACTCGAGCTCGGACGTCAAAGGTTGCCGCGCCTCGCCTGCTCGCGCTCGATCGCCTCGAACAGCGCCTTGAAGTTGCCGACCCCGAATCCGCGCGAGCCGTGGCGCTCGATGATCTCGAAGAAGAAGGTCGGGCGGTCCTGGACCGGCCGGCTGAAGATCTGCAGGAGGTAGCCCTCCTCGTCGCGATCGGCCTCGATGCCGAGCTCCTCGAGGGTCTCGATCGGGACTCCCACGTCCCCGACCCGGGCCGCGAGTCCCGCGTAGTACTCGTGCGGGAGGCCGAGGAACTCCACGCCGTTCTCCCGGAGCTGCCGGACGGTCCCGACGATGTCCTCCGTCCGGAGCGCGATGTGCTGGCAGCCGGGCGCCCGGTACCAGTCGAGGTACTCCTGGATCTGGCTCTTCCTCTTGCCCCTGGCCGGCTCGTTGATCGGGAACTTGACCCGCCCGTTGCCGTTGGTCATGACCTTCGACATGAGCGCGCTGTAGTCCGTGTGGATGACCTTGTCGTCGTAATGGATCAGCTGGCTGAAGCCGAACACGTCGCGGTAGAAGTCGACGAACGTGTTCATCTCGCCGAGCCCCACGTTGCCGACGCAGTGATCGACCTCGAGCAGGCTCAGGCCCTCGGCTGCCCGGGCCGGCCGCTTGATCGGGCGATAGCCCGGCGCGAACACGCCGTGGTAGTCGCGCCGGTCGACAAACGAGTGGCGCGTCTCGCCATAGGTGTAGACCGCGCTCCGGCGCAGTACCCCGTCCTCGCCGCCGTCGAGCTCGACCGGCTCGATCGCCGGCCTGGCTCCCCGTGACGTCGTCTCGCGAAAGGACGCCGCGACGTCGTCGACGGCGAAGGCGATGTCCTTGACCCCGTCGCCGTGCTCGCGAACGTGCTCGGCAATCTCTCCGTCCGGGGTCAGCGGGGCGGTGAAGACGAAGGTGATCTCGTTCCGCCGCATCACGTAGCTCGCCCGGTCGCGAACGCCGGTCTCGAGACCCGAGAATGCGACGGGCGTGAAGCCCCACAGCGCGCGGTAGTAGGCGCTTGCCTGGCGGGCGTTGCCGACCCAGAACTCGACGTGGTCGATGCCATTCAGCGGCAGGAAGTCCTGCGCCTGCGCGAACGCGTCGCGGTTGATGTGCGCGCCCGCCTGGTTCGCGGCGCCCTGCGAGGTCGAGGCAGCGGACGGCGGGTTGACCGGTCGTGCGGCGGTGTCGGACATGGGGCGGCTCCTCGGGCGGCGAGGGATTCGAAGGGACGGTCATCCTAGCCCCGAAAGCCGGTCGCGACCACCACCGGAGTGCGACACTGGGCCGCGTCATGGCAGACGATGTCGATCTCAGCCGCCTCGCGGATCGGCTCCGGGCCGCGGTCGCGGATCTCCACGATCTGCTGCCCGTCGTCGAGGCGGGCGCACCATGGCCCGTCAGCGAGCGCTTCGGGACAGAGCCCGAAGCCAGCTGGGGGCCGCCGGAGACGCTCGCCCACGTCGCCGAGATGCTGCCGTTCTGGATTGGCGAGATGGAGCGCGTGCTGGCCGGAGCGGTCGAGCCGGTCCCGTTCGGCCGGGTGGCGTCGGACGCCCTGCGGATCGGGCTCATCGAGCGGGACCGGACGCTGCCACCGCGCGAGCTGTTCGGCCGGATCCAGGTCGCCGCCGAGCGGCTGGCGGGACGCATCGGTGAGCTGGATGGCGGGCAGGCGAGCCGTCGGGGCAGCCATCCGCGGCTGGGCGAGTTGACCGTGGCCGCGATCGTCGAGCGGTTCGCCGCCGCGCATCTCGAGGAGCATGTCGTGCAGCTTCGCCAGGCGCTCCGCACGCCGGACTGAGCCGTGTTCGTGATCTACGCGGTCCCGCTCGGACTGCTCGCCGGACGGCTTCTCGGCGGGCGGCTCGCGGGATTGGCGACGATGCGATTCCGCTGGGCGTGGCTGGCCATCGGTGGCCTCGCCGCACAGGTGATCCTGTTCGGCGGCGCGGTCGATCGACTGATCGGCGCGGCAGGCCCGGCCCTCTACGTGGCATCGACCGTTGTCGTGCTGATCGCGGTGCTGGCCAACCTGCGGCTTCCCGGCCTGCCGCTCGTGGCTTTGGGCGCCGCGTCGAACCTCGCCGCCATCCTCGCCAACGGCGGCTCCATGCCGGCCGATCCCGGCGCATATGCCCTGGCCGGGCTCGAACGCGGTGGCGGCTTCTCGAACAGCGTCGTGACCGAGACCCCGGCGCTCCCGCCCCTGACCGACATCTACGCCCTCCCGGACGCGTTTCCCTTCGCGAACGTCTTCAGCATCGGCGACGTGCTGATCGCGGTGGGCATCGCCGTCGCCATCGCGGCCGGGATGCGCCGGGCACGCCCGGACGATCCAGCCCGGCACGACGGCGCTGCCGCCGGCCCGGTGCGTGCGGGAAACTCCCCCGACTGACTACCGCCAGCGGTACCAACGGGTCATGCCCAACGGCCTCGACGGGGGGTACCGTCGGGGATGTTCAGTGGCGATCGAGCCACCGGAGGCGCACAAGGGGTCCACAAGAAGATGCACGTGGTCAAGTCGCAGGCCTGGCGCGCGATGATCGCGCTGTCGGCGCTCGTGGCAGCGGGCCTCGTCCTCGAGGCCGGCCGCCGCTGGTTCTAGGGACCGCGGCGCAGGCCGCAGCCCATCACTCAGACGCTCGAAAGAGCCGCGGGGCCCACCGCGGCTCTTTCGATTCCGGCCCTCGGGCGGAACGGGCGGTGGTCGTCGGCCTGGGCCCGCCAGGTCCGGGTCAGGACGGTGGAACCTCGTCGAGGACGTGCCGCTTCAAGAAGGCGAGGATCCTGGTGAAGGCATCCCGCCGGTTCTCGCGGCGCTCCCAGCCGTGGCCCTCGTCCTCGTACCAGCGGACCTCGTGGTGCTTGCCCTCGATCTCGAGCGCCTCGACCATGCGCTCGGTCATGAGCGGCACGACGCGCTTGTCCTTGCGGCCGTGGAGGAGCAGGAGGGGCGCCTCGATCCGCTCCGCGCGGTAGACCGGCGAGCCGCGCCGGTACAGCTCCGTTCGCGCCGGGTCGTCCGGCGAGCCCATCATCCGGTGCAGGTCGAGGCGACCGATCCGGTCGCCACGCCGGTAGCTCTCGGCGATGTCCGAGTCGCCGTACAGGTCGATGCCGGCGCGCCAGAGCGACGGTTCCTCGACCAGCGCGCAGAGGGTCAGATACCCGCCGTACGATCCGCCGTAGATCGCCAGCCTGCCGTCGCACCAGGGCTGCTCCAGCGCCCACCGGGCGCCGTCGATCAGGTCGAAGACGTCCGCGTGGCCCCACTCATCGTGGTTCGCGTGGCGGAATGCCCGGCCATAGCCCGTCGAGCCACGGAAGTCGACGTCGAGGAAGGCGAAGCCCTCGCGGACCAGCAGCTGCTTGAAGGGCGCCCACGAGCGAAGGGCCTGGGCGGTGGGGCCACCGTGGGGGTAGACGATCGCCGGCACGCGCTCGGCTCCCCGGCGTCCGGTCGCGCCGGCCGGCCGCCACAGCGTGCCCTCGACCGGCAGGCCGTCCCGTGCCGCGAAGCGAAACCGCTCGCCGGGCGTCGCCTGTCCCGCGGCGAGCGGCGCCGCGACGACGGCCGGCAGCGAGTCCGTGACCTGCCGCGGTCGAGCGCCGTCGGGAGCGAGCCCGGGCACCGGCAGGAGCCACAGGTCCTGCGGTCGGGTCTCGCTCTCGCCGACCGCCGCGATCCAGCCCCCGTCCGAGAGCCAGCCGATGGCCCGCCAGACACCGTCGAAGGGCTGCACCGCCTCGGCCGCCGCGGCGGCAGGCTTGGGGTTCCGGGGCGGGCGGCCGCCGCGGCCGCGCTTCTCCGGTCCCGGCTCCACCTCTCCGACCAGCAGGTCGACGAGGCCGTCATGAAACGCCGGGCAGGTGAAGCGGGTGCCGTCCGGCGAGGGCAGCGGGACGAACCCGAACGTGCCCGACGGCTCACCGTGCTCGCGGTCGCCGGCGGTCAGGACGGCGGCCGCGCCTCCGTTCAGCGGCCGTCGGACCACCTGGAACCAGCCGGACGTGTCGCTGACGTGGAGCATGCTGCCGTCGGCCAGCCACTGGACGGACGTGTCCCAGCTGCGCTCCCCCGCGACGACCTGCTCCGCGCCGTCGGCGAGGTCGACCAGCACGATCTGGGAAGTCTCCGGGTCCTCGCCCCGCTGCGTGACGACCGCGATCCGGTCGCCGCCGGGCACCCATTCGTAGCTCTCGACGTCCAGGCCCGCGGCGGTGACCGGGCGAGGCTCCGGCGTCCTGGGCACGGCGGCAGGCCGGCCGCGGCGGGGAATGGGCGCCTCGACGGCCCAGACCTGCGCCCAGCCGCGCCGTCGCGAGATGAAGGCGAGGCGCCGTCCGTCGGGCGACCAGCGCGGCGTGCTGTTGCCCGCGGGATGCGCGGTCACCTCGATCAGGCGAGCCCCGTCCACGTCGACCATCCAGATCGCCTCGTCCCGGACGAAGGCCAGCCGGCGGCCGTCCGGGGACCATTGCGGGTCCGAGACCGCCTTTTCGGAGGCCGTGATCTGGAGCGGGTAGCCGCCCCGCAGCCCGAGCGTGAAGAGCTGTCGTGCCCCCGCCGCCTCGGCCGTGTAGGCCACCATCCGGTCGCGGGGGTGCAGACGGAACTCGCGTGGGGCCTCGACCGCGACGATCGCCTCCACGGTCAGCCGGTGGCGCGGCGGCCGGCTCGACGCCGCCCTCGCCGTGGTCGTCCGGCGCGGCTGGGCGTCGGATTGTGTCGGGCTGGCGACGGCGGGCGGCTGGACCTTGGGTGGTCGGCCGCGGCGACGTGTGGTCGCGGCGGACTCGTCGGCACCCTGGGGCGGCCGGCCTCGCCGTTTCGGCGTGGGCGTCTCGGCGTCGGCCCCGCCGGTCGCCTCCGAGGAAGGATCGTCGGCCGCCACCTCGTCGCGGGTGTCGCGCCCTGGTGTGCCCGCCATCATGCGATCGCTCGACTCGTGCCTCGGTCGCACGGGCCGGTCCGGGGCGTGCGGAACGTCACGCCCCGCCCGCGCGTCGCGCCGTGTCGGACTGCCGCTCCACCGTCGCCTCGAGCTGGTCACCCAGCTCGACCGTGCGGCGGTACGCGGCCCACACCGCGTCGGACAGGACCGTCCGCAGCCGGCCGGACTCGAGCTCGTGGAGCGCGGCCGCGCTGGTGCCACCGGGCGAGGTGACCATGTTCCGGAGCTCGGCCGGGTGCATCCCGGACTGCTTGGCGAAGAGCGTGCTGCCCTCCAGCGTCTCGATCACGAGGTCGTGCGCGACGTGGCGCGGAAAGCCGAGATGCACCGCCGCGTCGATCAGCGCCTCCATGACGAGGAACACGTAGGTCGGGCCAGTGCCGGACACCGCGGTCGCCATGGCGACCATCTTCTCGTCGTCGACCTCCAGCTCCGCGCCAAGGGCTCGGAGCAGCGCGCTGGCCTGGGTGCGCTGGTCCTCGGTCGTCGCGGGAGTTGCGAACCAGACCGTCATGCCACGCCCCAGCCGGGCGGGCGTATTGGGCATCGAGCGCACGATCTGGTCGTGCCCCAGCAGCCCGCCGATGGCGGCCGTCGTCGCCCCGGCGATCACCGACAGGACGAGCTGCCCGTGTCGCAGGCCGGGCCCGATCTCTCGAGCGACGCGGGCCAGCATCTGCGGCTTCACGGCCAGCAGGACCACGTCCGCGCCAGCGACCGCGTCGCCGTTGAGGGCCACCGTCCGGATCCCGTACTCGCCGGCCAGGTGCTCGCGCCGCTCTGGCCGGGGATGGCTGGCGACGATCTGGTCCGGCTCGACGAGCGCGCCCCTGAGCAGCCCGGCGATCATGGCCTCGGCCATGACCCCCGAGCCGACCGTGGCGATGGTTCGGTCACGCAGGCTGGGCATCGCGGCGGAGTATCGCATGGCCGCACCCGGAAAAGACCCGAGTTTCGTCGAATAACGAGCGCCGCACCCGCGGCGGGCGGCTATTGGCCGCCCGGGCCCACCGGCTCCCCGACGGCCGCGGCGCGGACCAGGATGAAGAAGCGGCCGGTGGTCGTGACGGCGACCTCGGCGAAACCCGCCCGCAGGAGCGCCGCGTGGAGCTCCCGGGGGCGGTAGAACACCTTGACGATCGTGAACTCCCGCCCGTCGGCCAGCCGCCGCACCGATCGGTCGGCAGCCGGGGCGACACGATCGATCGCTCCGGACTGCGGATCGGGAAGCGAATCGATGGCCCCGAACGTGCCGCCGGGCTTCAGCCAGCGCCGGGCGAGCCGCAGGAAGTCGTCCAGGCGGCCGCGCGGGACGTGACTCAGCCAGAAGCCTGCAAAGAGCCCGTCGACCCGCCGGTCCGGCTCCTCCCACGCGTCGCGGAGGTGAAGATGGGCGCGCAGCCCGTGCGCCACCAGCCGCTCCCTCGCCAGCTCGAGGGGCGCCTCGTTGACGTCGTAGAGCGACAGCTCCCCCTTCTCGGCCAGCAGCGGGGACCACCAGCCGGTGCCGGCCGCGAGCTCGACGATCTGGCCCCGCATCGGAAGCTCGTCCAGCCACCGGCCGGCCGTGTCGAGCTCCGCGTGCCACGCCGCGTCATGAACCGGGCCGTGGCTGTAGCGACCACGCCGCAGGTACCAGTCGTCGTACTCGGGGGCCCGGGCGGCGTAATACGCGCGCGTCGCGGCGTCGGCGTCGTGCGTCGGCGCGGTCGATCGCGCGACGCTGCCGCCAGCCGCCGTCGGGGACGCATCGGACGCCCTCGACGCCCGTTCGGCCATCGCGGCCCGCAGGCGCGTCCGCAGGAAGGCGTTGTCGCCTGCCCGACCGAGGCACTCCGGACACAGCTGGGCCCAGCCTCCGAGGTCACCCGCATCCCGCGCCGTCCCCGGGCGCCCGCACCACAGGCAGTCGAACGTCTCCCGGAACGGCATGTGGCAGATCCGTGTCGCCCGTCCGGCGCCGGCGGGGGCCCGGCGACGCGTCAGGCGACCGGCATCCAGCTCTCGGGCGCCGCTGCCGGGAACGCGTCGGGATGAAGGATCGCGGCCAGCAGCTCGATGCCGTCGATCACCCGCGGCCCAGGCCGGCTGAAATAGCTCGAGCCATCGACCGCCACGACCTGCCTCCGCCGCACCGCCTCGAGCCCGTGCCACTGCGCGGGGCGCGGCGTCCGCTCCCATTCGGCCACCGTTTCGGCCAGGTGGAAGCCGCACGGCATCAGGACGAGCGTCTCCGGATCGACGGCCGCGACCGCCTGCCAGGTCGTCTGGCGGGAACGCGCGCCGGCCTCGCCCAGGAGGTCCCAGCCGCCCGCCCGGCTGATCTGCTCCGGGACCCAGTGGCCCACCGCGAACGGCGGGTCGAGCCATTCGAGGCCCACGACCCGCACGCTCGGCACGCCTCGGTCACGCCGTTCCATGACGGCCTGCTCGACGGATGCGAGCCGGGTGCGAAGGCGCTCCACCAGCTCGATCGCCTCGTCCTCCGCTTCGGTCATCGCGCCGACGGTGGTGATCGTGTGGAGGATCCCCTCGAGGGACGTGGGCTCGAGCGAGACGACCCGGATGTCCGCGTCGATCGCCCGCGCCACCTCGTTGACCTGACGGTAGCTGACGGCGCAGACGGCACACAGCTCCTGGGTCAGGATGAGGTCCGGCTCGGCCGCCTCCAGGGCCGCCTCGTCGAGCGTGTAGAGGGACGAGCCGCCGTGCACGGAGTCCGTGACCAGGTCGTGGATCTGGCGGCTGGTGTGCCCACCATGATCTTCGACGCTGGCGGTCATGACCGGCTTGCCGGCGACCTCGGGGGGCCAGTCGCACTCGTGGGTGACCCCGACAAGCTCATCCTCCAGCCCGAGCGCGCAGACGATCTCGGTCGCCGAGGGAAGGAGCGAAACGATCTTCAATGCGCTCCTGTCGGGCCGACGTGAGCTGGCACCCTCAATGGGTTTGTGCCACCCGCTCCCGGAGGCTTGAGGCGACGCTCCTGCGAGCCGTCAAGCCGACGGTTTCAGCTCGTCGACCGCGGTGCGCGCCGCGTCCTTGTCCGTGAACCAGGTGGCGTCGATCTGGGTGTACTGGGCCCACTCGGCCGGCAGCGACTCCTCCGGGAAGATCGCGTTGACCGGGCACTCGGGCTCGCAGGCGCCGCAATCGATGCACTCGTTCGGGTCGATGAACAGCTTGCGGTCGACGCCTTCCTCGTAGTGGATGCAGTCCACCGGACAGACGGACACGCACGACACGTCGAGCACGTCGATGCACGGCTCGGCGATCACGTAGGTCATCCAGCTCCTCCTCGACGCTCACCGGACCCGAACCGGCGCGGACCGAGAGCGTACCACCGGCCGCGGTCCAGCCCGGGCGGGAGCGGCTAACGCGTCCGGGTTGCCAGGGGCACGCCGTCCGGGCCGACCCAGCGGACCGGCACCCGCATGCCCTGCCCGTAATGGCCCGGGATGTGGCAACCCACCTCGAAGCCCGATTGGGCCGGTCCGTCAGCCGGCACGACCCAGGTCAGGTCCACCCGCTGGCCGGAGGCGACCACGACCCGCAGGCCGGCTATTCCAGGCGGCACGCTGACCGCCGGCGTGGGGCCAGGCGGCGCCCCGGCGACGGCGGCCTCGGCCGACTCCCAGGCGGTCTGGACCGCGCCGCCACCGATCACCGCCTCGTGCGGCTCCGTGCCCCCGTTGATGACGTGCAGCAGCACGGTCTCCCCCGGGACGAGGTCGACGACGGGCGGAAGGTATGTCCACTCCCTGGCAATCAGGTTGACCGCGCGCGGTGCGCCCGCGGTTCCCGGCGTGATGCGGGGCGTCGCCCCCGGTCCCCCAGCGCAGGCTACGACCAGCCACACCAGGACGGCCAGCCGGGCCCCGGTTCGGAAACCGGCGCGGCGGCGCCTCGCCGGGCTTCGGCAGGCGTGCCGCGCGCGGCACGAAGCGGCGGTCGCTGGCACGCCAGGAGTCTAGTGCCGGCGCAGCCCGATCACCTCGATGCGATCGGACCGCCCGGGGTCGCCGTGGTCAAGGCATCGGCCACCGGCGGCCAGCCGACTCGACGACGCCGACCGCGAGCAGAGCGCCGAGCGGAACCAGAACGCGCAGGATCTGGCGCATGCGGGCGAGAGAGAGCGACACCGGCGCCTCCTCCGGCCGGATGGCCGGACAGCCGGGTGGCGCGACCCCGACGAGGAGTGCCCGGTCGTCGATCCACCGAGCATCAGTGTCCCAGCGGGCGCTTAGCTGCGACGTAGCTGCGACTTCACAGCGCCTTCGAGCACCCGGCGGAGCCGGTGCCTCGAGCGGGACTACATCGACGGCTGGTAGCTGGGGTCGAGGTACTTATCCGGATCGTCGCGGAACTCGAGCAGGCAGCCGCGACCGCAGAACCAGAAGGTGCGGCCCTCGTGCTCGTGGCTGAGCTCGGAGGTGGCCGTGTCGACCTCCATCCCGCAGACTGGATCAATGTCCATGGCCATGTTTCAGCTCCTTGGCAGAACGTGTTCGGGCTCACGCAGGATACCGGCGCGCCCGATCCGGCCGTCGTAGCATCCGGCCATGCCCCTCCCTGCCGCTGGCACGGTTCGATCGACCCTCGAGGGCGAGCGACGGCGTCTCCGCGCGGAGACCGGCCAGGCGATCGCGACGCCGGAACCGATGACCTACGGCTCGCAGGCCGCGGCTGCCAGCCAGGTCTTCGAGCAGCAGCGGGATCTGGCCCTCCGCGACCGCGCACGCCAGCAGCTGGCGCTCGTGGAGGCCGCGTTCGGCCGTCTGGACGCCGGCACCTGGGGAACCTGCGAGGAATGTGGCGAGGCGATCGCTCCCGAACGACTGGAAGCGCTTCCCTGGGCCGCGCTGTGCATCCGCTGCCAGGCCGCCAGGCAGCGTCCGCGATCGTGACGGCGATCCGGCGGGCGGCGACGACGCCGGCCTTCGCCCGGCTGGTCGGGATCGACGCGATCCGGGCCGCCGCGGAGACCCTGCGGGGCGTCGCGACGCGCACCCCGCTCGTTCCGTTCGGCCGTCCGGAGCAGCGCCACCTGCTGAAGGCGGAGTCGCTTCAGCCGATCGGCGCCTTCAAGATCCGCGGCGCTCATGTCGCGATCGCCAGCCTCTCCGTCCGGGAGCGCCGATTCGGCGTGATCACCTACTCCTCCGGCAACCACGCGCAGGGCGTGGCCCGGGCCGCCCGGCTGCTGGGCGCGCCAGCGGTCGTGGTCATGCCCCGCGGTGCTCCGGCCGTCAAGGCCGCCCGGGTGGCTGCCGACGGCGCCGAGATCGTGTGGGTCGGTCCCGGCAGCGCCGAGCGCCAGGCCGTGGCGGAGGCGCTGGCGGCCGAGCGGGGACTGGCGATCATCCCGCCCTTCGACGATGACCGCATCATCGCCGGCCAGGGAACCGTGGGGCTCGAGATCGTCGAGGACGTGCCGGACCTCGCAGCCGTGCTGGTGCCGATCGGTGGCGGCGGGCTCGCCTCGGGCGTGGCGGCCGCGGTTCGAGCGCTGCGGCCGCGGACGCGGATCGTGGGCGTCGAACCGGAGCTGGCGGCGGACGCGCGCGACTCGCTGGCGGCCGGACGGATCGTTGCCTGGGCCCCCGAGCAGGTGGGCCGGACGATCGCCGACGGGACGCGGACGGTCCAGCTCGGGCGGCGCACCTTCGCCCACCTCGCCGCCCTGCTCGACGACATCGTGACCGTGAACGAGGTGGAGATCGCGGCCGCGGTCCGCCTGGTGGCCGAAGAGAGCCGACTGGTCGCCGAGCCATCCGGCGCGCTCGCGCCGGCGGCCCTTCGGTTCCGAGCCGCCGAGGCCGGGCTCATCGGGCTGGGGGGATCGGTCGTCGCGGTCGTGAGCGGCGGGAACGTCGACCCGGCCCAGTACCGGGCGCTCCTCGATGCGCCGGTCCCGGTCGTGCCCTAGCCCCGACGCGCCTCGACGGCCGCGGCCCGCTCCTCGGCGAGCCGCTCCGCCAGCCGCGTCTCGCGCTCCCGCCGCGCGGACCGCGCCGCATCGGCCCGACGGTCCTCGTGCGCGGTTCGACGCTCGTCGTGTCGCATCCAGCCGAGGACGAGCAGGAGGATCGCCGCCAGGAAGAGCAGATCGCCGGCGAGCCACATGATCCCCGCCGCGGTCTGCTGATCCTCGAGGGGCGTGGGACCCCAGCTCCGCTCGAGGCTGGCGTAGTGGGCGTACAGCGGGGCCCGGGCGCCCAGGAGCGCCACGGCCAGGAAGGTGTTCTGGGGCATCTGGAGGAAGACGTACAGCACGCGGACCGGGTGGGTCATCCGCCACGGCCCGGGATCCGCGCCCACGGCCGGCCACCAGAACAGCAGCCCGCTGCCGAGGAACAGCGCGTGCTCGACATCGTGGACCAGCGGATCCTCGAGCGCCGCGTCGAAGAGCGGCGAGAAGTGCGCGGCCCACATCACGCCCGCGAAGAGGAGCCAGGCCACGACCGGGAAGGTCAGGGCGCGCATGACCCGGCTGTGCAGGAACGGCAGGATGCGGCGCCGGCGGGTCTCGGGACGCGCGAGCCGCAGGAGCAGCGTGATCGGGGCCGCCAGCGCCAGCAGCGGTGCCGCCACCAGCGCCAGCAGCAGGTGCTGGACCATGTGGACGGAGAACAGCACGGTGTCGTAGCGCTCGATCCCGGACAGCAACGCGACGGCGATGGCGGCGAGGCCGCTCAGCCAGGCCGCCGTCCGGAGCGGTGGCACCGGGTTCGCGGGATGGGCGCTGTTGACCCGCCGGACCGCTGCCAGCCAGCCGGCCACCGCCAGCAGCAGCGGGATCGCGAGCAGCGGCTCCCATGACCACCCGACCAGGAGCCCGGGGGTGGCTGGCGGCACCGGCGCGGCGTCGCCGTGCGCCGCGACGGGGCCAACCGCGGTCGCCGCAGCGATCCCCCACGACCCGAGGGCAACGGCGAGCCGCGCCCCGCCGCGCGCGTGCCGGCGGCAGGGCGCCGCGCCGAACGTCGAGACGAGCGGCCAGACCATCGGCTCATTGTCCCGCGATCGTGCCGGCGGGGCCGGCAGGCGAGAGCTTCCGGCCCGGTGCCACGGGCCGGGTGCCGGGCTGGCGGGCACGCGCACACCGGGGACCGGATCGGTATCATCTCGGCTGTCCGGCCGCCACAGGGCCGGATCTCCGACGAACCCCAGCCTTGGGCCCTGTCTCGCCCACCGTCCCCACGCCGAGGAAACCGGATGTCCCTGAGACCCAGGACGCGGACCGCATCGCCAGGGCCGATCGTGGCCGGCGTGGCCGTCGTCGTGGTGCTGCTCGTCCTGGCCTTCGTTGTGGCCAGCGGCGCGGATCTGGTCGGCGCGCTCAGGGCGGCGGCGGGGTCGTTCTTCCCGGTGCCGTCCGCGACGGCCCAGGGCGACGAGATCCGCAACCTCTACAACATCGTCTTCTTCATCGGCGCCGCCATCTTCATCGCCGTCGAGGGCCTCATCGTGTGGACCGTCGTCCGCTACCGGCGCCGGCCGGGTGACGACGAGCTGCCCGCCCAGACGCACGGCAACAACCTGGCCGAGGCGCTGTGGACGATCATCCCGACCGTCATCGTCGCCTACCTGTTCTTCATCAGCTGGCAGACCCTCAACACGGTCGAGGCGATCAGCGAGCAGCCGGGGCTCCACGTCCGCGCCAAGGCCGGCCAGTTCCAGTGGACGTTCGACTACCTTGCGGCGGACGGCAAGACGATCGAGTACTCGCAGTTCGTGCCGACCGGGGAGGACGGCGGGCTGGCCGTGCCGGTCGGCAAGCCGATCCTCGTCGACCTCGAGAGCCCGGACGTCATCCACGCCTTCTACGTCCCCCGGTTCCTGTTCAAGCGCGACGTGGTGCCCGGGCAGACCAACCAGTTCGAGTTCACCGTCAACGAGTCGGAGGCTGGGCAGACGTTCCGCGGCCAGTGCGCGGAGCTGTGCGGCGCCGGCCACCGGATCATGGTCTTCGACGTGCGCGCCCTGTCACAGGCGGATTTCGATGCCTGGTTCGAGAAGGCGAAGGCATCGGCCAAGCCGTCGCAGGGTCCGGCCCAGAGCCTGCCGCCGAACTCGCTGACGCTCGAGCAGTCCGCCCAGGGCGTCCAGTTCGTCAAGCGGGAGCTCGAGGCGCAGGCGAACCAGCCGTTCGCGATCCGTTTCGTCAACGAGGACAGCACCATCCCGCACGACCTCGACATCATGGCCGGGGACGGCAGCAAGGTCTTCGACGGCGAGGTCTTCCCGGGACCCGACGAGCGCGTCTACAACGTCACGGGCCTGGAGCCCGGCACCTACGAGTTCGTGTGCTCCGTGCACGCGGACATGACCGGCACGCTGACGGTCAAGTAAGGAGCTCCCATGGCGACCACCACCCTGCACCCGGCCGCCACGACCTATCGGCGCTCGGGGCTCTACGACTGGGTGACGACGACCGATCACAAGAAGATCGGGATCCTGTACATCCTCAACTCATTCGTGTTCTTCTTCCTGGCCGGGCTGCTGGCCCTCGGTGTTCGGGCTGAGCTGGCCATCCCCGGCCTCCAGCTCCTGACCGACGAGACGCTCTACAACCAGCTGTTCACGATGCACGGCACGGCGATGATCTTCCTGTTCATCATCCCGATGCTGGCCGGCTTCGGAAACTACGTGGTGCCGCTCCAGATCGGCGCGCCGGACATGGCCTTCCCCCGCATCAACGCCCTGTCGTTCTGGATGCTCCCGCTCGGCGGCCTGCTCCTGTTCAGCGGGTTCCTGGCCGGCGGCGCCGCGCAGGCCGGCTGGACGAGCTATCCGCCGCTTTCGGAGGACCGGCCGCTGTCCTCGACCGGCCCCGGTCAGGACCTGTGGATCATGGCGCTGGTGCTGATCGGCACAAGCTCCATCCTCGGCGGGATCAACTTCCTGGTCACGATCTTCAAGATGCGGGCGCCCGGCATGACCCTCTTCCGGATGCCGCTTCTCACCTGGACGATGATCGTCACGAGCGTCCTCGTGGTGATGGCCACGCCGGTGATCACGAGCGCGCTGATCATGCTGTTCATCGACCGCAACTACGGCGGGGCGTTCTTCGACCCGGCCTCTGGCGGCGACCCGATCCTCTACCAGAACGTGTTCTGGTTCTATTCGCACCCGGCGGTCTACGTCATGGTCCTGCCGGCGATGGGCATGATCAGCGAGATCCTGCCGGTCTTCAGCCGCAAGCCGCTGTTCGGCTACAAGGCCTTCGTCTTCGCGACCGCCGCGATCGGCGCGCTCGGCTTCTCCGTCTGGGCGCACCACATGTTCACCACCGGCTCGGTCTACCTGCCGTTCTTCAGCCTGATGTCGTTCCTGATCGCGGTCCCGACCGGGGTCAAGATGTTCAACTGGATCTTCACCATGTGGCGCGGTCAGATCCGGCTGGCGACGCCGCTGCTGTTCGCGGTCGGCTTCCTGTCGATGTTCCTGATCGGCGGGATCAACGGGGCGTTCGCCGCCTCCGTTCCGATCGACTTCGCCATCCAGGACACGTACTGGGTCGTCGCTCACCTCCATTACGTCCTGTTCGGTGGGTCCGTCTTCGGCGTCTTCGCCGGCTTCTACTACTGGTTCCCCAAGATGACGGGCCGGATGCTGAGCGAGGGCCTCGGCAAGGTCCAGTTCGTGATCATGTTCATCGGCTTCAACCTGACCTTCTTCCCGATGCACATGCTGGGCCTGGCCGGCATGCCGCGCCGGATCGCCGACTACGACGCGGCGGCAGGCTGGACGGACCTCAACGTGGCGGCCACGATCGGCGGCTTCCTCATCGCAGCCAGCCTCCTGCCCTTCCTGTGGAACGTGTTCATCTCGCTGCGCAGCGGCGCCATCGCCGGCGACGACCCGTGGGAGGCCAACACCCTCGAGTGGGCGACCAGTTCGCCGCCGCCGCCGTACAACTTCGACCACCTGCCGGAGGTTCGCTCGGAGCGGCCCCTGTTCGACCTCCGCCACGGCCGGACGAGGCCCACCGGCGGCAGGCCGGGGCCGGACCGGACCCAGCATCTCCCGGCCGGGCACTGAAGGACGCCCGATGACCACCGAGACCCGCTCCCTCACGACCGAGGACAGTCCGGTCGCCGGGCTGGCCCACGACGCCCGGGGCGGGATCAGCAACCCGATCCTGGGCATGATCCTGTTCCTCACCTCCGAGGTGATGTTCTTCGCTGGGCTGTTCGCCGCCTACTTCAACGTCCGGGCCAACACGACCCCCTGGCCTCCCTTCCGCGAGGGCACGGGCGGCGAGCAGTTCCACCTCGAGATCCTGCCGCTCGTCGGTCCGGCCACGGTGCTGCTGATCGTCAGCTCGCTCACCTGCCAGCTGGGCGTGTGGGCGATCCGCCGGAACGATCGCACCAGCCTGGTCCGCAACATCGCGGTGACGGTCGTGCTCGGCGTCGTCTTCCTGATCATGCAGGCGACCGACTACGGCCTTCTCTACTCGGAGGGCGTCACGCTCGATGCCGGAACGTTCGGGACGACCTACTACACGCTGACCGGCTTCCATGGTGCGCACGTCTTCGCCGGGGTGGTGATGCTGTCCGTGGTCCTGTACCGCGGCCTCGCGGGGCAGTTCAGCAGCCGTCATCACGATGCGGTCGAGGCGACCTCGCTCTACTGGCACTTCGTCGACGTCGTCTGGATCGCGCTCTTCGCGACGCTCTACATCCTGTAGCGCCCGGACCGGAGGTAAGCCCGTGAACCGGAAGCCAGGCCAGGTGCACCCGCTGCGCCGCCCCAGCTACGCGATCGCGGTCGGCCTCCTGTTCGTGCTCATCGCCGTGATCTACTACGGCGCGCCGCTGGTCTTCGGCGGCCACCTCGACTGGTCCGGCACGGTCCTGCTCGGCGCCCTGGGCATCGCGATGGCCCTCATGGCGTACGTGCTGACCGCCGGCGCCCCGAACGACTAGCGCGCGAACCGCGGACCGTGCTCGAGCAGCTCTGGAACTCGTTCCTCGACCTCACCTCCCAGTTCGTCATCCCCGACTGGGAGGCGCTGATCTCGCTGATCCCGGTCGGGCTGCTGGTCGTGATCGTGATCTGGCTGATCCTGCTCGTCCGGCGCTTCGCGACCGCCGGCCCGACCCGTCGCGGGAAGGTCCGCCGGGCGCCCGTCGCCCCGGCCCATGTGCACATGCCCGGCGGCTCGGCGGCGCCGATCCTCGTCGCCGCCGGCGCGTTTCTGGTGTTCTGGGGGCTCGTCGTCGGCGGGATGGCGCTCTGGATCGGCGTCGCGATCCTGGCCCTGACCCTCCTCGTCTGGGGACGCGAGGCGCTGCGCGACTACGACAACCTCGGCGACCGCCACACGACCGCGCTGACCGTCAGCCACGGATCGCCGCCGCCCGGCGTCCACATGCCCGGGCCGTCGTTCCGGCCGATCCTCGCCGCGCTCGGCCTGGGCGTGGTGTTCTTCGGGTTCGTGTTCGGTGGCTGGCTGCTCGTGGTCGGGATCCTGCTGACCGTGGCGACGCTGCTGGGCTGGCTCGTCGACGCCCGCCGGGAGTACGTCAAGGTCGTCGAGGCGGACGCGACCGGGCATCTCGAGAACATCGCCCCGCCGCGCTGGCCGCGACGCCTGCTGTGGGTGGGCGCATTCCTGGTGGCCCTGGCCTTCGTGCTGGACACGGGTCTGGTCCCACCACGCGGCAGCGGCACCGTCGCCGGTGGTCCGGGGGAGCCGGGTACATCCGGTGGTCCGGGCGGCTCGACCGAGCCCGGGGGTTCGGCGCCCGCGAGATCGGGCGAGCCGGGTGGCTCGCTCCCGGCCGGCGAAGCGACGGTGGTGGCCGAGGGGGTCAAGTTCACGACCGCCGAGGTGACGGCGCCGGCGGGCGACTTCTCGCTCGTGTTCGACAACCGCGACCAGGGCACGCCGCACGACGTCGACATCATCGGCGAGGACGGCAGCAAGGCCTTCGACGGCGACGTCTTTCCGGGGCCGGAGGCGCGCGTCTACGAGGTGACCGGCGTCGAGGCCGGCACCTATCAGTTCGTGTGCTCGGTCCACCCGACCATGACGGGCACGATCACGGTCCAGTAGGACCGGGACTCCAGCACGAACGCACCACGGTTCGCCCTCATCGCGCTGATGGTGCTCCTGGTCCCGGTCGCCGCCTGCGGCCCCAGCCGGATAGAGCGGGGGCAGCCGGTACCCGATGTCGCCGGCACCACGCTCGACGGCCAGCCGTTCCGCCTCGCGGACCTGCGCGGCAGGCCGGTCCTGGTCAACTTCTGGGGCCCGTCGTGCATCCCGTGCCGGGATGAGTTCCCGCTCTTCAAGCGGAAGCTCGCCGAGCATGCCGCCGAGGGACTCGTGATCGTGGGCGTGCTCATGGACGACCCGCCCGAGCCGGCCCGCGACTTCGTGCGCGAGATGGGGGCCGACTGGCCGACGGTCGTGGACCCTGACGAGGCGATCGTCAGGTCCTGGCAGGTGGCGGCACGACCGCAGACCTACTTCGTCGACCGCGACGGGGTGCTCCGGTCGATCCAGATCGGCGAGCTCGTGGAACGCGACTTCGAGCGACAGTACGCGATGATCGCCCCGTGACGGCGGCCGGGTCCGTCATCCGGGCCCGGGGCGTGGCGAAGGCCTACGGCGGGCGGCCGGTGCTCGACGGCGTGGACCTGGCGGTCCGGCCGGGTGAGCTGGTCGCGCTCCTCGGACCGAACGGCGCCGGCAAGACGACGCTGGTCGAGATCCTCGAGGGCTACCGCACTGCGGACACTGGCGAGGTGGCCGTGCTCGGCGTCGATCCGGCCGGGGCGGGCCCGGCCTGGCGGGCGCGGATCGGGCTGATGCTCCAGGGCGGCGGGGTGGACCCGCGGGTGACGCCGGCGGAGGCGATCGCGCTCTACGGGCAGTTCCACGAGACGCCGCGGGGCGTGGACGAGCTGCTCGAGCTGGTGGGGCTGCGGACCGTCGCACGGACGCGGTACCGGCGGCTGTCCGGCGGAGAGCGGCAGCGACTGGCGCTCGCGCTCGCGCTGGTCGGCCGGCCGGAGGTGCTGTTCCTGGACGAGCCGACCTCGGGCATGGATCCCGCGGCCAGGGCGTCGACCCGCGCCCTCCTCGCCACGCTGCGGACCGAGGGCGTGACGATCCTGCTCACGACGCACGACCTCGACGACGTGGAACGGCTCGCCGACCGGGTGGCGATCCTCCACGGCGGTCGGATCGCGGCATCCGGTTCGCCGGCCGAGGTGGCGGCCGGCCAGGACGCCCTCGAGATCCGGTTCGCTCGACCGGTCGATCCCGCCGCGATCGGCCGGGCCCTTGCCGCCCGCTGGCCGATGGCGGCCGTTGCATCCGCCGCCGGCGACCCTGCAGCGATCCTCGTGCAGGGCCAGGCACCGGTCCCGGAACTCATCGCCGCGGTGACGGCGTGGGCGGCCGTCGAGGGCGTCCTGATCGCCGAGCTCCGGACCGGATCGGGCGGGCTCGAGGCGCGCTACCTCGAGCTGACCGGCGATCGGGCGGCGGCCGGCGCGACGCAGGTGCGGACATGAGCCGACCGGCGCCGGCGACCCTGGCAGTCCTCGCGCTGACCCGGTTCGAGCTCCGGCTCGCTGCCCGACGCGGCGAGAACCTGCTGGTGACGCTGGTCGTGCCGGCCGCGGTGCTCGTGTTCTTCTCCACGGTCGGCGTCCTCGACCTCGGCGGGCGGCCGGTCGATCGGCTTCTGCCCGGCACGCTCGCCCTCGGGGTGATCGCAGCGTCGTTCGTCAACCTCGGGATCGCGACCGCCTATGAGCGCCACTACGGGGTCCTGAAGCGGCTCGGTGGCGCTCCGCTGCCCCGCGGCGCGGTCGTCGCGGCCAAGATCCTGGCCGTGCTGGCGATCGAGGCGGCGCAGGTGGTGTTGCTGCTGGCGCTCGCGTGGGTGGCGCTCGGCTGGCGACCGGGTGGCGCCGCTGCGCCGGCGGTCGGCGCGGTCGCGCTCGCGCTGGGGACGGCGGCGTTCGCCGGCCTCGGGCTCGCGATGGCCGGCCGGCTGCGAGCCGAGGCCACGCTCGCCCTCGCGAACGGTCTCTTCCTCGCCTTCCTGCTCGTCGGCGGGATCGTGGTGCCGGTCGAGCGGCTGCCCGATCCCGTGGGCACCGTGGCGTCCGTGCTGCCCGCGGCGCACCTCGTGGAGCTGTGGGCCATCGCGCTCGGTTCCGGAGGAAACGCGGCGCTGCCGCTCGTGGTGCTCGCCCTGTGGGCCGTCGCGGCCGTCGGCGTGGCGGCACGCACGTTCCGCTGGGAGTAGGAGGCCCATCACGCGCCGATTGCTCCAATTACAACCCGGGTGGTGACGGGCGCGCTCGCGCCGTCCCGGCAGGCCGCTGTGCCGCCCGTGGTAGCCGGAATCGTCAACCTTTCGGCGAGATTCGCTTCAGTGGCGGCCGATTTCGAGCGCCTCATCGTGTCCCGTAGCACGGGAGTTGGTAGATGAAGCAGAGCGCCCGAGGGCGGGGCGCGGGGGCCGAGCGCGGGGGAGGCGGGCACGACCCGCGCTGGCCGAGGGGCCGCCGGCGAATCGCGCGGACCGTGGGGCCCGGCGCGGAGCAGGCCTCAGGACAGCAGCGCCTCGCGCATCCGGGCCAGGTGCTCCGGCGTGCTGCCGCAGCAGGCGCCGACGATCCGGGCGCCGGCGTCGCGGAACTCGACGCCCCGCGCAGCCATCTCCTCGGGCGCCGCCCGGTAGACCGTCCGCATGTCGACCAGCTCCGGGATGCCGGCGTTCGACTTGGCCACGATCACCGCGTCGGGCGCGGCGGCGTGCATCTTCGCGATCACGGGCACCAGCTCGTCCGGCCCATTGCCGCAGTTGCCCCCGATCGCCTGCACGCCCCAGCCGACCAGCGCCTCTGTCGCCTGCTCGGGTGTGACGCCCATCATCGTCCGGCCGCGGGTGTCGAAGGTCATCGTGGCAATGATCGGGATCTCCGGCGCGGCCGTTCGCGCTCCCTCGATGGCGGCGTGGATCTCGTCCAGCGCAGACATCGTCTCGATCCACAGCACGTCCGCGCCGCCGGCGACGAGCGCACGCGCCTGCTCGGCGAACCCGTCGACCGCCTCGTCGAACTCGAGCGTCCCAAGTGGCGACATGATCTGCCCGGATGGGCCGATGTCCCCGGCGACGAGCACCTCGCCGCCGGCCGCGTCCACCTCCGAGCGAAGCAGAATCGCCGCTGTCCGGTTCAGCTCGTCGACCCGTCCCTCGAGGCCGTGAAGCGCGAGACGGAACCGGTTGCCGCCGAACGTGTTCGTCAGGAGGATCGACGAGCCCGCCTCGAGGTAGCCGCGGTGAACGCGGCGGATCACGTCCGGGTGGGTGAGGTTCCAGACCTCGGGCGGGTCGCCGAACTCGAGGCCGTTCGAGAACAGCATCGTGCCCATCGCGCCGTCGGCCAGGATCGGCGTGCCGGTGTCGAGCAGGGCCCGCCAGCGCATGGCGGCGGGACTGTCGAGGATCGTCATCGCTGGGCCTCCATCTCCGCATCGTACGGGAGGCGGCAACGCGCCGTGCCGGAAAAGGTTGAACCCCGGGTGGTCGGGACCCGGGGTTCAGGAAAAGGCGGCTTGGTTGCGGGGAGGGGATTCGAACCCCTGACCTTCGGGTTATGAGCCCGACGAGCTGCCGCTGCTCCACCCCGCGACCACCCATTCTAGGGACGCGCCGGCCATCGGTCAAACCGGGGTCGAACCGAGGTGAGCCCTATGATCGCCCCATGCCACCTGTCCTCATCGCGATCGTGCTCGGCGCCGGGCTGCTCGCGCTCATCCCGACTCGCCGCGTGGCGGAGCGGACCGGGGAGCGATGGCTCGTGGCGGCCTACTGGATCGGGCTCTGGCTGCTGCTCGTCGCCCTCGTGCTGGCGCCGCCGCTCCGGCGTGTCGGCATCCCGCTCGCGATCGCCCTCGCGATCGGGCCCTGGCTCGTGCTGCCGACGGGGCTCGGCCGGCTCATCGGCCGTCCGGGGCGGCGACAGCCTCCGCCGCGGAACGTCACGCCCCCCGAGGCTGGAGGCCCGGCCGCTCGCTGACGCCGGACCAGATCGCTCCCAGCCAGCGACTGGGAACGCGCCCGATCTCGCGCGGGCCGGCCAGCCCGGCCTCGGCCGCGATGCGCGCCCAGGTCGCCGGCCCGAACGGATGCGGCACCCACGGGTTGCCGCGTTCGGCGTCGTACTCAACGACCAGGAACCGGCCGCCGGGCCGAAGGTGCGGCACCAGCCGCCGGACGACGGCCACCTGCTGGTCGCGCGGCAGGAAGTGCAGCGCATTGGCCATGACGATCCCGTCAAGGGTCGGCAGGCTGAGTGGCTCCCGGAAGTCGGCCACCCGCGGGTCGAGGCGGACGGCCGGGAACCGGTCCGCCATCACCCGTTGCTGCTCGCGGAGGGCGCTGCCGTCGCGATCCACGGACACGATCGTGGCGGCCGGGCCGAGCAGGTCCGCGAGTGCCAGCGTGAAGGCGCCCGTGCCGGACCCGAGGTCCGCCCAGATGCCGCCGGGCCCAGGGACCCCGGACCGGAGCAGCTCGAGATGATCGCGGTGGTCCGTGGCGGTTCTCCGGCATCCGGATCCGGCTGTCACCGATCCCGGACCATTGTCCGATGCCCGGCGCGACGCCGGGAAACGCGACGCCGAGAAACGGAGACGGCGCGGGTGAGCGGTCAGCTCACCGCCGGCGCGCGACCGCGAAGCGGGTGAGCCCGGCGAGCGCACCGAGCATGAGCGCCACGAGGAGCACCGCGGTGGAGCTGCCGCCCGTCCCGGTCGGCGCGATCGCCTCCGTGTCGGTGGGCGGCGTCGTCGCCCCCGCGCCATCGTCACCGGCGAGCTGGCCGCGGATCTCGCCGCCGGGGTTCGCCTCGGTGTGGATGTTCACGTAGCTGTTGCCGTCGCGGATGGCATCGAGCACGCCATCCCAGTCGTCGGGCAGGCCCTCGCCGCCCGCGTAGTCGGCGGCCGCGAACGAGCCGGTCGTCCCGGACTCGGTGACCTCCGCGAACGGGATCATGACCGGACCGTTGGCGTCAGCCGCCCCCAAGTGGATGTGGCCGGCCGCCGGAGCGCCCGTCAGGTCGCTGTAGCTGACGTCCCAGGTCACCGTCTGCTCGTCGTCCGAGATCGTGACCGTCGCTTCGCCGGACCCGTCCACCTCGATCGGCGGCACCGCGTTGTCGCCGCTCAGCTCGGTGGTAAGCGTCTCGGCCGCCAGCACGGCCGGGGCAAGCGCGAGGCTCAGCACCCCGGCCACCAGGACCGCGGACCATCGTCGTCTCATCGTTCGGACCTCCACTCCACTGGGGACAGCTGTCCCTTTGCTTCCGATTCGCCGGCGGGAGCCGAACGGTTTCACCCACCTCGCCCTGGACGCTGGGCTACCCGGTCGATTGCAGTCCCGCGGCCACGCCGTTGACCGTCAGCTGGACCAGCCGGAGCAGCCGCTCGCGCTCGGGGTCGTCGGCGCGGCGGCTCCGAAGATCCGCCAGCAGGCGGACCTGGAGCTCGGACAGCGTGTCGACGTAGGGATTGCGGAGCGCGATGCTCCGCTGGAGCACGGGAGCGCCGTCGAGCAGGCGCTCGCGCCCCACGACCCGGAGCAGCAGCTCGACCGTGCGGCTGTGCTCGGCCTCGATGGCACGCCAGCGCGCGTCGTCGCCGGGCGCCGTGGCCAGCGCGGCATATCGGCGGGCGAAGCCGAGGTCCACCCTGGCGAGCGACAGCTCGGCGTTGTCGAGCAGGCTGGCCACGAACGGCCACTCGCGGTAGAGCCGCCCGAGCTGCGTGATGCCGGCCTCTCCGTGGCGATCACGGTGTGCGGCCAGCGCGGAGCCCAGCCCGTACCAGCCGGGCAGCTCGATCCGGGCCTGCGTCCAGCTGAACACCCACGGGATCGCGCGCAGCTCGTCGATCGGCGGGGGCCCATCCTGGTGCTCGCGCGTCCGGCCCCGAGCGGCCGGACGGGAGCCCAGCCGGAGCGCGGCGATCTCCTCGATCGGTGTCACGGACCGGAAGAAGGCCGGGAACTCCGGATCGTCATAGACGAGTGCCCGGTACGCGCGCCGAGCATCGCCAGCCAGCTCGTCGAGGATAAGCGAGCCGTCCTGCACCGCCTGGTCGAGCGCCCGGTCGCGGCCCGGCAGCGAGGCGAACATGACGGCCGCGATCATCAGCTCCAGCTCGCGCTGCGCGATCTCGGGGTCCGCGTAGCGCGCCGCGACGACCTCGCCCTGCTCGGTCAGCTTCAGACGACCGTCCACGGTGCCGGGGGCCTGCGCACGGATCGCCCGATGCGTCGGGCCGCCACCGCGCCCGATCGCACCGCCGCGGCCGTGGAACAGCGTCAGCTCCACGTCGTGCCGCCGGGCGCTCTCGACGAGCGCCGCCTGGGCGCCGTGGAGCAGCCAGTTGGCGGTCAGGAACCCGCACTCCTTGTTCGAATCGGAGTAGCCGAGCATCGCCTCCTGCCGGCGGCCACGCGCATCCAGGTGCGCCCGGTACCCCGCGTCCCCCAGCAGGCGATCGAGGATCCCACCGGCCGACTCGAGGGCGTCGGCCGATTCGAAGAGCGGAACGACGTCCAGCTTCGGGAGCCGGGCCCCCGATCCGGCCGCGACGCCGGCCAGGCGCAGGACGTCGAGCACGTCGCCCGGCCCGTGCGTGAAGCTGATCACGTAGCGGGTCGCAGCCACGGTGCCGAACCGGTCCTGGATGCGCGACACCGCCCGGAACGTGTCGAGCACCTCGCCGAGGGACACACCGGGGCTGACCTCGCGCTCCGGCGGGGCGCCCTCTCGAAGGGCCTCGAGGGCGGCGCGGTGGACGCGGCTGTGCTGGCGGATCTCGAGCGACGCGCCGTGGAACCCGAACGTCTCCACCTGCCAGCGCAGGTCCTGGAGCGCGCCCCAGGCGACGCGACCCAGCCCGTCGGACGCCAGCGCGGCCTGGAGCTCCTCGATCTCGGCGGCCAGGGCGGCCGGCGACTCGTATCGCCCGGTCTGGGGGCCGGGAGCCGCGGTCAGGTAGCCCCGCGTTCGCCGCAGTCGCTCGGCCACGAACGCCAGCCGGCGACGGTACGGCTCCTGTCCGAAGCGGCGCCGGAGCTGCCGGTCCAGCTCGGGCAGCGTCTCCGCGTCCCGGGCCAGCCGTGACCCCAGGGCGCGGGGCAGGCGTTCGTCCGGCACCGCGACCGCCACGGTCTGCATCAGCCGGGTGGCGACCGCCTCGAGACCGTGGAGCACGTGGTCGGCCTGGATCCGGAGTGTCTGCTCGGTCAGCTCCGCGGTCAGCGAGGGGTTGCCGTCGCGGTCGCCGCCTACCCAGCTGCCCCAGCGCAGGAACGGCCCCACCCGCGGCGGCCGCGTCCCGGTCCGCCCGGCATCCGTCGCGGGGCCGTCGTCCGGCGATGGCGCGTCGAGCGACGCGTCGAACGACCGCAGCAGCCGCGGCAGGAGCGTGAACAGCGTCTCGTCGAAGAAGGCGAGGACCGTGCGGACCTCGTCGAGCGGTGAGAGCGCCGTCGGCCGGATGTCCGCCGTGTGCCACAGGATCGCGATCTCCTCGCGGAGCCGCCGCCGGATGTCCGCGTCCTCGTCCGGCGTGAGCCGGGGATCGTCGAGCCGCTCGAGGAGCCGCGCGTTCCGGCGCAGCGCGAGCAGCACGGTCCGTCGGCGGGCCTCGGTCGGGTGAGCGGTGAGCACCGGCGTGATGGCCAGCCGCCGGACGAGCCGGTCGAGCTCCTCCGAGGCGCCCGTCCGACGCAGCACCGCCACCGCGCCCGCGATCGAGTCCGGCAGCACGCCGCCCCGGGCCGCCCGGCGCCGGCGGCGGAGCGTGCGCACGCGCTGACGCTCCTCGGCGAGGTTGACCAGCTGGAAGTAGCGGGTAAACGCTCGGCCGATCAGCTCCGCGTGGTCGAGATCGAGGTCGTCGAGGAGCTCACCGAGGCGGTCCGGCGCCGTCGCGTCGTCGTCACGGCGAGCGGCGACCGCCGCCTGCCGGACCCGCTCCACGAGCTCGAACGCGTCGGTCCCCGCTTGCTCGGCGATGACCTGCCCGAGCAGCGCGCCGAGCAGGCGGACCTCGTGGGCCAGCGGGTCCCGGGCGTTCGCGCTGCCGATGCCGGCCGGCTCCGCCCGAACCGCCGCATTGCACCGGCCGCGGGCCAGCCTGGCGTCTGCCGTCACGGCCGTCCTCGACCGGACCGATCCCGGCCCGCAACCGCGCGGCAACGTCCCGGCCGCTGGTCGCAACGTACGCTTGTATCGTGACTCCGGTGGCAACGATGGATCCCGTCACGGCGACCGGCGCGGAGCAGCTCGAGCAGCTCCGCTTCCTCCACCGTGTCGCGCGCCTGGCGACGACCGCGCGGACCTGGGACGAGCTGCTGGGCACGGTCGTCGACGAGACCCGGGACGCGCTGCACGCGGCTGTCTCCTCGCTCTACCTCCTCGATCGCGACGGAGCGTACCTGACGCTCGCCGCCACGAACGGCCTCGACCGGTTCCAGATCGGACGCGCGCGCGTGCCGTTCGGCGAGGGCGTCACCGGTCGGGTGGCGTCGAGCCGCGAGCCGCTGGTCATCGCCGACGTCCGCGAGGACTCGCGGTTCCTGTGGGTCCGGGGGATCGATCAGCGGCGGTTCGTGGTGTCCATGCTCGCCGTCCCGCTGACCTGGAACGACCAGACGGTCGGGGTGCTCAACATCCAGACCGAGCGGCGGCGCGACTTCAGCCAGCAGGACGTGGATCAGGCACGCGCCATCGCCGACCTCCTGGCGGGCATCGTCGAGAAGGGCCGGCAGCAGCGCGAGGCGGAGGCGCTGGCCGAGGAGCTCAAGCGGATCGGCGAGGCGCGGGCAGAGCTGATCGCGCTCGTCACCCACGAGCTGCGCACGCCGCTGGCGGTCGTTCGCGCCTACACGGACCTCCTGGCGGACGATCCGCCGCTCGACGGCCGGCCGTCGCGCGACCCCGGCCGCCGGGCCACGCGTGCCGGGTGGCACCAGGCGACGATCCAGCAGGTGGAGCGCCTCGACCGGCTCGTCGACTCGATCCTCCAGTCCGTCCGGGTCGTGCCGGACAAGCCGGCGGCTGTCGTCCCGACGGACGTCGGTGGGCTCGTCGCCGACGTCGTCGGCGGGCTGGCGCCCATCCTGGCCGGGCACCGGCTCGACGTTCGCCCGCTGGCGGACCGGCAGGTGCTGGCCGATCCGCCACGCCTCCGCCAGATCATCGAGCACCTCGTCGAGAACGCGGTCAAGTACGCGCCGCCCGACACGGTCATCACGATCGACTGGCGGATGGAGGAGGGTCGCGTGCACCTCGCGGTCACCGACCAGGGACCGGGCATCCCGGCCGAGTGGCGGGAGCGGATCTTCGAGCCATACGCCCGTCGGGATACGCATACCGCGCGGGGTTCCGGGATCGGTCTCTATGCCGCCAAGCGCCTCGGGGAGTCGATGGGCGCCCTGCTCTGGTGCGAGCCGGCCGAGCCGACCGGTGCCCGCTTCGTCGTCGCGTTGCCCGCCGCGATCGGCGTCTGAGGTGATCCGATGACCCAACGCGCGCTGCGGATCCTGGTGGTCGACGACGACCCGGCGATGGTCGGCGCGATCACGGCCCTCGTCGGAACGGAGGGCCACCAGGTCATCACCGCCTACGACGGGCTGACCGCGGTCAAGCGCTTCCGCGAGGAATCGCCGGACCTCGTGCTGCTGGATCTCGCGATGCCGGGGCCGGACGGCTTCACCGTGGCCGGGCAGATCCGCGCCGCGGGCGGCGCGCCGATCCTCGTGGTGTCCGGCGAGAGCGCGGAGGCGGCCAAGGTCAAGGCGCTGGGCATCGGCGCGGACGACTATCTGGTCAAGCCGTTCGGTAGGGCGGAGCTGCTGGCGCGGATCGCGGCGGTGATGCGCCGCGTGGACCGATCGATCGGGCCCGCCGGACACGCGCTCACCGCCGGCTCGCTGACGCTCGATCCGGGGCGCCACGAGGCCCGCGTCGGCGATGCGGAGCTCGGCCTCACGCCAACCGAGTTCCGGCTGCTGGAGGCGCTCGTGCGGGCCGGCGGCTCGCTCGTCCCGCATCTCCAGCTCGCCCGGGCGGGCTGGCCGGCCGAGACCGATCCGGACCTGCTGTGGCTCAAGCCGCACCTCGCCCGCTTGCGCGCCAAGGTCGAGGCGGCCGGTGGACCGGCGATCATCGCGGTTCGCGGCGTGGGCTACCGGATCGCGGCCGACTCGCCCGCCTGAGCCTCGCCGAGCAACGGTCGGCGGCGGGCGGTCCCGGCGTGCCTGGCAGACACCATTTCGGCGCCTGTGACGGCGAGGCAGGACCGGCGCCCGACCCCCACTGAGCGGCCGTGCTGACGGACAGTCAACAGAATCGGTCTCGACGACGGATGACCCCGCCGCCTCGCGGCCGGTTGCCGTGCCGGTCAGCGACACGGCTCTGGAGCAGCTCGATCGTCGCCGCACCAATCCGGAACACCATGTGGCTGAAGCGTACGCATCGAGATGCTCGTCTTTGTGCATCAAGATGTTATCGTCTGTCGCATGCGAACCACCATCCGACTCGACGATGACGTGGCGGCTGCCGTTGAGCGCCTTCGACGCGATGGCCGCGTCGGGTTGAGCGAAGCCGTGAACAACCTCGCACGCGCCGGCATGGCGCAGTCGCGTCGGCGCGCATCCCCGGCCCATCGGCAACGGACGGCCGACATTGGCATCCGGATCGACGTGACCAACGTTGCTGAGGCCCTGGAGCTGCTGGACGAGCCGGGCTCGCGCTGATGCTCGTTGACGCGAACCTGCTGCTGTTCGCCGTGGACTCCGGGAGCCCGTTTCATCGGCCCGCGCTCACCTGGTGGACGCGCGTGCTGTCCGAGCCCGTTCGGGTGGGACTGCCGTGGGCCACGCTGACGGCGTTCCTTCGGATCGCGACCCATCCCCGTGCAAGCCACCGGCCTCTCCTAGGCGCTGATGCGTGGGCGATCGTGGAGGAGTGGCTTCGGCATCCGGCCGTCTGGGTGCCGGCGCCAACGGATCGCCACCACGAGGTGCTTGGTCGGTTGTTCGCGCGGTACCGAGTCGCCGGCAACCTCGTGCCCGATGCGCACCTTGCGGCGCTTGCGATCGAGCATGGCGTGACGCTGTGCTCCGCGGACACGGATTTCGCCCGGTTCAGCGAGCTTCAGTGGGACAACCCGGTCGCGGGCTGACCCGTGCTCGCTTGGTTTCCCGGTCAGCGACACGGCTCGACGGCGTCCGTGGCGGCGCGCCACTTGCGGCGAGTTGCTGGCGGAGCGGCAACACGCCGGGCGGGTGCGTGGTCCAGGTGGCGTGGCCGCCGGCTCAGCGAGCTTCCGTGGGTGAACCCGCTCGCCTGGCAGGCGTAAGGCTCGACGCCTGGGACTGCGGAGGCTCGGGCGCCGCGGTCGCGATCGGTTCGACGAGCCACGTCTCGTCGGCCAGCCGCGGGTCCGCGAGGAGCGTCTCGGCGACGCGTGATCCAACCGCGGCATGGCGCTCCAAAAGCAGCCGCAACTCGGCCAGCCGCTCCCCGCCGTCCACCCGGTCCCCGACGACCGCCGCCAGCCGGACCGACTCGACCGACGACCGGTGCAGGCCCGCGACGGCACGGCCGGCCGGGTCGTGGATGAACGCCCGGCCACCGGTCATGCCGGCGCCGAAGTTCGCGCCCACCGGTCCCAGCACGGCCACGGTTCCGCCGGTCATGTACTCGCAGGCGTGCGGACCGACCCCCTCGACCACGGCCACCGCGCCGCTGTTGCGGACGGCGAAGCGCATGCCCGCCCGGCCGACCAGGTGCAGACGGCCGCCGGTCGCGCCGTAGAGGCAGGTGTTGCCGGCGACAGTGCTGCCCTCGCTGGTGGCGTGCTCGGGCTCGGGGGCCACGACGACCATGCCCCCGGACAGGCCCTTTGCCACGTAGTCGTTGGCCTGCCCTGACAGCCGCACGTCGACGCCGTGGGGCAAGAACGCCCCGAACGACTGTCCGGCCGAGCCGCGCAGCCGGATCACGACCGGCGGCCGCAGCTCGCCGCGCTCAACGGCGCCCGCCAGCCCGGCCCCGAACGACCGGTCGGCGGTGGTCAGGCGGAGGCCCGTCGCCTCGATCGAGGCCTGGCCCCGGAACGCATCGACCAGGGCCGTCTCGAGCGGCGAGGCAGGGCGGTGGCGCACCGACCCGGCCGCGCCGGCGGGGTCCGCCCGCCGCGCCGGCGACGCACTCCAGGACCGTGCCGCGAGGACCGGCCGCAGGTCGTGCGTCGATGGCCTCGGGCGCAACCGGGCGCGGGCCTCGCCGACGACCGCGCCAACGGACCGAGCGCCGACGGCCGCCAGCTCCCGGCGCAGGTCCTCGGCCAGCGCCAGCGCGACCCGCTCGACCTGCTCCGGCGTGCCGGTGAACTTGGCCCGGAGGTCCTCGCGCTGGGTGGCGATCCCGGTGGGACAGGTGTCGAGATGGCACTGGCGGGCCATGTCGCAGCCGATCGCCACGAGCATCGCCGTCCCGAAGGCGAACTCCTCGGCCCCAAGGAGCGCGGCGATCAGCAGATCGCGACCGGTCTGCAGCCCCCCGTCAACGCGGAGGGCGACCCGATCGCGCAACCCGTTTCGCAGCAGCACCTGGTGGACCTCGGCGAGGCCGAGCTCCCACGGCGCGCCGGCGTGCTTGATCGACGAGAGCGGCGAGGCGCCGGTCCCACCGCTATGCCCGCTGACGTGAACATAGCCGGCGCCGGCCTTGACGACGCCCGCCGCGATTGTGCCCACCCCGCGCCCGGCGACGAGCTTCACACCGATCCGGGCCGCGGGATTGATCGCCCGGAGGTCCGCGATGAGCTGGGCGAGATCCTCGATCGAGTAGATGTCGTGGTGGGGCGGCGGGCTGATGTAGGACTGGCCCACCTGGCCGCGGCGAAGCGCGGCGATGAAGGCCGTCGCCTTCCTGCCGGGCAACTGACCGCCCTCACCCGGCTTCGAGCCCTGCGCGATCTTGATCTCGAGCTGGTCCGCCCGCGCCAGGTACGCAGCCGTGACGCCGAAGCGAGCCGACGCGACCTGCTTGATGCGGGCGTCGCGCCGCCGGCCGTCGGCGTCGACGGCGTACCAGGCCGGATCCTCGCCGCCCTCGCCCGTGTTGGCGGCGCCGCCGGCCCGCTGGATCCCGATCGTCAGCGCCTGGTGCGCCTCGGGGGACAGGGCGCCCACGCTCATCGCCGAGACGACGAAGCGGCGCGCGATCTGCGGCGCCGACTCGACGGCGATCAGCGGCACCGGCGCGGCGAGGACGATCCGCAGGTCGTCGCGCACGAGCGCGCTGGGCCGCGCGCGGACCGTGGCGCGATGCGCTGCCATGGCGGCCGTCGAAGCGTCGCCCGGCTCGGCGTTCGCAACCGACTGGACCGTCCGGACGATCTTGGGCGCCCAGGCATGTCCCTCGCCGTCGGCCCGAAAGCGAGCCAGCCCTGGATCGGGCAGGCGCGGCTCGTGGCCCGGCGCCGGCTCGGGCAGGGCCCGCGCGGCCGTCAGCCGAGCCAGCTGGCGGCGCGCGAGGTCCTCGAAGCCCACCCGACCGGGCCACGCCGCGGCCGACGGGAAGCAGCGGGCGACCACCTCGGGCGCGAGCTCCAGCGTGTCGAAGAGCGTTCCGCCGATGTACGACGCGGCGGTCGAGATGCCCATGCGGGCGAGCGTCTTGCGCAGCCCGGCATCGAACGAGGCGACCAGGTTGCGCACGGCCCCCGCTCGCGTCATGGCCTCGGCGCCACGCGTCCCCGCCAGCTCCCCGGCGAGCTCGATGGCCAGCCGGGGATGGATCGCCGTCGCCCCGGCCGCGAGAACCATCGCCAGGGCATGGACGTCGAGCACGTCGGCTGCGTCGACCACGACGTCGCTGCGGCCACGGAGCCCGGCCGAGACGAGCCGCGTGTGCACGACGCCGGCGGCCAGGACCGAGGGGACGGGCAGCCGCTCAAGACCGAAGGCGCGGTCGGTCAGGACGATCACGTCCGCGGCACGCGGCCCGACGGCGGCCGCAACCGCCCGATCGGCGAGCCGATCCAGCGCCGCCTCGAGCCCGTGCACGCCGGCTGTCGGGTCCCACGTCGCGTCCAGCTCGATCACCCGACCGAGCACGGCCGCAACGAGCGACCCCAGGTCGACGACGACCGGTCGTTCGAGGCGCAGCGTGGTCGGCGCCTGCGGACAGCCGGCGAACAGCGATGCTCGGCGGCCCAACTCCACCCGCAGGTCCATCACGGCGCGCTCGCGATCCGGATCGATCGGCGGGTTCGTGACCTGCGCGAAGGACTGGCGGAGGTGATCGGCAACCCGGCGATCGACGAGGCCGCGGGCGGGCGTGGGCGTGTCGTCGCCCATGCTCCACAGCGGCTCGTGGGCCCCCAGGGTCATCGTCCTGATGTCGAGCCGCTGCCGCTCCGCGTCGAGCCCGGCGAGGTAGCGGAGGGGGTGCGGAGTCCCCTCCGCCGTCTCGCGGTGCGAAGCCGGGTCGTCCTCGTGGACGGGATGTGGCTCGTCGTGGATGGGGATGCCGACGAGCACGGCCGCCTTGGCCTCGGCGTCCTCGAGGATCTTCCTGCGGCCGGGGTCCACGAGGAGCATCTGGCCAGGCCCCAGCCGGCCGCGTCGGGCGATGGCCGCGACCGGTAGCGGAACCGCGCCCGCCTCGGACGCCGCTGCGACGATCCCGTCGCGGGTCGTCGCCCAGGCAAGCGGTCGCAGCCCGTTCCTGTCGAGGAGCGCCCCCACCCGACGCCCATTGCCGAAAACGAGCGCTGCCGGGCCGTCCCACGGGGCGAGGAACCCGGCGATCCGGCGCTGGAGCGCGGCGATCTGAGGATGCGGCGTCAACCTGAGCGGGAGCGCCTCGGGCACGACGGCCAGGAGCGCGGTGGGCAGATCCCAGCCGGTCTGGAGTAGAACCTCGAGCGCCTCGTCGAGCGACAGCGAGTCGGAGCCATCCGGGGACACGATCGGGGCCACGTCGACGAGCTCGCGGATCTCGCGCCGAGCGGCATCGCCCAGCCGGCCGCGCATCTGCTGGCGGTTGCCCCGCACCGTGTTGATCTCGCCGTTGTGGGCGAGGTGGCGGAATGGCTGGGCCAGCGGCCATTGCGGCGCGGTGTTGGTCGCATACCGCTGGTGGAAGATGGCGTAGCCCAGGGACAGCGATGCGGCCAAGTCCGGGTAGAGCGCGGCGAGCTTCTCGCCGGCGACGAGGCCCTTGTAGACGATCGTCCGGGAGGAGGCCGACGGGACCGACAGACCGGCGACACCGCCGTCCCGCGCCGCGGTCTCGAGCCGGCGCCGAGCGGTGAGGAGGCGACGTTCGAAGGCGGCCACGCCCATGCCGGCCGGCCGCGGCACGATCGCCTGCCGGGTGTCGGGCCGCGACGCGGCCGCGGCGGTGCCCAGTGCGGACGGGTCGAACGGGACGCGACGCCAGCGATCCAGCGGAATGCCCGCCTCGGCCAGGACCTGCTCGACCAGCGAGCGGGCCCGGCCGCCGCGGGCCCGACCCCGCGGCATGAACAGCTGGATGATCGCCGGCTGCTCTCCGCCCCGGCCCGGCGCGAGCAGCTCGACGAGGCCGGGGTCGAGCGGGAGCGACACCCCGGCCCCGTCGCTCGACTCGCCGTCCGCCCCGAACGCGCCGCGATGGCCCAGCGCCGCCAGCCCCGCCAGCGCGAGCGGCAGCACGCGCTCCCGGCCGCGACGCGTGGTGGCCGCGACGAACCCGACGCCGCAGGCATCGTGCTCGAAGCGTGGATCGTCGAGGTCTGGCGGGGGTCGACGGGTCATCGGTCGGCTCCGCTGGGAGGGTGACCGGCCGGTCCCACGACGGGGCCGGCCGGCCTGGAGGAGCGCCGCCGTGGCACGGCGCGACGGATCGGCCGGGTGCCTACGGCTGGTAGGCAGCCTCGCCGTGGACCGACAGGTCGAGACCGAGCTCCTCGGCGTCGCTCGCGACCCGCAACCCGAGGACGAAGTCGACGACCTTGACGATCACGAACGTGGAGACGACCGCGTACCCGACCGTCGCCCCGACCGCGATCAATTGGGTCACGACCTGGCCGGCGTTGCCCTCGATCAGGCCCGGGTAGGCGTTCACGGCCGTGGTCGCGAAGACCCCGGTGGCCATCGCCCCGAGCATCCCGCCCACGCCGTGGACGGCAAAGACGTCGAGGGCATCGTCGATCTTGATCCGCTCGCGCAGGAGCGTGGCGCTGTAGCACAGGCCGCCGGCCACGAGCCCGATCGCGAGCGCTCCGCCCGCCGTCACGTAGCCGGAGGCGGGGGTCACCGCGACGAGACCCGCAACCGCACCGCACGCGGCGCCGACGACGCTGACCTTGCGCCGGTGGACGTAGCTCGCGAGCACCCAGGTGATCGTGGCCGCGGCCGCGGCCGTGTTGGTGACGATCAGCGCGTTCGCGGCCAGCCCGTTGGCGGCGACGGCGGAGCCGGCATTGAAGCCGAACCAGCCGAACCAGAGCAGACCTGCGCCCAGCACGGTCATCGGCACGTCGTGCGGCTCCATCCGGTCACCGTTGACGGCGCGCCGCCCGATGAGCAGGGCGACGACGAGCGCCGAGACGCCGGAGCTGATGTGGACCACGGTGCCGCCGGCGAAGTCGAGCGCGCCGAGCTTGAACAGCCAGCCGTCGGCCGCCCAGACCCAGTGGGCGAGCGGCGAGTAGACGAGGACGGACCACAGGATCGTGAACAGGACGAAGGCGCCGAACCGCTTCCGCTCCGCGAACGCGCCGGTGATGAGCGCCGGGGTGATCGCCGCGAACATCATCTGGAAGCCCGCGAACAGGACGAACGGGATCGTCGTCGCGTAGACGGTGCTCGGCTCCGGGCCGACGTTGGTGAACCCGAGGAAGTCGACCCCGCCGATCAGGCCCATCCCGTTGACGTCCGGCCCGAAGGCGATCGAGAACCCGACGAGCACCCAGACGACGCTGACGAGCGCCAGCCCGAAGAAGCTGTGCATGATCGTGGACAGGACGTTCTTGCGCCGGACGAGCCCGCCGTAGAACAGGGCGAGCCCGGGCAGCATGACCATCACCATCGCCGTCGCGACGAGCAGCCAGGCCGTGTCGCCGCTGTCGACCTGCCCGGGCTCCGCCGCGGCGACGGTCGCGGGGGCTGCGAGCGCCCCGATCGCCAGCGAGGTTGCGGCGACCGTCCTCGGCCGACCGGCCCGCACGTGTTCAAGTCGCATGCGCCTGCTCCTCACCATCGCCTGGGCCCACGCCGGTGGACCGGGGTCTTCACGCCCGTCGTCACCGTAGGGACAGCGGACGGACGGGTCAGGGTCGGGGCGGGCGCGCGGAGGATGCGGTTCGGTGGCGACGACGGGAGCCCCGCGGTGTCGGTCGCCGGACATGACGGAGCCCCCTCAGCGGAGGGGGCTCTCCGAGGCGCGGCTGTGTCGAGGGCCGAGCCCCCTGCGTCAGGCAGTCAGCACCCCCGCCGGACGGCCATGGCCATCGTGCGTGACGTCGACGCATGCGACGCGGCAGCCACGCGCATCGCGACCGGCGAAGCGACCGAAATGCACGTACGAGCCCTCGTCGACGGCCTCCAGCCGGCAGCCGCAGGACGCGCACACGACCGGTCCGTGCTGGCCATCGCGCACCGCACGGGGACGCGCCGGGTGGTTCTCGGACGGGTGGATCATCGTGGGGCCTCGGCATTCGGACGGCAGGGTTCGCCCCACCGTTGCCCTGCCACGCTACCGGCATCCCGCACCGGCATCGGCGCCGGGCCGGTATCGCCCAGGTTGCGGTCCGGTACCGGAATGTCCGCCTGGATCGGCGCCATGCGGAGGCCGGGTGATCCTCCGGAGCCTAGGATGCCGTCATGCGCGGCACCGCCTCCTCCGCCCGGTCGACCCCTGGGCATCGCTTCGACGACGCCGCCCGCCGCCGGGGTGTCCGTCGAGCGCTTCGTGGCGCCGGCATCGTGGCCGCCTTCGCCCTGACGACGGTCGGCGTCGCGGTGGCCGAGGGACCGGCGATCGGGATCGCGGACGCCTCACCGCTCTATCTGATCGCCGTCGCCGCCGCGGCGGCGCTCGGTCAGCGCGCCGGGCTCGCCGCGGCGGTTGCCGCCTTCGCGCTCTACGACCTGCTGTTCGTCGATCCCCGGTTCACGCTGACGGTCGACGATCCGCGTGAGTGGCTCGATCTGCTGCTCTTCCTCATCGTCGCCGTGGTGATCGGCAGGCTGACCGGCCTGCAGCGGGATCGGGCGGTGGAGGCGCAGGCACGCCTCCGCGAGGCGGCCGGTGCGTTCGCCATCAGCCGAACGCTCGCGACCGCCGAGACGACGGCGGCCGCGCTCCCACGAGTCCTGGACGTCCTGCTCGCCGACAGCGGGATGCGATCCGTCCGGCTCACGCGCGACGAGCGCGGGAACGCGACCGTGGCCGAGGCAGGCGAACCCGCCGGCCGTGGAAGCGGCCGGATCGTCAACGTGCTGGTCCGGCGGCCGGGATCCCGACCGGCCGAGTGGGTCCGGACGCACCAGCGCGATGGCATCGCGCGCGGATCCGGCCCGCGGCTGGACGACGACCTCTACCGCGTCGGCATCGAGGCCGACGGCCAGGTGGTCGGGTTCCTGTGGGGCATCCGGCCGCGCGCGGACGGCCGGCCCAGCCGCGAGGAGACCCGCCTGCTGTCGCTGGCCGCGGACCAGGTGGGTCTCGCCTGGCAGCGCGAGCGGCTGGCCGGGGAGGCGCGGTCCGCCGACGTCGCGCGGCGAAGCGAGGCCGCCCAGAGCGCGCTGCTCGAATCGGTCAGCCACGATCTCCGCACGCCGCTGGCCAGCATCCGGGCCTCCGCGGGCGGGCTGGCGGACGAGGCGGTGGCCTGGTCCGACGCGGATCGACGAGCCGCCGCCCGGCGGATCGACGCCGAGGCGGAGCGCCTGAACGGCCTGGTCGAGAACCTGCTCGACCTCAGCCGCATCGAGGGCGGCGGGCTCGTGCCACGGCTCGAGCCGCACGAGCTGTCGGATCTCATCGAGCCCGCGCTCGGCCGGCTGGTGGGCGTCCTGCCAGCCGAGCGAGTGACGGTCTCGCTTCCCTGGGACCTCGCGCCGGTGCTGGTCGACCCCGTGCTCATGGACCAGGCGATCGGCAACGTCCTGGAGAACGCCGCGCATCACGCCGCAGGCGCGGCGGTGACGATCACGGCGGCGGCGGACCCGGCCACGGCGATGGTCACGATGCGGATCGAGGACGAGGGACCCGGCGTCTCGGACGCGGCGCTGGCCCGGCTCTTCGAGCGGTTCTACCGGGCGCCCCGGGCCCGGGCCCCCACCCGCCGCGGCCTCGGGCTCGGGCTCGCGGTCGTGCGCGCGACGGTCGAGGCGATGGGTGGGACCGTCTCGGCGGAGCGGGGGGCAAGCGGCGGGCTGGCGGTCGTCCTGAGGCTCCCTGCCGCGGCGCTGCCGGGCGCGAGCGGGTGAGCCGCGGCGGCGCGCACCTGCTCCTGGTCGAGGACGACGAGCCGACCCGGTCGGCGCTGGCCGTCACCCTGCGCGCCCACGGCCTCGAGGTCGTCGAGGCCGGATCGGTGGCTGAGGCCGCACGCGCCTGGGAAGCGGCTCGGCCCGACCTGATCATCCTCGACCTTGGACTGCCGGACCGCGACGGGCTGAGCCTCGTGCGGCGCGTGCGACGGGAGTCGACGACCCCGATCCTCGTTCTCTCCGCGCGCGGCGAGGAACGCCACAAGGTCGCCGCGCTCGAGCAGGGCGCCGACGACTACGTCACCAAGCCGGCCGGCCTGCCGGAGCTCCGTGCACGGATCGGAGCGTTGCTGCGACGGGCCGGGGGACCGGCAGCGGACGCGACGGGGACCCTTCGCCTCGGCCCGGTGGTCCTCGATCCCGTCCGGCGCACGGTCAGCGTGGCGGACAAGCCCGTCGACCTGACGCCCCGGGAGTACGAGTTGCTCAAGGCGCTGATGTCGCAGCCGGGACGGGTGCTGACGCACGCACGGCTGCTCCGGGCGGTCTGGGGTGAGGCATACGCGGACGAGGCGCACTACCTCCACGTCTACGTCAGCCGCCTGCGGCGGAAGCTCGTCGCGGCCGATCGCGGCGGCACGGTGGCCGGGCTCATCGCCGCCGAGCCGGGGGTCGGCTACCGGGTCAGCGACGCCTGACATTGTTGAGCGCTCGTTGAGCGCTCCGGCCCCGCCTCCAGAGCGCGGCCTCTTGGCGTCGCCCGATACGGTTGGCTGGTGCTTGCCAAGCGCAACGTAGCCGTCGCGCGCCGCGGGACCCGGGCCGCGGAGCGCACGGCCACCGAGATCTCCGCCGCCATCCTCCTGGTCCGCAGCGGCGAGGCCGGCTCGGTCAAGCTGACCGGTCTGCCGTCGGCCGCCCGATTGGCCGGGCCCGCGGCCGTCCACGCCCGAGCCTCCGGTGTCGGCTTCCGGGTGGAGCGCGGCGCGGCCGGCGGGGTGGTGCTGCACGTCGGGCCGAGGCTCGCCCCGTGATCGGCGGCCGGCGGCCGCTGACCGGCCGGAAACCCGGCGACCGCCGCGTCCGGGTGGAGCGGCCGCACTCGCCCTATTTCCGGTACACCGGCCCCAATCAGCTCGTGGCGCGGCCCGCCGCCAGCACGCCGAAGACCCCGTCTGGGCGGCTGTGGGCCCGGCTCAAGGCCGTCGCAATCGGCCGCCCGCTCGCGTCCGAGGACGAGATCGGCGAGCGGCTCACCAAGAAGAAGGCCCTCGCGATCTTCAGCTCGGACGCCATCTCCTCGTCGGCCTATGCCACGGAGGAGATCCTGCGCGTCCTCGTGATCGGTGGCGCCGCCGCGTTCCTCCTCTCGCTCGAGGTGGCCATCGGCATCGCGATCCTGCTGGCCGTCGTGGCGCTCTCCTACCGGCAGGTCTGCCGGGCGTTCCCGGACGGCGGTGGCGCGTACGCGGTGGCGAAGAGCGAGCTGACGCCGTTCCTCGCGCTCGTCGCCGCGGCCGCCCTGCTGATCGACTACGTCATGACGGTTGCGGTCTCGACCTCGTCCGCCGTCGACCAGCTCATCTCGATCTCGCCCTCGATCAACCCGCTGCGCATCGAGATCGCGCTCGTCGCGATCGCCCTGATCACGGTGGCCAACCTCCGGGGGCTTCGCGAATCGGGCAACATCTTCGCGGTCCCCACCTACGTGTTCGTCGGTCTCGCGCTGACCATCGTGGCCACGGGCGTCGTGAAGATCGTCACCGGCGACGTCGCGCCGTGGCCGCCGCAGGAGCAGGTGATCCACCCGGGGACGGAGCCGATCGGGCTGTTCCTGCTCCTGCGCGCGTTCGCCTCGGGATCGGTGGCGCTGACCGGCACGGAGGCGATCGCCAACGGCGTGCCGGCCTTCAGGCCCCCCGAGGCCCGCAACGCGGCGACGACGATGACGACGATGGCCGTCCTGCTGGCCGTGCTGTTCGTGGGCATCACGGTCGTCGCCGACGCGCATCGGATCCTGCCGTCCGAGGAGGGTTCCGGCGGCCCGACCGTCATCGCCCTGGTCGCGCAGACCGCGTTCGGGGCCGGGTCGCCGCTCTTCTACATCTTCCAGGGTGCGACCGCACTGATCCTCTTCCTCGCCGCCAACACGAGCTACAACGCGTTTCCGCGGCTGGGCGCCCTGCTGGCCCGCGACGGCTACATGCCGCGCCAGTTCAGCTTCCGTGGCGACCGGCTCGCGTTCAGCTGGGGGATCGTCCTGCTGTCGATCGTCGCCGGTGCCCTGATCGTCGCCTTCGGCGGCATCACGACGTTCCTCATCCCGCTCTACTCCGTCGGCGTCTTCGTGTGCTTCACGATCAGCCAGACCGGGATGGTCCGCCACTGGTTCAGGACCCGGGAGCCCGGGTGGCGGTGGCGACTGGGCGTCAACGCGACCGGCGCCGTCATGACGGCGGTCGTGCTGGTGGTGGTGGCGTCCGTGAAGTTCTTTGCCGGGGCGTACCTGGTCGTGATCCTGATGCCGCTGCTGGTGGCGATGATGCTGTTCATCCGCCGGCAGTACGGCCACTCGACGAACGAGCTCCGCGTTCGGCCGGGGTTCGTCGCCGCCCCGCCGCACCGCGAGGAGCGTGTGGTCGTCCCGATCCCCGGCATCAACCGGGCCGTGATCCAGGCCGTCAACGTCGGTCGGTCGATCGCGGATGACGTCCGGGCCGTCTTCATCACGGATGATCCCGAGGAGGCGGTGGCGCTCCGGAGCGAGTGGGAACGCGTCGTCCCCGGCGTGCCGCTGGTCGTCGTCGAGTCACCCTACCGGGCCCTCGCCGGGCCGCTCGCCGCCTACCTCGACGTGCTGGACGGCGCCTGGCCCCCGGACAAGGAGCAGCCGATCACCTTCGTCGTCCTGCCCGAATACGTGGCACGGCGGTGGTGGGAGCGCATCCTGTACAACCAGACGACGAAGGCGCTCCGGAGGACGCTCCTCGGGCGGCCCCGGACGGTCGTCGTCAACGTGCCCTACCGCCGCGAGGACGAGGTGACGGCTTCGGGGCCGGCCGCGACCTGATCCCCGGCCGGGACGCACCCGGCTCTCGGTCAGCCGTGGACCCGACCCCGCAGGGACGCCGGTGGAGGCAGCGGTGGCGAGCCGGGTGGGGATCGAACCCACGACACGAGGATTAAAAGTCCCCTGCTCTGACCACTGAGCTACCGGCCCGTGGAACAGCCTACCGTGCCGGACGGGCAAGGCGGCGCCCGATGTCTGCAGGGACCATCCGCCGGCGGGAAGCGATCGATCGGGGGGTGTCGGGTGCTCGGCCCGGACCGTCATCCTGCGGCCATGCCCGTCGACCCAGCGATTCGGCTGCGCCTCCGCGCGCCCGAACCGATGCCACGCCTGCCCGCGCCCCGTCAGCCGATGCGGTCCGGCCTGCTTGTCGCCACGGTCCTCGCCGCCCTCGTCACGCTGGCCGCCGGCGCGCCGGTCCGGGCGGCCGACGCTGAGCCCGCCGCACAGCCGTCGCCCGCTGTCGAGCCGGCGGCAACACCGACACCGACCCCCGACGCGTCCGCTGCGGCCACGCCCGAGCCGACGCCAACGCCCACGCCGAGCCCGAACCCCACGCCCTCCCCGACACCGAGCCCGACTCCGAGCCCCCTCCCGAGCCCGTCCCCCACGCCGACGCCCACGCCGACGCCCACGCCAACGCCGACACCGACGCCCTCGCCGAGCCCCACCCCCACCCCCACCCCGACGCCGACGCCGACTCCCCCGCCGGCGACGCTCTCGCTGTTCGTGGCGAGCGGTTTCCGGTACCAGGACTCGAACTACCTCGCCTGCACCTCGACCGCGGTCATGGACATGCTGAACTTCGTCGCGTTGAGGGGAACGGGTGGCACCGGCTTCCGGTGGCGCACCACGCTCGCCTCGGCGACCCGGGATTCGATCCTCGCCTGGGAGCGGAGTCACGACACGCTGCAGGGCGGCGAGGGCTCGGACCCCCACGGCTGGCGGAACGCCCTCAACGACTACGGCTGGGACAGCGGCGCGCTGTGGGCCGGCAGTCGCGTCTACGACGACATCTCGTTCTCGTCCTACGACTACGCCGTCAAGGCCGCGGTGCGGGCGATGATCCGGTACCGGAAGCCGGTCGGCGTCCTCGCCTGGGCCGGTCAGCACGCGCAGATGCTGGCCGGGTACTACGGGCTCGTCGGCGACCCGTTCGCCCGCGGACCGGACGGCAAGTACACGAACCGGTTCACGGTCGGCGGGTTCTACCTCGTCCACCCGCTCAAGTCCCAGGGCATGGTCAACGCCCGGATCTCGTACTCGTACCTCGGGTCCGCAGCCAACCTGAAGGTGCGGTTCCGCCCCTACTACCAGACCGACAGCCCGTACGACGACCCCTACACCGCGGGCGACCGGCGCTCCCGCGACGAGTGGTACGGGCGCTTCGTGATCATCGCCCCGGTGCGCTGACGGTCCGGGCGGGCCTTGCCTCGCCGGCTCCAGCCGGCCGACCAGGCGCGGATTCGATCGAGCTCGTCGGCCCGGCGATCCAGGCCGGCGGCCTCATTCCGGGGCGTCGGGCGTCGCCCTGGACGAGCCCTCGGTGCCGAACGACGCGTGCTGTCGCCCGTCGCGGCGACGGTCGAGAGCCCCGCTGCCTCCGCGACCTCGCCGACCGGGATCATTCCTTCTCGTGGACCTCCGGGTTGACCGGCGTCGGGAGGCGCTCGCCGCGCAGGCCGGCCAGCAGGTTGGCCGCCGCCATCTCCGCCATCCGGCCGCGCGTCGCCCGCGATGCCGACGCGATGTGCGGCACGACGAGGCAGTTGTCGAGGCTGAGCAACGGATCGTCCGCGGGGATCGGCTCCGGGTCCGTGACGTCGAGCGCCGCTGCCCCGATGACCCCCCGGCTCAGCGCGTCGCACAGCGCTCGGGGATCGACGACCGGCCCGCGTGCCGTGTTGACGAGAACGGCGGTCGGCTTCATCCGGGCGAACCGCTCGGCGTTCATCAGGCGCCGCGTCTCCTCCGTCAGGTTGACGTGGAGCGAGACGAAGTCCGATCGCTCGAGCAGCTCGTCGAGCTCGACGAACGACGCGCCGAGCGGGCCGGTCACATCCTCGGGCAGCCGATTCACGTCGTGGTACAGGATGGTCATCCCGAACCCCGCCGCCCGCCGCGCGACGGCCTGGCCGATCCGCCCGAAGCCGACGATCCCGATCGTCGAGCCGTGGACGTCCGGACCGAGCAGGAGCATCGGGCCCCACGTCCGCCACCGGCCGGCGCGGACGTAACGGTCACCCTCGGCGACCCGCCGGGCGGCCGCCATCAGCAGCGCCCAGGCAAGGTCGGCCGTCGTCTCGGTCAGGACGCCCGGCGTGTTGCCCACGGGGATGCCGCGCCGCGTGCACTCGTCCACGTCGACGTTGTCGAACCCGACGGCGTAGTTCGAGACGACCCGGAGCTGCGGCCCGGCGCGGTCGAGCAGCTCCGCGTCCACCCGGTCCGTGAGCAGCGTCAGGATCCCGTCACAGCCCTCGACGGCCCGGAGGAGCGCATCGCGCGGCGGCTCGACCTCGTCCGGCCAGACGTGCGCGTCGGTGGCCGCGACGATCGCGTCCAGCCCGTCTGCGGGAATGATCCGCGCCACGAAGACGCGCGGCCGAGCCGGCACCGGACCGCTCAGCCCGGCGTCGCGACGCGGGCGTGCTCGCGGACGAACGCGTCGATCCGCGACAGCGCTTCGGTCAGGTTCTCGCGCGAGTTGGCGTAGCTGATCCGGATGTGCTCCGTGCCCACGCCGCCGAACGCCGTGCCGGCCAGCACGCACACCCCGGCCTCGGTCAGCAGCCGGTCGGCCAGCTCCGCGCCGCGGAACCCGGTGCCGCCGATATGCGGAAACGCATAGAAGGCGCCGTGGGGCGTGGCGCAGTGCACGCCGGGGATGGCATTCAGACCGTCGACGACGAGATCGCGCCGGACGCGGAACTCCGCGACCATGGCATCGACGTCGTCCTGCGGCCCGCGCAGCGCCTCGACCGCACCGATCTGGACGAAGGTCGGCGCGCAACTGACCGTGTTGATGATCAGCGTCCCGTAGGCCTGCACGAGTGACGGCGGGACGATCGCGTAGCCCAGGCGCCAGCCGGTCATCGCGAAGGTCTTCGAGAACCCGTCGAGGACGATCGTGCGGTCGGCCATGCCCGGCAGCGAGGCCAGCGACACGTGCTCGGCGCCGTCGTACAGGATCCGGGCGTAGATCTCGTCGGCGAGCACGACCAGGTCGTGGCGCAGCGCCAGGTCCGCGATCCGCTCGACGTCCCGGCGGCCGAGGACGCCGCCCGTCGGGTTGGCCGGCGAGTTGAGGACCAGCAGCCGGGTCCGCGGCGTGACGAGGGCCGCGAGCTCGTCGACGTCGAGCTGCAGTCCGCGTTCCTGGCGGATCGGGATCGGCACCGGCGTCCCACCGACGAAGGACGTCAGCGAGGCATAGATCGGGTAGCCCGGATCCGGGACGATGACCTCGTCGCCCGCGTCGACGAGGCCGAGGATCGCGTAGACCATGACGCCCTTGCCGCCGACCGTGACGAACACCTGCGCGGGATCGACCGGGAACCCCTTGCGCGCGGCGGCATCCTCGGCGATCGCCACCCGCAGGTCCGGGATCCCGGCAAACGGCGCGTAGTGCGTCGCTCCCTCGTCCAGCGCCCGCTTCGCAGCCTCGCGGACGTGGGCCGGCGTGTCGAAGTCGGGCTCGCCGATCTCGAGATGGATGATGTCCCGACCCTCCGCCTCGAGGGCACGGGCCCGCGCGGCCACCTCGAAGGCGGTCTCGGTGCCGATCGATTGCATCCGGGCGGCCAGTCGCATCGCGGCCGATGCTAGCAGGGCCCGGGGCGGCGGACCGGCGCCTGGGGCCGTCCCGGCCGAGCTGCCGCCGTGGCCGCCGACGAGCCGCCGGGCGCGGACGGCATAGACTCATCCGGTGACCCGGTTCTTCGACCTCGACGCCGCCAACGACGCCATCCCGGCGGTGCGCGGGATCCTCACCCGGCTGCGCGACCAGCGGGAGGAGCTGATCCGGCTCCGTGACGAGGTCCTCGAGCGGCAGTCGGCGGTCGAGGCCGCGGCCGAGACGCCATCGGGCGGCTCCAGCCCGCCATCGTCGCGGCGGGCGGATGCCGAGGTCGCGGAGCTGCGGCGGCTCCGGCTCCGGATGCAGGGCGTCATCGACCAGATGCAGGCGGGCGTGGCCCGGATCGATGAGCTCGGCATCACGCTGCGGGACATCGAGTCCGGTCTGATCGACTTCCCGGCGCTGGTGACCGGACGCCAGGTCTGGCTGTGCTGGCGGCTCGGCGAGGAGGACGTCGCCTGGTGGCACGAGCTGTCGACCGGCGTCGCGGGTCGCCGCACGCTCGCCGAGCTCGAATGACGGAGCCCGCTCGAACGGTCCTGCAGGGCGGGCGACCGAAGGCCTACCGGCCGCTCTCCGACGAGGATCGCGAGGCGGCCTTCCGCGCCGGCGTGGCCGCCTACGCCGCCGGCGACTTCTTCGCCGCGCACGAGCACCTCGAGCCGGCATGGATGGGCACGGACGATCCCGCCGAGCGGGACCTCCACCAGGGCCTCATCAAGCTCGCGGCCGCGTACGTGCACGCCGTCCGGGGCAACCCGCTCGGGACGGCCAAGAACCTGCGGGGCGCCCGCGATCGCCTCGCCGCCGCGTCGGCGGCGGACCACACGCGCGGCCTCGACCTCGACGCCCTCGTCCGGGCCGTCGACGTGCGGCTCGACCGGCTGTGCCGCGAGCCGGGCGTCGCTCGAGTCGACCCGCCGCCACTGCCCTGGAGGACGCGATGACCCAGCGACCAGGCCCGATCCTGACGATCGACGTGCGCGAGGCGGACCGCCGGCTCCGGGAGGTCGCACCCGCGCCGCTCGTCGTGGACGTGCGGGAGCCGAACGAGTTCGCCGCGGTGCGGCTGGATCAGGGAGTCACGCTCCTCCCGATGTCCGAGTTCGCGACGCGCTGGCAGGACCTGCCGCGCGACCGGCCGCTGCTGCTGATGTGCGCGTCGGGTGGCAGGTCCGCGGCCGCCACGGCGCACCTGCTGCGGAACGGCTTCGCGGACGTGACGAACGTGGCCGGCGGCATCACGGACTGGGAGCGAGCGGGGCTCCCGGTCCGGAAGGGCGCCGTGCAGCCGGGCGAGGGAGTGCTCGAGAGCTGAGCTGGCGGGCGTGAACGCGGCCGAGGGGGCCGCATGCATCTCATGCACGAAATCCGTCCTTTGGTGCCGCCGGCCGGGCTTCGGACGGGTCGAAGGCGCACCCCCATGCGCCTGATGCAAGCAACCGACCGATGCGCCCCTTCGCGGCTCGCTGGCGACTCGTCCGTGGCCGCGCACGTGGCTACAACGCGCATTCCTTGCATGCGGCGCACACGGCGCAAGCGGCACGGCGACTTTCAAAGCGGCGATGCATCTCATGCACGAAATCCGTACTTTGGTGCCGCGAGGCCGGCGTCCGACGGCCCAAAGGCGCCCCGTCATGCGCCTGATGCAACGAACTGACCGATTCGACGCCTCCGGTGCCAACCGGCGGGTCGTCGATGCCCGCGTACGGGGCTACAACGCGAATTCCTTGCATGTGGTGCACGACGTGGGCGTCACGGTGCGGGGAAGCGACCGCCGCCCGAGCCAGGCTCCGGGACCCGGCGCAGCAGGTCAGCGGCCGCGGCGCCGGAAGCGGTTCCAGAGCGCCCGCGACTGCTCCTTGTGCGCGAACAGGTAACCAATCGCGATCAGGAGGACGAACATCGCGGTGCCGGCGCCCGCCGCGTTGAGATACCCGAGCTGCTGCCCGATCTCGCCCTCGATCTTGAGCGCCGGGACGACCATCCCGACCAGGCCGAGCTGGAAGAACGGGGCCTGGGGGGAGGTGTCCGCCCGCGCGCTGCCGACCTGCGCCTCCTCCCCGGAGACGCCGCCGACGAGGAAGAACTTGGAACCCGACTGACCGAGCGCCGCCCGCTCCAGCCCGGGGTCCGGCAGGTCGCTCTGGTTGAGATGTCGCCACTCGGAGATGGTGTCGCCGCCGTCGCCCGTCGTCGGCACCGCCCAGTAGAGCTCGTTCTGGCTCCCCGAGCCGTCCGAGCCGCCAACCACGTAGAGCGAGCCGTTCGCCGCAGCGCCCATGGCGTTGACCCGCGGCGCCGGCAGGCTGGTCGCCTCCGACCAGCCGGAGATGGATCCCTCGCCGGTGCCGGCGTCCGGCGCGGCCGAGGCGTCCGGCGCGGCCGAGGCGTCCGGCGCGGCCGAGGCGTCCGGCGCGGCCGAGGCGTCCGGCGCGGCCGAGGCGTCCGGCGCGGCCGAGGCACCGGACCCCGGGCTCGCGGCGCCCGGCGGGTCGTCCGCCTGGTCGCCTCCGCCCACCCCGCCGCTCTGGCTGGGCTCGGCGTCGACGCTGCTGTCCGAGCCGCCCGGGTTGTCCTCGCCCTCGAGGCCCTCGGCGCCTGCGATCGTGCCGCGCTGTACCCGCGCGGTCGGCCCGTTCGCGTCGCGACCGCCGATCACCCAGACGGCCTCGCCGTTGAGGGCCGCCACGGCGTCGGCGGTTGGCTGGAGGAGCCCCTGCTGGGGCGTCCACTCGCCGAGCGCCCCCTTCGTGTCGGTGGTCGACCGCCAGACCGTCGACGTGGGCTGCCCATCCGGGCCGGTCCCGCCGACGAACAGGAGCCCGTCGGCCAGGGCGACGAGCGAGCCCGCGCCGCGTGCCTCGGGCAGGTCGAGGGGCTGCTCGACCTGCTCGGCGGTCTGCCAATCGCCCAGGTCGCCGGTCTGCAGGTTCGGCGCGAGCACGAAGGTCGTGTCCGTCGGCTCGCCGGCTTCGTCGTAACCGCCGGCCACGTAGATCAATCCGTTGAGGAACGCCACGCCGGCGTCGGCACGCGGCTCCGGCAACGGCGGGCCGTCCTGCCACTTGTCGAAGTTGCCTCCCTCGACCGCCTGGGCGACGCTCACCGCGTCCGTGGCCGTCTGGCCATCGCTGCCGCCGATGAGGAGCAGCTTGCGGCCGGTCTGGACGAACGCGGCGTCCGCGCGCGCAGCGGGCAGCGCGATCTCCGACGGCGAGCCCTGCCACGGCAGGACCGCGCCGACCGGCGCCGGACAGGGCAGGTCCTCGTTCTGGGGCGGGCACAGGTTGACCGGCGACCAGGCGAGGATCCCGAGGTCGATCGTCCGGTTGACCGTGAAGTAGTAGGCGCGGTCCGGCACGTAGCCGAGCAGGAAGATGATGAGCACGAACCAGAAGAAGGCCTTGAGCATCGCCCAGCCCCAGCCATCGGCATCGAGCAGCCCCAACAGGGCGCGACGGCGGGGGGCGGGGCCGGCGGTGAGGGCTCGGGCCATCGTCGTCGTGCCTCTCGCTACTCGACCGTCAGGGTGCCGACCATCTGCTGCGGGTGCACCGAGCAGAAGAACTCGTACTCGCCCGCCTCGAGCGGCGCGATGGAATACGTTGCCTCGCCCGCGTCGGTGAGGATCTGGTTGTCCGCCGCCGTCTCGCCCCCGGCTCGGATGTCGACGTCGTGCGGGACCCCCGCGTCCTCGTTGACGAAGTGGATGTTGAACGCCTTGTCCGCGGGGGCGGTCAGCGCGTCCTCGGAGAACGCGATATTGGCCGCCGTCACCTCGAGCGTGGTCGCGTTCGGGTCCGCGGACGCCGCCGGCGACGCGGAAGCGCCACCACCCCCGCCGCCCAGCGCGTCGAGGTAGCAGTCCGGGTACGGGGTGGCGCCAGCCTCGGGCTGGTAGGCCGGGTCGACCCAGCCGTTGAAGTGCTCGCCGGTCGGCTCGTTCAGCTCCGGGTCGCGAACCTCGTACTCCTCGTCCTTCGGTGCCCGGAGGAAGGCGATCAGCTCCTCGATCTGGCGGTAGTTGAGCGGCCCGCCGTTGGTGTCCGCCCAGACCGGCATCTGGCTCTTGGCGTTGCCGCAGACGTACCGTCCGCCGACCTCGAGGACGTTGCGCAGGTAGTCCTCGTTGAGGTGCTGGAACAGCTTGGCCTGGTCGTTGAGCGTGGGGCCGATGTAACCGCCGCCCGTTTCCGGGGGCTTCGGCTCGTTGGGCCCGAGGCCGTTCGGCCCGTGGCAGCGCGCGCAGTTCGCCTGGTACAGGTTGTAGCCGCGCTCGACGGCGACCACCTGCTGCTGCTCCTCCTCGGCCACGAGGCGTGGCTGGCTCAGCCCCAGCGGCGCGCCAAGCTCGTAGAAGTAGTAGAGGATCGTGAACAGGACGACCACGATCATCGCCAGGAAGCCGACCCAGCGAGCGTTCGACGACTGGCGCACGATCTGGGCGGCCCGCTCCGGCGACAGCTGGAACGAGCGCGTCGAGGGGGGCGACGTGAACCGTTCGGCGGGTGCGGGCTCGGACGGCTCGCGTCGGGCGGGCAGCCGCTCCTGCGGTTCCCGGCCGGTGGGCGTCGTCATCGGGCTGCTCGGTCGACGGTGTCGGTCACGCGGGCGCCTAGATGCAGCCGGTCGGACTGGTGGGCGGGATCAGCCCGGGCTGGCCGAGGGCCACGGGCAGGGGCCCCAGGGTGATCTTGCCGGTGTCGATCGTCAGGATGCCGTCGGCGCTGACCTTGACGCCGAAGCGGTCCATGCTCCTGGGCGCGGGACCGTACTTCGAGCCCTCAGCCTTGATCCCCAGCCGGTCGTAGCGCGAGCCGTGGCAGGGACACTCGAGCCAGAAGTTCTTGAGGCACGGGTTCGGCTTGCAGCCGAGATGCGGGCAGCGCTGGTAGAGGGCCCGCACGTTGAGGGCAGTCCCGTCGCCCTCGGGGTCCTCGCCCGGGATGAACTGCTGGCGCGAGGGATCCACCAGGATGACGAAGGAGCGGGCGTTGGAGAAGTAGGCCGGGAAGCCCTCCTCGACCGGGATGGAGCTGTTCTGGGCCTTGATCTCGTCGAGCGTGCCGATCTGCAGCTCACCCCCGAAGTCCCCCTCGAGGTTGGGCCACAGGAAGCCGATCGTGCCCGCCGAGATCTCGAGCAGCCACAGCCCGATCCCCGCCGCCAGTGAGCCGCGCAGGAGCTGCCGGCGTGACATGCCCTGGACCTGCTGGTGGCGCATCGACTTGATGGCCTGCTGGGTCAGGGCCTGCGGCCTGTCGACCGGCTCGAGATGGTAGTTGCTCATGGCTGATCCTGGGTCCTCGGCTGCGCCGTCAGAGCGCGAAATGGAGGCCGTTCGAGCTGTTCTCGAAGAACGGCAGGTAGGGGATCACGAAGTTGTAGCCCGGGCCGCGGAAGAAGATGCCGACGAAGGTGACCACGAGCCCGAGGATGCAGAACAGGGTGAACAGGGCGACGGCGGTCTTGCGCTCCGAGGGCCGCGTGGCAAGCACGTTGCCGCGATCGACGAACGGGATGAGCGCCGCGCCGACCAGCACGAACGCGGGCACGAGCACGCCCGCCACCGTGGGATGGAAGTAGGCCAGCAGCTCCTGCAGCCCGAGGAAGTACCAGGGCGCCTTGGCCACCGCCGGCGTGACGTTGCCGTTGGCCAGCTCCTCGAGCGGGGCGTTGATGAACAGGCCCATCATCAGCAGGAACACGCTCATCACGCCGGCGGCCAGGAACTCGATCGAGAGCAGGTGCGGCCAGGTCATGACCGTGTCGTCCGGCTCCTTCTGGACCCGGACCACGGCGTCCTGCTTGACCAGCGCCAGCAGCCGGTAGGGCCGCGCCGACATCGGCACGCGCTGCTTGTCGATCTCCGTCCGGCGGCTCGGGTCGACCGGCAGGACGACCCGCCCCGGCGTGGCGACCTTGGTCTCAAGCTTCGGGCGATTGCTGTCGTCGGTCATGGCGACTCAGAGCCCTCGGGGCCGATAGGGCGGCCGAGCGCAAGGCGGAGCCGAGCACGCGAGCGAGCGCACCTTGCGGTGCGTGAGCGAGCGCGCGGAGGCGACAACGCGGCGATCGGTCGTCATAGCGGCCCCGAGATCCCGCCGTCCTTGCGGATGCGCCAGAAGTGGACCGCCAGGAAGATCGCCGCCGCCAGTGGCAGGACCATGATGTGGAGCACGTAGAAGCGGAGCAGCGTGTTCTGGCCGACCTCCAGCCCGCCCAGCAGCAGCCTCGTGACCGGGAAGTTGAAGAGCGGCGCGTAGCCACCCATGTTCGTGCCGATCGTGATCGCCCAGTAGGCGATCTGGTCCCACGGCAGCAGGTAGCCCGTGAAGCTGAGCATGATCGTCAGGAACAGCAGGACAACCCCCACGACCCAGTTGAACTCGCGCGGTGGCTTGTAGGCCCCGTGGTAGAAGACCCGCATCATGTGCAGGAAGACGAAGAACACCATCAGGTGGGCGGCCCAGCGATGGATGTTCCGGGTCAGGAGCCCGAACGTCACCTCGCTCTGGATCTCCAGGATGTTCGTGTACGCCTGCGTCGCCGAGGGGACGTAGAAGAACATCAGGTAGACGCCCGTGATCGTCAGGACGAGGAACAGGAAGAACGACAGCCCGCCGAGGCAGAACGTGTAGGCGAACTTCACCGCGTGCTGCCGGACACGGACCGGGTGGATGTGCAGGAACACGTTGTTCATGACCGCGTACGCGCGCGACCGCTCGTCGTTGGGGTATGGGTTGCGGAACAGCGAGCGCCACACCACGCTGCGGCGGATCGTGTGATCGACCCGCTCGAGGAAGCTCAACGGGATCCTCCTGCCACGCCGGGCGTTCCGGCGAGCTGCGCGTCACGGTACGACTCCTTGTAGAGCCGGCCGTCGGTCGAGATCTCCTGGAGCTCGAACCGCTCCATCGTAATGGCGTCGAATGGGCATCGCTTGACGCACAGCGCGCAGCGGATGCAGCGCTCCTCGTCGAGCACCATCGCGGCGCCCTGGTTCCAGCCGTAGGACTCCTCGATCTCGGGCAGAAGGCCCTCGGTCTTCAGCTGGTTGACGTCGACCATGTGGATGACGCCCTCGGGGCAGACGTCGCCACAGGCGCCGCACAGGACGCAGCGGAAGGGGTCGAACCAGATGTTGAAGTTGCACATCAGGCAGCGGGTCGACTCGGCGACCGCGCCCGTCGCGTCGTAGCCCAGCTCGACCGGGGTGGTGAAGTTGACCTCGGGATCCGTCGAGGGCATGCGGGAGGGAAGCGAGGCCATCGGGATGTGCTGGCGCGGCAGGACGTCGTACAGCTCCGGCATGTCGTGCCGCCACGAGCTGGTGATCTTGACGTTGGCGGCGACCGACACGTCCGTCCGGCCGCTCAGGTAGCGGTCGATGGCGATGGCGCACTTCTTGCCGTGCCCGGCGGCCTCGATCAGCGTCGTGGGCCCGGTCACGAAGTCGCCGCAGGCGAAGACGCCGCGAACGTTGGTGGCGTAGGTGGCCGGGTCCACCTTGACTCGCCCGCGGTTGATCTCGAAGCTCGCCTCGACCGGCAGGAAGGTCAGGTCCGCCGACTGGGAGACGGCCGGGATCACGACGTCCGCCTTGATCACGAACTCCGAGCCCTCGATCGGGATCGGTGAGCGCCGGCCGGAGGCGTCCGGCTCGCCCAGCTTGTTCCGGATGAACTTCACGCCGGTCACGTGGCCGTCCTCGCCGAGCACCTCGGTCGGGCTGGCCAGGAACTCCATCCGGACGCCCTCGCGCTCGGTCTCGCCCAGCTCCTCCTCGTCGACGACCAACTCGGATCGCGTCCGCCGGTAGACGATGGAGACGTTCCGGGCGCCGTGACGGAGGCTCGTCCGCGAGCAGTCCATGGCCGTGTAGCCGCCGCCGATGATCACCACGTCGTTGCCGACGGTCAGCTCCTCGCCGAGATTGGCCTTCTTCATGAAGTCGACGCCGTAGTCGACGCCCTCGAGATCGCCGCCCGGCACGTCCAGGACCACCGCGTTCATCGCGCCGGCCGTGATCGCGACCGCGTCGTACTCGGCCTGGAGCTGGGCGAACGGAATGTCCACCCCGATCGTCGTGTTGTAGACGAAGCGGACTCCCAGGCGTTCGACGAGGCGGACGTCCATCTCGATCGCCTCACGCGGCAGGCGGAAGGCCGGCACGCCGATCAGCATCGTCCCGCCGCCGTACGGCAGGCCGTCGAAGACCGTGACGCCGAAGCCCTTCGTCGCGAGCTCGCGCGCGACGGCGATGCCCGCCGGGCCGGCGCCCACGACCGCGACCCGCTCAGAGCGCGGCGTGATGTGGGGCATGACGTCCGGGATGCCGGATGCCTCGTGCCACTCGACGAGGAAGCGCTTCATCGCCCGGATCGCCAGCGGCCGGTCGATGTCGCCGCGGCGGCAGGCCCGCTCGCACGGTGCGGAGCAGACGTACGAGCACATCGCGGCGACCGGGTTCGTCTCGCGCGCCAGGATGTACCCCTCCTCGAACCGCCCCTCGGCGGCCAGGTTCAGGTAGCCGCGGCAGTTCGTCCCGACCGGGCACGCCTCCTGGCACTCGATGTTGCACTGGAGCCAGGACGCGTCGACCGGCTGAACGAGGAAATCCTGAGCGGGGTCGAGAGCCAACGAGGTTAGTGAGCCTCCGGGTGACGGCGACGTCAGGGCGAAAAGGACGGTCGGCAAGCAGGGCGACGCCCGGAATCTACCACCCGGCCCCGGAGCCCCGCCGAGACACGAGGAACGACCGGCACGGGCGGGCAACGCCGGATCGAGGGGACGCGCCGCAGGGTTCCCGGGGCGGCGCCCGGCGGGCCGTCACAAACCCGATTCTCCGCCCGCGGCGATTTGACCCGGAACATGCTCGCAGCTACATTGCCCGTTGGGGGACTGGTCGCCGGCCTGCCGGCCGGCGGAGGAGGATGCGGCGCGATGAACGCGAGCGAGTTCGCCTTCCTGGCGCTCGGGCTGGTGCTCGGGCTCGTCAGCGGGGCTGCCCTCGTCGAGGTCTTTCGCAGCCGTCCGCCCGCACCCCGGGAGGTCCGACTGGTCGTGGCCCCGGACAGCGTTCCCCGCCGGCGATCCGTCACCCTGTCCGAGGATGCCTTTGTCCAGCCCGGCCCTGAGCCGGCGCACGGGGGCCCCGCGGACCGCCGACGGCTCGACCGCACGGCTGAGCCGTGGACCGCCAACACCCGGGCCGCGTCTGGAACGGGCGTTCGGTCTCCCCTGCCGCCAGCCGGTGCCGGCGACCTGGCATCCAGCCCACCGCTGGCCGGACCCACAGCTCCGCGAAGGGTGCCCGAGCAGGGCGCGCGCGCGCTGCCGTTCCCCACCGCCCAGCTCACGCACCCGCCGGACGACCCCGGCCCCGGGGTTGCCATTCCCATCCACCACGAGCCGGACCCGACCCTCGCATCGCTCCGTGCCTCGATCAGCCGCGCCTCCACGACCGAGGCCGCCCCGGCGCCACGGACTGCACCTGCCGGTCGGACGCGACGCGGCCATGCCGCCACCGCCGTCGTGGAGCGGGCCGTCGGAACGGCGGCGCCACCCGCAGCGGCGCCGAGGACGGCGCGACGACGGACGCGAGTGGCACCCGCTGCGGACGACCCGGCACCGGACGGCAGGCGGCCCGGCGACGGCGAGCGGGCCGCGGCGGACGACGCCTGCACCGAGGTTCGTCGCGTGGCGGACGAGCGATGCGCCGTCGCCAGGCGGGCACGCGAGCGGGCGGACGTGGCCCACTCGGCGCTTCGGGCGGCGCAGCGGGCGCACGACGAGCAGCTTGCGGTCGCGGAACAGGCCAGCCTCGTCGCGGATCCCCGGGCGATCCGGACGGCGAAGGACGCTGCCCAGGAACGGTTCCGCGAAGCGCGGGCAGGAGCCGTCTCCGCGGAAGCCCTCGAGGCCGCTGCCAGTCACTGGCTCGACGAGGTCAACCGGATCGACCAGGCGGCCCGCGATGCGGCCGCCTCCGGCCAACGCGGGGAGGCGGCTGCCGCGTCGCTCAGGCCGGCGATCCAGCGACTGACGGTCGAGGCGGACACGGCGCGCATCTCGGCGGAGACCGCGGATGCGACGTGTGTCGCCGCCCGTCAGGAGGTGGCCGATTGCCACGGGGCCGCTGATCGGGATCCAGCCCGCACCGGGCCGTGGGCGGCGCAGCCGTCGGTCGGGAGCGTCGGCCTGCCCGACCGCCGGGAGGGCGACGACGCCTCCGCACTCGAGGCCGCCCTCTCCGCGGCCGGACCCGGCGAGCCGGCGATCCTGCGCGTCCTTCGCGGCGATCGAGCGGCGATGAGCAGGATCGTGGAGGGGCTGGCCGGCGACGACCCGGCAGGGCGAACGCACTGGCAGCGTGCGATCAGCGCGCTGATCGATGCGATCCTTGCCCGCTCGATCGAGGCAGCGGTGCTGACGTTCCCGCTCGTTCACTCGTTCTGGGGCGCCTTCAGCCTCGGGCAGAGCCGGGACATCGTGGCGGCCCTCTCCTCGCTCGGCTACCGGTTCGACGGGCTGGGCGGGTGGCTCGACGACCGGATCCCCAGCCAAGGCGATCTGTCGCTGGCGATCGGCTACGCGGGGCTCGATCCCATGCGCATGCGCCACTGGCCGTCCGAGGCGGAGATGCGCGAGCTCTTCGCGCAGGTCGAGGTGGCCGCGGACCAGTACCTCGCGGGTGCCGCCGGCGGCCTGACGCTCGGCGAGCTGGTGAGCCTGCTCGGGCGGCGCGCCGACGCGCTCCCGGAGCTCTGGAACGAGTGGGCTCGGGTGCGGCCGCTACTGCTCGCCGGCGCCTGAGCCGGCCGGCGACGCGGCGCGCTCGTCGAATGCCTCCACCCCGCTCTCGGCTGCGGCAGCGGCGCCCTCGGCCGACTCGACCTCGGGCCCGGCCGGCCCCTCCGACTCGTCGTCCTCGATGACGATCACGCGCAGGGCCTCGGCCGCGGTCGACCCGATCGCCTTGCCCTCGTCCTCGGCCCAGCCGCGGATCCATCGCTCCACTCGTTCGGGATCGCGGAGCTGGCTCTCGTGGGCTCGAAGGGCGGCGATCTTGCGGTCGATCGTCGCGGTCACGTCGATGCGCGCCGTGGGCTGGTTCGACCAGAACAGGTAGAGCCGCCGGACGACGTGCTTGGCGAGCCCCTCGCGGGTGAGCCAAGGGAACGCCATCGGGTTCCTGGCCGCCGGATAGACGGCGTCGACGGCGGCCATCCCGGCCGCCCGGTGGTCGCTGTGGTTCACGCCTCCGTCGCCGTAGAAGAGGACCTCCGGATCCGTGGCCAGGACGGCATCCGGACGGAAGGAGCGGATCTCGCGGACGAGGAGCTCCCGGAGCGCGAGGGTGTTCTCGAGCGCGCCGTCCGGCTGGTGGAGGAACGTGACACCCGCGTAGCCGATGATCTCCGCCGCGGCGCGCTGCTCGCGCTCGCGGAGCGCCGCCAGCTCCAGCGGATCCTGCTCCGGGTCTTCGCCGCCCTGGTCGCCGCTGGTGCAGCAGACGAGCCAGCCGACACTGCCCTGGTCGACCCAGCTGGCGGCGGTGGCGGCCGGCCCGAATTCGGCGTCATCCGGGTGCGCCGTGATGACCATGAAGCGGCCGGGTCGCCACGCGTGGGCGGTCTGGGCAGGGGCGTCGGCGGCGGCCGGGTGGGACGTGGCGGCGCCTGACGTGGCGGCCTCGGGCGGCACCGCGTCCGCCTGCGGATCCGTCATGTCCCCCGCGCGGCTCGTTCCTCGTCGAGCGCCTGCAGGACCTCGGCCGCGTGTCCATCCGGCTTGACCCTGGGCCAGGTGCGCGCGATGCGGCCGTCGGGATCGACGAGGAACGTCGTGCGTGCCGTCCCCCAGTAGGTCTTGCCGTGGTTATTCTTCTCGACCCACGCGCCCCAGGCATCGGCGGCAGCGTGCGCCTCGTCGGCGAGGAGCGTGAAGGGCAGCCCGAACTTCTCGCGGAAGGCCCGCTTGCTCCCGGCGCCCTGCGGGCTGACGCCCCAGACGTCCGCCTGGCGACCGCGAATGTCGTCGTGCGCATCGCGAAACTCGCAGGCCTCCGTCGAGCAGCCCGGGGTGTCGTCCGTCGGGTAGAAGTAGAGCACCGTCCACTCGCCGCGGCGATCGGACAGGCGGTGCGTGCCGCCGCTCTCGTCGGGCAGCTCCACCTCTGGCGCGGCGTCGCCGACCTGGGGCATCGTCATCGGGGCGAGCGTAGCAGGCGACTCCACGATGAGCAGGCGGCCGCTCCGCACCGTGACGGTCGCCACGGCCGCCAGCCGGACGTTCGACAGGCCTCGGGCTGGACCGGCCGGCAGAGTCTCGTCGCGCAGCGGATAGCGCAGCCCATCGGTGGTCACGCCCTCCACGGCCTCACCCCATGGCAGCAGCGACACGAGGTCGCCGGCCCGTCCCGCCAGCGACCGTCGCATCGGGCGACCGTCAGCCCCAGGAGCGTCGACCAGGACCACCCGGGTCCGGTCATCCAGCAGGCACGCCGCCCGGCCCCGGAGCGCCGGAAGCGCGAGCAGCCCGACGGTGGCGAGCGCATGGTCGAACCGGCGCCCGCCCAGCGCGCCGAGCGCGGTGATGGCGGTCGCGCCGCGATGAACCGCCGCGATGACCGCCAGCTCCGTGTCCGACTGGTCCTTGTCGAGTGGGGCGCGCTCGATCGGCACGCCGTCCCGTTGCAGCGCGGCGATGTCATCGGCGTCGAGGGAGTCGCCGTCGCCGACCCACAGGTCGATCGCCAACCCCAGATCAGCCGCCAGCCGAGCGCCACCGTCGGCCGCAACCACGAGCCCCACGCCAGCATCCCAACCGGGCCATGCGGCGTCGAGACCGGCGCGGGTCGGTCGGTCGCCGTCGGCCAGCACGAGCGCGTGCACGTCAGGGCCCGGCCGGAGCGCCCGGTGTGGCGCCCAGGACGTCGTCGACCCAGGCCGCGACCGACGGCACGACGACCGACGCACCCGCCGCTCGGAGCTCCTCCGGGTCGCCGAGGATGGAGGCGATCCCGATCGCGCCGGTGCCGACTGCCCGGGCCATGCGCATGTCGTCCGGCGCGTCCCCGACGTACACGGCCGCCTCCGGCCGGTCAGCCAGGCCGAGCTCGCGCAGGACGACGCGCAGCGGCTCGGGGTCCGGCTTGTGAACGGGCAGGTCGTCGCCGAAGACGCGCACCGGCAACAGGTCGCCGAGCCCGGTGCGGTCCAGCTGCGGCTCGACGATCTCGCGGTGGCCGGCGGTCACCAGCCCGAGCCGGCGTCCCGACTCCACCAGCCTGCGCAGCGCCCCCCCGACGCCGCCGAAGGCACGGATCTCCCGCCCGCCGTCGAAGTGTGCCAGCCACTGCGCGTTCGCCTCGTCGAGCCGCTCCGGCGGGATGCCAAAGCGGGCATACATGACCCGCCAGTCCGGCGCGTAGTGGCGTCGGTAGAGCGCCTCGTCGAAGGGCAGCCCGTGGGTGGCGAGGACCGCGACGTTGGCCCGGAACAGCGCACCGAGCGTGTCGACCAGCGTCCCGTCCCAGTCGAGGATGACCGCGTCCATGCGACCGATCCTACCCGCTCCCCCGTGGCGTCCGGCCGGGCGCCGTTCGCCGGCCGGCGCTGGAACCGGTGCTAGACTCCGGCCCCGATGCCGTCATGACCGCCCCCGCGGGCCGCGCCGAGCCACGCAACGCCTCCGTCCAGTACCCCGGCGGCATCCGTGCCCGATGGCGATGGACGGGCAGCGGGCGAGCCGCGGAGGTGTTCGCCCTGAGCGAAGTCGGCGGCGTGCTCACCGACCACGGCCCGATCGTGAGCGCGGCGCCCGACGCGCTCTGCCGCGCGGAGCTTCGCGTCGATACGCCCGCCGGCGGCTGGTCAGCACGCTTCGCCTCCACGATCTTCGACGACCCGGTCGCGGTCTTCTGGGACACGAGCGCGTTGCTGGTGGTGGGCTACGGCTTCCACACGTACGGCCTCGGCGCGCGCACCGGCGAGCTCGCCTGGTCGCACCGGTCGGCGACGCCGCTGGTTGCCGTGATCGGTTCCTCGCGGCTGGCGCACGTCATCGTCCAGGCCGAGATCGAGACGTTCGCGATCGAACCGGACGGCACCGTCGCCTGGCGCGTGGCCCACTCCGACGTGGTCGCGGCTGCTGAGCTGCTGGGCGGGCGGCTGGTGCTGCGCAGCTTCGGCGGCGAGCTGACGGCGCTCGACGCGGCGACGGGCCGGAAAGCGACCTGACGCCCAGCCGCCTTGGGGACGGCTGGTGGACAACTGCCCACGGAGATCGCCAACTTCGTGGACAACCCGGTTGTGGCGCACCCGACTCTCCGCGTACGGTGGCCGCAGCCCGGAGGGGCCGAGCGACGCTGGTGGCGGAGATCACATCAACGCTCATGCGTCGAGCAGGTTCCTTCGGGTCTCTTCATGCCCGCCGCCCTGGCCGAACCGACGGCTCGCGTAGGATCCCGGCGTGATCCCCCAGCTCGTCCTGCTTGCCGGTCTCGTGCTGCTCGTCGCGGCCTGGGCCGTGCTGCGGTCCTTCGGTTCGCGGCTCCGAGTCGGCCGCCTCATCGCGGCCACCCCGCGGGTCTCCGTCGAGCAGGCGCTGGCCCTGGCCGGGAGCGGCGCTGTGCGCTACGTGCGGGTCGACGGCCGGCTGGACAGCGAGGAGGAGTTCGAGGACGCCGACCATCGGCCGCTCGTCTTCCGCCGGACCCGCCTCGAGGCACGGGACGGGCGCGGCTGGCGAACCTTCGAGGACCAGCGCCAGGCGGTGGCCTTCGAGCTCCGGGAGGGGATGGCCGGCATCGCGATCGACGCGGACGCGCTCGACGAGGGCCTGGTGGTCCTGCCACGCGAGTCGGTGGGCACGGCCGGCGATCTGCTCGAGCGAGCGCCGGGCCTGCCGGCCGCAACGCCGGTCCGCGCCCGGATCGAGCAGCTGTCGTCCGTCGAGCACGCGATGGCGCTCGGCGTGCCAGTGCGGGACGGGGACGCGGTCCGGTTGACCGCCGGCCTGGGCCGCCCGCTCGTGGTGACGACGCTCGAGCCACCCGAGGCGATGCGGATCCTCGCCGCGGGTCGGACGACGGCCCCTCGAGCGGCCGCCACGCTGCTGGCGGCCGGCCTGGTCCTGACCGCGATCGGCTCTGTCTGGCTGATCGTCGAGGCGCTGACCTGATGCGCCGCGCTCCCGCCGCCGCGCTGAGCGTCTGGCTCCTGCTGGTGTTGCTGCCCGCTGCCGTGGCGGGGGCGGAGCCCAGTCCGAGTGCCCGGGGTGGGGACCCGCGCAGCGCCGGCGAAGGGCCGGGGCTGGTGGGCGATCCGCTGTTCGCGCTGGGCCTGGTGATCGCCATCGCGCTGGCCACGATCCTGGTGACCACGGTGTGGGTCCGGATGACGGCCGAGCGCCATCGGCGGAGGCCACCGACCGGGCGTTGATCGGGGTCGGCACGGCGGGGGCCGCCACCCGGCGAATGCCCGCCGGGCGCTCGGTACCTTCGGCCCATTGGCAAGAAGTGTGAGAAGCCTAGGCTCGGCTGGTCGACTTCACATTTCTTGCATCGGTGCCGTGTCCCTTCTCCACTCCCGACCCGCCGACGCGACCCTCTCGGTGGCGAAGGCCGCCCGCATGCTCGGCGTTCACCCCAACACGGTCCGCACCTGGAGCGACGCCGGCCGCCTGCGCTACTACCGGATCAACCCGCGTGGGGACCGGCGCTACCGGATGGGCGACCTGCAGCGCTTCCTCGCCGCTGCGCTGGGGACCGGCCTGCGGCGCCCGACGCCATCGACCGCGACCGCCAGGCGAGCGTCGCGCAGCCAGCCGCACCGCCCGCTCGACGGCCTGCCGGCGGCTGCCGCATCACGCAGCGGCGCTGAGCCCTTCGCAGCCGCCTGGGAGCGGGGGCCGCGGGACGGCCCGGTCGTCGCGGATCTGGCGGCCCTGGCCGCGCGGGCCGTCGACCCCGACGCTCCGACGCTGGACGAGCTCCTCGGCGCCGCCATGCGCTCCGTGAGCGATGGCCTGGGTTGCCCGCTGGCCGTCCTGTGGCAGCTCGAGGGCGAGCGCGTCGTGCCGCGCGCAGCGGCGGGTGCCGGTGCTCGGCGGCTCATTCCCCGGCGAGCGATGGAGGGGACCGTGGGCCGCGCGCTGGCCGACCCGGCACGGCCGGCCACCGCGACGGTCGACCCGGCTCCGGGACGGCCGGCCGTCATCGGCCAGGCGCCGGAGGTGGCCGTGCCGATCGAGGTGCGGGGCGACCGCTGGGGCGCGCTGCTGCTGGCGGGGGCCGGCGCACAGCGCGCCGGCCAAGCTGCGCTGACGGTGGCCCGCGCGCTCGGCGCGCTGGTCGAGGTGACCGACGGCGCAGCCTCGATGACCCGCCAGGTGCACCAGGCGGAGGCCCTCGGCCGCGCCACCGCCGATCTCAGCCGCCGCCTCGAGCTTCGCGAGATCGTGGCCGGCATCGTCGATCATGCACGGGCGCTGTTCGGAGCCGACCGAGCCGCCGTCATCCTCGACGGGCCGGACGGAACCGGCATGCCGGTTGCGGCGCGCGGTCTCTCCAGCCACTTCCTCGCCCGACTCGGCCAGCCGTCGCCGGGATCCGTGCCGGCCGCCGCGCTGGCCTCGCGGCGGCCGCTGTTCAGCGTCGCTCACCGCGACGACCCCCGAGCCGCGGCGGACCGGGCGGCCATCGTCCGGGAGGGCTACGACACGATCTGCGCGGCGCCGCTGTTCGTGGGTTCCGAGACGCTGGGGATGGTGATCGTCTACCACGATCAGCCGCATCACTGGCCGGCGGACGAGCTGGACGCCCTCGGGACGGTCGCGGCGCAGGCGAGCGTGGCGATCCGAACGGCCCGCAACTACAGCCAGATGTCGACCTGGACGGCCCAGCTCCAGTCGATCCAGCAGCTCGGCACCCGCCTCAATCGGCTCACCACCGTGCGCGAGATCGGGCTCACGATTGCCAACGAGCTCCGACAGCTGATCGACTATCACAACGTGCGGGTCTACCGTCAGCACGGCGACCGGCTGGTGCCGGTGGCGATGCAGGGCCAGGTCGGCCAGTACGTCGACGAGACGCCGGAGCAGCTTGCGGTGGCCGTCGGCGAAGGCATCACCGGCTGGGTGGCCCAGCACCGCCTGCCCCAGAGCCTTCCCGATGCGGCGCGGGATCCGCGGAGCAACACGGTCCCCGGAACAGAGGACGACCTCGACGAATCGATGCTGCTCGCGCCGATGATCTTCGAGGACGAGGTCCTCGGCGTGCTGGTCCTGTCGAAGCTCGGGCTCGGCCAGTTCAGCGAGGACGATCTTCGCCTGCTGGTGATCTACGCCAGCTTCGCGGCCCAGGCGATGGCGAACGCGGACGCCACCGATCGGCTGCGCCGCCAGTCGGAGACGCTCGAGCGCCAGCTGCGCAGCCAGCGCAACCTCCTGCTGATCACCGAGTCGATCCTGACGACTCTCGACCCGCGTGCCGTCCTCGACCAGATCGCCGATCGGCTGGCAGAGCTGGTCGGGTACGACAACATCTCGATCGAGGTCTATGACCGCGCCGAGCGCGTCGTCCGCCCGCTGACCGCGCGCGGCGTCAACGCCGACGAGTACCTGCGGGCGTGGGAGGTGGGCGAGACCGGTCTCGCGACCTGGGTGATCGAGCACAACGAGGGCGTCCTGGTCCTCGACCAGTACGAGGATCCGCGGGTCAGGCCGTTCTCGTCCGGTCCCGTGCACGGCGGCCTGATCGTCGTTCCGCTGCGCCGCCGCGAAGGGGTCGCCGGCGTCCTGACGGTCGAGCGCCTCGGCGAGGGCAACACCTTCAGCGTCGAGGAGTTCGAGCTCGTGGAGCTGTTCGCCGCGCAGGTCTCGATCGCCCTGCACAACGCCGAGGAGCACCAGGCGGTCGAGATCCGGGCGACGACGGACCACCTGACGGGCCTGCTCAACCACGGCACGTTCGGCGAGTGGCTGGCCTCGAGCGTCGCGCGCGGCGAGATGTTCAGCCTGGTGATGATCGACCTCGACGACTTCAAGGCGGTCAACGACGCGCTGGGGCACCAGGCGGGCGACCGGTTGCTGGCCGAGATCGGCCAGGCGATCAGCCGGGCGCGGCGCGAGTCGGACCACGTGTTTCGCTACGGTGGCGACGAGTTCACCGTGCTCCTGCCGGGTGCCGACCCGGCTGCGGCAGTCGCGGTGACCGAGCGGATCCGCGATGCGGTGCACACGGTGGGCGCTGCGGGGACCTCCTGGGCGACGGGCGGCGTCCACGTCTCGGCGTCCCTGGGCGTGGCGACGTATCCCGCCGACGGCCTGACCCCCGAGTCGATCCTGCTCGCCGCGGATCGAGCCTCGTTCGTCGCCAAGCGGGCAGGGTCCGGTGGCGTCGCCACGGCCGAGGAAGGCCTCGCGCTCGCGGGCGGGCTGGAGCTGCAGGAGCCCACGCCGGTCGACCCGCCCAGCGTCCCGGACGGCGACTGAAGGCGGACCGGAAGCCACGGGGCGTATCCTGCCCGCGTGTCCGGGCCGAGCATCCTCATCACGATCGCCGATCCCGCGCGCGCCGCGGACCCGGAGGTGGCCGCTCGGCGCAGCGGTCTATACGCCGACGCGGTCGCCCGGCACGGGGGTGAGCCGACGCTCGTGTCCAGCGGGACGCCAGAAGACGAACGGGTCGCCGCATTCGAGGGCATGGGCGGCCTGCTGCTGTCCGGCGGGGTGGACATCGAGCCGGCCCGCTACGGCGCGACGAGCGCCGGCTCGAACGACGTCGACCGCGAGCGGGACGAGCTCGAGGCGAGCGCCTGGGCAGCTGCCGAGGCCCGCGGCCTGCCGATCCTGGGCATCTGTCGCGGCCTGCAGGCGCTCAACGTCTTCGCCGGCGGGCGGCTCGTGCAGGACGTGCCCGGCCACCAGGGACCGGCCATCGGATCGGGTCCGGCGCTGACCCACCCGCTGCGCGTGGCGCCGGGAACCCGGCTGGCACGGGTCCTCTTCCCGACCAACGCCCGCGGCGGCGTGCTCGAGGTCAACTCCTACCACCACCAGGCCGTGCGACCGGAGGACCTCGCGCCCGGGCTCATCGCCTCGGCCACGTCGTCCTCTCCGGCCGGCGAGCTGGTCGAGGCGCTCGAGACGAGGTCCGGACGGTTCGTCATGGGGGTCCAGTGCCATCCCGAGCGGCGCGACTCGACGCCCGAGGCGTTCGAGCGGCTGTTCAGGGTCTTCGTCGACGCGGCCCGTGGGGCGCTCACCAGCCGCTGACGGCTAGAGACGTCCCGCGTCGATCACGCGCTGGAGGAACTGCCGGGTCCGCGCCTCCGCGGCACCAGAAGATCTCCGCCGGGCTCAGCCGGTGCGCCGGATGGCCACCGGGAGGTCCTCGGTCAGCTCGAGCTGCGCAGCCGCGTCGCCCTGGTTGACCGCCAGGCACAACCGCCCGTACGAGTCCTCGTAGAGCAGCGGCTCGCCGACCGCGGCCCCGCCGAACGTCTCCCGCCAGGCCAGCTCAACCGGCCGTACCCCCGCTCCGGGCTCGTCACGCCCGACCTCGATCGTCAGCCGGTCGCCGGACGCCGGCGCACCGAGCGCCTGGACCAGATCGTCGGCAAGGGCGGTCAGCTTGACGTTGCCGAAGGTGTCGACGTAGAGGACGTGGGCGCGCAGCTCGCCGTCGGCCGGGACGGGCTGCGGGATCGGCAGCCGGACCAGGCCCACCGGGTCCACGGGCGGGCCGAACCGTTCGAGCGCGACCCCCCGGGCCAGGTGCGCCGCTGCCGGGGCGAAGTCGTCGCGGCCGTGGAAGCTGGTCGAGACCATCGGCAGACGGTAGGCGGCCTCGGTCAGCTCGACGGCTGCCGTGATCCCGCCCATCCGGTCCGCCGCCATGAGCAGCAGGCCGTTGTCCGGCCCCACGAGGACATCGCCCCGGCCCGTCCGGATGGCCACCGGCCGCCGCGCCGTTCCCACACCGGGATCGACGACCGCGACATGCACGCCGATCGGCACGTACGGCAGGGCGCACCACAGCAGCAGCGCGCCGTCTCGAATGCGGAACTTGCGAACCTCGTGGCTGATGTCGAGAAGCTCGACGTCCGGCGCGATGCCGAGGATGACGCCGCGCATGATCGCCGCCGAGGGATCCCGGAGACCGAAGTCGGTCAGGAGCGAGATCAGCGGGCGGATCACGCCCGGGATGGTAGCCGGACCCGGAATCCGAAGCGGCGCCTGGAGGAGGCGCCGCTTCGGGGAGGTTGGCCGTGACGGCGGGAGGAGGATCGCCGCCGCGGCCGGGATATTCGGTGTGGGATGCCGTCTCAGGCCGGCGTCGGTGGCTTCGTGCCGTCATCTGCGGTGAACCTGCCCGTGGCACGCAGCGCCCGAAGGAAGAGCAGTCGGTTGATCTCGCCGAGCTTCCAGTGCTGCCCCCCGACCGGGATGCCGCACAGGAAGGCGGTCAGGTTCGCCGCCTCATCGGGCGCGAGACCCTGCCGGAGCAGCGAGCGGTAGGTCGCGGTTGCCGACGGTTCCGTGCTGGTCTGGCCCGCACGAACGACTGCGGCCGGCGAGCCGGTCCCGCCCGGGATGGCCGTCGGATGAACCGGCGACGGGGCGTCCGTGGCTGACCGTCGGTGCCGTCGAGTGCCGTGCTGCCCCTGCCCTGTCATGTCCTGTGCGTTGCCTCTGGTGCCGCCGGCGGGCGGTAGGTCGGCCGGGATCCTGCCCGGTTGGGAGCGGAGTGGAGCGGTCTGGTGGGATCGTCCGTCGTTCCTGCCAGGTATTCGATGACCCGCACGTCCCGGATGAGACCGGTACTTGCGACGCCGCTCGCTTCCTCGAACCGGTCGAGGCGGCGGGCGGGGGCACGTAGACTGCCCGCGTGCGGGTCCGGATATTCGGGCTGCGACTGATCGCCGCCGCCCTGTCTGCTGCTTGGACGCTGACCGCGGCCCTGGTGTTGCTCGTGTACCGACCGGGTGGGCCGTTCGACGTCCAGGTCGGACTGGCAGCCGGGCTGCCGATCCTGGTCGCGCTCGCCGGGCTGGTCTGGCCGCCGGTCGCCCGCGGCGACCGCGCGTTCGCCGGGCTGGTGTGGGCGGGGCTCGGGTCGCTCCTGCTGCTCACGCCCTCGATCGGGGGGATCGTCACGCAGCTGCTGGCGCGCGGCCCCCAGACGCTCCTGCCGTCGCCCGAAGCGGCGTACCCGTGGCTTCTCGCCCTGCTGGGCACGGGGCTCTTCAGCGGTCTCGGTGTCGCGCGCCGACGTCTGGGCGACGCGGCGCTCCGGCGTCGACGGCTCGTCCTCGGCGGCACGCTGGCGGCCGTCTCGACGATCGTCGCGGGCGGCATCTTCGCGTCGGTGGCCATCGCGAACGAGCTGGCGCTGCGGGACCGTCCGGCTCCGGCATCCCGCTACGGACCCACGTCCCCGGCCCTCCAGCCACCGACCTGCGACGTGCCGCCGCGGATGGCCGCCGAGGCGCGGGTCGAGCTGCTGCTCACGGGCACGGTCGATCGCCGACCGATCGGCAACGTCGACCTGCGCGGCCTGCGCAGCGGCGAGGACTTCCGGTGGCTGGCCTATGTCGCCACGGATCGACAGCTCGGGCAGCACGGGGCGGCGCGCCTCGGCGACACGACCTGGCGGCTCGACCCGCAGCGCGGCTGGGAGCTGGTGCCGCCGATCGAGGTCGCCGGCGCCGGCCTCGATGTCCAGGTGCTCCGCGTCGCGCTCGAGGCGGGCTCCCGTGAAGCAGCTGAGGACCACGGGCTCGCCTTCTTCGAGGGCGCTCGTGCTCGCCACTGTCGGGTGGCCGTCGACGGGCGCGCGTTCCGGGAGGCATTCCCGCAGGTCGAATGGCTCGCTGGCACCAGCGACCTGGGGCGGTGGCGCGGCGAGCTCGACTACTGGGTCTTCGCGGACGGCGCCGTCGGACGGCTGTCGGGCAGCGTCAGCGGCGATGCGGCGTCGATCGGCGAGCGCGGCCTGCAGGGCACGCTGCGTGCGACGATGATCGCCACCGAGCGGGACCGCGACCACGTCGTCGTCCGCCCCACGAGCTGAGGAGATCGATGGACGACGGCGAGCGGCGCAGCGGCAAGCGCGATCGCCTCGCCCGGCTGACGAGGCTGATCACCGTGCTTCGTGCCCATCCCGACGGAGTCCGGGTCGGTGAGCTCGCGCGCCGGGTCGACATGTCCGTCCGGACGGTCTACCGGGACCTCGACGCGATCGACCGGGAGCTGCAGGTCGGCGTCTGGTCCGAGGGCGGGCTGTGGGGCGTCGCCGGCGAGGACTTCCTGCCGCCGCTCAAGCTGACCCTGTCCGAGGCGATGGCGGTGGTGCTCTCGGCGCGGCTGATGGTGCGCTACGCGGACAAGTACGACCCGGACCTCGCGGCCGCATTCGAGAAGCTCGAGGAGGGTCTGCCGCCGGTCCTCGCCGAGCACGTCGACCGGACGCTGGGCATCCTGTCGAGTCTGCCGCGTGACGAGCGGTTCCGCCGGCACGTCCACCTGCTGACGCGGGCCTGGTCGGAGCGACGCGTCGTCAGCCTGGACTACGACCCGCCCCGCCATTCGCGATACGGCGCCGTCGGGGAGCGGCGGCGGGCGGTCGTGCGGCCCTACCTGATCGAGCCGTCGCTGCAGACGCACGCGCTCTACCTGATCGGCTGGGACGAGACGCGGGACGGGCTCCGCACGTTCAAGATCGAGCGGATCCTCGACGCCGCGCTGACGCCGCGAACGTTCGACCCGCCCGAGGGCGGGATCGAGGACTCGCTCCGGCGGGCGTGGGACATCATCGCGGACCAGTCGGAGGTGGAGGTCGTGCTGCGCTTCGCCCCCACGGTGGCCGGACGCGTCGAGGAGGCGACCTGGCACCCGACGCAGCGGGTCGAGCGCGAGCCGGATGGCTCGCTCGCCTGGCGGGCGACGGTCAGCGGGACGATCGAGATCCGGCTGTGGATCCTGTCGTGGGGCGACGAGGTCGAGGTGCTGGCGCCGGCGGCGCTCCGTGACGACGTGATCGCGACGTGGCAGCGGGCGCTCGAGCGGTACGGGGAGCCGGCGGCGGGCTGACGCGCGGGCCGAACTCGAGGGGAGCCTGCGGCCGAACCGGGCGAGGCCGCGTGGCGGAACCCCGACGCGCTGTTTCCTGTCCAATTCTCCTGGCATGAGCGCACGGCCGAGCTGGAGAGGGCCTCCGCAGCCGCGGCGCGATCTTTCCTGTCGAATTCTCGTGGCATGAGCGTAAGACCAGCTCGCGAGGGCCGGCGCACCCACCTGGGTCCCCTGTGAGCCACGCGCGACTAACACCCTCGCCGATGCCACCGATGGAGCGTCGCGGAGATCGCCTGGTGCTTTCCGCGTGGGCGTATGACAGGAAGGTCTGGGTCAGCGGCCCGGTCCGCGCCGGCCGCTCCGTCGCGTCGGCCGCTCCGTCGCGTCGGGCGCCGACCGCGTAGTCTGCGGCGGTGGCTCGTCACCCCTTCCGCGCCGTCAATCTGATCAGCGACCCGATCCACGGCTATCTCGAGCTCACCAAGCGCATCGCCCCGGTGGAGGCGGCGGCGGCCGGACTGCCGGACGAGCCCGCGGTCGAGCAGGACCTCGTCGATAGCGCATGGCTGCAGCGGCTGCGCAGGATCAGCCAGCTCCAGAGCGCGCGATGGGTCTTCCCGACGGCCGAGCACTCCCGGTTCACCCACGGCCTCGGCGTCATGCACGAGGCCGGCCTGTGGGCGCGGGCGCTCTACCCGAGCCTCCGAGGCACCATCCTCGCACGAGGCGGACGGGACGCCGGCGGACGGGACGCCGGCGGACGGGACGCCGGCGGACGGGACGCCGGCGCGCGGGACGCCGTCCCGCCGGAGCCGGTCCCGTCCGAAGGGCTCGTGGTCGAGACCCTGCGCGTGGCCGGGCTGCTCCACGACGTGGGGCACGGGCCGTTCGCCCACTTCTTCGAGGACCACGTTCTGCGCGCGTTCGACGCACCGGTCGACGCCCGACGCGAGCCCGGCAAGCGGCTTTCGCACGAGGACCTGTCGCAGCTGATCATCGAGCGCGAGCTGGGCGACGTGATCCGGGGCCTTCGGCGGGCGCCGGGCACGGATCCGGCGCGCGACGCATTCGACGCGGGTGAGTCGATCGAGCCCCGATGGGTCTCGTTCCTGGTCTCCAAGCCCGCCTTGCGAGACGCCTCGATGCCCGGCTGGCTGCGCTGGCTGCAGCCGCTCCTGTCGGGCGTCTTCACCGTCGACAACCTGGACTACGTGCGTCGCGACGCGTACCTCACGGGCGTCGCGGTGGGACCCGTCGACGTCGAACGGCTGCGTCGCTACACGTTCGTGTCGGACCACGGGTTGACGCTCTACGAGCCGGGCCTCGGTGCGCTCGAGATGTTCCTCACGGCCCGGCTGTTCATGTACCAGCAGGTCTACTTCCATCGCACGGTGCGCGCGATCGACCTCGACCTCGCGGAGGTCTTCGAGCCGTCGATCCGCGCGATCTTCGGCGAAGGGTCGCCGGTGGACCGGCTGAGCGAGTACGCCGACCTCGACGAGTACGCGCTCCTCCACCAGGCTGCCCGGTGGGCACGGGGCGAGTCGGTGGCGGCGGAGGGCGCCGAGCGGCCGGGCGACGGGACCGTCGCGCCGGCGGTCGCCGAGGGGTGGCGGGCCATCCTGCTGCGACGCCCTCGCTGGCGCGTCGAGGCCGAGGTTCGCGCCGAGTACGAGGCCGGGGACTTTCCGGATGCGCTCGTGGCGACGCTCGGGGCGGAAGAGCCGGGCGTGACCGCGATCGACCGGGCGGTGGTCGACGCGCGACCCGCCGATGCGACCGCCACGGACTCGTTGCTGGCGATCGAGTCGCGCGACGGGGCGTCCAAGATCCGGCTCAGCCGGGCGCTCGGGCGGTTGCCGGCGTACGCGCTGATCGCGCGGCGCTACCGGCGGTCGAGCGGCGAGTAGGACTTCGGGGCAGGCTCGTGGCAGCGCGGGCTCCGCGCCGGTTCCGCACGGGCTGGGCTCCCGTGTCGACGGCCGTAGTTGCGCCAGTGCTATTCCCGCCGCTTCGAGCGGCACATGGCAAGCATCAGCCCGCTCCGGGAGACAAATATGCCGTCCAGACCGGCATACGGGTCGGGCTGGCGGGCCGGTGAGACCGGCTTGTGCGCCCCGATCGGCCCGAAATAGTTGTGCCGCGAATGCGCCCAGGCCGATAGGCCGGGCGCCGTCGGCCGGTTGAACACCCGTTGTGGCCGACCTTGCCGGGCGAGGTCCATCCGCGCGGCGGCGATCCCCGGGCGACTCGATATGCTGGCCGCGTTCCGCAGTCAGGAGAGCGCGGCATGCCGACGCCCGACGGGCCAGCCCATCCACGCGCCACGCCGGGCCATCGACGGGCCGCCGGTCCTGAAGATCCTGTGTGGAGGGCGGTCCGGACGAAGCGCGTGATCCGCCGCTTCGAGGACCGGCCGCTGGATGCCGTCCACCTCGACCGCATCCTCCACGCCGGCCGGCGGGCAGCCAGCTCCAAGAACCTCCAGCGCTGGGAGTTCATCGTGTGCGTCGATCGGGCGCACCTGCGCGAGCTCGGTCAGGTCGGTCACGCGGCCGGCCACCTTGCCGGCGCGGCCGCGGGCATCGCCCTGGTCACGCCGGATCCAGGTCAGCCGGGGACGCCGCTGTCGGTCATGTTCGACCTCGGCCAGGCGGCCGCGAACATGATGCTGGCCGCGTGGGAGCTGGGTGTGGGCAGCGTGCCGGCCACGGTCTACGAGCACGACCTCGCGCGGCGGCTCCTCGGCTACCCGGAGACACACCACTGCGAGTACCTGCTGTCGTTCGGCTACCCAGCCGATCCGGCGGAGCTGCGCGCCCCTCCCCGGGCGGGCGGCCGGCGGCCGATTGCTGACATCGTCCACCGCGAGCGGTGGGGCAGGCGAGACGGGCCGACCTGAGCTCCGGACGAGCGCCAACCGGCCGCGCCCGGGATGCCCGGCGCCCGGGCTGCCCGGCGCCCGGGCTGCCCGGCGCCCGCGATGCCCGCAGCCCGCGACTCCGCGCAGGCGCCCGGGGTCACCAGACCTGCGGGACGTATCGCTGGGAGGAGCGGGGCGGTCTGACGTAGCCATCGTCCTGCTGGCGGGGCGGCAGCGTCAGCACCTGGTCGGCGAGGTCCTCGTACGGCACCTGGCTCAGGAGGTGCGTGATCGAGTTGAGGTGGGCCCGCCGCTTGTCATCCGACTCGACGACCCACCACGGCGAGTCCTCCGTGTCCGTGTAACGGAACATCTCGTCCTTCGCCCGGGAGAACTCGACCCACCGTGACCGCGCCTCGAGATCCATCGGGCTGAGCTTCCAGCGCTTGGCCGGATCGTTGATGCGGGCCTGGAACCGGCGCTCCTGCTCAGCGTCGCTGACCGAGAACCAGAACTTCACGAGGATCGTCCCCGAGCGGATCAGCATCCGCTCGAACTCGGGACAGGCGCGCATGAACTCCGCGATCTGATCGTCCGTGGCGAAGCCCATCACCCGTTCGACACCGGCCCGGTTGTACCAGCTGCGGTCGAAGAGCACGATCTCGCCGGCCGTCGGGAGCTGATCGACGTAGCGCTGGAAGTACCACTGGCCCTTCTCGCGCTCGTTAGGAGCGGCGAGTGCGACGACGCGGCAGATGCGCGGGTTGACACTGGCCATGATCCGCTTGATCACGCCGCCCTTCCCCGCCGCGTCCCGGCCCTCGAAGATGACCACCACCCGCAGGCCCTTGGCCTTGACCCAGTCCTCCATCTTCACGAGCTCGAGCTGGAGCCGTGCCAGCTCCTCCTCGTAGACCTTCTTCTTGAGCTTCGTCGCCGCGCCGGGGCCCGCGTCGTCGAGGCCGACGTCCGGATCGGTGGGCGCGCGGGTCGCGCCGTCGGGCGCGTCGGTGTCGGACATGTCGCCTGCCTCCCGTGCGGTCGAGTGGACTCGATAGCGCAAGGGTGCTCGCGCCTCGTCACCGCGTGCATTGGCGGTGGCTGTCCCCGCTTGCGACCGTGTTTCAGTCCGGGTCGGGCGCGTCGTTGGCCGCGCCGGGGTAGGCTGCACCCCGCAGAAGGGAGCACCTGCATGGCATACGTTCTCGCCTATATCGACCCGGGATCGGGCAGCCTGATCATCCAGGCCGTCGTTGCGACGGTGGTCGCGGTTCCGTTCTTCCTCCGCCACCAGATCGCACGGTTCGTGCGCGTGATCCGACGGCGGGATGACGTGTCGGTCGCCGACGAACCGACCAACGGGACCCGATCTCGCTGACGTCCGACCCGGCGCCGGCCGCCCCGAGGGGCACGGGAGCTCGACGCGACCCGGCATCGTTCCGCGACCCGAGCGGCTTCGTCTATCGCCGCCGGGGTGTCCTCCTTCGACAGGTTGACCGGTCCTTCGCCGCGGCCTGGGACGACCTGACGGGAAGCGGGCTGCTCGAGACGCTCCAGGACCGGCGGCTGCTCGTCCGGCACGAGGCCGTCGACGTGGCGGACGCCCTCGACCCAGCGGGGGCCCACGCGGTCATCCGGCCAGAGGCGGTCCGCTTCATCTCCTATGCCTACGAGTGGTCGTTCGGCCAGCTCCGTGACGCCGCCCTGCTGACGCTCGAGGCGCAGGACGCCGCGCTGGCGGCCGGCTTCACGCTGCGCGACGCGAGCGCCTACAACGTCCAGTTCCACGGCGGCCGGCCCATCCTCATCGACAGCCTGTCATTCGAGCGGGCGACCCCCGGGGCGCCGTGGATCGGCTACCGGCAGTTCTGCGAGCACTTCCTCGCGCCGCTGGCCCTGATGGCCCATCGGGACGTGCGCTGTGGGCTCCTGCTGCGCGACTTCCTCGACGGCATCCCGCTCGACCTCGCTGCCCGGCTGCTGCCCCGGCGCACGTTGCTGGACGTGGGGCTCGCCAGCCACATCCATGCACACGCGCGCGCGCAGCGGCGCCACGCGGGATCGGCCGCATCGGCGGCCCGCGGCCCGACCATGAGCCCGCTCCGGCACGCGGCGCTGATCGACAGCCTGCGCCGGACGGTTGCCAGGCTGCGGTGGGAGCCGGCGGGAACCGAGTGGGCCGATTACGCCGACCACACGAGCTATGACGACGCGGCCGCGCGCAGCAAGGACGAGCTCGTGCGGCGGTACCTCGATGCGGCGGGCGGCGAGATCGTCTGGGACCTCGGGGCGAACACGGGCCGGCACAGCGCGGTTGCCGGGCGGCTCGGGCGCGAGGTCGTCGCCTGGGACGTCGATCCGGCAGCGACGGAGCGTCATTACCGCGCCGTCCGGCGCGATGGGCTGACGAACGTGCTGCCGCTCCTGGTCGACCTCGGCAATCCCAGCCCCGGGCTTGGCTGGGCGCACGAGGAGCGGCGCTCGTTCCTCGATCGCGCCGACGCGGACACGGTCATCGCCCTGGCCCTCGTCCATCACCTCGCGATCTCGCGCAACGTGCCGCTTCCGATGCTCGCGGACCTCTTCGCGCGGCTGGCCCCGAACCTGATCGTGGAGTTCGTTCCGAAAGCGGACCCCATGGTCCAGCGATTGCTGGCGACGCGACAGGACGTCTTCCCCGACTACACACTCGAGGGCTTCCGGACGGCGCTGGGCGAGCGGTTCGACCTCCTCGAGGCGGCCGGCATCGAGGCCAGCGAGCGCACGATCCTCCGTCTGCGCCGCCGTTGAGCCGCGCCTCCCTCAGGGCTCGGCGGGCGGGCGCTCGTACTCGACGAAGTCGAACATCCGGTAGTAGTCGGGCGAGAGGTACGTCGCGTCCGGCAGCAGCGGCAAGCCCGCGTCGAAGTAGGCGTTGAACACGATCCGGAACGCGTTGACCGGCGTGATCCGGTCGTACACCCCCGCCGCGGCCGGATCGACTCCCGGCAGGTAGAACGCGTTGAGGATCCCGAACTTGTGCTGGACCTGGTCCGGCGTGGCCTTCAGCCAGTCGAACCGAACCTGGTTCCGCGCGAACTCGATCGGGAACTCGCCTTCGTCGGCCTGGAGGATGATCACCGGCTCCTCGCCGGGCGGCGTGTCGAGCAGGCGGTCGAGGATCGCGAGCATCCGATCGTTGGTGAAACGCACGTGCTCGAGGTACGACTCGTCGCGCGTCCGGCCGGCCACCTCCTCCGGCGTGGGGAAGCTGCCGTCGGCGTTGAACCGCCAGGGGCTGTGCGGGAGCAGGAGGTGGGCGAATACGAACGTGGGACCCGGCCGGCCCGCCGTCTCGGCCAGGCGATCCAGCTGGTAGAGCGTGTGAGCCCGCAGCAGCTCGGGCGGGCCGACGCCCTCGCCCAGGTCCTCCGGCTCGGTGGGCGCCACCCAGGGCTCGGTCAACGACCAGGCCGTCGTGGAGAGCACCGCGGCGCTGAACTCGGACCCCTCGGACCATCGGAGCACCCGGTCGGCGTCGACGTTGGTCGCCGTCGGCTCCCAGGTGTTCGCGATGTGGATGTACTCGTAGCCGAGCGCCTTGAGCGTCGCCGGCACGGCGAGCTGCTCGCGGAGGGCACGGTGCAGTGGCTCGAATGACGGTGAGCCCCCGTTCTTGAGCGCCTGGCCGTTGAGGTGCTCCATGCTCAGCGACGAAACGAGTGACAGCGAGGTCTTGAAGTAGTTGGCCCAGCTGTCCTCCGCGATCGTGAAGCCGCGCTGCTCGAGCGCGTCGAGGAACGGTCGGTTGTCGAAGCCGTAGATGCGATCGAGCGTCTTGGCGTTCGAGTAGCGGTCGAGGATGATGTAGTAGACGTCCGGCCGGCGCCCCCCGTCCGGGACGTGGAGCGAGATCGCCGCCGTGGAGGCTGACGCGGAAGCGACCCCCGGCAGGGAGCCGGCGGCGAACTCCCCCACCCGCACCAGGTTGAACGCCAACAGGATCGCCGCCACGAGGTTCGCGGCCTGGGTGGCCGGGACGACCCACCGGCCGTCGCGCCAGGTCAGTGCCAGTGCGCCCAGGGCGATCGCGGCGTAGGCGGCCACGAGCGGCGTCCGTTCCGTCAGCCCGTGCGACTCCCGGGCCACGTTCCAGACATGCCCGAACGAGAAGAACAGGACCACCAGCACGCCGGCCAGGATGGCCCCCCGACGCCAGTCCCGGAGCAGCGCGGCGCCCGCCGCCAGGGCGCCGCCGGCTGCGGCGAGCGACGCCCCGAGCGGGAGCCATAGCGGATCGAGCGTCACCTGCTGAACCGCGTTCTCGGCGAACAGGAAGAGCACCGGGAACGCCGCGAAGAGGAGCGGGTGCAGCGGCAGCGCGCTCCAGCGGCTCCGCGTGTCGCGCGTCGCTCGTCCCGGCATGACAGCACCGTAAACGAAGCGTTAACGTCGCGCTGGCGAGGCGTCGGCCGGCCAGCTCAGGTCTCCCGGCGCTCCCACTCGGCCACGCGCGGCCGGCCCATCGCCTCCCAGGCCCGGGCCTCGTCGCTCGGCAGCCGGAGCGCGTGGACCACCTGCCGGGCAGCCAGCCCGACGATGGCGGTGAACGTGGGGTACGCGAACTCCACCTCGGCGAGGCGCTCGACCGCGACGTTGCCGGCCATGGCCCCGGCCACGATCTGGACGACCTCGACCGCCTGCTCGCCGACCACGTGCGCGCCGAGGATGCGGTGCGAATCGCGCTCCACCACGAGCTTGCAGAAGCCCTCGGTCCGGCCGTCGATCACCGCGCGGTCCAGGTCGGCGTACGGGACGGTGCCGGTCTCGACGAGCTGACCGGCCGTCTGGGCCTGTGCCTCCGTCAGGCCGACGCTGGCGTATTCCGGATCGGTGAAGCCGCCGTGGGCGACGATGGCGTGCCGCGCGCTGCGACCCTCGTCGCGCAGCGAATTCTCGGCCGCCACGCGTCCCTCGAAGGTCGCGCTCTGGACGAGCATCATCCTGCCCGTGATGTCGCCGGCGGCCCAGATGTTCGGCGCCGAGGTCCGCAGCGTGTCGTCGACGCGGACGTAGCCGCGCTCCGTGGCAACGCCGGCCGCGTCGAGGTCGAGGCCGTCCAGGTTGCCCGGCCAGCCGACGGCCAGGATCACGGCCTCCACCGCCAGCTGGCGCTCGGCACCGTAGAGCCGATACCGGAGTCGCAGCCCCTCGGCCGGACGATCGATCGCGTCGACAGCCTCGATGCCCGCGATCACGTCGATGTCGTGTCCGGCGAATGCCCGGGCCAGGGCCGCCGAGACGTCCGGGTCCTCGCCGGCCAGGATCCGCGGCGCCACCTCGAGCAGCGTGACCCGCGAGCCGAACGCGGCGAGGATCGAGGCGAGCTGGGCGCCCGTCGACGACCCCCCGACGATCGCCACGGACGCCGGCGCGCGCGCGAGGGCCCACACGTCGCTGTACGTCATGGCCAGCTCGTGACCCGGGATCGGCAGCCGTCGCGGGTTCCCGCCGCAGGCGACGATGAACCGGTCCGCCGCGATCGCTCCCCCATCGCCGAGCACGACCGAGTCGGCGGCGGTGAAGGCAGCGGGGCCGGCGCGCTCGCGAACCTCGACACCCGCCCGCTCGAGATGAGCGGCAGCTTCTCCTGCAGCCGGTAGACGGTGCGCTGCGTGGCGGCGAGCAGCTCCTCGAGGTCGAGGCTCGGCTCGGCCGCCACGATCCCGTACGCGCCCAGCTGCCGCGCGTCTCGCAGGAGCCGCGCGGCCTTGGCCAGCACGCGCGTCGGGGCACACCCGTCGTTCGTGCACGTCCCGCCGAGGCGGTCCTTCTCGACCAGGGCGACCCGCGCCCCGAGCTCGGCCGCGCGCAGGGCGGCGGTCATCCCTGCCGGGCCGCCGCCGAGGACCACGAGATCGAAGCGCTCGCCCTTGACGCCGCTCATCTGCGCAGGTCCCGCCGGCGAAGACCGAGCAGGCCAACCGCCACGCCACCCACGGCAAGCACCGCGAACAGCGCCAGGCCACCCGTGTCGAAGCGGCCGGCCATCGGCTGGCCGAAGTGGTGGTTGAGCGACACCTGGAGAAGCCAGTCCGGCGCCCGGAGGATGGTGCCCACGAGCTCGAGAAGGTACGAACCGATCACGATCCCGCCGGCCACCGGCGCCGCCAGGTCCGCCCGGAGGAGGCCACCGACGGCCAGCCCGACGCCGGCCACCGCCGCGCCGTAGAGCGCGAGCACGCCGAGCCCGATCAGGGGCGTCGCGGCGTCGCCGCCCTGGTTCGCCACGGCAATGCCGATCACGGCGCCGCCCAGCGCCACCATCGCCAGCACCGCCGCAAGGACCCCGAGCGCGCTCGCGAGGGCCCAGGGAACGCGCCCCGTCGGCGTCGACAGCACGAGGTCGAGCCGGCGGTTCGACTCATCCCCGGCCCAGCCGCCGACGAACGTCGCCGCGCCGAGACCCGCGAGCAGCGAGCCGAACGGGAAGAAGGCGAGCTGCAGCACGCCGGACGGAGCGGTGATGTCGACCCCCGGGTAGATCCGCTCGACCATCGCCCGGATTTGCGGCAGCTGGGCCATGCCGGCGGAGAATGCCGCCGCGGATGCCGCGATCGTCGCGCCGTAGAGCCCGATCCCGAGGCCCCAGCCGATCGCCGCTCCGAGCCGATCGGCCAGCTGCCGGACGAACGGATTGCGCGTCCCGGCGGGAAGCGAGGGCAGTCGAAGCCAGCCCAGGCTCGCGGCGCGGCCGAGGTCGCGGCGCTCGAACGTGAACAGCCCGAGCGTCGCCAGGCCGGCCGTGACGGCCCCGAGCGCACCGACCGGCAGCCAGTCGGAGCGGCCGGCGAGCGGCCGATGGCCAGCCGTCCAGCTGAACGGCGAGAGCGGCTCCAGCGCCTCGATGACCGGGGAGACGCTCGCGTAGGCCGGGACGAGGTAGGTGGCGAACAGGACGACCAACCCCAGACCGAGCGCGCGTCCGCGACCCACCACCGGGCCGAGAGCGAAGGCAACCGCGCCGGCGAACAGCACCAGCAGGCCGGTCAGCAGGAAATGGCCGGCCGCGGCGCCGAGCGGGATCGCGTCGCCGGGCAGCGTGCCGAAGGCCGCGCCGGTGACGGCGGTGATCAGCGCCGCGAAGCTCATGGCGACGGCGACGCCGGTGACGTGGGCCAGCAGCTTCTGGGCGGCGATCAGGCGGCGCGAGACCGGGGCCGCGACGAGGACGTCGAGGCTGCCCTTCGCCGCCTCGCCGGCGAGCGTGCCGGACAGCGCCAGCACGGACCAGATGCCAAGCATCGCCGGCAACGTGTTCCCGATCCGCCAGGAGAGGAACCCGCCCAGCGTCTCGACGGCGATCGGCTCGCCGAGCAGGCCGCGCAGGGCGACCGGCAGCAGCTGCGCCTGGGCCACGAGCTGCAGCCGCGAGGCGGCACTCCCGAACTGGGCGGCAAGCCCGGCTCCCGAGACGAGCATGAGGAAGCCGGACAGCAGCCCAACGAGCGCGATCGCCCGGCGGCTGTCGCGGAGCGTCTTGCCGAAGACGCTGCCGAGGCCGATGAGCCGGCTCCAGGGCGTAGGCCCGGTGCCGGCGGCCGGGAGTGCCGCCCGGGCGTCCGCCGTCATGGGCGCGGCTCGCCGTCGGTCGGCGAGGAAGAGCCGTCCGCGCCGGCGGCGAGAGCATCGGAACGCCCGTACTGGGCGAGGAAGACGTCCTCGAGGTTCGGTTCGCGGCTCACGAGATCGAGGAGGTCGTGACGGGCGGCGGCTCGAAGGATCGGACCCATCAGCCCGCTCACGCGCAGGGAGATGCGCGACCCGTCCGCGAGCACGTGGCTGACCCCCGGCAGGGTCTCGAAGTCGGCGGCCGGGACCGGCGCTCCGAACTGCAGCTCGACCTGGTGGAAGGCAAGCGCCCGGACGGCCTCGATCCGATCCACCTGGACCAGCCGGCCCTCACGGATGATCGCCACCCGGTCGCAGGTGCGGTCGACCTCCTCGATGATGTGCGAGCTGAGGAAGACCGTCCGTCCCTCGGCCTTGGCCTCGCGCAGGATCTCGAAGAACGCGTACTGGACGAGGGGGTCCAGCCCGGCGGTCGGCTCGTCGAGGATGAGCAGCTCCGGGCGGTGCTGGAGCGCCACCACGAGGCCCACCTTCTGCTTGTTGCCCTTGGAGTACTCGCGGAAGCGGCGCGAGGGGTCGAGGGCCAGCCGCTCGATCAGCTGCGCCACGTGGGTCCGGTCGACGCCGCCGCGCAGGTTCGCGAAGTACTGGATCGTGTCGGCGCCGGTGAGCCGGTCGTACAGGTCGAACTCGCCCGGCAGATAGCCGACCCGTCGGTGGATCGCGACCGGATCGGCGGTCGTCTCGATGCCGAACACCTCTGCCCGCCCCGAAGTCGGCCGGATCAGGTCGAGCAGGATCCGCATGGTCGTGGTCTTCCCCGCCCCGTTCGGCCCCAGGAACCCGAAGACCTCGCCCTGACGGACGTCGAGATCCACGTCGACGATGCCCCGGTGCACGCCGTAGCTCTTCGACAGGCGCTCCGTATGGATGACGGATGGCATCGTCCAATTCTGAACGAAGCCCGGAAGTGCGGCCGATAGGGCAGCAAGGCCACCAGGCGATGGCCTGTACGCTCCCCCGGTGGCAGCGACCAGATCGCACCCGGGAGACCCCACGTGAGGAAGAGCATGTCGTTCGTCGGACGTGTGCTCCGCGACGCCTTCCGGTTGCTCTCGATCGCGCCGCCCGATCTCCTCCTGGTCGTCGTGGCCATGCTGCTCGTCGGAGCGGTCCTCGCCAACGATCCCGGGCTCGGCCTGCTGGGAGTGACCTGGGATTTCGCAGGCGTGACCCTGCTCGTCGGTGGTCTGGTCGGCCGACCAGCTCCTGACCGGCTGCCGGCCGCGGCATCCCGCGTGGCCCGGCGCATCGTGCCGGTGATCGGGCAGACCCTCGTTTTGATCGCGATCTTCCTCGGAGTCGCCGTCGTCGCGGCCGTCATCTCCATCCCGGTCGTGGCGGTCGCGGGGCCCGGCCTCGGGTTTTCGATCGACGACCTCGCGACGTTCAACCCGCTCGAGCCGCCGCCGGCACTGCGAACGCTGGGCCTCGTCCTCCTTTCGATCATGGGCCTCGTCTTCGCGCTGGTCTTCGGACGCCTCCTGCCGGCCCAGGCGATCGTTCTCGAGCGAGAGGCTGGCGCCGTCGCCTCGATTCGCCAGTCGTGGGCGCTCACCCGCGGTCGCACGCTGGCCTGCGCGGCGCTCATGTTCCTGGTGACCGTTGCCGGCTCCGTCATCGTCGCGCTCCTGCCGCCCGGGCCGGGGGCGATCATCGGGGTCCTGCCCGCGGTGTTCGCCGTGGCGGTCGGGGTGGCCGTCGATCGGGAGCTGCGGCCGGGGCCTGGAACGCGGGCGGCTGGTCCGTCAGCCTAGGATCGCGGACGCATTCGACGCACCCGTCGGGTCGCCGAACGGATGACGCAAATGGACTGTCATGGAGCAGGCTCGATGACCAGCCGGCCAGCCGGATCGCCCGCCACGGCCGACCTCGTGCTTGCCCTCGATCAGGGGACGACCTCGTCCCGGGCGATCGCCTTCGACCGGTCCGGCCGCGCCGTCGCGAGCGCGCGGCGCGAGCTCGGCCAGCGCTATCCCTCGCCGGGTCACGTGACCCAGGATCCGCAGGAGATCTGGACGAGCCAGCTGTCGGTGGCGCAGGAGGTCGTCGAGCGAGCGGGCGGCCCGGGGGCGTTCGGGGCGATCGGGCTCGCGAACCAGCGCGAGACGACCGTGGTGTGGGACCGAGCAACCGGTCGCCCCGTCGCCGACGCCATCGTCTGGCAGAGCCGGATCACGGAGCCCCTGTGCAGAGCGCTGCGCTCGGCCGGCCACGAGCCGCTCTTCCGGGCTCGCACCGGGCTTTGGCTCGATGCCTACTTCAGCGGGCCCAAGATCCGGCACATCCTCGACCAGACGCCAGGTCTGGCGGGCCGGGCTGCCGCCGGCGACCTCGCGTTCGGGACCGTGGACTCGTTCCTCCTGTGGCGCCTGACCGGCGGTCGGGTGCACGCCACGGACGTCTCGAACGCGAGTCGCACGCTGCTGTTCGACATCCACCGGCTGACCTGGGACGAGGAGCTGCTGGACCTCGTCGGCATCCCGGCAGCCATGCTCCCGGAGGTCCGGCCGAGCAGCGGCTCGTTCGGCGAGACGGACGCGTCCCTGTTCGGCATCCCCATCCCGATCACCGGGATCGCGGGCGACCAGCAGGCAGCCACCTTCGGCCAGGCCGTCCTGCGGCCGGGCCAGGCCAAGACCACCTACGGCACGGGCGCCTTCCTGTTGCTCAACACCGGTGAGGCGCCGATCGAGTCCACGCACGGGCTGCTCACCACCATCCTGTGGCAGCTCGGTCAGGGCGCGCCGCCAGCCTACGCGCTGGAGGGCTCCGTGTTCGTGGCCGGGGCGGCGGTGCAGTGGCTGCGCGACGGCCTCCGCGCGATCGGCACCTCGGCCGAGATCGAGGCACTCGCGGCCGGGGTGGCCGACACGGGCGGCGTCTATCTCGTCCCCGCCTTCACCGGCCTCGGCGCGCCGCACTGGGACCCGCACGCCCGCGGCTCGCTGCTCGGGCTGACGCGCGGAACGGGCCTGCCGGAGATCGCTCGGGCGACGATCGAGTCGATCGCCTACCAGGTCCTCGACGTTCGGGATGCGATGGATGCCGACTCCGGCGGGCGCATGGACGTGATCCGCGTGGACGGCGGGGCCGCCGCAAACGATGCGCTCCTGCAGTTCCAGGCGGACATCCTCGATCTGCCGGTCGAGCGACCGGTCGTGACCGAGACGACTGCCCTGGGGGCCGCCCTTCTGGCCGGTCTTGCGAGCGGCGCCTGGCGCGACATGGCCGATGTCGCCGGAACGTGGGCGCTGGAGCGGCGGTTCGAGCCATCGATGGACCCCGCCCGGCGTACGCGGCTGCTCGCGGGCTGGCACCGGGCGATCGACCGCGCGAAGGGGTGGGTGGAGCCCAGCGGCAACCCCGCGACCGAGTGACGGGCGGCCACCCCGGGCCCATTCGGTGGACGCCGTCCGTTCGCGATCGCGACACGCGCGGCCGCAACGCGAGCGGCAGGGGCCGCCGGTTGAACGTCCTGCGCCCGGTCACCTATGCTCGGCGTGAAACGGTCGACAGGCTCGTGTCCAGCGGGCAGGATCGACGCCCACCGGCGCAGGCCCCGGCGGTCGACGTGACCGAGAACGAGCAGCCGGGACCGACCCGTATCGAGAGGAGAACACCGATGGCAGTCGCCCGTGTCACCGAGTTGAGCGCCACTTCGCCGGACAGCTTCGACGACGCGATCACCCAGGGCGTCACCCGTGCAACGAAGACGCTTCGGAACGTGACGAGCGCCTGGGTCAAGGAGCAGCGGGTCGAGATCAAGGACAACCGGATCGTCGAGTACCAGGTGAACATGCTCGTGACGTTCGTGCTCGACGACTGAGCTCGATCTCCGCCACGGCGGCCCGACGTCGACGGCCCGCCACCACGGGCAGCCTCCGTGTCGCCGGTCAGATGGCTCCTGAAGCGTACTGGCGCGGCGTCACGCCGAACATCGACCGGAAGTCGCGGATGAGGTGCGCCTGGTCGCTATAGCCCAGCTCAGCCGCGACGTCGGCCCAGCGATGTTTCGTCACGCTCTGGGCCATCTCGGCCGCCTCGTACAGCCGGTACCGCCGGATGACCCATTTCGGACCGACGCCGACGTGGTCCCTGAAGAGCCGCTCGAGCTGCCGCGCGCTCATCGCCGATGTGCGGGCGAGGGCGTCGACCCGGAGCAGGCTGGGATCGCCGGCCACGCCGTCGACCATCTCGCTGAGCTCGGCCACGTGCGCCGGCCCGCTCGTCCGCCATGACGACAGGAACTCATCGATCAGCTGCACGGCTTCCGCCGTGCCTGCCGCCGACACCGCATGCTCGAGCGCGTCCCCTTCCTCACCGAAGACATCGCTTATCGAGCGGACGCTGTTCGTGATCGATGACATCGAGTGGTCGAGGTACGGCCGAAAGCCACCCGGTCGGAAGGTGATGCCCACGGCTCGGCCCTTGGCTTCCAGGCGATGCGAGGTCTGCCCGGTGATCACCCCGTGCACCGACGCACCGGAGGCCTCGAAGCAGACGTTTGCCACCGGGTGAGGCAGGACACGCTGGACGTACGACTCGCCGGCTCCGAGATCCCATTCCGACACCCAGTAGCGTTCGACCACGCGCGCGACAGCGGGCGAGGGGGCGAAGGTCGTCAGCCTGAAGTGGCGGAGTCCGACGTCGGGATGGACGATGCCGCGGGTGTCCGGATCAACAGCCGTCAGCATGCCGGCAGTCTAGCGTCGGCAGCGCGGGCGGCCGTGTGCCCGCCCTGCCAACCCTCGACCGCCCTCGGCTCATGCGTCGCATTTGTTCAAGATACCGATCACGCTCGCGCCTACCTTTGTACCGGACCGACGCCGTGCCCCCGCTTGCGGGCAGCCGGTCCGCCCGATGAGCACAAGGGAGTCGAACGTGACGTCGATCGCCGAGATCACCTCCGTCACCATGGCCTGCCCGGATCCGAAGCGGCTTGCCGAGTTCTATCAGGCGGTAACCGGCTGGCAGGTCATCTACAGCGGCGATGACGCGGTCTACCTGGCCGGTCCGCACAGCGTGCGCCTGGGCTGCGAGCGGGCGGTCAGCTTCACTGCCCCTGCCTGGGACCCTCGCAGCCAGCCACCGGTGCGTGTCGATCTGGTGGTCGCCGATCTGGCCGAGGCCGAGCGGCGGCTCGTCGAGCTCGGCGCCACCCGGCCAGGCCATGACCTCGACAACGAGAGCTGGATCTACCTCGCCGATCCGGTCGGTCATCCGGTATGCCTCACCGTCGTGGCCTGATCTCGCCCACGGCACGGCATGAGACGCTGCCCTCTCGGCTGCATCCGAGCTGATGGCCGCATCGTGCTCCGCCAGCCGGGCGGTGGCCAGCTCCGATCCGACGGCCCGGTTGTCGAATGGCCGACACGCCCCGGCTGGAGGCGCGCGTGAGCCTCATCATGGCGGCCTGCGCAGGGAGGGATCGTGGGAGCGCTGGCGGCCTATCGGCGGATCCTCGACAACCGGCCGCTGAGCCGGCTGCTGATCGGCGAGTTCGTCTCGTCCATCGGCGACTGGCTCTACCTGGTCGCCCTGCTGATCGTCGTCTACCGCGAGAGCGAGGACACCGTCCTGCTCGGGATCGTCGGCGCGGCGCGGGTGCTGCCGTACGTCCTGCTCTCGATCCCGGCCGGCATCGTGGCCGACCGCTTCGACCGGCGCCTCGTCCTTCTCGTCACGGACGTCGCCCGCGAGGTCATCATGTGGGCCTCGCCTGGCTGGTGGCGACGGACGCACCCGTCACCGCCGTCGTCGCGCTCTCGATCCTCGCCGCGGCGTTCTCCGCGTTCTTCAGCCCCACGATCGGGCGTACCTGCCTTCGATCGTCCGCGACGAGGCGGAGCTGGGTCCCGCGAACAGCGCCTGGTCCACGCTCGACAACCTGGCATTCATCATCGGGCCCGGGGTCGCGGGGCTGCGGCTTCCACGCGGACTTCGCGCTCTGGCCGAGCAAGGAGGCGGTCCAGCAGTTCGCGGGCCTGTTCAATGACCAGCCGGAGGCGACGGTCCAGGACTGGTTCCTGGGCGGTGCCGGTACGGCGAAGACCGGCATGACCGTCGAGTGGATGGAGGAGGGGAACGCTCGCTTCTTCTGGACATACGAGGATCTCCGCCTGACCGGCAACGCCCTCCTCGTCGGCGGCGACGGTGAGCGGCTGAACAACTGGTGGCAGACGACGGGCTCCCTCGCGCGAGTGAGCCGCCCGAGACCTGCCACCCGGCCAGCGCCAGGAGGAACACGATGAGCGACCTGGAACAGACGCTCTACCCGGGCGAGCGCGTCCTGGCCAGCAAGAACGCCAATGCGGTCATCACGCTTCGCGATCACGGTCTCGAGGCGCTCCCTGACACGGAACGGGCCATGGCCTGGGCAGGGTTTGCCGGCAAGGAGGCGATCGGCGGTCGCCTGCATCTGACGAACTGGCGACTGGTCTTCCGATCGCACCCGTTCAATCGTGTCAAGGGCCAGTTGAGCATCGTCCTGCCGACGATCGTCGAGCTCGCGGACACGTCCCGGTTTCTCAGCAGGAAGCTGCTGGTGACGACGCGATCGGCTCAGCACGAGTTCGTGGTCTGGGGGGTCCCGGCGTTGATCCGCTCGATCGAGCAGGCGCGGGGAGAAGCCGACGGTGCTGCGATCCAGGCGGCCGTCCAGGCCGATCCGTCCTCACTGGGCCCGGGTCTCGCCAAGGATCTGAGGGTCTACCTGATGATGACGCGCGGACTCGGGCCCGTCCTCGACATCGCCAGCAACCCGCTCGACATCGCGAACGTGCTGAATGTCATCGAGCTGGTCGAGCTGTTCGCCGACATGGACGCGGCCCGGCCCCCGATGAGGGGCCAGCCCGGATCGCCGTCACCGATGGAGCCGGGTCCGTCGGGCGGGACCGTGTCGGAGGCCCGAGAGCTGCCCGCGTCCGGGGTCGCGCCGCCCTCTCGGGCGTCGGGGTCGAATGACGATCAGCCTGCGTCCACGACGCAGAAGCGGTTGCCCTCCGGGTCGGCGAGGATGACGTAGTCCGCGTCCGGGGGTCGCTTGTCCCATTGAACCTCGGTGGCGCCCAAGCCGATCAGCCGCGCGACCTCCCTCGTCTGGTCCTCCGCGTACAGATCGAGGTGAATGCGCGGCGGCACCTGCACCGCCGAGTGACGCAGGTCAAGCGAGAGGTTGGGTCCGACGCCGTCCCGCGGGCGCAGCAGCACGAAGTCATCGCTCTGCTCCTCGCGCGGGAGGTAGTCCAGGGCCGCCGTCCAGAACTGGGTCTGACGTTCGAGATCGTCGACGCGCAGAACGACCGAGCCGACGCGGAGCATCGATCCACTGTAGCCCGCGGCGAGCGGCGACCGGCACTGTCGGAGAGCTTCGATCGAACGGTCGCCTCCCGGACGCGCCCACCTCGGGCCCCGTCCGGAGGCGTTGATTCCCGGCGGAGGATCAGCAGGCGTTCGAATCAGGTCCGGGAGGCGGCCGACCCTCACCCCGCGCGAAGGGCTGGCCGAGAACCCCGCTGATGCCGGCCTCGACCGCCGGATCCTCGCCCAGGTACAGGACGAGGATCCGATCGCGCTGCCAGAACCGGGGTTTGCCGGCCCACGACACCATCACCGTACCGAGGTTGCCGGGGTCGTCGGGGTCGATCCGGTCCGCCTCGGCCTGCCGGTCCTGCTCGGTGTCAAATGTGTAGACGTTGACCAACTGACCGGACACGCACAGACGGACGCCTCGACCTCCCAGGGGATCAGGGTCGAAGGTGCCCAGCTCGGTCACCGTGGCTCCCGCCGCTCGCAGGGCCCCGCCGAATGCCGCGACGTCGCCCGGGACCCCTCCCGAGCTGGAGCCCGGCGGCGCGGTCGAGGGGGCCGGCGACGGCTGGCCGCTGGGTGATGCCGCTGGGCCGCTACCGCAGGCGGTCGCGACGAAGGCGAGGAGCAGGAGCGTTGTCAATCGAGCCATGGGCGCCGGACGCTCGAAGCTGGCATCGGGTTCCGGCAGCGACGGAAGCCGTCGAACAGCCGCATCCATGAGGAGGGACGCCCGTCATCTCCATCCGCTGACGATCAGCGCGGCGCGTTCTTCCGGCGACCTCGACCGCCCGGAATGTCACCTTTCGAGATGTAGATCGTCTGCCCTCGGATACCGAATCGCAGGTCCCGCGGCTCCGCGTTCAGGATGCGGGTCAGCGCCGCCCGCAGGGTCGGCATCTTCTGGCCCTCCTTGACTTCGATCGCCACGGCCTCTGACGCCGGGAGAGCCGCCGCTTCATTGATCGCGGCGCGCAGTTCACGGTCGCGTTCGAGTGTCGCTCGTTGTCGAGGCGACAACTCACGACCTGGCTTTTCGGTGCGCAACATATCGAGACTGACCTTCTTGACCATCAAGTGCTTGTAGCGAGCCAATTGACTCAACGCCTCCCATCGTCAACGTGAGCGTTGATCATACGACGGGCCGTCCCGCCGCCGTTCAGGCTGGCGGTCCCATGGGAAAGGCTCGAAGTCGATCTGCCGCCGGTTCATTGCCGACGTATCGGGTCGTACCCTCGATGACGACCAGCGCGTGCACGAACCACGAGGTCCGGTGGGTAGGTGCCAACGCGAACTTTCTTGGGACGCCCCGGCCGCCTGCGCTCGGGCGCGATGGCCGCGACCAGATCCGGGATGCGCGTTGGACCGCCTTCCGAACGCCGGGCCGCGAGCAGTCCAACCGGCGCGTCCTCGAGCCGCCGGAACGCGAACTCCAGCGCCCGGGCGGACGAGTCGTCGAGCCACGGCACGTCGTCGACAGCGATCAGCAACGGTCCGCGCTCGGCCGCCGCCCGGATCATGCCAATGACGCCGAGCGAGATCGCGAGCGGCGGAGGAGCGGCACCGGTCGAGGCCCGCAGCAGCGCTGCATCCAGCGCGACCTGCTGCGGTTCAGGCAGCTGCGGCAGCACTTCGTCGGCAAGCTCGCCGAACAGGTCGACCAGGGCGGAGAAGGAGAGCTGCGTCTCGACCTCCGTCGGCCGGCAGGCGAGAACGCGGAAGCCATGCGCAACTGCGTGGCTCAGCGCCGCCTTCCAGAGCGTCGTCTTGCCGATCCCAGCCTGGCCCGACAGGAGCAGGCTGTGCAGCCCGGTCTTCGACCGATCGAGAAATCGATCGATCTCGGCCACCTCTTGCCCGCGGCCGACGAGCAAGGACGCCGGTGTCCGCCGGTCAGACCACGCGAGCGATCCGTCCACGTCCACCTCGCCCAGTGAGGATACGCGCGGCACGCCCTTGCGCGGCGGGAAGATCCGGGTCCGAACCTGGACGACGTGGAGCGTAGGCTGCCTACAAGAGCCTTCAGAAGCTGCCATCGCCCGTCCTCGTGATCAAGCAGTTGCACTAGGCATTGTCGGAGGACAGCGACTACGTCCGAGCTAAGGGGACAGCGACTTTGTCACCCTCGATCCCATGGAGACGAGGGAGACGATCAGTTTGGACAGCCGAGCACAGCACCGCCTGTATGTCCTCACCCACCTGCTCACCGGAGCCCTGACCGCCGATGAGGCGGCACGGGTCCTGCGCCTCTCGACGCGACAGGTCCGACGTCTGGCCGATCGCTATCGGACCGAGGGTGCCGTCGCCCTCGTTCACGGCAACCGCGGCCGGAC
>JAABUS010000064.1_pt1 | contig 229418 bp, 226 predicted proteins | sample 5560161 | NCBI WGS metagenome assembly JAABUS01 (sample SAMN10711885, study PRJNA513376) | rock metagenome | isolation source: Antarctica rocks | place: Antarctica: Victoria Land, Trio Nunatak nord | collected 2016-01-04
CAGTCGGGCTCCTGCTTGTGCTCGGCGATCGCCTCGACGACCTCGTGCGAGATCCCGCGACCCGACTTGAAGAAGTAGTTCTCCGCCTCGTCCGAGTTCTTGAAGCCGAACTGGTACTCGTCGCGAATCCCGCGAACGATGTCCGTTTCGCTCATGCGGCCACCTCTTCCTTCGGCATGAAGGCATCGTAGCCCTCGGCCTCGAGGCGGTGCGCAAGCTCCGGGCCCCCGCTCTCGACGATCCGGCCGCCCACGAAGACATGGACGTAGTCGGGCGTCACATAGTTGAGGATTCGCTGGTAATGCGTGATCACGAGCGCGCCCATCTCCGAGCTGACGAGCTCGTTGACGCCGTTCGCGACGATCCGCAGCGCGTCGATGTCGAGCCCGGAATCGGTCTCGTCGAGAATCGCGATCTTCGGCTGGAGGAGCGCCATCTGGAGAATCTCGACGCGCTTCTTCTCGCCGCCCGAGAAGCCGTCGTTCAGGTAGCGCGAGGCGAGCTCGCGCGGCACCTTGAGACGCTCCATCGCGGCGAGGATCTCGGTGCGGAACTCCTTGACCGGGATCGGATCGTCCTGGCCGCCGTTCTTGGCTTTCCGGATCGCGTTGATCGCGCTCCGGAGGAAGCTCGTGACGGTGACGCCCGGGATCGCATGCGGGTACTGGAAGGCGAGGAAGAGGCCGCGCTGGGCGCGCACGTCAGCGCCCTCCTCGACGATGTTCTTGCCGTCGAGCAGGATCTCGCCCGCGGTGACCTCGTACGACGGATGTCCCATCAGCGCGTACGCGAGCGTCGACTTGCCGGAGCCATTGGGGCCCATGATCGCGTGCTTCTCGTTCAGGTCGACGGAGAGGTCGACGCCCTTCACGATCTCGGTGCCGTCCTCGAGCGCGACGTGCAGATTCTTCAGTTCCAGGAACGCCAAGCTTGTGACTCCTCTTTTTCGCAGCGGCAAGCCGGAATCAGCGCCGCTTCTGTGACCTTATGGTAGCCGATCACCCCAGCCACGACAGGGGCCGCCAGGACTGCGATCGAGCCTACCTTGCCGAGCCGAAGCCGGGCCTCGGTCCAGGCGCTCCCCGAGCGCGCCTGCTCGTCGAAACGGCCGTGGGCGCCTGGGTCACCCGCGATCGTCTCGTAGAGATTGTCCGGCGAGTCGAGCGGCTTCGCCTCGCCGGTCGTCTGTCCCTTCCATCCGTTGCGGAGGAGAACACGGTCGCCGGCGCGAGGCGAGAGCTTTTGTCCCCAGAGCAGCTTCTGAGAGGCCCACGTCACGGGGAGCTCGCGCTGCGGCCGCTCGCAGCAATGGAGAATCGCCTCGGCGACGATCTCGGGCTGATAGATCGGGGGCACGGGTTGCGGTTGCAGGCCGAGCTTCTGGCGGCCGCGATCGAACTGCGGTGTGTTGATCCCGCCGGGGAGGATCAGGCTGATGTCGACGCCGGTGTCGAGCTTCTCCTGCTCGGTTCGCGCCGACTCGAAGAACGCGCAGCCGGCGGCCTTCGAGGCGCAATAGAGCAGCCTGCAGCGGAATCCCGCGGTAGGCGAGGCCGGAGTTGAGGTCGATGAACGTCCCGCGCGTCGCCTTCAGGTGCGGGAGTGCGGCCTTGTACGCGTGGGCTCGGCCGAGAAAGTTGACGTCCATCACCCGGCGCAGCTCGTCCGCATCGAGTTGCTCCACCTCGGCATAGACCGTCACCATCACCGAAGCGACGAAGGTATCGATTCGGCCGAACCGTTCGACAGCACGCGCGCAAAGCGACTCGAGGCCGGCCGGGCTCGTCGTATCGGTCGCGACCGCCATCCCGGCGGCCCCCCCGCCTCGATCTCGAGGACAGCGGCATCGAGGGCAGGTGCATTCCGGGCTGCCACCACGACATTCGCGCCCCGGCGGGCTGCCGCGCGCGCAGTAGCCCGCCCGATCCCGCTCGACGCGCCCAACACAACGACGACCTGCTCCGCAAGCCGCTTCTTCACCGGTCGCCCCGCTTCTGCATCGGGCCACCGTGCCCGGGGTCGGGATTGGACAAACGATGGTAGAGTGATATCCATGCCCTTCGGAATCGGTGTCACGGAGATGGTCATCCTCCTGATCGTCCTGCTCGTCTTCTTCGGCCCCAAGCGGCTGCCCGAGATGGGCCGTTCGCTCGGCAAGGGGATGCGCGAGTTCAAGGACTCGATCTCCGGCAAGGACGACGACGACGAGCCCGTCCATAAGCGCTACGCCACCGAGCTTCCGCCCGCCGAGCAGCCGGCGGACCCCGAGTACGTCGATGTCGAGCCGCCCGAGCGTGACCGGGTCACGCGCGAGCGCGACACCATCACCTAGCTTCCGAGCGCATGATCAAGAAGCGTCTGCCGCGGCGCCTCGGCCACGGCGAGGAAGCAACGCTGGTCGAGCATCTCGGCGAGTTGCGGACGCGCCTCGTGATCGCACTCTTCGCGATCGTTCCCGCGTTTGCGGTCTCGTTCGCCTTCCACGAGCGACTGATCGACTGGCTGACGCGCCCTCTCCCGAACGACAAGAGCCTCGTCACGCTGGGTGTCACCGAGCCGTTCACGACCGCGATCAAGGTCAGCCTGGCCGCCGCAGTCGCGATTACGCTGCCGATCCTGCTCTACCAGCTTTGGTCGTTTCTGGCGCCCGCGATCGAGGAGCACACACAGCGGGTCGTCTCGGTCTTCGCCGTCTTCTCGACGGTGCTGTTCGCCGGCGGAGTCGCGTTCTCGTACTTCATCGTGCTGCCACGGGCGCTCTCGTTCCTGACGAACTTCGGCGCCGATCAATTCGAGATCGACATCCGCGCGAGCTACTACTTCTCGTTCGTGACGGTGACGCTGCTCGCAAGCGGCCTCGCCTTCCAGATGCCGATCTTCATCCTCGCTCTCGTCCGCCTGCGCGTCCTCACTGCGGCGAAGCTGCGCAAGAACCGCCGCCTCGGGTACGTGCTGATGGTCGTCTTCGCCGTTCTCCTTCCGACCGTGGATCCCGTTTCGCTGGCACTCGAGGTCGCACCGCTCCTGATCCTGTTCGAGTCCTCGATCTGGCTCTCGAGCTACATGGAGAAGCGTTGGGGGCTCGACTCCGCCTCGGACGAGTTCGGCGGCATCTTCCCTGACCGGGAATAGGGGGCGGAGGGCACGCTGTGCGGCTGGCACCGCGATCAGAGGAAGCGGCCCACCGACCCCATCGTTCGTTCGACCCGGATCGAGGTGCGGATCGCGCGCCCTTGTAAAGAAATTCCTGGCGAAGCCGATGAGGGAGCGAACCGGTTCGTTGTTGCCCTCGAACCAGTACTCGGACGAAGCGCCAAACGGATTGCCGCTTCGTCAACCAGGACAACACCCGGACAACCATCTGCTTCTCTCCACGATTAGGAGGAACCATGCAGGAAACCAATGCTGCGCTCGAGACGCGGCGAGGGTTCATCGGCAAGGCGGCCATTCTCGGCGGCGGCGCTCTCGCCGCCAGCGGAGTCGGTGCCTTTGCCGAAGCCGCCCGTGCCCAGTCGGCCCCGGCAAGCGATCTCGCAGTCCTCAACTTCGCGTTGACGCTCGAGTATCTCGAGGCCGAGTTCTACGATCGCGCCCGCCAGGGTGCCTTCGGTCGCCTCAACGCAGGCGTCCAGCGCTTTGCCGAGGTGGTCTATTCGCACGAGCAGGCACACGTCGACGCGCTCGTCGCGACGATTCCGGCCCTCGGCGGTACCCCCGTCAAGAAGCCGGCACTGAAGTTCCCGAAGCTCGCCCAGCGCTCGTTCGTGCTCACGGCGATCCAGCTCGAGCAGGTCGGCGTCGGCGCCTATGGCGGTGCCTTCCCCTCGCTCAAGCTGAAGGCCGTGAAGGAAGCCGCGCTCGCGATCCATTCCGTGGAGGCACGTCACGCCGCGTACGCCCGGCTCGTCGCCGGCACGCTGCCGGCCAACGTCGCCTTCTTCAGCCCTCTAACCGCGGATCAGGTGCTCAAGCGCGCCGCTCCGTTCTTCGCCTAGGAGACCTGCGATGACTGAGATCTTCGTTCACAAGGGCATCGAGGTCGAGACCGACACGCCGATCGCCTCCCTCTCGGAGGAGCTCGGGACCTCGCGTGACCTGTTCCTGAAGCGTGCCGCCATCTTCGGCGGCAGCGTCTTCGCGGCGGCATCCCTCGGGATGGCGCTGCCAGGCAACGCGAAGGCGTCGAAAGCATCGGACGTCGCGATCCTCAACTTCGCGTTGACGCTCGAGTACCTCGAGGCCACGTTCTACGCGATCGCTGCGACCAAGGGCTTCGGTCCGCGCGTCGGGCGGCTCGCACGGGTGATCCGCGACCACGAGATCGCTCACGTCAAGGCGCTCGTCGCGACGATTCCGTCGCTCGGAGGCACGCCGGTGAAGAAGCCGAAGTTCAACTTCCCGCCGTCGCTGTACGCCAACGAGACCACGTTCCTCCAGACCGCGATGGCGCTCGAGGACACGGGCGTCGGTGCCTACAACGGGGCCGGCCCGGCCCTGACGCTGAAGCCGGTCAAGGAGGCCGCGGCGTCGATCGTCGCGGTCGAGGCGATGCACGCGTCGTGGGTTCGCGGCGTGGCGGGAACCGCTCCGGCGCCCGCCTCGTTCGACGATCTGCTGACAACGCAGCAGGTGCTTGCCGCGGCGGGTCCCTTCCTCGCGTAAGTGCTCGACGGAACGATCAAGCGGGCGGCCGGTCTCGGCCGCCCGCTCGTTCTGCGGAGCGCCCGGCCCGGCGTCCGCCTTCGCGTGACGCCGCTTTCGTTCGTGGATCCAGCCCCCGGCTCGACGTACTTCCAGCCGATCGCGATCAACCGCTTCGTCGCAATTCGCGTCGAACTGGTCAACGTCGGCTCGGCCCTCTACGTCGATACGACCTCGAACGGCGCTCGCATCGACGCGGGCAGTCGACTACGGCGCGCCTTGATTCTCGACGCCGCCGAGCCTGGATTGAGCCGGCCGCAGCTCCGGCCGGGACAGCGCAAGACCGGCTCGCTCAGCTTCGAGATCCCGAAGAGCGCGAGTGTCCAGTCTTTCCGGCTGACCCTGGACAGCGGCTTCGGACCCGAGACTGGCGTCTGGACCTTCTCTCGCTAGAGTCCGGCGCCGTGAGGCGGGTGCTGTCAGCGGACTGGGTGCTGCCCATCGAAGGCGCGCCGATCGAGGACGGCGCCGTGGCGATCGAGGGTGGTCGGATCGCGGCGGTGGGCACCGTTGCCGAGCTCGGGGAGGGCGTTCGCTTCCCCGGTGCGGCGATCGTCCCAGGGTTCGTCAACGCACACACCCATCTCGAGTACGCGGTCTATGCCGGGTTCGGCGACGGCCAGTCGTTTGCGCCCTGGCTCGCGATCCACATCGACCGCAAGGCGAGGCTGGAGCGCGGCGAGATGGAGGCGATTGCCCGGCTCGGAGCCGCCGAGTGCCTCGCATCCGGGATCACGACGGTCGGCGACGCCGCCTTCGCAGGCGCGAGCGCCCACGCCTGCGCGGAGCTCGGTCTTCGGGCGATCGTCTACCTGGAGGTCTTCGGCTCGGATCCGCGGGACGCGATGCGGCAGTTCGAGGAGAAGCTCGAGTACGCGCGACCCGTGCTCTCCGAGCGCGTCCAGGTCGGGATCTCGCCGCACGCGCCATATTCGTGCTCCACCGAGGTCTACGCCGCCTGCCTCGAGCTCGGCGTGCCGGTGATGACGCACTTCAACGAGAGCCAAGACGAGCTCGACTGGCTGGAGCGAGGCGAGGGGCCGATGCGGCCGGTCGCGGACTTCCTGATCGAGCCCGACGGGCAAACCGGGATCCGCCGGCTCGCTGCCGCAGGTCTCCTGCAGCGCGGCATCGTCGCCGCTCACTGCGTCAAGCTTGCCGAGGACGAGCTCGAGTTGCTTGCCCTCAACGACGTCGCGGTCGCTCACTGCGCCCGCTCGAATGCGCTGCTGGGATGCGGCGTTGCCCCGCTGGCGGAGCTCCGAGCTGCGGGTCTGCGGGTGGGTGTCGGCACGGACGGCGTCTCCTCCGTTCCCTCGCACGACTTCTTCGAGGAGCTCAGGACGGTCGTCGGCGCAACCCGGGCGCGCTCGGAACGGGCGGACGCGTTGTCACCGGCGGAGGCTCTTGAGCTCGCCACCCTCGGGGGCGCCCGCGCGCTCGGGATCGACGACGAGACGGGCTCGCTCGTCGCAGGAAAGCGCGCCGATCTCGCGGTGATCGGCCTGGCGGAGTCGGCGTATCTACCATGGGAGGACCCGGCGGCTGCGGTGGTCTTCGGAGGCGGCCCAGCGCGCATCCTCGCTACCCTCGTCGACGGCGAGGCCCGCTATGAGAAGGGAGGAGACGAATGGCACGAGCTGACCGCCGCCGCGGCACGCGCGCGAAGCCGGCTGCTGGGCCACGCCCCCGCCCGCGCGACGTAAGCCAGGCCAGCATCGAGGACACGATGTTCTTCGTGCGGCTGCGCCGGCACGCGAAGTGGATGTTCGTCTTTCTCGCCCTGATCTTCGGTCTCGGATTCGTGATCTTCGGCGTCGGCGCCAACAATGCCGGCACCGGGATCGGCGACATCATCGGCGGCGGCGCGGGCTCGGACGGCGTCGCGTCGGTTTCCGAGGCTCGCGACCGCGTCAAGGCGAATCCGAAGGATGCGGACGCTCGTCGCGAGCTCGTCACCGCGCTCGAGACCGAGGGACGGAACGAGGAGGCAATCGACGCTCTGGTCGGCTATCTCGAGCTTCGTCCTCGGGATGACGACGCGTTGCGCGAGCTCGCCGGGCTCTATCTGACGGAAGGCAACGTCAGCCAGCAGGATGCTCAGAACGAGCAGATCCGCGCCGCAGCTCTCACCGCGGGCTCGAGCTTCGCCGAGCCGCTGAAGCTCGGCACGTCGGGCGCGACGCTCGGCGAGGATCCGATCACGACCGCCGTTACCACCGAGGCGAACGAGGCGATCACCGCCGCGCTCGACGAGTCTCAGAAGGCGTACACGAAGGCGGTCGAGACGTACGAGCGACTCGTCACGATCGTGCCGGACGATCCGAACGCGCAGCTCGAGCTGGCGCAGACGGCAGAGCAGGTGCGCGATTATCCCAAGGCGATCGCCGCCTATCAGCAGTTCCTGAAACTCGCCCCCGACGATACGAGCGCGGAGATCGTGAAAGCCCAGATCAAGCAGCTGCAGGGAGCGCTTCAGCCCGCGTCGTCAGGTTAGACTCACCGAGTCCGGGAATTGCGGTTCAACACTGTCGGTGAGACCGGGGGGGCCATGAATTTCGACGTCAAGACCGAGAAGCTGAGCGACGACCAGTTCGTGATCTCGCTGGCCGGTGAGGTGGATCTGTATACCGCGCCCGAGTTCAAGCAGCAGCTCCTCGAGGTGATCGACCAGGGCGGGCGCGATGTGATCGTCGATCTGAGCGACACGACGTTCATCGACTCGACCACGCTTGGGGTGCTGGTCGGCGGCGTCAAGCGCCTGCGGACGAACGAGGGTCAGCTTTCGCTCGTGTGCAGCGACCGGAACATCACCAAGATCTTCGAGATCACCGGCCTCGACCGTGTCTTCACGATTCACGGCACGCGCGACGAGGCCGTCGGGTCGCTCGGGTCGGGGTCGGCCGCCTAAGTTGAGACGGGGTCTCGCCGGCGCTGGCTCGATCGTCGCGACGGTCCTGACCGTAAGCGGTTGCGGAACCGTCGGGCTCTCCGAAGCCGGAGAGGGGAACGCGGCGAGCGGCAAGGGGCTCTTCAGCCAGAAGTGCGGTTCGTGCCACACGCTCGCGGACGCCGGCACGAAGGGTCAGATCGGCCCCGATCTCGACGACGCTTTCCTACAGTCGCGCGCCGACGGGCTCGGCGAGTCGACGATCCAGTCGGTCGTGCGCGGCCAGATCGAGTATCCGGTGCGGGAGCCGTCGACCGGGCTGCCCGGGATGCCCGGTCCGGACACGCTGCTCCCGGAATGTGAGAACGGGAGCAAGGACGAGCCGCAGGGCTGCGTTGCGGATCAGAACGACGCGGCGGAGGACATCGCGGCGTACGTCGCCTCCGTGGCCAGTAAGCCGACGACCGGAACGCCTGCTTCTGGAGCGGACCCGAGCGGGTCGACCCCGAAGGTGGGCGCGGGCGGCGGCGGGCCGGACGGCGAGGCGATCTTCGCCGACGCCGGCTGCGGCGGCTGCCACACGCTCGAGGCCGCCGGCTCCTCGGGCAACGTCGGGCCGAACCTGGACGACGCCAAGCCGGCGAAGAGCCTCGTGATCGAGCGCGTCACGAAGGGTATGGGCGCGATGCCGTCCTTCGCCGACTCCTACACCCCCGACGAAATCGCCGCCGTCGCCGACTACGTCGTCGCGTCGACCGGCCCCTGAGACCATGTCTCCCCGGGACGTGTCGGGGGTCAAAGCCCGGACACGTCCCGAAGGGCCAGTGCGGCCGCGTGCTCACGGCGCGTCCGGTAGTCGGCCACGAACCGTCTCAAGCGCTCGTCGGGTTGCGGCACGATCTTGCCGCGACCGCCGAAGCCACCCCATCGCCAGCCGCTGGGTTCTCGGCAGAGTCCGGCTTCCACCGGATTCAGTGCGAGATACGCACGAACGATCAGGAAATGCTCTTCGGATGCAACCAGCCCCGAGTAGTAACGACCCTGGACGAGAGTGCCGCGGCGAACGTGGCGATCGTTGAACGTCTGCACGTAACGAGCGTTCAGGTACTGCATTCCCCGAGCAAGATTGGGCTCGCGGGTCGTGATCAGCAAATGGAAGTGGTTGCTCAGTTGGCAGTAATCGTGAATCTCCCACCCGTAGCGGGTGACAGTCCGAACCAATAGATGGTCGAAAGCCACTCGGTCCAGCGGCTCGAGAAACAACAGTTCCTGATCCGTCGAACGCTGGGTGACGTGGTAAAGGCCACCCGGAATCTGGAGACGTGGACGACGCGGCATGCAGCGACGGTAGGCGAGCGCCGGACTGAGCGGAAGGGGTCGGGGAGAGTTGGCACAGAACTGTTGCACGTTCTCCGGAGGTGGGACATGTCCGGGCTTTGACCCCCGACATGGCCGAAGGGGACGGTTAGTCCGGAGCGTCGAGGTCGACGGTCACATGGGTGATCGGGACGTCGAAGCGGTCTCTAGCCTGGCTGACGATGTCGCGCTCGAGCCAGTTGGAGCGGCCCTCGGGATGGGTCGAGATCACGATCTCGTCGGCGCCGAACGTCCGCAGCGCGTCCTCGATCGCCTGCAGGGGATCGCTGTCGCCGACCTCGCCCCGCGCCTCGATCCCCTCCCGCGCGAGCTGAGCAAGGCTGGCGTCGAGGCGGCCCTGCGCGGCCGCTCGGGCGCCGTCCTCGTCGGAGGCCCAGTGGCGCAAGGGCGAGTTCAGCGCGGGCGTTACGACGAGCACCTGCTCCCGCACGCCCTCCGCCATGCGACGCAGCACTTCGAGCAACTCGCGACCGCCGACCGTCTCGTTCGCGACGACGAGGATCCGTCGCTCGTCGACGCCGCCTCGATGCGGGACGCTCGTCTGCGCACGTGGCTCGGCGACCCCGGAACGTGTCCAGCGCCACGCGGCCGCCCCGGTCAGGAGCACGAAGACCGCGACGCCGACCCAACGGTCGATCGCGGCTGCGGCGACGATCAGCGCAAAGTAGCCGACCGTGAGCAGGACGAACCGGAACGCCTCTGCCTCGCTGCGGAGAGGATTCCGGGCCACGTACGGCTCAGATCAGGTAGATCGTCGCGTACACCACGATCCACATGACGTCGACGAAGTGCCAGTAGATTCCGGGAATCTCCACGCCGTGGTGATGCTCAGGCGTGTAATGGCCGCGGAAGGCCCGCACGGTCGCGACCGCGAGCAGCGTCAGCCCCACGAAGACGTGTGCTCCGTGGAGGCCGGTCAGCCCGAAGAAGATCGTCCCGAAAGCGCCGTCGCCCGGGTTGAACCCGACCCGGGCGTACTCCAGCATCTGCGTGATGAGGAAGGCGAGCCCCATCAGGAGCGTCAGGACCAGTCCCGCCTGCAGCCCGGCGCGATTGCCGCGCTTCACGGACTGGAGCGCCCAGTGCATGGTGAAGCTCGACGTAACCAGGATCGCCGTATTGACCCCCGCGACGAAGACGGGGAGGTGGAACGGCTCGAGCGGCCACGACTGCGCCTCGGGGTTGACGACGCGGACGAAGAAGTAGGCGGTGAAGAAGGCGCCGAAGAGCATCGCTTCCGAGGCGATGAAGAGGAACATTCCCAGAACGCTGGCGCTGACTCGCGAGCTTTGATTCGCGATCGGTGGCCCGTGGTGTCCACCTGCGGAATGCGGCTCCACGTGAGCGCTCACGCGGTCACCTGCTCCGGCTGGACGACAACGTGCTCGACCGGAACGTTCGCCTCGTTCCGCAGCCGCCCGATCAGGTCGCGGCGCAGCCACGAGGAGCCGCGCTGCTCGGGGAAGGTCGAGACGAGAATCGAGTCGACGCGCTCGTCGCGCACCGCGTGAATCGCCGCCGTGAACGGATCGGGGTGGGCGACCTGGCCGTGCGCCTCGATTCCCTCCGCGCGGAGGCGCGCTAGCGCCGAGCGGAGCCGCCGCTCGGCCTCGGGATGGTCGCCGCGGTCGGAATCGCTCTGCGGGCAGACGATCAGGAAGCTCGCATGCTCGCTCTCGCGCGCCTTCTGCCGGATCCGCTCGAGCAGCGGCTCGCCCAACACCGTTTCGTTTGCCAGCACGAGCACGTTCTCCGCACCGGTGCGCGCGGCGACATCGGAGGTCACATGCTCGACCGGTCGCTCGCCGGCGAGCTTGCGGATCTCCTCGAGCAGGTTCCTGCGGCGCCACCCGGACTTCGACTCCGGATGCGTCGACACGATCAGCTCATCGGGGTCGTCGAGCGCGATGGCGTCGCGGACAGCCGTTAGCGGATCGCAGTCGACGACGTCCCCGAGCGCCGGGATTCCCGCCTCGCGGAGCTTCGCCAGCGTCCGCTCGAGCCTCCGCCCCGCCGACGCGCGACGTGAGTTCTCGTAGACGACGTACCCCTCGCGGGGCGCGTTGACCGGTGCGATCACGCTGACGAGGACATTGGCGTCGTCGGCGCGCTTGCGGATTGCGTCGATCAACTCGTCCCCGGTCAGGGTCTCGTTCGCGACCACGAGGATGCGACGCGGTTCGTCGCTCAATGCCTCGCCTCCTCGTGCACCTCTGCGTGTCCGCCGCCGAGAACCGCGTGACGCGCGCCCGGCACTCCGTACTCGTACGGTCCGGCGACGACCTGCGGGATCTCGTCGAAGTTGAAGACCGGCGGTGGCGAGCTGACCTGCCACTCCAGCGTCATCGCGCGCCAGGGGTTCCCCGGCGCGATCGGGCCGCGATGCCAGCTCTGGATCATGTTGTAGAAGAAGATGATCGTGGAGGCGCCGAGCAGGAACGAGAAGAGCGAGATCAGCATGTTCCAGTTCCCGAACTGCTCCGCATAGTCCGAGACCCGTCGCGGCATCCCCTGGAGGCCGACCCAGTGCATCGGGAAGAAGGTGCCGTTGAAGCCGATGAAGGTGAGCCAGAAGTGGAGCTTGCCGAGCCGCTCTGAGTACATCCGGCCCGTCATCTTCGGGAACCAGTAGTAGACGCCCGCGAAGATCGTGAAGACGGAGCCGCCGAAGAGCACGTAGTGGATGTGCGCGACGATGAAGTAGGTGTCCGAGGCGGCGATATCGATCGGCACCGAGGCGAGGAAGATCCCGGAGAGCCCTCCGAGCACGAACATCGAGAGGAAGCCGAGCGCGAAGAGCATCGGCGTCCGGAGGTGGATCCGCCCCTCCCACATGGTCGCGAGCCAGGAGAAGATCTTGATCCCGGTCGGGACGGCGATGATCATCGACGTGACCATCATCGGGACGCGCAGCCAGGGCGCGAGGCCGGCCACGAACATGTGGTGCGCCCAGACCGAGAAGCCGAGCACGAGGATCCCCATCAGCGAGAGAGCCATCAGCCGGTAGCCGAAGATCGGCTTCCGCGAGAAGACGGCGATCACCTCGGAGATGATCCCGAAGCCGGGCAGCATCATGATGTAGACAGCCGGGTGCGAGTAGAACCAGAAGATGTGCTGGTAGCCGAGCGCATAGCCGCCCTCGTCGGGCCGGAAGAAGTTCGTGTGCATGATCCGGTCGAACATGACGAAGAACTGCGAGCCGGCGATGAACGGCGTCGCGATCACGACGAGCAATGAGGTCGTGAAGTTCGCCCAGACGAGGAGCGGCATCCGCCAGAAGGTCATCCCCGGCGCCCGCATCGTGATGATCGTGACCAGGAAGTTGAGCGCGGTCATGATCGAACTCGCACCGGCCCACTGGACGCCCATGTTGAAGAAGACCTGGCCGAGCGGTTGGTCGGAGGCGAGCGGCGCGTAGCTCGTCCAACCGGTGGCGAAGGCGCCGCCGGGAACGAGGAAGGCGGCCAGGAACATGATCCCGGCAATCGGGAGCAACCAGAAGGAGAGCGCGTTCAGGCGCGGGAACGCCATGTCCGGGGCGCCGAGCATCAGCGGCACGGCGAAGTTCGCGAGCCCGGCGAACGCGGGGATGATGAAGAGGAAGATCATCAGCGCCGCGTGCTCGGAGATCAGCCCGTTGAAGGTCTGCGTGTCGACGAACTGCAGGTCCGGCTTCGCCAGCTCGGCTCGGAAGATCATCGCCATCAGGCCGCCGATGACGAAGAAGAAGAACGTCGTCACGAGGTACTGGACGCCGATCACCTTGTGGTCGGTGTTGACGCGGAAGTAGTCCTTCCAGCTCGTGGCGCCGTGGCTCGAGTGATCTTCTGGCCGGGTCGGACGGCCCGAGATGTAGTAGGCCCAGTAGTCGAACGCGCCGATTCCGGTGAGGAAGCCGAGCGGCGCCAGGGTCAGGAACGCGACGACCGTGACGATCGTCCAGTCGACAACCGAGTCGTAGTGTGCGAGCCAGCGGAAGAACGCGACGAGACCGAAGCCGAACGCCCAGAAGAGCAGCGTCGTCCAGGTAGCACGCAGATAGCCCGGGGCGCGCAGGCGCGCAAGCCCCTCCGGGGGCGGCGAGGCCGGCGCGTGCGGATCGTGCGAGCTGTGGGCGATCTCGGTCAAGCGCTTCTCATCTCTACGGGCCTCCCTGGCCGTCGCTCAGATACTGCACGAGCGCGTCGAGCTGCTCGTCGGTCAGGGACTTGTCGTAGGTGTTCGGCATCACGCCGCCCTGGTAGCCCTGGGCGAGCACGGCGTTCGGGTCGACGATCGACTCCCGAATGAACGCCTCGTCGCCCTCGATCTCGTCCAGCGAGGGGCCGACGGCCGCGTCGGTGCCTGCGGGCGCGAACGCGTGGCAGCCGCCGCAACCGGCCGAGGCGAACACGGCCTCGCCGTCGTCGCCGGCCGGGGCGCCGTCGCCGCTCGCCTCGCGCTTCAGGAATGCCTCGTAGTCGGCGCGATTCACGACCTGCACCTGAGCCCGCATCGTCGCGTGGCCGAGCCCGCACAGCTCGGTACAGACAACCGAGTAGCTGCCGATCCGGGTCGGTGTAATCGTGAGCGTGGTCTCGATTCCCGGGACGGCATCGGACTTCTGCCCGAACTCGGGCACCCAGAACGAGTGGATCACGTCGCGAGAGTGGAGGGTCAGCCTCACGCCCTGGTTCACCGGGAGCACGAGGCTGCCCGAGGTGACCTTGTCCGCTCCGGGGTACTCGAACTTCCAGGCGAACTGCTGAGCCGTGACCGCGATCCGAAGCGGGTTCTCGCCCTCGTCGTCGTTCTTCGCCAGCGCGACGGCGCTGACGACCGAGATCGCCGTCACGAGCACCGCGGGGATTGCCGTCCAGACGATCTCGAGCCCGGTGTGGCCGTGGATCGGCGGGCCGTCGCGCTCGTCGTCGTCCGCCGCCCGGAACTTGAGCACCGAATACGCGATCGCGGCGGCGACGATCGCGAAGATCCCGATGCAGATCACCGTCGTGAACCAGAAGGTGAACTCGGTCCGATCCATCTCCTCGGACGCGGAGGTCGGCAGCCAGGGGACGAGGACGGCGATGAGGGACGCGAGCGTCCCCGCTATGACGCCGTAGATCGTGATGCGGACGATCGAGCCCCTGCGCACCGCGGCGAGCCTACACGACCCCGTATCCAGAGCGGTCTTCCATCCGTTCGTAAGACGTCCCTGCACAACGGACACAACTCGCACGGCACCCGCGCATACCAAGGAGGACGAAAATGGGTCTTGGAGTGAGCATCTTTCTGATAGCGGTCGGCGCGATCTTGACGTGGGCAGTGAACGCCACTGTCTCGGGTCTCGAGATCCAGACGATCGGGGTGATCCTGTTGATCGTCGGGATCGTCGGACTCGTCCTCTCGATGATCTTCTGGTCGTCGTGGGGCGGTTTCCAGGGTGGCTCTCGGCGTCGCACGACCTACGTGGACGACGGCCCCGTCTGAGCAAGCCGCGCTTTCGCATCACGAAGAGGCGGCCCTGCGGCCGCCTCTTCTCTTTCCAGGATGGCGCTGTTGTTCGTGCACGTAGTGCATCGACTGCTTCGAGGTGGCAGCCGCTGCTTTGGGGCTGAGGTTGCTCAGGCGCTAGAGACCGAGCGCGTCGAGTTCCGCTGCTACGGCTGCGAGCGAGGACTTGTTCCCCTTGCGTTCGTAGCGATTGGCCGCTCTGGTAGTGCGGCTGCGGCGGCCTTCGGCTCACCGCGCACGCGCAGCACGTCCCCCAGAGCCCGCAGCGCATCCCCCTGGAGGTTCAGATGGTCTGTGGTCTCGGCGAGCGTCACGGCCTCGTCGGCCAGCGCGACGGCTGCGGCCCACTGGCCGCTGCGGGCGAGCACCTTGGCCCGCGTCGCCCGCCAGGCCGCGTTGGAGGCGACATCGTCGGCAGACGAGGCGCCCTCGCTCACCTGCGTGGCCCGGAGCGCCTCTTCGAGACGGTTCTGGAGCAGGAGCGCCTCCGCGAGGAAGGCGACGAGGGACGAGAGGATCCCCGTCTCTCCCATCGCCTCGAGCTGCTCGCAGCCGCTGCGCAGCTCGCGCTCGGCAGCATGGGGGTCGCCGAGCAGCAGCTCCACCAATCCGGACAAGAGTCGATGGGCGGCGAGACCGGAGGTGTGGCCAAGCTCCTCGAAGATCGCGCGGCCGCGTGCGTACAGAGCGCGCGCTTCATCGGAGCGGCCCTCCATTGCCATGAAGCCGGCCAGGTAGCAGAGCACGTTCGCCTCGACGATGCGGTGCCCCTGCGCCCGCGCCTGGATCTCCTCGACCCGGCGCAGACCTTCGGCGACCGGGGTGGGTCCCCAGAAGATGGCATTGGCGAGGTAGGTGAAGATCTGGGTCACCTGGCCCTGCTCGCCCGCGAGCTCGGCATGAGGCAGCGCACGCTCGAGTGCCTCCGTCGCGTTGTCCCACCGGCAGTGGGTCAGATGCACCTCCGCCAGGGCGTGCCACGACCTCGCGAAGCCGAGCTGGTCGCTCGTACGCTCGAAGACCTCGAAGGCATGTATGGCCACCTCCTCCAGCTCGTCGGTCGGGCACTCCGGATCGGTGTCCGTCTGAAGTACCAGCCGGTGCAGCTCGGCATGCATCCGGACTCGGTCGTGACCCTGCGCCTCGGCGCCGGCCACGATAGCCGACGATCTCGTCGTACTCACCCGGCCGCTCGGCGGTCTTGGGCTCGAGCCAGGGCAGGGACCGGTAATGAAGGTCTCGCATTTGTTCGGAAACGCGTTGACGAGGTGGCAGTCGGCGTACAGGCCTCAGGCCATGCTCAAGCGTGAGGAGAGGGCGCGACTTCGCGGCTTGCTAACGGGCGCGCCGGCTGACGCGGGTCACCACCACGGCTCGCGTCTGCACGGCCTTGGAGACCACCTTGAACTTCAAGCTGCCCGGCTTCAGATTCTCGATTCGCACGGTCAGCGAGGTCGCCGTCCGCTGTCGGGTGATCTTCAGCTTCTCGGGTGACTGCTCCTCAGCGGCCGGCCTCGCGGCGGTGGTGCGTCGGACGTTCTGGATTCCAGTGAGATCAAAGCGATCACGCCGGTCGGTCCACTTGACGGTGATCACGGAGACCGGTGTCGCCGCCGAGATCTTCACCGCATGCGGCTTCGTCTGCCCCACCGCCGTAAAGGTGTCCGTGAACGTCGGAGGTGGGATCGGCGTTCCGCCTCCGCCCGTTCCGCAGCGATAGGTGACGTTGACAGGGCGCCACGACGCGGGGCTAAACCGATGCTGGATGGTACCCGTGAAACCGCCGGTGCAGCCTTGGGGCAGGGCTAGCTGCTGCAGCTCGAAGCGAAGATCGGGAGAGGCAGTTTCACCGATACTTTCTGTGATCACGAATGCGCAGATTTCGGCCCGTTGCTGAACTTCAGTTCCTTGAAATACGGTCAGGCGTACGGGAACACAGGGCGCGTGGCGCCCGTTCTGATCTTTGAAGTAGACGATGAAGTGCGAGACGCTCGGCGGGATGCCCTTGGAGTCGTCGCACGCATTCCCGCGCCCATCCCCGTCGCTGTCGATCTGGTCGTAGTTGAAAACTCCAGGGCAGTTGTCGCGCTCCTGGGGAATGGCGTCCCCATCGATGTCGTTGGGACCGCCGTGGTCCGCAGACGCGCTACCTGCCAGCAACGAGACGGCAAGGCCGAGCGCAAAGAGAGCTGTAATCCCGGCGATAGCACCGGGCGTCTTTCGATCGACGAACCGACCGCTAGCCAACGCGTCCCCCAAGCCGCAGCGGGCCAACCCCGCACGCTCCGAGTATAGCCGCCGGCTCGGGAAACAGCGCTCAGCGCGGGCGCAGGCCCACGCGGGCCACCACGCGGGCAGGCGCGCGCACGGCCTTGGCGACGACCTTGAACTTCAAGCTGCCCGGCTTCAGCTTCTCGATCCGGACGGTCAGCGAGGTCGCCGTCCGCTGTCGGGTGATCTTCAGCTTCTCGGGCGTCTGCTCCTCGGCGGCCGGCCTCGCGGCCGTGGTGCGCCTGACGTTCTGGATTCCAGTGAGATCAAAGCGATCACGCCGGTCGGTCCACTTGACGGTGATCACGGAGACCGGTGTCGCCGCCGTGATCTTCACCGCATGCGGCTTCGTCTGCCCGACCGCGGCGAAGGTATCCGTAAACGTCGGAGATGCGGTCGGCGTTCCGCCTCCGCCCGTCCCGCAGCGATACGTGACATTGACGACGCGCCACGATCCGGGACTGAAAGGATGACGGAGAGTGCCCGTGAGGCCCCCGGTGCAGCCCGAGGGCGGGGATAGCTGCTCGAGTTCGTGGTAATAACCGGCAGGGATATAATTGGTTATCGCAAAATTGCAGACTTCGTTTCGTGACTCGACTTCGGTTCCATTGAATACCGTCAGACGAAATGTGGCGCAGGGCGGATGCCTGGCGCCCGTTCTCATCTCTGAAATAGACGACGTAATACGAGATGTCCGGCGGGATGCCCTTGGAGTCGTCGCAGGCGTTCCCGCGTCCATCACCGTCGCTGTCGATCTGGTCGCTGTTGAAGACTCCGGGGCAGTTGTCGCTCTCCTCGGGCCAACGGTCGCCGTCGGTGTCGTGGGTCGCGGACGCGCTCCCTGCCAGCGACAAGATGACGAGACCGGCCGCAAGCAGAAGTGTCACCCCGGCGAGCGCGCGGGGCGACCTTCGATAGACGAACCGAGCCCTACTCAATGAGACCCCCAAGCCGCAGCGGGCCAACCCCGCACGGTGCGACTAAGCCGCCCTGCCCAAAAAGAGAGCAGCGGACTCTTCGATGGGCCGTGAAGGGATCGAACCTTCGACCTTGGGATTAAGAGTCCCCTGCTCTACCAGCTGAGCTAACGGCCCGAACAGCTGACTAGTGTAGCCGCCGATGAAAGTGCTCACCGTCGTCGGCAACCGGCCGCAGTTCATCAAGGCCGCGCCGCTCTCGCTCGCGTTGCGGGGCGCCGGAATCGAGGAGGTCTCGCTCCACACGGGCCAGCACTACGACAGGGTTATGTCGGCTGTTTTCTATGAGGAGCTCGCTCTCCCGGAGCCCCTGTACTCGCTCGACCTCCGCTCGGCCGACGCCACGCTGATGCGGCCGGAGATCCTCGCGGCGCTCGAGCGCGAGCGGCCCGACTGGGTGCTCGTCTTCGGCGACACGAACTCGACCCTCGCCGGCGCGCTCGCCGGGGTCGAGGCCGGGATTCCCGTCGCGCACGTCGAGGCGGGCCTGCGTAGCGGCGACCTCCAGATGCCCGAGGAACGGAACCGGATCGCGGTCGACCGGGTCGCCGCGCTCCTGCTCTGTCCCGACGAGCGCTCGCGGGAGACACTCGCAGCGGAGGGTGTGGCCGGGCAGCCGCACGTCGTTGGCGACGTGATGGCCGATGCGGCGCGACTCTTCGCGCCGCTCGCGCGGGAGCGCGTGGCGCTCGACCGCAGACCCGGCAGCTACCTCCTCGCGACCGTCCATCGCGAGGCGAACGTCGCCCAGCCGCGCCTCGGCCGGATCGTCGAGGGCCTGAACCGGCTCGACGAGCCGATCGCCTTCCCGGTTCATCCACGCACCAGCGCGGCACTCGCAGATGCCGGGCTCGAGCTCGGCGCCCACGTCGAGGTGCTCGAGCCGCTCGGCTATCTCGAGCTCGCCGCCCTCGCCTCACAGGCCCGCGTGATCCTCACCGACTCTGGCGGGCTCCAAAAGGAGGCCTACTGGTACGGCGTCCCGTGCGTGACGCTGCGGCCTTCGACGGAGTGGGTCGACACCGTCGAGACGGGCGCCAACGTGCTCGTCGACGACGATCCAGGTCGGCTCGTCCATGCGGTGCGGGAGGCTCGGATGCCCAGCGACCTGCCGCGGCTCTACGGCGACGGCCACGCCTCCGAGCGAGTCGCGCAAGCTCTGCTCGACGGAGTGCTCGGTAGGATCGGCGGCCGTGACTGACGTCGCCATCGTCGGAGCCGGCTACGTCGGCGTCCCGCTCGCCCAGGTCTTCGCCGAGGCCGGGCGATCCGTGCTGCTCTTGGACGTCGACGCCGAGCGCGTCGCGATGTTGAACCGGGGCGAGAGCTACATCGAGGACGTGCCCGCGGCGGTGCTGAAGCGGCTCGTCGACGAGCGCGGACTCCGTGCCTCGACGGACTTCGACGAGCTGCGCGACTGCGATGCGATTCTGATCGCATTGCCGACCCCGCTCTCGAAGCAGCGGGAGCCGGACCTCTCGATCGTGCTCGGCGCGAGCCGCGAGATCGGCCGGCGCCTGCGCAAGGGGCATCTCGTCGTGCTCGAGTCGACGACGTATCCCGGGACGACGCGCGAGGAGGTGCTGCCGATCCTCGAGGAGGAGAGCGGTCTGCGCGCCGGCGAAGACTTCCACGTCGCCTTCTCGCCCGAGCGGATCGATCCGGGCCGCACCGACTGGACGACGAAGACGGTGCCGAAGGTCGTCGGCGGGATCAACGAGGCGTCGACCGAGGCAGCCGCGCAGCTCTATGGCAGCGCGATCGAGACCATCCACCGTGTCTCGACCCCGGAGGCGGCCGAGCTGACGAAGCTGCTCGAGAACATCTTTCGCTCGGTCAACATCGCCCTCGTGAACGAGCTCGCGATGCTCTGCGACCGGATGGGAATCGACGTCTGGGAGGTCGTGGACGCGGCCGCGACGAAGCCGTTCGGCTTCATGCGCTTCGAGCCCGGCCCCGGGCTGGGCGGCCACTGCATCCCGATCGATCCCTTCTACCTCACCTGGAAGGCGCGCGAGTACGACTTCACAACGCGTTTCATCGAGCTGGCCGGCGAGGTCAACCAGAACATGCCCTACTACTGCCGCTCGGTCGTCTCGCAGGCATTGAACCACGGGGCGGGTAAGTCGCTGGCAAGCTCGAAGGTGCTGATGCTCGGTGTCGCCTACAAGGCGGACATCGGCGACCTGCGCGAGTCGCCGGCGCTGAAGCTGATCGAGCTGCTCCAGAATGCCGGCGCGGACGTCGCCTACCACGACCCGCATGTGCCGGTGCTCGAGGAGCACGGCCTCTCGCTCCGCTCGGCCGAGCTCGACCCCGCTGCATACGACGCGGTCGTGATCGTGACCGCCCATTCCGGGATCGACTACGAGCAGCTCGTGGCCGACGCGCAGCTCGTGGTCGACTTCCGCAACGCCACCGGCCGCAACGGCGTGGTCGACAGCAACAAGATCTGGAAGCTCTAGTTGTTGAAGATCGGTCAAGCGGGTCTCGGCTACTGGGGCAAGAACCTCGTGCGCAACTTCGACGACCTCGCCGAGCTGACCTGGTTGTGCGACGCATCGGAGGAGCTGCGAGCCCAGTTCGCGCAGCGCCACCCACTCGCCCGCAGTACAGGCGACTTCGCGGAGCTGCTGACGGATCCCGATCTCGACGCGGTCGTGATCGCGACCCCGGTGCCGACGCACTACGCGCTCGCGAAGCAGGCGCTCGAAGCGGGCAAGCACGTCTTCGTCGAGAAGCCGCCGGCCATGAAGGAGGCGGAGATGGAGGAGCTCGTCCGGCTGGCGGCGGCGCGCGATCTCGTCCTCATGCCCGGGCACCTCCTGCTCTACCACCCGGGCGTGCGCAAGCTGAAGGAGCTCGTCGACACGGGCGAGCTCGGCGACATCCTCTGCGTCTACTCGAACCGGCAGAACCTCGGGATCATCCGCCGCGACGAGAACGCGCTCTGGTCGCTCGGCGTCCACGACCTCTCCGTGATCCTCTATCTCGTCGGGGAGGAGCCGGAGGAGGCGGTCGCGAACGGGAATGCCTTCCTCAATCCGGGCGTCGAGGACGTCGTCTTCTGCTATCTCCGCTTCCCCTCCGGGAAGATCGCCCACATGCACCTCTCCTGGCTCGACCCGCACAAGATGCGCAAGCTCACGGTGGTCGGGAACGAGAAGATGGCCGTCTTCGACGACATGGAGCTCGAGCGCAAGGTGACGATCTACGAGAAGGCGCCGTGGGAGCCGGCGGGCACCTATGGCGAGTGGCGCACGCGCACCGGTGACATCTTCAGCCCGAAGATCCCGAACGACGAGCCGCTGCGGCTCGAGTGCGAGCACTTCCTGCGCCTCGTCGAGCAAGGCCCAGGCGACCACCGGGAAGCCCGAGACGGACTCACCGTCGTGCGCGCGCTCGACCGGTTGACGGAGTCCCTGAGAGAGCCGGCACAGCGTGGCTGAGGTTCACCCGACGGCGACGGTCTACCCCGGCACGGTGCTCGGCGAGGGCGTCAAGGTGCTCGAGAACGCGGTCGTCGGCAAGCAGCCGACGCTCTCGCCCCGCTCGACCGCGAAGCGCGAGCCGCTGCCGCCCGCGAGCCTCGGCGACGGCACGATCGTCTCGACCGGCGCGATCGTCTTCGCCGGGACGACGCTCGGCGCGCGGGTGATTGTCGGCGACCAGTCGTGCATTCGCGAGCGGGTGGTGGTGGGTGACGACGTCGTCGTCGGCCGCGGCTCGCTCGTCGAGAACGACACGACGATCGGGGCGCTGACGAAGATCCAGGCCGAGGCCTACATCACCGCCTACTCGACCCTCGAGGAGAACGTCTTCATTGCCCCGTGCGTAGTCACCACGAACGACAACTACATGGGGAGGACCGAAAGGCGCCACGCCGAGATGCGCGGTCCGACGATCAGGCGCGGCGCGCGGATCGGCGGCGGCGCGATCCTCTGTCCCGGGATCGAGATCGGGGAGGAGGCTTTCGTCGGCGCCGGCGCCGTCGTCACGAAAGACGTGCCACCCCGCGCGCTCGTCGTCGGGAATCCGGCAAGAGTGCTGCGCGATGTTCTCGACGAGGAGCTGCTCGAGAACCAGTAGGCCGGTCGGGTCAGGCTTTGACGATCGTCAGCTTGTAGCGACCGCCGCCGCGCGAGCCGAGCTTCACCTGGACGTAGTACGTGCCTTTCGCCGGGGCTCGATACTCGAGATACTCGCGGGCGCCTGGGCGCGCCGACTGGGCGGCGACCCGTCCGAGCGAGCCGAGATCGTCGATGCTCTTCGCGCCCGGTCGCCAGACGATCAGGTTCGTGTCGGTGCCGGCGGGCCCACGGACGCTCACGTAGACCGGCTGCCCGCGGCGCAGGCGGATCGCGTAGACGTCGTTCTGGTCGTCCCAGAAGTCGAGCGTCGCGTGCAGGCGCTGGATCTGACCCCAGACCGGCGCCGCCTCCGCTCCGAGATCGTCGTTCGGCTCTCGTGCGTCGGCGGGTGGAAGTGAGCCGGCCTCGAGTGAGCGCAGCGCCGCGGTGACGTCGAGCCTGCCCCAGCCCGTGAGCGCGTCGCGCCGGAAGCCGCAGGCACGACAGCCGGTACCCGCGTTGACGTCGACAGCGGTACCCGTCAGGAGCGCCGTCACCTGTTCGGGTCGCAACGAAGGCTCGAGCGCGATCAGCTCGGCGGCCGCCGCGGTCACCTGGGGGGCCGCGAACGACGTACCTTCCGCCTCGCGAAACTCCTCGGAGCCGCAGCTCGAGTAACCCTGTTCTCGGCACTCCTTGAATGGCGCCGTCAGGGCGCGCGGGAGCGTGGAGAGCAGGCCCTGACCGGGAGCGGCGAGGTCGTTGAAGATCCTGTCGCGATTCGAGAACGCCGGCGAGGAGCCGTTGCGCGCGAGCGCGCTGACGCCGATCACATGCGGCAGCGCTGCCGGATAGCTCGCGTAGGGCCAGGGCTGCATCGGTGCCGAATCGCCGTTGCCGACTGCGGCCACGACCACGACGCCCGCCCTCGTCGCGTAGGCGAGGGCGGCTTCCTCGAGCGGCGAGTAGGTGTCGCGGCTCGGATCGCCTGGATCGCGGACGCCGCCGAGGCTCATGTTGATCACGCGTGCGCCCCTGTCGACCGCCCAGCGGATCGCCCGCGCCTCCGCCTCGACTCCGATCGAGCCGTCGTCCTCAACCACCTTGGCGATCAGGAGCTCGGCGGACGGGGACATCCCGGCGACGCCCTCGCGGTTGTCGACAGCCGCGCCGATCAGTCCCGCGACGAACGTGCCGTGACCGGTCGAGTCCTCGCGGACAGGCGTGTCGACGAAGCTCCTCATCTCTGCGATCCGATCCCTCAGCTCGGGGTGACCGGCGTCGATTCCCGAGTCGATCACCGCGACCCGAACGGGAGGCAGAAGCGGCACCGTGGGCCAGAAGTCGAAGGCACGGTTCGTCGTCAGATGCCACTGCGCGGCCGCGAGTGGGTCGTTCGGCTCGAAGGACAGCCGGCGGGTTCCCAGTCGCTCGACGTAGGTCGCGTCCGGAAGCTCGCGTAGCTGCGGCGCCTTCTCTCGCTCGACGACGAGGGCGGGCAGCGGCGCGAGGCTCTCTGCTCCAGAGCCGAGTGCGCGCTGGAGGGTGGGGATCGCCGCGGCGGTCTCGACGCCGATCGCATACCGCGCTGCGATTGCCGGTTGCGGCAGCGTGACCGTGAGCAGCAGCCCCGCGAACGACGTAAGTCCTCGTCGGCGGCTCATCGCTCGATTCGGAGCTGCCGGCTCAGCCCTTCGGCGAATCCGGCCATTGGCGCGATCCGCACACGGTAGGTGCCCGGGTCGAGATCGGCGTCCGCCCGGAATGCACCGAGGTCGTCGAGCACGGCCACCCCGGCGGGGAGCCAGTCGTCGCCGTCCAGGAGCTGGATCTGGATCGTCGCGCCGGGGCTTGCCGGAGTCACCGTCCCTTCGAGGCCGCCTGCCGGCGACGAGACCTTGACGAGCGGCGCTACCGGCACCCGCAGAACCGGCCCGGCAACCGAACCGGCGGAGAGCCGGAAGCTCGCTGGGGCAAGCAGGCTGGTCTTGAAGTCGATCGCGCCGCCGGCCGGCCGTGCGGCCACCTGAGTCCAGACGCCGTCCATGCGCTGGGCCAGCACGGCGTTCTTCGCGCCTTTCGCGTCGGCTCGCAGCGTCACGCCACCGCCATGGACGACGGAACCGGCCGGGCGCGTGAGCGACAGCGATACGACCGCGGTGATCCAGGTCGAGCGCAGTCCGAGTCCGGTACGAAAACTGCCGGCGGTCACTGTCTTCGTGCCGTTGGTAGTCGCGAACGCGGCGCTGCGCACCCGCCCGGACGAGCTCCGGACGAGCTGGAGGCCGAGCACAGGACTCGCGATCCCGAGACTCTTGCGGATCGTGGTGTCCGCTATCGGTGTCGGGCCCCAGCGGTTGAGTGGCGAGAGGTCGCTGTGTGGGTCGGGGACGGCGACGAGGTACGGCACGTCCGTTCCGAAGGCCTCGGCCGCCGAGACCGTGCGCCCGCCGGAGGTGGAGTGGAAGAGCGCGTCGACGGGCTTGCCCTCGTAGAGCAGTACGCGCCCGGCGGTCGCCTCGATCGCCGCGGTGGCGCGCGGGTCCTCCCCGGCGATCCCTCCATAGACCTGGCTGCGCACGTCCGCGTAGAGGTCGAACGACTTGCCGGCGACCCGGTGTGCGAGCGCGTAGGAGCGGGCGGCGACCGCCTGGGCCTTCAACGCCTCCGCGGGCCAGGCTGCCGGCATCTCGCGCGGAACCACTCCGGCAAGGTAGTTATCGAGCCCGACCACGTTGATCGCGTTCAGCTTGCCCGCAGCGACGACGATCTCGATCCGGCCGCGGTACGCCGTTCCTCGCCCAACCGGGCCGAGCTCGAGCGGCGAGCGCCCGGGGAGAAGGACGATCGGGCCCACGAGCGGTGTCGGTACGCCGTTCAAAATCGGAACCAGCTTCGGCTCGAGCTCGAGCGCCCCGGCGGAAACCGCGGTCGTCTTGCCGAGCGCGTTGCGGACGCGGAAGGGCGTCTTCGAAGAGACGGTGAGGGCCGGCTTCGATTCGGCGACGAGCACGCGCACCTGCGCGATCGGCGCTGGACCGAGCACCGTGCCTGGATAGAAGTGGCCGAGGATCTCTTCGTGCGTCCGGCCCTCGTTCGCGAATCCGAGCGCCCCGTACTGGCTCATCCCGACACCGTGTCCCCAACCCCGGCCGCTGAGGAGGAACGTCGTCGCGGTGATGGACGGTGGCGTAGCGCTCGCGGGGACGCCCGCGCCGACAGACGCGGTGAGCGCGAGCGCTCCTCCGACGAGCAGTGATGCGATGAGAGCAGAAAGCGCGCGCCGCATGGTTTCCCTCCGCGATTGAGGCTAGCGCAAGGCATCTGCGCCTCCCGCCTTCTTTACCGAACCTTCAACTCGTCCTCTGTGCCTCGGCATCGGCGTTTTCCTCCCAGAGCGTGAGGGCACCCCAGCAACGATGACCGAGATCCTCCCAGCGCGTTATAGGCATCCCGAGCGGATCGCGCGAGGCGGGATGGGCGAGATCTATCGCACCGAGGACGGGGTACTCGGCCGGGTCGTCGCCGTGAAGGTGTTGGCGGAGCGCTTCGCCGACGAGGAAGGAATCCGGCGGCGCTTCACGCACGAGGCGCTCGCCGCCGCACGGCTCTCGAACGCGCCGAACACCGTCACGATCTTCGACGTCGGCGAGCACGAAGGGCGGCCGTACATCGTGATGGAGTACCTGCCCGGCGGATCCCTGGCGGATCGGATCCAGGCCGAGGGAGTGCAGCCGCCGGGACGGGCGCTCGCGTGGTTGAGACAGACGGCGGCCGCGCTCGACGCAGCTCATGCTGCCGGAATCGTCCATCGCGACGTGAAGCCCGCCAATCTCCTCCTGAACGACGAGGGCAATGTGCGCGTCGCCGATTTCGGAATCGCGAGCGCGGTCGGCCTCGACTCGTTCACCGCCGCCGGGACGGTGCTCGGCACGGCCGGCTACCTCGCTCCCGAACAGGCTCGCGGCGAGCGGACGACCCCCGCCAGCGACCGCTACGCGCTCGCTGTCGTTGCGTTCGAGCTGCTGACCGGGACGCGACCTTTCGAAATGGACTCCCCGACGGCCGAGGCCTCGGCGCACGTCCACGGCCCGATCCCGAAGGCCTCAGACCGAAATCCGGAGTTGCCATCGCAGGTCGACGACGTACTCGCGCACGGCCTCGCGAAAGAGCCGGAGCAGCGATTTGCGGCCTGCGCCGACCTCGTCCACGCCCTGCGCGAGGCACTCGATGCCGATGCGGGGCGGACGATGGTCGCGGCGCTCGTAGCCGTCCTCGAGAACGCACGCAGCCGAAGTCGACTCCCGCTGCTCGCAGGGGCCGTGGTCGCGCTCGCTCTCGGTGGGGTGGCTCTCGCCGCGGTGCTCGGTGATGACGACCCTGTCGCGAGGACGGTCGACTCCGGCCCGCGCACCGTCAAGGAGACGGTGACGCTGGATGGCACCACCGTCGTCGAGACAGTCACGACGGCCGCGGAGCCGGAGCCCGAGCCGGAACCAGAGCCTGAGCCGGAACCCGAGCCTGAGCCGACGACGCAGCCGCCGCCGAGCGAGCCGGCGCCGACGACGCCCTCCGGCGACCCGGCGTCGTTGAACGACCAGGGCTTCGCGCTCATGCAGGCGGGCGACTACGAGAGCGCCCTGCCGTTGCTCGAGCAGTCGGTCGCAGGACTCTCGGGCTCGGGCAGCACGACCGAGGCGTACGCGAGCTACAACCTCGCGTTCACGCGACTCGCACTCGGGAACTGCGACGGCGTGCTCGAGTTGCTCGATCGCTCCAAAGCGGTACAGGGCGAGCGGAAGGAGATCACCCGGCTGCGCAGGGAGGCCGAACGGAGCTGTGACGGAGGCGACGGCTAGGATGATTGATGCCACGATCTCGCGCGCCGGATGCGCGATCTGGCGTGTCCAGCCCGTCCGCTTCGCGTGCTCAGCCCGTCACCGATGCAGCCGGCATCGGCAACGGCCTGATCCCGCGCCCCAGAGCGGCCAGCTCGCGCCCCGAGACGGACGATCTCGTCGCATCAATCATCTAGCTGCGGACAGCCCAGGCCGACTCGACGATCGGGGCGCGGCCCTTCATCGACTCCCACCACTCGCGATGGGTCTCGTACCAACGTACGGTCTGCTCGAGTCCTGCCTCGAACTCGATCGACGGCTTCCAGCCGAGCTCGGAGCGGAGCTTCGTCGAGTCGAGGAGGTAGCGACGATCGTGACCCGGTCGATCGGGCACGATCGTCTTCAGGCTCTCGGGCTTCCCGGTCAGCCGCAGCACCAGCTCCGCGATCTCGCCGATGCTCTTCTCCACTCCGGAGCCGACGTTGTACGTCTCGCCGATTCGTCCGCGGTCGAGCACGAGCTCGATCGCACGGCAGTGGTCGAGCACGTGCAGCCACTCGCGCTTGTTCGCCGTCGACTCGTACATCGGCAGCCCCACGTCGTCGAGAGCGTTGGTGACGAAGAGCGGAATCACCTTCTCGGGGAACTGGAACGGGCCGTAGTTGTTCGAGCAGTTCGTGATCGTCACGGGTAGGCCGTAGGTCTCGCTGTACGCGCGGACTGCGTGATCGGCTCCGGCCTTCGACGCGTTGTACGGCGTGCGCGGGCGGTACGGCGTCTCTTCCGTGAAGACGTCGTCGCTGTCGAGCGGGAGATCGCCGTACACCTCGCACGTCGACACGTGATGAAAGCGCTCGATGCCGTGCTGCCTCGCAGCCTCGAGCAGCGTCTGCGTTCCGAGCACGTTCGTCCGGAAGAACAGCGTCGGATCGAGCACGGCCAGGCTGTTGTGCGACTCGGCGGCGAAGTTCACGATCGTGTCGATCTCGTGAGTCCGCAGCGTCGCGGCTCCAAGCTCGGCGTCGCCGATGTCCCCTTGCACGAAGTCGACTCGGTCGCCCAGATCCTCGAGGTTCCGACGATCGCCTGCGTACGTGAGCAGGTCGTAGACGACGACGCGATCCTCGGGATGGTTCTCGCACCAGTAGCGAGCAAAGTTGGAGCCGATGAAGCCGGCCCCGCCGGTGACGAGCACGCGCATTGCCGCAGTGTATCGCCTGATCGATGTTGCGAAGCTGGCCCAGATCCGGCACACGCGCGTTGCAACTCGACCGTTAGCGTTCCGAGTGGGGGCCTCGCTCCCCCGTTGGCGGCCCGTGGACCGAAGCGCCCTTATTCGCAGACGAGCAGCTTCGCCCCGAGCAGGCGCGCGAGCCCACGACCGCCGTTCCGCATCACCTGGTCGTGGCTCCAGTGGAAGACCGGCCGCCCGATCGGTGCGACGGCGTTCATCCAGGGGACGGTCGTCTCCACGTTCCATTCGTACGTCACCGCGGTGCCGTCGCCCACCCACAGCCGCCACCGCCCGGTGCCGCGAAGCTGGCCGTCCGCCTCGCCCTCGAGCAGGTGCGGACGCTCGATGCGAGTCGTGCGCATCCAAAACTCGATGTCATACGGCAGTCGGCTCCGCCAGACGTAGCGATGAATCGAGCCGACCCCGTCGCCGCCGCCATTGCCGAGTCCGCTGTCGACCCTCTGGGCCACCTTGACTCCCGGCCACCACTCCGGCCACCGCTCGGTTGCGTGGATTGCCTCCCACACATCCTCGATCGAGGCGTCGAGCGCCCATGTGGTCAAGAAGGAGTAGCGCGCCAGCGAGCGATCTCCTACGCCAACCGGTCGAGACACTCCCGCAACCCGACGCGCCAGTGCGGCAGCTCAGGCGCGCCCTTCTCGCTCCGCAGTACCGAGTAGGCCGGTCGCGGTGCCGGCCGACCGAGCTCGGCGGTCGCGATTCGCCGGACGCGGCAGTCGAGCCCCGCACCTTCGAAGATCGCCTCGGCGAGCTCCGCCCAGGTGCAGTCGCCCTCCGCGGCGACGTGCCAGATCCCATAGGGCAGCTCGAGCAGCTCGCGGGTGGCCGAGGCGAGATGCCCGACGAAGGTCGGCGAGCCGCGCTGGTCGTCGACGACGGAGACCTCGTCACGCTCAGCTCCGAGCAGGAGCATCGTCCGCACGAAGTTGTGCCCGGTCGGCCCGAAGAGCCAGGAGCTGCGCACGATCCACGACGCCTCGCCGGCCGCCGCCTCGCCGTGCAGCTTCGAACGGCCGTAGGCCGAGAGCGGGTGCGGGCCGTCCGATTCCACGTACGGCTCTCGCTTGCGCCCGTCGAAGACGTAGTCGGAGGAGAAGTAGACGAGTGGCGCCCCCAACTCGGCGACGTTCGTCGTTCCACCGACATTGATCGCGGCGGCGCCCTGGGGATCGTCCTCGGCGCCGTCAACGTCCGTCCAGGCCGCGGCGTGCAAGACGACCTTGGGCCGCGGCAGCAGCTCGGGTGTCGGCAGCGCGACGTCCCACTCGGCGCGCGTCAAGGCCAGCGCGTCCGGAAATTCCTCTGCGAGCGCCCTGCCGAGCTGCCCTCCGGCGCCGGTGATCAACAAGCGGCGAGGTCACGTTCGGAGAGGATCGGCGTCCCGGTGCTCCACAGATGCTTCACGCGCGGGTCGGCCCAGCAGAGGCCGTGCTCGTCGGGGTCTTCGGCGTCGTACTCCTCCGTCACGTGGTAGAGGAACAGGCAATCCGTGAGCGCTTCGTAGCCGTGCGCGTGGATTCCCGGGATGTAGATCGCGACGGGATTGTCGTCGCCGATGTCCTCGGTGAAGGTCTCGCCGCTTTCCCGGTCGAGCACGACCACGCGCACCATCCCCTGAACGCACGCGAAGAGATCGTCCTGACCACGCTCGTGGAAGTGCAGGCCGCGCACGACGCCCCGCTTGGAGGAGACGAGGTTCGACTGGCGGAACGACTTCGGGAACGCGGTCGCACGCATCAGCTCGGCGAACCAGCCACGCTCGTCCTCGAACCGGCGCAGCGGGACCTTGAGGATGCCCTCGATCAAGCGACCTTGTTCACGCCGGTGCGGGCGATCAGGGCGCCGATCTCTGGCAGCGACTCCTGCGTCCCAGCGTCCTCCCACCAGCCCGTGAGGCGGTGCGCCGCGAGGGTGCCGCGCTCGGCGTAGTGGCGGTTGACGTCGGTGATCTCGAGCTCGCCGCGCGACGACGGCCGGAGGTCGCGGATCAGGTCGAAGACGCCCCCGTCGTAGCAGTAGAGACCGACGACGGCATCGCTGGACGGCGGGGCCTCGTAACGCGTGTCTACGACGCCCGCTTTCTCGACCACGTCCATGACCCGGCCGTCCTCGCCGTAGACGACGACGCCGAAGCGCTCCGGGTCGGGTACGTCCTTGACGAAGACCGCCGCACCGTCGTCGCCATCGACGAAAGCCTGAATCGCCGCCACCTCCGCGTACTCGAAGATGTTGTCGCCGAGACAAACGACGAGCTTGTCGGCGCCGGCGAAACTCTCGGCCATTCCGACGACCTGCGCGATCCCGCCCGGCTCGACCTGCACCTTGTAGGTGAGGTCGAGGTCGAAGAGAGGCTCGCTCGAGCCTCGTTGCGGCATCCTGCCGTCGCCGAGCAGGTCGATCACCTGACCCGCGTGTCCCTGGCCGGTCACGATCAGCACGTCGTGGACGCCTGCGAGCTGGAGCAGCTGCAGCGGGTAATAGATCATCGGCCAGCCGCCGACCGGGAGCAGGTGCTTGTTGACGACGCGCGTCAGCTCGCCGAGCCGCGTTCCCTCGCCTCCGGCGGCGATCAATCCTTTGACACTCACGTCGGCGATGCTACTGCGGGAGCGGCGAGGGGCGTCCGCTCGAGCAACCAGAACGAGAGCTCGACCGCCGGACCGATTCCGAGCGCGAAGACGAGCGTGCCGATGCCCGCCGTGCCGCCCAGCGCGAACCCGAGCGCGAGCGCAGCGATCTCGATCACAGTGCGCGCCGCCCCGATGCGCAGATGCAGCCGCCGGGAGACGACGAGCATCAGCGAGTCGCGAGGCCCGGCGCCCATGCTCGGTGCGATGTAGAAGGCCGAGCCGACGCCGAAGCAGGCGAGCGCGAGCGGGAGGAGGCCGATCCGCACCGGTAGGCCCCCGTCGGAGATCGCGGCGACGCCGTCGATCGCGGTGAGTGCGATCACGAAGCTGCCGATCAGGAGCGTGTTGAGGATCGTGCCGAGTCCGATGTGGGCCCGCAGCACCCAGACGAGCGCGAGGATGACCCCCGAGACGATCAGGTTGGCCACACCGAACGAGACGCTGAGCTGCTCGGCCAGCCCTTGGTGGAGGACATCCCACGGCGGCAGGCCGAGCTCGGACTCGAGGAAGAGGACGATCCCGAGGGCGCACAGGAAGAGCCCGGCCACGATTGTCGTGAGTCGGATCGCGAAGCCGCCGCGCAGCTCGGGAGGCGCATGCACGCTTCGGAAGCTACCGGCCGGGGTATGGGCGACCTGTGACCGAGAGAGAAGTCCAGCACGACCCACAGGTGCTCGAGGGCGAGGACGAGAGCCCGCGCCAGCCGGCGCCGCCGCTCGACCCGTACACCCCGGAGCCCGGCCCCGGTCCCGGCGAGCGCCGAGCCTTTCGCGTGATGCGCCTCTCGTTCATCGCGATCGCGATCGTGGTCGCGATCATCGTCTACGCCGCGATCCGATAGCTCACCAGATCGGCCGCAGGGGAGGCTGCTCTCCCCCGTGCCGCTCGCGCACGACCTGCTCGAGACCGCGACGCAAGGCGCCCAGCTCTGTCGGGCCGATTGCTTCGGCCCACTCCGCTTCGAGCCGGCGCTGGATCTCCTCCGCCCGACGGAGCAGCTCAGCCCCGCGGGTCGAGAGTACGAGCCGGATCGTGCGAGCGTCCTCCGTGCTCCGCTCGCGTTCGACGTAGCCAAGCTCGACCAGCGACTCGACGAGCTTCGCGACGCCCTGCTTCGTCATGCCGAGCAGCCCTGTCAGTTGCGTGGCCGTGGCGCCGGCCTCACCGATCCCGTTCAAGGCAAAGCCGTGCGCCGGCCGGAGGCCGGGATGCCCCGCAGCGCGAAGCTCCTCGTGCAGCTCGTCGACGAGGAGCCTCGTCGCCATCGAGAGCAGGCGGGCGAGCGGTGGCGGCTGCATCATTTCAACGATAGACAACTTAGTGGTCGGCTTTGCTAGACTTTCGGACAACTTGGTTGTCTACCGATAGGAGTCGTAGTGATGAAGCTCGCCGAAGCGCCGGTCTTCGAGACCCCGAACGCCGTCATGCGCGTCTATGCCGGTAGAGCAGCGACCGGTAGCGCCCTCGCGATGTGGCGGGCCGAGATGGGCTCCGGAGCATCGGGCCCGCTCCACGCCGCCAGCACAGAGCAGGTGCTCGTCGTGCTCGAAGGCCGGCTTCGCGCCGTCGTCGACGGAGAGGAGCAGCTGCTCGAGCCCGGCGACTCGCTGACCCTGCCGGCCGGAGTCGAGCGGCAACTGAGTGCGCTTGCTGAGCACGGAGTCGTGACCCTCACCGCGGCCGAGCCCGGGGCGACCGCCCGCGTCGGCGATTCGGCGCCCACGCCAATCCCGTGGGCGGGCTAGATGATTGATGCCACGATCTTGCGCGCTCGATTGCGCGATCTGGCGTGTCTGGGCCGCTCCCGGACTACCTGAGCGGCCTGGCGGCCGCCCAGCCAGCCCGTCCACTTCGCGTGCTCAGCCCGTCACCGATGCGACCGGAATCGGCGACGGCCTGTTCCCGCACCCCAGAGCTGCCAGCTCGCGCCCCGAGACGGACGATCCATGGCTCAATCATCTAGCGGACGAAGAGCGGGGCGCCGTAGGTGCCGTCACGCAAGGAGAACGTCCGCACGAGCGAGCCGCCTGGCACGGTGACGGCGACGCTGAGGTATCCACGCCCGCTGGTTCGGCGCGTGCCGCCCACGAAGCGCCAGCCGGCGCCGCTACGCGCCTGCACGCGGTAGCTCTGCGCGCCAATTCTGGGACGCACCTGGCCCCAGAGGACCGCCTTATCGCCGCTTCGGCCGGTCTGGACGAGTGGGAGCGGGAAGGCGAGTGAGGCGAGCTTCGGCGCGCCCGACGTGAGGAAGAGTCCGCTTTGGAACCGCTCGCTGGTCGGCTCGTCGACGACGAGATAGTGGATCAGCAGATCCACGCGCGGAGCCTTGAACACACGCAGGGCGGCCTGACCGAGCAACTCGGCCTGGCGCTGCTGGGAAACGCCTCCGGGCCCGGTCTGGTAGGCGTACTCGGTCAGCCAGATCCGCTTCGCACCGAACGCTCTCGTCACCTCGGTGATCAACCGCTCGAGCGTAGCCATCGTGATCGTCTCGCAATCGGAGCGGGTGCAGCCGCCGGTGAAGGGGCTGTCGGAGGGCCGGCCGGGATAGGGATGGTGTGCGTAGGCGTCGAGCTTCGCGCCGGCTACCCGCATGCCGCGAATCCATTCGACGGGCGAGACTCCGGCCGATCCCGCCCGCGGTGCGGTCACGCCGCCTGCGACCTTCGCCCTTGGATTCACTGAGTGGATCGCGGCATAGGCCGGGTTGAGCAGCGAGCGTACGTAGACCGTCGGGGAGGTCGGCTTCAGCCAGCGCGCCTGGTTCGGCTCGTTCCAGATGAGCCATTCGCGTACCCACGAGTAGCGCTTGGCCCCTACCCGGGCGAACGCCGCGAAGCTCGCTGCCGTCGGTGCGTAGTTGGGAGCGCGTCCGCCGTTCGCCCAGCGCGGCGAGCCGACGAGTCCGACGACTGCTCCGATCCGGCGCGCTCGGAGCCCCTGGAGGACGGCGTCGCTCGAGGCCCAGTCGGGACGCCCTCGAGTTGCCTCGATCTCGTTCCAGTGCAGGTTGAAGCGGACGACGTCGACACCGAGCCGCTCCAGGCGGTCGAGTCGGCTCTCGATCGTGCCGGGTCCGTGCGCAAGCCAGGCGTCGTCCTGGATCCCGAAGCGAACGCCGCTCGCCGCCGAGCCGGAGGGGGCGAGCAGGCCGGTCAGGGCACACGTCAATCCGAGTGCGAGCAGCAATCGCATGAAGGGCGGTGTCCCCGCCCCTCGTGTGAGTCACACATCAGGATTCCGTAAACGTCGCTCGCGGAGCCGGCGCCTGGTTGCCTTGCGTCGCTTGACCCCCGGCGCGTAGCGGACGGCGGCGAACCAGACGTACGTTCCGAAGGCGAGGGCCGCGCTCAGCAGTCGGAGGATCCGTCGCACGAGCGTCATGCGTCGATTCTATGTCCGGGGTAGTCTGCTCGGGCATGGCGCCGCGCGACATCGACCGCCTGCAGGGGGAGATCGACGAGCTCTTCGCCGACCTCTGGCAGGTGCCCCGTTTCTCCGGGATGCGACACGGCTTCCGGCCTGCCGTCGACTGCTTCCACACCTCGGAGCCGCATGAGCTGACGGTGGTCGTGGAGTTGCCCGGCGTCGACCCGGAATCAGTCCGGGTCGCCGTCGAGGAGCGCTCGCTGACGATCGCGGGCGAGCGACCGCGACCACGCGTCGAGGGACAGGTCTACCAGCAGATGGAGATCGAGTACGGCCCCTTCCAGCGGCAGATCCAGCTCGCCGAGGACATCGATGTGGCCGGCGCAAGCGCGAGCTACGAGCGCGGCCTGCTCACGATCACGATGCCGATCGCCGAACGTCCCGCCCGGCCCCAGCCGGTCACGATCGTGGTTCAGAGAATCGGATGAGCGACATCGAGCCCGGGGAGCTCGAGCCTCAGAAGCTGCCGATCGAGGCGCCGTCGCGGCTGCCCGTCCTGCCGCTCAAGGAGACGGTGGTCTTCCCCGACTCGATGACGCCGCTCGCTGTCGGCCAGGAGCGATCGATCAAGCTGATCGACGATGTCGTCGCGGGTGAGCGGATGCTCGCTCTGGTGACGGTGCGGAACGGCGGAGCAGAGCAACCCGGCTGGGACGACCTCTACGAGGTGGGCACGGTTGCCGTCGTCCACAAGATGATCAAGGTGCCCGACGGAACGCTCCGGATCCTCGTCCAAGGGCTTCAGCGCGTTCGCCTGCGCGAGCGCCTCGATCTCGAGCCGTACCTCGTCGGCGAGTTCGCCGAGCTCGACGACGTCGTCCCGGACTCGCCGAGCGTGCAGGCGCTGACGCGGAACGTGCAGGCGCAGTTCGGCCGGATCATCGCGATGACGCCCTACCTGCCCGAAGAGCTGCAGCTCGCGGCGGCGAACGTCGAGGATCCGAGCGCCCTCAGCTACCTCGTCGCGTCGACGCTCCGCCTGAAGACCGATGAGCGGCAAACCCTGCTCGAGACCGTGGACGTGCTAGAGCGTCTCCGCGCCGTGTCGGTGATCCTCGAGCGCGAGCTCGACGTCTCCGAGCTCGGGTCGAAGATCCAGACTCAAGTTGCCTCGGAGATCGAGAAGGGCCAGCGCGAGTTCTTCCTGCGGCAGCAGTTGAAGGCGATCCAGGACGAGCTCGGCGAGGGCGACGAGCAGCAGGCAGAGATAGCCGAGCTACGGGAGCAGATCGAGGCGAAGGGGCTGCCGGAGGACGCGCTGAAGGCGGCGAACCGGGAGCTCGGGCGGCTCGAGAAGCTGCCGCCCGCTGCGGCCGAGTACGGGGTGATCCGCACCTATCTCGACTGGATCCTCTGCCTACCCTGGAACGAGTCCACCCAGGACGACCTCGACCTCGATCGGGCTCGAGAGATCCTCGACGAGGATCATTTCGATCTCGAGAAGGTGAAGGAGCGGATCATCGAGTACCTCGCCGTCTCGAAGCTGAAGAACGATCTCTCCGGGCCGATCCTCTGCTTCGTCGGTCCGCCTGGGGTTGGCAAGACCTCGCTCGGACAGTCCATCGCGCGCAGCGTCGGGCGCAAGTTCGCGCGCGTCTCGGTGGGCGGCGTTCGCGACGAGGCAGAGATTCGCGGCCATCGGCGCACGTACATCGGCGCCATGCCCGGAACGATCATCCGGGCGCTGCGCGACGCCGAGTCGCGCAATCCCGTGTTCCTGATCGACGAGATCGACAAGATGGGCTCGGACTCGTTCCGCGGCGATCCGGCCTCGGCGATGCTGGAGGTGCTCGATCCCCACCAGCACTCAAGCTTCCGCGACCACTATCTCGACCTGCCGTTCGACCTCTCGAAGACGCTCTTCATCTGTACGGCGAACACCCTCGACACGATTCCCGGGCCGCTGCTCGATCGAATGGACGTGATCCAGCTCTCCGGTTACACGCACGACGAGAAGCTCGGGATCGCCAAGAAATACCTCGTCCCGAAGCAGTTGCGCGAGCACGGGCTGGCCAAGTCGCGGATCGCGCTCGGCGACAAGTCGCTGAAGCTGACGATTGCCGAGTACACCCGCGAGGCGGGCGTGCGGAACCTGGAGCGCCAGATCGCGACCCTCCTGCGCAAGGCGGCGACCCTGGTCGCGCGGGGCGAGAAGGGGAAGATCAAGATCGACGAGGCGCGGGTGCGCCACTGGCTCGGCCCACGGCGGTTCTCGAGCGAGGCGCGGAAGCGAACCGCCGATCCCGGTGTCGCGACCGGGCTCGCCTACACGGCCGTCGGAGGCGACGTGCTCTTCATCGAGGCGACCGCGTTCGCCGGCAAGGGACGACTGCAGATCACGGGTCAGCTCGGCGAGGTGATGCAGGAGTCCGCTCAGGCCGCCCTTTCGTGGACGCGTTCGCACGCCGGCCTGGTCGGGCTCGAGCCGGAATGGTTCGCCGAGCACGACATCCACATCCACGTTCCGGCGGGCGCCGTGCCGAAGGACGGACCCTCGGCCGGGATCACGATGGCGACTGCGATCGCATCGCTCGCCCGCGGGGAGCCCGTTTCCGAAGACGTCGGAATGACCGGAGAGATCACGCTCACCGGGCAGGTCCTGCCGATCGGCGGCCTGCGCGAGAAGGTGCTCGCCGCGCAACGAGCCGGGCTGACGCGCGTGATCATGCCGCGCGAGAACGAGGCCGACCTCGCCGAGCTGCCTCAGGAGACCCGCGACGAGCTCTCGTTCGTGCTCGTCGACTCGATCGAGGAGGTGCTGGCGAGCGCCTTCGAGGGCAGCGCGCTCGCCCCACGCGGGCGCCGAGCCTCGCTGGAGCGCCAGGCCGCAGCGCCCCGCTAGAGGAGGTTCGGGACGGCGGCCATCCCGGCTCGAGGAATCGAGACGGGAGCGAAGCGACCCTTCAGGGGTCTTCGCGCGCCATAAGAACAGTTTGCAAGGATCGACGTGCGGCAACACTGTCCGGCGACTACGACTCTCGAAAGGACGAGCCAGCTATGGCCAAGACCAAGGACAGGTTCTACGACACGGCCGACACCGTGCGACCGTACGTCGACCGTGCGATGCACGACGAAGACCTTCGCGACAACCTGAAGGAGGCGTTCAACGCCGCGCGGGACGTGTATGCCGAGCTGCTCGGCGGCCGCAACCTGACGGCGACCGCCACGCGCGTCGCGACCGACAAGGACGTCCAGGACAACCTGAAGAAGACGATCGAGGAGCTGCGAAGCGCGGCCGACCGTCTCCAGGGAAAGAAGGATCACGGCACGCGCAATTCGGTCCTCCTGCTCGGTGGAATCGCGGCCGGAATCCTGCTCAACCCGATGACCGGCCCGGCAACCCGCGCCTGGATCATGGAGAAGATCACCGGCGAGAGCGCGGACGACTTCGGCTACTCCTCGTCCGGCAACTCCGACAACGCGGCTTAGCTAGGCGCTGCGCACGAGCGCGCCGTCGCCCTCGGCTGAGACCGGGGCGACGAGCGCGCGCTCGAGCGAGCCCGGATCGAGCCCGCTCGCGCTCGAGATGTCGGTCGAGCCCAGCAGGAAGGCGCCGGGTCGCGGGGCAGTCGCCGAGGCGGGGACCGGCGGCGCCCAGCCCCGGCCCGCGGCGAAGGTGACGTCCTCGAGCCTGCGCCAGGCGGAGATGTACGGCCCCGGGTTGACGACGCCGTCATATCCGAGCGGTAGCAGCGCCACCGGGTGGATCTCGAAGTGCACGTGGTACGGGGTTCCCTGGGCGTCACCTGTGTTCCCGATGAAGCCGATCACCTGGCCCGCCTTCACCTCGTTCCCGTTCACCGCGAGCGGCGAGAACGCCGAGAGGTGCGCGTAGTAGAACTGGTTGCCGGAACGATCGCGGAGCCAGAAGCGATACCCGCCGATGTTGTTCCACCCCACCGAGAAGACCGTCCCGTCCGCGACGGCCAGTAGAGGCGCGCCCAGCGGAGCGAAGATGTCGACGCCGTGATGCCAGGTCACGACCGCGCGGGCGGCACCGTAGGTGTCGGAGTACGAGGACGGGCCGTAGACCGGAAAGACATATCCCCCGGGGGAGAGCGGTGCCGAGATGTCCGTAGGCGCAGTCCGAACCTTGATTCTGGGAATCCCGATCCCGTCGCCGTCGGGCTCGGGCGGTTTCGGCAGCTTCTGCTTCGGCTTGACGGCCGGGGCCGTTTTCGGACGGGGCTTCGGAGCCACCGGCGCCGCCGCGGTGGTGGTGGTCGTCGTGGTCGTGGTCGTGGTCGTGGTCGTGGTCTGGGTGCTGGTCGGGGCAGGCGCCGAGATCGCTGCCTCGGCATGGGCGATCAGGATCTCGCTCCCGGCAGGCAGCCCTGCGTGCTCGGCGCTCAGCGTCACGCGCACCGCGGTCACCGTGGCGTGCGCATCGACCGTCGCGCCCGTGGTGCGCTCGACACCCTCTTCGAGGGTGACGAGCGTGCCCCAGTCGCCGAGGGCGATGCGCTGGTTCGGCGCCACGCCCACCGCCTGGCCGGCGACGACGAGATTTGCCACGCCCGAGCCGGTCGAGTCGGCGGCGAACGTCGAGGCGCGCGCGCGGCCGGAGGCGCTGTCGACGGTGATCTCGCCGTTGAAGAGAGAGACGCCGAGGGCGTCGGTGACGGCGTAGGCCGCGGCGCCGGAGTCCGTGCTCGACGATGCGCTCGACGAAAGGGCGCCTGTCCTGACGATCGAGCCGTCGGCCGGATAGGCGAACGAATCCGCGAACCCGGCCGAGCCCGCACCCGGTGCGGCGGCGGTACCGGCGGTCGCGCCGGCCTGTCCCGGGACGAGGATGCTGATCGAGTAGGCGCTCGCCGACGCCGCAGGTTGCTGCGCGGTCGTGCCGGCGCCGACGCCGGTGGCGGCGAACGCGATGGCGAATACGAGCAGAGCTGTGAGTCTCCGTTTCACGATCCCCCGAGCATTATCGAGACACGACCTGGACGACGCCGACGCAGTCTAGCGATGGAGAGCTGATAAATGAGAATCACTCTCATGTCCTCACGTGGCCCGGCGCCTCGACCTTTCGGATCTCACTCTTCCCCGCGGCATCCGACTCACCTCCCAGCGTGCCTGCTCCTGACGGTTGCCGGCGGTGGCGCAAGATGAGCATCCGCGAACGCGGGTCGCATCGGGCAAAGTCCCGACCTGGTCGAAACCGCTAGAGCTGCTCGAGCTGCCGGCGGGCGAAAACGCGGAAGCGCTCGCGCGCGGCGTCGTTCGGACCGAGTTGCTCCTCGGCTCCGTATCTCGGGTCGGCCGCGATCTCTTCGGCGACGGCCCGCACCTCGCTTGCGACTACCGCCTTGTGCGCCGGATCCTTGAGCAGCAGCTCGATCCACGTGTCGGTGCCGTCGTAGGGAGGCAAGTCGCTCTCGACGAGGAGCTCGCCGAGCTTCATCCCGACGCGGATATAGGCGAAGGTGCGAAACGCCAGAACACGTCGCGGGGATCCGACGAGGCGCTCGATCTCAGGATCGTCCGCCTGGAGCTTCGCGACGATGCTGCCGATCGGCTCGTCGACGAGCGGCAGCCAGATCTCGTCGTGCTCGCTCACGGGGACGAAGCATAGGGGCTCGGACGACGCACGCGCCAGGCGAGCTGGGCCGCGACGAGGAGTAGCAATACGGCAAAGAGGCGGCGCAGCGTGTCCTCTGGGAGGGCAGTCGCGATCTGCACGCCGGCCTCGACGCCGGCGATCGAAGCGAGTCCGACGACGAGCGCGGTGCGCCAGCGAACGTTGCCGTAATGGCGCTGCCTCCAAGTGCCGGCGGCGACGGTCGGCAGGATCGCGAGGAGCGACGTCGCCTCGGCGTCGAGCTGGCCAAGGCCGAGGCCGACGAGCGTCGGCACGAAGAGAATCCCGCCGCCGACTCCGAAGAGCCCCGCGAGGATCCCGGCCCCGAAGCCGAGCAGAAGCGCGAGAGCGACGGTGCCGGCGCTCATGCCAGCAACCAGACGGCGATCGAGGCGAGCAGGATCGAGAAACCGAGCGTTAGCGGCCGGGCGTCGACCCGCTGGGCGAGCGTCGCTCCCACAACCGCGCCCGCCGCCGCGGGCAGCCCGACGAGGGCTGCGTGGCCGATGTCGAGATGGCCCTCGAAGCCGTAGCGGGTCGCTCCTGCAAGCGCGGTGATCCCGATCGCCGCAAGCGAGGTCGCCGCCGCGATGTGTGCCGGCACGCCCGCGGCGAGAATCAGCAGCGGCACGATCACGATTCCGCCGCCGACGCCGAAGAGGGCGCTGAAGAGGCCTGCGACGAGGCCGATCAAGACGAGCTTCGGCATCGCCGTATCCTAGGGGCGTGGCCGGCGCCGACCTGATCGCCCGTCTGGCGCAGGCGCCCGAGCGTGCGGCGCTCCTACTCGACGTCGACGGGGTGCTCGCGCCGATCGTCGACGTGCCCCACGAGGCGACGGTCCCCGAGGAGACGAGGGCGCAGCTCCGACGGCTGCACGCTCGCTATGCGCTCGTCGCCTGTATCAGCGGACGCCCGGGCACGGATGCGCGCCGCGTCGTCGGCCTCGACGAGCTCGTCTATGTCGGCGAGCACGGGCTGGAGCTCGTCCCGGAGGCTGCGGCGTGGAGCGAGCGGCTGCTCGGGCTCGCAGCAACGGTCGACTGGGAGGACGTCGAGCGCAAACCGCTGACCGTCACCTTCCACTACCGCCGCGCGGAGGACGAGGCGGAGGCACTTCGCTTCCTCGAGGCCGTCGCGACGCGCGCCCGCGCCGAGGGCTTCGTCGCCCTTTTCGGCCGCAAGGTGCTCGAGCTGCGCCCGCCGATCGCGGCCCATAAAGGAAAGGCGGTCGCACACCTGCTCGGCGAGCGGGGGCTCGGGCGCGCGCTCTTCGCGGGCGACGACACGACCGACCTCGACGCCTTCCGAGCTCTCGCCGGGCTGGAGCTCGGGGTCGCCGTCGCGGTGGCCTCGGCCGAAGGGCCCGCCGAGCTCCGGGAGGCTGCCGACATCGTGGTCGGCAGCCCCGCGGAGTTCCTCGAGATCCTGCGGGCTCTCTAGGCGGCGTCGAGCGCCGGCACGACCTCTGCCGTGTGCTCGGACTCGAGCTCGTCGCGACGGATCAGCGTGATCGCGACCACGATCCCGATCGCACCGACGACGAGGGCGGCCCAGAATGCGCCCTGGAAGCCGTCGACCAGGCCGACCGGCAGCGACGCGCCGTCTTCGACAGCGTTGGTCGTGCGGGTGGTCGCGATCGCTGACAGAGCGGCGATCCCGAGTGCGCCCCCGATCTGCTGCGAGGTGTTGAAGAGACCGGACGCGAGCCCCGCCTCGGCCGGCTCGACGCCCGCGAGCGCGGCGATCGAGATCGGCACGAACGAGAAGCCGAGCGCGATCCCGATCAGCAGGAAACCCGGTAGGAGGTCGCCGAGATACGAGCCGCCGACCGATACCTGGGTGAAGTAGACGAGCCCGGCTGTCAGGAAGACCATGCCCGCGATCATGACGGGCTTGACGCCCACCTTGGAAACGAGCTGGGCTGCGACCGCCGACCAGAGGATCGCAGTCCCGGCCACCGCCAGGTACGCCACGCCGGTCTTCATTGCCGAGTAGCCGAGCACCTGCTGCATGTAGAGCGTCAGCATCAGGAACATCGCGAACATCGCCGTCCCGAGGATGAACCCGGCGACGTTAGCGCCGAGCACGGTGCGGATGCCGAGGATCCCGAAGCGCATCAGCGGCTCGGGATGGCGCCGCTCCCAGACGACGAACGCGCCGAGGAGGGCGAGTGCGCCGGCGAAGATCGCCCACGTCGTACCCGAGGTCCAGCCGAAGTCGTTCGCCTCGGTGATCCCGTAGACGAGCGCCATCAGGCCTCCGGTGACGAGCACAGCGCCGGGGGCATCGAAGCGCCTGACCTTGGCGTCCTTGCTCTCGCCGAGGAGAAGCGGCGTCAGCGCCAGGCCGGCGATCCCGACCGGGAGGTTGACGAAGAAGATCCACTCCCAGCTCAGGGCGTCGGTGAGTACGCCGCCGAGCAGGACGCCCGCTGCGGCGCCGAAGCCGCCGACGGCACCCCAGACTCCGAGCGCGATGTTGCGTTCCTTGCCCTCGGCGAACGTCGTTGTCAGGATCGACAGAGCCGCCGGCGAGATCACGGCCGCGCCGAGACCCTGCAGCGCCCGCGCCGCGATGAGCGAGCCTTCGCTCCAGGCCATACCGGCGAGGAAAGACGCCACGGTGAAGAGGATCAGGCCGGCGATGAAGATCCGGCGCCGGCCGAGGATGTCGGCGAGCCTGCCGCCGAGGAGCAGGAACCCACCGAAGACGAGTGCGTAGGCGCTGATCACCCACTGGAGGTTCTCCTGCGAGAAGCCCAGGTCGAGCTTGATCGACGGTAGGGCGACGTTCACGATCGCGATGTCGAGGACGACCATGAACTGCACCGCGCTGAGGAGCGCCAGTGCGAACCATCTCTTGTCAGTTGAAGCAGCCATTTCTTCCCTTCTGCGGTATTCTGAGCTTGCGAATTTACACCATCTGCTTGCTAAACGCAAGTGTCCACTGTAGATTGTGAAGTAGATGAAGCGCTACGACCAGTACTGCCCAATCGCCCACTCGCTCGGTCTCGTCGGCGAGCGCTGGTCGCTGCTCGTCGTGCGCGAGCTGCTGCAGGGGCCGCGGCGCTATACGGATCTCGTCGAGGGCCTGCCCGGGATCGGCACGAACATCCTCGCTTCGAGGCTCAAGGATCTCGAGGCGGGCGGGATCGTCCAGAAGATGAAGCTGCCGCCGCCGGCCGCGTCCACGGTCTACGAGCTGACGCCGTGCGGACACGACCTCCGGCCGGTGCTCCACGAGCTCGCGCGCTGGGGCGCCCGCACGCTCGGCCCCCCGCCGATCGACGCGCTCAAGCCCGGCTGGCTCAAGAACGCACTCCAGATCGCGCTCTCACCCGTTGCGAGCGAAGGTCGGCTCGCCTTCCGCGTCGGCGAGGAAGAGGCATCCGTCGTCGACGGCGAGTCGTCAGCCGGGATCGTCGAGGACGCGGACGTCCTCGTCGAGACCGACGCGATCGGCTTCTACCACCTGCTCGTGGATCGCGAGCTCGCCGGTGTGCGCGTCGAGGGCGACGCGGAGCTGCTCGAGCGGGTCGTGAATGCGGTCGCGCCCGCACCCGTTCCTGCGTAGCGCCCGGAGATATCGGCCAGATCAGGGCGATTGGCGCTGCGGATCCGATCCTGACACTGCAAAGAGGGGCGCGAGCTCCTGAACGCCCGCGAGGAGCGCCTCGATCCGATGCTCGGAGTCGAGGTGCGTCAGGAGGTTGACGCCGAGATAGAACGTCGCCGCCGCGTACGCTAGATCCCGCGACGGCAACGGCACGACGACGCGGGCGAGTGCGGCGGCTTTGGCGATCGCCTCCTCGCAGAGGTCGATCCAGGGCTCCATTCGTTGCAGCATTTCCGGCGCCAGCTCGGGGCGCGCGACACTGCCGGCGATCATCTGGGCGACGACGGTTGTGTGACCGCTGGCGGCGTCCTCGGCGTGGATCTTGGTGGCCACCGCGAGCAATTCCTCGAGCGACGAAGCTGCTCCGATCGCGCTCCGGTATCGCTCGAGCCGCTCGTCGCTCGTGTGGTCGAGAGCGGCGAGAAGCAGCTTGTCGAGGCTGCCGAAGTGGTAATAGATCAGCGCCTGGTTGAAGCCGCCCGCGCGGGCGATGACGCGCGAGGTCGCACCCGCGAAGCCCACGCTCTTCACGGTGTCGAGGGCGGCGAGAACGATCTGTTCTCTCGTCTGTTCGCCGCCCGGCCTACCAGGGTTCTTTGTCATATGCTTTGATCAGTCGATCAATAAAGAATGGACGATCGCATCGTAGATGAGGAGGTCTCGTCGGAGATGGCACCGCACTGGCTGATCGAGCAGCGTTGGGATCGGATGCTCTTTGCGCACTGGCGGGTCGACCCGGCGGCTCTGAAGCGTCTGCTCCCGTGCGGAGCGGAGCCTGACGTCGGCTTCGGGAGCGCCTGGGTGGGGATCGTCGCGTTCGTGATGACGGGAACTCGCGCCGTGCTCCCACTGCACTTTCCCGCGCTGCCGCCGATTCCGGAGCTGAATCTCCGCACGTATGTCCGGGTCGACGGAGTGCCCGGCGTCTGGTTCCTGAGCCTCGACGCGACGAGCCCGCTCTTTATGAACGCGGGCCATGCGCTCTACGGACTCAACTATCGACGGGCGCGGATGCTGGTCGTGGCCGATTGCGGATCCACGTACTACGCGAGCGTTTCCGGCGGTGCGGCATTCGTGGCTCGATACCGCCCTGTGGCGGCTCCCGAGTCTCCCGCGCCGGGGTCGCTTGCACACTTCCTCGTCGAGCGTTATCGATTTTTCGCGAAGCGGCATGGCACTCTCATGACTGCGGAGGTCGAGCACGAGCCGTGGCGGTTGCAGGCAGCCGAAGCGGAGATCGCGGTGAACCGGATGGCTGTGAGAGGGCTGGCGCTCGACGGCGAGCCGGTGCTCCACGTCTCAGCGGGTGTCCAGGCCAGGATCTCCGCTCCCGAGCGCGTCGTCCCTGCACGCCTTTCGCCCATTCGGGCTAGTGCGACGCTGCGACGACGTAGGTGAAGCGGTAGCGGAGGGCGAGGCGGGCGAGGGGGCCCGAACGCTCCAACGCGCGCAGCGCCAGGCCAGCGATCCGTGGCAGCTTCAGACGTTGCGGGGCGAAGAGTGGGCGCACGTCGACCCGGGCGAAGCCGGCCGCGCGGAGTTCTTCCCGGATCGTCGCAAGCGGGTACTGACGCGGATTCAGGTCGAAGACGAGCTTTCCGGTCGTGTAGCCGGCGATGTGGCGGAAGAAAGCAGCTCGGTCGCGAGAGTAGTAGATCGCGCGGAAGCAGAGGGTCGCGGTAACCGGCTCCGGCGGCACGTAGTCGTTCAGGTCGCCGACCTCGGCCTCGACTCCATGCGCGCGCGCCTGCTCGACCATCGCCGAAACGGTGTCGAGCCCTCGGTAGCCGATCCCGTACGGCGTGAGGAACTCGGCCAGGCGACCGTCGGCGCAGGCGAGGTCGAGGACGTCGTCGCCGGGCTCGAGCCGCGTCCCGACGGATACGACGAGCTCCGCGCGCCGGGAGAAGTACGCGTCGACGTCCGCGTACTGGTCGTCGTCGCTCCACCGCCTCGTCACAGCGCGCGCAGCCGTTCCGGATGCTTGCGCAGGAACCGCAGCATCCCGCGCAGGTGCCACAGCGTGTGCCGGGAGAGGAAGCGCTTGTCGATCACGGCCGCATAGTCGTGTGTGACGACGGCCGCGGGTACGAGCCAGCGCTCCCAGCCGGCCCGAGCGGCACGATAGGCGACGTCGATGTCCTCGACGTAGTGGCGGTAGCCGGGATCCCAGCCGCCAAGCTCTTCGAGCATCGTCCGCCGCATCAACAAGCACGCGCCGCCGAGCAGCCAGTCGCCCTGTACCGGCTCGGTCGGCCTCGTCCCGTAGTGCGAGGTCTGGTGCTCGTACGGAGGGCGGACGAGCCGGAGCGGCGTGCGGCGCCAAACCGTGCCGAGCACGGTCGGGAAGCGGCGCAGGGTCGGCTGCCAGCGCCCGTCCGGCCAGAAGACGAGCGGACCAACGAGACCGGCACGTGGGTAGGTGTCGGCGAAGGCGACGAGCTCGGCGATCGCACCTGGTTCCGGGACCGCGTCGGGATTTGCGACCAGGACGTACTCGCCGCTCGTGGCAGCGGCGCCCGCATTGACGTTCGCGGCGAAGGAGAGTGGGTGCGCGTTCGTCAACACTTGGATATCCGCCGGGACGCCGTCGGCGCTGCCGGTCAGGTTCGCGATCACGAGCACCTCGTCGACCTGCGGCCGGAGCGCGGGGATGGAGCGCGCGAGCTCGGCCGCGTGGCCGTGCGAGACGACCACGGCAGAGACCTTCACCGCAGCACCTCCTGGTAGACCTCGAGCGTTCGTCGGGCGGCGGCCTCCCAGGAGAAGAGCCGCGCCCGGGCGATTCCTGCGGCACTTCGTTTCTCGCGCTCGGCGAGGGCCTGCCGGATCGCATCCGCGAGCCCGGCCTCGGAGGCGTAGATCGCTGCATCGCCGCCCACCTCGCGCAGCGCCGGCTCGTCAACGGCGACCACCGGCGCCCCGCAGGCCATCGCCTCGAGGACGGGCAGGCCGAAGCCCTCGTAGCGGGAGGTCTGGAGCACGCACGCGGCGCCGCGGTAGAGCTCGATGAGCTCGTCCTGTGGCACGTAACCGGTTACGCGGGCGCCGCGGCGCTTCAGCTCGCGCGCGAGGTCAGCGTCCTTCGCCGGGCCGGCGACGACGAGCGGCAGGCCCACGGCTTCGGCCGCGGCAAGCGCGGCCAGCGGGTTCTTCCGCTCCTGCACCGCGCCGACGAGTAGGGCGTAGTCATGAGGCCCCGGGCCGCCCGGCGTAAAGGCCGGGTCGACGCCGTTCGGCGTCACGACGATCCGCTCTTCCGGGACGCGATAGAGCTCCATCAGGTCGCGGCGGGTTCGCTCCGAGACGGTCAACACGTGCGCGGCCTGCCTCGCCGCTCGCGGCACCATCGTTCTGAAGACGAGCCGGTCCTTCCAACCCATCAGAGCCCGGTCGCGTTCGAACGAGAGGTCGTGGATCGTGACGACGGCCGGGCAGGAAAGCCGGAGGGGCAGGACATGCTGGAAGTGGCCGAGGGTGGCGCCGAGGCGGCGGAGCAGGCGCGGCAGCGTCACGGCCATGCGGAGCTCCTGCGACGGGGTCGAGAGCGCGACCGCCTCGATTCCGGCCGGCACGAGCTCGGGGTGACGGGTGATCGCGGCGAGCCGCAGTCCGGACTCGGGGGTGATTGGCGCCAGCGCCTGCAGCAGGTTCAGCACGTAGGTCTCGTCGCCGGTGCGGTGCCGGCCGAGGACATCGGCATCGATCGCGATCAAACTCACGCGACCTCCTTCCAGGCGGCGACGGCCGAGTCGGCCACGCCGTCCCATGTGTACGCGCGAGCGCGGGCGAGTCCGAGCCCGCGGAGTTCCGCGCGGTGCGCGATCGCCTCCAGCAGACCGGCCGCGATCGATTCGGGATCGAGCGGATCGACGAGCACGGCCGCTCCGCCGGCGACCTCCGCGGTCGCTCCGTCCCGACTCGTGACGACCGGCGTGCCGCTCGCCATCGCCTCCAGCACCGGGATTCCGAATCCCTCGTAGAGCGAGGGGAAGACGAGGCAGAGTGCGCCTCGGTAGAGCCCGGCGAGCTCCTCGTCGCCCACCGAGCCGAGCCAGCCCGCGCTCGCGACTCCGCCCCAGCCCTGCGCTCCGACGACCCGGAGCTCGAGCCCGGCGAGCCGCGCTGCCTCCTCGACCCGCCGCAGGTTCTTGCGCGGCTCGAGCGTCCCGACCGCGAGCACGTACGCGCCCTCGGCGGCGGGGCCGTCGGGCGTGAAGCACGTGTCGATCGCGTTGCCGATCACACGCACGCGCTCCTCGGGCACGCCGAGCAGCTCCACGGTCTCCCGCTTCGTGAACTCGGAGACGGCGAGAACGCGCGACGCCGCGCGTGCGACCGGCCCGATCGCGAGGCGCCCACTCGTGCGGTGCCAGCGCGGGAAGAGCTCGGGGTGGCGGACGAGCGCGAGGTCGTGGATCGTGACGGTGAACGGAACCGGTGAGCGGAGCGGGCCGCGGAAGGTCGTGCAGTGGAGGACGTCGAGCCCGCGGGCGGCGAGCGGGAGGCCTCCGAAGTACCACGCGGTATCGCGGGCGACGGACGCGAGTCGCCCGGGGCCGCCGAACGCAAGCGGCTTCACCTCGATCTCGTCGCGTCCCGCGAGCGCATCGAGGAGGCCGTGGACGTGACGCGCCGTGCCGGCTCCCGTTTGGCGCAGCGGGGAGACGTCGATGCCGACTCTCACGTCTGTGCCTCCTCGTAGGCCGCGAGGAACGTCTCGCCTGCGGCGAGCCACGAGAACCCGGCCGCGTGAGCCAGCCCGAGCGCGACGAGCTCGTCGCGCCGCTCGAGTGCAACCTCGATCGCGGCGGCGATCGAGACCGGGTCGTCGGGATTGGCCCGCACGGCCGCGATGCCGGCCGCCTCGTCCATCGAGGGATGCGACGACGCGACGACGGGAACACCGCAGGCCATCGCCTCGACGATCGGCATCCCGAAGCCCTCGAAGCGAGAGGGGTAGACCGCGACCGCGGCGCCGCGGTAGAGACGTGCCAGCTCCTCGTCCGAGACGAAGCCGAGCCGGACGACGTCCGGCCCCTGGAGCAGCGGCTGCTCGCCCCAGCCGGAGCCGCCGGCCGCCGCGAGCAGCAGCCGGCTGTCGAGAAGCCTGTGCGCTTGCGCGAGGGTCCCGAGGTTCTTGCGCGGCTCGAGCGTCGCGACCGTCAGCACGTACGGCCGGCCGAGATCCGAGCGCTCGCCGTCCGCAAGGAACTCGGGCTTCAGGCCGGGCCGCGCGACGCGGATCCGCTCGAGCGGAATGCGGAGTCGCTCGACCACGTCCGCGCCCGTGTACTCGGAGTTGACGAAGACGAGATCGCACGTGTCCGCCGTGTCGGCGTACTTGGCGTTGTGCATCGACTGCGTCTTCGCGGTAGTCCACTCCGGGAAGCGCAGCGGCACGAGGTCGTGGATCGTGGTCGCGCGGACGCCGCCGGCCTGCGGCGGGTACATCCAGTCGGAGTAGTGGAAGACGTCGAGCGCGCCGACGACGCGCTCGAGCGGCGGCCGGCCGAGCCGGCTCCAGGCGTCGCGCCAGCGTTGGGAGAAGGGCAGCGGAACCAGCCGGAGCTCGACGTCGAGTCCGGCGAGAGCGCGCGGGATCGTCTTCCGACCCGCGAGGCTCGTCGGCGCGAACGCGACGATCTCGTGGCGGCCGGCCGCAGCCTCGACGAGTCCACCGAGCGAGCCGCGGATGTAGTTGCCGACACCGGTGAGCGGATGCGACAAGGGCGAGACGTCGAAGACGATCCTCACGGGGCGCGGTACTCGAATGCGCGGAAGTGAACGCCGAGCTCGCGGGTGTCGCCACCGCCCGGCACCTTCGTCGGGGAGACGGTGAAGGTCGCGGTGCAGACGTTGTCTTTGAGCGCGAGTGGTACCGGCAGCTGGGTCGCCTCCGCCGGCTCGACCCGGATGAAGGCTCTGTTGCCGCCGCTTGTCGCCGTGACCGTCTGCGGCTGGTCGAAGAGACCGGGATCGCTGTCGAGCGTCACGGTGAGCGTCCCGCCGTCGCAGCGCACGCGCCGGTACGTGACCTCCGGGCCGGACCACTGGTCGTTGTAGACGCCGGTGACGCTCGTCGTCGAGATCAGCGGCCCGTCCGTCCGATAGAGGGTCAGCCCGAGCTGCTCGTCGCGGGCGAGCGCGTCGCCGTCCAGCGCGACCGAGCCGTCCGTGAACGCGTACTCGGCGCGCACGACCTCCCCCTCCGCGTTGCGCACCTCGCCGGTGCGCTCGTCGACGGTGACTTCCGTCTCGGGAAAGCCGCCGTCCATCCGACCGCCGAGCGTGTAGACCGGTCCGACGCTGCGGCTGAAGAACTCGTTCTGCTGCACGGTGAAGCGGTGCGTCTTTCCCGTCCAGAGTGCCGCGACCTCGGCGCCGCCCGGAACCGCCCGGTCGATCCAGTCGCGCCGCGGAAGCTGAATTCCCTCGTAGAGCGCGCCCGCGGCGGCGAGCTCCATCCCGTGCGGGCCGGCGTGGATCGGGTGGATCGCCAGCGCGAAGTAGCCGAGCACTGCGGTCGGGAGCACCAGCGCGTAGCGGCGCGGCACGAGCAGGAACAGCGCGCCGGCCGCGAGCCCCGCGACGAGCACGACGGCGTCGAGGCGCGGCAGCGTGACCGAGTCCTGCACGTTCCACAGCGGGACGATCATCAGCGTGTCCGAGCGCACCTTGAGCTGGAGGAAGCGCTCGTAGGGGATCAACGCCGGCAGCACCGCGGCCACGATGGCGGCGATCACCGCTGGAACGGTGGGTCGGCGCGCGCCACGGTCGATCCAGACGAGCAGCGCGATCAGGAGCAGCGGCGCGACCACGAACATGTTCCGCTCCTCGATCGCGCCGGCGAAGCGGGAGGCGAAGGCGGCTACGACGAGCAACGTCCAGGCGGCGAGAGCGGCGGTCGCGACGACGAGCTCCTGCGCCCGCGCGTCGAGCGAGCGCACGCGGACGGCGAGCAGGACGAACGCGACGACGGGAAACACGCCGACGTAGAGATCGAGCTCGGCGACGTGCCAGAAGAGGAATTTCGCGACCTCGGCCACGTCGTAGCCGCCCTCGCCGACGACGGCGTAGGCGCCGAAGAGGTCGTTCAGGGAGGCGCCGCGCGCGAGTTGCGCGACAAGTGCGAGTACGGCGCCGCCGACGAAGACCGCGTAGAGCGGCAGGAACGGTCGCAGTGGCCGTCGCGCAACCGCGCGCAGGAGTAGCGGCGCGCTCAGCGCAGCGAGCACGACCGCAAGCCCCTGCACGCGGACGAGCGCCGCGACTCCGCACGCCGCGAGCAGGACGGACTGCCGCGCGATGCTCGGCGTCTCGAGGGCGCGTACGAGCGCCCAGGCCGCGAGCAGGAAGGCCGGATAGAACGCGTTCTCGGACATCAGCGTCCCGGTGTAGGCGAGCGATGGCAACGCCACCGCGAGCAGCGCTGCGAGGAGCGACAGAGAAGAAAGCAGAACGCGGCGCGCGAGCAGGAAGGCCGGAATCGCCGCCAGCGACATCGCAACCGCGTTGATCGTCCGCGCAGCCGCATAAGCATCCGGGAGCGAGTCGTAGAGCAGGTACGCCGGCGCGAGCAGCAGCGGATAGAGGACGCTGACGATCCCGTACGGCTCGCCGCGAACCTCGATTCCCTCGCCCGCGGCGAGGCTGCGCGCGTTCTCCTGGTACTGCAGCTCGTCGGTGAAGATGAACGGCGCGGGCATCCGGCTCCCGAGCCAGGCGCGAAAGACGATCGAGCCGGCGACGATGCCCGCGAGCCACGCCCAGGTCGGGACGCGGCGCAGGCTATCGACCAAGCTCGACCTCGGCCAGGCGCCGCGCCAGCTCGGTCGCCTCCGCCGAGCCCGGCTCGATTCCGACCTCGGCGGCCGCTCCGGCAACGTCGCCGAGCACCGCGTTCGCCACCGCCTCGCCGCCTGCCGCCTGCTCGAGCGCGGAGGCGTAGAGCTCGGCGACGTGCTTTAGGTCGTGTTCGCGCCTCGCCAGCTCGAGCGCGGCTCGCGACATCGCCTCCCGAGCGCCCTCGTTGCCGGCGAGCAGCTCGAGCGCTGCGTGCAGCGTCTCGGCCTCGCCGGCGCCGACTGGAATCTTGAGCGCGACCTCGTCGGGGAGCTCCGAGAACCAGCCGACGTCGCTGACGACGACCGGCTTGCCCAGCGAGAGCTGCCGGATCACGCTGCCGGACGTCTCGCCCATCGTCGGCGCGCGCAGATTGACGCAGACGTCGCACGCCGCCATCAGCGACCAGAGCCGCGCCTCGTCGACGTAGTCCTCGCGCAGGATCCCGTCGCTCGAGAGCCCGAGCCGCTGCAACCGCCGGTCGAGGTCGAAGCCGGGGGAGACCGCGCCGACGAGCAGGAGGCGCGCCTCGGGCCGATCGCGGCGCAGCCGGGCGAACGCCTCCAGCAGCTGCGGGATTCGCTTGCTCGAGTTCAGGTTCCCGAACGAGCCGACGAGCGGCGAGCCCTCGTGACGCTGGGGTTGGAGCTCCGGGACCGGCCAGGCGGGATGGGGGACGCGCCAGATCGGGCCGTCGAACCCGGCCACGCGAGCGCGATCCTCGACGTGGTGCGAGTGGACGATCAGACCGTTCGCGAGGCCGAGCACCTCGCCGGCCAGGTGGAACTCCTGGGGCCGGCTCTCCCAGAGCGGCGGGATCCGCTTGTCGAGCACGCCGTGTCCGAGCAGCCGGCCGACGACCCCGCCCTCGCGCTCCATCGCGTCGAGATAGCCGTGGCCGTCTCGCCGTCCGATCGTCAGCCCGGCGACCAAGTGGTGGAGCACGAAGTCGTGGAGGACAACGACACTGATCTGGCCGCTGGGCCGCCGCCGCAGCGCATCCACGATCCAGCCGTGCGCATCGGGGTTGTTGCCGACGTGGTAGACGGAGAGATCGGTGCCGTGAGCCGGGCGGGTTCGGCCGCGGCGGACGACCTGGACGTCGAGCCGCCGACGAAGCGCAGGCAGCAGCAGGGCGGAGTAGTCGGCGATCCCCGAGCGCTCCGGCGGCATCGGGCTGTAATAGGAAACCTTCACGCGAGCAGGCGGTCGACGCAGCTGTCCCAGGTGACGCGGGCCGCGATCGCGTGACCGGCGGAGCCGAACGCCTCGGCGTCGCTGCGGTGCTCGCGCAACCAGCCCGTGGCTTCGGCGAGTGCGGGGGCCTCGGGCGCGGCGACGAGCCCGGTGCGGCGGTCAGTCACGATCTCGAGCGGTCCGCCCGCGTCCGTCGTCGTCAGCACCGGCTTGCGCGAGAGGAAGGCCTCGAACGGCACCATCCCGAAGTCCTCGTCGACGGGCGCGTAGTACACCGCGAGACACCGGGCATAGAGCGACGCGAGCTCGGTCTCGTCGGCGAGCCCGGCGAACTCCACCCGGCCGTTGAGACCTCGGTCGTGCGCAAGCCCCTCGAGCCGGCTCCGGTCGGGGCCCTCGCCGGCGATCACCACGCGCAGGCCGGGATCGAGTGCGGCTGCCTCGATCAAGAGGTCGATCCGCTTCGCGCGGTCGAGCCGGTTCACCGAGAGGACGAAGTCGCCGTACTCCTCGCAGCGGTATGCGAGCTCCTGCGGCGGATGCGGCATCACCTCCGCCACGAGACCCGTCGAGCGCTGGATCCGCTTGGCCACGTTTCGCGAGGTCGCGAAAAGCCGCTTTGCTTCGCCGAGCGAGATCCGGTCCAGAGTTTGAACCGAGCGCCGCATTGCTCGGTCCTCGGGTTCTTCGCCGAACTGCCCCAGATCGGTTCGATCGAGCTCGTAGGCCTGGCGGAACTGGTGCAGCACCCAGGCACGTTTGTTCGGGTGCCGGACGCAGTAGGAAGGGAACTTGGTCGTCACGACGAGGTCGATCGGTGCCCCGTTCGATTCCTCGAGGTCGGCGAGCCGCCAGAGGAACGCCTGGCTCAGCACCTTCGTGCCCGGGTACCACTTGAAGGGAATCGTCACGAGCGCGGTCTCGTGACCGCGGGCCTGCAGCTCCGCGACGAGCGTGTCCGTAAAGATCTCGGCGCCGCCTCTGACGAACGGAATCTGCGGCGCGCAGACCGCGATCCTCATGCGCGATTCTTCAGTTCGGCTTCGAGCTGGGCGACGCGCGCCTCCAGGTCGTCGATCAGCCGCAGCGCGGAGGCGTTGAAGGAGCGCTGGTCGTAGGCGAGCGGCTCCACGTACCAGCGCATCAGCTTGCGCAGCACCGCCTTGGCCGGGTTCGCGAGCCTGCCGCCGAGACCGGGGCGGAGCTGGAGCGGCCGGTCGGCCGACACGGGCCAGAGTCGCTCGGCGTCACCGCGCGCTGCGAGGCGATCCTCGTCGTCGCCGGCACCGCTCTGGCCGGGAGCCGCACCGGATCGACGCACTTCCTCCTTGAGCTGCTCGAAGAGGGCCGCGACATCAATGTCTCCATTAGAGGAAATCCCTGCAGAGAGCGCGTTTTCCTCTTGTGGCCCGGGCATCGGACGATTGTACCCCGCCCCCGGATAGGCTGGCTCGATGCGCGTCGGAATCAGCCTGCTGACGCTCGTTCCGGGCGAGGTCGGCGGTGCGGAAACGTCGGCGCGCGGGCTCGCGGCCGGGCTCGCGGAGGTCGGCACGCTCGATTATCGGGCCTTCGTTCCACCCGTCGCCCGCGGTGCCGGCGAGGGCTTGCCCGAGACGGTGGTGGAGGAGTATCGCGCCGCGCGGACGGTGCCTCAGCGGGTTGTTGCGATGGGTCTCGGGGCGCTCCGCCAAGGGCGGCTCCGCCGGGTCTACGCCGGCCTCGACACGGTGCACTATCCGCTCACGATCGCGCTGCCCTCGCTCGACGTCCCGAGTGTCGTCACCGTCCACGATCTCCAGCACCTCGACTTACCGCACCTGTTCAGTCGCGCGGAGCGGCTCTTCCGGCGGCGAATGCACGAGGGCTCCGCGCGAAAGGCGGACGCCGTCGTCGTCCCGAGCCAGTTCGTCCGCCGGGCCGTTGTCGAGCACCTCGGCCTCCCGCCGGAGCGGATCCACTCGATCCCGTGGGGAATCGATCACGCACGCTTCTCGCCCGGTCATCGGCGGCGCGAGGGCTTCCTGCTCTACCCGGCGCGACCGTGGCCGCACAAGAATCACGAGCGCCTCTTCGAGGCGTTCGCGCTGCTGCGCCGAGAGCGCCCGGAGCTCGAGCTGATTTTGACGGGCGGCGGGCACGAGAGCCGGGCGGTTCCCGTCGGCGTGACGGTGAAGGGGCTCCTCTCGGCGACTGAGCTCGTTTCGCTTTACCGCCGCGCCGCGTGTCTCGTCTTCCCGAGCCTCTACGAAGGCTTCGGCCAGCCGCCGCTCGAGGCGATGGCGTGCGGCTGCCCCGTCGCGGCGTCCCGCGCCGGCGCGCTGCCCGAGGCCTGCGGCGACGCGGCGGCGCTCTTCGATCCGACCGACGCTGAGGACATGGCCGCGGTCGTCTCGGCGGTGCTCGAGAGTCCCGAGCGTCTCGTCGCAATGGGGCTCGAGCGGGCGGCGCAGTTCACCTGGGCGGAAACCGCACGCCGGCACGAGGCGGTCTACCGCTCGCTCATCTAGCGACGGCCCATCCTGCCGCGGCGGTAGTCGCGCCAGGCGCGGAGCACCGTCCAGAGGGCAGCGCGGCGCTTCGGATGGGCGAGCGCCTGGAGCAGGTGGGTGCTGACGATCACCGCTCGCCTCACTCCTTTGTGGCCGCGCCCGAGGGGCCTTCGGCGCTCGCAGACCGCGAGCATGTTGCGGCAGTGGTAGTAGATGCTCGTGGTCGAGGCAGTCCCGCCCGTGGAGGCCGTGACGCGGTGCCACGCTCGCGCTGAGGGGACGAAGACGACGCGGAGGCCGGCGTCGCGGATCCGCAGGCACCAGTCCACGTCCTCCAGGTAGGCGAAGAGCTCCTCGTCGAGGAGTCCGACCCGGTCGATCGCCTCGCGCGAGACGGCGAGGAGCGCACCCGTACCCCAGTCGACGTCGCGCTCCTCGTCGTAGCTGCCGTCGTCGCGCTTGCCCGCTCCGCGCACGCGGCCGCTGTAGCCGAGCCGCGGCTCGAAGCTGCCGCCGGCGTACCAGAGGACGTCTCGTGGCTCGTGGACGTAGACCTTGCCGGCGAGCGCGCCCGCGTCAGGACGCCGTCCGGCTGCGGCAACGAGCGCGTCGACGAGGTCGGGCGCGGCCGTCGCGTCGTTGTTGACGAGAACGATCCAGTCCGCGCCGAGGTCGAGCGCACGCCGGATCCCGACGTTGTTACCTGCCGCGAAGCCGAGGTTCACGCGCGCGCGGATCAGCTCGACGTCCGGGAAGCGCTCGGCGATCGCGTCCGGCGAGCCGTCCTCCGAGCCGTTGTCGACGACGACCGTCTCCACGCCGGCGAGCGACTCCAGGCACGCGAGTGTGTCCTCGCGGCCATTCCAGGAGAGGACGACCGCCGTGATGCGCATTAGATGGTTGAGGCCAGGATCGCGCGCGTTCGGGACCCGATCTGGCGTGTCTGGGCCGCTCCCGGTCTGTCCGGGCGCCCTAGCGGCCACCCGGTCAGCCCGTCCGCTTCGCGCGCTCGACCGCTCACCGATGCCACCAGCATCGGCGACCGCTCGATCCCGCGCCCCAGAGCGGCCAGCTCACGCCCCGAGACGGACGATCTCATTGCCTCAACCATCTAGTCGCGACGGACGAAGTGCGCGATCGAGCCCGCGTCCGGGCGGCGCTCCAGCTCGCGATCGTCGCGCTCGACCTCGCCGGCGAGCCGCACGACTCCGGCGTAGTGGTTGCCATAGCCGTGGGTGTCGACGGCGTCGTGGAAGAGGATGCTGCCTCCAGGCGCCACGAGCTCGCGCCAGCGCTGGTAATCCGCATGCGCGCCCTCGTAGCTGTGGTCGCCGTCGACGAAGACGAGCTCGCACGGTCGCGGGGGCGGCTCGGCGGTGCGCGAGTCCGCGACGAGCAGGTGGACACGCTCGGCGAGGCCGAAGCGCTCGAGCGCGGCGCCGAGGTCGCGATCGAGCTCCGGCCCGCTCAGATCCGCCCGCAGGGCGACGTGGAGGTCGTACGACCAGAGCTCCGCCCCCTCCGGCAGAGCGCTCGCGAGGAGCAGCGTGCTGCCACCCTTGAAGCGTCCGATCTCGGCGACCACCGCGCCCGGGGAGACGTTGCGCGCCAGGCGATAGAGAAGCGCCGCCTCGTCGAGCTGCAGCGACGCGATCCCGTGACTGAGCTGGTTCGAGGAGAAGAGGAAGGCGAGATCCTCGAAGCCCGCGAGACGTTCCGGCCAGCGCTCCACGGTCGAGTAGCGGGCGCGACCCGGATCTTCGAGCACGGCCGCGTGGATCAGCGTCTTGCCGACGGCGCTGCGGCCGGCGCGGCCGACCGCGCGCTTGATGGTCTCCCTCAACACGGCCGCGACTCTAGTCGAGCGCCCGCAGGTAGGCCCAGGCCGCGCGGAGCCCGACCGACCGGGTCGCGACGAGCAGCACGACGAAGAGGGCGAGCCCGAGGATGGCTGCCACGACCGCGCCGGCGACGACCTCGGCGGCGCCGAACGCGAGCACCGCGAGCCCGCCGGTCAAGAACGCGGCCAGACCCAGGCCGTGCGAGGCTCCGGCCAGCACGCGCGCCGAGAGCAGCGCGAGGAGCGCGATGAGGATCACGAGCGTCGTCAGCGTCAGCGCGAGGACGGCCCCCTCGAGCTCCCAGGCACCGATCGCGAGCCACGCGACGAGGACGTGCAACGCAAGGGTGGCGAGCGCGACGGTCGGCAGCCGCCGCTCGCGGGCGGCCACGAAGAGCAGCGGGAACGTGATCGTGACCCCGACCGAGGCTGCCATCCAGAGACCGAGGAGCGCGATCAGTCGCCCGAGCTCGTCGCCGGTCCGGCCGCCGTAGTCGGAGCCCAGCGCGGCGCCGACGACGCGATCCCCGACGAGCGCGAAGACGCCCGCCGCGGCGGCGACCGCCGCGAATGCGATCCAGGAGGTCCGGACGACGTGCTCGGCGGCGCGGCGATCGTCCAGCTCCCCGCGCGCGAGCGGGACGCTTGAGACGAGCCCGAGCGAGGAGGCGGTGACCGCGACGAGGCTCGCCGCGACGAGGTAGGCGTAGGTGAACGTCGTCACGGCACCCGTTCCCAGGTCCGAGACGAAGCGGAGACAGACGACGAAGATGCCCTGGAGCACGAGCGGGAGCGAGACGGCGCGCGCGAGCTCGACCAGCCTGCGGCCGATCCCGAACGCACGGACGCGGCTGAGCGAGACGCGGCGTGCCAGCGCGAAGGCCGGAATCGCGAGCGCGAGCGCCCCGTTCAGGAGCATCCCCCAGGCGACCGCCGAGATCCCGTGCTCGTCGACGAGGAGCAGGATGAGCGCGATTCCCGCCGTGCTCCCGGCGGCATAGCCGGCCGCCGCGGTCCCGTAGCTGTCGTAGGCGGCGAGGCCGCTCGCGGCGAGCGCAGCGTAGACCTGCGCGATCGCCGCCGGGACGACGAAGCGCAGCGTCTCCGCAGCGGTCTCCTGTGCCACGGCCGGCAGCCCGCCGGTGAGCTCCCCGGCCAGCCAATCGCTTGCGAATAGCGTCAGCGCGAGCGCAGGAAGCGCGATCACGGCGATCGCAGCCGCGTAGGAGCCGAGCTCCCGCTCGACCGTCCCGGCGGCGCGCGCCCGGGCAAGCGGCGGCAGCACGGCGACGCGCATCGCAGTCCCGACGAGTACCAGCACGAGAAAGACGGAGTAGGCGGCGAAGAAGCCGTCCGTCTCCGGGCCACGCCCGAACTCACGCGCGATCACGACCCCGACCACCGCCGAGAGGCCGGTGACGACGACGAGCGAGACCGCGGTGAGGGCGCCGCTTGCGAGCGCGCTCCGGCGGGAGGGGTCGGTACGCTCCATCGGCCGCGAGAGCTTACGCCCGCGTCCCGAAACCATGGCCTCCGACTCGATCTGGACCGAGAACGCGCTTGCCGACCTCCGCCGGGAGTTCGGCGAGGTCTACGGCGGACGCACCGTGCTCGTGACCGGCGCGGACGGATTCATGGGCTCGCACCTCACCGACGCGCTCGTCGAGCTCGGCGCGAACGTGCATGCGTTCGTCCGGGCGACCTCGAGCGGCGCGGTGAACAACATCGGGCACCTGCGCGGCCGGCTGAAGGTGCATTTCGCCGACCTCACCGACAAGACCTCCGTCGACTACCTCGTCAAGGAGCTCCGCGACACCGCCCCGGACCGGCCGTACGTCTTTCATCTCGGCGCGCAGGCGCACGTCGGGGAGTCGTGGCACCGCCCCTACGAGACGGTGATGGCGAACACGATCGGCACGCTGAACCTGCTCCAGTCGGTCGTCGACTGGGGCCTCGAGCTCGAGAAGTTCGACACCGCGGGCACCTCGGAGGAGTACGGCAACGTGCGCGAGTCGGTTGCGCACCACCATGACTTCGACGACGCGGGCGGGCTGATCCTGCACGAGCGCTCGCCGATCAACCCGAAGTCGATCTACGCGACCGCGAAGGTCGCCGCCGACTTTCTGACGATGAACTACCACGACGCGTTCGGCGTCCCGGGCGTCGTCACGCGCATGTTCAACAACTACGGCCCGCGCCAGAATCCGCGCTACGTGACCGGCACGATTATCACGCAGGCGCTCGAGCGGCCCGAGATCGAGTTGGGCGCACTCGAGCCGCTGCGCGACTTCTGCTTCTGCACCGACGGCGTCCGCGGCCACCTCACAGTCGCGGCGAAGGGCATCCCCGGAGACCACTACGTCTACGGCCAGGGGGCGAACATCTCGATGGCCGATTGGTGCGAGCTGATCGTCCGGACCGGGGTCGAGCGGGGTTACTGGCCGGACGACCGGCACATCGTCACGAACCCGGCCCGCCTGCGGCCCGGCGTCACCGACGTGCTGGCACTCAAAGTCGGCTACGAGAAGCTCCATCGCGAGACCGGCTGGGAGCCGAAGGTTTCCTGGGAGGAAGGCGTTTTCTGCACGATCGCGTGGTACGCCGAGAATCGCGAGCGCTGGCTCGGTCGTGTCGACTGGCAGGCAGCTCAGCCGTCGACACTGTCGACATAACACGGGCCTCATAGGAGCGGGTTAGGCTCTCCCGGATGCGGGCGCTCGTCACAGGCGGAGGCTGGAGCGTGGAGGAATCCATGGTTCCCCCACGAGCCCCCTCCTCCGCCGCAGCGTCTGAATCAGCGTTGCGCGCCTCCCGGCCGGCGAAGCCAGCCTCCTTCGACGAGACCCGATCGTCGCACGACGCCTCGAAACAATGAGGACCCTCGTCACGGGCGGCGGAGGGTTTCTCGGGTCGCGCCTCGTCGCACGACTCGAGGGGGACGGTCATGACGTGTTCGTCGCGCGGCGCCGCGACTACGACCTGACGACGATGGAGGACTCTGCTCGGCTCTTCGCCGACGCGCGGCCCGAGCTTGTGTTCCACCTGGCGGCCGAGGTCGGTGGGATCGGCGCGAACCGCGCGAACCCGGGGCGCTACTGGTACGCGAACCTGATGATGGGCGTGCACGTGCTCGAGCAGAGCCGCCTGCACGGCACGGCGAAGGTGGTCGCTCTTGGGACGATCTGCGAGTACCCGAAGCACACGCCGGTGCCGTTCAGCGAGGACGACCTCTGGAACGGCTACCCCGAGGAGACGAACGCGCCGTACGGGATCGCGAAGAAGGCGCTCCTCGTCGGCGGTCAGGCGTATCGCGACCAGTACGGGATGAACGTCATCCATCTGCTCCCGGTCAACCTCTACGGCCCCGGCGACAACTTCGACGCGGCTACCGCACACGTGATCCCCGACCTGATCCGGAAGATGCACGAATCATCTGAGCGGATCGTCCTCTTCGGGGACGGCTCCCCGACCCGCGAGTTCCTCTACGTCGACGACGCCGTCGACGGGATCGTGCTCGCCGCGGAACGCTACGACGGCGCCGAGCCCGTGAACCTCGGCTCCGGCGCGGAAATCGCCATTCGCGACCTCGTCGAGCTCGTCGCCGACGCCTGCGGATTCGTGGGCGAGGTCGCCTGGGACGAGTCGAAGCCGAACGGGCAGCCGCGCCGCCGGCTGGACGTCACTCGTGCCGAGGCACTTTTCGGTTTCCGCGCGCACACCGATTTTCGCGCCGGTCTCGAGCGGACCATCGTCTGGTACCGCGAGCATGCCCCGGCGCATGCGGCAACCTGAGGCGACGCCCACGCCGCCGCTGCTCGAGCGTGGCTGGAGCGGTTTGTCGCAGGCCGGAGCGGTGCTCGAGCGCGCGGCGCTCCGGCTCGCGGATCGGCCGCTCACCGTGCTCGTCGTTCTCGTCGCCGTCCACTGGCTCGCGCTCGTCGTCTACGCGCTGACCGTCCGCCACAACGGGTTCGTCTTCTACCAGGGCGGCGACCAGATCAACTACTCGACGAACGCCTGGCTGCTCGGGAACGCCCAACTCCCGCCGGCAGTCATCGGCTACGGCTGGGTCGTTCTCCTGCTCCCGTTCGGCTGGCTCGCCGAGAGCGACTACGTCTCCTATCTTCCCGCGACGATGGGGCTGAACGTGCTCGTCCTCGCCCCGATCGCGCTCGCCTGCGTCTACGCGCTTGCCTCCCGGATCGGCGGCAGGGTGCTCGGTCTCTGGGCAGCGGGGCTCTGGGTCGCCGCGCCGTACCTCGCAATCCCCTTCTTCCGGGAGGACTATCACGAGCGCTACGTCGAGCAGTTCCTGCCGCAGGCACTCGGGTTGACCGGGCTCGCGGATCACCCGTCCATGGCCTGCCTGCTCGTCGCGGCCTGGCTTGCCGTGCGTGCCCTCGATGCGGGCGATTGGTCGAACGCTGCGCTCGCCGGGCTCGCGGCGGGCTTCGCAGTCGCGATCAAGCCGTCCAACATGCTCTTTCTCGCTGGGCCCGTTCTGCTCGTCCTGCTGGCACGGCGCATCCGTCTCGCGCTTCCGTACGCTGCCGGGCTCCTCCCGCCGCTCCTCATCCTGCTGCTCTGGAAGGTTCGGGGGCTGGGCGATCTTCCGGTGTTCGCGTTCGAGCAGACGCGGCTCGCGGCCGGCGCGACTCTGCCGTCGCCGCTGGGAGTCAGCGTCGACATCGGCCGCTACGTCGATCTCGACTGGACGAACTTCCGCAGCAACATGGCGCATCTGCGCGAGTTCTTCTGGAGCGCTCGCGTCCTCCAGTGGCTGCCCTTCGCGGGGGTTCTCGCCGTCGCACGACGGTCGATACCGCTGGCGGGCTGTCTTGCGGGCTGGTTCGCCGCCTTCCTCGTCGTCAAGGGAACGCCGGCGCAGTCGACGGTCGAGAGCGGCAGCTTCTTCCGCCTGATGATGCCGGCCTATCCCGCGTACTTCCTGCTCGCGGCCTCGATCCCGCTTCTCGTGCCGGGCGTTGCCCGGAGGATTCCGGCGCGGCTGCTCCCCGGCCGTCCTGGGGCCGTCTCGCGGCGCCTGCTCGGGGTCGTGGGGGTGGTGTTCGTGGCGCTGCCGCTGATTGCGATCTCTGTCGCCCGACCCCTCTCGCGTGAGCAGCCGGACGCGGTCACGATCGGGCCGATCCTGACCCCCGTCGATCCGTCGATCGAGGTTGTCGTCCGAGCCGACGGATCGAGCCGGACGCTCAACTGGAGTCATCGCGACTTCGGCGCCACCGAGGTCTTCTACCGCGTCTTCCGCACGGCGGCCGGTGGCGCCGACTTCGACTGCCTCGCCGAGGGCTCGCCGGACTGCCGGCTGCTGATGCTGCCGCTCGGCTCGACGCGCGAGCCGACGTTCACCGACGGCTCGCCGCCCGAGGGCGCGGTCTACCGGATCGGCGTCGCGACGAACTGGCAGAACGATTCCGAGGGCGGCGACGTGATTGCCCTGAGCCCGCCGCTCGCTGCCGACCCGTGACGGTGCTCTCGGCACGGGGGAATCCTGTTTCCCGCGCGAGCCCCCTTCTCAGGGTCCGCGCTGCGTCGCCGATTCGGTGGGCGAACTGCTGAGAGCTTGCTGCTCGAGCAGCGCGACGCGCTGCGCCAGGATGGTGGTCTGGTCGGACAGGCGCGAGATCACGGTCGAGTAGTGGAGCAGGACAGCCAGGATGAACACGGTCGCGACGGCGAAGAGGACGGCCGGCGGGTAGGTCGAGACGCCGACCCAGCCGGCGATCGTGTTCAGGCCGCCGCGCCAGGCGGAGAGGACGAGGAGCACGGCGCCCGTCGCGAGCCAGAGCAGCGCGTAGCGCTCGCGCAGGCGCCGACTGCGGATCAGCTCGAAGACGATCAGGATCAGCAGGATCGAGGCGATCGTGGCCGCGATCGAGACGCGGAGCGGCGTTCCCCCGTTCACGCGTCCTCCAGCGGCACGGCCGTGCGCCGGAAGACGCCGACGAGCAGCGCGAGCGTCACCTTGAGGACGTAGTAGGCGGAGCGGAGCGCCGTGATCGAGGAGGAACCATGCTCGCGCTCGCGCATCAGCACGGGCACCTCGAGCAGCCGGAGGCGATGCTTGACCACCATCACCGTCGCCTCGACCTCGGGGTAGTCGTGCGGGTAGTCGTCGGCGAACAACCGGATCCCCTTGGCGTTCAGCGCCTGGAACCCGGAGGTCGTGTCGGTGACGCGCTGGCGGACGAGCAGCGAGACGATCCCCGCGAAGAAGCGAATTCCGGCGCGCCGGGCGAGAGGCGGCCGGTACGAATCGCCAGAGCCGGCGAACCGTGAGCCGACGACGATGTCAGCGTCGCCGCGGAGTACCGGCTCGATCAGCTTAGGGAGCTCCGAAGGGTCGTGCTGGCCATCGCCGTCGAGCCGGACGGCGAGCTCGTAGCCGCGCGCGAGCGCATACATGAAGCCCGTCTGGACGGCGCCGCCGATCCCGAGGTTGAAAGGTAGGCGGATGACCGTAGCGCCGGCTGCGGCGGCGAGCTCGGCGGTGCGATCGGTCGAGCCGTCGTCGACCACGAGCACGTCGACGCCGGGGTCGAAGGCGCGGATCTCGGAGACGACCGGCCCGATCGCACCTTCTTCGTTTCGCGCAGGGACGATCGCGATCCGGCGCACGTCAGACACGGACTGCCGAGCCGACGCCGGCGAGCTCGAGTAGCTGCTGGGCGCGCCGGACGTACGTGTGCTCGTCGAGCACGCGCTCGCGCGCCTGCGCGCCCATCGCCTCGGCCTGCGCCGGATCCGCCAGCAGCGCGCGATAGGCCGAGAGCGCCTCGTCCGCGTTCTCCACGATCAGCAACTCCTTGCCCGGGTCGAACCAGAGCTCGATTCCCTTGTGCGGATTCGAGACGATCGCAGCGCCGCTCGCGGCCAGCTCGAAGGGCCGGCACGTGGAGGAGGCGTGGACGGTCGCGTGCGAGCGACGCGTGATGTTGAGGTTGATCCGCGCCTGCGAGATCGCCCGCGCAAAGGTGTTGAACGAGACGTCTCCCATCGTCCAGGCGCCGCCGGTGTCGCCCTGGAAGTCCCGCCCGCCGAGCGCGAACTCGAGCTCCGGCGCCGCTCGGCTCGGCTCTCCCACCATCGCCGCCATCCACTCGCGCCGGAACTTGTCCCCGTAGCCGTAGAAGAAGACGTCGTGCACTTTTTCCTCGGGGCGCGGCGCGAAGAACTCGGGATCGGCGCCCCAGAAGACGGTTTCGGCGCGGCGCGCGCCGAGCTCGAGCAGGCGCGGCAGCCCGCCCTCGGAGTTCGAGATCACCAAGTCGTACTCCGAGGGATCGGCCCCGTGGTAGTAGTTGAAGCCCGTGTCCATCCCGCCGAACTCGGGCAGGCTCATCGGCACGTCGCCGTCGTAGAAGATCACCGGGACGCCGAACCGCTCACGCAGGTAGGTGGGGATCCCGCGCAAATGCGCCATCGGGACGGTGAACACGATCACGGCGTCGACATCGCGCTCGCGCTCCAGCACCTTCGTCAGGTGCCGTTTCCAGCGAGGAGTGACCCAGCGCCAGATCGTCTCGCGCGTTGCCTTGTCGAGCGCGGTCTCCTCGGGCCGGTCTTCGGCGCGGCGGAGGTATCGGTCGCCCCTGAGCCGTGCGAGACCGCCGCGGGCGGCAGCGAAGCTCTCACCTTCGTAGTAGGTCGGATTCGGCGCCATCCGCCACCACGGCGATTCGACCGGCCGGCCGCGGTAGGGCGTCACGATCAGGTCGACGCCGACCTCGTACAGCCCTTTCCAGAGCTGCCACCAGGCGGGCGTGCAGCCGTAGCGGAAGTCGAGGTCGACCGCGGACGCGACCGCGAGGATCTTCGGCGCCTTCACACGCGTGAGTCTAGGGAGCGGGGATGAAGGATCGGTAAGCCCGTCTCCTTCGGCCACGTCCGGGGTCAAAGCCCAGCCGTGTCTCGAAAGGACAACTCGGGCCAGAGAAGCGCTGCTCTTCGGCAGTAGCGGCGGTTACACGGGACGTGTCCGGGCTTTGACCCCGGACTCGTCCCGGCGGGACGGTCAGTAGGCGCCCCGCGCACCGAGCACGGCCGGGATCGTCTTGACGAGGATCGAGATGTCGAGCCAGATCGACCAGTTCTCGAGGTAGTAGAAGTCGAGCCGGACGAGATCGTCGAAGGAGAGGTTGGAGCGGCCCGAGATCTGCCAGAGGCCCGTGATCCCGGGCAGCACGAGGTAGCGCTTGCGGTGCCAGCTCGCAAGCTTGTCGTAGTCGCGGAGCGGCAGCGGCCTCGGGCCGACGAGACTCATCTCGCCCCGCAGCACGTTCAGAACCTGCGGCAGCTCGTCGAGGGAGAGTCGGCGCAGTACCGCTCCGACCCGCGTCACGCGAGGATCGTCGCGGATCTTGAAGAGCGCGCCCTCCGCCTCGTTCTGCGCCTCGAGCCGCGACTGCTGCCGACTGGCGCCCTGCACCATCGTCCGGAACTTGAACATCGGAAACTCGTGCTCGCCGACGCCGACGCGACGATCGAGGTAGAACACCGGGCCGCGCGAGTCGAGCTTGATCGCCGCGGCGATCAGCAGCCAGATCGGCAAGCCGACGGTGACGACGAACAGGCTGACCACGCTGTCGAAGCTCCGCTTGACGAACCAGTCGGCCCCCGCGAGCACGGGTGGCCGCAGCTCGAAGAGCGGCGCGCCCTGGCCCGGCACGTACTCGCCGCGCTGCACGAGCAGCTCCGTCGTCTTCGGCGCGAGCCGGACGCGGACGCCGCGGCTGTGGGCGGCTTCGACGATCTCGAGCACACGCCCCTCGTCGAGATCCTCCTCGGCGAGGATCAGCTCGTCCGCTCCCACGCGCGCGAGGATTGCCGGAAGGTCGGCCAGCGCGCCGAGCACACGCAGGCCCGGCTCGCCGGCGTGCGTGATCGCGCCGACGAACTCGTAGTCGATGTCGCCGCGGCCGCTGCCGAGCGTGCGGTGCAGCGCCGCCAGCGCCTCGCCGTGACCGACGAGGATCACGCGCCTGCGGACTCCCGAGAGCCGCAGCAGCTCGGCCGTCGCCGACGCGTAGGCCGCGCGGAAGAGCCCGATCGTCAGCGCGCTCAGCGCAGTCGCGGCCGGGATCAGCCCGGAGGTCGTGAAGTCGTAATCCGTACCGATTCCGAAGGCCAGCACGACGAGCGCGATCAGGACGAGCGAGGAGACCACCCTGCCCGCGCCGCCGCGCCGCTCCCGCGAGGCGTAGAGGCCGGACTGCCAGAAGACGAGCACCGTGATCGGCGCGAGGAAGGGAAGCCACGTCGACGGGCCTTCCCAGAGGAGGCTCCAGAGGATGTCCGTCTCCCCGTAGACGAGCTCGCGGAGCACGAGCGCCGCGTAGATCCCGAGCGCGAGCCCCGCGATGTCGAGCGTCGCGAGCACGGCGATGCTGAGGAGGCGGCGGCCGAGCTTCCGGAGCGGCGCACGCGAGAGCGCGTACGGCCGGCCTGCCCGCACGTCGACGGGCGGCTCCTCGGGTTCGGGCGTCGGCGGGCCGGCGGTTTGCGTCGGCGAAAGGGGCTCGAACGCCACGACGGGCCATTGTAAGTCCAATCACGGTCGGTTCCGGGGTCGTGAGTAGGGTTGGCGCCCGTGAGCGAGGTCCCGAGCATGCGCCGACGAAGCCTCCGCGCTCTTGTGGCGGGAGGCGCGACGGAAGACGGGGCGCCAGGCGACCGGATCTTCTTTCTCAGTCACTGGTTCCGCGGCCACAACAACCCGCGCTACGCCGAGCTGCTTCCGCGGCTTCCGCGCATCGACGCCTATCTGGCGATGCTCTCCGACCGTCGCGCGCTGCGCGGTTTGCAGTACCGGATTTTGCTGCGACCGCTGCGCCCCCGCCTCGAGCCGCACCTCGTCCGGCTCGGAAATCGGCGGTATCACGGCCTCTTCACGACGGACAACGAGCAGATTCCGTACTTCCACGGGCCGGTCGTCTCCGACGTGGACGATCCTCGCTTCACCGAGCGCGATGCCGGCCAGCTCGGCAGTCCACAGGTTCAGGCATACGTCGTCACGGAGGAGCGGGCGGCGCGAGCCTTCGAGGCGCTCGGGGTCGAGAAGCCGCATTACGTGATCCCGCAAGGCGTTGACCTCTCGTCGTTCCGCCCCGGCGATGTCGAGGCCGTTGCGCGGAGACACCGCGGGCCAGGTGATTTCGTCGTCGGCTACATGGCCGCGTGGCTGCTCGCCGCCGGCGACCGCGGCGGCGAGAATCCCCTCTACAACGTGGAGCACCTGCTCGAGCTCTGGAGCGAGATCCGAGCTCGGGTGCCGCGGGCGAGGCTCTGGCTCCTCGGCGGCGCCAGCAGCGAGATCGAGGAGCGCGCCCGCGCGCTTGGCGGGGTCGTCGTCCTCGGGCGCGTGCCGCGGGAGCAACTCCTCGCGCACGTCGCCAACTTCGACGTCGGGCTGTATCCCCGCACGAAGGATCAAGGAATCCAGTCGGTCAAGATCGCCGAGTACATGGGGGCGGGGGTGCCCACGGTTGCTTATGACTACGACGTGACCCAGGTCGTGCGCACTGCGGCCGCCGGCCTACTCGTCGGCTCGCCACGGGAGTTCGTGGACGCAGTTGTACGGCTTGCGGAGGACGACGCCGAGCGACGTGGCCTCGCGGAGACCGCGGGCGCCTACGGGCGCTCACTCGACTGGCGGCTCCTGGCCGAGCGCTACAACGAAGTCTTGGATCGGCACATCCCGGTGAGGTAGGGCCGCCAGCTTGTCGAGATCGATCGCCGTTCGTCGGCGACCGAGGACGGTGAGCGCGAGCCGCAGCGCGGCGGCACGGCGCCGGTCGAGCAGGTCGGTGTCGTGGAAGTAGACGTGCACGACGGGCTCGGTAGGCCCGCGGATGCTCAGCGCCGCCCGGGCTGCCATCCCGAGCGAGTGGGTGGTCGGCAGCTCGAGCAACTCGCCGCCATCGGCGAGCGCGAGCCGTCCGGGTGCGCCGAGCGCAAGCCTGGGCGCTCCTGCCTCGAGATACGGCGGCCGGAAGCTCGTAGCGGTGCAGTCCGCGTAGCCGAGCGAGGCGACGGCACGCGCGACGGACTCGTCCAGGTACCAGCCGCCGCCGCAGAAGAGCGTGGGTCGGAGGCCGCGGTCGCGCAGCCACTCGCCCTCGCCGCGCACGCGTTCGCCCGGATCGCCGCCAGTCGGCCGCGCGTGCGTCGGCGACGTCCAATGCGTGTGGTGGCCGAGCGGGCCGCGAGTTGCGGCCGAGCGCGCCCGCTCGAGCCAGCGCAGCTCGTCCTCGCCGGCCGCAGGATCGGGCGGGCGCATGAGCGCCGCGATCCGAAAGCCGCCGGGCCGAGCGGCCTGGAGCCGCGCGAATCTCGCCCACACCCGGTCGTCCAGCGGTCGCTCGACGTGGCAGGAGGCCACCGCGTACCGTGTAGCCGAGATGTGCGGCATCGCCGGCCTAGTATCGCGGCACGCGCCGCCCGACCCTGCGCTCGTGGAGCGGATGATCGACGCCCTTCACCACCGCGGCCCCGACGAGGGCGGCGTCGACGCGCTCGGCCTCTGCGTCCTCGGCCACCGGCGCCTGAAGGTGATCGACCTCGACACCGGCTCGCAGCCTGTCGCGAACGAGCAGGGCGACGTGATGTGCGTCTTCAACGGCGAGATCTACGAGTTCCGCGCGCTCCGGGAGGAGCTGACGTCCATGGGACACAGGATTCCCGGGACGGGCGACACGCCGGTCCTCCCGCACGCCTACGAGGAGCACGGGACGATGTTCCCGCGGCATCTACATGGGATGTTCGCCCTCGCGCTCTGGGACGCCTCGCGCGACCGGCTCGTGCTTGCGCGTGACCGGATCGGCAAGAAGCCCCTGCTCTACGCCGAGCTCCCGGACGGAACGCTTGCCTTCGCCTCGGAGCTGAAGGCGCTGCTGCGACTGCCCTCGCTCTCGCGCGAGCTCGATCTCGATCGGCTCGATGCGTTCCTCGCGCTCCAGTACGTCCCCGGGCCCGAAACGGCTTTGCGCGGGGTGAAGAAGGTGCCGCCGGGCCACGTGCTTGTCTGGGAGCGCGGCTCGGTCACCGTCGAGCCGTACTGGAAGCTGCAGTTGGAAACGGTGGAGCGCTCAGACGAGGAGTGGCTCGAGCTCGTTCGCGAGACCGTCGGCGCAGCGGTCCGAAGGAGGCTGCTCGCCGATGTGCCGCTCGGGGCGCTGCTCTCGGGGGGAATCGACTCGAGCATCGTCGTCGCGTTGATGGCTCAGGCGTCCCCGGAGCCCGTGCGCACGTTCACGATCGGTTTCCCCGACGCGCGCTACGACGAGCGCACGTACGCCCGCGCAGTCGCTGAGCGCTACCGCACGCAGCACGAGGAGCTCGAGGTCGAGCTCGACGCCGTCGAGTTGCTGCCGCGCGTCGCGTGGGCCTTCGACGAGCCCTTCGGCGACGAGGCGGCGCTGCCGTCGCTCCTCGTCTCCGAGCTCGCGCGCGAGCACGTCACCGTCGCGCTCGCGGGCGACGGCGGCGACGAGGCCTTCGCGGGCTACGAGCGTTACCGAGCGCACGGGCTTGCGGCGACGCTCGGTCGCGTGCCCGTCCTGCCGAGGCTCGGCGCCAGGGCGCTGAGGGCTCTGCCGTCGGGGCGGACGGAACCTCGCTCGCCGGCGTTCCGCGCGGCGCGTTTCGCGGAGCTCGTAGCGGCCGGTGACGAGCAGCGGTACGCACGGCTGACCGAGGTCTTCTCGCCCGAGCAGCGCGACCGGCTCTGGACGGACGAAGCGCGGGCCGGTCGCTATGCGCCCACTGCTCCTGCGGGCGACGGGATCCGGGCGCTCCAGCTCCACGACATCCACACCTATCTCCCCGGCGACCTGCTTGTGAAGGCCGATCTCGCCTCGATGGCGCATTCGCTCGAACTGCGCTCGCCGTTCCTCGACCATGAGGTCTTGGAGCTCGGTCTCTCGCTGCCCGACCGGCTCCGGACGAAGGGGCTGCAGGGGAAGATCGCGTTGCGGAGGGCATTCGCGGCGGATCTGCCCGAACGTGTCGCCGGCCGCGGCAAGACCGGGTTCGGCGTTCCTCTCGGCCGCTGGTTCCGGGACGACCTGCGCGAGCTCGCGTCCGACCTCCTGCTCGACCGCCGGGCGCGCGAGCGCGGCCACTTCCGACCGGCTGAGGTTAAGCGGCTCCTGCACGAGCACGTCTCCGGACGGCGCGACCACGGCCACCGGCTCTGGTGCCTGCTGATGCTCGAGCTCTGGCTGCGCTTCTACGTCGAGTCGGAGCGGCCACCGGCCTCCGCGCTCGACACGCGCGTCGACAGCCTCGTCGCTCACTAGATGATTGCTGCCATCTGACGTGCGCCGCAGCCACGCCTACGCGCTCGTCGCGGCCGTGTGCGCGCTGCCGCGCCTCGCCGTCGTCGCGATCGAGCGCGGCGACATCCTCCTTGCCTACACCGAGAAGAGCGACGACTTCGCGCGCACGCTCGTCGCAAGCGGGACCGTCGGCTTCATCCCGGGCGTCCCTTCCGCCTACACGCAGCCGCTCTATACCTTCTTCCTCGCGCCGCTCTACTGGGTCTTCGGGCGACACTGGCTCGTCGTCGGGATCGCGCAGACGCTCGTCGCGGTTGCGACGGCGCTGCTCGTCTACGAGATCGGGAGGAGGGTCGCGTCGGCGCGGGTCGGGGTCGTCGCGGCCGTGCTCGCGAGCCTCCACCCGTACCTCGTCTGGCACGACGTGCACGTGAACCGCGAGATCCTCGACACCCTGCTCGCCGCCGCGCTCGTCCTCGCGACGCTAGTGACCGCCGAGAGGCTTGTGTTGAAACAACACAAGCGATCTTCGACCCACGGAGCGGTGGGGGACGAAGAGGAGGTTGTGTTGTTGCAACACAAACTCTGGTGGCTCTGGGGAGCCGGGCTTGGCGGTCTGCTGGGGCTCGCGATCCTCGGCAACTCGCGGCTCGTGCTCCTGCCGCTCGTCCTCCTCGGCTACCTCGCCTGGCGGCTGCGCTCGCCGCGCACGATCCTCGCGCTTGCCGCCGCCGGTGCAGTCGCGACGTTTCTCGTGCTGGCGCCGTGGGTCGTCCGGAACGAGGCCTCGGTCGGCTGCTACGCGATCACGACCGACAATCGCGCGCTCTGGAAGGCGAACAATCCGGCGACCTACGACCTCCTCGCGGACGGAAAGTGGATCGACGACGTCCCGAACATCCCCGGCGTGCAGCTCTCGCCGGAGTTCCAGGCGGCGATCTTCGCCGATCGTGGGGAGCTGATCGAGGTCGACGAGTGCGCGCAGATGCGCTTCTACCGCGGGCTTGTGATCGACTTCTGGCGCGAGCACCCCGGCGAGAAGGGGAAGCTGGCGGTTCAGGCTGCGGGAATGCTCTGGAACCCGACCTTCAGCGTCGAGCGCGAGGAGCGGAGCCAGGGGCTCGTCGGCGTCGCGAAGGACTGGGGCGAGCCGCTCTACATGGGCGTGCTCTACGTGCTGGCCGCGATCGGTCTCTTCCTCGTCTCACGCAGCTTCGCCATCCTCGCCGTCGCGCTGCTCGCCTACAACACGCTCGCCGCGATGGTCTTCGTCGGCAACGTCCGCTACCGAGTGCCGTGGGACTTCCTGCTCGCGCTGCTTGCGGCGGTCGCGCTCGAGCGGGTGGTTCGGCGGCTACGCACCCGATGAGAGTCGTTCACGTGCACCGGATGCGCGGGATCGGCGGCTCCGAGCGCCACCTGCTGACGCTACTCCCGGCGCTGCGCGCGCTGGGCGTCGACGCGCGCTTCGTCGGGCTCGACGACCTCGAAGGCTGGGATCCGCAGCCCTTCTACGACGAGCTCGACCGCGGTGAGGTTCCATACTCGCGCCTCCGCTCCGTCCGCGGGCTGCCCGGCGCGATTGGGGACACCGACGTCCTGCACACCCATCTGATCCACGCCGACGTGCTCGGCGCGCTCGTCCGCGGCGGCCGGGTGCTCGTCTCGACGAAGCACAACGACGACCCATTCCGCGCCGGGCCGTTTCGTCTCGTCGAGCGCGCGATCACGCTGCGGGCGGCGCGCGTGATCTGCATCACCGAGGCGCTGCGCCGGTTCAACGTGGATCGGGTGGGGCTGCCGGCGGAGAAGCTCGCCGTCGTTCCCTACGGCCTCGACGAGCCACCGGCCGCGTGGGGGCAGAATGAGCTCGAGCTGCCGGAGGGGAAACTCGTCGTCGCGGTGTCGCGCCTCGTACCGCAAAAGGGCCTCGATGTCGCGGTGGAGGCAATGGCCGGGATCGACGCGACGCTCGTCGTCCTCGGCGTCGGGCCCGAGCGCGACCGGCTCGAGACGCTCGCCCGCGGGCGAGGGGTGCGGCTCCTGCTTCCCGGGCGCGTCGGAGACGTCGCGGCGGTGCTGCGGCGTGCCGACCTGCTCGTCCATCCCGCCCGCTGGGAGGGTTTCGGACTCGCGCTCCTCGAGGCGATGCTCTGCGGGCTCCCGGTGGTGGCGACGCGCGTCAGCTCGATCCCCGAGATCGTCGTCGACGGCGAGACGGGCCTGCTCGTCCCTCCCGACGACCCGGCGGCCCTCGCCGCCGTGCTCACCCGCGTCCTCGCGGATCCCGGCGACCTGGGCGCGCGCGGTCTCGCCCGCGCCCGAGCCGAGTTCTCCGTCGCGGCGATGGCCGAGCGGACACTGGACGTCTACGTTGCCGCACGCGCGAGGGCAGCGAAGCGGCCCCTTTAGGGATCTTCGTGCGATGCGCATCCGTCATTGCGGATGCGCATCTTGCGCAGCGACTCGAAATAGAGCAGCTCGGTGCGGTCGGTGCACCGCTCCTCGAGGAAGCGGTCGAGCGCTCGCTCGCGGCCGGCTTCGCCCATCGCGCTCGCTCGCTCGGGGTTGGACGCGAGCTCCACGATCGCGCGCGCGAGCGGCTCCGACTCGCCGGGCGAGACGAGGAGGCCGGTGCGGCCGTCCTCGACCAGCTCGCCGAGGCCGCCGATCGCTGCGGCGATCACAGGTCGCGCTCGCTCCATCGCCTCCAGCGCGACCATCCCGAAGCCCTCTCCGAGCGACGGCACGACGCTGATCGCCGTCCGCTCGATCGCCGCCTGGATCGGGTTGACCTGCCCGAGGAAGAGCACCGCGTCCTCGATTCCGAGTTCCCGTGCGTAGGCACGCAACGCCGGCTCGAGCGGTCCGCGGCCGGCGATCTCGAGCTCGAGCTCCGGGATCTCTGCCCGGGCATCCCGAAAGGCGCGCAGGAGCACGAGGTGGCCCTTGATCGGGATCAGCCGGCCGACGCAGAGCAGGCGCGGGGCCGCGCCGTCATAGGGTCGAGCGTCCGGCTGCGGGCGGATCCCGTAGTGGACGATCTCGAACGTCTCCTCGGCGAAGCCCTCGGTCTCCTTCAGATAGCGCGCGAGCCCGCGGGAGATCGCGATGTGGCGGTGAGAGAGCGCGGCGATCGAGCGATCCGCGAGCGCGAAGCCGCGGCCCTCGCGGAACTCATTGAAACCGTGCTTCGTGCTCACGCGCACCGGCACGCGCGTCGCCGTCCCCGCGAGCTGACCGTAGACGTCGCCGTGGACGAGGTGCGTGTGCAGGATCGTCGGCCGCCGCCGCGCGAGGTAGGCGCAGACTCGGAGGAACGCGGCCGGGTCGACGTCGGCTCCGAGCGGGATCGCGTCGAGCTTCACTCCCTGCGAGGACAGTGCGCGCGCGAAGTCCCACGCGCCCTGTTCGTGCTCGTGCAGCATCAGGAAGCGCACGTCCCAGCCGCGCGCCACGAGCGAGGGCAGCAGCGAGAGCAGGTGCGCCTCGGAGCCGGAGATGCCGGCGACCTTGGCGAGGTGGAGGACGCGGACGTTCTTCATCGTCTACGCACGACCGCGAGGACACCCTCGGCCCACGAGTCGACGGAATGGCTGGCGACGGCGCGCTCGCGCAGGGTTCGACCGATCGCGGCTCGCTCCTCCGCGGTGAGCGCGGCCAGAGCTCGCAGCCGCCCGGCGAGATCCTCCGGCGACTCGCGCTCGAAACGGAGCGGCGGCTCGATCCCGGCGAAGAGGTCGTCGAACGACGGGTTCGACGCGAGCACGGGGAGACAGCTGCCGCAGGCCTCGTAGACAGCTTTGTCGGGTGCGCCCGCGCGCATGTTGTTGACGAGCACGTCGGCCGCCGCGTGCACCTCGCCGATCTTGTCGCGCGGCACCGGCTCGTGGATCGCGGCGCGGCCGTCCAGCCCGAGCTCGCCCACCAGCCGCTCGAGCTCGGCGCGGTGCCCGCGTTCCTCGTCGCTGCCGGAGGTGCCGTAGACGTCGAGCCGCGCCTCCGGCACCTCGCGGACGGCGCGCAGGATCGTCTCGATTCCCTTCGCCGGCGAGGTGCGGCCGAGCACGATCGCGCGCAGCTCGTCGCCGGAGGGATGCTCACGGCGCTCGAGCGCTCCGCATTCCAACCCGGTGTAGTCGATCCCGTGTCCGAGCGCGACGAGCTTCGGCGTCTCGAGCGCGAAGGAGCGACGATCGACGCTGAGCACGTTGGTCGACGCGGCAGTCGCGGCGCGCAGGAGCGGGCTCGCTCGCCAGTGCGCGAACCAGAGCAGCACCGGCACCCGCAGCGGGCGGGCGAGCGGCGCCGCCAGCACCGCGTAAATCGGGCACATGTGAGCGAGCACCGCGTCGGCCCCGCGCAGCTCGGGCGCGAGCGCGCGTGCGAAGCGGAGGCCGCGTGTGAGCTTGCTCCCGCCGCCGAACGTCCTGACGCGGCAGTTTGCCGGCAGCGAGCCGGGGGCGTCGCCGAGCGAGAGGACGACGAGCTCGTCGACGCGCGCCGCGAGCGCACGGAGCTTCGCCACGGTCGCCCCCAGAACGGGATCGGCGGGGTCGACCTGCTGGGTGATGACGATGAGCTTCACGTCTAGAAGAAGTCGAAGTCGCCGAGCGCGAAATGCCACGGCCCGGACAGCCTGCCCTCCGGACGCAAGGACTTGCCGATGAACCGAATCGACTTGTGGGTGGGGAGAAAGCCCGCCTGCAGGAAGGCGGCCCGGTGCGCACGGGCCGGCGGTGGGAGCGCGATGAGCGCGTCGGCGCCGCCTCGAACGTCGTCCAGAGCGCGTCGCAGGAGCGCGACGACGGCGGCACGCTCTCCCGGCGGCGCGATCAGGTCGGCGAGGAAACCGCCGGCCACCCCGTGCCGGTAGGCGTAGCCGAGCACCGCGAGCGCCGCGAGCCGGTCGCCTCGATAGGCGCCGAACAGCCGGTACTCGCGCGGGGCGCGCGCGAAACGCCACTCGAGGTAGGCCGCGTCCTTGACGAGATGGTTGCCGAAGGCGGGCGCCGCTGCCCGCCAGAGCTCGTCAGCGTCCGGCCCGACCTCGGTCAGCGGCTCGATCCTCAGACCCGCGAGCTCACGCGGAGCGGGGTCGAGCTCGCGCAGACCCCCGGGCGGTCCGGGCCGGCGGAGGAGGTAGCGAGGAACCGCGCTGGGCCGAAGGATGCGGGCCCACAGCCGGCGCGACGGGAGGTCGATCCAGCCGAGCGGGCCAACGAAGATCCGATGCGAGGCCGCGTTCGGGAAGGTCAGCGTCACCGGCGAGCCCGAGGCGGCCGCCTCTTCCTCGTTCACCGCCTCGAGGGCCGGAAAGATCCCACGGCGCCGGTAGCCGGGATCGGTCGCGACGTGAACGGGCATCGCCACCCTTGTCTCTTCGCCGTCGAGGATCATCCGGAAGAAGCTCATGGCCGCGACCCCGACGACGTCGTCACCGTCCTGCATGAGCGTCACGAGCCGCGAGCCCACGGGGTTGTCCTCGAACCACCAGTCGAACTCGTGGGCGGGCATATGCGACCCCCACACGCGATCCATCAGCGCGAAGAGCTCCTCCTGTCTCGCCGGCTGGTATGGCGCGGGTGTGAGGGTCACTTGGACGACGTGCCGAGCGCCGCATTCAGCGCCCGCCGCGCGTGCGTCCCCGCGACGGTGTCCTTCAGCGAGATCAGGTCGCACGCGCCAGCGAGGACAAGCTCGAACGTGCGCGGCGGATACGGCTCGACGTTGTAGCGCCGCAGCCGGAAGCGGTCGCTCGCCGGGCCGTTCGCGCCGGAGACGGACGTGAACCCGAGGTCGTAGCCGGCCTGGCGGAGCAGGCTCAGGTGGACGGGCCGGTAGTGCGCCTCGGAGCCCTTCACGTAGGCGAACGCGCGCACCGGGCGGCCGAGCGCCTCCTCGAGCCGCAGCTTCGAGATCGCGATCTCGCGCGCCGACTCGTCGATCTCGAGCTCGGCGAGCGGCCGGTGCGAGATCCCGTGCGACTCGATCCGCACCCCGGCCTGCTCGAGCTCGCGCAGCTCGCCCCAGTCGAGGGTGCGGTTGATGATCCCGCGCTGGACGAGATGCTCGTCGTGGGGCAGCGGGCGCCGGTCGCCGACATAGCCGAGCGGCGCGAAGAGGACGGCCGGATAGCCGTGCTTCTGTAGCGCGGGCAACGCGTTCTCGAGGTTGTCGCGGTAGCCGTCGTCGAAGGTGATCAGCACTGCCTTGGGCGGCAGCGTCGCGCCGTCGACGTAGTGGGCGAGCACCGCCTCGAGCCCCACGACCGTGTAGCCGAACTCGGCCAGGAGCGCCATCTGCTCCGCGAACCGGCCGGTGGGGACGGTGACCGGGTTCTCGAGCTGGTCGTTGACCTTGTGGTACATGAGCACGCGCAGTGTCCGGTCGGCGGCGCCGTTCGCGGGCGTGAGGGTCGTCGTTGTCTCCCCGATCGTGCGGTAAACCGCGTTCTTCAGGAGCTGCTTGGCGCGCTCGGCTTTCACGCGGGAAGTCTAGTGACGTCCTGGACGAGGGCCCGCAGCCGCTGGGCGAACTCCTCGGGCGTCGCCGTCCATGCCGCCGCGCCCGCATGCGCATCGCGGCCGAGCCGCAGCGCCAGCTCCGGATCTCCGAGCACGCGGGTGAGCGCCGCGGCGAGGGCCGCTGGATCGTCCGGCTCGACGAGGAGCCCGTTCTCGCCATTGCGGACGAGGTCGGGAATCCCGCCCACGCGGCTGGCGACGACTCCCCGCCCTCGGCAGAAGGCCTCGACGAGCACGCGGCCCATTCCCTCCGAGCGCGAGGGGAGGACGAGCAGCGTCGCGGCGTCGAGGACGGCTGCGACCTCGGCAGTCGCCAGCGAGCGGCTCCAGGTAACACCCTCGCCGGTGGGTGGGGTCAGCGGGCCCGAGCCGACGACGTGCAGCCGCGCGTCCGGCACGCGCTCCCGGACGGCCGGCCAGGCGGCGGCGAGCACGTCGATCGCCTTGTAGCGCTCCAGCACGCCGACGAACAGCACGGTCGGCGTCTCGGGCAGGGGCGCAGGCGGGCCCAGGAACGGCTCGAGATCCATGTAGGCCGGGAACTCGGCGTCGGGCTCGCGACCGGCCGCGCGGACGAGCCCGGTCGTGTAGCCCGAGATCGTGCGGACGCCGTCCGCCCGTCTCAAGCCGACTCGCGCCAGCGCGTCCGCGAGCGGGTCGAGCAGCCGGCGACCCCGCGAGCCGTAGAGTCTCGTCGGCGCGCTCCAGTCGCCGTGCACGTCGGCTATCACCTTCGTCGGCACTCGCGTCAGCGCGCGCGCGAGCAGGACGAGCGCGGCCTCCTGCAGACCTTGCGCGAGCACGGCATCCGGTCGAAAGCGGCGCAGCTCGCGGGCGACGCGAAGCGGAAGCGTGACGTAGAACGCGAGCCCGTCGAGTCGCCCGATCGGAAACGTCGGCGCCAGCGCGAAGCGCTCGTCGGTCGTGCGCCCGGTACCCATCTGCCGCCACTCGAGCTCGGCCGAGAGCGCGTCGTAGCGCCGTTCCAGGGTCTCCGGGAGCGGGAAGGCGAAGCGCGTGCGGCCGACGAAGAGCAGCTTCATCCGGCCACGCGCTCGACCAGCGCGGCCACGTTGTCCGCGTAGTCGGCGGCGGTATAGCGCCAGGGCTGGGAATCCTCGAGCGCCTGCGCGCCGAGCCGCTCGGCGAGCGCGCGATCCGAGAGCAGCCGCACGAGCGCGTCTGCGATTTCCCCGACGTCGTGCGGGTAGACGAGGAGGCCGTTCCCCCCGTCGCGGACGGCATCGGGAATCCCGCCGACGCGCCCGCCGAGCACCGGTCGTCCGCGACACAGCGCCTCGAGGATCACCCTCGGCGTCCCCTCCGAGCGGGAGGGGAGAACCAGGCACCACGCGTCGTCGAGGGCGGTCACGACTGCGGGCGTCGGGAGCGACGCCCGCCACTCCGTCTGCCCGGGCAGGTCGGCGACGAGGCTCACGACCTCTGCGCGCATCGGACCGTCCCCCACGAGGACGAGGCGTGCCCCGGGCACACGCGGTGCGGCGAGTCGCCAAGCAGCAATGATCCCGTCCACGTTCTTGTAGCGCTGGAGCACGCCGACGAAGAGCGCGGCCGGGCGCTCCGGTAGCGGCACGGGCGGCAGGTCGGCGAACGCGGAAAGATCGGTGTAGGTCGTGAACGTGGCTGCGGGCTCGACCCCGTGCCGACGCGCGAGCTCGGTCGTGAAGGGCGAGAGCGTCCGCACGGCGTCGGCGCGGCGAAGCGACCAGGCCGCGACCCGGTCGAGTACCGGCGCGAGCGGCTGACGCAGGCGCGAGCCGTAGAGCCGGGCGAAGCTCGCCCAGTCGCCGTGCAGCTCGACCACAACGAACACGCGCCGCCTCGCGAGCATCCGGCCCCCGTACGCGGCGGTCGCTTCGAACGGGCTCTGCGCGAGCACCGCTTGTGGCCTGAAGTTCCGCAACTCGCGCGCGATCCTGAACGGCAACCGGGCATAGAAGACGACGCCGTCGAGCGCGCGAGAGGGCAGCGGGTGGTGCAGTCGGAACTCCGGTCGATCCACCCGGTTCCCGCGGGTGCCGGTCGCGAGCACACGCAGCTCGAGTCGCTCGCCGAGTGCGTCGAACTTGCGGGCGAGGCCAGCGGAGAGGGGAAAGCGATAGCGCGTCCGCCCGACCATCAGGACACGCGGTCTCACGAGCCGGCCGCCCGAGCGAGGATCTGCTCCAGCTCGGCGTAGACCCGCTCCGGTCGCAGGTGCTCGACGGAGCTCGGTGCCGCCGCTTTCAGTCGACTCCGAAGCTCCGCATCTTCGAAAAAGCGCCGCAGCGCGCGTGCGAACGCGGCGGGATCGCCAGGCGGAACGAGCAGGCCGTTCTCCCCGTCGCGCACGACCTCGGCGACGCCGCCGACCGCGGTCCCGATCACGGGCGTCCCTACGGCGAGAGCCTCGACCACGGTGTGCGGGAAGTTCTCCCAGGCCGAGGAGAGGACGGACGCGTCGGCGGACCGAAAGAGCTCGAGCACCTCCGTGCGGCTGCGGGCGCCGAGGAAGCGGACGCGCCCGTCGAGGCCGAGCGCGGCCGCGTGCCGCTGGAGCCGCGCCAGCTCGGGGCCGTCGCCGGCCAGCGCGAGCGACGGGCCGTCGACTTGGGCGAGCGCGTCGAGCAGGACGTCGAGCGCCTTCTGCGCGTTGATCCGTCCCGCGAAGACGAGCAGCGGTCCTTCGAGGCCGAGGTCGGCGCGCACCTCCTCGGCCCGGCGCAGCTCCGGTAGGGGAGGAATCGCGTTCGGGAGCACGGTCACCTCGTCGGGCACGAGTCCCCAGCCGAGCGCGAGGTCGCGCAGGAACGCGCTCGGGCAGACCACGTGGGAGGCGCGCCGCAGCGCGAGGTCGCGCGCGAGCCGGAGCGCCGCGATCCGCGGGCCGCGAGCGTCCTGGAAGGTGGCCAATGAGCCTGTGACGATCCCCATTCGTTTCGCGCGCTCATAGGCCGCGTCGGCCACGAGCTTCAGCACGAGCGGGCGTCGCGCGAGCGTGCTGCCGGCACCGGCACGGGAGATCATGCTCGTCGCGTAGACGACGTGGGCGCGGCGCGCCCGACGCGCGATCAGCGCAGCGACCTGCGCATGTCGAAGCCCGGCGGGAGTGGCTCGAAGGACGGCATGAACCGGAAAGTCCGGCGCGGGCGGCGGCTCGTCCGCGGTCGTCACCACCTCGACGCCGTGTCCGCGGGCGAGCAGGAAAGCCGCGAGCTCGGGTGCGTGGCTGGCCGGGCCGCCGACATCGGGCGGCCAGATCCCGCTGACGACGAGGACGTTCACCGCCTCGAAGCTACCTGCGTCAGAAGCTCTTCGAGCCTGCCGTAGATGCGCTCCGGCCGTAGGTGCTCGATCGAGGGGGCCGCCGCCGACCGAAGACGCTCCTGCAGCTCCGGATCTTCCAGGTATCGCCGCAGCGCGGCGGCCAGCGCCAGGGGATCGCCCGGCGGTACGAGCAGCCCGTTCTCGCCGTCGCGCACGATCTCGGGCACGCCGCCCACCGCCGTCGCGACGACGGGCGTCCCGACTGCAAGTGCCTCCACGAGCGTGTGCGGGAAGTTCTCCCACGCCGACGAGAGCACCGACGCATCGGCGGCGCGGAAGAGCTCGAGCACCTCGAAGCGGGTGCGGGGGCCGAGGAAGTGAACGCGCTCACCGAGGTCGAGCTGGCCTGCCCGTCGCTCGAGCCGCTCCCGCTCGGGCCCGTCCCCCGCGAGAAGCAGCGAGACATCGGGCAGCTCGACGAGAGCGTCCAGCAGCACGTCGAGCGACTTGGCCGCTCCGAGCCGACCCGCGAAGACGAGCAACGGCCCAACCACGCGAAGCTCGGCGCGCGCCTCCTCGTGCGACGGCAAGTCCGGCAGCGCCGGGGAGGCGTTCTCGACCACGACGACCTGCTCGGGTCGGAGGGCCCAGCCGAGCGCATGACGGCGGAGATACTCGCTCGGGCAGAGCACGAGCGAGGCCCACCGGAGTGCTGCGTTGCGCAGCGCGCGCAGCAGGAGCGCGCCCGCGCCGCCTGGCCAGACCTGGAACGCGTCGAGATCACGATGGAACAACCCGAGCCGCCGTGCCCGCTCGTACGCAGGATCGTCGGTCAGCTTCACGAGCACGGGCCGCCGCGCCGCGCGCGCCCCGACAACGCCGCGTGTGAGGACGGAGACGACGTAGACGACGTCCGAGTGCCTGGCAAGCCGCGCGAGGCGGAGCGCGAAGACCGCATGGCGGAGTCCGGGCGGGAGCGAGCGGCCGACCCAGTGAACGGGATATGGCTCGGCTCCGGGGGTCGCTGCCGCCGTCGTCAGCACCTCGACCTGGTGGCCGCGCTCGCGCAGGTGCGTCGCCAGCTCCGGCGCGTGACTCGCCGGGCCGCCGACGTCCGGCGGCCAGATGCCGCTGACGACGAGCACCTTCACGGGGAGAGCACAGGCCGGCCGCGGGCGTCGTCGCGGAGAAGCCGAGCGTAGAGCACCATCCACGCCGCCGCAAAGACGAGCGAGCCCGCCAGGACGGCGAACGCCGCTCCGGTAACCCCCCATTCCAGTCCGAGCACGACGACGAGCGGCAGCAGCACCGCCGTCTCGATCCCGTGGGTATAGAGCCGCAGCTTCGGCTGCCCGATCGAGACCGGGAGCGATTTCGACCAGCCGAACACGAGCTGCACCGCCGCCGCCAGGAGCATCACGCGCGCGGCGTCGGTCGCGTCGAGATAGCGCGGAACGACCAGCTCGATGAACTCCGGCATCAGCCAGAAGAACAGGGGTACCGTGACGGCGCAGACGGTGGCGGCGACCAGCGAGTAGCGCCGTACGTCCGCGAGTACCTTCGCCGTCTGGCCCTGTTCCCAGTCGCGCGTGTTCTCCGTCAGGAGGATCAGCCGGACCGGCGAGCTGGCCGCCGCGAAGCCCGACTGCGGCGCCTGGGCGATCCGGAAGAGACCGACCTGCACCGGCCCGGCCGCGATTCCGAGCAGCACGGGAGCGAGCATGCCGCGGAGCGAGATCAGACCGGTGGAAGCCGACGACTGGAGCACGAACGCGACCAGCTCCCGCCGGTCCTGCGGCGCCAGCCTCCCCGACTCGCGTGGAAAGCGTCGGAAGGCGACGAGCCCGACCGTTCCGACAACCACCGTTGCGAGCGCCTGGGCGACCGCGAGCGCGATCAGCGTCTCCTCGACTCCGAAGCGGGTTCCGATCACGATCGCGGCGAGTCGGAGAGCCTGCGACGAGACCTGGGTGTAGGCGCGCAGGTCGTAGCGTCCACGAAGCAGGAGCGCGGTGCCGGCAACGTTCTCCGGCGCCTGCAAGAGCGGCAGCATTGCGGCGAGCAGGAAGGCCGAAGTGAGCCCGTCGGAGCCGAAGATCGAATCGGCGAACGGGGCGAGCGCCGCCAGCACGAGCGTTGCGAGCAACCCGCCCGCCAGCTTCCCCTGGAGGGCGCGGCGGAAGAGCACGCGGAGCTTGCCCCACTCGCCGGTCTCGCTGTAGCGAAAGCCGTACTTCGTCAGCGACTCCTCGACCGTCAGGTCGAGCAGCACCTGGAAGAAGCCGGCCACAACGAGAGCGGTGGCGAAGACGCCGAACTCGACGAGCGGCAGCGAGTTTGCCGCGACGACGGTGCCGAGGATCCCGAACGCGGTCGACGCATAGAGGCCGGCGGCGGTCGCGAAACGGCGCCAGAGAAGCCGCGAGCCCATAGAGGGAGGCCAGTATAGTGGCCCGGTTGACGGCGTTTTCCCGCACGGCTGCGCACGTCCGGCAACCGGCCATCGCCAGGCTCGGCGCTTTCTTTCTCGCAGCCTCCGTGCCCGTGCTGCTCCTGCACGTGGACTACCAGCCGCAGGTCTCGCTCGACCTCGGCGGCGCTGACGCATCCGTCAAGCTCTCGGATCTCGCCGTACTCGCGCTCGCGGCGGCGGCTGTGGCCGCGCTTGCGCGCGACGGTGTCGGCTCGCTTCGCCGGGGCGCCGTCGTCTTCGCGCCCGGGTTGGTTCTCCTCGCGTGGGTCGGCGTCGGCGTCGTCGTCGGCGCGGTCTCCGACCGGCCGTACGCGACCTCCACGCATCTCGTTACGGCCGCCGGGTTCGCGGAGTACGCGCTGATCGCGGTGGCCGTGCCTGCGCTGGTGCGCTCGGCCGAGACGCTTCGGCTCGTGCTCTGGGCGCTCGTCGGTTGGCTCGGGGTGCTGGACGTCGTCGGGCTCGTGCAGTTCGTCGGCGGGGGGGACGCCGTCGCGGGTGCGCGCCAGCCCTCCTGGATTGGCTACCACGACTTCGCGGCGGCGGGAGCCGCGGCGCTCGCGATCGGACTCGTCGCGGTCGCGCTCGGAGAGGAGCGCTGGCCGGTCGGACGGCTGCGCGAGGCCGCGTGCGCCGCGGGCGCGCTCGGGCTCGTCCTCTCCGGCTCCGTCGGCGGATCTCTCGGGCTTGTCGCGGCTGCAGTGCTCGTCGTCGGCGCCGCCGCGCTGCTGCGCTCGCTGACCGTGCGGCGGATCGGCGCAGTCTGCGCGATCGTGCTCGCCACTGTCGTCGGCGTCGTTGCGCTGCGGGGCGGCGACCTCGCCCAGTTCGCGCGCTTCGTCGGCCTGCTCGACGCTCAGGAGACGACGAGCGACGACGTCCAGACGTATTCGCATCGGACGCTGCTCGGCTACTTCGGCCTGCGGGTCTTCGCCGATCATCCCGTGGCCGGTGCGGGCTGGCAGGCCACGCAGGAGTTCTCCACCCTGGAGCCGTACCTCGCGGATGCCGAGCGCCGGTTCCCGGACGTTGCGGCGCAGGCCTTCCCGTCGGCCGCGGAGCCGTACGGCGTCCAGAACGCCTATGCGCAGGCGCTCGCCGACCTCGGTCTCGTCGGGCTCGCGCTCTTCCTGGCCGCGCTTGCGATTCCGGTCGTCGTCGGAGTCCGCGCCGCGCTTCGGCGGACGATGACACCCGGGCCCGCGGTCGCCGGCGCCGCCGTCGTGCTCGCCTGCGCCGGGGCCTGGACGGCGCAGGGGCTCGTCGCCGGACTGCCACTCGACGCGCTCACCTGGTTCGGGATCGGACTCGTGGCTGCAACCCTTTCCCGATCGCTCGCCGATGGCTGAGTGGCCGGGAGCAACGCGGCGGCAGCCGTCGCCGGGCTCGGCGACCTACGCGGTGCGCGCCCCGCTGGCCCTGTGGCTCGAGCGGGAAGGAGCCGAGTCCGCCGGCAAGCGCGTGCTCGACGTCGGCTGCGGAGTGAAGCCGTACTACCCCTACTTCGCGGCGGCCGCGAGCTATGTCGGCGTCGACGTCGTCGAGAATCCGGCGGCCGACCTGCTCGGGCAGGTCGAGGCGCTTCCGGTCGAGGACGGCTCCTTCGACGTCGTTCTCTGCAACCAGGTGCTCGAGCACTGCGACGATCCTGCGCAGGCCGTCCGGGAGCTCAGGCGCGTGGTTGCTCCCGGCGGGCGGGTGCTCGCGTCCACCCACGGGGTGCAGGTGTACCATCCCTCGCCGAACGACCTCTGGCGCTGGACGCATGCGGGGCTCGAGCGGCTCTTCCGCGAGAACGGGGAATGGGCGGCGCTCGAGGTGCGACCAGGGGCCGGGACGACCGCCTGCCTCGGGATGCTGCTCACTCACACCATCGAGCTACTCGCCGGCCGCGCACACCTGCGCCCGGCCGCGCGGCCGCTCGTCTGGGGAGTCAACCGGCTCGCCGGGGCGATCGATGCTCGCGTCGAGTCGCTGCGCGAGCCGATCCCCGGGACGATCTTCGCCAACTACCACGTCGTCGCCGCGGCCCCGGCATGAGTCGCAAAGTCCTGGTCACCGGCGGCGCCGGCTTCATCGGCTCGCACCTCGTCCGCGGCCTCCTCGAGCGCGGTGACGCGGTGCGCGTGCTCGACAACTTCTCGACGGGCAACCGCGACAACCTCGAGGGCATCGACGTCGAGGTCGTCGAAGGCGAGTTGCGCAGCTACGAGCGGGTTCACAACGCGATGCGGGGGATCGAGGTCGTCTTCCACCTCGGCGCGATGGGCTCGGTGCCGCGCTCGGTGCAGGACCCGCTCACCTCGAGCGCGGTCAACGTCGAGGGAACGCTGAACGTCCTGCTCGCCGCGCGCGACGAGGGCGCCCGCCGGGTCGTCTTTTCGTCCTCCACCTCGGTCTACGGCTCGACGCGCGAGCTGCCGACGACCGAGTCGACACCGCCCGATCCGATCTCGCCCTACGGGGTCGCGAAGCTCGCCGCCGAGCGCTACTGCGTCAGCTTCAGCCGCGTCTACGAGTCGCTCGAGTCGGTCGTGCTCCGCTACTTCAACGTCTACGGCCCGCGGCAGAGCCCGTTCTCCCAGTACGCGGCGGTCGTGCCGCTCTTCGTGACGGCGATCGCCGCCGGCGAGCCGATCACGATCTTCGGTGACGGCGAGCAGTCCCGCGACTTCACCTACGTGGGCAACGTCGTCGATGCGACGGTGATGGCCGCCGACGCCCCCGATGCGAGCGGTCGGATGTTCAACATCGCCTCTGCTGCGCCCGCGAGCGTGAACCGGGTGGCCGAGTTGATCGGCCAGATCCTCGAGCAGCCGGTCGAGCGGCATCATCTGCCGCCGCGCACCGGCGACATCCGCGACTCGTGGGCGGACATCTCGGCGGCGCGCGAGGTGCTCGGTTGGGAGCCGCAGGTGAGCCTCGAGGAAGGGCTTCGCCTCACCGCCGACAGTCTTGTCTGAGCCGGAGGAGAGGGAGCCGATCCGCGTCCTGCGCGTGATCGCGCGCCTGAACATGGGTGGGCCGGCGCTTCACGTCGCCTACCTCTCGGACGGGCTCGCGGAGCGCGGCTACGAGACAACGCTCGTCGCCGGGACGCTCGCGCGTGGCGAGGGCTCCATGGCCTACGTCGCCGAGGATCTCGGCGTTCGCGTCGTCAGGCTCGACGCGCTCTCGCGCGAGATCGCGCCCCTCCGCGACGCGCTCTCGGTGCTCCGGCTCGCGCGGCTGATCCGCGACCAGCGTCCCCAGATCCTGCATACACACACCGCGAAGGCGGGTGCCGTGGGGCGCCTCGCGGCACTGCTTGCGGGAGAGGCGCGGCCGCCGATCGTGGTTCACACCTTCCACGGCCACGTTCTCCGCGGCTACTTCGGCCCGCTCCGGTCGCGGGCCTTCCTCCTGCTCGAACGGCTGCTCGCGCGAATGACCACCCGCCTGATCGCGGTCAGCCCGCAGGTGCGCGACGACCTCGTCTCGCTCGGCGTCGCGCCGGCGGAGAAGTTCAGCGTCATTCGCCTCGGTGTGGAGCTTGGCGAGCGAGTGCGGACGGAGGTTGCCGGCGGCGAGGCTCGCGCGCGCCTCGGAATTGCGTCCGAGCGCTTCGTGGTCGGCTGGGTCGGGAGGATGACCGGCGTCAAGCGCACCGACGACGTGCTCGAGAGCTTGGCGCGACTGCGCGCGCGCGGCGTCGACGCCGTACTCCTGATGGTCGGCGACGGCCCCGACCGCGACCACGTCGAGCAGCGCGCTTCGATGCTAGGGATCGTGCGCCACTGCTTCTTCCTCGGCTATCAGGAGGAGGTCTCGGGCTGGTATCAGGCGTTCGACGCGATGATCCTGCCCTCGGCGAACGAGGGCACGCCGGTCGTCGTGATCGAGGCGCTCGCAGCCGGCTGCCCAGTCGTGGCGACGAGCGTCGGCGGCGTCCCGGACGTCATCCGCGGAGGGGTCGACGGCTTTCTCGTCCCGGCCGGTGACGTCGAGGCGTTGGCCGAACGTCTCGCGCGGCTCGCGCGCGACCCCGAGCTGCGGGCAACGATGGGCGAGGCCGGCCGCGAGAGCGTCCCGGCGCGGTACGCGGTCGAGCGTCTCGTCAACGACGTCGACGAGCTGTACCGCTCGCTACTCACCTGAGCTCTACGCTCGCGCGACTCTTTCGCGGGCGGCGGAGACGAGCCTCGACGCCTGCCTGCCGGAGCGTTTCCTCATCTCTTCGGCCATCGTCTCCGCCGCGTACGCCACTCGCGATTTGAACCCGAGCAGGACTCCGAGCGCGTTTCCCAACTCCGTGCCGCCGCCGCGATTCCGCGCCTCAGCCTGAGCCGCAGCTCGTGCCTCGTCGTCTTGGTGGCGCGTGCGTGTCTACCTCTCGTTCGGCGCGTACTTCACGAGCACGCGGAACGTCGTGCACGTCTACCTCGTCCACGCACCCATACTCGGCACGTGATCAGCCCCAGCAAGGGGCGGGCTCAGGCGACTCGGACCACCGCCGGGTCTGGCAGGGCGTACACAAGATCGGACGAACACTCAGCGGGAACTCCGGTCTCGCCTTCCGTGTTCCGTACGCGTGCACGGGACGGTATGCGGCCGTGATCTGGTGCTCGACCTGCCAGTCCCCATACCTTCTCGCGAACTTCCAAGGAGGCATCCCAGACGACGCGTAGGTTCGCCCGACCCGGCGTTGCTGAAAGTGCCGCGCTAGGGAGCGAGCCGCTGGAACGCAGGGCCTGACCCTCTTGGGCTCGTGGTTATTCGCGGTCTCGCTGGAGAGTGAGGGTCACGCCGCGATCACCGCCACCGAGAGGGACCCGCAGGCGCAGAGTGCTCGGCGTGCAGGTGTAGGCGGCGGCTCCGCGTGGCGTTGCGGTGGACGTGCTCGGTAGGCGCAGGGGCACTGTGGTGCCACTCCAAGTGGTGATCACGACGCTGATGTAGCGGAGCTTGTACGTGCCTCGGCCGAGCGAGATCCGGCCTGCAGCCGCGGTGTAGGGAGCGACCGCCTCGATGTCGAGCTCCTGCTTGATCCTCGTCGCACCCTTGCGTCCCTTGAGCTTCAGTCCGAGCGAGCCGAAGGTAAACGTGCCGCGGTCAAAGGTCGCAGACAGCGCCCCGCTCGTAACCGTGATGGCCGTCGTGGTCGGGTTGAGCGCCTGCATGTAGCGGTTGGTCTCTGCCGTGCTCGCAACCCATGATCCGGGCAGGCTGCACGCCGCCGCGGCGCCCGGCGCCGCCGAAGACCCGGACACCGGGAGGCAGGCAGAAAGTGCGGCGAACAGGGCGAGGAGAAGCCAGTGGCGTGACAACAGCGTTCCTTTCCTTGGCGACGGCGATTGGAACATTCCATCGGCTGATCCGACCGATCGCATGACCCTCGATCGGTCGCCGAGGCAAGCACCCTATGCCTCCTGTCGTTCAGAGCGGACCCTCGTTCGGGAGCGGAAAAGCCTCTAACCGACGAGGCGCTGGAACGCGGCGAAGCTCGGCTTGCGACTGCCGCCGGCCGTCAGGAGGCCGGACTGCCAGCCCTCCTCGAGGCGCGCGCGCGTTTCGTCGCGGAGCAGGAACCAGAGCATCATGTCGATCCGCGGGTGGTTCCTCGCGATCGTGAAGGCCTGCGTCAGGTACTGCGCCTGCCGCGCGGGGCTGACGCCGAAGATCGGGTCGGGCGGATTCGTCTGGTAGCCGTACTCGGTGATCCAGATCCGCTTGTTGCCGTAGAGAGTCGTCACCTCGCGGATCAGCGTGTCGAGGTTGCCGAGCGTGACCGCGGTCGGTGCCTGGCCGCGTGGTGGGGTCGGCGGTGGCGTCGTTGGTGTCTCGCTCGGCCCGCCGTAGTACGGATGATGGGCGTAGGCGTCGAAGCCCGTGGCGCCGGCTTTCTTCATCCCGCGCAGAAAGGCGATCGGCGCCAGCGCAGGTCGGTCCGACGTCGGATTGTTGTTGCCGCGCGGCGCCGTGATCCCGCAGGCGACCTTCGAGGCCCCGACCGTCGTCACGGTGATGCCCTTGACGATCGCGTTGCAGATCCTCGCGTAGTCGATCGGGCTCTGGGCGACGTAGCCGCCGGCGACCCGGCGGTACTGCGGGCGCAGGAAGGCCGGATTGTTGGGCTCGTTCCAGGCAAGCCAGAAGCGCACCGCCGGCAGGAGCCGCCCGTCGGCGCCGGGGTAGCGGCCGTTGTACCGCTTCGCGGCGGCCGCGGCGAAGCGCTGGAGGTCGAGAGGATTGCGTGGGACGACGTTCACGCCGGCGGCGGCGTTCGCCCACGGCGGTGTGCCGATGATCGCGAAGACGACCTTGATCCCGTACTGCGCCGCGTAGTTGACGGTGCGGTCGTAAGCCGACCAGTCGTAGGCGGGATCGGCCGGGTTGGCGCCGTTCGCCGGCCGCCGCTTGGCGACGCCGTTCGCTCCGCCCCAGGCGAGATTGATCCGGATGAGCTGCGTGCGCAGAGTCCGAAGCACCGGAAAGACGGTGTTCGGGTCCCCGTAGTGGATTTGGGCGTCGTCGAAGATCCCGCGCTGGAGGAAACGCGAGGCGGTCGCGGAGGGCACGGCGACGCTCGCGGCCACGACGAGCGAGGCCGCGACGAGGGCCAGGCGGCTAGGCAATGGGCGCTTCTCGGGGCAGCGACGTGCGCAGCTTGCGGAGGCCTTCGTCGAGCTCGACCTGCGGCTCCCAGCCGAGCACCTGGCGGGCACGAGTGATGTCCGGCTGGCGCACCTTGGGGTCGTCGACGGGCAGCGCCTCGAAGACGATCTCGCTCGTCGTTTCGAAGACCTCGATCACTTTCTCGGCGAGCTCGAGGAGCGTGAACTCGTTCGGGTTGCCGATGTTCACCGGCAGGTGCTCACCGCTCTCCTGGAGCAGCATCAGCCCGCGGATCAGGTCGTCGACGTAACAGAAGCTGCGCGTCTGCGAGCCGTCGCCGTAGACGGTGATCGGCTTCTGCTCGATCGCCTGGCGGACGAAGTTCGGGATCGCGCGGCCGTCGTAGGGCCGCATCCTGGGCCCGTAAGTGTTGAAAATGCGGACGATGCAGGTGTCGACGCCCTGCTGCCGGTGATAGGCCATCGTCAGCGCCTCCGCGTAGCGCTTCGCCTCGTCGTAGACCCCGCGCGGGCCGATCGGATTGACGTGGCCCCAGTAGGTCTCGGGCTGCGGGTGCACCTCGGGGTCGCCGTAGACCTCGGAGGTCGAGGCGAGCAGGAAGCGCGCGCGCTTGAACTTGGCGAGGCCGAGCGCGTTGTGGGTGCCGTAGGAGCCGACCTTGAGCGTCTGCAGCGGCAGGCGGAGGTAGTCGATCGGGCTGGCCGGGCTCGCAAGGTGGTAGACGAAGTCGACCGGCTCGTCGATTCGGATCGCGTGGGTCAGGTCGTGCGGGACGAAGACGAAGCCGTCGGCGCGCATGTGCTCGATGTTCGCGAGGGATCCCGTCTCGAGGTTGTCGACACAGATCACCCGATGCCCGGCGGCGAGCAGCGCGTCTGAAAGGTGCGAGCCAAGGAAGCCGGCCCCGCCGGTGACCACGGAAGTCGGCATCGCGCCCGACTGTAGCGTCGCCCCCGGATCCCTTCCCGGATTCTTACGATTTCCTAGCAATAATGCTCGCCGCGCCGCCTTCTAGACTTTCGGGATGGGCCGACCGATGACCGAGCCGAGTCGCCGCGCGCTCCTTGCCGGCTTTCTCTCGATGTTGCTGCCCGGTACAGGGCAGCTCCTGCGCGGGGCTCGTCGGCGCGGAATCCTCCTCCTCGCTGCGACGGCGTTGCTCCTCCTCGCGCTGCTCGCAGTCGTTGCCTGGCGCGGCCGGGCCGGACTGCCGGTGCTCGACCGCCGGCTCGTCGCGACTCTGCTCGCCGCCGACCTCGCTGTGCTCGCCTTTCGTCTGTTCGCGGTCGTCGATGCAGCGCGGGGTACCGGGACCGCCGCAACCCGGGTCGTGCTCGCCGCTCTCGTGGTGGCGACGGCACTCCCGCACGCCGCCGCGGGCTACGTGACCGTTCGCAGCTACGACGTGCTCGAGACGGTCTTCGCGAAAGAGGAGCCTCGTGACGTGCTGCCTTCGCGCGGCCTCTTCGTCGGGGCGCTGATCGCCCCGCAGCCGCGCTATCCCGGGATCGCGGCACCGCCGAGCGCACCCCGGCCGGTTCCCGTCGCCGAGCCTCGGTACGACCTTCCGCTCGGCGGCTCGGGTCAGGTGCTGGCTCGGCAGCAGCCGGTGCAGGGGAAGCCCTGGACGACGATCCTGCTCCTCGGCACGGACGAGGGCCCGGGCAACTCGGGGGCGCGCACCGACACGATGATCCTCGCCGCGATCCAGCACGGGGGCGGCCGGGCGGTCGCGTTCGGGATTCCGCGCAACTTCGTGAACGCGCCGCTCGGTGGCGAGCTGGCCGGCAAACCGAAACGATTCGAGCAGCCGCTGAACGCGCTCTACGGCTTTGCACGGACGCAGCCCGCGCTCTTCCCGGGCGGGCGCGACCCGGGTGCGACCGCGCTCAAGCAGTCGGTCTCGACGATGCTCGGGATCAGGGTCGATTACTACGCGCTCGTCAACCTGCGCGGTTTCGCCGATCTCGTCGACGGGCTCGGCGGGGTGCGGATCCTCGTCAAGGAACGGCTCGTCGACGAGGTGACCCGGCCCGCGTGGGGTGAGCCGAAGCCGCGGATCGACGTCGTTCCCGGCCGTCGCTACCTTTTCTACGGCCGCGAGGCGCTTGCCTACGTTCGCTCGCGGAAGGACTCGAACGACTACACACGGATGGCGCGGCAGCGCTGCTTCCTGTCGGCGATGGCCGAGCAGCTCGACCCCGTGCGGCTACTCCGCAACTTCCCCGGACTCGCGCGGACAGTGGAGACGAACGTGGCGACCGACGTGCCGTTGCGCAGGCTTCCCGCGCTCGTCCGGCTCGTCGGTGGAATCGACCCGCGCGAGACGCTGACCGAGACCTTCGGCGCGACCTACATCGCGAGCCGGCGCAAGCTCGACAACTACCCGCTCCCGAAGCTCGGGCTGATGCGGACGGCCGTGCGGGAGGCGATCCTCTTTCCCGAGCGCGCGAGCGCCGAGCGCGGGCTCGTGTCAGCAGGCAAGAGCTGTTGAACCGCGATCGGAGAGCTAGCCGCTAGCCACGCTCGGGATCGTCGGCGTTCACGGTGACCACCGACTCGAGCAACATCTGGTTCGGGATGCGAATGGATTGTCCGTCGGCTCCATCGAGCACCGTGGCAGCCGACTCGATCCGCTTGATGCGGCCGCTGAATCCCGCCACTTCGATCTGATCGCCGACGCGATAGGCGTTCCCGATGTAGCGTCCGGCGCTCAATTGTCGAGCGACTTCGCGCCCGCCGAGGCCGAATGCCAGAGCGAACGTGGCGCTGATAGCGACGATGATCAGCGCGACAAGCCCCGTCAGGATGGTCGTCGGAACGCCGATCTGCGCGAGCGCGGTCAGCGCGAAGAGCGCGACGATCGCGGCCTCCGTCACTTGACGGAGCGGGCCGGGGAGGTCCATCTGAGTCGCGAGTGCCTGGACACGCGCGCCGACGAACTCGGCCACGACGAATCCGGCGAGTACGAGCAAGAGCGCAACGAGTAGTTTCGGCAAGAAGAGGATCAGCTCGTTGAGCGCGAGCGACAGGGCCGCGAGCCCGAGCAGCGAGAGGGCTGCGACCACGGTCACAACGACGATCGCGATCCGGATCGCCGTCGCCACCAAGGCCGAAAGGGAGCGGTCGATCCCGATTCGGGCCAGAACGTTGGGCACACCGAGGCGCACCCCGAGCCGGTCGAGCCCGGCCGCGCCGAGCACCTTTCGGATGATTCGGGCGACGATCGGGGCCAACACGAAGCCCACGATGAGCAGGACGATCGCGCCTGCGAGGCGGGGCAGCGCCTCACCGAACGAGGCTGCCGCCCGATCGATGATGTCAGCCAGGAGCATCAGCGGTTCGCTCCTCTCCGGGAGGCGAGCAGGATCGCGAGAGCCTCCCGAACAGCCGAGGTGAGGCCGCCGACCGCGCTGAGCAACTCGCGCAACACGCTCTGGACGCGCACATGTCGCATCACCGATCCGACGAACGCGCGGTCGTCGCCTCCCGCTTCGCGTCGAAGCACCTCGAGCAGGAGGAGCAGACGCTGCTCCGCCGGCGAGGGCGGCTGCTCAGGCGGAAGCTCGCTCATCGGGCAGCTCCCAGTCGTAGGTGTTGTGACGAAGGATCTCGATCATTTCTTGCCGAGCACGAAAGAGACGACCTTTGACGCTGCCGAGCGGCGTCTCGGTGACGGCGGCGATCTCCTCGTAGCTCAGACCCTCCAGATCGCGCAACACGAGCACGGTCCGGTGGGTTTGCCGCATCTGCTGCAGCTTGAGGCTGAGCCGTTCGCGGCGCTCGATGTCCTCCAAATCGTGAGCAGGGGTGCGACCAGAGCTCGGCACGCTCTCGCCGTCCTCGGCAGGGAGCGTCGTGCTTTCCGGATCCCGTGCCGCAAGCGAGCTCAGGGCGGTGTTGTGCGCGATGCGTAGCAACCAGGCCCGGAAGGGCGAGTCTCCACGGAACTGGCCGAGGCGGTGGAAGGCCCGGAGGAAGGCATCCTGCGTCACGTCGTCGGCTTCGTTATGACCGATCACGCGGGCGACGACGCGATGAACGAGCCCTTGGTGTCGTCGCACGAGCGTCTCGAAGGCGGTCATGTCGCCCCCGAGCGTCCGCTCGACCAGTTCCTCGTCCGAGTCCATGAAGGGCGAGAGTCTAGTCGGGCGAGCACGCGAGACACGCTCGAGCGTCCAAACGGTCTTCACACCTCGTACGACCAGTGCAAGCGCGTTCCGGTTACAGATCGCCGTAACTTTCCGGGCCCCCCCGCGGTCTTGCTCTTCCAACCGGGTGTGGTGTGCCCGATGTAAAGAGGGAGGAGTTCTCAGATGATTTTGGCGGATTTGAACATCGGCGACAGTGTCGAGCGCGCGTTCACGGTGTTCTTCGAATGGTTGCCGGCTCTGATCGGCGCGCTCCTGATCCTCGTGATCGGCTACATCGTCGCGAAGATCGTGGGCAAGCTCGTCAGCCGCGTGCTGAAGGGGGCGGGGCTGGACAGGATGCTGCACAAGGGACAAGGGGGGCAGTTCGTCCAGAAGGTCACCTCGAGCCCTTCGAAGCTACTCGGCAGCATCGCGTTCTGGGCGGTGATGCTCGGGGTGATCTCGCTCGCCGTTTCGGTGCTCGGGATCGAGGCGCTGACGAACTTCGTCGCCGCTGTGTATGCGTACCTGCCGAACGTGCTCGCGGCGCTGCTGATCTTCCTGGTCGCAAGCGCAATAGCCGCGGGGATCGCGACGCTCGTGACCAGGGTGATGGGCGACACCGCGCTTGGCAAGGTGGTCGCAACGGTCGCACCGATCCTGGTGATGACGATTGCGAGCTTCATGATCCTCGAGCAGCTGAAGATCGCGCACGACATCGTGATCACGACCTACACGCTCCTGCTCGGCGGGATCGCTCTCGCTGCGGCACTCGCCTTCGGCCTCGGTGGCCGTGAGGTCGCCGGGAAGATGCTCGAGGGCGCCTATCAGAAGGGTCAGGAGAACAAGGAGCAGCTCAAGCAGGACCTGGACAAGGGCATGTCGCGCGCGAAGGAAGAGGCGCAGGCCGCCAAGGACAAGGTGCAACAGCAGGACGGCGAGCCGTCTGCCGGTGTCACCGAGCAGTACACGGCGCGCCGCCCCGGGAGCTCGACCGGCTAGAGGTCACGAGCCTCTCGCCGAACAGTGTCGTTGACCGACTACCGCAAAAGGAGATTTCGAAAATGCCGCAGGAACTGACGATGGAACGGCTGGAGCAGATGCAGGGTGAGGCGGTCTATTCCTCCGAGGGGGAGAAGATCGGCCGCGTCGAGGAGATCTTCTATGACGAGCAGACCAACACCCCGGAATGGATCGGGATCGGTACCGGGTTTCTCGGTACCAAGCGCGTGCTCGTTCCGATCGAGGGCGCACGCCCCAGCGAGGACGGCATCACCGTGCCGTACTCGAAGGATCAGGTCAAGGACTCGCCTGACATCGACGGCGACGAGATCGGGCAGGACACCGAGGCCGAGCTGTACGCGTATTACGGGCTCGAGTACTCGGAACGGCGCTCGGACACCGGCCTGCCCGAGGGCGGACGCGGGCGGGCGGTGGATCAGGGCCTCTCACGTGGCGACGACGACGCTCAAAGCGTCGTTCGCTCGGAGGAGGAGCTGCAGGTTGGTAAGCGCGAGGTCGAGGCGGGCAGCGTCCGCCTGCGCAAGTGGGTGGAGACGGAGGATGCGAACGTCGATGTCGACGTGAAGCGCGAGACGGCGAAGGTGACGCGAGAGCCGATGGACGAGGCGGTCAGCGGCGCCGAGATCGGGGAAGAGGAGATCGACATGCCGCTGCACCGGGAGGAGGCCGTCGTCCAGAAGCAGGTCGTCGGCAAGGAGCGGATCACGCTCGAGAAGGAGACCGAGACCGAGACCGAGACGGTGTCGGACGAGGTGCGCAAGGAGCGGGTCGACGTCGACGAAAACCGGTAGGCGACACGCCAAATGCGAGGGGGCGGAGTACCGCCCCCTCGCACGTCCCGCACCATCGAGGGGAGCGAAATGGCCAGCAACGACGATTGGACGCAGCCGCGACGGGGTCTCGACGTGCCACCCGAGACGCCGGATACCGCGGTCGTGATTCGCCACGAAGAGGTCGCAAATGTCGAGACGAGGTGGCGCGGTGTCGGCTCCGTGCGAGCGAAGAAACGAGTGGACACACTCAAGGTCAACGAGCTGATCGAGAGGAACCACGAACGGGTCGACCTCGAGCGGGTGCCGGTCGAGGATGGAGACGCCGGCGGGATCGAGACGCTCGCGGACGGCTCGATCTCGATCCCCGTCTACGAGGAGCGGCTCGTGGTGACCAAGGAAGTCGTGCTCACAGAGCGAGTCCTCATCCGCAAGCACGTCGAGACTGTCAACGAACGGGTTCGCAACGAGCTGCGCAAGGAGCGAGTCGAAATCGAGACGGAGGGTGACGTCACGCTGGACGACAAGCCGTGAGGGGTGAGGCCAGGACCAGCTACCCGACCGAAGTCTTCACGCCGTCCGGAGGCTCCTTGTGGACGAGGCGATCTCGATTGTCGAAGCAGATCCACCAGGAGTCGTAGCCAGTTTCTCCAGAGAACGCCTCGGTGCCGGTCTCCTCGGTGCCCGGCGCGAGGTAGGTGTAGCAGCGGCTTGCCCCGACCTTCAGGGTCGCATTGTTCGGCCCCTTGGCGTACTCGGACTCGCCGAATCGTGTGAAGACCGTCGCCTGGGGCGTTCCGAGGGCGAGCTCCTTGCCCTCGCTCGCGCTCAGCGGCGGAGGGAAGTCTTCGGCGTCCGTGGCATCCGCCGAGCCACACACTCCCACGACGGATGCAGCCAGGAGGAGCACAGCGATGCGTTTCCCGGGCACGACCCGATCGTACGCCAGCGCCTCAGCGGAGATCTTTGTTCGATTCGAGGTCGAACCACATCGCGAAGAGCGTGAACTGGCTGCCCGAGATCAGGAGCAGCGCGACGAGGACGATCGTCGGGGTCGTGATCTCGTTTCCCATGAACCGGAGCACCACCTCGACGGCGCCCAGAACGAGGCCCGCCAGCGTCATCAGGATCCCGAGCGCATAGAAGAAGACGAGCGGGTGGAAGTCTCGGATCACGTACTTCTCGCGCAGCCGCCAGAAGAAGCCCTTCGTCAGCAGCCAGGAGATCCGCGGCACGACCTTGCGGATCTTGATCCCGGAGCGCTCTCCGATGCCGTAGATCGGTCGCGAGGGAACGTCGCGGACGCGCGCGTTCGAGACGTTCAGGTGCACCAGCATGTCGTTCGGGAACCCGTAACGCTTGTAGAGGCCGCCGAGGTCGAGGGTGCGCAGGGTGGCGAGCGAGATCGCCGTATAGCCGGCCTGCGAGTCGGCCACGTGCCAGTAGCCCGACGCGATCTTCGTCAGCAGCGAGAGGATCGCGTTCCCGAGGTAGCGGGACCGCGGAATCAGCCGCCACGCCTCGCCGGAGACGAGCCGGTTCGCCTTCGCGTAGTCGACCTCGCCGCGCGCAACCGGCTCGACGAGCCGGAGTAGCTCCGCCGGATCCATCTGGTTGTCGGCGGCCATCACGCAGGTGACGGCGATTTCCTCGGCGAGCGCCTGCCGGTAGCCCGTCACGATCGCCGCGCCGACGCCGGCATTCTGCTCGTGGACGACCACCTCGACGCGCGGATCGCCGACGGCGCGGGCGCGCTCGACGGTCGCGTCAGTCGAGGCGTCGTCGACCAGGTAGATCCGGTCGACGAACTCGGGGATCCCACGCAGCGTCTCCGCGACAAGTTGCTCCTCCTCGAAGGCCGGCACCACCACGGCGACGCGCTGGCCATCGAGCATTCTTAGTTGGCGCAAGCTGAACATCCGCGAAAGCGGATGCTCAGCGCGCGAAGATCCCTGAAGCGGGCCGCCTGCGGCCCCTCTCGCCTCTTACCGAGCGCCGGTGTCACACCGAACCGCCGCGACGTGCCAGGAACGAGTCGGCCATCAGAGCGGCGATGCTGCCGAGCAGGAGGCCGATCAGCCCGCCGACGAGGGCTGCGTTGCGCCGGCTCTGCGCCGTCGTGCCCACCGCGACCGCCTGCTCGACGACCCGCGCCTTCTCGACGCTCTCGGCGAGAGCCAGGAACTGCTGTGCCGAGGCCTGCTGATCGAGCAGCTGTCCCCGCCGCTGCTCGGCGTTGTCGGCCAGGCTGATCAGCTCGAGCCGCTCGAGTGGCGCGAGATCCTGCGACTGCGCCGTCGCATCCTCGAGGGCCGCAATCCGATCCGCGACCGACTCGAGCCGCGCATTGATCCCCGCGAGCCGCTGCCGGAAGCTCGAGATCTTCAGGTTCGGATAGTCGGAGACCTGGCCGATGACGTGGGCGGCGAGCGCGTTCGCGGCCTCGGCGACCCGTCGCGGCGCGCTGTCGCCCTGAACGGTGATCTGGACGAGGAGCATCGCTGCGGAGCGGGTCTGGAGACCGGGCGAGACCGCCTGGGTCGAGATGCGCCCGCGGAGCTTGCCGACGCGAATCCCGCTCTTCCTGGAGGCATCCTTGAGCGCCGCCTCGGAGCGGACGATCTCGCCGACCTGATTGGGGGTCGTCGCGATGCTCTGGATCGGGTTCCCGCCGGGGGTCAGCGGCTGGCCGACATAGACGAGCGCGTTCCCCTCGTAGACCTTTCCGCCGCCGAGCGCGAGCGCAAAGCCGATCACGAGACCGAGCACGAGCCCGAGCAGCGGCAGCCACCAGCGCGCCGCGATCCGGTTCCAGGCCGAGCGGAGGTCGACCTCCTGCTCGGCGTCCCAATCGGTGGATGGGTCTGTCTGGCTCACGCGGGCGACTCTATCTCCGCCGCTTCGCCGGAGGCCCAATCCCACTGGGCCCGCAGGCCCTGCTCGAGCGAGGTCTTGGGGATCCAGCCGAGCTCGGCGAGGATGCGCGTCGTATCCGCTCTGGTTCGCCGCTGATCCCCGGCCGCCGCCTCGGTGCGGCGCAGGTCGAGCGTCCGGCCGGCGATCCGCTCGAGTAGCGCGATCGTCTCGTTCATGGTCGCCTCCTCGCCGCCGCCGACGTTGTAGGTCGAGCCGGCCGGGGCGCGCTCCATCGCCACGATCGACGCCTCGACAAGGTCGACGACGAAGGTGAAACTGCGGCTCTGCTCGCCGTCGCCGTAGAGGGTGAACGGGCCGCCTGAGGAGAGCGCGTCGAGGATCCGCGGAAAGGCCATGTCAGGGCGCTGGCGCGGACCGTAGCCGTTGAAGTAGCGGAGCACGACGGCATCGAGCCCGAAGCTGTCCGCGTAGGCGCGTGCCAGGTGCTCGCAGGCGAGCTTCGTGATTCCATACGGCGAGACCGGCCGCGGGGGCACCTCCTCAGAGGTCGGGTAGCGCTCCGCCTCGCCGTAGATGGATGAGGAGGAGGCGAAGACGACGCGCGTCCCGGCTGCGGCGGCCGTTTCGAAGACTCGCTGGCTCGCGAGCACGTTGCGGCGCACGTAGAGCGGGAAGACGTCGCCGAAGCTCTGCACTCCCGGCTGGCCCGCTAGGTGGAACACCCCGTCGAACCCGGCGAAGTCGAGCGCGTCCTCCGCCAGGTCGAGGCGGCGCACGTTCAACCCGAGCGCATTTCGCTCCTTCAGCGCCGGGTCGTAGTAGTCGGTGAACGAGTCGATTCCGACGACCTCGTGGCCGGCTGCCTGGAGCGCCTCCGCGAGGTGCGAGCCGATGAAACCGGCGGCACCGGTGACGACGTATCTCACCGCTCCACCATCCCATAGACCCGCGCGAGGCCGACGAGGTAGAGGCGGTCGCGGTCGGCGACGACGGGCGTGTACTTCCCGTCCTCGAACGTCCACAGGAGCTTGCCGTTGCGCGCGTCGAGAGCGTAGGTGCGCTCCTTCAGCGTCGCGAAATAGACGACGCCGTCGATCACGGTCGGCGAGCCGGAGATCTGCCCGTTCGCGCGGAAGCTCCAGACGGTGTCGCCGGTCGCCGCGTCGAGCGCGACGAAGCGGCCGCTATAGGAGCCGGCGTAGACCTTCTTCCGCCAGGTCGCGGGCGAGGAGTAGACGAAGCCGCCCGTGCCGTGCGACCAGATCAGCTTCCCGGTCGTGGCGCCGAACGAGTAGACCTTGCCGTCGGTCGAGCCGATGTAGACGCGACTGTAGGCGAGAGCCGGGGTCGAGTAGAACTGGCCGCGGCCGCCGAGCCGGTCCTGTGACTTGGTTCGCCAGATCAGCTTGCCGTTCGCCGAGTTGAGCGCATAGAGGTAGCCCTTGTAGGTCGCCGCGTAGAGCCGGTTGCCCGAGAGCGAGACGCCGCCCTTGATGCGCCCCTGGCCCTGGAACGTCCAGCGCACGCGACCGGTCCGCTCGTCGAGCGCGTAGACGCGACCCCGCCAGTCGCCGACGTAGACGAGCCCGTTCGCCACGAGCGGCGAGGACTCCGTCGGGCCGAGACGTGTGCGCCAGCGGATCTTCCCGAAGCCTGCCGCGAACGCGACCACCTCGCCCTCGAGTCGGCCCGCATTTCGGTCGCTGTTGCAGGGCGGACGGTTGAGGAAGGCCTGGAAGACGGTGTGGTCGTGCACCGCGGGCGAAGCCGCGACGCAGCGGCCGATCGGCTTCTTCCACGCGCGTCTGCCGGTCGTCGCGTTGACGGCGAACATCATCCCGGAGTTGTTCGAGAAGTAGAGCCGGCCGTAGGCGATCGCCGGCGGGAACTCGAGCAGGTTGCGCGCCTTGAACGTCCACACGCGTCGGAAGGGCGGGTGGAGGCCGAAGGCGGCGACGCGTTGCCGCTCCGCGTCGTAGCCGTACGTCGGCCAGACGACCTCGAGCTTCGCCTGCTTCGGGGGCTTCGGCGGGGGCGGCGGCTCGTCCGCGGGCTCCTCGGTGACGACGAACTCCTCGGTCGAAGAGCCGCGCACGTCTTCGGCGGCGCGACGCTTCTGCAAGACGTACGCCGCGCCGATCCCGCCGGCGACGAGCAGCAGCGCCACGACGGCCCCCACGGCCCGCTTCACCGCGCCTCGACCGCCCAGATCCGCGAGTAGCCGTGCAGGAGCAGCCGCTTCCCGTTCCCCGAGACCGGTACGTACTCGCCGTGCGGGAAGCGGAGGACGACGCGGCCGGTCTTCGCCCGGACCCCGGTGATCCGGCCGTGCGTGCTGCCCGCGTAGGCGACGCCGGCGACAACGACCGCCGCACCGGAGACCGGCCCGCCCGCGCCGACCGCCCAGAGGACGCGGCCGGAGCTCGCAGCGACGCTGTAGAAGCGGCCGTTGTAGGAGCCGAAGAAGACGCGTCCCGCCCAGACCGCGGGCGTCGAATAGACGTAGGCGCCCGTGTTGACGCGCCAGAGGTAGCGGCCGCTCGTCGTGAAGGCGGTGAGGCTACCGCCGGTCGAAGAGGGAACGAAGACGCGTCCCGCGGCGACCGCGGGCGTGCCGTAGATCCGGCCGTTGACCGAGCGGGTGAACCTCACCTTTCCGGACGCGACCGAGATGGCGATCAGCCGACCGGCGTAGTCGCCGATGTACAGCGTTTTGCCCGCGAGCGCGGCGCTCGAAGTGATCTTGGCGCCCATCGTCTGGCGCCAGCGAAGCTTCCGCCGCTTCAGGTCGAGCGCGTAGATCCGCCCGTTCCAGGCGCCGAAATAGTCAATCCCGTTCGCGATCACCGGCGAGGACTCGATCGGCGAGCCGATCCGATAGGACCAGCGCAGGCGGCCGTTGCGCCGGTCGAGCACGCGCACGATCCCGTCCATTCCGTGCACCACGACGCTCTCGGCCGTGACGGCCGGTGAGGAAGCCATCTTGCCTCCCGGCGAGTCGTAGGTCCACACCACCTTGCCGTTGCGCATCGAGACCGCGTAGATCGTCCCCTTGTAGTTCCCGATGTAGGCGACGCCCTCGTAGACGACGGCGGGGAACTCGATCAGCGAGCCGAGCCCGCGCGACCAGACCACCTTGAACGGCGGTTTGATCGCGATTTCGGTGTGCGTTCCGGTCCGCTGCGCGTTGGCGCCGAACATCGTCCACTGGAGCGCGTCGCGATAGAGTCGCGCGGTCACCTGCCGCCGCTGCTTGAACGGCATCCGGACGGTTCGCGTCGCGTAGCCGGGTTTCGAGATGCGCACCTCGAGCGCCGTCCGGTGCTTGATCCTGACGGCGGCGAGGCCGCGCGGGTTCGCGTAATCGGCGCGCTTTCCGATCACGACGCGGGCGCCCTTGACCCGCTTGTGGGTGTCGCCGTCGACCACGGTGACGAGCACCTTCGTGCGCTTGGGCTTCTGCTTCACCGGGGGCTTCGGGCGTTTCTGGCCGACCTTGGGGGGCGGCGGCGCGGCCTCGCGCTCGAAGACGCCGTCAGGTACCGATGCGCACGCCGCGACGAGGACCACGAGGGTCAGGGATGCCGCGAGAAGGCGGATCACGCTTCGCCGGGCTCGCTGGCGATCGGCTCTGGGAGCTCTTCGGCGAACGGTTCCAGGCTACCGGCGGGCCCGGAGGTCAGACACAGGTGAGAGAAGAAGCGCGTCATCACGACCCCGGCGCGAAAGTCCCCGAGACGAGGCTCGGGTCGCTCGCCCTCGGCGAGCTGGAGCGCGAGCTCAGGGTAGCGACTGCCTGCGGCGAGGGGCAGCGGAAAGCCACCGCCGAAGCGTGGGTTGACGTCGGTGACGGGGAGCGACCCGTCCGGCTCGCGGAAGCACTGGACGTTCGCGGGGCCGACGATCCCGGCCGTCTCGGCGACGTGCGCCGCGTGTGCGATCAGCTCCGCGTCCTGGATCGTCGCGCCCTTGATCGACTCGCCGCCCTTCGACTGGATCATCGTGCGCGGGATCGCGTTCAGGCAGCGGCTCTCGAGGTCGCAGAAGAGGTCGATGGAGAACTCCTCGCCGCGGCAGCACTCCTGCACGAACGAGGGGACGGTGGTGTAGCCGAGGAAGAAGTCGAGCTCGGCGCGGTCGTGGGCGCGGTAGATGTGGCGCGAGCCGAAGCCCTCGCGCACCTTGACGAGCAGGGGCCAGCGCGCGTCGTCCGGTACGTCCTCCGGCAGCCAGCTGCGCGGACTCGGGATCCCGTGCCGCTCGAAGAAGGCGTGGGCGAGGTACTTGTCGCCCATCGTCTCGCACACCTCGGGCTCGGGCACGAGGGCGAGGGCCGGCTCGAGCGCGTGCCGTGAGCGGGCGAGGAGGAGCTGGTCGAGGTCGGTGAGCGGGACGATCAGCTTCACGTCGTACTCCTCGACGAGCGCCGCGAGCGCCGGCACATAGGCGTCGTCGGCGACGCGCGGCACGAGCTCGTAGTGATCCGCGTGCCAGAGCGCCGGCGCGAGTTGGTCGAGGTCGGTCGCGATCGTCGTTGCGCCTGCGCGCGCGAAGGCAGAGACGATGTCGACGCGCTGGCCGGCGCAGGTGAAGAGGACAGCCGTCACGGTGCGCAGGTTATCCCGCTGCACTTAGAGTCGACGCGTGCCCTCGCTTCCGGCCACGGCGACCCGCGTGCTCGACGAGGTGCGCTCGGCCGGGCTCGACCTGTCCCGCGTTCCCGGGAGCTCGGCGAAGATCCGTCTGATCCTCGATCTCCGTGCGCAGCTCGGGGAGGCCGGAAGGCTCCGTGTCCTCGATGTCGGCTGTGGCGGGCTGAGCCAGCCGCTCAACCTCTGGGAGCCGCTCGTTCCGTTCGCCGACCGGCTGGACGTTGTCGGAGTCGACATCGACCATCTCGAGCCGACGCGACGGCGGGCGGAGGAGCTCGGCTTCCCGATGGCGCTTCAGCAGACGAGTGTGCTCGACCTGACGGAGACGTTCGGGCCGGCTTCGTTCGACGCCGTCGTGAGCACTCAGGTGCTCGAGCACGTCCCCGACTGGATCGAGGCCCTGCGTCAGATGCACGGCGTCCTGCGAACGGACGGACGCCTCTTCCTCACCTGCGATTCGGGCGACCTCGGGCGAGGGAGGGCGAATCGGGGCTGGCTCGCGGGGAAGCGTGCCTACGCGCGCGTGGCGGCACGGGTTCCGGCGGTCGGACGGGCGCTCCGGCCGCTCGCGAGCGGCGAGTGGGAGCGCGGGCAGCGGCTCGACGAAGTCGGAGATGGCGCGCGATCGGTCGGCCTCGAGGTGGAGCTGCTCGAGCGATACGCGCTGCGGGACCTCAAGGACGTCCGCGGCGGCTCGGGGGCCCGCCTGCTGGCGCTCGCCTTCGAGGAAGCGCTGCGCGAGGAAGCGGATACCGCACCCTTCGCCCACCTCTACCGCATCCTCTACCTCTGCGCGCGCCGGCCCTGAGGTTCAGCCGCGCCAGCCGCCGGTCTTGCCCTTGTAGGTGCCGCCGAGGAGGGCGAGCGGCGTGCGGAGCAGGATCAGGAGGTCGGTCTTCCAGTTGCGGTGGTCGACGTACCAGAGGTCGAGCTCGATCCGCTCCTCCCAGGGCAGTGTGGCGCGACCGTGGATCTGCGCCCAGCCGGTGATTCCGGGGCGCACCTCGAGTCGGCGGCGCTGCCGGTCGTCGTACTGGTCGACCTGGTAGCGCAGGGTCGGGCGCGGGCCGATCAGGCTCATCTCCCCGCGGACGACGTTCCAGAGCTGCGGCAGCTCGTCGAGCGAGGTCCGGCGCAGAAACCGGCCGATCCGGGTGATCCGCGAGTCGCCGGCCGCCACCGCGTACCCCGCTCCCTGCCGCTCTGCGCCGACGATCATCGTCCGCAGCTTCAGCAGCTCGAAGTCGGCGCCGTCGCGGCCGACGCGAGCCTGCCGGTAGAGGACGGGCCCGCCGTCGTCGAGCTTGACGGCGAGCGCCGAGGCGACCAGGAGCGGACTCGCAAGGACGAGCCCGGTGCCCGCGATCGCGACGTCGAGCGCGCGATTCACGTCCCGAGACGCCGCATCGGCTGGCCGGTGACCTCGGCGATCAGCTCGAAATGGCGGTCGCAGTGCCAGAGTTCGGCGTCGACCGACTCGGCGGCCGCAGCGGCGAGAAGGTCGACTGCCGACGGGCCGCGGTGGTAGCCGCGCCTTGCCAGCGAAACTTGCACCCCTCGGGCCCTTCGCTCGACGCGACGACTCATCGGCACGTTTCGAAGGAAGCTGTAGCGAATCGCGTCCACCTCGAGCTCGCGTCTGTCGCGGGCGCTGCGCAGAAGCTCGAGGAGGACCGGCTGAGTGACGACGATCTCGTCTGCCTCGATTGCGTCCGCCAGGGCGGATGCCACGTCGGGCTGGCCCCGGCGTGCCCAGACGCTCGTGTCGGGAAGTGCCAGGGTCACCCAGCGCGACGCGGCCACGGCCAGTCGCTGAGCGCTCCGATCGGGACCTTCGGAGCCTTCGAGCGCTCCACCTCTTCGAGCGTCGGCACCGAGAGGGTCCCATCGCGGACCGCTTTGGCGAGGTCACTGCGATGCTTCGCTGCGACGATCTCGTAGAGCGCGCCGTTCACGGTCTCCTTGAGCGATCTCGTGCCGAGGATCTCCGCGGCTTCGTCCGCCAGTTCGCGGTTGACGTCCACAGTCGTCTTCATGCCGTTCACGATATCCGATTAGAATCGCTTTGGATATCCGCCATTCGAGCCGTGTCTACATCCCTCGGTGGCGTCCACGTCGCCGGAACGCCCCGGCGGAGGTAGTTCCAGAGGGCGACCAGCGTGGCCCAGGTGACGAGCACGTAGTAGCGCGCCAGGCCGACACCGACCGCCGCCGCAGCCAGCAGAAGGAGCTGGCCGGTGAGCGCGAGCTGGTAGAGCCAGCCTTCCCGGATGAGCGCCACCGAGGCGGCGAGCAGCGCGACGTGGAGGATGCCACTCCCGTATCTGAGGATCCGGTGCGAGAACATCTCCAGCAAGTAGACCGGCGGGACGCCGCGCAACATCCGCCCGCGGAGCGTGATCAGCCAGCAGTGCTCGAACATCCGCACTTTCCGCCGGAACTCGGCTTCATTCGTCGGCGTCGGCTTCTCGAACGCGTTTGCCCCGGGCTCGTACACCGCTCGCCGACCGCGCTGGACCATCAGATACGGAAACGCCAGGTCGTGGCCGAAGCGCGGATCGACCTCGGCGTAGTCGTCGCGCCGGACCGCGTAGATCGAGCCGTAGCCGCCGGTTACCGAGCCGAGCTCCGACTCCTTCGCGCGCAGCCACGTCTCGTAGCGCCAGTAAAGGCCCTCCTGGTTGCCGCCCTCGGCGTCCGCATAGTTGAGGCGGCCCATCACGTAGGCGACCTCCGGATCGGCAAACTTGCGGACGAGGATCCGAAGCGCGTCCGGGGCCCAGGTCGCGTTCGCGTCCGAGAACGCGACGATCTCGCTCGTCGCCTCCCGCACGGCGCGGTTCTGCGCCGCGACCTTGCCTCCGCGATCGTTCACGATCAGCGCAACGCGAGGACGGAACCGCTCGACGAGGTCGTGAGTACGGTCACTCGAGGCATCCGAGGTGACGACGAACGCGAGCTTCTCGGCCGGATAGTCGAGCGCGAGCAGATTCTCGAGCCTCCGCTCGATCACGGCCTCCTCGTTGTAGGCGGCGACGATCACCGTCACCGTCGGCTCGATCGACTCGCTCCGCACCGGCCGCGGGCGCACGCGCGCCAGGAGCGCCGCCGCGAGCGGATAGGCAACATGCGTCCACACCAGCGCCCCGAGCGAGGCCCAGAACAGAACGACGATCGCGATCACCGGACGAGCTCGCGGAGCAACTCGCGGTAGCGCCCAATCGCGACCGCGCGGTCGGCCTCGGCGACGACGTAGGCGCGGCCGCGCGCCCCCAGCTCGTCCAGCTCGTCGCGCCTCCTGTGGAGATCGCGGATCGCGTCGGCGAGGAGCTCCGGTCGGCCCGGGGGGATGACGACGCCGCAACCCACGCTCTCCACGACCTGGGCCGTCTCGCTGTCGGCGTCGGCGGCCACGATCACCGGCCGCCCCGCCGACAGGATCCCGTAGAGCCGGCTCGGGACGACGTAACCCGAGAGCCCGCTGCCGAGGCCGACGACGTGCACGTCGGCGCTCGAGAGCGACTCCGGCAGCGCTTCGCGGGGTTGGTAGGGCAGAAAGCGAACGGCGTCGGTCTCCAGGCGCTTCGCGAGCGCCACGAGCTCCTCGTAGCGGGCGCCGAAGCCGACGATCAAGACGAGGAGGTCGTCGAGATCGCGCAGGAACGTGGCGGCGCGGACGAGACCGTCGAGGTTCTGGGCATGACCGACGTTGCCGGAATGCATGACGACGAAGCCGCCGTCGAGCCGCTTCTTCCGGGCCCACGCGTTGTCGCGCGGCCGCGGCGTGATCGCGTTCGTGTCGACCCAGTTCGGGATCACGGTCAGCCGCTCGGGACGGGCGCCCTTCTCCTCCAGGCGGCGGCGCATCGTCTCGCCAATCGCCACGATCCGGTCGGCGCGCTTCAGATAGAGCCCGACGAGCCCGCGGAGCAGGCCGATCAGGACGGGGTTCTCGAGCCGCTTCAGCTCGAGCGCGATCTCGGGGAAGACGTCCTCGCTGATCACGAGGAGCGGCGCCCGGAAGCGGCGGGCGACGACGAGCGCGATGTCGCCGACCATCGGGGGGTCGGTCATGCACATGACGACGTCCGGTCGCGGGCCGCGGAGCGCCTGCGCGAGCGCGCGGCTGAGATACGAGAGGTAGTTGGTGGCGCGCGCAGCAAGCTTCGAGCGCTCGAAGGACGTCGAGGGAACGCGCACGATCTCGACCCCGTTTCGCTCGGCGCGTCGGGGCTCGTCCTCGTGTCCGTGCAGGATCCCGGTGACGACGCGGACGTCGAACTCGTCGGCGAGCGCCTCGCAGAGCTCGGTCAGCAGATGAGCAGTCGCCTCGACGCCCGGCCAGTAGTACTGGTTGAGGACGAGGAGGCGGGGTCGTCGCGGCTCGTTCATCGCGGGTCAGGCTAGATGATCGATGCCACGATCTCGCGCGCTCGGATGCGCGATCTGGCGTGTCTGGGCCGCTCCCGGGCTAGCTGAGCGGGCTGGTGGCCGCCCAGCCAGCCCGTCCGCTGCGCGTGCTCAGCCCGTCCACCGATGCGACCGGCATCGGCGACGGCCCGATCCCGCGCCCCAGAGCTGCCAGCTCACGCCCCGAGACGGACGATCTCGTGGCATCGATCATCTACCGTCTTCGGTGTGGGCGGCCTGCGCATCCTGTTTGCCGCGCCCGCGTTCTGGCCGGCCGTCGCGTTCGGCGGGCCGATCTGGGTCGCGCGCGAGTTGACGGAGGGTCTCGCAGCGGCGGGGCACCACGTCGACGTGATCACGACGTCGCTTCGTTCGATCGGAGCGCCGCCTGCCCAGCGGCTGCGCACGCGTACGCGGACGCGGGCCGGAGTCCACGTCCACGAGCTCGCGACACCGCTCCGCTACCGCTGGATGGGTGTCACGCCGAGTCTGCCGCTCGTGCTCCGCTCTCTTCCCCAGCCGGACGTCGTCCATGTCTTCGGCTACCGCGACGTGGTCACGACACTCACGGGCGCGTGGGCCGGGATCCGCTCGATCCCGTACGTGTTCGAGCCGCTCGACATGTACGTGCGGCGCTATCGCAACCTGCCTCTGAAACGTTCCTTCGACCGGCTCCTCGGCGAGCGAGTGGCTCGAGGAGCGGCGCTCGTGCTCGCCGTCTCCGAGCTCGAGCGCGTCGAGCTGATCGAGGCAGGGCTCGATCCCGCGCGAGTCGTCGTCCGGCCGAACGGCTTTCCCGCGCCGCATACGGAGCGCGGAACGATTCTCCGGGCGCGGCTCGGGATCGGCCCCGAGGTGCCGCTCGTCCTGAACGTCGGCCGGATCAGCTTCAAGAAGGGTCTCGACCTGCTGCTCGAAGCGGTCGCTGGAATTCCGGACGTCCACGTCGCGATCGTCGGGCCCGACGACGGCGACGGCACCTTTGCGCGGCTCGAGACGTTGCGGGCCCGCCCCGAGCTCGCCGGTCGGGTTCACCTGGTGCCGCCGTTCGACGAGCGGCAGCCGCGCGAGCTCTACGGCGAGGCCGACGTCTTCGTCCTGCCTTCGCGCAACGAGAGCTTCGGGATGGTGGCGGCCGAGGCGGCCGCCGCCGGGACGCCGGTCGTCGTCACGGATCGCTGTGGGGTCGCGGCTTTGCTCGGCGAGCGCGCTGCGCTGATCGTGCCGCCGGCTGTGGAACCGATCCGGGCGGCGATCGTGCGAGTGCTTGCGGACCCGGCGCTGCGCGAGCGGCTCGGTGCCGGCGGGCGAGAGGTGGCGCAGGAGGTTTCGTGGGAGTCGGTCGTGGGCGAACAGGAGCGGCTCTATCGAGAGGCGATCGGATGATCGACCTCGCCGTCGTCGGCCCGGATCCGCGCTTCGGGGGTGGCGGCGCCGCTCAGGTAGAGGCGTTCCTTGCCGGCGCCCGCGAGCTTGGGCGTTCCCCCGAGCTCCTCTCGGGGCCGCATCCCACCTTCGGCGGCAAAAAGCTGACGGTGGATCGCGTCGAAGCGCTGCGACAGCGTCGCTGGGCTCGGCGCCTCGCTCCACGTCTACAGGACGCGACGTCCGTCTGGGTCGCCGGCCCGCTCGCGACTCACGGGCTCGCGGCGCCCGTTTCGGGCTGTCGTTACGGCTGCTGGCTCGGGGCGACGCTCGACGACGAGTGGGCGGCGCGCGCCCGCGGGCTCGACCCCGTGCGCAAGCTCGCTCAGCGACTGAACGCCCCCTTCCTCCGTCTGCTCGAGCGCCGCGTGATCCGCGAGGCCGCGCGCGTCTACGCGACGAGCGCCGCCTCGAGATCGGCGCTCGCCACCGCCGGCGGTCTCGAGGAGGCGGACGTCGGGATCCTGCCGATCCCGGTCGACATCGACAGCCTCGCGCCCGAGCCCGACGAGCGCTGGCTCGCGCGGCTCGAGGAGCCGATCCTCGTCTTCGTGGGTCGCGCCGACGATCCGCGCAAGAACCTGCCGCTCCTGCTCGAGGCGCTGCCGCTGATCCGTGCCCGCGTTCCCGGCACGAGGCTGCGGCTGGTCGGCCGGCCGCCGCGCCACGTCCCGGACGGAGTCGAGGCGCTCGGCGAGGTGCCGTCGATCGCCCAGCCGCTCCGGGAAGCGGCCCTCTTCGTCCTGCCCTCGTGGCAGGAGGGGTTCGGGATCGTCGCGGCCGAGGCACTCGCGAGCGGAGTCCCGGTCGTCACGACGCCCTCCGGCGGGCCCGAGCACCTCGTCCGCGACTCGGGCGGCGGTCGCGTCCTCTCCGGCTTCGGGGCCGAGGAGCTCGCCGAGGCAGTGGTGGAGCTGCTCGGTGACGTTGCTACCCTCCAGCGGATGCGAGTCGCAGGCCGGGAGCACGTCGTGCGCGAGCACTCGCCCGACCGCTTCCGCTCCCTGCTCGCGGACGCGCTTCGCGCTGTCGACGAGAGCTAGAACACCGTGCGCTTTCTCTTCACGACGCTCCAGACCTACGAGAGCGCGTTCTACGGCAGCGTCGGCGCCGAGCTCGAGCGCCGCGGGCACGAGACAGCTCACGTCACCATCTCGCGCGAGGCGGCTCGAGTCCTCCGCGCCCGCGGGCTGGAGGCGCGCTGCCTGCTCGATGCGATGGACGAGTCCGGCAGCCTCGAGGACGAGGTCGGCCGGATCGAGTCCACCTATGCGATCCCGCACATCCGGGAGGTCTATTACGCCGATCGCGTCAACGCGGGCAAGCCGGAGGACTGGGCGATCCGCCGCACCGTTCGTCACTTCCGCGCGCTCGAATGCCTTTTCGACGAGCTCGGGCCGGACGTGCTCGTGCCCGAGGTCGGGAACGAGACGATCCGCGTGGTCGCGCACCTGATCGGTCTGGAGCGGCGGATCCCCGTGCTCTTTCTCCTCTACACGATCTTCCCGAATCCGCTCCGCCTCTCGATCGACACGCTGCACGCGCCGATCGTGGAGCAGAACGAGGTGCGCGAGCTCTCGCCGGAGGAGCGCGAGGAGGTCGAGGCGTTCCGCCGCTCGTTCACCGAGCGGGCCAAGCCGATCCGCGAGTACCGGCGCTGGCCCGTCGAGTGGCGGCGCGCGAAGCTCTTCGCCGAGCACGTCCGACGCAAGCGTGGGGAGGACAGCGACAACGAGTATCTCGCGCCCTGGCGGCTGCTCGGCTCGAACGTCGCCGAGACCGTGCGCGCGCAGGCGGCCCGGCCGTTCTACGACGATCTCGAGAGCAACCGGCCGTTCGTCTACTTCCCGCTCCACGTCACCGACGACTACAAGATCCGCAAGCTGATCCCGCACACCGAGGATCAAGCGTCGCTCGTCGAGCAGGTCGCCGACGCCCTGCCGCCGGGCCACGATCTCGTCCTGAAGGAGCACCCGATGTCGGTCGGCCGGAACTCGCTCGCACTCCTGCGTCGACTGCGCACCCGTCCGAACGTCCGGCTGGTGGCGCCGCACACCTCCTCGCACGAGCTGATCCAGCGTGCGGAGGCGGTTGCCGTGATCAGCTCCACGGTCGGGCTGGAGGCGCTGCTCTACGAGAAGCCCGTGCTGACGCTCGGCCAGCCGTTCTACTCCGGCTACCGGATCACGCTCGACGTCGACTCGTTTCGCGAGCTCCGGGCGAAGGTGCCGGAGCTGCTCCGTTTCCGGCCCGACCCGGAGCGGATCGCGCGCTTCCTCCACGCCGCGATGCGGCGCTGCGCCCCGGGCGCCCCCGTGCTCGTCGACCGCTCCGACGAGAACGCGGTGCGCCTCGCGGGCTCACTCGAGGAAGCGGCGCGGGCGGCGCTCGTTGGGCGGGAGACCGTGCCGGCGTGATCGCCTTGTTTTGGGACATCGACGGCACCCTCCTGACAACGGCGCGCGCGGGAGTCTTCTCGCTCGAGGACGCGCTCGCCGAGGTGAGCGGCGTACGCGCGGACCTGAACGGGATGGCGACCGCCGGGATGACCGACTACTCGATTGCCGAGGCCGCGCTCGCGCAGGTCGGCCACGCGACCGACGAGGATGTCGTGCAGCGCTTCCTCGAGGTGCACGGTCGCCAGCTTCCCGACTACCTGCACCGGCGCGAGGGAAATGTCATGCCCGGCGTCCGCGAGATCCTGGCGGATCTCGACGGCCGCGATGACGTGGCGAACCTCCTCCTCACCGGCAACACAGAGGCCGGCGCGGCCGCGAAGCTCGCCCATTACGGGCTCGATAGCTTCTTCCGGCTGGGAGGCGCCTTCTCCGTCGGCCCGGGCGAGCGGGCCGAGATCGCCCGCCGTGCGCTGCCGTTCGCGAACGGCGCGGATGCTTTCGTGATCGGCGACACCCCGGCCGATATCGCGGGCGGCGTTGCGATCGAGGCAAAGACGATCGCCGTCGCGACGGGCTCGTATTCCATCGCCGACCTGGCGGAGCACGAGCCCTGGCTCCTGCTCGAGCGGCTGCCCGAGCCGGAGCGGTTCCGCGAGCTCCTGGGTCTCGGCTAACGCCGCTCGAAGACGCCGTACCAGACGCCCGGCAGAGGCTCGCCGTCGCGTTCGTGAACTTCCTCGGCAAGGAACAGCTCGCTTTCGGCGAGGGCGGAGACGACGGGTTCCGTCAGCTCGGACTCGATCTCGACGAGCACCGAGCGAAGCTCGGGACGCCCGAGGACGTCGCGCGCACCCGCGAGAACGGCGGCCTCGCCGCCGTCGACGTCGAGCTTCAGCAGCGTGGGCGGGGCGACGCCGAACGACTCGACGACCTGGTCGACCGTGTGCACGAGGACCGGCTGCCGGTAGGCCGCCTGCGCGCCGGATCCGTCGAGCACGTGGAGGGCGCTTCCGGCGCGGAGATCGCTGTAGTCGAGGGTCGCCGTGCCGGGAGTGGCGCCGAGGACGAGTGGGAGCGGCACGACTCGCTCGCCGAGTCCGTTCAGGACGACGTTGTCACAGAGCGCGGCGAAGTTCGCGTATCCCGGCTCGACCGCGACGACGGTGCCCTCGTCGCCGAGCAGGCGCGCCGCGAGGAGCGTGTAGACGCCGACGTTAGCGCCCACGTCCCAGACGATGTCGCCCGGACGGACGGCGCCCTCGAGCCACGCGACCGTCCACGGCTCCTTCGCGACCGACTCGACCCGCAGCCGCGCGGTCGGCCCTGTCGTGACGCGAATCCGCACGTCGAGCGTCGGATGGTCGATCCGAACGACCTTCCGGGCGAGCGCGCGGCGGATCTTGAGCCGGCGGTACGCCTCCTGCGCGCCCGGCATGCGCCGCGCAAGCCGGTGGACAAGACCACGTTGGCGCGCCATCGGCAGAGCCTACTGACCCCGCCGGTACCCTCCCGCCGTGCCCGACCGCCCGCTTCGGATCCTCTTCTTCCTCTACCACGCGGGCTATCTGCGTCACTACGCCGAGCCGATCCGGCTCCTCGCGCGGGACGGGCACACGATCCACCTCGGGTTCACCGCCGTCGAAAAGGATCCGGGCGACGGCCTGCTCGCTGAAGGGCTCGCGGCCGAGTTTCCGAACGTGACCTTCGGCCCGGCGCCCACGCGCGGCTACCTCGACGGCTGGCGGCGGACGAGCATCCTCGTGCGCGCGTTCACCGACCTCGCCCGCTACATGCACCCGCGCTACGCGGCGGCGCCGGCGCTTCGGGCTCGGATGGCGGCGAAGATCAGGTTGCAGGTGCAGTTCGGCAAGGGCGATCCGATCACCGGCTACCTGCTCGTGCGGCTCGTCGACTCGCTCGCCCGCCGCTCGGACGCGAGGCTCGCTCGGCGCGCGCTCCGCTTCCTGGCCGCCTGCGAGCTGGCGATCCCGACGAGCCGGCGGATCGACGCGTTCGTGCGTCGCTTCGATCCGGACGTGGTGCTCGCGACGCCGCTCGTCGAGTACGCCTCGAGCCAGGTCGACTATCTGAAGAGCGGCCGGGCGCTCGGCATCTCGACCGGCGTGTGTATCGCGAGCTGGGACAATCTGACGAACAAGGGAATGCTCAGGTTTACGCCCGACCGCGTGCTCGTCTGGAACGAGGTGCAGCGGCGCGAGCTCGAGGAGCTCCAGGGGATCGACGGCGCTCGAGCCGTCGTCACGGGTGCGCAGAAGTTCGACGAGTGGTTCGAGCGGACGCCGAGCCGGTCAGCCTCCGACCTCAAGAGCCGCGTCGGTCTCCAGGAGGCGACGCCGTTTCTGCTCTACGTCTGCTCGTCGCTCTTCATCGCGCCCGACGAAGTCTCGTTCGTGCGGCGGTGGTTGACCGCGCTTCGCGCCGCGCCGGGCTTCTCGGCCGACGAGCTCGGCGTCGTCGTCCGGCCGCATCCCCAAAACGTGGCCCAGTGGCTCGGCGTCGACCTCGCCGAGCACGAGAACGTCGTCGTCTGGCCGAGCGCCGGCGCCCAGCCCGACTCGGGCGAGGCGCGGGCGGACTTCTTCGACTCGCTCGCGCATGCCGCGGCCGTCGTCGGTGTGAACACGAGCGTGATGATCGAGGCCGCGATCGTCGGCCGCAGCGTGCTCTCGCTCCTCGACCCCGCCTTCGAGGAGACGCAGGAGGGCACGCTCCACTTCCACTACCTGCTCCGTGAGAATGGCGGCTTCCTCGAGCTCGCGCGCTCGTTCGACGAGCACGTGCGCCAGCTCGAGGCTGTGCTCGCGAGCGGGGAACGCGACCACGAGCGGATCCGGCGCTTCATCGGCTCCTTCGTCCGCCCCCACGGGCTCGACGTTCCCGCGGCGCCTCTCGTCGCGCAGGCGATCGCCGAGCTCGCACGGACGCAGCCGTCGCTGCCGGCACCAGGGCCGGCGACCCGGCTGCTTCGCCTCGCGCTGCTCGTGCCGACCGTCGTCGCTACGGCCTCGACCCTCGTCGGACTGCTGATCCACCGCGTTGCTGGCCGGACGGCCGGGGCGTCAGCGCGGTAGATCGTCCGAGCTCCGGCGCCAAAGGGTGCGGAGGTGGCGAAAACCGCGCACCGAGCCCAGCGCCGCTTGCAGCGCGAGTCGCAACGAGAGCAACGGCAGCGATGCGCGCCGGTGCCGGCCGGTGCGGTACGCCGCCACCTCCTCGATTGCGTCGAGCACGAGGGGCAGCGCCGGTCGATCGAGCCCGTGCGGGCGCACGAACTCGACGAGGAAGCGGACTCGACGGTCTTCCCAGTCACCGTCGCGCCCGGCGAGGGTGGCGAGCAACTGCTCCCGATGGCCCTCCGAGGACTCCGCGCTCTGCACGATCCCGCCGCCCACCTGGCGGAGATAGTCGAAGTGGTAGGTGCCGCTCTGGGAGTCCGCAAACGAGGGCGGAAGCAGCGCGTGGACGGGTCGCCCGACCGCCGCTGCTTCGATCATCGCGGTCGTGTTGATTCCGACGACTGCGGCGCTGTGGTGCAGGGCATCGAAGAAGTCCGACCGAGATTCCTCGTCGACCGGCATCGAGATCTGCTGCGGCGAGGGCCAGACGCTCACGGCGGAAAGCCCGGCGAACGAGACTGCGCCCCACTGCTCGCGCCGCCGCGGATGCGGGCGGAGGAGCACCTGGAGGTCGGCCAGCCGGGAATCGGCTCGAAGCTCGGGGATCCAGACGTCGTGGACGTACTCGGCCTCGGTCTGCGAGCCCGGAAAGAGGGCACCACCGACGAAGAGCACGAATGGGCGCTGCGGGTCGAGGCCGACACGCGCGCAGAACTCGCCCCGGTCGCCCGGAGTCCGGTCGAACCACTGATCGAACGACTGGGCGCCCGTGATCACGATCCGCTCCCCCGGCATCCCGTGCAGGCGCACCGCCTCGTCGCGCTGGAACCGGTTCCAGACGACGATGCGATCCGGGGCGTCGCGAAGCTGCTGCTTGCTCGAGAGGTTGTCCCAGCTCGCGATGCACATGCAGGTCGGGATCCCGGTCGCGCGCGCCGCCTTCACGTACTCCGAATGACGGCCGCCGGGCATCAGGTGCGGGACGAGCACGAGCACGTCGGGGGCGAGGTCGCGCAACTCGGCTTGGAGGTCGCGATTGCTCGGGAGCGAGCGCTCGAACGCGTCGAGCAGGCGCCAAAGAGTCCGGCGAACGGGCTCGATCTGCATCACGCGCAAATGCATCAGGCGCCGCGCGGGTACATGCGCTCGCCCCTCTGCCCGCGTCACGAGCGGGCTGGCGCCGCGGAACTCGGGCCCGCAGAAGTGGACGTAGTCCGAGGTTCGGCGAAGCACGTTCGCGACTCCCGCCCAGCGATCGTGGTAGAGCGCATCCGTGAGCGACCAACTGAAGCCGTCTTGCTGCTCCAGGTCGCGCAACCAGGCGCGCTCCTTCTCCGTGTACTTGTCCCGCTCGTGGAGCAGGTGGACGCGGTGGCCGCGTTCGAGCAGGCCACGGACGACGGGATCGAAGAGCCTGACGTAGCCGAGGCTCCGGAGCAGGAGTACGACTCGAAACCCGCGCTGCGTCGCGTTCGCAGCGCGCTGCTGGCGATCCGCCGCCGTCGACACGCCGGTCTAGGCCGTCTCGAGCTCGCGCTTGAACGCGTCGAGCTGCAGCGTCTTCTGGATCGTCGGCCGCACCTCGGCGAGGATCTCGGCGATCCGCTCGCCCGAGCGACCGGTGCCGAAGAGGGTGCTGCGCTCGTACCGGCCGTGCTCGAGCTGGCGCCGGATCGCCTCCGCGATCTCGTCGGAGTCGTGGCCGACCTCGATCACGTTCGAGCCTCGCTCGCGATTCTGCTGCCGCGACCCGACCGTCACCGCCGGCGTCCCGAGGAAAGCGCCCTCGCGGAGCGCGGCAGACGAGTTGCCCACCATGCACGCGCAGTGCGCCATCAGCTTCACGAAGATCTCCGGCGGCAGGTTGCGGAAGAAGTGGCAACCGCCCGATTCGCCGGTCTCCCGGAAGAGACGCAGCCCCTTCGCGACCTGCTCCGAGCCCGCGTCGACGTTCGGCCAGAAGACGAGTGCCTGGAGTCCGATCGTCGTGAGTGAGCGGATCGTGGCGTTGATCTGATCGAGGCCCTGGCCGTACTCGGTGGTCACAGGATGCTGCATCATCAGCACGAACGGGCGCTCGGAGTCGATCTCCGAGCCAGTCCCGCCGAAGTGCGAGAGCGTGTCCCGGCGCAGGCCGAGGTCGGTGGCCGCGACGAGATCGATCGAAGGACAGCCGACGTTGAACACGGTCGCCGGGTCTTCACCCATCCCGAGCAGCCGCCGAGCCGAGAGCTCGGTGGCGGGAAAGTGCAGGTGCGCGAGCTTGGTGACCGCGTGGCGAACGCTCTCGTCGATCGAGCCGGAGACCTCGCCGCCTTGGGTGTGCGCGACCGGGATGTTCATGTACGCGGCGGCGATCGCGGTCGCGATCGTCTCGAAGCGGTCGGCGACGGTGACGACCACGTCCGGCTTCAGGAGCTCGAACACGGTCGGCAACTCGAGCAGCGCCAGGCCGGTCGACTTCGCCATCGTCGCCGGGGTCTCGCCCTCGATGATGAAGCGGATCGTCGCGTCCGGCACGAAGCCGTCGAGCGACATGACGTCCACGGCATTGCCGAAGCGCTCCAGCACGAGCGAGGCGCCGGCCACGACCTGGAGCTCGAGTTCCGGGTGCTCCTGCACAGCCTTCATCACGGACTTGACCCGCGCGTAGTTGGCGCGGCTCGCGACGACGACGCAGACCTTCCTAGGCAAGGTCGCCCGTCTCCAGCACGTGATTAGCGGGGATCGCGCGGGCTGCGCGACGGCCGACGACCTCCGGAAGCCGGGTCGCCGGGATTCCGTTCCCCGGACGCTTCGTGGTCAGCATCTCCCGGGCGATCTCGGCCCCCGCCTCGATCGGTCCCCGGCTGACGACGCTCTTCTCGAAGGTCGCGCGGGCGGGATCGAGCTCAGGGTCGCGCACCTTCGCCGCCGTTCCGAGCGCGGCCTCGACCTGGCGCACGCCGTCGACGAGTCTCGCGAGCTCCTCGGGCGTCAGCGAGGCGTGATGATCCGGGCCGTAGAGCCGCTTGGAGAGCGTGAAGTGCTTCTCGATCGCAGCCGCACCGAGGGCGACCGCGGCGATCGAGGTGTGGATGTCAGGCGTGTGGTCGGAAAGCCCGTAGGGAAGCTCGAACCGCTCGCCCATCGCCACCATCGCCCGGAGATTGACCTTCTCCGGCGGGGCGGGATAGCTGGAGGTGCACTGGAGGACGAGGATCTCGCCGGCGCCGCCGTCACGCAACACTTCAAGTGCGCGTTCGACGTCCTCGACTCCCGCCATCCCAGTCGAGAGGAGCACCGGCTTGCCGGTCGCGGCGACGGCCTCGAGCAGCGGCGGGTTCGTGACCTCCCCCGAGGCGATCTTGTAGCACGGGCTGTCGATCTCCTCGAGCAACTCGACCGCCTCGACCGAGAACGGGCTCGAGAAGAAGAGGAGCTCCCTGCTCTCGGCGTGCTGCTTCAGGCGCCAGTGCTCGTCGGCAGAGAGCTCCATCCGCTTGGTGAACTCCCAGCGCGGCTCGGGGAAGTGCGGCGGAGTCGGAGTCGAAGGGTGCATCTCCGCCTCGGCGATGTGCGTCTGGAATTTGACGGCGTCAGCGCCCGCCTCTGCCGCCGCGTCGATCAGGCGCTCGGCCTGGTACACGCTGCCGTCGTGGTTGTTGCCGATCTCGGCGATGATCAGGGCGGGCGAGCCGACGCCCACGGATCTCGTGCCGACGAGCATCCGACCACTCTAGCCGGGAGGTGCGATCGGTCGATAGCCTCTCCTCGATGGAACCCGAGCGTTTCCTGCCTCTGCTCGCGGGGCCCTCGACGTGCGTCTCCTGCGGCGCCCACGAGGTGCGTCCGCTCCACGTGTTCCCGGTCAACCACAACAAGCCGCGGGTGACGCAGCAGCTCAATCTTGCGCTCCTCGGTTGCGAGCGCTGCGGCCTCGTCTTCTCGTCACCGTCGCCGAGCGCGGAAGAGCTACGCGTCTACTACGGATCGAGTGGCGAGGGCTGGGACCGGCGAATCGCAGTTGAGCCCGAGCGGATGGCCGCGAAGCTCGCGCGGAAGCGGGCGAGCAACGCCTGCGATTACGCTCTGCTCGCGTCCAACGCGGAGCTTCCGGTGGGAACGCGGCGGGCACTCGACTTCGGCTGCGGGATAGGAGGCTGGCTCGACGTGCTTGCCGCCGACGGCTGGGAGACTGCCGGGATCGAGCCGGGGGGGCGCGCCGCTGCCGCGGCCAAGGAGCGCCACCGGATGCTCCACGAGATCCCGGAAGAGCCGTCGTTCGAGCTCGTGATCGCCCACCACACACTCGAGCATCTCGACGATCCTCTCGCGACGCTGAGGAGGCTCGCGCTCGCTACGACGAGCGGGGGCTTGATCTACGTCTCAGTGCCGAACTTCTTGCATCTGCCCGAGCACGCCGACTTCACCTACATCGCAAGCGATAAGCACATCTCTTCGTTCACGCCCGAGTCGCTCGGAGCGCTGTTCGCGCTAGCCGGCTTCGAGCTTCTCGACCACTCGAACAGCGAGTCGTGGCGGACGCCGGTCGAACACCCGCACAACCTCACGCGGCTCGCCGTCGTCGGCCGGCGCAGCGACGCAGAGCTCCCGCTGCCGGTCGACCCGCTGAACTCCGCGATCGAGGCGCTCCGCGGGTACGCAGCAGGCCGGCCCGAACCGCGGCCGCAACGGCACGTCTCGATCGCGCGCCGCATTCTACGTCGTGCCCGCCGACTGCTTGTATAGGAAACGGGCGAAGGCGAGATCTCGCGGTGTGTCGATGTCGAGCGAGCGTTCCGCCGGCATCACGAACGCGCGCACGTCGCGCTCGTCGATCAGCCGGCCGGTGTCGAGCACGTCTCTGCGGCTGACGTAGACCGACCCGTTGCGCATCCAGAGCTCCGGCAGGAGCTGCGAGGGCGCGAGCCCGTCTTCGGCGAGGTACGGAACCAGCCGGTCTCCCTCCAGGAGCTTCAGCTTGAGCGGATGGAGGCCGGCCTCGACCTTGACGACGGACACAACCGACGCCGCTCCGGTGCGCGTGAGCATCGCCAAGGCTCCCTCGACGTCCGTGGGCGAGGTGAAGGGTGATGTCGCCTGTACGACCGCGACTACGTCGAATTCGGCGTCGCGCTCGAGCACGTCGAGCGCGTGGCGGACGACCTCGTAGGCGAGCGCGTCGTCGGTTGCGAGCTCCGGTGGCCGATCGAGCAGTACGACGTCGAGTCCGTCCGCCTCGGCAGCGATCTCGGCATCCTCGGTCGAGAGGGCGACCGTGTCGAAGCAGCCGGCGGCGACCGCCGTCTTGAGCGCGTGGCGAACCAGCGTCTCGCCGCCCAGCTCGGCCAGGTTCTTCCGGGGCACCCGGCGCGAGCCGCCGCGAGCGGGCACGACGGCCAGGGCACGGACGCTCATCTGCTCGTCCGCAACGCCCGGACAGCGGCCAGATGCCTATCGGCTTCGGCCTTCAGCTGGGCCCAGTCCGGCTCGGCCGGATCTGTGGGAGCGAGCACGAAGCCCCAGTGCCCGTCGTCTGAGAGTCGCTCGGCGACCGGCACGAGCCCGACCTGGGCGAAATAGCCGAGCGCTGTCGTCCGGGTGAGGTAGAAGGGGTGGTCGACCTTGACGGCCGCCTCGATCGACCCGCCGCGGCGCAGCATCAGGTCGACGTCGAGTACGTCCACGAAGGCATGGCCCTGCGGCGCGACCCACTCGCGCAGCGACCGGAGCGTCGCCGCGACGTCGAGCAGGTGATCGATCGTCTGGCAGAGGAGGACGAGGTCGAACGTCCGCCCGCGCAGGTCGGCGTCCTCGGCAAAGCCGGCGACGGTCTCCATCCCCGCGTCGGCGGCGCGCGCGAGCTCGTCCGGTGCCGGATCGAGCACGGTCGCCTGCGCGCCGAAGGCGTCGCGGATCGCGTCGGCCACAACACCGGTCGAGCCGCCGACGTCGAGCACCGTTCGCGGCGACTCCGGCAACGCCGTCCGCAGGAGCTCGACGAGCTCGGAGGCGTAGGTTCGCTGCTCGGCCTGAACCGTCTCCGCGTCGATCCGTCGGTCGTGGTAGGCGCTGACGAGCGGCCGGTAGATGCGCGCATAGAAGTCGGCGTATTCGGCGGCGGTCAGCCGCGGCGAGAGGAACCCGAGCCCGCAGGCGGCGCACACGCGGTAGGTCGCCGGGTAGCCGTAGCGATCCCGCCGGGCCGCCTCGACCAGGTCCGTGCCGCCGCAGAGGTTGCACGCCGGCACCGGCTGCAGCTCGCACGTGGCGTAGTCCCAGTCGAGCTCGGCGATCCGCTGCGACCGGGCCTCTTCCATCAGCTCCGAACTCAAGCGCCGACCACCCTCGCCGTCGCCGCGGGAGTCGACTCGATCGTCCACTCGAGCTCGTCCTCCGCCGGTAACGGTAGATCTCGTCCCACGCCGTCCGGCTCGAGCGGCAGCAGGTCTTCGGCGTCAGCGATCGAAACGCGCGTGGCCGGCGCGCGTCCGACCTTCGTCCTGCCTGTCTCGTGCTCGAAGATCAGCCAGGCGGCGACGTCGTAGTCGTCGGGCGCGACGGACCCCGCCGGCAGCCGGAGCTGTGCGACGTGGGAGCCGGGCTCGAGCGGGAAGTCTTCGAGGAACGTCGCAGTCTCCTCGGTGAGCAGGCGGACCACAACGCGGACGAGCGCCGGCGTGACCGTCTCGAACGCGACGCGAACGCACAGGTCGTCGTCGGTTCCGAGGTGTTCCAGCTCCTCGCCGCCGGCGCCGACCAGCTTGACTGAGACGAGCGCGGCGTTGTCGTCGAACCAGCTCAGCGGGGCCTTCGCTCGTTTCTGGCGTGGTGCCGCGGGCGGCTCCGGCTCCGGCTCCGGCTCCGGCTCCGGCTCCGGCTCCGGCTCCGGCTCCGGCTCTGGTTCCGCCGGAATCGCTTCGGGATCCTCGAGCGGCTCGGCCTCCGCGGCGGGAGCCACGATCCCCTGCCACGCGGCGAGCACCTCGTCGAGCGGGCCGATGCTCTGGATCCGCTCGCCCTCGATCCAGACGGCGCGGGAGCAGAGGGCGCGGATCACCTTGATGTCTTCGCACGTGACGACCGCGGTTGCGCCTTCGTCGAGCCGTTCCCTGATCCGCTGGAGGCAACGTTCCGGGAACGCCGGATCGCCGTACGCGGGAAGGCCGTCGACCACGAGGATCTCGGCGAAAGGATCGAGGGCGGCTGCGACGGCCGCTCGTCGGAGGTACTCCTTCGGAGGCTGTGCCATCGAGACGACGTACGGATCGTCCGCGAAGGCCAGCTCCAGCGCCTGCTGAACGTAGGCGGCGCGTAGCTTGCGACCGGGGCCCGCGAGCCCGCCGAGGCGGCCGGCGACGCCGCGGACGTTCGTCTCCTGGCCGGTGAGCGCCGTCGCGAGCTCGATGCTCGGCCCGATCCGCCCTCGGACGACGATGCGCCCGGACGAGGGGGCGCTCATGCCGCACAGCACGCGCGTCAGCATTCGGACCGCGGAATAGGGGGTGCCGACGACGCCGAGCGCCTCCCCGCGGCGGACGTCGAAGCTGATCTCGGAGAGAGGAGACGTCTTGCTCTCCACCAGGCTATCGACTGCCTCCTCGTCGTCTTCGTCCTCGTCCTCGAGATCGCCCGGATCGGCGCCGGGCGGAACCTGCCTGCCAGCCCCGTTACCGCTTCGCCGCTCGCGCAGGCGGGCAAAGACGGAGACCGCTGGGCGGAACCGAGCCTCGTGGATGCTGCTGACGGTCTTCGAGACGCCCTCGAGAGAGAGCGACAGCTCCTCGGCCAGCGCGACCGGTGCGGACCCGCGCTGCTTGCTCACCAGTCGCGCACCTCTCGGCGCTGGAAGAGCCAGAGGCCGGGGATCCAGAGAGCGAGCACCGCCGCCACGGTGACCGCGACGGCCTTCGGGCTCACCTCCTCGTTCGGGAAGAGCCCGAGCTTGAAGAGCTCGAGCGCGCCGGTGACGGGGTTGAGCTCCGCGATCGGCTTGAACTGGTTCGGGATCAGCTCGAAGGGATAGATCACCGGCGTCAAGAAGTAGCCGAAGCTGAGCGCGTAGGCGACGCCGAACCTGACGTCCCGCGCCCGGGCGCCCGCCGAGGCGGTGACGAGCCCCACACCGAGTCCGAGGAGCGCGATCAGAAGGAGCGCCGCGCCGATCGCGAGGGGCGACCACAGCGTCAGCTCCAGGTAGAAGACGTTCGCTCGGACGAGGTAATAGACGAGCGCGCTCGCCGCGATCGCGATCACGATCGCAAACTCGATCAGGCTCGGAACGATCGCCGAGGCGATCACGACGAGTCGGGGCACGTGCACGTCGCGCAGCAGGCTGCGGTTGAGATCGAGGCTCCGAGTCGACCAGAGCACGCACTCCGCGAATAATCCCCAGGCCGCCGAGGCCATCAGGAAGAAGATCGGATACGGCGTCTTCCCGGCCGTGATCCCGACGAGCCCGCCGAAGACGAGCAGCTTCGTCGCCACGTTGAGCACGGGTCGGAGCGGCAGCCAGAGGAGCCCGAGCCAGGTGCGCGAGTAGCGCTTCGAGAGCATTCGCTTGCCGAAGAAAAGCGTGAACCGTCGATAGCGCCAGAGCTCTCCAAGCGCTGCGCGGATGCCGGGACCGCGCGGCTCGAGCACGGTGATCCGGGTCGAGCCGGGCCGTCGAGCGGCCTCGTAGCCACGCTTTGGCTGTTCTAGCTCCCGGGTCGCCATCCACGGAGGATACGGGCAAGCTCGGCCCCTCCGAGCCGCGCCGGCGACCCGTGGAGGCCTGCGCGAGCCGCCTGCTCGACGGCGGCCGCTGCGAGCTCCGCGGCGGGGACGGCGAGTCCGCGCGGACGGACGAACCCCTCCAGGAAGCGCGCGAGCCGCTCGTCGTGGAGGCCCGGTTGTCGGAGCGCCTGCCCAAGTTGGGCGTGATGCTCCTCCCAGGTGCGTCCGACGAGGAGCGGCCCCTCGCCGTTCCCAGTCAGGTGCGCGAAATGGAGCGTCCCCTCCTGGGTGCTCCGGTAGGCGTCCGAGACGAGAGTGAACGTCGGCCGGCCGACGATCGCCGCCTCGATGAACACGCTCGTGCTGATTCCGACCACGCCGGCCGAATGGTGGATCGAGTCGAAGAGCGCGTCACGGCTCCCCTTTGCCGTCGGCGATGCGCCCTGCCGCGGCCACACGACGGTCCTGCCCTCGTCAGGCGCCTCGAACCGATCCCAGTAGCGCGCGTTTTGCGGATGAGGGCGGACGAGCACGCCGACCTCCCGGAGCAGGGGGTCGTCCGAGGCTCGAAGTCGCCGAATCCACTCGGCGACGAAGCGTGTCTCGTCCTCGGCGATGAATCGGGACGAGCAGGCGAAGAGGAAGTACGGCCCGGGCGGCAGTCCGACGAGGCGCGCGAATGCGGCCGGCTCGGAGCCGGAGGCCCAGGTGAACCAATGATCGAAGGTGTGCGCTCCGGTGATCGCGATCTGGGCAGCCGGAACGCCGTGCAGCTCGGTCGCCTCGCGCGCCTGGGCCTCGTTCCAGACGATCACCGTCTGCGGAATCGCCTTTAGGACGCCCTTGTTCGTCAGGTTGTCCCAGCTCGCCACCGGGAGGACGCTCGGAACGCCGAGCTCGGCCGCGAGCCGGACCCAGTCGCTCTGCGCCGAGCCGAGGCCGACGAGCGGAGACACGAGCACGACATCGGGCGAGGATGCGCGGATCCGATCTCGGCGGCCGCGCGAGATCGGAATTCGGCCGTCCAGCCACCGGAGTCGCGCGGCGAGCGCGCGGCGAGCGCGCGGCCGAGTTGCGAGCGCGTGCTCAAGCCGCCGGATCGCCCAGGGCGCCCGCTCCCTCGCCCTGGCGCGCAACGGCCCCGCGTTCGCGAACTCGGGCTCGAGGTAGCGGAGGAAGTCGATCGCGAGGCGGATCGCCGTCCGCGGCCCGAGCCAGCGATCGGGGGGCGTGGCGAGCTGGACATACGAGAACTCGGAGAATCGTCCCGATAGCTCGACGAAGGCGTCGCCGGCGCCGACGGGTAGCCCTCCGGAGGACTTGCGCTTCTCGATCACGACCTCGACACTGTTCCCGCGCTCGAGCAGGGCCTCGAGCAAGCACGCGAACGTTCGATCGAAGTTGCTCGCGAGCAGGAAGAACAGGATCCTCTGGCCCGCTCCGTTCGAGGGCTCGCGCCGCGCCATGTTCGCAGCGTAGTGCGCTAGGCCGAGCTCCTCCCGAGCACCTTGCGCAATCGTGTGCGCAGGCCGCCCTCCGCCTGGGGCGGCGTTCCGACCTGGGAAGGGCCGTCGGCTGTCGGCGTCACCTCGGGCGCGGTCGCGCTCCAGAGGTCTGGATCGGCGCTCTCGTCGCCGCCGACGAGATCGAGCAGACCCCGCTCGCGCGGCTCGCGTGGGTTGGCCGCGTCCCAGGCCATGGCCTCGAAGACCGAGGTGAAGGACGGCTCCTCGTCGGGACGTTCAAGCTTCTCCGCGACTCTCCGTGCTCGCTCGTCTAGCGTCCGGGCGGCCACGGTGGTTGCGCGCTCATAGCCGCGCGACTGTTCGACCTCGATCCGGATCTCGCTCGACTCCCGGGCCAGCGCTTGGAGGAGCACGCCGAGATCGTCGTCGCGCTCGGTGGTCCCGCGGCTGGCAGTCTTGGTGTAGTCGTTGAGGCAGCCGATGTAGTACTGCGCGCGGTTGAGCTCGAGCCCGGGAAACCGTTCCGGGATCGCGTCACGCAGGCGCATGAAGTCGTTCAGGACGAGCCCGTGGCTGAAGCACGCCTCCGACGGCATCCGGTCGACCATCTCGGTCCACGTCAGGCCGAGATCGCGCCTGAACCTCTCGCCGAGCTCGCCTCGACTCCGGAACGCGAACCCGGTTCCGTGCCCGCAGCTGACGTACAGCGGCTCGTCGATCGTGACGATCCAATCGGTGTGCGAGAGGATGAGGAAGCCGGATGTGAAGTCGGGACACACCGGTGGGCAGCAGCGACCACCGGTTGAGTTGCGGATGGCTTCGAGAACCGAGCGATGACAAACCGCGGTCATCAACTTCGGGACAACCTTCGTCGCGTTCTTCGCCTCGCCGTTCAGGAAGTAACGGAGAACCTCGGAGCTCTCGAGCCGGTAGCGCCGGAACGTCGAGCCCCGTCGCTTCAGCGTCGGCCTGGACGCGTTCCGGCCGTAGAGGTCACCGAACCATGAGACGCACAAGGCACCCGTTTTCTCGATCTCCGCATTGACGGTCTGGAGCGCATCGGGGCGCAGAACCGAACGATCGGTCAGGACGCCGACGTATCCGCCGCGCACAGCGCTGACTGCATGCTCCCAGTTGTCTGGCATCGACAGGTCCCCGCTTGTCCGGACGTACCTGATCCGTGCATCGTCGAAGGCTGACGCAGTGTCAGCCGTTCGCTGCGCGTCAGCCGGGTCGCTGTTGTCGCAGACGATGACCTCGAGGTCACCGAAGCTCTGCGCGACGACGCTCGCCAGCGCGTCCTGGAGCGCCTCCGGCCGATTCTTCGTCGGAATCGCGATGCTGAAGGTCGGATTCGTCACGGGCGCTCGCGGGCCGCGGCCGACCGCGTTCCGGCCCTCGACTCTGTCGCTCGCGAGCGAGCGCGATGCCCCGATCCGCGGAGAGCCGCCGCCGTCTCGATCGCGTCGACCACCTCCAGGCTCGCCTCTCGATCGCCGCCACACGGGCGGATGAACGACCCGATGAAGGACCGCCGACCCGAAGCCTTCTCGTCCTCACCCTTCAGGATGCACGCCACCCGCGCTGCGACTCCGCCGGCATCCTGGCACACCTCGAGAAAGTCCCCGGCGAGCAGATGGCGAAAGTGACCGGTGCGTCCCTGGGTCGCGTAAAACTCGTCGGAGACGATCGTCAGGCACGGTCGATCGGCGACGACGGCCTCGAGGAACGCCGTCGTGTTCAAGCCGAAGACGCAGACCGATCCGGCGAGCTGGTCGAAGTACTCCTGCCACGACTCCGATGTGTCCGCCTGGTCGCCGTCGCGAGGGTAGACGACGATCCCTGGATGAGCGCAGTCGTCCCAGGGCGCCGCGTTCGTCGGGTGGGGCCGGACAACGAGCGTCGGCGTCGCGTCCGGGAGCTTCCGAGCCAGGGCATCCGCGAGAGCCATCGCGACCGACACCTCGTTTGCAATCAGGGTGCGGGAGCTCGAGAGGTAGACGACATAGGGCTGCTCGGGATCGCACGCCATTCGCCGGCGCATCTCGGGACCGGAAACCGAAGGCCTGAGCCCGAAGAAGCGGTCGAGATGCGGCGCGCCGGTGATCCGGATTCGCTGGCGAGAGATGTCGTGGAGATCGGTTGCCTCGCCCGCGAGGTCTTCGTTCCACACGATGTAGAGATCGGGGACGACGTGAACCGTGCCCTTGCTCGTCAGATTGTCCCAACTGTTCACGTAGCCGATCGTCGGAATCCCCAGCCTACGCGCCGCGCGGAGGTAATCGGCCTCGACAGCAGTCTTCGGCCAGACAGTTGGTGAGACGAGGAGGACATCCGGATCGATCTCCCTCAGAAGCGAGACGAGCGTCCGGCTGGGAGGACTCATCCTTTCGATCGCGCGCCATGCCGCGAGGGGGAAACGCCGTCCCAGCAGGAACCGTCCCGCGCGCGACTGCACGACTCGCTGCAGTCTCGGGGGCAACGTTTTCTCGAGGGCCTCGGTCACCCGGTCCGGGGAGGGGTGGCCTCTACGCAGATAGATCGAGCGACTGATCACCTGGCGGCCCACGCGAAGCCTCTGCTGCCATCTTTCGGGAGGCTCGGGGCGATAATCGACGGTCACGGTGGCGAGCTCGGAGGCCGCGAGCTGGATCCCGCGTCCCATATGGGCCATCCGTTTCTTCTTCGAGGCGATCTTGGCGCGCGTCTTGGCGTCGTCCCGTGTCCCGTGCAAGAGCACGGTCTCGTGACCTCGCGCATCGAGCTCGCGCACCACCAGATCGAGGTTACGGAAGAAGTTGAAGTGCTGGATGACCATGAGGATTCTCAACGCGTCTATGGTTCCCCGGTGTTCGTCTTGTCGCGCCTCATCAGCGGCCGATTCCGCCTCGCCCTGAGGCAGAGCCAGGGCGGCGCCCCTTCGGCGCCCGAGGACAGTACCTACCGTCCGCCGCGTGTCGTCGATCGGATGACGCCTGAGGAGGTGCTCGAGGCGCTGCTCAAGCTGACGCCCAGCAAGCAGGCCCACGTGATCGATCAATGGCCCGGCCTGATCGGAAAGACACGCGAGGGTCTCGAGGTGACGGCGAAGACGCCGAAGGAGCTGCGCCGGTTCACGGTCGAGCGCGACCCGGGAATGATGGCGTGGATCGAGAGCTTCGAGCCCGGCGAGGTTTTCTACGACATCGGCGCGAACGTCGGAGGGGTCACGCTGGCGGTTGCAGGACTCCACGGAAACCGAGTGGCGACCGTCGCGATCGAACCTTCTTTCGCGAGCTTCGAGTCGCTGGCGCGCAACCTCTCGCGGAACACGCTACTCGGCTTCGTGATCCCGCTGCAGGTTGCCCTGCTCGACCGGACCGGCCTCGAGAAGATGAACTATCGCAGCACCGCCGCAGGAACCTCGCTACACGCGGTCGGGAGCACCGTCGATCACGAAGGCGTGGAATTCACGCCCGTCGAGGTGCAGCTGATTCCGACGTACGCGCTTGACGACCTGATCGAGGCATTGAGCCTCCCGCTTCCTACGCGGATCAAGGTCGACGTCGACGGCTACGAGGAGTTCGTGCTGCAGGGAGCGGTTCGAATCCTGTCGCGCGATTGTGTGCGCGAGGTCTTCGTCGAGATCGTCGATCACGACCGGAGCGGGACGAGGCTCGAGGCAGTGACCGAGCTGCTCGGTGGTGTCGGGTACGAGCTTGTCTCGAGCTTCCGGCATGCACACGAGCACATCGCCGACCACCTCTACCGTCGAGGAGATCTCCCCGCTGATCGTGCCGATACTGGGGTCGACGAGCCGGTGCCGGCCCAGAGCGAGGCCTTCAATCCGCGCAATGCTCGTGAGCTCCGGCTGAAGGAGAAGAATGTGGCGCTGCAAATGGAGCTTGCCGATACGAAGGCGAAGCGCGGCTTCCTGGCGGAAGAGCTGGCGGAGCTGAAGCGAAGCTACTACTTGAGCGGTGCCCGGAAGAAGCTGGATCTGAACGAGCTGCCAGGCTTCGCCGAGCTTGCCCGGCAGATCACGAGCGAAGATCGGGTCGGGATGCAGCTCGATCGTCTCTACACGCTCTGGCAGGCGGTTCTGTCCGCACCGGCGGGGCCTGTCGTCGAAGTCGGGGTCTACAAGGGCGGCTCGGCCAAGTTCATCACCGAGACACTGCGTCAGGCAGGGCGCGAACCGTTCTTCTATGCGTGCGACACATTCGTGGGGCATGCGAGCACGGACGCGATCGACGCGACCCACCACACGGTCGACAAGTTCCTCGACACGTCGGTGGAGGAGGTCCGGGACTACCTCTCCTCCTACCCGAATCTCGAGTTCCTGGTGGGCGATATCGAGGAGACGAGCGCTCGCCTGGTGGACGGGCGCTTCGGCTTCGTCCACGTCGACGTCGACGTCTACCGCGCAACGGGTTTCTGTCTCCGTTTTTTCGCGCCGCGGCTAGCGCCCGGCGCGGTGATCGTCGTCGACGACTACGGCTTCGTCACGTGCCCCGGAGCGAAGCAAGCCGTGGATGAGTTCATGGCCGAGAACGAGGGCTTCCGGCTCTTCCACCTGCTCACGGGGCAGGCGATTCTCTTCCAGCTCCCGTCGGCTGCCGGCTGACCCCGCCGGTTGCGCCGATGAACGTCGCCGTGACTCCGAGCTCGCCGCACAACTCCTCGATCTCGGCCACGTAGAGCTCGTTCATCACGATCACGACGAGCGGACGATCTCCGCGATGGCTTCGGAGCACCTCGGGCGCTCCGATCACGTGTCCCGTCAGCGGCACGTAGCTCCCCTGCTTGTTCGGGTTGACGTCGATGCAGAAGTCGATCAGCGATACGTCGGGATCCGTGAGTAGCGAGAACAGCACGCCTTTCGTCGCCATTCCCCAGACCGCGATCGTGCTGCCGCCCCTCTTGAGCTCGCGAAGTCGCTCCCGTGCCGCGGTGAGCGACCTGTCCTCGGCGGCCGCGTAGGCGGGGAGGCGCGCGACGAGTTCGCCGTTCGGCGCCGGGCGCGGCGCGTCCTCGCCAGCACCGGTTGACGCCTCGATCCAGAGGTACTGACCGCCGTAGGCCGGGCGGGTCGTGATCTCGCCAAATCCCGCGCGGCGAAACGCCTGCTGAGCGCTCGCGGTCGTGAAGTAGTTGCAATGCTCGTAAGAGAAGTCCCAGAAGGCTTCGTTCCGGATGATCGACGTCAGCTCCGGTACCTCGACGAAGCAGGGACAGGGGCCGTACGGGGCGACGGCGTCGTGAATCGACCGCAGGAACTCGACCGGCTCTGCCATGTGCTCGAGGACGTGGCGGGAGACGACGAGTGCCGGCTGCTCCGTGATCGTGGACTCGGTGAAGACGTCCCGGACGAGCGTCACTCGGCCGTCGAGCTCGTGCCCCACCTGATCGAGCGCCGGATCGACGCCGAGACCCCGCAGGCTCGGAACCGCTTCGCAGAGCAGGCGCAGGAACGCTCCGTCACCGCAGCCGACGTCCACGACGAGACCGTTCTCGAGGTCGTACGTCTCACGGAGATGGCTCACGATCTCGCGGTAATACCGCTCCATGACCACCGACGGCACAGCGTTGTCGTAGCCCTCGTCGTAGACGAGAAGCGTCGAGTCGAACCTGCGGTTCCACGCGAAGCCGCAGGTGCGGCAGAGCGCGAGCGTCAGTCGTCCGGCGGGGGCAGCTACCGCCGCTTCCCGCGTGCGATGGACGTAGTTCTGCATCGCCGGGAGCCGCGTACGCTCGACCGTGTCCTCGATCTCGATGCCCGTGCAGACCGGGCAACGATCGGCGACGCTCACCTCGATGCCGTGGGGTCCCCGGCGGTTCGCCGGAGGAAGCCGTGAGGCCAGTGCGTGATGTTGCTCCGGAGCTCGCTCTCGTTGAAACGCCACGGCGGTTGCTCGGCGACGAACTCTGGATGGTCGCCGAGGAAGTCCTCCACCGCCGAGATCGGGTTGTCGCTCGACCACGATTCCTCACCCCGGGGGGTGTCGGAGACGAGCGCCATGATCCCGTCCATGGCCACGATGTAGGAGCCGACGGAGACGAACTCCGCGTATGCCTCGAGTTCCGCGCGAACGTGCTCACGCGTGTGGTTCGAGTCCAGGATCACGAGCGTCTTCTCCTCGGGCCGGACGAGCTCCCTGACGCGGCCGATCGTCTCGGGACTGGTCGAGCTGCCCTCGATCAGCGTGATGTGGTCCGCGAGGGGGTGCTCCTCGAGCGCCGTCCGGTTGTGCGGGCGAATCTCGATGTCGATCCCGACGACCCGGCCGCGACCGAGCAGCTTGCAGAGCGACGCATAGAAGACGAGCGAGCCGCCGTGCGCGATCCCGGTCTCGACGATCGCGTCCGGCTGGAGCTCGTGCACGAGCTCCTGGATCCGGATGAGGTCCTCCGGGAGCTGAATGATCGGCCGGCCGAGCCAGCTGAAGGTGTAGACGTGCTTCTGGTTCCACCCGACCTTCAGCCAGAGCTCGGAGAGCGCCTCGAACCCCTCTGTCGAGTAGAGCGGGACGGACGACGTCTCGGCGCCGCGCTCGAGCTCGATCGAGGCGGTCTCGGTATCGACGGTGAACCTCATCGGCGGCCGAGCCTATCCGAAGGCGCCAGCGAGCCGGGAATCCAACAGCGTCACTCCGAGCCGCCGTCGCCGTGCGAACGGATGGCCCACCAGGCAAGCGTCCGCTCGAGCCCCTCGTCCAGCCCATGACGGGGCCGCCAGCGCACCTCGTCTCGAAGACGGCCGATGTCCGCGACGATTCGGTCGGGCTCTGCGCGCCGGGGTAGCTCGCCGAACCGGGCAACGTCCCTGCGTCCACCCACGCGCTCCAGCCGCTCCACGACGTCGCGCAGCGTGAGCGCCTCGCCGGAGCCGAGATCGAGTGCGCCCTCGACCTCGCTGTCGAGAAGGGCAGCCAACGCGTCCGCGAGATCCTCGACGTAGAGGAGATCCCGAACCTGCATGCCGGACGAGCAGGCGACCGTGTCTCCGGAGACGAGCGCGCGCGCCACGGAGGCGATGAGTCGTTCCGGTGGCTCACTCGGACCGAACGTGAAGAAGATCCGCCCCCAGGCGGCGCTGAGCCCGGCGCTCGACGCATACGCCTCCACGATCTGCCTGAGCGAGTTCTTGCAGGCTCCGTACAGCGTCGCGGGCTGCAGCGGCGTGGACGGCGTGCAGCAATCACCCGACCAGTCGTATTCCGCGCAGGTGCCCGCGACGACGACACGACGACCGCCGGCATTCGCGAACGCTCGCAGCAGTCGCGTGCTGGCCGCGACCCAGTCGAGATTCTCGTGCGCGTCCCAGAAGCGACCGTGCTCGGCGTACCACGCCAGGTGGAGCAGGTGCGTCGGCTGAACCTCGCGCACGACGTCGTCGAGCGAGGATCCGTCGAGGAGATCGACCGGATGCCAGGCGACGCCCGCCAGCGGGAGCGTGGTGCGTGCCGCCGCGTGAACCTCGAAATCTCGCTCCAGCAGAGCCGGAATCGCGTGCCGACCGACGAACCCGGTCGCACCCGTGACGAGAACGCGGTTCACGCGACGAAGTCCGGATACGCCCGATCTCGGCTCGAGATCACCTGCGGCGTCGCGGGCCACTCGATGCCGAAAGCGGGATCGTCCCAGCGGACGCCGCGGGCAGAGGCGGGAACGTAGACGTCGGACATCTGGTAGAGCACCTCGGCGCCGGCGGTGAGCGTCAGGAAGCCGTGAGCGATCCCCTCGGGGAGATAGAGCATCCGCCCGTTCTCGTCGCTGAGCTCGAGACCGAACCAGCGGCAATACGTGGCCGACTGGAGTCGCAGGTCGACGGCGACGTCGAAGATCCTGCCCCTCGAGCAGCGGACGAGCTTCGTCTCGCCGTCCGGCGCCGCCTGATAGTGCATACCCCGGAGCGTTCCGCGCGCGAGATTGCGCGAGAGGCTGCACTCGAGGACGCGGGCGCTCAGGCCTCGCGCCTCCCAGGCCGCGGCGTCGAACGTGCGGGCGAAGCTGCCGCGCTCGTCGGCGATCGGCTCGAGCTCCACGACCACGACCCCTTCCAGATCCGTCTCCCGGAAGTTCACGGGTAGACGCGGAGCCTCGGCGAGCGGACGACGAAGCGCCCGCCCCACTCGCGGATCACGCCCATCTGCTCCATCACCTCGTCCTTCAGGTTCCACGGCAGGATGAAGAGGAAGTCGGGCCGCGTCCGCTCCACCTCGCCCGGATCGAGGATCGGAATCCTGCTTCCGGGCAGGTAGTGCCCCTGCTTGTGCGGGTTCCGGTCGACGGTGTAGTCGATGAAGTCCGTCCTGATCCCGCAGTAGTTCAGGAGCGTGTTGCCCTTGGCCGGGGCGCCGTAGCCTGCGATCGAGGAACCGCGCTTCTTCGCGTCGAGGAAGAAAGACAGGATCTCGCGCTTCTCCCGCTTCACCCGCTCGGCGAAGGCGGCGTACACAGCCAGGTCGTTGTAGCCGGCCTCGTCCTCGCGCCGAAGCAGCTCGTGGACGGAGTCTCGCACGGGCTCCGCGGCATCGTCCTCGTGCCGGCCGTAGATCCGTAGCGAGCCTCCGTGCGTCGGCAACTCCTCGACGTCGAAGAGCTCGAGGCCGTGGGCGGCGAAGATCCGGTGCGCGGTCGAGAACGAGAGATAGGAGAAGTGCTCGTGGTAGATCGTGTCGAACTGCACCTCGTCGACGAGCTTCAGCAGGTGCGGAAACTCCATCGTGATCGCGCCTCCCGGCTTCAGGAGGAGCTTCAGGCCGGCCACGAAGTCGTTGACGTCCGGAACGTGGGCGAGGACGTTGTTCCCGACGATGAGATCGGCCTCGTGTTCGGCTCGGAACTCGAGCGCCGCCTCGCGCCCGAAGAAGCGGACGACCGTCGGGACACCGTTGGCCTGCGCGACGGCGGCGACGTTCGCGGCCGGCTCCACTCCGAGCACGGGGATCCCGGCCTCGACGAAGTACTGGAGCAGGTAGCCGTCGTTGCTCGCGATCTCGACGACCTTGCTCGTCGAATCGAGCTCGAACCGGTCGATTGCGGCAGCCGCGTACTGCCTGGAGTGCTCGAGCCACGTCGTCGAATAGGACGAGAAGTACGCGTAGTCCGAGAAGATCCGATCGGGTGTGCCGCCGTGTTCCTCGAGTTGGACGAGGAAGCAACGGGAGCAGACGCGCGCGCAGAGCGGAAAGAAGGGCTCCAGCTCCGCACGTCGCTCCTCCGGGATGTACGAGTTCGCGAGCGGGGAGACGCCGAGGTCGGCGAAGACCTGCTCGACCGGCGTAGCGCAGAATCGGCAGGTGTTGCCGGTCACGCGGTGACGGGAGCCGGGACGGGTGACGCCGTGAACGCCTCGATCTGGGCGAGGGTCAGGAGTCTCGCGTCCTCACCTGCCAGGTGCCGGCGATACCAGTCGACGGTCGCTCGCAACCCTTCCTCGAGCTCCCAGCGGGGACGCCACCCGAGCTCCTCGCGCGCCCGAGCCGAGTCGAGCTCGAGCGAGTGCGCCTCGGGAGGTTGCGCCTCTTCCGCTGCGCGAGCGTCGAGCTCGGCACCCCACAGAGAAGCGATCCGGTCGACGATCCAGCCCACGCTGCGCGAGTCGGGCTCTTCGGGGCCGAAGTTCCATGCCCGCGCGAGAGTCCGGTCGCTGCAGAGGCGCTCGGCGAGGGCGAGATATCCCTCCAGGGGATTCAGCACGTGCTGCCATGGCCGCACGGCGCTCGGATAGCGGATCTCGACGCGTCGACCGGCGGCCAGTGCGGTGACGACATCGGGGACGAGCCTGTCGGCAGCCCAGTCGCCGCCGCCGATCACGTTCCCTGCGCGGACGGTGGCGATCGCCGGTGCCCCGTCGCCGTCGAAGAAGGAGTTTCGGTAGGCGGCGACGACCAGCTCCGCACAAGCCTTGCTGCTGCTGTACGGATCGCTTCCGCCGAGAGGATCGTCCTCGTCGTGGCGCCGAGAGGGCGTCTCCGCGTACACCTTGTCGGTCGTCACGACGACGACCGCGCGCACGTTGTCGGTCGTCCGCACTGCCTCGAGGAGGTTGAGAGTCCCGAGTGCATTTGTCTCGTACGTCAGGACGGGCTCTGCGAACGACCGGCGGACGAGTGGCTGCGCGGCGAGGTGGAACACGATTTCCGCACGCGAAGCGCGGAGCGACTCTTCGAGGCGATCTCGATCGCGGACATCGGCGATCGTGGACGCGAGGACATCCTCAACGGAGGCCGCCTCGTACAGAGAAGGCCGTGTCGGGATCCCGTCCGAGTAGCCGACGAGCTCGGCGCCGGCGGTCGCGAGCCACAGGCAGAGCCAGCTTCCCTTGAAGCCGGTGTGTCCCGTGACGAAGACCCTCCGCCCGCTCCAGAACGCCCGATCTAGTGCCATGTCTTCCAGGGCGCAGCGCCGCTTTCCCAGAGCGATTGGAGGCGGTCTCGCTCGCGCAGCGTGTCCATCGGCTGCCAGAACCCGCTGTGTCGGTACGAGCTCAGCTCTCCTTCGGCCGCGAGTCGCTGGAGCGGTTCTCGCTCCCAGACGGTTCCGTCGCCGTCCAGGTAGTCGCGAACGCGCGGCGAGAGCACGAAGAACCCTCCGTTGATCCAGGCGTCGTCGCCCGCGGGCTTCTCGGTGAACTCGGAGACGCGCGCGTCCTCGATCCGCATCGAGCCGAACCGGCCGCTCGGCTGCACGGCTGTGACCGTCGCCAGGGTTCCCTGCTCGCGATGGAATGCCACGAGCCGGCCGATGTCGATGTCGGCCAGGCCGTCTCCGTAGGTGAAGCAGAAGTCGTCCTCGTCGAGATAGTCGAAGACGCGCCGCAGTCGGCCGCCCGTCATCGTCTCGGCGCCGGTGTCGACGAGCGTCACGCGCCAGGGCTCGGTCGTCGTCTCGTGTACCTCCATCCGATTCTCCGCCACGTCGAAGGTGACGTCGGATGTATGAAGGTAGTAGTTCGCGAAGTACTCCTTGATCATGTAGCCGCGATAGCCCAGGCAGATCACGAAATCGTGGAGTCCGTAGCTCGAGTAGATCTTCATGATGTGCCAGAGGATCGGACGATCGCCGATCTCGACCATCGGCTTCGGTCGAGTCGTCGTCTCTTCGGCGAGCCGCGTGCCGAGACCTCCGGCGAGGATGACGACCTTCATCCGCGATTCATTCTGCGAGCGTCACGGGACGATGTGAACGCACCAGCGCCACGAGACTCTCCGCATCCAGCCCGTGCGCCCGCAGGACCTCGTCGTTCGTACCGCACTCTGGCACGCGGTTGACGCCGACGAGCCGGGTGCGCGCTGCCGCTTCGGGGGCCGACTCGGAGAACGCGTTGAGCACTGCCTCGCCCTGACCACCGGGGAGGACGTGATTGTCGAGGCAGACAATCGTGCCCGTTGCGGCCTCCGCGAGCCAGGCGCCGTCGATCCCGCGCAGCCATGGGAGCGCGACGAGACCCCAGCCGTCGAGCTCGTCGCACGCGGCCCACGCCTGGGAGACGAGAACCGGGCCGGTGCAGACGAACGTCCCTTCCTCGCCCTCGCGCAGGACGGTGCCCCGGCGTTCGACGAGCTCCGCCGCGGGCGGCTCGAAGCCGAGCGGCCAGGGCGGCGAGACGAAGCGGAGATAGACGGGGCCGGCGGCGTCGCGAACGGCCCATTCGACCGCGCGGCGCACCTCCGCCTCGCAGTAGGGCTCGATGGCCGCCATCCCCGGGACCGAGCCCATCAGCGCGATGTCGCGGACCGATTGGTGCGAGTGACCCGGCCCGCCGGGAACGATCCCGACGAGCGAGCCGTGGTAGAGCACCTTCGTCCCCTCGCTCGCGTTGTTGAAGACCTGCTCGGCCGCGCGCGGGGTGAGGAAGCACGCAAACGAGTGGCAGACAGGGAGGAGGCCGGCGAGCGCCATCGCACCGGCCTGCGAGACCATGTCCTGCTCGGCGATCCCGCACTCGAAGAACCGCTCCGGGAAGCGCTCCTGGAACGGAACGAGTCCGGTGTCGAGCCGCAGGTCGCCGTCGAGGGCGACGAGCGAGGACTCCCGCTCGGCCTCTGCCACGAGGGCATCTCCGTAGACCTGGATCAGCCGCTGCGGGCTCTTCGGCGCGGTCCGCACGGGCGCTGGGCGCTGCTCCAGCTGCGCCTGGCCCGCGCCGAGCCGGTCGAGCCGTCCGTTGAGCCGCGCCACGAGCTCCTCGAGGCCGCGCGCGTAGGCGTCCGGGCCGGGCGCGCCTGAGTGGAAGTCGTAGAGCGAGGTGTCCTCCTGCGGCAGCGCGTGCGGCTCCATGAAAGAGACGCCGGCGCCCTTGAGCGTGTCGGCGACGATCAGCTTCGGCCGGTCGGGCTCCGCCTCGCGCAGCTCTGCGAGCGTGCGTGAGAAGGCGCCGAGATCGTGACCGTCGCAGCGAGCGACCGCCCAGCCGAACGCGGCGACTTTGGCCTGCAGCTCGCCGAGGTCGCTCACCTCCGAGACCCACGTGTCCGACTGGAGCTTGTTGTGGTCGACGATCGCCACGATCTCGCCCAGCCCGCGGTTCGCGGTCGGCTGGAGCGACTCCCAGAACTGGCCCTCTTGAAGCTCGCCGTCGCCGGTCAGGACATAGACGGAGCCGCTTCGTCCGGCGAGGCGGTCGGCGAGCACGAATCCGCGTGCCTTCGAGATCCCCATCCCGAGCGACCCCGTGTTCGTGACGACCTGCGGCGTCGTCAGGACGTCCGGGTGGCCGGGCAACCCGCCCAGCCGGCGCAGCGCGAAGAGCTGCTCGAAGGGCAGCCGGCCGAGGCCGATCAACACCGAGTAGAGCCCCGGTGCGTCGTGGCCCTTCGAGGAGAAGTAGCGGTCGCCCTCGCCGAGCACCTCGAGCTGGAGCCACGAGACCATGTCCAGGCAGCTGAAGCTCGTGCCGATGTGCCCAGAGCCCGCGTGCTCGATCATGGTCAGCGTGTTGATCCGGCAGGCGTCGGCAAACGCCGCCGCGCGCTCGACCGGATCGGCATCGAGCGAGCGGATCCGCTCGAGCTCATCGAGGGGGACAAGGGAGAGGCTCACCGGGGGTCGAGGGTACAGCGCTAGGCTCTCCGGCGGTGCGCCTCTCCCGCCGCCCGCTCGTCGGCTTCGACAGCCTCGACGATCCGCGCATCGCGGCCGCCGCCGCGCGCAGTCCGCTCGTCCGGGGTCCCGCGTTCTCCGAGCATGCGGATGCGGCCGAGCTCGAGTTCAGGGAGGAGCATGAGCCCTACGACGGGCTCGAGGTCGCCGAGATCTTCTTCCGGCGTAAGCGCGTGCTCGACTATCTCGACTATGCACTCGCGCGAACCGGGATCGAGCCGGCGGGCGTCGTCGTCGAGCTCGGCGCCGGCTCGTGCTGGCTCAGCGCCGCGATCTCCTGTTTACCGCCGGTCGAGCGTGTCGTCGCGGTCGAGTTTTCCGAGCGCCGGCTCGTCTCCTTCGCTCCGGTCTCGCTGGCGATGCTCGATGCCCCCGCGCACAAGCTCGAGCGGCGGATCGCGGATTTCTACCGGCACGGCCTTGAACCCGGGAGCGCCGATCTCGTCGTGCTCGACGCAGCCTTCCATCACGCCTCCGATCCGCGGCGGCTCGCCGAGGTCGTCTTCGAGCTGACGAAGCCGGGCGGCTCGGCCCTCCTCCTACGCGAGCCGACTCTGACGGTGCTGACGCGGAGCCGGGATCACGGGATCGAGGCAGCTCACGGCGATTTCGAGCACGAGTACAGCAGGGGGCAGTACGTGGACTTCCTCGCCGGCGCGGGGTTCGTTGCCCGAAGTGTCGGCGTGCGCTGGTTCCATGCGAGCGGATTCCGTCGCGCGCTCTACCGACCTCCGCTCACGTGGCTCAGCGGGCCGCTACGCGGCCAGTACGCCTACGTGGGCAGCAAGGCGCGCGGAAGCTCCGCCTCGCCGCTCGCGAGGAGCGCCTCGGCGCGCTCGAAGTCGTCCGGATAGTCGATCGAGAAGCCTTCGGCGCCCTCGGTGAGGAAGGGCGCGACCCGCGCCCCCGCGATCGACGGCTCTCCCTCGAGCACGCGCGACCACGCCAGCTCGAGGCTCGAGTTCTGGACGTGGATCCGCGGCAGCGCCTGGTACTGCATCGAGTGCATCGGCACTCCCTCGACGGCCTGATCGACGAACGGGTGCATCAGCTCGCCCTCGATGACCCACATCTTTCCCGGATGCTGACGGACGAGCTCGACTGCGCGGATCGAATCGGCCTGATCGCCGAGCGCGACCAGGCGCTCGAATGCGCGCTCGATCGTGCCGGCGCCGCGGAACGGGCTCGTGGGGCGGAGGATCGCGAACACGTCCTCGGCTCGGCCGGACATCACGTGCGCGACCCACTCGATGTCGGGCGAGGTCGAGGTCGCGATCGCCGCAGGCCGAAGCCCGGGTACCTCGGCGCCGTAGCGGCGCGCGATCTCGGCGATCGTCTCGGAGTCGGTCGAGACCAGGATCGCGTCGAAGACGCCGCTCTCGCGTGCGGCGGCGATCGAGTACGCAAGCAGGGGATGGCCGGCGAGCTCGCGCACGTTCTTGCCCGGGACGCGCTGGGAGCCGGCGCGCGCCGGGACGAGCGCGACCGCCGAGGGGCTCACACCGCGCCCGGATCGTGGGTCACGTAGACCGTCTTCCAGTCGGAGTAGACGTCGAGCGCCTCGGTGCCGGGCTCGCGCCAGCCCGTGCCCGAGTCGCGCTGTCCACCGAACGGAACATGAGGCTCGAAACCGTACGTCGGCCCGTTCACCTGGACACCGCCGGCGACGACGCGGCGGACGAACTCGTTGCCCCGGTGGATGCTCGACGTCCAGATCGCGGCGGTGAGGCCGTACGGACTCGCGTTCGAGAGAGCGAGCGCCTCCTCGAAGCCGGCGACGCGGTGCAGCGTCGTGATCGGGCCGAAGAGCTCCGTACAGGCGATCTCGGCGTCCGGAGCGACGTCCTCGACGATCGTCGGGCCGATATAGAAGCCGCCGCCGTACTCGCCGCCGGTCAGCCGCTCGCCGCCCGTGACGACGGTCGCGCCCGCCGCTTTCGCCCGCTCGACGGCGCCGAGCATGTTCGTCAGCTGGCGCTCGTTGATCACCGGCCCGAAATCGTGCTCGTCGTCCGACCCGACCCGCTGCGCGCGCGCCCGCTCGAGCAGCAATTCGCGGAAGCGGTCGTAGACGACGTCGAACACGATCAGGCGCGAGCCGGCGGCGCAGCGCTGGCCCGCGTTGGAGAACGCCGAGAGCGCTGCTGTCTCCGCCGCCTTCTCCAGGTCGGCGTCGTCGCAGACGACGAGCGGGTTCTTGCCGCCGAGCTCGAGGCAGACCTTCGCGAGTCGCTTGCCGGCCACCTCCGCGATCATCCGGCCGACCGCTGTCGAGCCGGTGAACGAGACGACGGCGACGCGCGGATCTTCGACGAGCGGCTGCCCGGCCTCGGCGCCGAAACCCTGGACGACGTTCAACACTCCCGGCGGCAGGCCCGCCTCGGCCGCAAGCCTCGCGAAGACGACGGGCGTCTCGGGGGTGTCCTCGGGCGCCTTCAGCACCGCAGCATTGCCGCAGAGGAGCGCGGGGAAGACCTTCCAGGCGACATTCGCGATCGGCGTGTTCGCGGCGATGATCAAGCCGGCGACGCCGAGCGGCTGCCGAATCGTCATGGCGTGGCGGTTGGGTGTCGCGCTCGGCATGGTCTTCCCGTAGAAGCGCCTCCCCTCGCCGGCGATGAAGTAGCCGAGCTCGATCGCGCCGTCGGTCTCGCCCTTCGCGTCCTTCGGCGACTTGCCGGTCTCGGCCGAGACGATCGCGGCGACCTGCTCGCGGTCCCGCTCGAGGAGCTGCGCGATCCGGCGCACGATCCGGCCTCGCTCCTCGACCGTCCGGGCGGCCCATGCTGGTTGCGCCTCCGCCGCGGCGCCGATCGCGGCGTCCACGTCGGCCGCATCCGACCTCGCCACGGTCGAGAGCGCCTCGCCGGTTGCCGGCGCGAGCTTCTCAAAAGTGGCTCCGCTCGCGGCCGACCGTTCCTCGCCGGCGATGACGTTGGGGACGAGTGTCACGCTGTGAAGCCACCGTCCACGCGCAGCTCGTGACCGGTCACGTAGCTGGAGGCGTCCGAGGCGAGGAAGAGGAGCGGGCCGGCGAGATCGTCGCCCTCCGCAAGCCGGCCAAGCGGCGTGCGCGCCGTGAACTTCCGCACGAACTCGGGATCCTGACCGCCGAGGACTCCTCCGGGCGAGAGTGCGTTCACGCGCACGCCGTGCGGACCCCAGAGCCGGGCGAAATAGCGTGTAAGGCTGACGACCCCGGCCTTCGAAGCGCCGTAGGCGGGCGGCTTCAGGAAGGGCGGATCGAGCTCCAGGTGGTCGTACATGCCCGGGTCGGGGGCGATCCCGGCGTACAGCGAGCCGATATTGACGATCGAGCCGCTGCCCGCGTCGCGCATCGCCGAGCCGAAGACCTGCGTAACGAGGAATGTCCCCGCGAGGTTGACGTCGAGCACGCGCCGGAAGTCGTCGAAGGGCACGTCCTCGATGGGGCACGAGGCGGCGTCGCCCGCCGGCGGCTGGTCGATCCCCGCGTTGTTCACGAGCACGTCGAGCGCGCCCACGCGCCCGCGCAATGCGAGGAGCGCCTTGCGATCGGTGACGTCCGCGACCTCGACGGATTCGGCGCCTTCGACCTCGCCGGCGCGCACGTCGACGCCGATCACCCTGGCGCCGGCTCCCGCGAGCGCGCCGATCCAGATCGGGCCGAGCTTGCCGAGCGCGCCGGTGACGAGCGCGACGCGGCCGTTCAGCTCAGCCATCGCGCCCGGAGAGGACGCGCTCCTCCGTCGGGAGGGATTGGACGGAGCGGTACTCGTCGAGGAGCTCGAAGCTCAGCGGCTCGTCCTCGAGAACCGATCGGCTCAGCGTCGAGCCGAGGACGCGCTCGAGCTCGTAGGGTGGCAATCCGTCGCCCGGTGACTTCAGCGCCACATCGGCCTCGCCGAGCACGTGCCCCACGGCCAGGTCGCGCGCGGCGACGAGCTTCTTGCTCATCTTGGTCGCCGGGGCTATCTCGCTCGGATGTACGTTCTTCGTCCCGTCTCCGAGCGCAGCCCGAGTTCGCCGCAGATCGCGAACCATCTTGCGGAGACCCTGCGGCTCGAGCGAGAAGACGTGATCGGTTCCTTTCATCGCGCGGTTGAGCGTGAAGTGCTTCTCGACGATCCGTGAGCCGAGCACGAACGCCGCGACCGCCATCGCGATCCCGTTGTCGTGGCTCGAGAAGCCGACGACCGCCTCGGGGAAGAGCTCACGGTATGTTCCGATCACGCCGAGGTCGAGCTCGTCCCACTCGGCGGGGTAGCCCGCGGTGCACTGGAGCACCGCGATCTGGTCGTTCTCCTCGAGGAGGGTCTCGTAGCCGCGGCGCACGTCGTCGATCGTGCCGCCGCCGGTCGAGAAGATCACGGGCTTGCCGATCCGGGCGACGTAGCGGAGGAGCGGCGTGTTCGTCAGGTCGCCGGACGCAATCTTGTAGGCGGGCATGTCGAGCTCGGCGAGGAGATCGGCGCTCGCGAAGTCGAAGGCGGTCGCGAAGAAGGTGATCTCGAGCTCCGCGCAGTACGCCTTGAGCTCTTCGTACTCGGGACGTTCGAACTCGAGCGCCTCCCGGTGCTCGCCGTAGGTGGACCCGTAGCTGTTCTCGTTCTCGTAGGGCTTCGCGTAGGCCTCCCGCGTGTAGAGACCGCGGTTGTCGCGCTTCTGCAGCTTGACGGCGTTCGCGCCCGCCTCCTTCGCGGCCTTGAAGAGGGCCTTCGCCTGCTCGACCGAGCCCTGGTGGTTGTGCCCGACCTCGGCGATCACGTAGCACTCGGTGTCGGCGCCGATCTCGGTGCCGTCGAGGGAGATGCGCGGTGAGCTCGATGACGTCGCGTTCATTGCGGGATCGTTCTAGCAGATGAGCCGGGCGAGCCAGCCTTTTCGTAGGTCGCGAGCAGGGCGGCCGTCGCAGCACTCCACGAGAGCTCGCGCTCGACATGGGCGCGTGCGGCGGCGCCGAGCCGGGCGCAGAGTGACGGATCGCCGAGCAGGCGCTCGATCGCAGCTCGCAGCGCGGCCGGGTCGCGCGGTGGAATGAGCACCCCGGTCTCGCCGTCGCGGATCGCTTCCGGCAGACCGCCGACTGCCGTGGCGACGACGGCGCGGCCGTGCGCCATCGCCTCGCGGGCAGCAAGACCGACTCCCTCCCGGCGCGAGGGCACGCAGACGACGGCCGCGCGCTCGTAGTACGGGCCGACCTGCGAGGGAGGGACGAAGCCGACGGACTCAGGCACGGAGACAGGGCCCGATCCGACGATCACGCGGGGGAGCCCGTCCGTTGCGCGGAGGAAGTCCTCGATCCCCTTCTCCGGCGAGAGCCGCCCGACGAAGAGAACGTGGGGCGGCTCGGATGGGGCGCCCGGCTCGGGCGGAAGCTCGACTCCCACCGGGATCGGCGTAACCGTGCGGGCGCCGAGCTCGCGGGCGGCCTCGGCGAGCGCGCTCGACGTCCCGATCACAGCCCGGGCTCGACGCAGGATCGGGCGGGCGAGCCACGGTGCTCGACGGGCAAGCTCGACGTCCGTCCCCCAGAGCTGGACGACGAACGGCTTCCCGGTGAGCGCGGCCACGAGGCCGGAGGGGAGCCAGTGCGCGTGCACGAGATCGGCGTCGTGTGCAGCCCGGCGCGCTGCGCGCACGAATTCGACCAGGAAGAGCGGTAGCGCCAGAACGAGCCAGGGCCGGCGGCGGAGGTTACCGATGACGCCGTGCCCGTAGGCGATTCCGTAGTGGCGAAAATCGGCCGGTGAGACGACCTCGATCCTCACGCCCACAACGCGCGCGTGCTCGACGGCATCGCGCACGAAGTGCCCGGCCATGTCGTCCGCGTGACGCGGATACGACGTCGTCAGGACGACAACCCTCAGCGGAGCCTCCGCGCGAAGACGATCGGCGCCGCCAGCACGAGCGTCGCGAACGCATAGAAGTAGTAGAACGACATCGTCAGGTAGAAGGCGTTCGCGGCGATCGTCCCGACGAGCGCGGCGGTCAGGCCCCAGGCGAGCGGGCGGATCCGCGGCGAGGCGAGCGTCCGCCCGATCTCCCGCAGCCTTCCGAGCCGGCGGAACAGGTACCAGAGGAACCAGCCGAAGAGCAGCGTCCCGACGAGGCCGGTCTCGACGATCGTCGCCACATAGAACGAGTGCGGCCCGAAGTTCGTTCGACCGGTGACGAACTCGTAGTAAACGGAGAAGTTGTTCAGCCCGAGCCCGAAGAGCGGGTGCGCGGCGAGCACGTCCGGGATGAAGTCGTAGACCGCGAAGTGTGTCGACGTGCCGTTGCCGGAGGTGTCCACGCGCGACTTGAGCACGATGCGGAAGAACTCCCAGCGCGCGGCCAGCACCCCGATCAGCACGAGCCCAACGCCTGCCAGCGGCAACAACAGCTCGCGCGAGCCGAGCTTCCGCCGATAGGGGAGCGCGAGCACCGCGAGCCCCGCGGCGAGCCCGAGCAGGCCGCTGCGGGAAAGGGTCGCGAGCTCGACCAGAAGGAGGAACGAGAGCAGCAGCGCGAGCGGTGCCCGCAGCCTGTGATCTCGCTCCAGCCGCAGGTAGAGCGGCGTCAGGACGAGCAGCGGCAGCACGAGCTCGATCCCTAGGTGGTTGGGGTCGCCGGTGAGCGCGTTCGGCCGGTAGACGTCCTGGCCCTCGATCGCGCCGTAGACGTTGATCTGGCTGGCCCCGCCGGTGAGCGGTTGGAGGAGCGACTGGTCGAGATTGATCCCCGCGACCTCCGCTGCGGCGAGCTGGACGATCCCGTAGACGGCGTTCGCGGCGATCCCGAGCATGAAGATCGAGAGCGTCCGCCAGTAGAACCGCTCGGCGCGGCGCGCGAGGTAGGCGACGCCGGCGACGAGGAAGAGGAAGTGGAGGAGGAACTTGACCATCCCCTTCGCCCACTGGGCGAGAGCCTGCTCGGTGTCCAGGTTGAAGAAGCCGATCAGGTAGACGAGCAGGAAGGCCGCGAAGAACGCTGCCGCGATCGCGGCGCCGTAGGCGAAGCGCCGGTCGCCGGCGGCGAGGCGGCTGCCCGCGAACGCGACGAGGAAGAGCGCGGTCAGGACGTCCGAGAGGCTGAGCGTTCCGGCGAGCTCCCACTGGAGCTTCGCGAACGTGACCGTGAAGATGGTGGCGAAGAAGAGGACGTCGGTGACGCGGGCCGGGCGAGTCACAGTGCCTGGAGAAGCTCGGCGAGCTCCTCGGCGCGGGCTCGGCGCGAGAGCCGATGACGCGTCTCGGCGGCGAGCTCGACCGTCGGCAGGCCACCGTTGCGGAAGCGCGTGACCAGGCCGTCGAGCGCCTCGCGGAGGGCGGGAACGTCGTCGGGCGAAGCGACGACCCCCGCGCCCGTCTCGCGGATCAAATCCGCCGCCGCGCCGTCGGGCGGAACCGCGGCGAGGATCGGCCGTTCCGCCGCGAGATACTCGAAGACCTTCCCGGAGAGGACGCCCTTGCCGCGGCCGGACGCCTCGGGGATCAGGAGTAGGAGCGCGTCGGAGTCGCGCTGTAGCTCGAGTGCGGTCTGGCGCGAGGCGTAGGGAATCAGCTCGAGCCGGTCGCCGAGCCCAAGTCCTTCCGCCCAGTCGCGGTCGGAGGAGCGGAAGTCGCCGAGGAAGCGCACGACCACGTCGTCGTGCCCCGACTCGGCGAGCGCGGTGAGGAACGGCCGTGGGTCGCGCTTGCCGAAGAAGCTGCCGGTGTGCGTGATCCGAAAGCGGGTGTCGGGCGTATACGGGAGCCCCGCGAAGTCGTCGAAGTCGCACCCGTTCGAGATCGTCGCCACCCGTCCGCTCGGCTCGAAGCTGCGCGCCTCGTTCGCGATGGCCTCGGAGACGCAGGTGATCGCATCCGCCTGGCGCGCGACGAGGTGCGCGATTCCGTCGCTGACCTTCTCCTTCGCGCGCACGGCGAAGCTGTCGGTGCGGCGATGCGGGTGCGCGACGAGCGAGTCCCGAAGGTCTGCGACCCACTTCGCCCCGGTCGCGCGCTTGACGGCGGCGCCCACGAGGTGAATCGAGTTCGGCGGCGAGGTCGTGAGCACCACGTCGATCCCCTCGCGTCGCGCGATCCTGATCGCCGCCGGGATCGCGGTCAGGTTCCAGCTCACGTTCTCGTCTGGGACGAGCAGTCGGCGCGAGGCCAGCTTCGCGAGCACGAGCGCGCGGCCGACGCCCTCCTTGCCGTGCAGCTCCTCGGCGGGCCTGCGGCCCTTCGGCCCGAGGTAGCGGGCGCGGTGCACCCAGGCCTGGGTCGGCGCCCGCAAGTCGGCGTCCTCGTGGATCCACTTCGGGTCGTCCGGCGCGAGCACGTGCGTCTCGATTCCGAGTGCGGGCAGGTACTGCGCGAACTTGAGCGGTCGCTGGACACCGCCGCCCCCGGCCGGCGGCCAGTACAGGGAGACGAGCAGGAGCTTCACGCGGTCGATGCTACTTGTGCTCCGGGCTATTCCTCGAGGCCGTGCGCCATTCGCAGCGCCGTGATGTCGATCAGATCCTGAGGGCGACCCGCCGCCTGCTTCATCGCGATCAGGTCGTCGAAGCCGGCGAACCAGACCGTGCCGCCGATCTCGGGTACGACCTCGCCCGCGGCGCGTGCGCGCAGATCCTCGTAGCTCTCCACTCCCGTCACCCACTGCATTACGTCGATGCGGCCGAGTCTCGTCAGGAGAACCCAGTTGCCGTCGCCCTGGATCAGGCCGTCGCGCGTGAACGGGACCGCCATCTCCTCGGGTCGGAGATCGATTAGCTCCTTCGGTTCTGCCTCGAGCTCGCCGAGCGCCTCCCAGAGGCGGGTCAGGTTGTCCTCGCTCTGCTCCGGGACGATGTCGACGTCCTTCGTCGCTCGCACCACGCCGTGGAGGACGACCGCGAAGCCGCCGATGACTACGAACTCGACGCCGCGGTCACAGAGCACCTTCAGCAGGGGAAAAAAGCGCAGGGGTGACTCGTCGGCGCTCATCGCGCTGTCGGCTCGGCGGTTCGCCAGGCGCGCGCTCGATCGGCGAGCAGCGTGGCGACGTAGGTCAACTCAGCGCCGTCGCGAAGGCGCTCGAGCGGAGTCGAGCGCAGGAAGTCCGCCCGCAGCTCTCGGGCGGGCATGTTCGGCCGCAGCCTCGGCTGCGGCTTCCCTTCCGCCGCGAGCCGCTCGAAAGCGGCCGCGAGCACGCCACGCTCGATTCCGTCCTCCCGGAGTCGCTCTACCTCGAGGACGAGGTCGAGCAGCGCGTCCGCGTCGATCTCCACGCGCGTCGAGCCTGGGCGGCGGACCGTCGGCAGGCGTTCGGCGGCGATCCAGCGCTCGAGCGCGTTGACCGAGACGCCGAGGAGAGCCGCCGCGCGCGTCTTCGGGACGGAGACGCCGATCTCGCGTCGCAGCGCTCGCTCGACTCCGGTGAGCCGCTGACGCTCCCGCGGCTCGACGACGGCCCCGGCGACTCGGCGGAGCGCAACCGTTCGTTCGATCGTCCGCTCGATGCTGGCCGCTCGTCCCATCCCGCAAGGCTAGCATCAGATTGGCGTTTTTACCGTAATTTCACCAACCTATAGAGGGTGAATCGCTCGTCACGGTAGGCGGTGTGGAGTTGCGGCTCGAGGTCGAAGCGGTTCCGATCGACGACGAGCCAGTCTGCGCCGGCGGCCCGCGGGATCGCGAGGTCGCCGGTGCGGAAAAAGCGGCGATTGGCGCGGCGGCGCTCGTAAGGGCGGTTGTCCTCGGTATCGGCGACGTGGCCGGGCGGAGCCGCAGCGACGTAGACCGGCGCCTCGGCAGCGATCCGGTAGCTCGTTTCGAGATCGGAGTAGACGACCGCGCCCTCCGGAACGTCCTCGCGCAGCGCCGCCACGAGTCCGGTCGTGAGTTGACTCGCCGGCCGCGTGTCCGACGGGCTCCAGTTCGCCGCCGCGTGCACCGCGACCGGCAGGACGAACAGCGCCGCCGCAATCGCAACAAGCACCGAACGAGGTTGTGTTGTTTCAACACAAGCTCGGCCCTCCTCGGCTCCAGCAGCGGGGTTGCGCTGCTGCAGGCGGAGGTTGTGTTGTTTCAACACAAGTCCCGAAGCGAGCGCGAGAAGGCCGCCGCCGGCGGCAACCCAGGACGCCAGTGCGGGCCCGCCCGCAGCGAGCCGGTAGCCGAAGTCGCCCGGATAGAGGAGCTGGAGCGCGATCCCCGCTGTGAGCGCCACCGGCAGGAGCGCGAGCCGGAGCAACCTCGCCAGCACCACGAGGCCTCCGGCGAACGCGAAGGCGAAGGGAAGGAAGCCCGCAGCGCGCCGGGACTGGGAGAGCGAGACGGCGTCGGAAAAAGGCACGAAGAGGGTGGGCACGAGCATGACGACGAGCACAGCGAGAGCGCCGCCGAGGACGTAGGCAGCCCAACGCCGCTGCAGCGCGAGACCCGTGAGCGGGACGCAGAGGAGCGCGGCGACGGCGACGGCACCCGAACGGCCGAAGACCTCCGGGGCCAGCCGGTAGCTCGATTCCGAGAAGACGTCGATCTGGCCTTCGTACTGCCGCAGGGCGCGACCGATCTCGTCCACAGCGGGGCTCACCGATCGCGTCTCGCGCACGATCGGCACGAGCCACGCGAGATAGAGCCCGGCCGGGACGACGAGCGCAGCGAAGGCGGCGACGATCGTCGTGGCTTCGTCTCGCGCGACGAGCGACCGGACGACGAGAAAGCCGGCGAACGGGAGCCAGAGGAAGAGCGCGTAGGTGGGGTGGACGACCGCGAGCGCGAGCCCGGCTGCAGCCGTCGAGGCGAGGAGCGCCCGCGAAGGTCGCGCGGCGGCTGCAAGGCCGAGAGCGAGAGCTGCCGGAACCAGTAGCTGCCGCGAAGCGGTTGCCGGGAGCCCGAGCGCGGTATACGCGCCGCCGCCATCGGGCGCGAGCGCCGTGATCGCCACCTGCGCGCAGACGACCGCGACCGCCGGCCCGACGCGTCGGAAGAGCGCCCAACCGGCCTCGTAGGAGACGAGCAGAGCGATGGGAGCCAGCACCGATGCCTCGTGCAGGACGACGTCCGCGGGGTCGAGGAACGCGACGCGCGCGACGAGCGCCAGGAAGCCGTGCCAGAGCGGGAACGCGTAGCCGGGGTGGAGGCCGCCGTCGGCGAACTCGTTCACCGACTCGAGCGAGAGCGAGCCGAAGGCGTCGAGCTTGCGGGCGCGGGCGAGGTGGAAGAGGCCGTCGCCGCCGATTTCCCCGGCGACGTGCCAGAGGAGGAGCCCGAGGACTGCACCCGCGCCGAAGATCCACCACCGGCCGGGAATGCTCTCGCCCTGCGGAGCGCGGCGTCCGGCCACCAGAGCGGCGACCGCGACCCCGAGCAGCAACACCAGGGTCAGAGCGAGCGAGCCGCCGACGAGGAACGTCACGGCGAGCGCGCCGAAGAGCACGGCCAGAGCCCAGGCGAGGGTTGCGGACACCGAACGAATCCCCAGCGCCCGCGCGATCGCCCAGCCGGGCGCGAGGACGACCGCGGTCGCGAGCGCGAGCCGCAACAGCGTCATCGTCGCAGCAGCTCCGGGACCCGCCCGGAGCCGAGCCAGGCGGCGCCGTCGCGATACGTCCGTCCCCGCTCGCCGCGGAAGAGAACACCGCGCAGCAGCAACGCCGCTCGCAGCAGCCGCCGAGCCCGCTCGGCGCTCCGACCTCCCCGGTGCTTCGCGAAGAAGCGCAGGTGTCCGCGCAGATTCTCGTGGTACAGCCGGCCGCCGTGCGAGGCTCCACCGACGTGGACGCACTCGGCGCCGGGGAAGAAGAGCACCTTCCAGCCCGCCTGCCCGAATCGGTAGCACCAGTCCGTCTCCTCGCTGAAGAGGAAGAAGTCCTCGTCGAGCGGGCCGACCGCGTCGATCGCCTCCCGCCGCGCGAGCATGCACGCGCCCATCACCACCTCCGCCTCGCGCACCCGATCGTGGCCGAAGTCGCCCGCATAGAACGCATTCAGCAGGTGCGTGCGCGGCGCCAGCTTGCGCAAGAAGAAGTATTCCGTCGCGAGCCGCCAGAGCGTGGGAACGCCGCGAACCGAGCGCTGCAGCGTCCCGTCCGGGTTCGAGAGCCGCGGACCCACGACCGCCGCCTCCGGGTGCTCGTCGGCGAACGCCACGAGTCGCCCCAACGAGCCTTCGGTCAGCCAGGCGTCCGCGTTCAGGATCAAGACGTAACGACCCGAGCTCGCCGCTATCCCCGCGTTCCAGCCGGCCGCGAGCCCCCGGTTCTCGCGCTCGAGGATCCGCGCCTCGGGAAAGAGCTCGCGGACGACGTCGACGGTGCCGTCGGTGGAGCCGTTGTCGACGACGATCGTCTCTTCCTCGCGAACGCTCTCGAGGCACTGCTCCACCCACGGCAGCGCGTTGTGGGTGACGACAACGATCGAGACGTCACGCATGGCCCGACTCATGACGAGCGCTGGGCCGGCCGCGCAAACCTTCCCAGAGCAAGATCGCGCCGCCCGGAAGGGCCAGCGCGATCGTGACGAGGAAGAAGAGGAAGCCGGCCGCGAAAGCCGCGTCCGTGCCGACTCCGACGCTGCCGAGGAAGCTGACGAAGAACGCCTCGCGTACGGCGAAGCCGTTCAGCGTGAACGGGACGAGCAGGACGAGGAAGAAGAGCGGCCCCATCACGTAGAAGATCCGCGGCGAGAGGTCGATTCCGACCGCGCGCGCGGTCGCCCAGATCGCGAGGATGCGAACGGTCTGGACGGCGACGGTGAGCGCGAAGACCCCGACCAGGAGCCCCGAGTGCTCACGGAAGATATGCACGCCGTCGTAGACCGCCCGTACCGGCCGCTCGAGGTGCAGACGCCGCAGCAGCGGCCGCGACTGGCGCAGGAGCGGCCGGGCTCCGCGCGCGAAAAAGACGAACGCGAGCACGATCGTCCCCAGCACGAAGGCGCCCTCGAGCCAGAGGTAGGCGCCGACGTCGTAGCGACCGACCGCGAGCGCGAAGCCGATCGCGCCGAGCAGCACCGTCGCCGCGCCGCCGAGGGCCCGCTCGAGGAGGACGATGGCGCTGATTCCGCCGAGCCTCGCCGGATGCCGTCGCGAGGTCTCGAGAATCCGCACGGCGTCGCCGCCGAGCGAGGTCGGCAGGATCTGTCCGGCCGCATACGCGACGAGGTAGGCGCGCGTCAGCCAGGGAAGCCGCTCGCGCATTCCCTGCGAGGCCAGGAGCCACTGCCAGCGCAACGCCATCGGCACGGTCGTCAGGATCATGATCGCGACCGCAAGTGCGAACCACCACGGGCTCGCGTCGCGAAGCACGTCGATTGTCGTGCCGACGTCGATCTTCCAGACGAGATACGCGGTCGCGAGCCCCGTGAAGAGCAGCGTCGCGAGCGGCCGCAGCAGGCGTCTCATGCGACGCGGTCGTGGATCCGGTGCAGCGCCTCGACGACGTCGCCGATGTCTGCCTCCGAATGCGCCGGCGAGAGCGGCAGCGACAGGATCTCGTCACCGGCGCGCTCGGCGACCGGGAGCGACGGCTGCTCGGGGAAGCGCTCGCGATACCAGGTGAGGCGATGTACGGGCAGGAAGTGGATCGAGGTCGAGATCCGCTCCTCGCCGAGCGCGCGCTGCAGCTCGTCGCGGGCGAGGCCGAAGCGCTCGGCGTCGACGCGGACGACGTAGAGGTGAAGCGCGTGCGTGTCGCGCGGGTCGCGCGCGAGCGGCTCGATCCCCTCCAAGCCGGCGAGCCCGTCGTCGTAGAGCTCGAACTGTCGCCGCCGCCGCGCGGAGTGCTCCGGCAGCTTGTCGAGCTGGACGAGGGCGATCGCGGCGAGCACGTCGGAGAGGTTCGCCTTGTAGCCCGGGACGGTGAGGTCGTAGAGCGAGCCGTCCCCGCGGCGCATCAGGCGCAGGTTGCGGATCGCCTCGGCCATTGCGTCGTTGTTCGTCGAGACGAGGCCGCCCTCGCCGGCGGCGATGTTCTTCGTCGCGTAGAGCGAGAAGCACGTCGCAGCGGAGAGGCCGCCGAGCTTGCGGCCCCGGTAGGTGCTCTCGGCCGCGTGCGCGGCGTCCTCGACCACTGGGATCCCGAGCTCCCAGATCGGATCGAGGTCGCACGGCTGTCCCGCGAGGTGGACGGGCATGATCGCCTTCGTCCGCTCGGTCACGGCGGCCGCGATCAGCTCCGGGTCGATGTTCAGGTCGTCCTCGCGGACATCGACGAAGACGGGAGTCGCGCCGGTGTGGACGACGACGTTGGCGGTCGCCGGCCAGGTGATCGGCGTCGTGATCACCTCGTCGCCGGCTCCCACTCCGAGCGCGACGAGGGCGAGGTGCATTGCGGCCGTGCCCGAGGAGACCGCGAGCACGTGCTTCACCTCGAGGTACTCGGCCATCCGCTCCTCGAGCAGCGCCGCGCGCGGCCCGGTCGTCAGCCAGCCCGAGCGGAGCGCGTCGGCGACAGCCTCGATCTCCTCCTCGCCGATCGCGGGAGGCTGAAAGCCGAGCTGGGTCGTCCGGATGCTCATTGGACGACGAAGCGTATTGCGCCGGCCGCCCGGCGAGCGCGTTCGAGCGCGTCCTCGCGATTCTTGCCGATCGCGAGGATCGCCCCGGCGCGGTCGGCCCCGCGCAGGAGCGGCCCAAAGCGCCATCCCGGTGCGCGGTAGAGCCGCACCTCGGCGACGCCCTCGGCGGCTCGAGCCTCCTCTACGCCTTCGGTCGAGCGGAGCTCCCCCTCGGGCGCGACGAGGAAGACGACGCACGCGCCGCCGACGAGACTTTGTGTTGAAACAACACTTACTTCCTTGCCCAGTGCGAAGTCGAGCGCCAGGTCGCTCAGCGAGACGCCCGTGGCGAGCTCGCAGAGCTCGGCGTCGTGACCGCCGCCGAGCCGCGCGGCCAGCTCGACCACGCGCGGCCCGTCCCGGCCGACGCGGATCTGGGTATAGGTCGGCCCGTTCCTGATCCCGAGTGCCTCGGCCGCGGCGCGAGCCGCGGCGACGAGAGCTTGTGTTGTTTCAACACTAAGTCTCGTCGGCCAGGCGTGCGCGAGCGCGACGCCGAACGCCGGCGGCTCGGCCGTCAGTCGATCGGTGACGGCAAGCGGATGGAAGACGCCGTCGAGCGAGACCGCGTTCACGGTCACCTCTGGCCCTTCGACGTATTCCTCCGCGATGAAAGTGCCGTTGCGGGAGGCAGTACGCGCCGTCGCGATCGCGGCGGGAAGCTCAGCCTTGTCGAGGACGAGCGTCAGCCCTCGCTGCCCCTGCCGGTCGGGCGCCTTGACGACGCAGGGCACGGCGGGGTCGCGGAGGAGAAGCGGCTGGAGGATGCCCGCGTCGGCGAAACGCTCTCGCTGCCGCGACTTCGACGTTGCCAGCACGGCCGTGGCCCCGTCGATCGGATGCGGCAGGCCGAGCCGCTCCGCGAGCCGCGCCGCAGTTCCGACCGTCCAGTCCGCGCCGGGTGAGACGACACCGTCGATCCGCTGCGCCCGCGCGAGCCGCTCGACTGCCGGCTCGTCCTCGGTCGAGATCAGCGCGCGCGTGTCAGCGAACCGGAAGCCGGGCGCGGCCGGATCGCGGTCGACCGCGATCACGTGCAGGTCGCGCTCACGCGCCGCGCGCAGGAGCCCGAGCTGCGCCGCCCCAGCGCCTAGTACGAGGAGACGGGAAGATCGCGCTCGAGGACTGACTTCCGCTGGATCTCCTTCCACCAGGCCTCGTTCTCGCGATACCACGCCACAGTCAGCTCGAGTCCGGCCTCGAAGCTCGTTCTCGCCCGGAAGCCGGTCAGCCGCTCCAGCTTCTCGGTCGAGCCGATGTGCCGGTCGACCTGACCGAGCCGCTCGGCCACGTGGACTCGCGCGGACGAGCTGCCGGTCGCGGCGAGCACGGCGTCGGCGACGTCCGCGACGGAGATGTCGATCCCGGTCGCGACGTTCACGACCTCGCCTGCCAGCGCGTCGATGTCGGCGGCAATGATCGCCTCGATCGCCTCGGCGTCGTCGTCGACGTAGAGCCAGTCGCGACTCGCGTGCCCGTCGCCGTGGATCGTCAGCGGCTCGCCGGCGAGCGCCTGGGTGATGAAGCGGGGAATCACCTTCTCGGGATGCTGCCGCGGCCCATAGTTGTTGAATGGGCGGACGATCACGATCGGGAGGCCGTAGGTGACGAAGTACGAGTAGGCGAGCCGGTCTCCTCCCGCCTTCGTCGCCGCGTAGGGCGAGCGCGGGTTCAGCGGGTGCTCCTCGTCCATCGGCGCGGATTCGGCCGTGCCGTAGACCTCGCTCGACGAGATCAGGATGAAGCGCTCGACCGGCGCGCGGCGGATCGCGTCGAGCAGGATCTGCGTCCCCTCGACGTTCGTCGTCACGAACTCGGAGGCGCCCTCCTCGATCGACTTCTCCACGTGCGACTCGGCCGCCGCGTTGACGATCACGTCGACCTCGGCGACCACCTTCGCGACGAGGTCGGCGTCGCGAATGTCGCCGTGGACGAACGAGAGCCGCTCGTGACCCATCACGTCGGCGAGGTTCTCGAGGTTGCCGGCGTAGGTGAGAGCGTCGAGCGAGACGACCTCGTAGGCGGTGTTCGCCAGCAGGTGGCGGATGAAGTTGGACGAGATGAACCCGGCGCCGCCGGTCACGAGCACGCGCTTGCTCACAGTTCCTCCGCGATCGAGTAGAGAGGCCGCCCCTCGACCTCGCGCTGTCGCGTGGGGGAACCCATGGTTCCCCCACGAGCCCCCTCCTTTGTCGCTGCCGCATCCGAGAGCGTTTCTTCGGCTACCACCGGGCAAAGCCCGGCTCCGCCGGCAGACGTTCGTTTGCCTCCCGAATCGCTCAAAGCTCCCTTTCGATCGAGTAGAGAGGCCGCCCCTCGACCTCGCGCTGGATTCTGCCCAGATACTCGCCGACGAGGGCGAGGATGAAGCCCTGGATCCCGAGCACGAAGAGGACGGCGACGCCGCCGAGCAGCGGCCCGGGAAAGTCTTCGCGGGCGATCCAGAACCAGATCCCGTACGCGAGCAGGGCGGTGGCGAGCAGCGAGCAGACGGTGCCGAGCGCGATCCCGATCCATTGGATCGGCTGCGGCCAAAAGCCCGCGAGCACGTGCAGCGCTAGCCGGGTGAGGCGGAGAGGCGAGTAGCGGGAGCTGCCCGCGCGGGCGGCGTGGCCGACGTCGACCTCGACGACGGTGGCGCCACCAGAGAGGATCAGCGCCTTCGTGAACTTCTGCTTGCCGATCGCGCGGAGCATCGGCGTGACGGCGCTGCGCCGGTAGGCGTTGAAGGCGCAGCCGAAATCGGCGATCGCGACGCCGGTGAAGCGGCGCAGCATTCCGTTGATCAGGCGCGAGGGAAGGGTGCGGCCCCAGGAGTCGTGGCGCGCGGCGCGACGACCGCTCGCGACGTCGGTGCCGTCGGCGAGCGCGGCCACGAGCCTGGGGATGTCCTCGGGCTGGTTCTGGAGGTCGCCGTCCATCGTCACCACGATCTCACCGCGGGCGCGCGCCAGGCCGGCGTGCATCGCCGGGTGCTGGCCGAAGTTGCGCTTGAAGCGGACCGCTCGGACGCGTGGATCGCTCGCGTGCAGCCACTCGACGATTGCCCAGGTGCCGTCTCGCGAGCCGTCGTCGACGAAGAGAAGCTCGAACGAGCGCTCGGCGAGCGTCTTCACGATCCGGCGGTAGAGCTCCTCGAGCGTGCTCTCCTCGTCGTAGAGCGTGACCACGATCGAGAGGGCCGGCCAGGCCTCTGGAGCGGGGGTGCCCTGGGGGTCGATGAGGATGTCGAGCTCGGCGATGACAGCCGGAGCGTACCGTCCTGCGCGCCGCATACGGTCCGCCGCGATGACTGCTCCACTGCTCGCAAAGCTCGGCGGGGGCTTTGCGTTCGCGGGCCTCGCCGCCGTGTTCGTGCCGCGACTGGGCGACGCCGACGCGGCCGTGCCCGAGCTTGCGCTTCTGCTCGCGACGGGAGTCGCCGTCGGCGTCCTGACCACGGCCGCGCTCTACCTCGCCCTGACCCGCGACCTCGGCTTGCCGCAGACGGTGGCACTCTTCGCCGTCGGCTACAACGCGCTCGTAGTCCTCGTCAAGTTCGTGCTCGGCCCGCGCGCCCTCTACGAGGTGAGCGAGGCGGGGAAGTACGAGGCTTTCGTCGATCCGAGTACGACCGACGGTGCGATCCTCGTCGCCGCGTCGGTCTTCGTGCTCTACGCCCTCGCGCTCTACGTCATCTACAGGGTTTGCCGCCGCAGGCTCGGGCGGGCGCCGACGAGCTGGAAGCGGGTCTTGATCGTCGCCGTGCTCGCCGCAGCCCTGCTCGTCGCAACCGGTGGGCTGCCGCTCCTGCTCGCGTTCGGGGGCCTCGAGTACGTGGGCTTCGTACTCGGTGCAGGGGTCTCGCTGCTGGTGGCGCTGGCGCTGGCGGGAGCCGTGTCGCTCGCAGGCATCGCCTTCCGGGAAACCGCCGTCCGCGCGAGCCTGCTCGGCGACGCGACGCTGCTCCTGAACGTCTTCTGGGTCGGGCTCGCGTTCCTCGCGCTCTACCACGCCCTCTGGGTCGTCTACGTGCTCGTGCTGACGACGATCTGGCCGCTGAAGGTGATCACGCCGAAGTGAGGGGGTTGCCGTGGCTCTCGATACGGCTCCTACGGTTCCGGGTGGCGACGATGGTGTGGACGTTCATGCTGCTCGGCGCCGCCTGGCCGGACGGTCTGCCCGCCTTCTCCGCCGACCTGCTCTGGGCCGCGCTCGCCCTGGCGGGGAGCTACGTCGCGGCAACCTCCGTGAACGACATCGCGGACGTCGACGTCGACCGGATCAACCATCCCGGCGACCGGGCGCGGCCGCTCGTCACGGGTGAGGCGCGCGAACGCGATCTCTGGCGCCTGCACGTGCTCGCCAGCGCGACCGCGCTCCTTGCCGCTGCGCCGCTCGGTTGGGCGGCCGCCGGTGTCGTCGCCGGCTCGCTCGCCGTCGGGATCGCGTACTCGCTGCCGCCGCTTCGCGTCTCCTACCGCACGTGGCTGGCGCCGCTCCTTCTCTCGGTCGCGTACGTACCGGTGCCGTTTGCGCTCGGCGTGCTCGCATCCGGCCGGGAGCCGGGACCTGGAGACGCCTGGCCCGCGGTCGCCCTCTCGGCGCTCTTCCTCGCCCGGATCCTCCTCAAGGACTACCGCGACCGGGCCGGCGACGCCAGCTACGGCAAGCCGACGCTGCTGCTCCGCTTCGGCTCGACCGCGACAAGCGCCGCGAGCCTCGCGGCGCTTCTCCTGGCGAACGTGCTCCTCGTAGTGGCCGTGCGACCGCCGCTCGCGCTCGCGTTCCCGCTCGAGGCGCTGCTCGTCGCCGTTGCGGTGCTGCTCGCACGGCTGCACCGGGCGCGGGATACACGCGAGGAGCAGATCGCGATCGGGCTCGGCGCCCGGCTCGGAAACGGCGTCCTGATCTGCCTGCTCGCCTGGCTCGTGCTCGGCGGCGAGGGCGCGACGGACGCGGCCCGGGCAGCGATCGTCTGCGCGCTCGCCGGGCTCTTCCTCGCCAGCACGGCCGCTCTCGCCGCGAGACCAGAGCGGGTCGTGATCGGCTACAAGGGCTAACGTGCGCTGGCAGCCGGGAGACGCGATCGCACGGCGCGACGTCTGGCACGGCCGGCCGAACGTTGCGTGGGGCGGCTACGTGCTGGAGGACACCGACGAACAGATCGTGCTCTACATGCCCGAGGGTGCTCCGCTCGCGTTCGCGGAGGACTTCTTTGGCGCGCCGCATCCTTGGAGCGGGCGTGATCGCTGGTTCGGGCACGGCGTCGTCCAGCTCCATCGTCCTGGATCGATGAACTCGGTGTGGGCGTTCTGGGAGAGGCCGGAGCGCGAGCTCGCTGCCTGGTACGTCAATCTCGAAGAGCCGTGGCGACGGTCGCCGCTCGGCTTCGACACCCAGGATCTCGAGCTCGACATCGTGGTTGAGCCCGACGGATCGTGGAGCTTCAAGGACGACGAGCAGCTCGAGCCGTGGGTCGAGCGGGGGCGTTGGACGCCGACCGAGGTTGCGGCGATCCGCGCCGAGGGTGCGCGCCTTGGCGCCGAGCTCGACGCAGGCCGGCGCTGGTGGAGCGAGGAGTGGGCGAACTGGGAGCCGGATCCGGCGTGGGCGCCGCCGGTGCTTCCGGAGGGCTGGGATGCGATCTAGCGGCGACGCAGTCTGGCGCGACATCCATCGCGGGCGCGTCTGGCGGGCGCAGGCGTGCCGGATCGTCGCGGAGGCGGCCGACGTGGTTGCGCTCTGGATCCCCGCCGGCTCGCCGGCGAAGATACCCGGCGGTGGCCTCCGCATCCCCGGCGACGAGTGGGAGCTCGTCGACACCGCTCCGCGCGCCTCCCAGCTCTGCGTCGCGCGGCCCGGCCGCGCGCACTCCGTCTACGTGTTCTGGGACGACGCATGGGAGCTCGACCACTGGTACGTGAACCTCGAGCAGCCGCTGCGGCGCTCGCCCGTGGGCTTCGACACCTTCGACGAGAAGCTCGACCTGATCGTTGCGCCCGACGGAACGCACCGCTGGAAGGACGAGGACGAGCTCGAGCAGGCCGCCTCGCTCGGGCTGCTCGACGCGGAGGCCGTCCGCGCGGAGGCGGCGCGGGTCCTCGAGGAGTGGCCGTTCCCGACGGGTTGGGAGGACTGGCGGCCCGATCCGTCCTGGCCGCTTCCAGTGTTCCCGGACGGCTGGGATGTGGTCTAGCGGCGACGTCGTCGCGTTGCGACACCTGAACGCCGGCCGGCCTTCGCACATCTGGCCGATGCTCGTCGTTGAGGACTCGGCCGAGGTGATCGCTCTGTACATCGGAACGGGTACACCGACGAAACGACGCGCAACGCTCGACGGCATTCCGCTCGACCGGGCGCTCTCATACGAGGAGCGCTATCGGGTTCCATGGCGTCTCGGAGACGGCGCCTGGTTTGGCAGCTCGTGCCTTCAGTTGCACAAGCCAGGAGAGCCAAGAGCCTGGTGGCGCTGGCTCGACGGCAGCGGCTGGTACGTGAATCTGCAAGCTCCGTTGCGGAGAACGGCTTCCGGATTCGAGACGGAGGATTGGGTGCTCGACCTTGTCGTCGCAGAAGATGGAACCTGGGCCTGGAAGGACGAAGACGAGTTCGCGGCAGCCCAACGTGTCGGGCGGTTCGACGCCGATGCGGCTGCTGCTGTGCGCGCCGCCGGCGAAGAAGCCGTCGTCACGATCGAGAAAAGGAGCTGGCCGCTCGACGATTCATGGGACACGTGGTGTCCCGATCCCTCGTGGCCAGTGCCGGACCTCCCGGAAGGCTGGGATGTGGTCTAGCGGCGACATCGTCGTGGTGCGCGAACTCTGGAAGGGGCGGGTCTGGAAGGCGCGGCCGTGGATCGTCGTTCAGGACGCGCCTGACGAGCTCGTGCTCTGGATCCCGAAGGGAACGCCGACGAAGATTCCGAGCGCTCGGGCATCCCGCGCGACGAGTGGGAGCTCGAGGACGGCGTCTTCACTCGCGCGGCGCTGCGCGTCGCGCGACCGGACCGGCTGCATTCGATCCTGCTCTTCGAAGGCGAAACGGGGCTCGAGTGGTACGTCAACCTCGAACGGCCGCTGCGGCGCAGTCGGCTCGGATTCGACTATCTCGACCGCGAGCTCGACCTGCTCGTGCGCCGCGACGGAACCTGGGAGTGGCTCGACGAGGACGAGTTCGAGGAGGCGCAGGCGCTCGGCGTGATCGCGCCTGAGGAAGCGGCGGCGATGCGCGAGGAGGGTGGGCGGGTGCTCGCCGAGTGGCCGTTCCCGACCAGCTGGGAGGTCTGGCGTCCCGATCCCGCCTGGGAGCTCCCGGCGTTGCCGGAGGGCTGGGACGACGTGCCGGCGGCGACGCTGCAGACTGCACGGTTGCGCCTGCGCCCGCTCGAGGAGTCCGACCTGCTGTGGTTCGCCGAGCTCCGCATGACCAGCGGCCACTCCTGGTCGCAGGCGGCGAAGAGGCTGAGCGAGGCACTCGAACACTGGTCGCTGCACTCGTTTGGCAAGTTCGCAGTACTCAACGATGACGATCCAGTCGGGGTGATCACTCTCAACTTCGTCGGCGAGACCCTGGTCGGGATCGGCGCCGACGAGGTCGACCTCGGCTGGTACGTCCTTCCAGAGCGCTGGGGCGAGGGGATCGCGGCCGAGGCCGCGCGCTCTGTCGTCGACTGGGCGCACGCGCAGGGAATCGGGCCGCTCGTCGCCTACCTTCGCCCGGCGAACGCCGCCTCGCGACGCGTTGCCCAGAAGCTCGGCTTCGTGCGCGTCGGCGATGGCCGCGCGAAGAACGGCGACGCCGTCGAGATCTACCGCCAACCGTCCCGAAGGGACACGTCCGGGCTTTGACCCCCGACATGTCCCCGAAGGACGTGTCGGGGCTTTGACCCCGGACATGTCCGCGAGGGACGTGTCCGGGGGCTGACCCTGGACACGTCCCAAAGAAACGGTTAGGCGGCTTCCGCAAGCGCTCCGACCGGCTGTGCCTCTCGCTTGCGACCTGGGATCAGGAACGCGGCGAGCGCGCCGAGGCCGACGACGGCGCCGCCGATCACGAGCGCCGGGTTCATCCCGTCCACGAAGGCCTGGCTGCTCTCGTAGCCGCCAAGGCTCACGAAGACGGAGGCCAGAACCGCGACGCCGAAGACGCCACCGAGCTCCCGGACCGCATTGTTGGCGCCCGAGGCCTGACCTTCTTCCTCCGGCCGCACCGCCGAGAGGACGATGTTCGCCATCGGGGCGAAGAAGAGCGACATCCCGATCCCCGCGAGCACGAACGGGGCAATCAGCGACGAGTAGGCCACCGTCGGCGTCGAGACGAGGCCGAGCCACACGAGCGAGCCCGCCTGGAGCGTGAGGCCGATCCCGACGAGCGTCTTGCCGGGGATCCGGTCCGACATCGCGCCCGCGATCGGGGCGATGAACATCGGCGCGAGCGTCCACGGCAGGATCCGCAGCCCGGCGCCGAGCGGCGAGTAGCCCTGCACCGTCTGGAAGAACTGCGAGAGCAGGAAGATCGAGCCGAACATCCCGAAGAACATGAAGAGCGACGCCACGTTTGCGAGCGCGAAGGCCGGCTTGCGGAAGAAGCGCATCGGCAGCATCGGCGCCGCCGTCCGCAGCTCCCAGGCGACGAACGCCGCCACGAGCAGCGCGCCGACCGCGAGCGAGCCGACGATCTCGGGGCTCGCCCAACCCTGGCCGTTGCCGCGGATCAGGCCCCAGACGATCCCGAAGAGGCCGGCGCTTGCGAGCCCAAGACCCGGGAGGTCGAGCTTGCCACCCGGCCCGTGCGTCTCCTGCAGTCGCGAGAGCGCAAGCGGGATCAGGAGCAGCCCGATCGGCACGTTCAGCCAGAAGATCCACTGCCACGAGAGTCCTTGCACGACCGCGCCGCCGACGACGGGGCCGAACGCGACGGCGAGGCCGCTGATCCCGCCCCAGGCGCCGAGCGCGAGCCCGCGCTTCTCCCTCGGCACCGCCGCGCTCAGGATCGTGAGCGTCAGTGGCATCACGATCGCGCCGCCGAGACCCTGCAGCGCCCGGGCGAGGTTCAGCAGCTCGACGTTCGGCGCGAGAGCCGCGGCGATCGAGCCGAACGTGAAGACGCCGACTCCGATCGCGAAGACGCGCCGCCGGCCAAAACGGTCGCCGAGCGCGGCCCCGGTCAGCAGCAGCACGGCGAACGTGAGCGTGTAGGCATTCACCGTCCACTCGAGACTCTCGAGCGAGGCGTCGAGGTCGGTCCGGATCACCGGGATCGCCGTCGTGACGACCAGGTTGTCGAGGGTGACCATGAAGAGGGCGACCGAGGTGATCACGAACGTCCACAGCGTCTGAGTCTTCGCCGACATCGTGTCAGCTCTCTTCTTTTGGTGAGTAAGTAGTCACTATCTGATGAGCGCAAAAAAAGGGGCCAGGGCGGGCATTACGTCTCCATCGCCTGCTTGCAGGACGCGAGCAGCCGATTCGCCCACGGCTCGGGATCCTCGAGCAGGTTCATCGACATCAGGATCGAGATCAGCATCCCGTTCGCAAAGAAGCGCGTGACAACCTCCGGGGTCTCGCCGGAGGCCTGTTCCGCGAGGTCGACCAGATTCCGCCAGTCGGCTCGTACAGCCCGACGGATCTCCTCGTCGTCGCACGTGGCCCAGGTCTTCAGCATGAACATCAGCCGGTCGCGGTTCTGCATCAGATCGCTGAAGGCCGCGCCCATGGCGTGCAGCGCCTTCTCGCCCGATCTTCCATGAGCGGCCTCGGCGAAGGCGACGTAGACCTCGTCGACACAGTGCTGGTAGGCGCCGAGGTAGAGGCCCTTCTTCGAGCCGAACAACCTAAACAGGTAGGGCTGCGAGATTCCGGCCTCGCGGGCGATGTCCTCGGTGGAGGTGCCATAAAGCCCCTTGAGGGCGAACTCGTGGCTCGCCGCTTCCAAGACGGCTGCGCGCCGCTCGTCCGCGGTCTGTCTTGTCGTCGTGCTCATCGGTAGTGAGTATTCACTCACAACACGTGCTTGTCAAGCGAAGCGAGTGACTCCGTCTGAGACGCGGTCGAGCTCGGCCTCAGTGAGACGCGAGTGGAGCGGCAGCGCGAGCGCCCGCGCGAACGCCGCATCGGCTCCGGGAAACGGCCCCTGATCGCGATAGGCCGAGAGGTGGTGGAGCGCATAGGTGCCGATCTGCACCTCGATCCCCTCCGCCCGCAATGCCGCAAGCGCCTCATCGCGGCGGTCGAGCCGGACGACGTAAGCCTGCCAGCCGTGCGTGTCTCCCTCGTCGGCCGTCGGTAGCTCGACGACGCCGACGAGCCGCTCCGTGTAGGCCGCCGCGATCCGTGCCCGCTCCGCGAGCAACTCGTCGAGCCGACGCAGCTGCGGGATCCCGAGCGCGCAGAGCACGTCCGCGAGCCGGTAGTTCGTCGAGGGCTCGGCGATGTCCGAGCCGGGATCGAGCCCGTGGTGGCGGAGCCGCCGGATCGAGGCTGCTAGCTCCGCGTCGTTCGTCGTGACCGCGCCGCCCTCGCCCGTCGTCACGATCTTGCGGGGGTGGAAGGAGAGGCAGCCCATCGTCCCGAGCCCGCCGCAAGGCATTCCCTGCCAGCGCGCGCCGAGCGCTCCTGCGGCGTCCTCGAGCAGCACGAGCTCGGGCGCGACCGCATCCTGGAGCGCCGCCCAGTCGAGCGGGCGACCGAAGAGGTGCACCGCGAGCACGGCCCTCGTCCGAGCCGTCACCGCCTCGTAGACGCGCTCGAGATCGAGGTTGAACGTGTCGGCATCGACGTCCACGAGCACGGGCGTCGCGCCCGCCAGCCGGACGACGTTCGCCGTCGCCGGGAAGGTGTAGGCGGGCACGATCACCTCGTCGCCGGCTGTGATCCCGAGCGCGAGCACGGCCAGGTGCAGGGCGGCGGTGCCGTTCGAAACCGCGACCGCGTGCTCGACCCCGCAAGCCGCGGCGACGAGCTTCTCGAGCTCGGCCACCTTCGGCCCCATCGTCAGGTTCCCGGAGCGGAGGACGGCAGCCACCTCGGCCAACTCCTCGTCGCCGACGTCCGGGAGCGCGAGCCGGATCTGGTTCAAGCGAGCGCGGGCTTCCGCTCGCGGTACCAGGCGATCGTCTTCGCGAGACCCTCGTCGAGGTCGACCTTCGCGCTGAAGCCGATCACCTCGGCGGCCTTCTCGACATTCGGGATTCGCAGCTCGACGTCCGCGTAGTGGAGCGGCTGGAAGACGATCTCGACGTCGGCCTCGGTCAGGCGCCTGATCCGCTGGGCGAGGTCGTAAATCGTCACCGTTGACCGTGTGTTGCCGATGTTGAAGGCCTGGCCGACGGCATCCGGGTGCTCCAGGCAGAGGAGCGTTCCCTCGACCATGTCGTCCACGTAGCACCACGCGCGGATCTGGGAACCGTCGCCGTGGATCACGAGGTCACGGTCATCGAGCGCGTTCTCGATGAACGCGCGGATCGCGCCGCCGCCGATTTGCCCAGGCCCGAAGACGTTGAAGGGGTGGACGGTGACCGCGGGCAGGCCGAGCTCGTCGTGGTAGGCGTGAGACATGTGCTCGCCCGCGAGCTTCGAGACCGCGTACGTCCAGCGCGCCTCGCCGACCGAGCCGATCGTCGAGACCTGCCCCTCCTGGACGCGGAAGGCGTGGGTGCCGAAGACCTCGCTCGTGGAGAAGTCGATGAATCGCTCGACCGTCTCCAGTGTGGCGAGGGCGGCCTCGAGCACGTTGTACGTGCCGATCACGTTCACGCGCATGACCCGGACGGGGCTCCTGAGCACGTCGTCGACTCCCGCGATCGCGGCGCAGTGGACGATGTGCGTCGCCCCTCGCGCCAGCTCCTTCATCGCGTCGAGGTCGAGGATGTCGGCCTGGTGGAAGGTGAAGTTCGGGTGCTCCGCGAGCGGCGTGCCGCTGAGCGCGTCGCGGTGCAGGTTGTCGGCCGCGATCACCTCGTTCTCGTCGACGAGGCGGCGAGCGAGCGTCGTCCCGATGAAGCCGGCTCCGCCCGTGACGAAGATCCGCTTGCCCTGGAGAGCCACGCGGCGAGTCTAGCGCCGCGCTACCGTTTCCTCCCGAGATGGGAATCGCACTGATCTCCGTGGTTCTCGCGCTCGCTGCGCCAGCCGCGGCGTCGGATCAGTTGCAGATGACGTACTGGGAACGGGGACGCGAGCGGGGCACGGCGCTCCGCTGGACGCTCCGCTGCGGGCCTGCCGGTGGGACGCTGCCGCGAGCGGCGGCGGCGTGTACAAAGCTGGCTCGGCTGGACGCGCCGTTCAAGCCCATCCCGGAGAACGCGACCTGCACCGAGATCTACGGCGGTCCACAGGAAGCGGTCGTTGCCGGCAGGTACGGAGGTCGGCGGATCTGGATCAGGCTCGGCCGCAGCAACGGCTGCGAGATCTCGCGCTTCGACCGCCTCCGCTTCCTCGTTCCCGCCTTCACGGAGGGCGGCCCGTGAGGCTGCTGTGCCTGGGCCTGGCCGCGCTCGTGCTCGCGGGTTGCGGGGGCGGCGGTGAAGGAGTTGGTGGCGGCGAAAGTGAGATCGACTTGCGTGTGACCGTCTATCCGAACGGGGTCGCAGGCGACTCGACCATGTGGACGCTCCAGTGCGACCCGGTCGGCGGCGACCACCCCGATCGGGACGCCGCCTGCGCACGCCTTGCTGCGCTCGACGATCCGTTCGGGAAGGTGAAGCACGTGCCGAGGTGCGACGAGATTCCCGGCGCGACCCCCGAGGTGGCGTTGATCGAAGGCGACTTTCATGGTCGCATGGTCGAGGAAAGATTCGACCGCTCGAGCGGGTGCGTCTTCGAGCGATGGGACCGTCTCGGCCCGGTCTTCCCGACCGGCTTCTAGACGACGGATAGCATCGCGCGGTGCCCACCGTCCTCTTCGTCGGTGCCGGCAGGCATCAGCGCCGCGCGATCCTGCGCGCGCAGGAGCTCGGAATGCGGGTCGTCGCCGTCGACAGGAATGCGGACGCGCCGGGGTTGCAGGTAGCGGATGTCGCCGAGGCGGTCGACTTCACCGACGTCGCCGCTGTCACGGAGGTCGCTCGGCGGCACGCGGTCGACGGCGTCCTGACGGTCTCGGCCGATCGCGCCGTGCCGGTCGTCGCCGCCGTCGCAGAGGCGCTCGGGCTACCCGGGATCGGCGTCCAGACGGCGCACCTGATGACGCACAAGATCGCGATGCGCCGCACGCTCGCCGACGCGGGCGTGCCGCAGCCGCGGTTTGCGGCGGCCCGAGACCTCTTGAGCGCGCGCGCAGCGCTCGACAGCGTCGGGCTGCCGGCGGTGCTGAAGCCGGTCGACTCGGGCGGCCAGCGCGGGATCTTCTACGTCGAGTCGGCCGACGACCTCGACGCGCATCTGCACGCGGCGCTCGCCGCTTCGCCGACCGGGGAGGGGATTGTCGAGAGCTTCCATGACGGGCTCGAGCTGAACGGGATCGTGATCGCCCGGGACGGCGAGGCTATTCCGCTCACGCTCTCCGACCGACTCCGCCCGCCCGGAATTGGCTTCGGCGTCGGCTGGATCCACGTCTACCCGGCCTCGATCTACGGCTTCGTGCTCGAGGAGGCGGAGCGGATCGCAACTCACGCGGTCCACGCTCTCGGGTTGCGGAACGGGATCGCCTTCCCGCAGTTGATTGTCTCCGACGACGGTTCCGTGCGCGTCGTCGAGGTGGCCGCGCGAATTCCGGGTGGCCAGATGGCCGATCTCGTCCGCCACGCGGTCGGCGTCGACCTCGTCGAGGTGGCGCTGTGGCAGGCGCTCGGGGAGGAGATCGGCGACGAGCTCGTGCTGCCTCGGTTCAAGCAGCCGCTCGCGATCCGCTTCCTGACCGCGCAGCCGGGGCCATTGCCGATCGGGAAAGTGACGCGCATCGGTCCGCTCGAGCCGGTCCTCGCGGCGGCGGGCGTCGTCCAAGCCGACACCTATCTTCAGGAGGGCGAGACGATCAGGCCGGTTCGCCTCGACGGCGACCGCCGCGGCTATGTGATCGCAACCGCCGACACGTCGGTCGAGGCGCTGCGGCGAGCCGAGGACGCGGCGCGGCTCTTGGAGGTCGACGTCGAATGAGCGACTCGCGCGCGCAAGTCGTGGCGGACGGCTACGACGCGATGATCGACACCTGGGAGAGCTGGGCGGCGCAGATCGACGACGATCCCCGCGTGGACTGGCTCGATGCGCTCGTATCCCGGCTCCCCGCGGGGGCGAGCGTCGTCGAGCTCGGCTGCGGCGGCGGCACGTCGGAGACGGCCGCGCTGGCGAAACGGTTTCGCCTAACTGGGGTCGACTTGTCGGGCGAGCAGCTTCGCCGAGCTCGTCGGCGGATCCCAGGGGCGGAGTTCGTCCAGGCCGACTTTACGACAATGGTCCTTGAGCCGAGCTCGGTGGATGCGGTTGCAGCTTTCTACTCCTTCAACCACGTGCCGCGGGAACTGCTCGGAGACCTCTTCGCACGCATCCGTTCCTGGCTCGCGCCGGGTGGGCTCTTCGTGGCGTCGCTCGGCGCAGGCGACACGCCCGACTGGACGGGTCGATGGCTTGGAGTGCCAATGTTCTTCTCCAGCTGGCCCCCGGAGAAGAATCGTCGCCTTCTCGAGGAGGCCGGGTTCATCGTCGAGCGGGACGCGGTCGTTGCTATCCGTGAGCCGAAAGGGGTGGCGGCATTCCAATGGGTGCTGGCCCGAAGGTGAGCTGCGCCTTCGATCTCGCGCACTATCGCGAGCTGCTCGACGCGGCGAAGGACGGCGGCTACCGCTTCGCGTTCTTCGAGGGCGAGCCGGCCGACGGCGACTTGATTCTGCGGCACGATGTCGACCTCTCGCTCGACGCGGCCCTGCGGATGGCCGAGCTGGAGGCAGACGCGGGGGCTGCCGCCACCTACTTCCTGATGACCGGATCGATCTTCTACAACCTCTCCTCGGCCGAGGGCGACCGCGTGCTCGAGCGGCTGCGGGAGCTCGGGCACCGGGTCGGTCTGCACGCGGTCTACCCGAGGCTGGAGCTGGACCAGCGCTTCGAGCGCGTCGTCGCCTGGCACAACCCCGATCCGGAGTACATGCGCGCCCCGATCGAGGGCGCGATCAACGTGATGGAGTCGCCGTGGTTCGACCCGGAGAGGTACCGCTCCGACTCGAATCAGCACTGGCGCTCCGGCTGCCCGCACGAGGAGCTGCGTGAGGGTGCCTTCCACTGGCTCCAGCTGCTCACCCATCCGGAGATCTGGATCTATCCGGGCGAGCGCATGGGCCAGACGATGCGCGCGATGCTCGAGGAGGAGAAGGAGCGCCGCCTCGACCAGCTCGCGGCCGACAGGATCGACCTCTCGTGAGTTGCCGTGGACTGACCGGCGTTTGCGGACACGTCCGGGGTCAAAGCCCGGACGTGTCCTGCGGGGACGGTGGCGTCTCTCTGCGTGGCCAAACCACGCGGTTCATTCCATGCGGCGGACGTGTCCGGGCTTTGACCCCGGACACGTCCCTTAATGACGGTGGCTGGCGCGAGCGCGAACACCGTCCGGAACTCGAACCGTGGCCCTGCTAGCGCCGGTCACCGTTCTCGTCTCTGCCTCGGGAGCGCCCGGAACGGCCGCGCTCCTGAAGGGACTTCGCGCAAACGGCGAGCGGAGCGTCCGGCTGGTCGGCACAGACATGAGCGAGCGCTCGATCGGTCGCCACCTGTGTGACGCGTTCCACCTCGTCCCGGCCGGCTCCGACCCTGATTTCGCCGACGCGATCCTGGACGTCGTAGAGCGCGAGGGCGTCGACTGCGTCTTGCCGCAGTCGTCGTTCGATCTGGAAGGGCTCGCCGCGCACCGCGACCGGTTTTCGGTGCCCGTGCTCGTCTCCAGCTCGGACACGATCCACCGCTCGAACGACAAGGCGGAGACTTACGCACTGCTGCAACGGCTCGGGATCACCGGGCCGGACTTCCGCCGCGTCAACGGCGCGCACGAGGTCGAGGCCGCGGCGAGAAAGCTCGGTTACCCGGACCGACCCGTCTGCTTCAAGCCTGTCTTCTCGTCCGGCTCGCGCGGGTTCCGGATCCTCGACCCGACCGTCGACCGCGCGCATCAGCTCCTGAACGAGCGGCCCGGATCGGTCACAATGCGGCTCGAGGAGGCCGTCGAGTTCCTGCCCGACGAGGGCGGCCCGGATCTGCTCGTGATGGAGCTGGCGACCGGGGGCGAGCGGACGATCGACGGGATCGCGGACGGCGAGCGCGTCGTGCTCGGCCATCCGAAGACGCGCGAGGCGATGCGCGCCGGGCTCGCGATGTACTTCGTCACGCTCGAGGACGAGGCGCTGATGGAGACCGCCGACCGGCTCGTCGCCGAGCTCGCGATCGAGCACTTCTTCAACATCCAGCTCGTCGGCGAGCACGTGATCGAGATCAACCCGAGGATCTCGACGATCGTCTACCAGGAGGACTTGAACCTGCCCTACCTCGGCGTCAAGCGCGCGCTCGGCGAGATCTCGGACGACGAGCTCGTGACGCTCCGCCGGCGGATCCGACCGGGCCGAAAGGCGCTCCGCTACTTCGACCAGGTCGAGTGGGACGCCTAGCGGTCGATCGAGCGGTACTTCCGCACCGCGAGCGGAGCGAAGACGGTGAGCAGCGCGAACGTCCAGAGGATCGAGAGCAGGAACGGATGGTCGCCCGGATAGCCGGACGTGAACGGGTTCGGGTTGCCGAAGAGCTCGCGCGTCGCGGCCGTGAGAGCGCTGAACGGGTTCCACTCCGCCACGGGCCGCAGCCAGCCGGGCAGCGTCGAGGTCGGGACGAAGGCGTTCGAGTGAGCGGAAACATGATCAGGAAGCCGAGCTGCAGTGCGACCTCGACGGACGGCACGAGCAGGCCGGCGAGAACGCCGATCCAGGCCATCGCGAATGTGAAGAAGAGCATCAGTCCTGCTGCGAGAAGGAAGTCGCCGCAGTTCGTGTGCACGCGCCAGCCGACGGCCAGTCCGGTGAGCATCAGCACCAGGAGGATGCCCGTGTTGTAGATCACGTCGGAGACGGTGCGGCCGCTCAGCACCGCCGAACGCGCCACCGGCAGCGAGCGGAAGCGGTCGATCAGCCCCTTTTGCCATGTCGTCGGTCACCGCGATTGCGGTCGTGACCGAGGCGAAACCCAGCGTCTGGATGTAGATGCCGGGCATCAGGTACTCGCGGTAGGAGCCGCCGCCGGGGAGCGGGATCGCGCCGCCGAAGACGTAGGCGAACAGCAGCACGAACATGATCGACTGGAGGCTCGCGAAGATCGCGAGCTCGGGGATCCGCGGCACCCGCTTCAGGTTGCGCCAGGTCATGATCAGGCCGTCGTCGACCGCGGAACTTCATGCCGCTTCCTCGCTCGGCTGCTCCTCGGCAGCGCGCCCGATGAGCGCGAGGAGACGTCGTGCAGCGTCGGCCGTCGGAGCGCGATGTCGTCGATCTTGATCACCGCTTCTCCAAGCTGACGCCCCACCTCCACGAGCTGCGCTGCGCCGCCGTCCGGGGCGATCAGTTGGGCAGCGCGTGCCAGGTTCGCAAGCTCGTGGACGACGACCTCTATCCGCTCGCCGCCGACCTGCGACTTCAGCTCGTCGGCAGTGCCACGCGCGATGATCTTGCCCTTGTCGACGACTGCGATCTCGTTCGGGAGCTCGTCGGCCTCCTCGAGGTACTGCGTCGTCAGGAGGAGCGTTCCGCCCTCGCGCACCTGCGCACGGATCACGTCCCGAGCCGGCTGCGCGGATCGAGCCCGGTCGTCGGCTCGTCGAGGAAGAGGAGCCGCGGCCGGCCGATCAGCGCGCTCGCCAGGTCGAGTCGTCGGCGCATTCCGCCGGAGTACGTCTTCGCGACGCGATCGGCGGCCTCGCCGAGGAGGGAAACGCTCGAGTAGCTCGTCCGCGCGGATTCGTGCCTCGGCGCTCGAGAGCTGGTAGAGGCGGCCGAACATCCAGAGGTTCTCCCGGCCGGTCAGGTCTCGTCGATCGCCGCGTACTGCCCGGAGAGGCCGATCGAGCGCCGAACGGCCCGAGCGTCGCGAACCACGTCGAGTCCGGCGCCCCGCGCCGTGCCTGCGTCCGGCCGGAGCAGCGTGGTCAGGATCCTGACCTTGGTCGTCCTGCCGGCGCCGTTCGGCCCGAGGAGGCCGAGCACGGTTCCCTCCTCCACCTCGCGCTCGACGCCGTCGAGCGCGCGCACCTCGGTCTTGCGCGAGCGATAGACCTTGACGAGACCCTCGGCTTCGATGGCAGCTATTCGCCCCAGGCTACGCGACGCCCGTATCCTCGCCCGCTATGACCGATCCGAGCCGGCTCCGCGTCGTCCACTGCCCCGTGAACACCGCCGGGGTGCCGTGGGCGAACGTGCAGGCGCTGCGGCGGCGCGGGGTGGACGCCCGACTCGTGGTCTTCGAGCGGTACCGCCTCCATCCCGAAGCGGATGCCTCGCTCGATCTATCGGGCGGTCTCGCGCGCCGGCAGGCGCGGCAGTGGGCAGCGTTCACGCGTTTGCTCCCGCGTACCGACGTCTTCCACTTCGTCTTCGGCCTGACGCTCGTGCCCCAGTCGCTGCAGTTTCCGCTCCTGCGGGCGGCTCGGAAGAAGTCGGTGATGCACTACCTCGGCTCGGACATCCGCGGCAAGTCGCCGGAGCAGCTCGCCTCGGGCCGGAAGGCCGATGCGCGGATCGTCGGCTCCTACGACGCGATCCGCTGGGTGCCGGACGCGGAGGTGATCCCGCCCGGGATGGACCTCGCGCGGATCGCGCCCGCGCCGCCCTTCGACCGGCAGCGCCCGCTGATCGTCCATGCGCCCTCGCACCGCGGCCGCAAGGGAACCGAGCACGTGGTTGCCGCCTGCGAGGGGCTCGACGCCGATCTCGAGCTTGTCGAGGGGCTCCACCACGACGAGGCCTTCGAGCGCTACCGCGCCGCCGACATCGTCGTCGACCAGCTCAACGCCGGCTGGTACGGCCTATTCGCGATCGAGGCGATGGCGCTCGGCAAGCCGGTCGTCACCTTCCTCCACGACGAGGCCGTCCGCCGCACGGAGGCGGCGTTCGCCACTCGTGTCCCGATCGTGAACGCGACGAAGGAGACGCTGCGCGAGCGGTTGACCGCGCTCGTCGCCTCGGCCGACGAGCGCCGCCGCATCGGCGCGGCCTCCCGCGCCTACGTCGAGCAGGTGCACGACCTCGAGCGGGCGACCGACCGCCTGCTCGCCCTTTACGCTCGGCTCTAGATGCCCATAGCGTCCCAGATGCGCAGGCTCGGCAAGCACTCGGCGATCTACGGGCTCGGCGGGATCGTCTCGCGCGTGATCGCCGTCTTCCTGCTGCCGCTCTACACGCGTTACCTCGAGCCGTCGGACTTCGGCGCCGTCGGCCTGCTCGTCGGCCTTTCGGCGGTACTCGTGACGATCCTGCGGGCCGGGATCTCGAGTGCCTTCTTCCGCTTCTACTTCGACGCGAAGGACACGGCGGAGCGGCTGCTCGTGCTTCGCACCTCGTTCTGGTTCACGATGGCGAGCGCGACCGCCGGGCTCGCCGCCGGGGTGCTGCTCGCCGAGCCTCTCGCCGAGCTGCTCCTGCTCGACGACGCCAATCTCGTCCGCGCCGCGTTTGTCGGGATCTGGGCCCAGATGAACTACGAGCAGCTCACCGCGCTCTTCCGCGTCGAGGAACGCTCGAGCCTCTTCGTCGTGGCAAGCCTCGCGAACATCGCGGTCACGATCGCGACCACGCTCGTGCTCGTCGTCGGCTATGACCAGGGCGCGCTCGGGGTGATCGTCGGCAACTTCATCGGCACGCTCGCCGTGTACCTAGCCCTGCTCGGCTACCGGCGAGCTCAGCTCGGCCTCCAGCTCTCGCGACCGCTGCTCCGCGAGATGAACCGCTTCGGCGTTCCGCTCGTCCCCTCGGCACTCGCGCTGATCGCGCTCAACTTCGGCGACCGCTTCTTCCTGAACGAGCTGGTCGGCACCGCCGAGGTCGGGCGCTACGAGCTCGGTGTCCGGATCGCCTCGGCGATGGTGCTTCTGATCACCGCCTTCCGCACTGCCTGGCCTGCGTTCGCCTATTCGATCGAGGACGACGACGAGGCGAAGCGGACGTACGCGTTCGTGCTCACCTATCTCGTCGCGGCCGCCTCCTGGCTGGCGCTCGCGCTCGGCCTCCTCTCGCCCTGGCTCGTCCGGCTGCTGGCGACGCCCGAGTACTACGAGGGTGGCCGCGTCGTGGCGTTGCTCGCCTTCGGCAGCGTCGCCTACGCCGGCTACATCGTGATGGCGATCGGCGTCGGACGCGCGAAGCGGACGAAGTTCAACTGGGTGATCACGGGCGCGGCGGCCGCGCTCAGCGTCGTGCTCAACCTGCTGCTCGTCCCGCGTTACGAGCTGATCGGATCCGGGATCGCCGCGGCGAGCGCCTACACGGCGATGTTCCTCGGCATGTGCTGGTATGCGCAGCGCGTCTTCCCGACCCCGTACCAATGGCGGCGCGTCGCGACCGCGGCCGGCGGCGCGGTCGCGCTGACCGTGCTCGGCAAGCTCCTGGACGTGCCGCTGGCGGCCGCCCTCGCACTCGTCGCCGCGTATCCGCTCGTCCTGCTCGTCCTCGGCTTTACCCTGCCGGCCGAGCGAGCCCGGCTGCGGTCTACACTCGGCGTATGAAGGTCGTGCTGCACGGGCGCCTCGCGCAAGTGGCCGGAAAGAACGGCGAGCACGCGCCGATGGCCGCAGTCTGCTGCAACGCTTGTCGTACCTGCGCCACGACGAACATCGCCGCCCTTGGTCTGGCGGCCGTCGGTGACGCCGTCGCCGGTCTCGCTCGCCTTACCCGGCGATCAGGCCCGTCGCGTACATGATCGCGATCCCGGCGAGAAAGCCGCCGATTGCCCAGCCGGAGCGGATCCCGGCGGGATCGCGCCGCAAGACGTAGCGACCGACCTCGACGACGACCTCGAACGCGGCCCCGGCCGCCGCTCCGAAGAAGAGCACCGCCAGCACGTCGTTCGCGACGAAGCCGCCGATCCAGGCGCCCAGGATCGCGGGCGCTCCCGCGATAAGGGTCAGGAGCACGAGCCGCCGCCAGGAGAGCGTCGTGCCCTCGTCGGCGGCAGGAGCCGCGATCCCGAGCCCTTCCGTGATGTTGTGAACCATGAAGCCGACGATCAAGAACGAGCCCAGAGTGAGTTGCCCGAAAGCGAAGGAGGTGCCGATCGCAAGTCCCTCGCCCAGGTTGTGCACGCCGATCCCTATCGCGACGAGCAGTGCGAGAGCGGCGCCGCTGACGACTCCGCCACTTCCCGAGGCCGAGAAGCGAGAGGAGAGGAAGGTCATCGTCAGATAGCTGAGGGCGACGCCAAGCAGCACGAGCCCCGGGCCTCCGAACGCACCCGGCACCGCGGCCTGGAGCGCGAACGCCTCGAAGAGCGCCTCGACGCCGAGGAACGAGAGGAGTCCCGCCGTCAGGGCCATGAACGCCGTCAGCCATTCCTGGCGCGCCCTCCGCAACGAGGGCAGCCAGAGGAGCCCGAGCCCTACCGGAAGGACACCGACCAGGAAGCCGATGATCGCGTAGCCGAGCACGGCGGAAGCGGTCAGACCGGGCGTCACGACCGCGGCCGGAATCTCCTCGAGCGTCTCGATCCCGGTCGAGCTGGTGATGCCCACGGTGATCGGGTCGTCCGCGACCCACTCGAACGGGATCACGATCGTGCTCGAGCGGAGGCGACCGAGCGTCGCCGACCCGTCGACCTCAAACGGGACGATCGCGTCGTCGACGGTCACCGAGGCGATCGAGAGGTCGTCCGTCTGGGGATTGGTCACCCGCACGCGGATCTCGCCCGGCTCGAACTCGACGCGGCGGACGTCGAACGCGTCTGCCTGTGGCGGGTTCTTTCCGATCAGGTCGACGAGCGACGAGCCGGCGGTGACGAACGCGCCAACCGCGACAGCGAGCAACACGATCGGGAGCAGCGCCCAGAGTCGCCAGCTCAGATCGCCGCGGCGCTTCGCAGCCTGGGCCTCCATTAGGGGCCAGTCCGGGAAGTGAGCCAGGGTGGATGACAGGCGCCCCGCGGCGCGACGCGGCGTCCTCGGTCGCACCGATATGCCTGCATATCGGTGCTCCCTGCGTCCTTGCGTCGCGCCACGTGTCGCGTGTCATCCACCCTGATCACTTCCCGGACAGCCCCCTAGTCGACCACGTCGAAGAAGCCCATCCAGCCGAGCTCGGTGAACTCCGACTGGTGCGCGTGGAACATGTGCAGGCCGGTGTGGGCGAAGTCGATCTCGAGCACGCCGCGCTGGCCCTGGCACTGCATCACGATGTCCGTGTACTCCCAGTTCTCCCCGGTGCCGGTCGGCTGGTAGCGGAAGAAGTCGGCGTGGAGGTGGAACGAGTTGATCAGATCGAACTCGGTGATGTTGACGAGGTAGATCCGTACGAGCTGGGAGCGCTTGACGACGATCGGGTGCTTCGCGTAGTAGAAGCTACGGCCGTTGACCGTGTAGAAGTTGTTCCCGCCGTCGGCGTCGGTGTCGTAGCCGTTCATCACCATCACGAGCTCCTGCGCGGGCGGGCGCGGCTCCTTGGGATCGATGATGAAGGCGCCGTAGAGGCCCTTGTGGATGTGCTTCTTCAGCGGAGTCGAGTGGCAGTGGTAGAGCTGCATCCCGGCGGGCGTCGCGGGGAACTCGTAGGTGAACTCGCCGCCGGACGGGACGATCTCGAAGACGCCGTCCATGTTCGTCGGGTGGATCCCGTGGAAGTGGATCGTGTGCGGGTGCGAGCCCTGGTTGACGAACCTCACCCGCAGGATGTCGTCCTCGGTCGCGCGGATCACCGGGCCGGGAATCGTGCCGTTGTACGTCCAGGCGGGAAAGAAGACGCCCGGCGCGATCTCGACGTCCTTGTCGATCGCGCGCAGTGTGTACTCACGAATCCGGCCTGGCTCGTGCGGCAGCGGTCGCGGCGGGTAGAGCAGCTCGTCGAGGTCGTGTGCGCCCCCGACTGCAGGCGCGTTCTCGCCGACCATCGCGGCGTGACCGAGCGAGCGGTGATTGTGGACGTGGCCTTGGAGCTGACGCTCGGCCGCGGTCGCGTCGCCTTCGAGCGCGAGCTTCCCGAGAATGGGCGCGGCGACGAGGGGAGCGGCGCCGGCGAGCAGCCGGCCGCGGGTGAACTTCGGCATGACCCGAGTCTAGCGGAATTTTAGGCATGACTAAACCTGTCGGAATCGCGCCGGCAAAATAGTGTTCGTCACGTGAGCGCGCCCGGGCCGACCCCCTCTCTGAAGCCCGCTCGCTCGCTCGGCGCGCGCCAGGTTCGCGCGATCGCGCACCCGCTGCGAATGCGGATGCTCGAGTCGCTGCGCGACGGCCCGGCCACCGCATCGATGCTCGCGCGCGAGCTGGGCGAGTCGAGCGGCGCCACGAGCTACCACCTGCGGGCGCTCGAGGCGGCCGAGCTCGTGATCGAGGATCTCAGCCGCCGCAAGGGGCGTGAGCGCTGGTGGCAGCGAAATCCCGCTCGCTCCGGCCTGGTCTCGAGCGTCCCCGCTGACGATGCCGAGTACGGCGCCGCCCTCGCACAGCTCGAGAGCGTGATTCTCTCGCGCGACGAGGAGGCTCTGAACCGGTATCTCGCGGCGCGGGAGCTCTACAGCGAGGACTGGCAGGAGTCCGCGTTCATCGGCGGCTGGCTCGCCTACGCGACGCGCGAGGAGGTCGAGGAGCTGTCCGCACACGTCGTCGAGTGGCTGAGCGCCCGCCGCCGCCCGGGCGAAAAGCGCCCGAAAGACGCGGTGCTGACCTACATCACGTATCGAGCGATGCCGCAGCAGCCCCCTGAGGATCAGGGCAGCGGCACGTAGCCGAACTCGGGCTTCGCGCCGAGCTCGCGTGTATCGCTGCTCGCCGGATCGAGCTCGTGCGGCGAGAAGGTCGGCTCGATCGTCACCTCCACGCGGAACGGCACCGTCACCGGGATCAGGAGCTCCGGCGGGCCTAGCACCTTGCACTGGTGCAGGACGGCCCGGATCTCCTGGAGAACACGGCCGATCGCGGGCTGCTTCTTCGGTCCGACGATCACGGTCCCGACCCTGACAATCACGTTGCCGGGCTTGTCGGGGCCGCACGAGGCGACGCGCGAAAGGATGACCTTGGCGTAGCCGCGTGGATTCGCGGTCGTCGCGTACTGGTTGAAGGCGGCCGTCGAGCCCATCCAACCGTCGCCCTTGACCCCGGTACGCCCCGAGGTCAGGCGCAGCGGCCCGTCGAGGCGGTAGAGCTGGAGCGAGCCGTGCGGCTCGCCCACCCGCGTGCCGACGACGTCGGCATCGTTCTCTGCCACGACCCAGCGATAACCTGGATCGGGAGTAAGGGTGCCGTCCGGAAGCGCGAGGTCCGGACTCAGCGTCGGCCCGGGGCCCGGAGCCGGGCCGTCGATGCTCCAGACCTGCTTGAGGGAGCGGTTCCAGAACTCGAGCAGATGGATCCCGTTCGCGTCGTCGACGGCAGCGCCGAGGAAGAGCGCCGGCTCCCCTCCGGTCGCCCGGTCGAGCCAGTTGACGGGCTGCGGTGCGTTCTCGTACAGCCGCTTCGCAAAGTCGTTGTGGCCCTCCGCGGCGTAGATCTCCGCGGTCACATTCCAGCCGACGACGAGCGCGCCCACGACCCCGGCGAGCGCGGTGGCGCGCCGCCCGCGGACGAAGCTACGGGCCACGAGCAGGGCCACCGAGAGCAGCAGGACGACGACGAGAGCCTGCTCGATCCGCTCTCCGTCCCAACGCCAGGCCCGGTTCGGCAGAGCTGCAATCGCGAGGCCGGGCGCGTCGTAGTAGGGGTACCGGTCGAGCTCGTACGGCGTCGTCAGGAGGACGTAGAGAGCGACGAGAGACGCCGCTGCAAGCGCGACGAATCGTCGCCCGGGCCGCTCGAGCAGGAGCGCGGTGCCCGTGAAGAGAAGCGGCGCGACATAGATCAGGTTCCGCTCGACGGTCACGGTCCCGAACTCGGTGGAGAGGTAGGCAGCCTTGACGGCCGTATAGACGCCGAAGGTGAAGAAGGCAGCCAGAGCAGTCAGCACGAAGGCGTGCACGTTCCGATCCGGATCCCTACCTCGTGTCAGCACCGCCGTCAGCCCGGCGACGAACGGGAGCACGCCGATCCCGATCACGAGCGCGCCGAGCGCGCGCAGGCCGTAGTCGAACATCCGATCCTTGTAGAAGCCCGTGGCGCGGTACCACTCCTCCGAGCGGTGGCCGAGAAAGGCGCTGAGCGCGAGCGCGGCGCCGATCCCAAGGACGAGGAGCCCGACCCAGTCCGACCGCGTCCAGGCTGAGCGACGCCGGCGGAACGCGGGATGCTGCCAGCCCGCGAGCGCGAGCGCGAGCACGAGGACAGGGATCAGGATCGAGAGCTGGGCCCGCACGAGAACAGCGAGCGCGCAGACGGCGCCCGCGACCGCGATCGTCCAGCCCGTCGGCCGTCCAAGGGCGCGCGCGATTAGCCACAGCGCCGTCGTCGCGACCGGGTAGGCGAGCGGCTCCTCGACGAGAAAGGGCGCGTACGAGAGCGCCGGGATCGCCGCCGACGCGACCGCCGCGCCGAGCGCCCACGGCTTCGAGACGATCGTCCGGGCAAGTGCGTAGGCCGGGAAGATCGTGGCCGTCATCACGAGCACGCCGATGAGCTTGGCCGCCTCGTAGGCGCTCGCGGTGTCGTCGATCCACCACGCAGGAGCGACGACGAAGGTGTAGAGCGACTGGAAGCCGTAGGGAACGCCTCGACGCGCGGCCTCACCGGTCTCTGCGATGGCTCGCGAGATCTGGGCGAACTCGAGCTCGTCGGTGAAGATCGTCGGCGAGTCGTGTTGCGCCGCTTGCCACGCGTAAAGGCAGCAGAGCACGACGTACGCCAGCACGAGCGGCAGTGCCTCAAGCGCGCGGTCGAGCGTCCGCCGGGGGGCGGTCTCGGCAGGGCTCGAGGCCGTCACTCGGCGATCGCTTCGACGAGGCTGTGGGGCGCCGTCGTGGTGTCGCGCCGGACGAAGCGGCACGGCACGCCGGCGCTCGTACACGCGTCGAGCACGGGCTGGAGGCGCTCGACGGGCGCGTCCGGGATCGAGACGAGCACCTCGTCGAGGCCCGGCGCATACCGCGCGGCGTCGTCCAGGCTGCCGATCACGATCACGCCCTGAATCCGGCGCCGGCGTAGCTGCGGGTTGTCGTCGAGAAACCCGATCACGCGCTGGCCGGCCGTCTCCTGGACTTCGCGGGCAAGACTCCGACCAGAGCGACCGGCTCCGACGATCAGGACGCGGCGGCTGCCGCGATCGCGGAGCTGCGGCAGCGAGCGGAGCGCCAGCCGCGACATCGCGACGAGGACGAAGCAGAGCAGCGCGTCGACGACGAAGACTTCGATCGGGAACTCCTTCAACGGTCTCGTTGCCGCGAGGAGGCCGAGCGCGACCGGCGCGGAGACGAAGGTTGCGGCGGCGATCGAGGCGAGGTCGCGCGCTCCGGCGTAGCGCCAGATCCGGCGGTAGACGACGAATGCGACGAAGGCGACGTAGCGCGCGCCGAGCAGGATCGGCAGGGCCGCGACGAACACCTGGCGCTGGTAGCCGGTGCCAAGCCCGTCGACGAGGAGCAGATACGCGCCGCCGAACGAGGCCAGGATCGCGGCGAAGTCGACGACGACCTCGACGAGCCGGCGGGTCTGGAGAAGCGCCGGCGACGCCGTCAGATCCTGCTCGCCTCGGCGGCTGCGCTCTTCGAGGTCGGCGAGGACGCTCGCGAACTGGACGAGCAGGACGAAGGTGAGGAGGACGCCGACGATCGTCACCCGCGGCTCGTCGAGGATGTTGTACGCAACCCCCGTCGCCCCGATCGCGGTCGCGACGGCCGCGAGTAGCGCCACGGCCTTCGTCTCCGACATCCCGTAGTAGACGAGCCGGTGGGAGGTGTGATCGCGGCCGCCACGGGTGACCGGGCGGCGCTCGAGCAGTCGGACGACCGTCACGAGCGTCGTGTCCAGGATCGGCACCGCGAGGACGAGCAGCGGCAGCAGGATCGTCGTCACCGTCGTCCCCGCCACCTTCCAACTCGACGAGAGCGCGAGCGCCGCAAGCGCGAAACCGAGTACCTGGCTCCCCGAGTCGCCCATGAAGACGGCTGCCGGCCGGCCTCGGCGGAGGTTGAACGGGAGAAAACCGGCGCAGGCGAGCCCGAGGGAGAGCGCGAGCACGAGCGCGACCCGATTCGGGTGCTCGGTGACGGCGTCGAGCGCGTAGTAGGCGCATGCGATCGCAGCGAGGGTCGCGGCGAGCCCGTCCATGTTGTCGAGCAGGTTGAACGCGTTCGTGATTCCGACGAGCCAGACGAGCGCGATCGCGATCGCGATCGCATCGTTGTCGACGATCTCGACCGAGAGCCCGCTCGCCAGCACGATCGCCGCCGCGCCGAACTGGGCGCCGAGCTTCGCGATCGGGCTGAGCGTGAAGAGGTCGTCGGCGAGGCCGGCGGCGAAGAGCAGAGCCGCGCCGCCGAGCACGCCGAGCAGCTCGGAGCTCGCGTCCACCGCTCCGACTGCGATCGCGAGCAGGATTCCGGCCGTGAAACCGAGGAAGATCCCGACGCCGCCGAAGCTCGGCGTTGCCCGCTCGTGCCAGCGCTCGCCCGAGGGAACCGCGACAAGCCGCCCGCCGAGAGGCCCGCCGAGGGGAGAGCGCAGGAGCGTCCAGAGGACGAGGGCTGCGACGGGGAAAGCCATGATCGCGACGGCGGCGCTCACGGGCGGAAAGGGTACGCCCGTGCTGTTAAGGCGGTATGTGCAGGCACGCGACCTAGACTAAATCCCAGGTGGCTACCTACCTCGACGTCTATCGTTATCGGGAGCTCTTCGGGAGCCTCTTCCGCCGCGACCTGCGCGCGAAGTACAAAGGCTCGGCGCTCGGCCTCCTCTGGTCGCTCGCCCACCCGGTGATGCTGATGCTCGTCTACCTGCTCGTCTTCAGCGTGATGCTGAAGCTCCAGGCCGCCGACTACGAGCACTACTGGCTCTTCCTGCTCGCCGGACTGCCGGTTTGGGTGTTCTTCTCGACTTCGTTGCAGGCCGCCTCGCGCAGCCTGCTCGAGAATGCGAACCTGATCCGCAAGGTGCGGTTCCCGCGTCAGCTCGTGCCGCTCTCGATCGTCGCGACCCAGCTCGTCAGCTTCGGGGTCATGCTCGCGATCGTGATCGCGCTCAGCCTCGTCTACGTGCCCGAGGCGCGCGACACGGTCTGGCTCTCGATCCCGCTCGCGGCGCTCGCCGTCGGCCTCGTCACCGGGATCTCGCTCGCGGTTGCGTCGCTGAACGCGCTCTACCGGGATGTCGAGCATCTCCTCGCGACGCTGCTCCTGCCGTGGTTCTTCCTCACGCCGGTGCTCTACTCGCTCGACAACATCCCCGGTGTCGGCGAGCACCCGTTCCTGATCGACCTCGTCCACTACGCGAACTTCCTCACGCCCGCCGTCGAGGCGGTGCGCGACCCGATCTTTTTCGGCGAGGCACCCGCGGCCGGAGATGCGATCTACCTCGCGGTCTCGGCGGTCGTCGCGCTTGCGCTCGGCTCACTCGTCTTCAACCGCGTCGACGATCGCGTCGCGGTCGAAGTGTGACCGCGATCCGGCCGTCGAAGAGCCAGGGATCGCCGGCCGGGATGTAGGCGGGCAGCCCCTCGTGCTCGGTTGGCTGTCCGTGGAGCAGCGAAGGCAGGAGAAGCGGGTGAGGGAAGCCGGGGTTGCGGCCTCCGCCCGGGGCCCACGGACGCAGCGTCTTGTCTCTGCTCGCGAGCGAACCGCCGACCGCGACGAAGCCCTCCGCGTGGGCGTCGAGGATCCGGCGCGACCAGTCCGGCGTGGGTACCGCACCCGCGACGAGGTGGGCGGTGGCTACTGGCTCGCTCTGCGCCAGCGGCTCCTCTTGCCCGCCGAGCGCCGCGGTCGTTTCCTCGTCGGCTCCGCCGTGGACGACGACCGCGAGCCGCCGGTCGTCGATCAGCGGTAACACGTCCACGGGCAGCTCGAGCGGGGTCGAGCCGATCTCGGCGAACCAGAAGCGGTACTCCTCGACCAGATCGAAAGCGAGGCGGTACGGGCCGGGCGGTTGTGGGACGTTCAGATCGACGGCGAGCTCGGCCGTCTCGCCGGGCTCGACCGTTCGTGCGAACGGCGTCCGCGGTCCGTCCCAGACGATCGGGTTGCTGCGATCGTCGAGCCAGTGGTAGGAGAGCTGGACGCCGCTCTTGTCCCGCGAGCGCCAGGCGGCCGAGCCCGCGTTCTCCAGCCGGATCCGCGCCGTCCCGCGCGTACCCGCCCGCAGCTCCGGCAGCGCGTACGCGAGCCAGCGAACCGCAAGCGGCCCCGCGGGGACGTAGTGCTCGCCGGCCCTTTCCATCACGAAGCTAGCCTACTGAGGTGTCTGAGCCGCTCCTCGTCCGCGCCGCCCGCCTCGAGCCCGTCGAGCGGACGCCGGTGTGGTTCATGCGCCAGGCGGGCCGCTCGCTCCCGGAGTACCGCGAAATCCGCAAGACGCACACGCTCTTCGATGTCTGCCGCGAGCCTGAGCTCTGTGCCGAGGTGACGCTGCAGCCGGTGCTCCGCCACGACGTCGACGCGGCGGTGATGTTCGCGGACATCATGCTTCCCCTGCTCGGAATGGGCGTCGACGTCGAGCTCGTCGAGAACGTCGGCCCGGTGATCGCCGATCCGATCCGAACGTGGGCCGATGTCGAGAAGCTGACGACGCCCGACCCGGAGGAATCGGTGCCTTTCATCCTCGAGGCCGTTCGAATCGTCCGCCGCGAGCTCCGCCCCGACCAGGCCGTGATCGGCTTCTGCGGCGGCCCGTTCACCGTGGCGGGCTACCTGATCGAGGGGAAGCCGAGCCGCGAGTTCCTCCAGGTGAAGCGGCTGATGTACGCGCACTCGGACGTCTGGCATGCGCTGATGGAGAAATTGACTGTTGCTTTCTCGTCCTACATCCAGGCGAAGATGCGAGCCGGAGCCGACGCGATCCAGCTCTTCGACTCCTGGGTCGGGGCCCTCTCGCCGGCCGACTACGAGGAATTCGTCCAGCCGTACTCGGCGCGGATCCTGGCCGCCGTCGATTGCCCCACGATTCACTTCGGCACGGGCACCGCGACGCTCCTGCGGCAGATGGCCGACGCGGGCGGCGACGTGATCGGGCTCGACTGGCGAATCCCGCTCGACTGGGGCTGGGAGGTCGTCGGCGAGGATCGCGGCGTCCAGGGGAACCTCGACGGCGCCTTGCTCTTCGGCCCGTGGGAGCGGGTCGAGCGCGCGACGCTCGACGTGCTCGCGCGCGCCGCGGGCCGGCCGGGCCATATCTTCAACCTCGGCCACGGCGTCATGCCCGACACGGACCCGGACGTCCTCGGCCGCCTGCGAGCCTTCGTCCACGAGCAGACCGCACGCGTCACGGTATGAGCCGCGTCGCTGTCGTGCTGATGGCCTATGGGTCGCCGGATCGGATCGAGGACGTGCCTGCCTATTACGCGGACATCCGCGGCGGTCGACCGATCCGGCCGGAGTTGATGGAGGATCTCGTGGCGCGCTACCGGCGGCTCGGGATCGAGGAGTCGAACCCACTCAACGAGATCACCGAGGCGACGCGCGCCGCGCTCGAGGCCGAGCTCGACCTGCCGGTGTTCACGGGCATGCGCCACTGGCAGCCGCGCATCGCCGAGGCGGCCGATCGCGCGATCGCGGGCGGGGCGAAGACCGTCGTCGGGCTCGTTCTGGCCCCGCACTACTCCTCCATGTCGATCGAGAAGTACCGCGGACTGCTCGTGCGGGCGATCGACGACCGTGCGGAGCTGCGCTTCGTCGAGCGCTGGGGCGACGATCCGGGCTTCGTCGCCCTGCTCGCCGAACGCCTGGTAACAGGTGGTTACAAGGATTCGCACGTCGTCTTCACCGCGCATTCTCTCCCTGCCCGGATCCTCGACGAGGGCGATCCCTACGTGGACGAGTTGATGGCGACGTCGACGTCTATCGCGCAGCGCGCAGAACTGGGCGGCTGGTCATTCTCCTTCCAGAGCGAGTCCCCTACAGGGGAGCCCTGGTTGGGTCCCGACATTCTCGATCACCTCGAAGAGCTCGCCGCCAAGGGCGTTCGCGACGTCGTGCTCTGCCCTGTCGGCTTTGTCGCAGACCATCTCGAGATCACATGGGATCTCGACACCGAGGCCGTCGAGCGCGCGGGCGAGTTCGGGATCGAGCTGCGACGGATCGAGATGCCGAACGCCGATCCGGCCTTCGTGCGGGTGCTCGCGAGCCTGGCCCGGGCCGAGCTCGGCGAGGCCGCGGCGGTACCTTCAGGAGCGTGAGAACAGGAGCGATCCGCGTGGAGTCGGTCTCGCGCCGCTTCCGTCTCCACGCCCGCGAAGCTCGGACGCTGAAGGAGCTCTTCGTCCTGCGCGGCCGGACCGAGGCGACGGACGTCTGGGCGCTGCGAGACGTCTCGCTGCACGTCGAGCCGGGTGAGGCGGTCGGGCTGATCGGGCGCAACGGCTCGGGCAAGTCGACCCTGCTGCGCCTGATCGCGGGGATCATGAAGCCCACCTCGGGCCGGGTCGCCGCGGGCGGCCGGATCGGCTCCCTGCTCGAGCTCGGCGCCGGTTTCCACCCGGACTTCAGCGGCCGGGAGAACGTCTTCCTGAACGGCGCCATCTACGGTCTTCGCAAGACGGAGATCCGCGAGCGCTTCGACGAGATCGTCGGTTTCGCCGAGCTCGAGGATGCGATCGACCGGCCGGTGCGCACGTACTCGTCGGGTATGTACATGCGGCTCGGTTTCGCGATCGCCGTGCACCTCGACGCGGACGTGCTCCTCCTCGACGAGGTCTTCGCGGTCGGCGACGAGGCCTTCCAGCGCAAGTGCTTCGGCAAGATCTTCGAGTTCAAGCAGCGCGGAGGGACGATCGTCTTCGTGTCGCACGATGCGACGCAGGTCGAGCGTCTCTGCGAGCGGGCCGTGCTCCTGCGTGACGGCGGCGTCGAGCTCTCGGGCCCCACGCACGACGCGCTCGTCCGCTACCGGCGCGTGCTCGCCACCGAGTCCGATCCCGCCGAGCGCGCGGCCGGCTTGCGCGAGTGGGGGACGGGTGAAGCGACGATCGCGTCAGCCCAGCTCGTCGGCGCCGGCGGCGAGGAGCGGCAGCAGTTCCTCGCCGGCGAGCCGTTCTCGCTCCGGCTGCGGATCGACGCGAGCAAGGACGTGGTCGCGCCGCTCCTCCAGCTCGAGCTGCGCGACGACGGCGGCCTGCTCGTCGCGTCCGACACGGTCGACACGGCGAGCCTCGGCTGGGCGAACGGCGGTGGGGAGCGCCTGCTGCGCTACGACATCGAGCGCCTGCCGCTCTCCGACGGGCGCTTCCACCTCCGGCTCGGATTGACCGACGCTTCGGGCTCCCGGCTTCTCCACTGGCTCGACGATGCGCTCGGCTTCCTCGTCTATCCGTCCGGCGACGAGCGAGGTGTGGTGCGGCTGGAAGGGAGCTGGGCGCTCGAGCAGAAGTCCCCAAAGCAGTGAGCACGCGCACCTGCCCGGACTGGCCGATGCTGATGGAGATCGCACCGGATCTCCAGTTCAAGCACTACACGGTCGCCGAGGCACAGCTCCCGGTCGACGTGCTGACCGCGATCTCGCACGTCTCCCTCGCCGAGGTCGCGATCTGCTGCGATCTCGAGCACCACGTCTTCTACCTCGAGCACACCGAGCCCGAGGTCGCGGAGGCGCTGCGCGCGACGCACTGGTTCGAGGTGCGCGAGTACGGCGCTCGCGGCCCCGGCGCTACGGCCGCGTAGAGGCTTGATGTGAAATTCGGGTGCGTGCGGGGATGGGCCAGACCAAGCGGGTTCGCCGGATCGGGCGCGGCGCGTAGTGGTGCTACGGGCAAGCCCGAGCCGGTGAAACCGCGCCGTGGCTGGCACACCAGCCGTGCGTGCCTGAGTTTCACATCAAGCCTCTAGGACCTTCGCGCGCGAGCTCGGCGAGCGGCAGCGTGTTGAGGACGTCGCCGTGACGGCCGCCGCCGCGCCGCGCCGTCGCGACCGAGAGAGCCATGTTGCCGAGCCCGCGCGTCGAGTGCGCATCGGTCGAGCAGACGATCTTCACTCCGGCGGCAAGCGCGCGGCGCACGTGCCGACCGGAGAGGTCGAGCCGGTCGGGGAGACCGTTCACCTCGAGCGCGACGTCGGTCTCGAGCGCAACCTCGAAGACCCGGTCGAGGTCGAGAGCGTTCTCGGGCCGGTGATTGAGAATCCGGCCCAGTGGGTGCGAGAGACACGACGTCGCCGTTGCCGCAGCAGCATGGCGCATCGCCTCGACGACGCGCGCCGTCAGCTCGTCCGCTGACGCCCGCTGGCCGGCGTGGAGGCTGATCTGCACCCATTCGAGCTCGGCGAGGATGTCGTCGGGAAGGTCGAGCGAGCCGTCGGGGAGGATGTCGCACTCGCTGCCCCGCAGGATCCGGAACGGTGCCAGTTCCTCGTTGACTGCACCGATCTCCTCCGCCTGGCGGCGCAGGCCGTCCGCGTCCAGCCCCTCCACGACGCGAACCGCCTTCGTGTGGTCGCAGATCGCGATGTACTCGTAACCGAGCTCGCGTGCGGCGAGCGCCAGCTCGAGCACCGTCGCCTTCCCATCCGAGGCTGTCGAGTGCATGTGCAGATCGCCGCGGATGTGATCGAGCTCGAGGAGATCCGGCGGCGGGTCGGCGGCGTCCACCTCGCGCAGCTCGGGTGGCCGAAACGGACAACCGATGGAGCTGTACACCTCGAGCTCGGTGGCCCGCTCGGGCAGAGGCCCGAGGCTCGCGACGTACTCCGGTGAGCCGGTCGCGCGGACGAGCACCGTGCCGAAGCTCTCCGGCGTCGCGGCGATCACCTCGACCGGGATGCCCTCGACGGTGACACCGACAGCACGATCCTCGTCGCGCTCTAGGACCGAGACGATCTGCGGCAAGGAAACGAAGAGGTCCAACGCAGCCGGATCTCGAACGACGACGGCGAATCGGCTCGAGAGGTCGCACCAGCGCCGGGGATCACCGGCCGGCTCGCCGTCGAGCGCCGCGGCGATCTCGCCGACGAGGGCGCGGGCGCGGTTCAGCAGCACGCCGCGACGCGGCTGAACATCCTCCAGACCGGTCAGGCCGGCGCGGATCTTCTCCGCCGTCTTCGGCCCCATCCCCCGCACCCCCTCGAGTAGCCCGGCGGCGACAGCCTCCCGGAGCGCTGCCAAAGTCCGCACGTCCAATGCTGCCCCGAGTTCGTGCATGCGCGCCGGCGAAAGCCCGATCAGGCGGCCGACGCCGACGAGCTCGGGCATCACCTCCGCTTCGAGCTCGCGCAGCTCCGCGAGCTCTCCGGTCTCGACGAGCTCTTGCAGCCGCGCTTCGATTCCCGGACCGATGCCCTTCAGCTCGCGCACGCGACCCGCACGGACGATCGCGGCGACGTCGGCGGGTGTCGAACGGATCAACTCCGCCGCACGACGGTACGCGCGGGTCGTGTAGAAGCCTGAGCCGTTCAGCTCGAGCATGGTGGCGAACGCGTCGAGCCTCTCGGCGAGCATCGGATTGTCCACCCGGGGATAGTCTCTCGTGAGTCATGGCCCCAATCGTGATCCCGTTCCGCGGGCTGGCCGGTAAGCAGCGGATCGACGCCCCCGACGAGCTGCGCGAGCAGCTCGCGCTCGCGATGCTCGGCGATGTCGTCTCCGCTTGCATCGCGACCGATCGCACGCTCGTCGTGACGCGCGACGAGGAAGGAAGTGAGCTCGCGGAGAAGCTCGGTGCCGAGCTCGTGCAGGATCCGGGAGGTGGCCAGGGTCCTGCGGTCGCGGCCGGACTCGCCGAGCTGCCCGACCGGCCGGCGCTCGTCGTCAACGCGGATCTCCCGTGTGTCGTCCCGCGTGACGTCCGCACTCTCGCCGGCGCGGCGGAGCTCGGCGCGTTCGGTCTCGTGGAAGCCGACGACGGGACGACGAACGCGCTGGCCCTGCCGCGACCGAAGCTCTTTGCCCCGCTCTACGGCGCCGGCAGCGCCGCCCGCTTCCGCGACCACGCCGCCTCGCTGCGCTACGAGACGTCGAACGCAGTGATCCCGAACCTCGTCGACGACGTGGACACGCGCGCCGACCTCGAGCGACTGGCGCTCCGCGTCGGGCCGAGGACGCAGGCGGCCCTCGGAGTCCTGAGGGCGCTATGAGGGTCGCACTGCTTTCCGGAGGCGTCGGCGGTGCCAGGTTCGCGCGCGGTCTGACCGCTGTTGTCGACCCGGGCGACGTGACCGTGATCGGCAACGTGGGCGACGATCTCGAGGTGCTCGGAATGGCGGTCTCGCCAGATCTCGACAGCATCCTGTACGCCCTCGCCGGGCTGAACGACGAGGAGCGCGGCTGGGGGCGCGCCGAGGAGAGCTGGCACGCGCTCGAGACCGTGACGGAGTTGAGGGGCGAGGACTGGTTCCGGCTCGGCGACCGCGATCTCGGCCTGCACCTCGTCCGGACGGAGGCGCTACGGGGGGGCGAGCCGCTCTCGGCGGTCACCGCGCGGCTTGCGCACGCAGCCGGAGTCGAATCGCCGCTCCTGCCGGCGACCGACGACCGGCAGCGCACATGGATCGACTCACCCGCCGGCAGCTTCCCCTTCCAGGAGTGGTTCGTAGCGCGCGGGCACCGGGACGAAGTCGACGGCGTCCGGTTCGAAGGCGAGTGCGCGGCAGCGCCAGGCGTGCTCGAGGCGATCGAGAGCGCCGATGCGATCGTGATCGCGCCGAGCAACCCCTATGTGAGTATCTGGCCGATTCTCGCGGTTGCCGGGATCCGCGACGCGCTGAGCCGGCGTCGCGTCCCCTGCATCGCGGTCAGCCCGCTCGTCGGCGGTCGTGCCGTGAAGGGGCCGGCCGATCGAATGCTCGCACGCCTGGCCGGCGGCACGTCGCCCGCGCACGTCGCCTCCTGCTACGAAGGTTTGATCGATGCGCTCGTCGTCGACGAGTCGGATCCGACAGGTGCGCTCGCGGTTCGCGCGGTCGTGACGCGGACGTTGATGACCGATCTCGCGGCGTCGCGCCGGCTTGCGGAGACCGTTCTGGGGGCCGCCGCATGAAGGTGGCGCTCGTCGGCGGGACCGGCAGCTTCGGCCAGGCGGTCGCGAAGCGGCTGGTCGATGTCGGAGTCGAGATCGTGATCGGCTCTCGCGACGCGGGGCGCGCGCGGGAGGCCGCCACGCCGCTCGGGGCGCAGGGCGCCTCTAACGAAGACGCCGTCCGCGACGTCGATCTCGTCCTGCTCGCGGTCAAGTCCGAGGCAGCAGTCGAGACCGCGCGCGAGCTCCGCGCCGCGATCAGGACGACGCCGGTGCTCTCGGTATGCGCCGAGCTCCGCTTCGAGTCGGGAGGGGTGAAACCGACGGTCGAGGCGACCTCGATCGCCGAGCGAATCCAGGCCGAGCTCGACGGGCCGGTCGTTGCCGGCCTCCACTCGCTCGCCGCTGCGAGCCTCGCCGACGCTCCGCCGGACGAGGACGCCCTCGTCTGTGGCGACGACGCTCCGGCAAAGGAGCTCGCGCTCGAGCTGGCCGCACGCCTCGTCTCGGGCAACGCCGTCGACGCCGGCCCGCTCGCGAGCGCCCGCGCGCTCGAGGGCATGACGGCGGTGATCGTGAACGTGAACAAGCGCTACAAGGCGCACGCGGGGTTGCGCGTCACCGGTCTTTCGCGGCGGTGAGTCTCGAGTACCGCGTCTTCGGGCTTCAGGGGGTTCCGGAGATCGAACCCGGCGACGACCTCTCCGGCCGCCTTGCGGAGGCGGCGGAACGAGCCGGCGGGCTCGAGGACGGCGACGTCGTCGTCGTCGCGCAGAAGGTCGTGTCGAAGGCCGAGGGCAGGATTGTCCAGCTCGATGACGTCGTGGCCTCGTCGCGCGCGATCGAGCTTGCGGCCGACCGCGACGCGCGGCACGTGCAGGTGATCCTCGACGAGACGGCGCGCATCGTCCGCTCCCGGCCGCCGCTCCTGATCTCGGAGACCCGCCACGGTTTCGTCTGCGCTTCTGCCGGCGTCGACGCCTCGAACGCGAAGGGAGCGGAGACGCTGATCCTGCTCCCGCTCGACCCGGACGCATCCGCTGCCGCGCTCCGGGTGAGCCTGCGCGAGCACACCGGGGCGGAGGTGGGCGTGATCGTGAGCGACTCGTTCGGCCGCGCGTGGCGGCAGGGGACGACCGAGGTCGCGCTCGGCGTCGCCGGGGTGACGGCCCTCCTAGACCTGGCCGGCCGGCGCGATGCGGCCGGCTACGAGCTCCAGGGAACGCAGATCGCGATCGCCGACGAGCTGGCCGGTGCCGCCGAGCTCGTGCTTGGGAAGCTTCGGCGGATCCCGGCGGCCGTCATCCGCGGACTCGACACGACGGGCGAAGGTCGCGGCCGCGACCTCGTCATGCCCGCCGAGCGCGATCTCTTTCGTTGACCGCGAGCGCTGCCAGCCGCTCGCCGACCATCGGCGCGAACTTGAAGCCGTGACCGCTGCACGCCGAGCCGACCACGATCCGCCCGTGCCGTTCGAGCACGAAGCTCTCGTCGGCCGTATTCGTGTAGAGGCACGTCTCGAGGCGGCGGTTCGGGACGGCTCCGCGGAAGCGCCTCGTCACCCAGTCGACGGTCCAGCCGGCGATCGTCGTATCTGGGACGCCTGGCTCCTCGGCGTTCGTCGGCGCCCCCGTGTGATGGATGCCGGCCTTCAGACCGATCCCGGGTGCGACGAGCGCGTACCCGAGCTGGCCTGGCCCGGCTCCCTCGGCGAGGTCGATCAGCGACGGCACCGGCTCGTCCGAGGCTAGCTCGAAGTAGGAGACAGTCTCGCGCGTCGGGTCGACCTCGAGCGCGACGCCGAGCGGCTCCAAGAGGCCCCGCGCCCAGGCCCCGGCCGTGACGACGACGGCGCCGGCGCGGAAAGAGACGGCCGCGCCCGCCACCGTCACGCCCGTTCCGTCCGGCTCGAGTGACGTCACGCGGGTCTCTTCGAGCACCCGTGCTCCCGCGGCGACCGCCGAGGCAAGTAGCGCGCGAAGCGCTGCGTCGGCGCGCACGATCCCGCCGTCAGCCTGGAAGAGCCCTGTCTCCCCGTTCTCGACCTCGAGTGGGAAGCGACGCGCGATCTCGGCGCCGTCGAGAACCTCGAACTCGATCCCGCTCACCGCGAGCGCATCCCGGTTCGGTTTCCAGTCACCGAGATCGAGCGAGCCGTGTCGCTCGATCAGCGGCTCGCCGGCCTCGGCCTCGAGCTCGCGCCAGAGCGGCAGCGCCGCCAGCGCGAGCCGCACCCACTGCGCGTCCGGGTAGGAGAGCCGGAAGATCCGCGAGCCGCCGTGACTCGAGCCGTGCTCGTGGCCGACCCGAAACTGCTCGACGAGCGCCACCTCCCGGCCCGCCCGCGCGAGCGAGCGCGCCGTTGCGAGGCCCATCACACCGCCGCCGACGACGACGATCTCGACGTCGAGCCGGCCCATGCCGTGACCTTATCGAGCCCTATTAGCTCGCGAGTAGCGCCGACTCGACCGCCGCGTCCGTGGCGGCTCGGCGGATCGCGATCACGTCGTCCCAACCGCCGATGAAGTGGTCGAGGAGCTGCGAGTCGAACTGGGTGCCGCGGCCCTCGAGCATCATCTCGCGAGCTTCGTCGGGCTGGTAGGCGGGCCGGTAGACCCGGTCGGAGGTGAGTGCGTCGAAGACGTCGGCGATCGCGGCGATCCGGCCCTCGATGGGGATCTCCTCACCCGCGAGACCGTTGGGGTAGCCGGCGCCGTCGATCCGCTCGTGATGGGTGAGCGCCAGGAGCGCGGCCAGCTCGAGCAACTCGACGTTCGAGCCGGCGAGGATGCGGTGGCCGATCGCGGCGTGCGACTCCATGATCAGACGCTCTTCGTCGGTCAGTCGTCCGGGCTTCAAGAGAATCCGGTCCGGGATCCCGATCTTGCCGACGTCGTGCATCGGGCTGGCGATTCGGATCAGCTCCACGCGCTCCGGCTCGATTCCGGCGAGCCGCGCCAGCAGGGCGCAGTAGAGGCTCATCCGAACGATGTGCTGACCGGTCTCCTGGCTGCGGAACTCGGCCGCCGACGAGAGCCGCCGGATCGTCTCCTCCCTCAATCGTCGCAGCTCCCCCTCGGAGCTCTCGAGCCGCGAGATCGTCTCGCGCAGGCTCGAGGTGCGCTCGAGCACGGTGTGCTCGAGGCGTTCGCGATGGCCGCGATTCTCGATCTCGAGCGTGCGCCGCCGCAAGGCGTTGACCACGTTGATCACAAGCTCGTTCGGTTTGAACGGCTTCAGCACATATCCGTAGGCACCGTGCTCGAGCGCTGCCTCCGCGTACTCGCGATCGTCAAGACCGGTGACCATCACGATCGCGACGTCTGGGTAGGCGGCCGACACCTCACGGGCGAAGTCGAGCCCTGACTCTTCGGGCATGTTGACGTCGCTGAGGATGAGCGCGACATGCTCCGCAGCGAGCAGGCGGCGTGCTTCGGCAACGCTCTCGGCGGTCAGGCAGTCGAAGCCGCGGACGCCGAGCAGGCGCGCGAGTAGAGTGCGAATCGGCCCTTCGTCGTCGACGATGAGGATCCGCTCGTCAGGGGAGTGGACGTGCATCCGTCTGGTTATCGGCAGGTTGTGCGCCTTCGATGAGCGACGCGAGCAGCTCGATCCGATTGCCGAAAGGGTCGCTGACAAAGCAGCGGCGCAGGCTCGGAATCGCGTCGTCCTCGACGACCTCGATCTCGGCTTCCCGCAATCGCTGGAGCAGCGCGTCGTAGTCGCCGGCGTGGAATGCTGGGTGAGCCTTGCGTGCCGGCGAGAACCCTTCCTCGACCCCGATGTGGATCTCTTGACTCCCACACCGGAACCAGACGCCGCCGCGCGCGCTGAGCTCTGCGGGCTTCTCGATCTCCTGGAGCCCGAGCGTCTCGCCGAAGAACCTGCGCGCCGCCGGCTCGCAGCCTGGAGGGGCGGCGAGCTGGACGTGATCGATACCCGTCAGCATCTCCCCGCAAGGTAACCGGTGTGAGGCGGCCGACGATCCTGCGCGAGGCGATGGTGGCGACGAGCCATCCGCTCGCCACGCACGCGGGCGTGCGTGCACTCGAGCGCGGCGGGAACGCCGTCGACGCGGCGTTGGCGGCGGCCGCGATGCTCTGCGTGGCCGAGCCGGGACACACGGGCGTCGGCGGTGACCTCTTCGCACAGCTCTGGTGGGACGGAAAGCTCGTCGGCCTGAACGGCTCCGGGCGTGCCCCCGCTGAGCTGCCCGAGGCGGCGGCCGTGGAGGAGTTCGGCCCGCGCTCGGTGACCGTGCCCGGCGCCGTCCGAGCGTGGGCCGATCTCGCGGAGCGCTTCGGGAGGTTGGGTCTCGATGAGGCGCTCATGGCCGCGGTCGATGCGGCAGAGCGTGGCGTGGCGGCCACCGAGCGCGTCGCACTTCATTGGGCCGGCAGCGGTCGCGCGCCCTGGCCTCCGCCTGCACGCGGCGCGATCTACAGCCTGCCCGACCTCGCCGAGACACTGAGACGGATCGCCTCGGACGGGCCGGACGCGCTCTACCGCGGCCGAGTTGCCGAGCAGATCAAGGCCGCATCCTGGCTCGGAGAGGCCGACCTGGCCGCGCACGCCTCCGAATGGGTCGAGCCGCTCAGACTCGCGTTTCGGGGCGTCGAGGTCTGCGAGTTGCCGCCGAACGGCCAGGGCGCGGCTGCGCTGATCGCGCTCGGCCTACTCGAGGGCCTGCCCGACACGCTCCACAGCCGGATCGAGGCGACGAAGCTGGCGCTCGCCGACGCCTACGGTCACTTCGCCGACGGCCTGCTACCCGGATTCTTGCTCGACCCGGAGCACCTCCTTCACCGGCGCGCGCTCGTCTCGCCCGAGCGGGCGCTCGACCCGAAGCCTTCGCTGCCGCCGCGTGGCGGCACGACCTACCTCTGCGCGGTCGACGGTGATCGCAACGCCGTCTCGCTGATCCAGTCGACCTACTACCACTGGGGCTCGGGCGTGCTTGCGGGCGACACCGGGATCGTGCTCCAGAACCGGGCTTGGGGCTTCTCGGCGGGAGGGGCGCATCCGAACCGACTCGAGCCGGGCAAGCGCCCCTTCCACACGATCATCCCGGGTCTGCTGCTCCGCGACGGGCGGCTCTGGGGGCCGTTCGGCGTCATGGGCGGCCCCATGCAGGCGCAGGGACACCTCCAGCTCGTACATGCGCTCGTCGACCGCGGGCTCGATCCGCAGCGCGCCCTCGACGCGCCCCGTTTCAGGGTGGACGAGGGCAGGACGGTTTCCCTCGAGCCGGGTTTGGCGTCCGAGCTCGACGCGCTACGGATGCTCGGCCACGACGCGTCGGTCGCTATGGATGAGCATGGCTTCGGCGTCGGCCAGTGCGTTCTCGTCGATGGCGAGGCTCTCGTCGGCGGCTCGGACGGTCGCGGCGACGGCGTAGCCGGCGGCCTGTAGGGGTTACGTCCGCGAATACACCTTCCGGCGAATGTTCGCAGTCGAGGGCGAGTCATAGCTTTCTCGAATGGTGGTAAACACGATGGTCGAGAGGCACCCGTCGATCACGGAGCGTCAACGCGAGGTGATCGTGCTCATCGCGGCCGGTTGCTCGAACGATGAGGTCGGCCAGCGGCTTGGCATCTCCCCGAGGACGGTGAAGGCGCACTGCGACGTCCTGCGTCAGAAGCTCGGCGTGCCACGCCGACGCCAGATCCCGAGCGCGTATCGGAGCCTGACGGGTGACGATCCTCTCGCACAAGACCTCGACCGCACCACGTCGGGGAACTGACGGCAGCGTGCTCGCGACTCCAGAGGGGTCGCGGGCACGACTATGTGCGCAGCACTGTGAGGCGCTAACGTAAGCCCACTTGGATCAGCGGTGGTCTTTATGGACCGGGTTGCAATGACGGAGGGCACTGTCGACAAGCCGCAGCTCGGCCTTCGCCGAATCATCGAGCGACCTCGTCTCACGCGCATGCTCGACGATTCGCCGGCGCGGATCAAGATGCTCGTAGCCCCAGCCGGCTACGGCAAGACAACCCTGGCCCGGCAGTGGCTCAAGGGACGGAACGAGCATGGTTGGCTGGCCCTGACTGCGGCCTCGACAGATCCTGCAGTGCTCATCACGGAGCTCGCCGCGCTCTCGGCAACCATTCAACCAGGATGTGACGCTCGAGTTCAGGAACGGCTGGATTTTACGACCGAGCCCGAGAGCGAATGGCGCGTGTTGCTCGACATCCTTATCGAAGCTCTCGAAATCTCTGACTCTATCGCATGGATTGGGATCGATGACAATCAGGTCTTGCTCGGATCCAAATATGGAGAACTGATCATGGAGGCCTTCGTCCAGAATGTGCCGTTCGGGGTGTTGTTAGTTAGTCGAGAGCGCCCAGCCTGGGTGTCGACTCGAATGATCTACTACAACAACGTCACAGAGGTGAGCAGAACTGCTCTAGCGATGACATACGACGAGGCAAGTGCAGCCTTTAGTCCGGAAGGAGACTTGATGCCGGGCCTCGTCCACCTAGCCGAGGGGTGGCCAGCCGTATTGGCTCTAGCAGCATTGAATCAGCAGAGTGGCGAGTTCCCTGAACACGTCAGCGATCTTCCAGAGCACCTCTACACGTTCTTTGCTGAAGAGCTGTACTCAAGCCTCGAACCGGAAGTCGCGCACGGTCTAGCCAAGATTGCATTGGCGGGCACTGACGATGAAGACGTCATACGTGATCTCATCGATGACGGTGATGTAATAATCCGACGTGGCCTCATTGCAGGCTGGTTGACCAGCGACGGACGAGCACAGGTTGATTTTCATCCGCTCCTCGGATCATTCCTATGCAAGAAGCTTGAAGCGGATGATCCCCTGGAGTTTCGACGAACTTGTCACAAGGTTGCAGACGCGCTCATCCAGCACAAGCATTGGGATGCGGCCATTCGAATCATTCGGGCGTCATCCATCCATGAGCTGATCGTCGTGCTCATTGAATCGGCGTGGCGGGAACTCCTAGAGGCTGGGAGAGTGTCGACATTGCGGGACTGGCTGGATTACGCAGCCGACCACGACAGTACGAGCCCGCGTGTAGCGCTTGCGAAAGCGGAACTTGCGTTTCGGTTAGGGAAGTTTTCCGAGTCAGAATCTCTTGCGGCAGAGGTTGCAGGAGTCGCTCAGGCTCGCTTCATGCGCGCGGAGGCCCTTATCGCGGCGGGTCGAGCGGCGCACGCCGCTTCTCGCGAACAGCAAGCATTGGCGTACTTCCGAAGAGGGAAAGAGATCGCAACAACGCATCTCGAACGAAGTGCCGCGGCGCTCGGCGAGCTTTCGGCGGTCATCGATCTCGAACTTCCTGAAGCCGTACAACTGTTAGAGCAACTGAACTGCGAAAGAGCGTCTTATTCTCAAGAGCATAAGATCATCTTAACTGGAAGAGCGATTGCGTTGGCTGCTCGGTTCGGTCGACCGGTCGAATGGGAGGAGGCCAGGAACGCTTATCAACTACTGTCGGTCCTGCCGGATCCTATATCGCGGACATCCTTCCGCAACGTATTCGCATATGCACTTGCGATGGCCGGCATGACCGCCGAAGCAACTGCTGTCCTCCGTGATCAGCGAATCGATGCGCTTACATACAGGATTGACTTCTCACACGCGTATGCGTACGTCATTGAGGCTCTCATTGCCCTGTTCGAGGGACGGTTCTCCGAGGTTGAGAGTCTTCTCGAGCAGATTGAGATAGAGGCCCGAAGCCGGGGAGACAAGTTCCTGCTAGCTAATGTGGTGTCGATCCGAACGCGGATGCTGCTATCCGTCGGCGAGTTTAATGCTGCCATCGTCTCTGCTGTGAAGTTCGTGGCGTCGAGCACGGTATCGATGAAGTGTGAGATCGATGCAAGTCATGCCGTGGCGCTCGCGTGCGCGGGACGCACGCGCGATGCCATAGTTGTGGCCACGGGTGCCGCGGCAGCGACTCAATCCTCGGAGATTGTGGTGATGGCCGAGTGCGTCGAAGCTATTGTGGCCATTCAGGAGGCAACAGCTGATGCCTTCTCTGCTACTGAGAGGGCATTCCGTTCAGCTCTACGGCTCGGTGCTGTAGAGTCGTTTGTAACGGCGCTCAGAGGCTTCCCGGACCTCGGATCCATTCTTCTCCAGTCGCCCGAAACGCGGCAGGCACTCGTACCGCTGCTCGTCGCGTCGAATGAAATCAGCCGTTATGAGGGATCCGCACTCACCGACGTCCCGTTTGGCGCGTGGGGCGACTTATCTCCTCGCGAACGCGACGTGCTCCAACTAGTAGCCATCGGGCTTACGAACCGTGAGATAGCCCGAAGGCTATTCATCGCCGAAGCGACCGCGAAAGTGCACGTCCACAACATACTCGCGAAGCTCGGCGTTTCTTCACGAACCGCCGCCGCGCTGCGCGTTCCTCCATTTGCTCGGCTCACGCAACTTGAGTGACCGCCTGAGCGTCGATCATCGAATCCGCGGCGTTTCTCACGACGATTCCTGCCCCCGAGCGATACTCCGGAAGAGCGCTTGCGAGGATCGCCTCAAAGGCCGCGACCACGGAGGTGTCGAACTGGCTTTCGACGGCCTGTGCAAGCCTTAGACGGGCGACGCGACTCGGCATCGCTTCGCGATACGGCCGGTCAGAGGTCATCGCGTCGTAGGCATCAGCGACAGCGATGATAAGTGAGAGAGGGGGGATTTCATCTCCAGCCAGATTGTCTGGATAACCGTTGCCATCGACACGCTCGTGATGGTGGCGGACGATCTGCGCGATTTCTTGATAGTCGTCGACGTTTGAGAGGATGCGCTCTCCGATCGCTGGGTGCTCTTGCATCGCGCGACGTTCCTCGAGAGTCAATGGACCGGTTTTTTCTACCAGACCGGCTGGAAGGCCAATCTTTCCGATGTCGTGGACGAGTCCACAAAGATGAACGCGCTTTTGCTCGGTCTCTGAAAGGCCCATTCGACGTGCGATGTCGCGGGAATACACGGCGACGGCCGCTGAATGGCCCGCGGTGTAGCGATCGCGTGCGTCGAGCGTGGCCACAAGAGCGGCAGCGAAAGACAGATTAGCCCGCTCCAGGTGAACATTCGCTTGTGTCAGGTTGTCGGTTAGTGATCGCTGTTTCTGATAAAGACCGAACAGATGTTGTGCCGCCAGCGCTGGCGCGAGGAACAATGGCAGCGTCCACGGCGAGAGCGTCAAATAGACGTAAGCGAGGAGAGCGACGACAGGGGTATAAAGGGGAACCGACGCACCAAGCACCGGAGCGAGCGTCTTTGCCACCTCGAGGGGTCGCCCTGTACCTCGCAATGTGACGGTTGTGGCGGCAAAACAGGTGTCGAGTACCTGGGCCGTGACAGCTCCAGCAATGGTGGCCAATGCGATCGAACCGGCAAGGCTGTCTGCCCGGTCCGCGGCCAGGCCCGCGACCAAACCCGTGCTAGCTCCCGTGATCGACCCACTCAGCGAGTAGACAGCCCATTTCATGTACGGCCGCCGGAAATCGCTGGCCATTGATGCCAGGGCGACGAGCGTGGCGGCGAGCGGACCGAAGACGACCGCCGCGAACAGCGTCGGGACTAGCGATATCGAGAGTTCCAGGTTGGAACTCAAGCGCACTCTTCCGCGCTCGGCAGCAGCGCCGAGCACCGCCAGCGCCGCGACAGCCCAAGGGCTGGGAATTTCGACGCCGTCTGCCGTCAGAGCGAGCAAAATGCCCACTGCAGCTAACCCGAGAGCAGCCGTGTAGAGGTAGAGCGTCAGGTCGCCGCGGTGGATCTGCGCAAATTTGGAAAAAATCGACAAAGTCTTGTATTTACCTCTAATGGGGGATACGATGGCTGAGCCGTTAGTCCCCCTCTGAAGGAGTGGTCAGTATGCGTTCATTCACTCGCCTTATGTCTCGCGCGATCATCGCGGGTGGCGCACGAGGCTGGTAGAAGCCCTCGAATACTGCTTTTCCCCTAGCAGACTGTCATCCCTCCTTAGGGGGACTTGTCCACAGACTGTGGGAAAGGTGGAAAACCAGAGGCTTCCGCACGTTTTGCATCGGAGCCGCACCGCTAAGCAGCACGGCGGGGCGGCTCCGATGCGTTTCTCTTGCCTGGTGAGTCGGCGTGGCCGCTAGCCGATCAGGCCGCGGCGGAAGCCGACCGACACCGCATGGGCGCGCGAGCGCGCCTGGAGCTTCGCGAGCAGGTGGCGGACGTGACTCTTGACCGTCTCCTCCGAAAGGAAGAGGCGCTGGCCGATCTCGCGGTTGACGAGACCGTCGGCGACGAGCTGAAGTACCTCGATCTCGCGCAGCGTCGGCTCCTGCGGGAGCTCCCGAAGCGGTGCCGTGAAGGGGATCACATCGGCGGTGCCGCTCGATCGGCGAGTCGCAGCCGCTTCGAACCTTCGGCTGTGGTCCATATATCGGTTCAGGATCTCCTTGCGCTCAGCAGCGTCCACGGCCCCGATATCGACCGTGCGGGCGCCCGCCTTTAGCTCGATCGAGGTACTGCGGCCGAATCAGTCGAGCGCCAGCCGCACATAGAACCGCCGCCGCCGCCCGAGCTTCGCCGGCTCGTTCTCCTCGACCACCTTCCGACCGCCGGGCGCGTGGAGGATCCGACCCTCCTCGAGCCAGAAGGCGATGTGCGTCGCGTGCTCGGCGCCGTAGGTCACGAGGTCGCCGTAGCGCGGTTGGATTACCGGCTCAGCCACCTCCTCCTGGTGATCGGCATCGCGCGGCACGAGCCGACCCAACCGCCGGTAGGCCATATGCACAAGGCCCGAACAGTCGATTCCGCGCGCGGTCATTCCGCCCCAGAGGTACGGAGCACCGAGATAGCCGCGCGCCTCCTCGACCGGATCGCCCGCGCGCGGGGGCGGTAGCCAGCCGTCCGCGGGCGCCGGCGAGAGCGCCGCGGCCGCGATCCAGCCGGGATACTCGTAGGCCGTCTTCACGCGCACCCAGCCGCCCCGGCGCTCCTCCACGGTCAGCGGCTCGCCGCGCAGCGCCTGCGACACCTGCTCGGAACGCTCGTTTGGCTCAGCGCGCAGAGGGGCGAGGTCGAGCCCACAGCAGAAGGCCTCAGCCACGATGCAACGCGCGACCTATGGACTGATCGACGTGATTGTCGGGGTGCGGGGACTCTGGGTCTGAAGTGCAGCGCGCTCGCCATCTGTCAGCGCGCGGCTCTTTGACGTGGCCGTAGCCATCAAGATCGTTCCAGCGGATGTCGATGCGCTCTTCGGCGGAGCTAGCTCACAGCCTCGGGGGCCGCCGCCGGCGCCTCGAACACGACCTCCCGACGCTGCGGCTGAAGCGTCCCGGCCTTGATCTCCTCGGCGAAATGGCACTTGACGAGATGCGTGTCGACCGGGCGGAGCTCGGGCTCCTGTTCCCGGCAGCGCGTCGGCTGCACGTACGGACACCGCGTATGGAAACGGCACGCGCGCGGCGGGTTCGCCGGGCTCGGCAGATCACCCTGGAGCAGGATCGAGGTGCGCTTGCGCTCGACTTGGGGATCGGGGATCGGAATCGCCGAGAGCAGCGAGATCGTGTACGGGTGGAGCGGGTTGTCGTAGAGATCGTCCGCGGGGGAGAGCTCCATGATCTGACCGAGATACATCACCGCGATCCGATCGGAGATGTGTCGCACGACCGCGAGGTCGTGCGCGATGAAGAGATAGGTGAGGTCGAACTCCTTCTGCAGCAACTCGAGCAGGTTCACGATCTGCGCCTGGATCGAGACGTCGAGCGCCGAGACCGGCTCGTCGCAGACCACGAAGTCCGGGTTGAGCGCCAGCGCACGCGCGAGCCCGATCCGCTGTCGCTGGCCGCCGGAGAACTCGTGCGGGTACCGGGTTGCGGCATCGGCGGGGAGCCCGACGATCGTCAACAGCTCGCGCACCTGCTTGTTCACGTTCCCACCCATCCGGTGGACGCGCAACGGCTCGCCGACCATGCGGCCGACCGAATGGCGTGGGTTGAGCGAGGCATACGGATCCTGGAAGATCATCTGCATCCGCTTGCGCAGCGGTCGCAACTCGCCCTCTCCGAGATGCGTGATGTCCTGACCGTCGAAGGTGATGGTGCCACCGGTTGGCTTGTAGAGACGCAGCAGAGCGCGGCCGACCGTGGACTTGCCGCAGCCCGACTCGCCGACGAGTCCGAGTGTCTCGCCGCGCTGGATCTGGAGCGATACCCCGTCAACCGCCTTCACGTCGCCAACATGCCGGTCGAGCACGAGCCCACTGCGGATCGGAAACCAGACCTTCAGCTCGTCGACGTCGACGAGCGGGGTGCCGTTCTCGCTCACGCCGCCCCACCCACCCGCGTGCGCTGCCATTCCTCCGCGGGCACCGGATTGAAGCAGCGAACGTGGTGCCCGCTCTCGAGCTCCTCGAGCGGCGGCACGGCCTGGCGCGACTCCTCGACCTCGAAGCGGCAGCGTGGCGCGAACGGGCACTCCGCGGGCGGGCTGAGCATGTTGCGGGGCGCGCCCGGGATCGGCTGGAGCTCCTGGCGCCGCCCCGCGTCGAGTCGCGGCACGCTCTGGAGAAGGCCGAGCGTATAGGGATGGCGCGGGCGGGCGAAGAGCGCGTCGGCGGTGCCGGTTTCCATGAACATGCCGGCGTACATCACGTTGACGCGCTCGCACATGCCGGCGACGACGCCGAGGTCGTGCGTGATCAGGATCAGGGCCGTATCGCGGTCGGCGACGAGGGTCCGGAGAAGCTCGAGGATCTGCGCCTGGATCGTCACGTCGAGCGCGGTCGTCGGCTCGTCCGCGATCAACAGCTTCGGCTCGCACGCGAGTGCGATCGCGATCATCGCGCGCTGGCGCATGCCGCCGGAGAACTGATGTGGGTAGTCCTTCAGCCGCAGGTCGGGGCTCGGGATCCCGACCTGGTCGAGCAGCTCGGCCGCGCGGCGGTTCGCGTCGTCCTTCTCCATCCCGAAATGCGTCTCGAGCGCCTCGCGAATCTGTCGGCCGATCGTCAGCACCGGGTTGAGCGAGGTCATCGGGTCCTGGAAGATCATCGCGATCTCGCGGCCGCGGATCGAGCGCAGTTGCTCATCGTTCAAGGCCAAGAGATCGCGGCCTTCGAACATGGCGCGGCCCTGGGTGACGCGGCCGTTGCGCGCCAGGATCCCGAGTAGCGCGAGCGAGGTGACGCTCTTGCCACAGCCCGATTCGCCCACGATCCCGAGCGTCTCGCCCGGCGCGATGTCGAACGAGATCCCGTTGACCGCGTACACAGGCCCGCGGCCCGTCCCGAAGCGGACGTGCAGGTCCTCGACGGAGAGGATGGGCTCTCTAGCCACGGCCTCTGAGCTTCGGGTCGAGCGCCTCGCGGAGGCCGTCGCCGATCAGATTGAAGCCGAGCACGGAGATCACGATCGCGACACCCGGGAAGATCGCGAGGTGCGGCGCCGTCTGCAGGAAGCGGACGGTGCCGGTCAGCATCGTTCCCCACTCGGGGGTCGAGGGGTCCTGCGGGCCGAGGCCGAGGAAGCCGAGGCCGGCGACGTCGATGATCGCCGTCGCGAGCGCCAGCGTGCCCTGGACGATCACCGGCGAGATCGCATTCGGAAGGATGTGCGAGGCGAGAATCGTTCGGCGCGGCACGCCGACGGAGCGGGCGGCGAGGACGTAGTCGTTCTCCCGCTGCGCGATCACCGAGCCGCGCAGGAGCCGCGTGAAGATCGGCACGTTGACGATCCCGACCGCGATCATGATCTGCCAGATCCCGGGGCCGAGCAGGGCGACGATCCCGATCGCGAGCAACAGTCCGGGGATCGAGAGCATGATGTCCATCGCCCGCAGGATCAGCGTGTCGACGATTCCGCCCAGGTAGCCGGCGACGGCGCCGAGGAGGAGGCCGATCGAGAGGCCGACCGTCACCGAGACGATCCCGATCAGGAGCGAGTAGCGCGCGCCGAAGATGATGCGCGAGAGCTCGTCGCGGCCGAGCTCGTCGACGCCGAGCAGATGGTCGCCCGACGGGCCGGGGCAGCAGCCGTCGCGCAGCAGGGAGAGATTGATCTCACGCGGCTCGTACGGCGCTAGCAGGGGCGCGAGCGCTGCGACGAGCACGAAGGTCACGACAAGCGCGAACCCGATCAGCGCGCCGGGATTCTTCCGTAGGCGCTGCCACGCTTCGCTCCAGAGGCCGCTCGGCGACTCGAGCTGAATCTCTCGCGCCTCTAGCTCGGCCAGGCTCACGAGAGGCGAATCCGAGGGTTGATGACCGCATACGAGAGGTCGACGATCAGGTTCACGAAGACGAAGATCACCGCGAGGAAGAGGATCCCGCCTTGGAGCACGGGGAAGTCGCGGCTGTCGATCGCGTCGACGAGCCACGTACCCATCCCCGGCCAGGCGAAGACAGTCTCGGTGAGGACGGCACCCGAGAGCAGGAGCCCGACCTGGAGTCCGATGATCGTCGAGATCGGCAGGAGCGCGTTGCGAAGGACGTGGCGCCGATCGACGATTCCGGGCGACATGCCCTTCGCTCTCGCCGTCCGCACATAGTCCTCGTTCTGGACGTCGAGCACCGCTGCGCGCGTGATCCGAGCGATGATCGCGAGCGGGATCGACCCCAGCGCGACCGCCGGCAGGACGAGATGTTTGAGCACGTCCCAGAGCGCCTCCATGTTTCCGGCCAGGATCGCGTCCAGCACGTAGAAGCCGGTCGGATGGTCGACGTCGATCAAGACGGACATCCGGCCAACCGTCGGTAACAGATCGAGCTGAACCGAGAAGATGTACTTGAGGATGATTCCGAGGAAGAAGACCGGGATCGAGATCCCGAGCAGTGAGCCGAGCAAGCTCGCGTGGTCGAAGAAGCCGCCGTAACGTTTCGCCGCGAAGAAGCCGAGCGGGATCCCGACGAGAATCGAGAAGAGGCCCGCAGCGAACGCAAGCTCGACGGTGGCCGGGAATCGCCGCTTGATCTCCTCGGTCACGGGTTGCCGCGTCGTGATGCTCGAGCCGAAGTCGCCCTGCACTACGGTCTTCAGATACGAGACGTACTGGATGGGAAGCGGCTTGTCGAGCCCGTACTGCTTCTCGATCTGCTTGATCGAGGCCTCGGTCGCGCGCTCGCCGAGCAGCGCCTCGGCGGGCCCACCCGGCAGCACCCTGATCCACGCGAAGACCAGGATCGAGAGGCCGATCAGGATGGGCACGAGAAGCAAGAGCCGGCGGACGACGAATCGCAACATGTCGCCCGCCGGACTCTAGCCCGTTACCTGCTTTATTCCTCGATCGAGACCGACGCGAACGACTCGTTCGTCGTCGGGCTCGGCTCGAAGCCGTTCACGTTCGCCGCGAAGGCGAGCGCCGGCTTCGAATGCGCGTAGGGGACGCCGGGCAGGAACTCCATGATCTGCCGGTTGACGTCCTGATAGAGCTCCTCGCGCTTCGCCGTGTCGGGCTCGACCTCGGCCGCGTCCAGAGCGTCGAACAGCTCCTGGTTGTCGAAGCCCCACTGCGGCTTCTGACCCTGGAAGAAGACGCCGACGAAGTTGTCCGGGTCGGCGTAGTCACCCGTCCACCCGATCAAGTTCAACGCGCCGGCCTTGCCGGTGTCCACGCGACCGAGATAGTCCGGCCGCCACGGAGCGCTCTTCGGGATCACCTTGAAGCCGGACTTGTTCAGGCTGGCTGCGAAGGCCTCGAAGTTCCGCTTCGGGTCGGGCATGTACGGCCGCGAGACATCGGTCGGGTACCAGAACTCGACCTCCACCGGCAGCGTCAGCCCGGCCTTCTGGAGAAGCTGCTTCGCCTTCGCCGGGTCGTACGGGTACTCCATCACGTCGTCGGCATAGCCGGGCAGGCTCGGCGGCATGAACTCCTTCGCCACCTCGCCGCGTCCGCCGTAGAAGTTGTCGACGACGGCCTGCCGGTCGAGGCCGTAGGCAACTGCCTGGCGCACCTCGAGCTGATCGAACGGCTTGACCTTGTGGTTGATCGTCACGTAGGCGACGTTGAACGCCGGCCGCTCGAGGATCTGGAGCTCCGAATCGCCTTCGATCGTCTGCACGTCCTGCGGCTCGACGAGGTCGTAGCCCTGGATCTCGCCGGTCTGGAGCGCCTGGAGTCGAGCGGCGTTGTCGGAGATCGGCCTGATGATCAGCTTGTCGAGCTTGGCCTTCCCGTCCTCGCTCCAGTAGTCCTCGTTGCGGACAAGGGTGAGACGGTCGCCGATCTGCCACGACTCGAGCTTGAACGGGCCGGTGCCGATCGGCTGCTCGGTTCCAAACGTGCCGGTCGGCTGGAAGCCGGTCTCCTCGTCGAGGGTGCCTTCGTCGGCCTTGAACTCCTCGAGTGCCTTCGGGCTCGCTATCGCGAACGCCTGCAGAGCCAGAGCGCCCAGAACAGAGGCCGACGGCTTCGTCAGGTTGATCACCGCGGTCGTCGCATCGGTGGCCTCGCAGCTCGCGTAGAGACTGTCGCCGAGGCCTTCGTTCTCCGCGCTGTTCTTGGCGTAGCCGCCGAACGTGGCCTGCCAGTAGTAGGAAGCGCTGGCGCTCTGCGCCGCACCGGTGAAGTTGTACCAACGGTCGAAGTTGAAGCAGACGGCCTCGGCGTTGAAGTCGGTGCCGTCGTGGAACGTGACGCCGTCCTCGAGCGTGAAGGTGATTGCCTTGGCGTCCTCGGCGACCTCCCAGCTCTTCGCGAGACCGGCGACGAGATCCGTTCCACCCGGCTCGAGCGCGACGAGCGTCTCGAAGATCTGCGTGATCGGCCGGATCGACTCGCCGTCGCTGACGAGGGCGGGGTCGAGCGAAACCGGGTCGGATGCACCGGCGAAGACGAGCGTGCCGCCACTGGCCTCTCCGCTGCCTTCCGTCTCGGTCGCCGTCGTCTCGCTAGGCGTTCCTTCCTCCTCGTCGTCCCCACCGCAACCCGCCGCCAGGGCGAGTACGCCGGCAACGAGGAGCAGCAGCATCCAGTGCCACTTCGTCCTCAAGGTGTCTCCTTTCGCTGGACCAACCTGTGTGAAGCGTGAGTGTATTTCATTTGCGCACAGGCCCATAGAGCGGGATCCTGCAGTCGAAGGCTTGGGTGCGAGGCCGGTGATCGGCCAGCAGGGCGGCCGAGCCGCTCCTTTCAGGGATCTTCGCGCAGGATCGGGGTCCGCTCGGGCGGATCCCGATCCTAGTTGCGTGTCAAGCGGCCAGCGACGCGAGATCTCGCAGCGCCGCGAGACGAGACAGCGCCTGGCCCTCGAGCTGGCGGACGCGCTCTCTCGTCAGGTCGAGCTCGTGCCCGATCGCCTCGAGGGTCCAGGGCTCGCCCTCGAAGCCGAAGCGCAGCTCCAGGATCCGCCGCTCGCGCTCCGGAAGCGCGTCGAGAGCGCGGCGAACGCCCTGCTTGCGCAGCGATTCCTCTGCCTCCTCGAACGGATCCGCGGCCTCGCGGTCGGCGAACAGGTCGCCGAGCTCGCCCTCGTCGTCCGCTCCGACCGTCTGGTTCAGCGACACGGAGGCGTGGGCGGCGCCGAGCGCCTCCTCGACGTGCTGGATCGGCAGGCCGGTCGCCTCCGCCAGCTCGAGCTTCGTCGCCTCGCGGCCGAGCTCGACCTCGAGCCGCCGGGCCGCCCGCGACAGCTTCTGCTGGCGCTCGACGACGTGGACGGGGACGCGGATCGTGCGCGCGTGATTGGCCACCGCACGCTGAACCGACTGGCGGATCCACCAGGTTGCGTAGGTGGAGAACTTGAAGCCCCGGCGCCAATCGAACTTCTCGACCGCGCGGTTGAGCCCGAGCGTGCCCTCCTGGATCAGATCCAGGAACGGGACTCCGAGCCCGCGGTAACCCTTCGCGATCGAGACGACGAGCCGCAGGTTCGACTCGATCATCCGGCGCTTGGCGACCGGGTCGCCGCGCTCGATCGCCTTCGCGAGCACGACCTCGTCGTGCGCGGTCAGGAGCTTGTGGCGGCCGACATCGGCGAGGAAGAGCTGCAGGCTGTCTGCGGCGCCGGTCGCGACAGAGGCCTCCGCGACGGGAGCCTTTTCCTCCTTCTCGTCCTTGTCTTCGTCCTTGGGGGCGGCGGCCTTCGAGGTACCGGCACGCGCCTGCCCGACTTCGAGGCCGAGGGTCTCGAGCTCACGAGTGAGCTGCTCGGTCTCCTCGTCGTTCAGATCGTGCTCGAGGACGAACGCCTCGAGCTCGGTCGGCTCGATGAAGCCGCGCTCCTCAGAGCGCTCGACGAGCGCCTTGACCTGGTCGGATTCGATCAATTCGTTGAGCTGGCTCTGCGTCAAAGCGAAACGTCAGTCCTTTCGAGTTCTTCCTCGCGGGGGAGCAACAAACTTCCTCACCATAAGCTCTGATCCCTGCTTTTGCCAGGGGAACCGACCCGAGCCGGGTGTTACAAGCTCAAAACGTGCTGGTGTTTCGGGGTATTCCGCGGTGGGCGCGAATAGGTGTTCGCGCACGAGACTAGCGCGGCTGGTTGCACCCGTACCGCTTCAGACGCGAGTTGGCACCGAAAGTTTGCGCTTTCGCGAGGCTTAGGCCGCAGATCGGCGTGTCCGGGCCTTCTTCTTGGGTGCGGGGCCGCGCGATCGCCGGTCGGCGAGAAGCTCGGCGCCGCGCTCGACCGTGATCGAGACGGGGTCGTCTCCCCGCCGGAGGCTCGCGTTCGTCTCGCCGTCGGTGACATACGGGCCGAACCGGCCTTCCTTCACGATCATCGGCTTTCCGGAGGCCGGATCGGGGCCAAGCTCCTTCAAGGGCGGCTTCGCGGCGCCCCGTCCGCGCCGCTCCTTGGGTTGGGCGAGCACCGCGAGCGCCTCCTCGAGCGTGATCATCAGCAGCTGCTCCTCCGACTCGAGCGAGCGTGACTCCGCATTCTTCTTCACGTAGGGGCCGTACTTGCCGTTCTGGGCGGTGATCTCCCCGCCGTCGGCCGGGTCGGTGCCGAGCATGCGCGGGAGCGAGAGCAGGCGCACGGCGTCCTCGAGGGTGACGCTCTCGGGAGACATCGACTTGAAGAGCGACGACGCCCGCGGCTTCTCCTTCGATCCCTCCTCGAGCACCTCGGTCACGTAGGGGCCGTACCGGCCGTTCTTGGCAACGATCTCCCGCTTCCATTCCGGATGCTCGCCGAGCGAGCGGTCGCCGCTCGGGGCCGCGAGGAGCTCTTCGGCCTTGGCGACGGTGAGCTCGTCGGGCGCGAGATCCTCGGGAACGCTCGCGCGCTCCTCGCCCCGCTCGACGTACGGCCCGTAGCGCCCCACCCGAAGCGAGATTCCGTCGCCGATCGGGAGTGTGTTGACGGCGCGGGCGTCGATCTCGCCCAGATCCGAGACGAGAGCCTTCAGTCCGATCTCGTCGGCCTCGCCGAAGTAGAAAGCGCGCAACCAGTCGATTCGCGCCTCGTCCCCGGCGGCGATCCGGTCGAGATCGTCCTCCATCCGGGCGGTGAACTGGTAGTCGACGAGCTGGCCGAAATGCTGCTCGAGCAGGGAGATCACGGCAAAGGCGAGGAATGACGGAACGAGGGCGGTGCCGCGCTTGAAGACGTAGCCGCGGTCGAGGATCGTGCCCATGATCGAGGCGTACGTCGAGGGGCGGCCGATCCCGCGCTCCTCGAGAGCCTGCACGAGGCTTGCCTCGGTGAACCGTGCGGGTGGCGTCGTCGCGTGACCTTCCGGCTCGAGCTCGAGCGCACGAAGCTCGTCGCCCGGCTTGAGGTGGGGAAGCTGATGCTCCTCGTCCTTCGGCGCGGTTACGTCGTCGTCGGTCGACTCCTCGTAGGCGGCGAGGAAGCCGCGAAAGGTGATCGCGGTCCCGGAAGCGCCGAACTCGACGTCGGTCTCCGCATCGGTTGCGCCGAGTCTCAGCGTCAGCGTCAGCCCGCGCGCGTCGTGCATCTGCGAGGCGACCGTCCGCTTCCAGACGAGCTCGTAGAGCGCCAGCTCGTCGCGGTTCAGCTCACGGGCGAGTTGCTTCGGAGTGCGGAAGGAATCGCCGGCCGGCCGGATCGCCTCGTGCGCCTCCTGCGCGTTCTTGACCTTGCGCTCGTAGCGGCGCGGCGCTTCGGGGACGTACTCGGCTCCGTAGAGCTCGGCGGCCTGACTCCGCGCGGCCTTCAGCGCCGACTCGGAGAGCGTCGTCGAGTCGGTGCGCATGTAGGTGATGTAGCCGTTCTCGTAGAGGCGCTGGGCGACGCGCATCGTCGTCTGTGCGGAGTAGCGGAGCTTGCGGCTCGCCTCCTGCTGCAGCGTGGAGGTCATGAACGGGGCCGCCGGGCGCCGCGTGTACGGTTTCTCCTCGGCCGAGCGAATTGCGAACGTCGAGCCGCCGAAACGCTCGGCGAGCTTGCGCGCGACGGATTCCTCGAGGACGACCGCATCCTTCGGCTTCAGCGTCCCGTCCTGCGCGAAATCGCGACCCTGTGCGACGCGCTTCCCGTCCACGGAGACGAGCCGCGCCTCGAAGCTGCCCGGGTCGAACCTTCCCTTCACGTCCCAGTAGCCGGCGGAGACAAAGGCGCGCCGCTCGCGCTCGCGCTCGACGACGAGGCGGACCGCGACCGACTGGACGCGACCGGCGGAGAGACCCTGCATCACCTTCTTCCAGAGCACCGGCGAGACCTCGTAGCCGTAGAGGCGATCGAGGATGCGCCGCGTCTCCTGCGCGTCGACGAGGCGCTTGTCGACTTCGCGCGTCTCGCCGAGCGCGCGGTCGATCGCGTCCTTCGTGATCTCGTGGAAGACCATTCGCCGGACGGGAATCTTCGGTTGCAGAACTTCGAGCAGGTGCCAGGCGATCGCCTCGCCCTCGCGGTCCTCGTCCGTCGCGAGGTAGAGCTCGTCGGCGTCCTTCAGCTTGCGCTTCAGGTCGGCGACGCGCTGCTTCTTGTCCGCGTCGACGACGTAGAGCGGCTCGAAGTCGTGATCGACGTCGACGCCGAGGCGTGCCCACGGCTCCTTCTTCAGCTTCTCCGGGATTTCGGAGGCGCGGTTCGGAAGGTCGCGGATGTGGCCGATGCTCGATTCGACGACGTACCCGCTGCCGAGATAGCCCGCGATCGTCTTCGCCTTTGCCGGCGACTCGACGATCACGAGCCGGCGCGTGCCGCCGCTCTTCGACTTGGCTGCCACGCGGGACACCATAGCGAGGGGGTTGGTCGGTTCTGTCCGCCCGGCCTGCTCCCGTAGAGTCGCTGCGTGGTCGCGACGACGTGCATCGAGATGGTCGACGGGCGCTCGCTGAACGTGTACGAGACGGGCGATCCGGCGGGGGCGGCCGTCGTCTTCCACCACGGGGGGTTCTCCGAGGACGAAGAACACCTGACGCTTCTCCAGCCCCGCTCCGTGTGCAGGATCGACGAGTGGTCGCTCGCGCGGTTGTGAGAGACCCCCGCCCGAGTCCCGCCTATCTCGCGATCGGCGGTGTGAGCTGGCCGCTCGTGAAGATGCTCTTCCGGTTGCGGTCGCGCGGGCTCGGGAACCTACCCGCCGGCGGTTACGTGCTCGCCGCCAACCACAACTCGAACTTCGACCCGTGGGTGCTCGGGCTGCCGCTCTACCCGCACAGGTTTCTCCGATTCATGGGGAAGTCGGAGCTCTTCTTCACGCCGTTGAAGCAGTTCATCGTCGCATGCGGCGCCTTCCCCGTCCGCCGCGGCGAGCGCGACCTCGAGGCGATCGCCGTCGCGATCGAGCTCTGTCGCGAGGGACACATCGTCGTCATGTTCCCCGAGGGGACGCGGCGCACGAAGGGGCTGCGGAAGCGCTACGAGGCGCGTGCGCACAGCGGCGCCGCGCGCATCGCGCTCGAGGCGGGCGTGCCGCTCGTGCCCGCCGGGATCGTCGGCACCGACCGGCTGGGCCGGCTCGCGCAACTCAGGGTGTCGTACGGCCGGCCCGTGCCGCTCGACGACCTCGCCGGCAGCGAGGACGCTCCGCAGGTCGCCACCGAGCGGCTGATGGAGGCGATCCGCGAGCTCGAGGCTTCGGCGTGAAGAAGCCGCTGCTCGCAGTCGACGGCGACTCGTTCGCGCACCGCTCGTACCACGCGCTGCCGAAGTCGATTCGGCGAGCCGACGGCGGCCCGGCAGGGCTGCTCACTGGCGTCGGAAACATGCTCGCGCGGCTCTGGGAGGAGGAGTCGCCGCGGGCGGTGCTCGTTGCCTGGGACACGCTCACCGTCCCGACCTATCGCCATCGCGAGCTCGAGAGCTATCAGGGCGGGCGCGAGTTCGACGACGATCTGCTCGAGCAACTCGACCTCGCTCCGCAGCTCGTCGAGGCAATGGGCCTTGTGAACGGCAGGGGTGGCGGGTACGAGGCCGACGACTTCCTCGCCGCTGCGGTCGCGCACGAGGAGGCGCGGGGCGGGCTGACGCTCGTCGCGAGCGGCGACCGCGACATGTTCCAACTCGCGAGCGAGCGCACGACGATCCTCCAGCCCCAGCGTGGCGGCGGTGCGCTGGCGCGGATCGGGCCTGCCGAGGTGCGCGAGCGCTACGGCGTCGAGCCGAAGCAGGTGCCGGACTTCATCGCGTTGCGCGGCGATCCCTCAGACAAGATCCCGGGTGCCCGCGGAGTTGGCGCCAAGACGGCCGCGGAGCTTCTTCAGCGCTACGACGGTCTCGAGGCAGCGCTCGCCGATGGTCGCTTCGCCACGGAGGCCGAGGCGCTGCGGCTCTATCTCCGGGTCGCCACGATGGACGCGGCTGCCCCCTTGCCGCCGCTCGAGGATCAGACGCCGACTTGGGGCCGCGCCGCAGGGCTCGCGCGCGAGTGGGGGCTCGGCCGGCTCTCGGAGCGCTTGGCCGCGCTGGAGGCATCGTCGAGCTCCTGACCAATCCGGAGCTCGCGCGGCTCCATCCGACCGGGCAGCATCCGGAACGCCAGGAGCGGCTGGCCGTGCTCTCCGGGGAAACCGTCGAGCGACTTGCGAGCGAGGAGCAGCTTGGACGAGCGCACACCGCCGAGCACATCGAGAGGCTGCGCGCGATCGACACGCTGACGCAACTCGACGCCGACACGGTTGCGTCCGAGACCTCGTGGCGCGCTGCGCGACTCGCGGCCGGAATCGCGCTCGAGGCCGTCGACCGAGGCGGCTTTGCGCTCGTCCGGCCTCCCGGCCACCATGCGCTCGCCGAGCGCGCGATGGGGTTCTGCCTGCTGAACAACGTCGCGGTGGCCGCTCGGTATGCACAGGCCGAGCTCGGGCTCGCGCGGGTCGCGATCGTCGATTTCGACGTCCATCACGGGAACGGCACCGAGGCGATCTTCCGCGGCGACGACTCGGTCTTCTTCGTCTCGCTCCACCAGTGGCCGTTCTATCCGGGCACGGGGGGCCCGGGGACGAGCGACGAATCGACGCTGAATCTGCCGCTGCGCGCCGGGATCGACGATGACGGCTACATCGCCGTCTTCGAGGGGCGGGTCGTGCCGGCGGTGCGTGGGTTTGCTCCCAACCTCGTCCTCGTCTCGGCCGGCTTCGATGCGCACGAGGACGATCCGCTCGGGGGCCTCGGGCTGACCGACGCGGCGTTTCGCGAGCTGGGGGCGATCTGCTCGACGCTCTGCCCGCGCGTGGCCGCTGTGCTCGAAGGCGGCTACAACCTGGCGACGTTGCCGCGCCTCGTCACCGCTGCCCGCGAGGGCCTCTCGTGCTGAAGAACCGGGAGCTACCCACGTGCGAGCGAGAGCCGCTCGAGCGCTTCACGCCGCGAGGAGACGCCGAGCTTGCGCAGAAGGCTCTTGACGTGCGAGCGAACCGTGTGCTCGGAGATGAAGAGACGCTTCGCGATCTCGTCGGTCGCAAGGTGATCGTCGAGCAGCAGCAGAACCTCCAGCTCGCGCGCCGAGAGTGCGTGCGCGATGTCGTCCGGGACGCCACCGTCGAAGCGGGCGCCGGTGCGAACCTGCTCGAGCAGACGTCTCGCGACCTGGCCGGAAAGAGCCGCCTCCCCGTTTGCGACGCCGCGCAGGAACGCAACGATTCGCTCGGGAGGCTCGCTCTTCAGCAGGTAGCCGGCGGCGCCGCCGCGAATCGCGGCGAGCAGGTTGTCCTCCGTGCCCGAGGCGGTGAGCACGACCACCTCACAGCCGGGAGCGGCCGTGCGAATTCCCGGCAGCGCCTTCAGGCCGCCGAGTCCGGGCATCGAGAGGTCGAGCAGGACGAGGTCGGGCTGGAGACGTTCGGCGAGGTCGAGCGCCTCGTCGCCGTCCGCCGCCTCGCCGACGACCTCGAACCCTCCCTGGGCGAGGAGGGACGACAGCGCATCCCGGGTGAGGGGGTGGTCGTCGACGACGAGAATGCGTTCGGCCATCGTTGGCTCTCATCGGCATCGAGCCGACTGCCGATGAGGATGTCGTGAACCGTAGCTCGAAGCAGACGTTCGAGTCGTGGGTCGTCGGCGAGCTGTTCCTCGTCGCGCTGCTCGGAGCGGCTACAGCTCTCTTCCTGACGAATCCGTCACTGCGGAGCACTTACGAGCTGCCGGAAGGTCAGCTTGTGCTCGATACGGCGGTCGTGCTCGCGGCGACGATCGTCGCCATCCTCGCGGGCGTTCGCTTCTCCGTCGAAGGCCGGCGACTCGACCTGTTGCTCGCTGCCGGCTTTTTCGTCGCCGGTCTGGGAACGCTCGCGTTCTCCGTCGCGCCCCTACTCGGAGGCGATCCTCAGGGTCTAGCGGAAGCTTGGTCGGCCCTTGGCGCGCGGATCCTCGCAGCAGTCCTGATCGTCCTTGCTCCGATCCTCCCCGGTCGGAGAATCGCCGCTCGCAGTCGCTCTCTCTTCGTCGGAATCGCGCTCTTGCTGCTCGCCCTTCTGGCCATCTGGCTGTCGCTCAGTAGCTTCGGCGGATCGCTGATGCCGCTCGACTCGAGGACGGGGGGCGACCGGCCGTTCGAGGTGACGGTGACACTGTCGGTTCTCGCGCTGCTCGCGCTGCTCGCTGGGCTGGGGTTCGCGATCCGCTTCCGCAACCACGGCGAGGATCTCGATAGCTGGCTCGCGCTCGGGGCAACGCTGACGCTCTTCGCCGAGCTCCATTACGTGCTGACGCCGACGCTCTCGAGCGAAGTCGTCTCGCAGGGCGACTTCCTCCGGGTACTCGCATATGGCGTCCTGCTCGTGGGCGTGTGGCGGGCGATTCGCTCTGCCGAGCTCGGTCGCGCGGTTGCCGAGGAACGGGCGCGGGTTGCGCGCGAGATCCACGACGGCCTCGCCCAGTACCTCTTCGCGATCTCGACGCACGCGAGCATGCTCGCGGCGGGTGCGCCGCTCGAGACGACCCTCCCGAAGCTGAGAGACGCGGCCGCCGCTGCGCAGCAGGAGGCGCGCTTCGCGGTCTTGGCGCTCTCGTCGGCAAGCGGCAACGCGACCTTCGATGCGGCGCTCCGTCGTTATGTCGATTTCCTCACTGCCGACGGCACGCTCGCGGTAGACCTGGAGATCGAGTCGACGCTCCTGCTTGCGCCCGACGAGCAGATCGAGGTCTTCCGGATCGTTCAGGAAGGGCTAGCGAACGTCCGCAAGCACGCGGGGGCGAAAAGCGCGGAAGTCTGGATCGGCGAGCGCGCCGGCCGCAGGATCGTCCGGGTGCGAGACGACGGCACCGGGTTCGACGGCGAAGAGGGCGAGGCGGGACAGGGGCTGAAGAACATGCGCCAGCGCGCACAGACGATCGACGGAGATTTCTCGCTCCGCTCGCAGCCGGGGCGCGGCACCGCAGTCGAGGTGACTCTGCGGGCCTAGAGATGATTCATGCCACGATCTCGCGCGCTCGGATGCGCGATCTGGCGTGTCTGGAGGCCGCGCCCTCCGCTGCCCGTGTTCAGCCCGTCACCGATGCGACCGGCATCGGCGACGTTTGATCCTGCGCCCGAGACGGGCGATCTCGTGGCATCAACCCTCTAGTAGCAGCGGCGCGTGACCTGCCGGTAGAGGCTCGCCTGGGCGATCAAGCCCGACGCGAGATGGGTCACCTTCGTCGTCATCGAGTACCGGCCGGGCCGCCAGCGCCCGTCGGCGCAGCCCATCCCGAGCGCGCGAGGCGAGAGGTCGTAGCCGAAGTTGGGGCCGCCCTCGGCGCAGTTGTCGACGAATCCTGTCCGCGACCGCTTGACGCGGGTCGTCTTGCCGGCCGGCGAGACCAGGTCGATGTGGATCGCGACCCGGAGCGAGCGCCGGTCGAGGCAGCCCTTCATTCCGTCGAGCCAGACGCCCTTCATCTCGCCGCCCCGCTCGGTCAGGAGCACGGCTGCGACCACCTTGAGCGTCCCTCGCTGCGCCATGCCGTAGGCGGCAGGCTCGTCGACCGCGGCTGCGGGAACCGCAAGGGTGAGCGCGATGCCGACGCACGCAGCGAGAAGCTTCACTACCGGACGTTCGCGCCGTAGCGTCTCGTTGTCAAATCGACTGGCCAGGCGTCAAGCCGGTAACGAGACGCCACTCGACTGCACAGCGCGGCGGGCGAAGCTCAAGGCCGTGCCCGAGCGGCGACGCGCGGCGGATACGACGACCACCGCCGCGCGGCGACACGAGAACCGATCGGCAAGGGCCTCCACCCCTCGATCGCGTCGAGGGCGTCGCGGCGAACCGCCGCGACGCCCGCTTTCCTGTTACGGGGTGCCCGTGGTGAGATTCCAGCTTCCGGTCGTGGTGCCTGAGGCATCCGTGTATGTCCAGGTGACCTTCGCGAACGCGAGTGACAATGCCTCGGTCGGAGTTCCGCCACTGCCTGAATCGGAAACGGCGTCGATAACGGCTTCCTCGAGCTTGTAGGTCATCGTTGCGCTCGTGCTACCGGTACCCCATTGCGCCGTGAAGATGGCCTGTGGGAAGCGCTCGCCGCGCGCAAGGGCGGTGAAGAGCGCAGGCGAGTTTGCATCAACGGCCTTTATGAGGTCGAGCGAGGAGAAACTCGCTTTGCCGGCGCTGGTGCCGCTACCGGAGCCGAGCGGGGTCGGGTTTGAGGCCCCCACGGAGTAGCCGAGAATCGGCATCGTCTTGCCGTCGATGACGAGCTGTCCAGCGAGCTGACCGGTTGGTGTCGGCGGCGAAACGGCAGCGGTGGGCTGGGTGCTCGTACCGCCGACTGCGATCGTCGCGACGACGACGCTGGTCACGATTGCGGCGAGGAGCGACGGCAGCCGCTGACCAATCCGTTGAAAATGCATCTGGCTCCTCTCAGCGTCGGCGGTCATTACCAATGGCTTGGGCCTTCTCCCGACAGCGCGTTTCTGGTTCAAGGATTTCGCCGGCGCGGTCGTGACCGGCGCGAGGCCCGTGGCGGAGGCGGCCAACTCGGGTCTTTGCCGACCTTGATGTGTTCGTCATCACGTCATCCTTCCGATGGGAGATTCTCAGCGCCTCGAGGGACAAGTTCAGTGTTCCGGTGGCGTATAGAGCCGGTCAGGTAGAGGTCGTGTACTTCAGGTCGCGGAGCGTGGTGTGGGTTTGAGGCCGTCGCAAGTGGGCCGGCGAATGTTTCCAGCGGTTGCCGGTCTCGATAATGCGCCAGTCGGCTTGTGACTCCCAGACGTCGATTACGCGGAATCCTTCGTCGGTTGGTCCGGCGGCGTGCAGGAGGAGGCCGCCCGGCATCTGCTCCTGCCGATGCTGTGCGCCTGGGAGATAGACGTTCCAGCTCGCCGGCACGCCTTGGACGACCGCGTAGTTGGTGCGTGGCACGGTGGGACTACGCCTTCAGCTTCAAATTGAGCGTCCCGCCCTTGCCGTCGCAGGTTGCGTTCAGGCGGAGCACGGCTCGGGCTGCAGTCGGAGAGACAAAACGGCCGACGAACGACCAGACGGTGAGGCTCCCCGTGTTGCTGTAGGCCTTGAACGTTCCATTGGCGGCGATCGCGAACTGCAAGGTGCTGGGCGCGCGCCCGGTACCGCACAACCAGCTGACGCGGGCCGTCTTTCCGGACGCCGCAACCTTCAGCCGCACGATCTTCGTGATCGCCGTCGTCCCGCTCGCATAGAGCGTCCCTTCGTAGAGCGCGCCCCTCTTCGGTGCGGCCGCGAAAGAGCTGACGGTCAGCACTCCCGCGAGAACGGCCGCTGCAGCAATCGTGTAGAGCCTGCGTACCATCGGTACCTCCTTGGTTGGCGTGACCGCCTGGCTCTCACCGACGGCGGTAAAGGATCGGTAGAGGCCGAGGCGAGCGTCGTACGAGCGGACCCTCGTCCGCTGGGGCACGGCCGATTTCACGGCTGCTTCCTCACGGTGCCGAAACGATCGGCCGGATCAGGACGGTTGTCGTCCAGATCTGGAAGGGGTCGGCAGCACCCGGGTTGATCGCCTGCAACTTGCCCGATGCCTCGGCCGCTGCGAACTCGTCGACGCTCCGGATCGGGACGAATGACGGGCTGTAGGCGTAGGCCCACGAGTAGCGCATCGCCACCACTCGCCTCGAAGCGCTGGAGTGGCCCGCCGTGCCGTTCGCGCTGGGGCCAGGCGTCCCGGTGGTGACGTGGTCGTGGTAGGGGATCGGCGAGGGCAGCCCGTTGTTCTGGGGGCGGTAGCCCGAAGGAAGCGTGATCGGACCCGATGTTCCCTGCGCGACAGGGAAGCCGATGATGTAGAAGGGCGTCGCCCCAGCGAGCAGGCCGTCGCTGGGATCGAGCCTGACGGCAGCGGTGGTGTTGATCGTGTACGTCTGGCCATCGACGTAGATCTCCTCGGTCGACTGGCCCCCCGCCGCCACGGTCGAGGCGGCGAGGACCGCCGCGATCATCGCGGTCGGGAGCAGCAGGTGCTTGATTCTGGGCACGGTTGATTCTCCTCCTGATGTGTGGAGTCGGGCGGGGTAGCCTCGACCCTCTGGGAGCATCGTCCGTCAGAAATCGCGCTCTTCGCGCCAGGGCAATCCCCGGTGTTGCGCCCGGGTGCCGGCAGTATCGTTCGACTCGATGCTGGTGGGACGCGAGCCTGAGCGCAAGCGCATCGAGGAGTTGCTCGATGCAGCTCGAGGGGGTCGCAGCGGATCGCTCGTAGTCGAGGGTGAGCCCGGGATCGGGAAGTCCGCGTTGCTCGCCTGGGCGGAGGAGCGGGCGGTCGGGATGCGCGTACTCCGCACCCACGGCGTCGAGCGCGACGCTGAGACGCCGTTTAGCGGGCTACTCGAGCTCTGCCGGCCGATCACCGCGCTCCTCGACACGATTCCCGGGCCGCAGGCGACCGCGTTTCGCGGCGCTCTCGGGCTCGAGACGGCCGCTACGGCCGACCGTTTCCTGATTGGCGCCGCGACCCTCAGCCTGCTCGCCGCAGCAGCCGAGGATCGACCGCTGCTCGTCATCGCCGACGACGCGCACTGGCTTGACCACGCCTCCCTCGATGCGCTGGTCTTCGCGGCACGCCGATTAGCAGCCGACGCAGTAGCACTCCTGTTCGCAAGACGCGAGGGCGAGGGGCACCCTCTCGCGCTTCCCGAGCCCGACGTGATCGAGCTGCGCGGGCTCCCGCGCGATGTCGCCGACGCGTTGCTCGCGGGCACGAGCGGGGTTCCGATCGCGCGCGACGTTGCGAAGCGTCTCTACGACGTGACGCTCGGCAACCCGCTCGCCCTGCTCGAGCTCCCGGCAGTCATCGACGCCGCGTCGCTCACAGGCGTCTCGCCGCTCGAGGAGCCGCTGCCGGTCGGAAGGCGGGTGGAGGAGGCCTTCGGGCGGCGCGCGGCGCTTCTCGGCGATGCGGCACGGCGTGCCCTGATTGTCGCGTCCGTCGGAGCGTCGGATGAGCTCGAAGCGATCGCGGGGGCGTTGGCCGCACTTGGTCTGGCCCTCGACAGTCTCGAAGAGGCGGAGGATGCCGGGCTCGTCCAGCTCGACGGGCCTCACGTTCGTTTTCGTCACCCGCTCGTTCGCTCCGCGGTCTTTGCCGCAGCCTCCCCCTCGGAGCGTCGGACTGCGCACGCGGCGCTCGCGCACGCGCTCCCGCAGCGGAGCGGTATTCGCGGCTGGCATCTCGCGGCAGCGACGCTCGCGCCTGACGAGTCGGTCGCCATCGAGCTGGAGCAGATTGCGTTGGACGCACAACAGCGGAGCGGGTTCGCCGCCGCGGCGAGCGGGCTCGAGCGCGCGGCACGGTTCAGCGGGAGCGAGCCGGAGGCCGTCCGGCGGCTTCTCGCGGCCGCGCAGGCCGCCTCGCGCGCCGGGCAAACCGAGCGGGCAATCGACGTGCTCGCAGAAGCACTGCCGCGCGCGACCGAGCCCACACTCCGCGGGGAGCTGCTCGCTCTGCGCGGCCACATCGCACATCTGGCCGGCGACCCGAGCGCACGCGACCTTCTCTACGAGGCCGCAGGGCTCGTCGAGGGCACAGACCCCGATCGGGCGGTGACGATGCTCGCAGACGCCGTCGAGTCCTGCTTGTACGCGGGCGCAGCGGAGGAGATGCTGGCCACCGCACAGCGTCTCGATCGTCTCGCCGCGCCGGACGACCTCCGCCACCAGTTTCTGGCGGAGCTCACGGTCGGCACGGCACTGATGATGAACGGACAGCGCGAGGAAGGCAGCGTCCGAACGCACCGCGCGCTCGAGATCGTCCAGTCCAACGACCTTCTGTTCGACGATCCCTACTACCTGGCCTGGGCGGTGGTTGCCCCTGCTGCACTCGGTCGGCTGTCCGAGGCTCGGGTTCTCGTGCAAGCGGCCATCAGGCGGGCACGCGAGCGAGGCGCACTCGGTGCGCTTCCGTTTGCCCTTCGCTTCGGCGCACGGATCGATTTCTGGCTCGGCCGGTGGGCGGAGGCCTACGCGTCGGCGTACGAGGCACTCGACCTAGCCCGGGAGACCCAGCAGACCGGGCAGCTCTGCGACTGCCTCGGAGTGCTCGCGGCGATCGAGGCCGCGCAGGGGAAGGAGACCGCGTGTCGCGAGCACGCAGCCGAGGCGATCGCCTTGGCGACGGAGCTTGGGCTTGCGAGATTTCGCTCCTTCGCCGAGAACGCTCTGGGCGTGCTCGAACTGGCGTCAGGACGGTCGGGCGAGGCCGTCCGCCACTTCCGACAGGCCAGCGAGCCCAAGGGCGCCGCCGCTTTCCAGTTGAGTGCGGCGAACCTGATTGAGGCATCTCTCCGCAACGGCGAGCTCGAGCACGCGCATGAGGCCTACCGGCTCACGATGATCTCGTTCGAGGAACACCCCGACGCGACGCTCCGGGCGCTCGCGGCGCGCTGCCGGGGCCTGCTCGCGCCGCCAGCGTGCTTCGAGCACCACTTCGCCGAAGCGCTCGAGCACCATCGCCTGGGACACCAGCCCTTCGAAGAGGCCCGCACGCGGCTCTGCTTCGGCGAGCGCCTGCGCCGAGCCGGCGAGCGCCGGATCGCGCGCGACGAGCTGACAGCCGCCCTCGACGTCTTCGACGCCCTCGGGGCCGCTCCGTGGTCGGCCCGAGCGGCCAAGGAACTGCGAGCGAGCGGCCAGCGGCTTCGCCGCCGCGACGCGACCGCCGCCTCGCAACTGACGCCGCAAGAGCTCCAGGTCGCGCTCGCCGTCGCGGAGGGTGGATCAAACCACGAGGTCGGCGCCGCCCTCTTTCTCAGTGCGAGGACTGTCGAGTGGCACCTGACGCGCGTCTACCGCAAGCTGGAGGTCTACTCGCGCGGCGAGCTGATCCGCCTCTTTGTCGGCGCTTCGGCGATCGAGGGCGCCCCCACGTGGCTAACAGCGCCTTCGATGGAAAGGGACGATGCCTCTCACTAGCGGGCGGCGGCGTTTTGAGCGCCGCACTCCGAACGTCGGGAACGGTAGCTCCGCTTCGCGGAGCGGCTCCTTGCCGCCACGACGAAGAGTCACGCCGGGCGACCGCGCCGAGCGGGTCCATGAAGCCTTCGTTGGGCACGCCACGGAGCCAGCCGGATGAGTCGCCGGCTAATCGGCAGCCATAGAAAAAGCCCCGTTTCCAGGGCTTTCTCCATAGCAGGCCTGTAAGCCGGATTTCTTCGCCACACGCTCGTCAGATCTGCGTGATTTGGCTCAGCTATGCGGTTTCTGCCTCGAAGTTCGAGCCGTAGAAGGGCGTCAAGAGCTGTCCTCGTGATGCACCGGTGATGCACGGCGGCCGTTTCCACATCCGCAACGCGGAGGAAGCGGTGGACCGTCAGCGGACGGCCGCTGTGGTCACTTCGGTCGCCCTTCGTCGTCTTCGAGAAGATCGTCGATGAGGACGTCGAGCGCGAGGCACATCTCCTCGAAGCGGTCAGTTCCGATCCGGTCGGCGTACTCGCGTTCAAGCCCTGCGATGATCGAGTCCGCAGGAGCCAGCGCGGCGAGCCCCTTGTCGGTCAGAACGATGAGCTTTGCGCGTCCGTCGCTCGGATCCGGCTGGCGCTCGACTATCCCTCGACGTTCGAGGTCATCCACGAGTTCCTGCATGGAGGGGAGAGACATTGATGCGGTATCGGCGAGTTCGGTTAACCGCTTCCCTCCTCCCACCATGTTCGCGAACACGTGCAGGTGACTCGGCCGGATACCTGCCAGTCCGGGTTCGTCGCTGAGACGTGCGAACAGGTCTTTCCGGAAGAGCTTCGTCATCTGGATCAGGAGCTGCCCGATCTTGCGGCGATCACTTGACATCATGGGCTCAAGATACTACGGTTGCCTTAGCTAAGGCAGCCGTAGTAAAAGGAGGCGGAACAAATGAGTAAGCCAGTCATGGCGATCCTCCATTGGGAGGCGGATCCGGACACGGCGCTCGAGCGATATGAGAGGGCCGTTGCTGCGTGGCGGGAGACGTTCGGTGACCCTTCTTCAGGCCCGCTTCACGCGATCGCGGGGCGAAGCGAGCGCGGTGGATTTGTCGTCGTCAACGTCTTTCCGACGAACGGAGACCATCTGGCATTCGGGCGGAACATGGGCGATCCGCTCACGGCAGTCGGCCTCCCGACGCCCGACGTCGAACACGTGTCGGTCCGCCGACTCGGTTGGCCGGAGAGCGTCGATGGCGAGGAGGGGGCCGTCTCCGCTGCTCGGGGCGAGTAAGCCCGGGATCTGGCCGACGTCGCCAGGAGAGACCTGATGGTCGCCAATGGCGCACGGCAACTCGGGGCCTAGAGCAGCTAGATGATTGATTCCACGGCGGTCGCTGTGTTCGAGGGGTTTTTTGCAGAGAGGCCGAAGTCGGCGGTGCTGATTGCCTCGTCGACCAGGAGGCCACGATGGACGCCGACCTCGACACTCTCTGCATCGCCGTTTATTGCACGGCGGACGATCTCCTGCCGGAACCGCCAGGAAACGCGCGTCGTCTGGTCACAGACGCGGAGGTCGTCACGCTTTGTGTGGCGCAAGCGATCATGGGGACCCCCAGCGACCGTCGTTTCCTGGCGGTCGCCGGCAAACGCCTTCGCCACCTGTTTCCCGAGCTGCCGGCGCAGTCTGGCTACTTCAAGCGCCGACGCGGCTTGGCGGACGCGATCGAGTGGCTGATCGAGGTCTTTGCCAGCCAGAGTTCGGGCTTTCAGGATGAGCTGCTGCTGATCGACTCCACTCCGGTGGAATGCGCGCGCAGCCGCGAGACCGTCAAACGCTCCGCGCTCGCAGACGCCGCCGACTACGGTTGGTGCGCATCGCATCCCGCTACTTCTGGGGTTTCCGGCTGCACGCGATCTTCGCTCCCGACGGTACTCCCAGAGCGCTCGAACTCAGCTCGCCCAAACGCGACGAGCGTGAAGTCGGCCTCGAGCTGCTCGCCCGCTGCCACCGAACCGGCGGCGAAACCCTGCTCGGCGACAAGGGCTACGCCGGCCGCGCATTCGCCGAGGCCGTCAGCAAACTCAACGCCACGATCGTCCGCCCGCGGCGCAAAGACGAACCCGGCCAAGGACCGCACCTGGCGCCGATCCAGCAGCGGATCGAGTCGATCTTCTGGACCTGCAAAGACCTCCTCACACTCGAACGCCACGGCGCCCGCACCCTCCCCGGCATCAAAGAACGCATCCTCCAACGCTTCCTCTGCCTCGCAGCCTGCATCAGCCTCAACCAACCAACTCGGACGCCCCAGCCGCGCACTCGTCACCTACATCGCCCGAACCCGTGGAATCAATCATCTAGGAGGGGTTCAGGAGATGGCTCTCTTCTTCCCCAGCTCCACTCCCTTCGGCGCCGGCCGAGGAGCGACCACCAGATTCCCCAGCAGCGCTACCGCGGCGGCCTCCCGGAGTCACTCCCCGTCTTACAGCGTTCTCGATTCTTCGCGTATCGGCGGCCTGAGAATCCTGGGCCGGCGCCGTCTTCCCCTTGCGGAGCCGACTCCGCACCTCCTGGAGCCGCTCCCGGTTCTGCGGGTCTCGTGCAGCCCTCTGGGCCTGGTTTAAAAGCCTCCGCCCCTGAGGGCTCTTCGCGAGACCGATCAGCCTTCCCAACATCGCCATCTAATTCTCCTCTCCTGGGACGCGTGAAATGCTCGGACACGTTGACACTGACACCTCTCTTCCACAGCCGCCCCCGAGACTCGATCCGTCGGGTTAAGCGACAATTCTCTCGCCAACGTCGCTCAGCGCGGAGCTCGGACTCGGGGATTCGACCATCCGGTCCGCGGGATCAAGGGCCAGTAGTCCCCTTCACTTAAGCCTTGCATACCACGCAGGACGATCGGACAAAGGCGCGATCGCCCTGCACGGCTCCCAAAAGAGCTAGACGGGATCAATGTCCGTTGACCCCCGGCCACCCGTTGGGCCGGCTCCGTAATAGCTACCGACCTCGTCGCGGTATCCGTCCTCCCGCGATGTGGTGTCATCGAACTCGGGAGCGTCCTTGATCTCGTCCTTGCTCCGGTTGACGTACACCTTCTCGTCATCTCGGTCGACCCGATCGATCACGCCTGCGGGCAACATCCTCTTCTTGCCGAAGATCCATGGCCCTGTGTCGACGACGATGTAGCTCGAGCCGACTTCGTTGGTCGCCTCATCGACTTTCCCGATTCCCCCGTCGGTCGCCTCGACCGAGTACCCAGTCAAATCCGCACCGCTAGACGGATCGCTGTAATCCCAAAGACCGCTATCGCTACTTGCCATCAGTGTCCTCCTCTTGTGGGTGAACGCCTTCGCCTTCCCGATTTGTTCCACGCAAAACGCGCTTTCGGCGCCTACGTTCTTCTCTTTGAGGCGACTTCGGAACGCTTCGAATCCTCCTGCCGCCGTCGACGGCCTGCGGGGGTCTGCGCCGGTCCTCTAGCTAGGTCACCGGCGCAGGCCGCAGCGACTACGCGGGGCCGTTATACGTGGGCGCCGCGGCGGCTGTTTCCCGCGACCATTCGGTAGATCAGGAGCAGCACGATCGCGCCGACGATCGCCGTCAGCCACGTCGAGATGTCGAAGAATTCATCGAGCGGGTGCGCGTCGAAGATCACGCTGGCAAGGAAGCCGCCAAGGAGCGCCCCCACAATTCCAATGATCGCGGTGACGATGAAGCCGCCCGGGTCGTCGCCGGGAAGAAGCGCCTTAGCGATGGCCCCCGCGATGAGCCCGAGCACGACGAATGCGATGATTCCCATTCCTTCTCCTGTGTGTGATGAGGACGCGGACGAAAGTTGCACAGGCACAACGCAGTCCGTGGTCGCCCGGGTACGGGCCGCAGGCGGTTCCAGAGAGGAGTCAGCAGGATGGGTCGTCTGTCGAAGCGGTCGCCAGAGTTTTTGTGAGGAAGCGATCCTGCTGTACCGGGAGAGCGACGAGTCGGCGACGGCTGTGGCACCCCGTCTCGAACTCGCCCCGGAGACGTTCCGGACGCCCCGGAGAAAGACCATCGAAGCGTGACCGACGACCTCTCTTTGCCGCGGCCTCGAGCCCCCACCGTCTGGGCAGCAGAAGGGCAGCAAACCTCCGAAATTGAGCCTACGCAATCGTGCGCAAATCAGCGCCGACAGCCCGCGACCCGCAGAATAGAGCGATAGCGTGTCCATCGTCGCCAACCGTCGTCTTCGCGGAACAAGCCTGTCACGCCGGAGGTCGCGGGTTCGAGTCCCGTCGCTCCCGTCTGTAGAAGTGCCTGCAAATAGGGTTTTTTGTTGTCTGTCTAGACGCGATCTCTCGCCTTGTGGCCCAAACGTCACGATGCGATGAAGGCCCATTCAACCGAGAAATAGCCTGCAAACAGGCCAGTATCTCCGGAACAGCGCTCAGGCCTGATTGGGCCACGAACGCAGCCTCGGCAGGAACGGGCGCCTCAGATAGCCGCACGTACTCGGCAGGCGCGGTTCGACGGACTACGAACGCCTCACGCCGCGGCTCGTCCGACGCCACGCGATCCTCGAAGGATGCAAGCTCGGTCAGCAGAAGCTCCAGTGCGGTGTGATCGAAGGCCGAATAGCAGGCCCTGACAAGAAGCCGTCCTGCGGGGCCGGCGCCAGCGCAGAGACGACGTCGGCGCCGTTGCCGGTCTCGGTCGCCCACCGAACAAGGCCACCGCTCGTAACTGTGAGCAAGGTCACACAGCATCCAACGCGGAAGACACGCCAGGGGTTCCGGCTTGCCGATCCGCAGCCGCGGCGGTAGCGCCTGTCCTTTCATCAAACCCTCTTAGGGCGCCGTTCGCACCCGGGCAGCGAACCGGGGCTTCACGTCCCGGTCAGCGCCGGGACGAATCACGAGGGTCGCGGGATCGCCGTCCGAGATAAAGCGCGTCTTCGGGTTGACCTCGAACTGCCGCATCCAGTAACTGAAGCCGTAGTCCGCCTCGCCGTTCCAGCCGGCGTGCGAGGTGCGGATTCGCGGAATAGCCGCAGGATCGAAGGCTTTCGAGAAGGGCGAAGGGGCTGGATTCGCGCCGACGAGCAAGACGGCGTACGGACCGTAGCTCCGCCCCTGCCAGCTTCCGCGGACGGCCAGTGCCGCGTCCTTGGGCATCGAGCCGAGGGGAAGGGCCAGGGAGCGGATCCTGTAGCCGGGAAGAGGCTGCTCGATCACTTCGGCACCGGTCGCGACCTGCTTCCGCACGTCCGCTTCCGAGAGCGTCCGGAGGGGGATGTGGTCGTGCGTGTGATTGCCGACCTCGAAGCCGTTCTCGGTCAGCCAACGCAGCGACTTCTTTACCCTGGCGGCGCTCCCGAACGGCGTTCGATTGACGTAGAAGGTGCCGGATGGACGGAAGCCGGGATGGGTGCGTGCGAACTCCAGCATGATTCCGACCGCGGTCTTCGGCTTGACGCTCCCGTTGGAATCGAGCTCGAACTGGTAGGTGGTCGCATCGTCGAACGTGAGCACGACCGGGGTCGTGCCTCGGGGCACGTCGAGCTTCCCGGAGACGAGGTCACTGACTGCGACCGGCGTGTAGCCGTGCGTCCAGAGGTACTCGAGCTCAGCCTGGAACTCCTGCGGCGTCTGGTCGTAGTCGCCGACACGATCGGCGCGGATCATGTGATGCATCACGACGGGGACTTGGCCGAGCTCGTTGGCGGGCAGGCCGGCTTGAGGCCGAGGGTCGGTCGCCGGCCGGCGCGCGCCACCTCGCGCCAGCGCCGCGGGTGCGTCGCTGGGAAGCCGCACCGGCATCGGCGCGTCGCGAGGAGGCTCCAAGCTGATCCCGAGGGCAGGAAGCTGCGCCGTGGGCTCGAGCGCGTCGGCGGTGTAGGTGACGGCCGCGTCCCAGAGGATGAACTCGTCCACGCCGGCGTCGCGCGAGGCCTTGATCTGCGCGCGTACCTCGGCCGGGCCGTAGGTGCGGCCGTAGGAGAAGTCCTGGAGCCAGTTCACGATCCGCGCGCCGCTGCCCCGAACCTGCTTGACGAAGTCCTTTGACGAGGCGAGCGTGATCTCGTAGGGCTGGCCATTCGGGTCGGCGACGTCGTACTCCCCGGGGCCCCAGTGGGAGGGGTAGAGCATCGGCGCGACGTAGTCGAGGTGCCGTGCCATCGCGGGGATGTCCTGTGCGACCTCCTCTGGGCGCGTGGCTGCGACACCGAACACGGACGCTCCGATCAGCGTCTCGGTGTCCGCCAGGGCGGCGCGGCTCTCGGCCAGGAAGCGCACAATCGCCTGCTCGGGCGTCCCGTCGATCCCCGGGAAGACCATCGACGAGATAGGCCCATCGGGCCGGCGCACATAGTCGTAGAGGATCTCGTCGACCCCGAGCTTCGCGGCCGCCACCGCGAGATCGATGTTGTACTTCCGAACGGCCGGGTTGGCGAAATTCGTGAAGCCGCCGTAGCCGGAGTACGGCGCACCATCCTGGCTCTGAACGACCTCGTTGCGCCGGCCCGCCTTCCAGGCAGCCTGCGCATGGATCGGGTCTCGGAAGACGACCAGCCGTCCGATCACGCGCACCCCCAGCCGGTGCAGCTCCGTCGTCACCTGCTTCAGGTCGTAGATCTCGAGTTGGGAGCCCATCTGCTTGGCCAGCGGCACCCCCGATGGCCAGCCGACGTCACCCGACTCGTCCTTCAGGTCGAGCTCGACCGCATTGATCTTTCTGGCGCGAATGAGCTCCATCACGCCCGCTCGAAGCGAATCGTCGGCCCAGCCGTAGGCAGTGACGTGGACGGAGCGGATCGGACTGCTCGGTCGGCGCGGTACGACCGTCACCGGAACTCGCCACCGGCTCGAGTTCCCTGCAGCATCGGTCGCTGTCAGCAGGAGCCGTCGCGGTGCGATCTCGGAATGGAGCTCGAAGGTCCCGTCGGCTGCCACGGGGATCGTCTTCGTTCCGGAAGCGAGTGCCGCGCCCGGCTCCAGTGTGCCGGCGATTCGCAGTGGCTTGCCGCGGTTGACGACCGCAGGGCCGGCCAGCTCGAGTTTCGGCGGACTCGTATCGACGACGAACCGAAACGAGCGCTCGGCGGCGCCGAAGATCGATCCCTCTTTCCGGATCACGAGCTCGTGTGCTCCTTCGGCGAGATCGGCCGGGCGAAAGACGGTCTCGCCGCTCGTTCTCGACGGACGCACCGACTTGCCATCGAGCGACCACTCGGCGGCGTCACTCGGTGACGAGAAGGAAAGGTCGGCGAGCGCGGTCTTCCCGACGATCGCTCCCTCCGCCGGCCCGGTGGCCTCGATTTCGGGCCTGGCGGCGAGCGCGGCTAGTGTTAGCGCGAGCGCGGTCAGGCCAAGCGCGCCGATAGCCGCGTACGCCGTCCGCCGCGACGGACGCCGCGCTCGGTGTCCACGGGGTGGCGACTGCGATCGGCGCGTCCGCGAAGGAGCTTCGCTCGGGGCGACCTCGGCGTCTGTCGCGGCGTGTCCGCGCTCGAGCTCATCGAGCTCCGTGCAGAGGGAACGGATCGCCCGGCCTGCCGCCCGGAGCTCGGCGATCGTGGCTCCGCCCAGCTCCTTCGCCCAGCTCTCGAGCTCACGCCTCTCGATCTTGGACAGTGAAGGTAAGACGACACCCTGTCGCAGCTCGTTTCCGGTTTCGCAGAGCAGACGGATCCCGCGACCGGCCGCCTTCAGGTCAGGATCGTCCGAACGCTCGAGCGCCTCCGCCCAGCGCAACAGCTCTCTCCGCTGACTCGGCTCCATGCGCCGCCGAGAGTAGCCGGAGCAACAAACGCCCGTAACTCAGCGCGAATTGCGCACCGCGCGAACGAGGAGCGCCGAGGCGCCGCCGACTCCGCTCAGGATGAACGCCTCGATCATGAGGAGCGAACTGGTCAACATGCGCAGATCTTCGGCTGCCGGACCTTGTTGATTCACCACCCGATCGGGGGTTCATCGGTTCGCTTCACCACCTCAAGCTGCCGGCCGTGCGCGGTCGTCGCGACCGGATTGTGTCGCCCGACGAGGCAGCGACGCTACTCGCTGCGCTGCCTGCCGGCCGCGACCGCACCCTCTGGGCCACCGCGATCTACGCTGGCCTCAGGCGTGGTGAGCTGATGGCATTGCGCTGGGCGGACATCGACCTCGCGGGTGGGGTGATCCGCGTGGAACAGTCCTACGATCGGCGCTCGCGGTCGTTTGGCCTACCGAAGTCGAGGGCGGGCGTGCGGCGTGTGCCCATCGCGCGGGCGCTTCGCGACCTGCTGGTGGAGCTCCGGTTTGACGCCGGCGAGGGCGAGAGGCTCGTGTTTGCCGGTAGGACAGGGCATCCATTCGACATCTCGACCGTGACGCAGCGTGCACGTCGCGCTTGGGACGCTATGAATGCGCGCCGCTCGCCAGACGAGGCCTCGCTCGAGCCGATCACGCTGCACGAGGCTCGGCACACGTTTGCCTCCCTGATGATCGCGGCCAACGTTACGCGAAGGCTCTCTCGAGCTACATGGGCCACTCGAGCATCACGATTACGCTCGATCGGTACGGGCACCTGATGCCCGGCAACGAGGATGAGGCGGCCTCACTGCTCGATACGTACCTCGAGCGCGCGAACACGCGCAGTCGTCTCGCCGCCCTCGCGATCCGCTGACGTCGCATCCGGCTCGGCAACGGATCCTTCACTGCGGCGGTGCTGTACCACGGCCCGAGTCTCGTGCGGTGAGTGTCCACCAGCGAGCGCGGACCGGATCCGCGGGGCGAGGCGACCTGTGGCGGATGTCCACCTGCCCGATTCTCGTGCGCCATTCGTGCGCCAGTAAGCCCCGAAATCAGCGGACTTTGGCGGACTCAGGCGGACTGACGCAAAAAAGGGTCGGAGCCTCAGATATCCCTCACCCATGCGAGTTTGGGAGACGGAGCGGCGTGGGAGTCGAACCCACCAAGCCGTGGGTTGCACGACCGGACCGGTTTTGAAGATTGTTGCGAATATTCCGCTTTGCAGGATGTTTACCGCCGTGCGCCAGCTGATGCGCCAGCGCACCCGGATTCCGGCATGATCGGGATGAGGTTGGTCGGACGATCTTCGGCATAGCTTCGCTGCTCATCGCGAAGGGTTCGACCATCGAGGCGGCTCGGCAGGCAGGCACCTCAGCCGCGGAACCCGCGCCAGATGTGGCAGCCGACGCACGGATTCAAACTGCGGGCCCCTTAATGTGAGGGCGGACAAGGAGCGAACGTGCGTCCAACTCGCGGGCTCAGATGGGCACGCTTTCGCTGCAAAAGACGCCAATCGTCTTCAGCCGGTGGGACGGCCGCTACCGGACGCGCCCCGACGTACGTACGCGTCTTTGTACCCAACGCAGGCATCCATCGCATCGACCGGCGATCGTAAGCTCGTCCGGCTAGGAGTCGGCTCTGGACGATTGACGACGATAGGGACGATTCGGCTCGATCGGCATGGCGCTCGAGTTGGGGTCGGATGTGAGTCCGTCGGCATGTAGCAGTCGGCGGTCTCGCACAAACTTCGGCTGCGCCGGCATCTCGACGCACCCACCCGGCTCGGCTTCTCGGGCGCTGGCCGATGGCCGTGCGACGCGATCGGAGCGTGAGAGCGCCGCGGGATCCGCCCCGGGCAGAACTCCTCAGAGACGCGTCCGGTTACGCACGTTCCAGGTGTCGGCGAGCCCATCGCCGAGCAGATTCAACGCGAGGATCAGCAGCGCGAGTGCGATCCCGGGGAAAACGGAAGTCCACCAGGCAACCCCGAGATACGACTGCGCGTCCGCGAGCATCGCGCCCCACGAGATGACATTCCGGTCGCCGACGCCGAGAAAGGCCAGACCGGCCTCGATCAGCGCCGCCTGACCCGCCTGGAACGAACTGTTCACCGCGACGATCGGTGCGACGAGCAGAAGGAGGTGCCTCGAGAGGATCCAGACGTCGCTCGCGCCGAGCGACCTGCTCGCCTCCACGAACTCCCGCTCGCGGAGCGAGATCGCCTCCGCGCGGACGAGCCGACCGGTGCTCGGCCAGAACGTGGCCGCGAGGATGGCGCCGATCAGCCAGAGGTGACCGCCGAAGAACGCGGCCACCACGAGCGCGATCAGGAAGCGAGGAACGACGAGCGTGAGCTCCATCAGCTTCAGCAGAACCTCGTCGAGCAGCCCGCCGAAGTAGCCGGCCGCAAGCCCCACGGTGGTGCCGATCGCTCCGGCAACGATCGGAGCGGCGATTGCCACCTTCAGCGCGGTCGCAGCGCCATGGAGGATCCGGGTCAGGACGTCGCGCCCGAGCTCGTCGGTGCCGAGCGGATGGCCGCGAGACGGCCCGTCGAGGATTGTTTCGCTCGTTCCGAACGGGTCGCCCG